>Ga0187874_10000072_pt1 | contig 132762 bp, 111 predicted proteins | sample June2016WEW_16_1_3_FD_132993 | JGI IMG/M metagenome (GOLD analysis project Ga0187874, IMG submission 132993) | Peatland microbial communities from SPRUCE experiment site at the Marcell Experimental Forest, Minnesota, USA - June2016WEW_16_150 | ecosystem: Environmental > Terrestrial > Soil >... | reverse complement strand
GATAAGAAGCCCACGATGCCCAAACTGAAGATGAATGTGTAGTGAAGACTTTTGAGAGTGCCTTCTAATATTCTCAATAATTTACAGGCGCGCGACCCCCTCAGTTGTCAAAGTCGGGCTAAGCGGCTATTTGCGGGTTATATCATCGCTTGCAATTTTTCCGTCCAGGAGGCGAATGGCGCGGTGGGCGTGCATTGCGATGTCGTTTTCGTGCGTTACAAGGATAATCGTGTTTCCGCGTTTATAGAGTTCATCAAACAGGCTCATGATTTCGCTGCTGGTGGCTGAATCCAAATTCCCCGTTGGCTCATCGGCCAATATAAGAGATGGATCGTTTACCAAAGCCCGTGCGATGGCGACTCTTTGGCGTTGGCCGCCGGAAAGCTCGTTGGGCCGGTGATAAAGGCGCTCGCCCAGATCAACGGACTGCAAAGCTTTAATCGCGCGCGCTTTCCTTTCGTGCGCCGGCGTGCCGTTATAGATCAACGGTAGTTCCACATTGTGGAGAGCGGACGCGCGTGGCAGCAGGTTGAAGGTCTGGAATACGAAACCGATTTCCTTGTTTCGAATGTGAGCCAGTTCGTCATCATCCATTTCCGACACAAGGCGCGTATTGAGAAAATACTTTCCCTTTGAAGGGGTGTCCAAGCAGCCGATCAGATTCATCATCGTGGATTTACCCGATCCAGAGGGTCCCATGATCGCGACGTAAGACCCCCTCACGATTTGAAAACTCACTCCCCGCAAAGCATGAATCTCTTCGGCGCCCATCTGGTACGTTTTCCAGAGGTCCTCTATTTCTATCAGGACATCCTTGGGGGTATTCGCACCGCTTCCGTTGGTTCCGCTCATCACACTCTCCCGAATGCTGTATCAGCTTTTCTTCTCCGACTCAGATTTGATCGCCTTCTCGACTTTCACGGCCGTGCCGTCTTTAATCGTCCGCAAGGTCTGGAAACTGCCCGAAACAACCTCTTCTCCTTCCTTCAGGTTTTCCAGAACTTCAATCTCAGATTCCCCGGTAATCCCGGTCTTGACCGGCCGGAACTGAGCGATCTTATTCTCATTTATTACGAAAACCCCTTCAAGCTCCTTCTTTTGAGTACTCTCTTTTCCGGAATCGGCCCGAGCCACAGCGCCCTGGTTTTTCTTGTTTAGATCCGGCGGATGATACTTTCCATCCTTATCCACTTCCACATCACGGACTGTAAGCGCCTGGATGGGAATTACCAACACATTGTTTTTGGTCTGGGTCGTGATATCTCCGGTGCAAGACATGCCCGGACGAAGTTTCGAAGAAGGGTTCTTGAGCGTAACGATGACCTTAAAATCCTTGGCTTCCTGCGTAGTGGTTGACGTCGTGATCGGGCTGTTCCCGATTTCCGTGACATCCCCTTCAAAAACACTGTCGGGCAATGCATCGACTTTGATATTAGTTTTGTCGCCGAGAGCGAGATTTACGATATCGGTCTCGTCCACTTTGAGCTCGGCTTCAATAACACTCAGATCGGCGATGGTCATAATCGTTGCTTCCGGGCTGGTCATCATTCCCGGTACGGCTCGTTCTCCCTTTTCTTTCTTCAACTGAGTAATGACTCCGTCCTGGGGAGACACGACTTTCGATTTGCTTGACTGGTCGCTTTGCTTGGCGAGATTTGCAGCAGACTGCTTGGCTGACGCCTGGCTGGATGCCAACTGACTCTTCATTTTTGTTATGTTGTTTCTGGCAACACGGATTTGGTCCCCTGCTTGGGCCACGGCACTTTGCTGCATATCCAGCGTAGACTTTGCCACCATCAATTTGTTCTGTGCTTCTTCATAATCATCGCGCGAAAGCAGGCCATCCTCGTGAAGCTGCTGCTGGCGTTTAAAGCTGCCCTGTGCCCGGGCAAAGTTGTCCTGACTCTGCTGGAGTTGCGCTTGAGCAGCTTTCAGGGCGTTCTCTTCGTGCATAAGCTGGACTTCTGCATTCGAGATTTCAAATTCCTGCACGCTGGCTTGCGCCGCAGCCTGTTCGTATTGAGCGCGTGCCACTTCCAAATCGGCATTGGTCTGAATCGGATCGATCGAGAGAAGAACCTGTCCCTTTTTTACAGTATCTCCTTCGCGGACAGGGAGATCCGTAATGATTCCCTGAACTTCCGACTGAAGATCGATGGACTTTTTGGCGCGGATCTCACCACTCGCCGTCACCTTGGAAATCAGCACGCTCTTGCGCTGCACCTTGGACGTCTGAACCGCAACCGCGTTATTTTGGCTGGATTTGACGCTTATCAATACGATGATTGCCAACAGGATTACAGCACCGACTATAATCCAAACCTTCTTCCTCTTTGTCATCCGAACCTCCGCTTGAGGCAATGACCAATACTACGAGTTCTCCGGACGAAAGGTTTCATATTTCATGGAAAAAACGGGGACAGACTGTGCAATCCCCGATTTCTAGAAATCTCTGATTTGGCAGTACATACGCGACGAAATCGGGGATTGCACAGCCTGTCCCCGTTTTTCAAATTCTTTGCTTGACCTGGAATTGCATATGTTTCAGCATCGGCGTAAAATAGAGGCTGGCTTCCAGAGTAACGTTTGGAGCAACCCTATGCCGGAACCTGAAATAAAACTTCTCATGAAGCGTCTTGGCGAATCCATCAACGAGACGCTGGCTGACTCGCCTAAAATAAATGAACGCATACAGGAGATTCGGGATGCCGGCTATGAAGTGTTTCTTGTCATTGAAGCGAAAATCGGGTTCAGCCGGACAGGGAAGGGGGAAGGGGATTTTGACGCTTCGGCTTCAGATGAACCCGTCAGACTGCGTATCACCCACGAAGACGCTAAATTCCTGAAATCATTGAGGATATATACAGAAGAATCTCGCTAATCCTTCGCCCTGCCCATTTGATCCAATCAAGCTTGAGGTAGCTTTTAAACTCCGGAAGACGGGATTATCTTGCCGGAATCTTGTTTCAATCCTGCCGCCTCCTTTTTTTTCATTTTGCTCTGGTCTACCATATTGCAGCGCCCTTCGAATATTGCTCCCGCTTCAATGATGAGGCATGGGGAAAAGATATCTCCAAAGACCTTGCCGTCTTTAAGGATCTCTACTCTATCGGAGGCATGAATGGCGCCGCGGAACTCGCCCTTGACCAGAACTTTGCGCACATTGATTTCGGCATCCACCATTCCTGTCGGACCGATTTCCAGAATCGCTTCCGACCGGACCTTTCCCTTGACAACGCCATCCACTCGCAGACCGCTGGCAAAGGTGATCTCACCCGAGAGTTCGGTCCCCTCACCAAGATGGCTGACGATCTCATCTTCCGATTTTCCCTTCTTGAATTGCATGACTTGGCTCCGTTGGAATCGTCTTTTCGGTTAGGATCGTGTAGAGGCGCATCAGCTCCTCTTGACTATAGTAGTGAATTCGTATCTCACCTGAGTCCCCTGATTTCGTAACAATTTCGACTTTTGCTCCCAAAACAAGCCGTAAACGGTCGGTCGCGGCTTCGATATTCGGATCCTTGATTTTTTGAGGGCGTGGAGATTTTGTCTGGTTTTTTGCCCAACGTTCCGCTTCGCGCACAGACCAGCCCTTTTCAACAATGGTCTTTGCAATTCTGGCCATCTCGGATGGATTCGCATTGGAAGCAAGTAGAGCCCGGGCATGCCCGGGGGAGACCTTCCCTTCGGCAACCAGGAACTTCACAGCGGAAGGGAGCTTCAGAAGGCGAAGTGAATTGGCAATGGTGCTGCGGTCCTTCCCCACTTTTTGGGAAACCTGTTCCTGGTTTCCTTTCGTGGCATCCATGAGGTTTTGATAGGCCTGAGCCTCGTCAATGGGATTCAGCGGCTCGCGTTGGATGTTTTCAATCAGGGCAAGCTCCAGCAAACGTTCATCGGGAACTTCACGAATCACGGCAGGTACTTTGAGCAGGCCGGCACGATGGGCGGCCGAGAGCCTGCGCTCGCCGGCGATGAGCTGATATCCATTCTCAACGGGGCGAACGAGCACGGGCTGCAGAATGCCGTGCTCGCGAACCGATGCCGCCAGTTCCTCCAGTCTTTCCTCATCCAAGCTAAGACGTGGCTGGTTGGGGTTTGGGACGATGCGATCGATATCTATTTCGTTTTGGGGAGTTTCAGCGGGCTTAGCCTCCGGAATCAGGGCTTCTAGCCCTCTACCCAATACCTTTTTTTTCATAGTGTAGAATTTCCTTGGCCAACCGGATATAGCTCTCGGCACCTTTGGACCGAATATCATAAAGAAGCGCCGGCTTGCCGAAGCTGGGCGCTTCCGCCAGCCGGACATTTCGGGGAATGATCGTTTGAAGCACCTTGTCTGTGAAGTGACTGATCAAATCGTCCCGCACTTGCGTGCTGAGATTCGTTCTCTCATCAAACATGGTCAAAAGTATGCCTTGGATCGAAAGCCCGGGATTGAATGCCCTGCGGACACGCGCAAGAGTGTCGAAAAGATCCGTAAGCCCCTCCAAAGCAAAATATTCGCACTGGATCGGAACTAGAACCGAATCGGCGGCAACAAGCCCGTTCAAGGTAAGGATATTCAAAGAGGGTGGACTGTCAATGAGGATGAAGTCAAACCTGCCTAATACGGGCGCAAGAAGCTTTTTGAGCAGATACTCCCGTTCAGGCAAGTCGAGCATCTCAATAACTGCACCGGTCAGATTCTTGTCCGCCGGAACCAGCTTGAGGTTTTCAAGTTCGGTGTCCGTTATGACAGACGCCAGAAGTTCCTCCTGAATCAAGGCGTCATAAATACTTTTTTTCAGAGAGCCTTTGATTATACCAAGCCCACTGCTGCAGTTGGCTTGGGCATCGGTGTCGACTACCAGAACCCGCATATCCGCAAGCGCGAGCGCAGCAGCCAGGTTAATAGCTGTCGTTGTTTTCCCGACTCCACCCTTCTGGTTCGTAACTGCAATGACTTTGGCCATGTGGATGCGCGAGATTAGCACAAATCAGTAGCTGGTGGCTAGTGGTTAGCTGCCGAATTGCGGTTTTCGGATTGTGGATCGTGGATTTTCCATTTCGATAGACCGAGATATACTGAATTGTTTCACGTGAAACGTCCGAACAATGGCGAATTGCAGATATCAGGGATTGTGCGTCATCTCTTCCAATCCACAATCCGCAATTCAAAGTTTCACGTGAAACGTCCGCTACCTCGGACGGTAGACTGACAAAAACGATTCCCGGGTGCCGGGGACTTTTTCTTTTCGGAAGAGTTCAAAGCCTGGGCGGAGCGTCTCTGTCCCTTCCGTGGCAGCCTGTTTGCCGTGGAACATCCAGAGCTGAGTCCGTGTATGGCAGTGTGCGCGCACCTGCAAAAGCTCGTCGGCGCTCAATTTCACAGCTTTCCAGCTCATGCAATCCCAGGATTTGCCACCTGCGTAACCGAGAAGATACTCGGACAAAAGCGCATGGTGGACATAAACTCCCCCCAATCCTAGTGCGTGCGCAGCTGTTTCCAGAAACCTGCATTTCTTCTCACGTCTTTCCACCATGTCCAATTCAATACTAGGCATCAGAGATTTCAGCAACAAGGCCGGGAATCCCGCACCACTGCCGATGTCCAGATGAGAAACAGCTTCAGGCGGATAAAACGCAGCCGCCCAGATTGCTTCTCGAACCATTGGCCCGATTACTCGCCACTCTGTGGAAGAAGCAAGGTTAATGCGGGAATTCCACTTCTCGAGCAAATCGAGATAGCTCTTCAGCCGAAGCGCGACTTCCGAGTTCGGCGGAACGGCCGATTCCATCAAAAGCTGCTGCAGCGCCTTAGCAGATTCCATGTCCATCCTTTTCACAGAAGCTCCTGCCCGAGCGGTGGCGCGCCTGGCGCATTTCGAGCTGGATATTCAAGATGGAAACTGCAGCCGGTGTGATCCCGGGAATCCGGCTCGCCATTGTGAGATCTCGCGGTCGTGCTCGGCTCAATTTCTCGCGCATTTCACGGTTCAACCCGTCAATGGTCGAATAGTCGAAATCCGCAGGAATGCTGCGGGCGCTCATGCGTCTCAGCTTTTCCGCATCCCTCAATTGCTGCTGGATGTATCCTTCGTAGCGGATCTCTATTTCCACGCAGCCCGCCACCTCCCCCGTCGGCGGCAGAACGCTGTGAATTTGCAAAAGCGGGTAAAAATCCTTTAAAGCGATCCCAGGACGGCGCAAAAGTTCCTCCAATGTCGCTCCTTTTACTGCGTCCACATCCAGTTTGGCGGCTAGCGCAGGACACAAAACCTCCCCGGAATTCCAGCGGTGCGACTTCAAAAAGCTCCTCAACCGCTCAGCCATCTCGTATTTTTTCAAGAAATTCGAATACTCTGTCTCCGAAACCAGTCCGAGCCGGTATCCGAGCGGCGTCAGCCTCCGGTCCGCATTGTCAATGCGCAAGAGCAGCCGCAGTTCGGAGCGCGAGGTGAACATCCGATACGGCTCATCTACACCGCGAGTGACTAGATCATCCACCATGATCCCGATGTAACTTTCCTCTCTGGGGAAAAATATCGGATCTCTCCCCTGAGATTTAAGCGCGGCATTGATCCCTGCCACGATTCCCTGCGCCGCAGCTTCCTCATAGCCGGTCGTGCCGTTGACCTGCCCTGCGTGAAAAAGCCCTCTAATCCTCCTGGTCTCCAGCGAACCATCCAGCTCCGTAGGGTCTACAAAATCGTACTCGATGGCATACCCCGGCCGAAGCATATGCGCTTTTTCCAGACCCGGTATCGATCGAACCATCTGTTGTTGCACCTCAACGGGCATGCTGGTCGACAGCCCATTCAGGTACACTTCATCCACATCCAGTCCTTCAGGTTCGAGAAAGATCTGGTGGCGCTCCCTCTCTGCAAATTTAACGATCTTATCCTCTACGCTCGGGCAATATCGCGGGCCTATCCCGGTAATAAACCCACCGTAGAGAGCCGATTTCTTGAGGTTCGCGCGAATGATTGAATGCAATCGTTCATTAGTGTAACCCAGGTGACAGGATATCTGTGGGAGCCTGCATTCACGCGTGCGAAGAGAAAAAAACGTCGGCCTGTCATCCCCTTTCTGCTCCTCAAAGCGCGTGTAGTCGATCGTATTCCGGTCCAGCCGTGGCGGTGTTCCTGTTTTGAGCCTTCCCACCCTGAATCCAGCGTCTCTCAGAAATTTCGCGAGCGGAATAGATGGCATTTCCCCAATCCGGCCGGCCGGATGACTTTGGTTGCCAATGTGTATGAGTCCATTCAGGAACGTTCCTGTCGTCAGAATCACGGCGCGTGAGCTCATTCTGTTCCCGTCATGCAACTGTACTCCGTTTACCGAACTCCCATCCACAACCAAACTCACCACTTCGCACCGGCGAAGGAACAGATTCGCTTGTGCGTCGATTATTCCTCTGATCTCCTTTTTATACTTTGATTTATCTGATTGGCAGCGGGGAGCCTGCACCGCAGGGCCGCGGCTGGCATTCAAAAGCCGGAATTGAATTCCTGTTTTATCTGCCACATCTCCCATGATGCCCCCCAGAGCATCGATTTCCCGCACCAGGTGGCCTTTTGCAATTCCACCGATTGCAGGATTGCAGGACATCTGGGCCAGCAATGTGAGATCCAGTGTGCAAAGCGCAGTCTTTGCCCCAAGACGGGCCGATGCAACCGCCGCCTCACAGCCGGCATGCCCGCCCCCAACCACAATGACGTCAAAATGTTCCCCAAAATCAGTCATAAGTCGCGCTAGGTTTATAACGATAATCCGTCAGTCACGACGGGTGAATCTAACTTTAGTTCTAGAAAAGCCGTCCACATCCGCGTCTGCGAGCACGTTCACGTCAACGTTGACGCAGATGTGCCCGTAGACGTGGACGGCTTTTACTGTTTATAGAATGGGACGTTCTCGCCATAATGACCGGATCTACTTCCCAACGCAGAAGCGGGAAAAAATTTCGGTTAGAAGATCTTCCACTCCTGTCTCGCCGGTAATCTCTCCAAGTTTCCGCAATCCAGAATGGAGATCCAGCAGCGCAAATTCCTCCGAAACTCCGTTCTGCAGGGCCGTTGTCGCACGTCCCAAGTCGCCTTCTGCGGATTCAAGAGTGCGGCAGTGGCGCAGGTTTGTCACCAGAATTCCGTCCTGCCGCATGGCAGCCGGCCCCAATATGTGATCGAGAATCTTGACACGAAGCCCTTCAATTCCAGCCATAGTTTTGGCCGATACTTCCGCCTGGGGCCAGTCGCCCACAAACTCTCGCTTTTCAACAGGCAACCAGCCGCATGGCAGGTCAGATTTGTTCATCACTACGAGACACTGAAGCCCGCCCAGTTGTTCCTTCAGGTCCAAATCTTCCCGCGAACGCGGCCGGCTGGTGTCCACCACCAAAATGATCGCATCCGCATCGGCAATCGCCTGGACACTGCGATCAATTCCAAGCTTTTCAATGAAGCTCCCGGATTTGTGAATTCCGGCAGTATCCTGCAGCCGCACGGGGATTCCGCCTATATTGGTAAACTCGGAAACCAGGTCGCGTGTCGTTCCAGGCAATTCCGTTACAATCGAGCGGTTTTGCGCAAGAAGGGCATTGAAAAGGCTGCTTTTCCCGACATTCGGCCGTCCAACGACAGCCATGTTGAAACCATCTTTGATGATCCTGCCATGCCTGTAGGAATTGATCCAATTCAGCAATTCCTGCCGAGTTCGTTCGATTTGTTGCACCATTAACTCTCGTGATGCGACGGGAAGATCCTGTTCGGCAAACTCCACAGCCGATTCAAGATTTATAATTACGTCTATCAACCGCTTCTTGATCGGCCCAATCTGCTGCGACAGCAATCCGGCTCGCTGCCTCGCTGCGACCTGCGCCTGATAAAGAGTTGTTGCATCAATTATGTCCAGCACGGCCTCAGCCTGGGCTAAGTCGATCCGGCCGTGCAAGAAGGCTCTCATGGTGAACTCGCCGGGCTCGGCAAGCCGTGCGTTGAAAGCGCAGAGGCAGTCCAGCAAAGCAGAAACCAGCACCGGACTTCCGTGAATGGAAAACTCGCACAGGTCTTCCCCTGTGTAGGAATGAGGAGCCGGGTAACAGGTTACGATCGCTTCGTCTATCTCGGAGCCATTCCTTGGATCTACAATCCGTCCCAGCATTGCACGGCGAACCGGCAAAGATTCGAATGTCTGGTTGGCCAGAAAGATCCGCCTGCCGAGGGAGAAAGTTTGAGGTCCGCTGACACGCACCACTGCCAAGCCGGAGCGTCCCGGCGGGGTAGACAGAGCACAGATTGTATCTTCGAGGTCTTTCATAGATTCGAAATTCGAAATTCGAAATTCGAGATTTTACCCTTGAATCTCAAATCTCGAATTTCGAATCAGTTATGACGGGTATATCGTGATGCTGCGGTTCTCGCCCTCACCGGCGCTCTGAGTGCGAACTCCCTCAATGCCGGCCAAGGCCAGATGGACTATTCTTCGCTCCCGTGGAGTCATTGGCTGAAGGCTGAGCGGTTTTCCGAACGAAATCACCTTTTGAGAAGCCATTTGCGCCAGCAACACAAGCTCCGCCTCCCGATGCTGCCGATATCGGTCTGAATCCAGGAGAATACCGGGTGAGTCGTCCTTGCCCGGCCGAAATACCTTGTTTATGAGAAACTCCATGCTGTTTAAAAGAGATGCTGAGCCGGAGAGAAGATAAGGCCGATCCGGGCCGGTGAGATTAATAACAATTACCCCATCCTCTTCTTTGCACTCGAGGCTGAGATCCATATGAAGGCACGAGATCAACTCCCGGCAGAAATCAGCGACCTCTTCCATCGAGCGCTCACGCCCTTTTGGATTTTGAGTCATCCCCGGACCCTCGCTCACCCATCCACCTTTCGGTTATTTTCTGAAATCCAATCTGGAAGATGTTACTGCACAGAAAATACAGGTTCAAGCCACTCGAGTAGTTGAAGAACATCAGGGTGAAGACCACCGGCATAACCATCATCATCTTCGCCTGAGTCGGATCTGAGCCCGGCGCCATTGGAGTCATTTTCTGCGAAACGAACATCGTGATTCCCATAACGAGCGGAAGAATATAGTAAGGATCCTTCGCAGATAAATCATGAATCCACCCGATAAACGGTGCTTGCCGCAGCTCGATGGAATACTGGAGAAGCGCATAGAACGCAAACAGGAGCGGGAACTGGAGAATCAGCGGAATGCACCCGCCAAGCGGATTGACATTATGCTCCTTGTAAAGCGCCATGATCTCCTGGTTCATCTCCGTGCGCTTCGGGTCTGTTTTCTTGTATCGGCGATACTTCTCCTGAATCGCCTTCACCTTGGGCTGAACCACCTGCATCTTCTTCATCGACAACATCTGTTTCAGCCGGAAAGGGAAGAGCAGAAGGGAGAGCAACAAAGTCAGAATGACGATGGCGAATCCGTAATTGTGAACGTATTGATGAATCCATCGCAGCGATGAAAGCAGCGGAAACACCAAAATTGAGAAGGTGCCGAAGTTGATTACGCCCGTTATGTCCGCAGATTTGACCGCTTCGAGATTCGACTGCTTCTTTGGACCCAGATACATTTGATAGTGCAGCGATCCGGATACCGGAGTTGTCAGCCGCAAGAGGTCCCTCTCGACTTCTTTCCCGTCGAGCCCGATAGACTTCACAGGGCGCTTTTGAATGTCGAAATAAGGCAAAGGCTGAGAAGGAATGGCAATCATCGCGAAGTATTGCATGTCTAGTCCGACCCAACCTACTTCAGTGCCTATCCGTTTTACCTCGTTTTCATCCTTGGGAGGACTCTCGCGCCTTGTTTTTCCGCCGCCGCGTCCGGGCGAGGAATATACCGCTTCGAGCTTGATGGAACCCAAGAAATGCTCCTGCTCCGGTCCCAAGTCTTGCCCGAGCAGGAATCTGCATTCGGCTGCTTTTCCACCTCTCTCGACAGTTGTAGAAAGATCGACGAGATAATTGTCTTTTTCGAAGCGATAGCGTTTCTCTATCTCAAGATCCCCACGCTTCAAGGTCAAAACCACCGTGACCGGCGGCGACAGAGCAGTGCCGGATTCACCTTCGATGGAAACCTGATAAAACGAGTCATTGGCTATGGCATTCGCAGCCGAATCTGGAAAAATCAGCATGCTTGGAAAGGACCGGGTTCCTGAATCGTGCGAAGAGGCTATTACTTCGAAAGTGCGTCCTTGAGCCGATTTGTAGCTGTTCAGCTCCCAACTGGTCAGAACGCCTCCCTTGTTATCGATCACCGCACGATAAAGATCCCCCCGCACGACCACGGTCTGGGCTGCGGCCTTCGTATCTGCCGCTGAGGCAGCCGGGACTGGCGGCTGTGGCTCGGCCTCTGCCAGTGGAGCCGCTTGTGCATTCGGAGCTTGCTCCTGAGGTTGCCTGTATTGAACCGCCGCGGCGGACCCTTGCTTTTCTTCCGCCGGTTTCAGATAGTGCTGCTGATACCACTGAAATCCTATTAAGACTAATGCTGATAGCGCAATGGCAAGAATTGTACGTTTTTCCATGATTTTATGAGTCGACGCTCGTCAGTCGAGAGTCTTCAGCAACAATGCTATCAGTGACCCCTTTTGCCGTCCATTTTCCACTAAGGAACCGGATCGATCCCACCTTGACAAAATGGATGACACCTCAGCAACCGCCGCGCACCCAGAAAAACCCCTTTGAACAGTCCCCTTTTCTGGATTGCCTGGTACATATAAACCGAACAAGTCGGCTCAAATCGGCAAGCGAATGGGAGACACGGGGAGATGAACCGTTTGTAGCACTTTAACAAAAGTAATGCCAACGACTTGAGCTCATGGCTGGTTTTGCGTGCGACGCAGAATCCCATGTTGCTTCGGCCGGCACTCCTATCGGTAGAGCTTCTTCGCTGAAGCAAGAAATTCAGCGTGCAATTCAATGTAGCTTGCTCCGACACAACCCGATTTTGCGTTTACTACAATGTCGTACTGGCCTGGGATTTCGACGGAAGATCTTCTGAAGATCTCTCGAAACAGGCGCTTGATGCGATTCCGGACGACCGCACCACCAACCTTTCTCGACACCGTTAAGCCCAAACGATGGTATCCGATTCCGTTCTCACGGACGAATAGAACAAACCTCCCGGATTGAATTTTGCGGCCCTCCCTATAGAGGATGCGGTAGTCCGTCGACCTTACAATCCGGACTCTATGAGGGAATTCCTCGGAGGTCGCGTTAGCCACTCACCGTCAGCCTTTTTCGCCCTTTGGAGCGTCTGTGTTTTAAAACCAATCGGCCACCCTTAGTTGACATCCGCTCCCTGAAGCCGTGAGTCTTCTTTCGCTTGCTGTTGTTAGGTTGGAACGTCCTTTTCCCTTTCATGATACCCCAATCTCTCCGCTGTCTGCTTCAGCCAGAATATCGAAAACACAAATCATAGAAACTGATAGAGAAAAATGCAAGCCTAATGGTTCTCCGTTCCCGTTTTCCGTTCCCCGTTTCGCCGTATGTGAGGATTCAGAACCGAAATAAACCTGCTGCGCTAAATCAAACAAATCCTTGCCTACGGTGTGTCCCGCGAACGGAAAACGGAGAACAGGAAACGGGAAACCTCAATTTAGATTGACAACCGCGTTGATAGATAGTACTTTGATTCTGTACCATTTTAGTACTGTATATTCGATCAAATGGGTACCGCCAATGCTTAGAGTAACAAAGCTGGCAGATTACGGAATTGTCATGCTCACGTTTTTCGCCACTCATCCGGAAAGCACGTTCACTACGAGGGACATTGCGAACTCCGTGAAGCTGCCGATGCCGGTTGTTAGCAAGGTGCTGAAGTTATTGAGCAAAGCCGGTTTGTTGACCTCGCAGCGAGGCACCAAGGGGGGGTACGGCCTGGCGCGCCCGCCGGCGGAGATTACGGTTGCGGCCATGATTCGAGCTTTGGAGGGTCCGATAGCGGTAACTGAGTGTTTGGGAATGAATCGGGATTGCGATCTCCAAAGAGGATGCCCCGTCCGAACGAATTGGCATCTAATCAATAACGTCATCCACTCCGCCCTCGAAAAAATTACATTGGCCCAGATGACGAAGCCGCTGCATCAATCGCTGTTCGATCTGACGCTGCCCGGCGGGTCATTCAGCATTCATTGAAGTCGGGCCACTGGAAGCGATATGAGCTCTGCAAATAGCATTCAGGAACTTGCCGACCGGGAGTACAAGTACGGCTTCGTAACAAACATTGAAGCGGACGCAGTTCCACCTGGCCTTGATGAAGACGTCATCCGGCTCATTTCGGCGAAGAAAAACGAGCCGCAGTTCATGCTGGAGTGGAGGCTGAAGGCTTTTCGCCATTGGCAGACAATGGTGGAACCAAAATGGGCGAACGTCCATTACCCGCCAATCAATTACCAGGATATCTGCTACTATTCGGCGCCAAAAATGAATTCGAAGCCGAAAAGCCTCGACGAGGTCGACCCGGAGCTGCTGGCCACATATGAAAAACTGGGGATTCCCTTGAGGGAACGCGAACTGCTGGCGGGTGTTGCCGTAGATGCGGTTTTCGACAGCATTTCGGTGGCAACAACATTCAAAGAGAAACTAGCCGGGATGGGAATAATCTTCTGCTCTTTCTCGGACGCGGTACAGAACCATCCAGAGATGGTGCGCAACTATCTCGGGGATGTGGTGCCCTATACTGATAATTTCTTTTCTGCCCTAAATGCTGCGGTCTTTTCCGACGGATCTTTTTGCTACATTCCAAAAGGTGTGCGATGTCCGATGGAACTTTCAACGTACTTTAGGATCAATGCCGCGTCCACTGGACAGTTTGAGCGCACCCTGATCATCGCAGATGAAGGGAGCTATGTAAGCTATCTGGAGGGCTGTACCGCTCCGATGCGGGACAAGAACCAGCTCCATGCAGCAGTGGTAGAACTGATCGCCCTCGATAATGCTCAAATAAAATACTCTACCGTTCAAAACTGGTACCCGGGAGACAAGGAAGGCAGGGGAGGCATCTACAATTTCGTCACCAAGCGCGGCAAGTGCAAGGGAGTCAACTCCAAGATTTCCTGGACCCAGGTCGAGACCGGCTCCGCCATCACCTGGAAGTATCCGAGTTGCATTCTGATGGGAGACAACTCAATCGGAGAATTCTATTCCGTCGCCCTCACGAACAATTACCAGCAAGCGGACACCGGAACCAAAATGATCCACATGGGGAAAAACACGCGCAGCACCATTGTGTCAAAGGGGATCTCTGCAGGCCATGGACAAAACACCTATAGAGGAATGGTCAAAATAATGAAGAACGCCGACGGAGCACGGAACTATTCCCGCTGCGACTCCCTTCTTATCGGAGACAAGTGCGGTGCCCACACATTTCCATATATAGAGGTTAAAAACTCCACCGCCCAGATGGAGCACGAGGCTTCGACTTCCAAAATCGGCGAAGACCAGCTTTTTTATTGCCAACAACGTGGGATTCCGGTAGAAGCCGCGGTTTCAATGATCGTCAACGGCTTCTGCAAGGAAGTATTTCGCGAGTTGCCGATGGAGTTTGCTGTCGAAGCACAGAAACTTCTCGGGGTTAGCCTGGAAGGCAGCGTTGGTTAGCAGCCTTTGAGTCTTTGCGCCTTCGAGTTAGCCTCACAGGCTCGAAGGCTTCAAGGCCGAGGGATATACATGCTCGAAATCAGAAATTTGCATGCAAACGTTGAAGGCAACGAGATCCTGCACGGAATCAATCTCCAAGTGAACTCAGGAGAGGTTCACGCCATCATGGGCCCGAATGGTTCCGGGAAAAGCACTCTGGCAAAAGTGCTCGCAGGCCGCGAAGGGTATTTCGTTTCCAAAGGAGAGGTCAAATACCAAGGCAATGATTTGCTGTCGATGCTGCCTGAAGATCGTGCGCGACGGGGAATCTTTCTCGGTTTTCAATACCCTGTGGAGATACCGGGCGTCAGCAACATGTACTTCTTAAAGACAGCCTTGAATTCCATTCGCAAGTACAGCGGCCTCGAAGAATTGGATGCCATGGAATTTCTCACGTTTACCAGGGAAAAGATGAAGCTCGTGGAGATGGACGAGAGCTTGATGAACCGAGCTGTAAACGAAGGCTTTTCCGGAGGAGAGAAGAAGCGCAATGAAGTATTTCAAATGGCGGTGCTCGAACCGAAACTGGCAATTCTAGACGAAACCGATTCGGGTCTCGACATCGATGCGCTGCGGATCTTAGCCAGTGGTGTTAATGCTTTGCGCCGGGAAGATCGTGCCATGATTCTGGTGACGCATTATCAGCGGCTCCTCAACTATATCGTCCCGGACAAGGTCCATGTCTTGCTGGATGGTCGGATCGTGAAGTCCGGAGGCAAGGAGCTTGCCCTGGAACTGGAAGAAAGAGGCTACGCCTGGGTTGAAGAAGAAATCGCAGGAAAACAGGCGGTGAACTCCTGAGGACCGAATGATCGATTTCATCGAGGAGAAAAACGGGTACATTGCCAACTTTGCTCAGTTTGAGCAAAGTCTGAACGGCCGGAAACATTCATGGCTGAACGCAATTCGGAAGGATGCTCTTGCGCGCTTTGACGAGTTGGGATTTCCAACTACACGCGAGGAGCAATGGCGTTTCACCAGCGTCGCTCCCATTGCAAGCGTTCCGTTCATACCGGCGGATCCGGAACCCAACTCTCTCACCATCTCCGATATTTCCCGTTATACGGTGTGCGAAGCAAGGTGCACGCAATTGGTCTTCCTGAATGGATTTTATTGCGAGAACCTCTCCACCGTCAAATTCGTGCCCAAAGGAGTGCGCATTATCAGCCTGGCAAAGGCGTTGGAAACGGAAAGGGCCCTGCTGGAACCGCTGCTGAGCCGATCAGAATTCAATCGGCACAATGCCTTCACCGCGTTGAATACGGCGTTCATGGCGGACGGCGCTTTCGTCTATGTCCCGGCAAACACCGTCTTGAAAGACCCCATTCACCTACTTTTCTTATCAACCAATCAGGCTGAACCGGTGATCTCGGTCCCGCGGAGCTTTATCGTTTTGGGAAACGGGAGCCAGGCCAGCATCGTGGAGAGTTATGCCGGCCTTGGAAGCGGTCTCTACTTCACCAACACCATGACCGAGATTCATGTGGGCGCGAACTGTACAGTCGATCACTACAAATTGCAGCGCGAAAGCGATGCCGCGTTCCACATGGCAAATGTTCAGGTTATTCAGGACCGGGACAGCAGCTATTCTTCGCATTCTGTGTCCCTGGGCGGCTCTCTCGTGCGTAACAACATTACCGTTCTATTGAATGGAACCGGAGCGGACTGCGAGTTGAATGGTCTGTACGTGACCAAAGGGCGACAGCATGTCGATAACCACACGACCATCGATCATTCCAAACCCAACTGCATCAGCCGTGAATTATATAAGGGTATTCTCGACGATGTCTCGAGCGCGGTTTTTAACGGCCGCATCGTGGTGCGGAAAGACGCTCAGAAAACCAACGCGCGACAAACAAACAAGAACCTGCTTCTTTCAAAAGGCGCAGCGATCAATACAATTCCCCAGCTCGAAATTTTGGCCGATGACGTGAAATGCACGCACGGAGCAACTATCGGCCAATTAAACGAAGAGGAGCTGTTTTATTTGAGATCCCGCGGGATTGACAAAGATGCGGCGAGGACACTGTTGACCTACGCGTTCGCCAGCGAATTGCTTAGAGCCGTCAAGATCAAGCCGATTCAATGCCAGATCGACCTTGTGCTTCTGAACCGGCTGTCCAGGGTGTCATAGGTTTTGCCGGGAGCGCCGGTGCGCTCCCGGCAAAAATCGAGTTGTGATTATGACAATGATCGCAGATAAAACACAGGCGTTTTATGATGCCCAGAAAATGCGGGAAGACTTTCCCATCTTCAGACAGCTGGTTAATGGAAAGCCGCTCGTGTATCTCGACAATGCAGCAACGACACAGAAGCCTCAGCCCGTTCTTGACGCCTTGACGCGCTTTTATACAAAGGAATGCGCCAATATTCACCGGGGAGTCCATTTCCTGAGTGAACGCGCCACAGCGTCCTACGAAACCAGCCGGGAGAAGGTGCGCCACTTTATCAATGCCGCGTCGGTGCAGGAAATTGTCTTTTTGCGAGGGACTACCGAAGCGATCAATCTCGTCGCTCAGACCTACGGCAAAACACATGTCGGAGCCGGCGATGAGGTTTTGATTTCTGCCATGGAACATCATTCGAACATCGTTCCGTGGCAGATGCTTTGTGACGAGAAGGACGCCCGATTGCGCATCGTTCCAATCACCCTTACGGGTGAGTTTGTTTTCGAGCAATATAAAAAGCTCTTGGGCCCGAGGACCCGACTGGTGGCAGTGACCAGCGTCTCCAACTCGCTCGGTACCATCAACCCTATCCGCGAAATCGTGCGGCTGGCCCATGAACACAACGTTCCGGTACTGGTCGACGGAGCCCAGGCGATTCAGCACATGCCTGTAGACGTTCAGGCGCTTGACTGCGATTTCTTTGCATTCTCCGGCCATAAGATGTACGGACCGACGGGGATCGGAGTCTTGTATGGAAAGGAGCGTCTGCTCGAGGCGATGCCTCCATATCAGGGAGGGGGAGATATGATCATCTCCGTCACGTTCGAGAAAACGCTCTACAACAGGCTCCCCTACAAATTTGAAGCGGGAACGCCCAATGTGGCCGGAGGGATCGGGCTGGGAGTGGCGATCGACTACCTGGAATCCATCGGAATGGGCCGCATTACGATGAATGAACAGGATCTGATCGCATATGGAACCCGATTGCTCGAAGCAATAGAGGATTTGCGGATAATCGGGACGGCAAAAAACAAGGCAAGCGTCCTCTCATTCGTGCTCGACGGAATTCATCCCCACGATATCGGCACCATACTTGACAAAGAGGGAATTGCCATTCGAACCGGGCACCACTGTGCGCAGCCGGTTATGGAGTTTTTCAAAATCCCTGCAACCGCCAGAGCTTCGCTAGGGCTGTACAACACGCGGGAGGATATCGAGGCGTTGCTTGCAGGGATCAGAAAGGTAAAAGAGGTATTCCGCTAATGGCCGATTTAAGGGACTTATACCAAGAAGTCATCCTGGACCATCACAAGAAACCGAGGAATTTCCACAAGCTCGAACATGCCAACAGGCAGGCGGACGGATACAATCCTCTCTGCGGTGACAAGCTCAGCGTTTTCATTCAGATTGAGAATGGAATCGTCAAGGATATCGGCTTTGTCGGCGCCGGCTGTGCGATCTCAACCGCTTCGGCATCTATGATGACCGAAAGCCTGAAAGGCAAAACTGAAGCCGAAGCCAGAGCTGTTTTTGACCGCTTCCACCAGCTGGTGACCGATCACTCCGAACCTAAGCCCGATCCGGCAACGATGGGAAAACTGGCCGTATTTTCAGGAGTGCGCGAATATCCTGTGCGAGTAAAGTGCGCCACTCTCGCATGGCACACCATGCGCGCAGCGCTTGATGGAAGTAATGAGACTGTCGCGACGGAGTAGCCGATGAAACCATCGAAAGAATCCGAAAAACAGCCCGGCGCAAATAAACCAGCCGCAAACCTCGAAGAGCAAGTCATTGACGCGCTGCGGACGGTCTATGATCCTGAGATTCCAGTGAACATCTACGAAATGGGACTGGTGTACAGTATCGACGCTGCATCGAAAAATGTCGTTATCCGCATGACCTTGACTAGCCCTGGTTGCCCGGTCGCGGGCTCGCTGCCTAAAGAAGTCAAATCCAAAGTGATGGAAATCGAGGGAGTGGATTCTGTAAGAGTTGAGCTCGTGTGGGATCCTCCCTGGAATCCCGATATGATTTCGGAAGCAGGCAAACTCCAGCTCGGGATTTACTAGAAGAAGTCAGAAATCAGGATTCAGAATGACTGACTTCGTCTAATCGTCAATCGTAAATCTGAAATCGTCAATGCAATTATCGGTCGGGCTCGCCGCCCCACCAGGAATCACCGCGGTCGCGAAGGTCGTCCAACGAGCTCTGGATTTGGTTTTCAACCACCTCAATCTGCTCTTCTGTCGCGCTCGCATCCACGTAAATCGGATTGCCAATCAGGACAATGGCTCGCGAGAACGGCTTGGGAACCTGAAAGTGATCCCAGCTTCGCATCACCCATTTCTTTTCAACTGAAATGTTGAATGGCACGACTGGATTTCCGCTCTTCCTTGCCAGATATGCAGCTCCCGCTTTCGCCACATAGCGCGGCCCGCGCGGGCCGTCAATTGTAATGCCCAAATCTCTCCCGTCTTTCATCGCGCGCAGGCATTCGATGGTCGCGCCACGGCTGCCTCGGGAACTTGATCCGCGTGCGGCGCGGTAACCGAACTTTTCGATTACACGGGCAATGTAATCTCCGTCTCGATTCTGGCTGGTCATCACCACAACCCCGCGATTCCTGAAGTGATAAGTTGCCATGAAAATTCTGCCATGCCAGACCGTATAGATTATTCCCTTGCCTGCTGCACGCACAGAGTCCAGGCTCTGCGGCTCTTCGACTTCCCAGCGGAGACTGCGGCAGAAGAAAAGGATCACCCAATATCCCAGGCTGGAAATCAGGCTGATCTTTAGGCGGTCAAGGAAGCTCAGAGCAGCTCCGGATCCGTATAAAAACGCCACGGATTCCACTGATTTTAATCCGTGAAATCAGTGGAATCCGTGCCGTTTTTTTTTGGGGGGACTAGGAGGATTCCTCTTTAATCCTCTCAGGCGTTAATGGAAGCCGATGCATCCGCACTCCGGTTGCATCGAACAAAGCATTGGCGATCAGGGCGCCGATTCCCACGATGGGAGGCTCCCCGCAACCGGATGGTTCAATTTCGAAGTTCTCTACCAGAACTGTTTCAATTTGGGGCACCCACGAAAACTTGGGAATCTGATAGGAGTCGAAACCCAAATCATTGACCTGGCCCCCCTTGAAGTGAATTTCCTCGCTGAGGCAATAGCCAAGTCCCATTGTGATCCCCCCCTCAATTTGCATGCGGGCGCCATCGGGATTGATGACGGGACCCATATCTTGAGCATGGACGATTCGTTCCACCCGAATGCCGCCACTGCTCTTGTCAACTTTGATCTGAGCCATTGCAGCTACGTAAGTCCCAAGATAATCCAGGCATACCATGCCTTGGCCTCGACCGCTGGGGGCTTTGGCTGGCTTCCAGCCGAACTTGTCGGCTGCCGCCCTCACTACCCGAAGCATTCTCTCGTCTTTCAGGTTCATGATCCGGAATTCCAAGGGATCCAATCCGGCTTTTGCCGCCATTACGTCGATGTGAGATTCGCGAGCAAAGATATTTGTGTTGCTGCCTGGACCGCGCCATGCGCCTGTGCTGAATGGGTGCGGGCCGTCGCCGCCGAAACCCATTCCCCGGGACATCGTCCTCAGGTTCGGAACGCTGTAAATGTTTTGGGCGCTCCTGTCGCCGGCAAAGAACACGTGATAATCCCAGAAAACAATCCGATTGGACTCATCCAGCCCGGAGCTTATCTTTACCACGGCAGCTGGCTGAAAAGTGTCGTAAAAGAACTCTTCTTCACGCGTCCATACAACCTGAACCGGGAATCCGGTCATTTTCGAGAGACGGGCTGCCTGAACAGCCTGCCCAACCTGGCTTTTTCCGCCGAATCCTCCGCCGACATAGGGAGCAATCACGCGGATCTGCTTGGACTGCAAGTCGATTGCTCTGCCGATTTCCTCCCCTACACCAAAAGGTCTCTGAGTGCCGATGTAAACAGTCGCTTTATCTCTTTTTACATCTGCAATTGCGCTATGGGTCTCAATGGCAGCGTGGGCCACATACGGTGTTGCATAGGATTCTTCAAATTTCAGGACAGCCAGCTTGTTGCCTTGAGCTAGATCACCCTTTTGCTCAACAACGTTGTCCCTTGCAGCGGCATTCTCGATATGCTGATGGATGTTCCGGTCGTCCACTTTCAGCTGCGGCAGTTCATACTCCGCTTTGATCCGCGCCAATACTTTTTCCGCCATATCCGGAAGCGGGTGAACGACGCCAATGAAATCATTGTCCTGGAGAACGACCGCTTCTTTGACCTCTTTTGCAGCCGTCAGATCCACATTTTTCAGCTTCGCGCCGTGGACGGGGGGGCGCAGCACCTTGCCGTAAAGTATTTGAGGCAAGCGTACATCCCCTGCAAACTGCGCCTTTCCGGTTACCTTATCCTGAAAGTCGGCGCGCGGTAACGATTTGCCGCAGACAACAAATTCCGACGGAGACTTCAACCGGGGCTTTTCATCGAGATGTCTTTCTATCGTTCTCCCCCTGGCGAGGGATCCATAAGTGACCTTGTTGGCTGGATTATTTTTCTCAAAGACCGCTCCTTCTTTCGCAATCAGGCGGTCGGGCGGCAGTTTCAAAATCTCGGCCGCCATTTGAATCAGGACTTCACGGGCTTCCGCCCCGGCAGCCCGCATTACCGGTCCAAGATATTTTATGCTACGGGAACCGTTGGTGCCGCCATCCCACGGGCACAGCATGGTATCCCCCAGAACGATGCTCACCGAATCAAATGGCACCTCCAATTCCTCTGCAAGCATCTGCGCCAGGGAAGCGGTCACTCCTTGCCCAAGTTCCACTTTGCCGGCATAGCAGGTAACATGCCCGTCCTCTGCAATCCGGAGGTATGCATTGAGATCTGTCGGATACCCTCCCATTCGACCGCCCGGTTGTTGACCCAGAAGAAAGTTGTCAAGCGAGAATAGAAAATACAGGCCGGGGCCGAGAATCTTCACGAATTCTCTTCGATCCAAGAGCTCTGATTGGGTTTCCATTACGCTTTCCCTCCCTTCAACTCTGCGGCGGCTTTCTGGATTGCCTCGATAATGCGCGTATGCGCCCCGCAGCGGCACAGGTTTTGGTCCATGTGTGCAACGATCTGTGCGGGGCTTGGCCTGGCATTCTTTAAAAGCAGCCCGTAGCTTTGCAGAATCATTCCAGGCGTGCAGAAACCGCATTGGATGGCGCCGCATTTTATAAACGCCTTTTGCAGCGGATGCAGTTTCCCGTTCAAGGCGAGGCCTTCAATGGTGATCACTTCCTTGCCCGCGACGTTTTTGACCGGGTATTGGCAGGATCGAACAGTCTCTTTATTAATAATGACCGTGCATGCGCCGCACTGGTTCTGGCCGCAGCCAAATTTCGAGCCCGTGAGTCCCAGGTCGGTGCGCAAAACCCAAAGGAGCGCCCGCTCGCCGTCTGTGGTTACCGTGACCGGGCGGCTGTTGAGCTTGAAATGAATGGTCTGTTCCATCAGGTGTTCCTCCTTTCTGGCTTTGAATGATTTTCTTCGGACGTATATCAGGATAAGCCAACGGAGATGTGAATTGCACGAAAAAGGTTGCCCGTTTCCCGTTGGATCTCTCGGTTAATGGAAAACGGGGACAGGCTGTCCCCGTTTTAATGCTCCGCGCACTCCGCATCTCCGCACGACACTACAGAGTGACTTCGATCCCCTGGTCGCGCAGGTGTTCTTTGACTTGCCGAATGCTTAGAATCCGGAAATGAAAAACCGAAGCGGCCAGCAGAATGCGCGCTTTCCCTTTCGTCACAGCCTCCGAAAAATCCTGTAAACTCCCGGCGCCGCCCGAAGCAACCACAGGAAGACTTACGGCGTCGGCAATCGCGCGTGTAAATTCCAGGTCGTAACCTTTCTGCGTGCCGTCTCCATCCATGCTGGTCGGCAGGATAACGCTTGCGCCGAGGGTTTCACACTGCTTTGCCCATTCGACTGCGTCTTTCGCGACAGGTTTTGTGCCGCCGAGAATAACAAGTTCGAATCCGGACGGCATTTCGCTGTTCCTTCGGGAATCGATTGCGATCGTTATGCATTCCGAACCGAACATCTTCGCCGCCTCCTCGACCAATGCGGGGCGGTTCACCGCGGAGCTGTTCATGGAAACCTTAGTTGCGCCGGCCTCGAGAAGCAGTTCGACGTCGGCTAATTCAGAAATACCTCCCCCGACTGTCAAAGGTATATGGATAGCCGAAGAAACCTTTCGCACCCATTCGACACGGGGCTTTCGATTTTCCAGGGTTGCATCGATATCCAGCATGGCCAGTTCATCCGCCCCCTCTTGCTGATAAAAAGTGGCGTTTCCCACCGGATCTCCGGCATCCCTTAGGTTTGCAAAGTGAATCCCTTTGACCACGCGGCCGCTTTTCATATCAAGGCACGGCATGATTTTTACCGGTCCCATAGGCACTCCCTCGAGATATTTCGGAATAAATTGAGCCTTGAAGCCTTAGAGTTTACATCCAATCTGCCGTGACTTAAACAGCAGTTATTCGTAGCGGAGGGCTTCTATTGGATCGAGCTGGGCGGCTTTGCGCGCTGGCCAGACGCCAAAAATAAGTCCGATTGCCACCGACACCGTCAATCCAGTGACGACAGCCCAGAGTGGAATGGAGGCCGGTAATGTTGGGAGCAAGGCAATGACAATGAAGCTTATCGCAATCGCCAGAATAATACCGAAAATTCCTCCCAAAGCCGTGAGCGTCATGGCCTCGAAAAGGAACTGCAGCACAATATCGCTCTTTGTAGCGCCGATCGCCTTTCTTACGCCGATTTCCCTTGTTCTTTCGGTAACCGATACCAGCATGATATTCATAACACCGATTCCGCCAACCAGCAGACCGACGCTGGCGATGGCGATGGCGACCAAACCGATGATTGCAGTGACCTGATCGAGCTGTTTCACAAGCGTGTCCGCCGTTGTCAAACTGAAGTTGTCGGGATCGTTGTGTTTGACCCCACGCCGGCGCCGAAGAAGGCTCTCGGCCTCATCCAAGGCCTGTGAGCGCAAGCCGGAGCGCGCTTGGATGAAGAGATAGTGCTTATCTTCCCAAGGCAGCATCTTGTGGAAGGCACCATAAGGAATGTAAACATAGGTATCTGCCCCCCCAAGCATCGATCCCAGCTTTGACTTTTCCCCAACCCCCAGGACAGTGAATGGATGTCCATTGATGAGTATCTGCTTACCGATAGGATCCGATTTCACAAACAAAGCATCAGCAGTGTCCGGACCTATGACCGCGACCGGCATTCGGTGATCATCCTCGAACTGGGTGAAAAATCGGCCGTCCGAGAGTTTTAGATTGTATACCGTCGAGAAGTTTTGTGGGACGCCCAGAAAGTCACCGCCGCGCGCCGTGTTGTTTTTATACTGAATTTTGACTTGGGCACTCCAGGGAAGCCCGATCCAACTCACATCCTGCACGGAAGGACACTGGTCTTCAATAGCCTTCCCATCCTCCACAGTGAGAGGTTTTCTCATTCTCTCTTCCCGGCTGGGACGTCCTCCTCCGCCGATACCCATATTGAGATGAAATGCGAATATATTGTTAGCGCCCAGATTTTCGATCTGGCTGACAATGTTGGCCTTTACCCCTGAGAGCAAGGACGCAATTACAATTACCACCGATACTCCCACGACAATCCCCAGCACAGTCAGGAAGCTTCGGAATTTATGGACACTAAGAGTTTCCAGGGCCATGCCAAGGCTTTCACGGTAATTGATCATTGAGCTCTCGCTTATTCCCTTGCTAATGCAACGATTGGACTGAGTTTCGATGCCCTGTATGCCGGGTAAATGCCGGAAATCATCCCGACACCTCCGGAAGTAATAATGGCGAGTAATATGTACCCTATCGTTATCCGCATCGGAAATCCGACCGTCGCTTCAATAATGGCGCAGAGCAGGTATGCCAGGCCAAGGCCCAACATCCCTCCAATAGTGGCTAGAAGAGCTGATTCAACCAGGAATTGCATTAGTATGTCGCGTCGCCTAGCCCCCACTGCCTTGCGCATCCCTACTTCCACTGTTCTCTCTGTGACGGTGACCAGCATGATGTTCATTACCACAATTCCGCCGACCACAAGCCCGATCAGCGTGATCGGTATGATCACCGCCGCAATGACTCCGGTGATCTGACCAATCAATTGCTGCACAGCGCCGCTGCTCAGGATGTCAAAATCATCCTCTTTGTTCGGTTTCAGCTTGTGGCGCGACCTCACAATCTGCCGCACTTCGTCCTCAGTGGATTGGACGGCCGATTCCGACGGGGCTCTCACCTGGAACGCAATGGATTGGCGGGTCCCGTATTTTTTCAGGAAAGCCGTGTAAGGCATATAAACATTCCTGTCCAGCGATCGCCCTTGCATGTTGCCCTTTGAGGCTTCAACGCCAACGACAGTAAAATTATCTCCACTGATTTTTACCTCTTTCCCGAGGGCTTCAGCAGGTCCAAACAAATCCTCACGTACTTGCGATCCGATAACCGCAACGTCACGAGCGTGATCGACATCAGTGCCTCCTATGAATCGCCCTTCGGACAGTTCGACGGACTGGATTTTCGGCCTATCTGCACTTATCCCGGAGATACTGGCATCATAAGAAATTTTGCTTCCTCTCTTTATGGTATCGGTCCCCTGCATCATCGGCGAAATCGCGTCACAACCCTTGCACAATTGTTCCACAGACTCCATGTCTTCGATATGTATGTTTTTATTGCGCTTGAGTCGTTTTTCGTATTCTTCAGCAGATATATCCGCAGCGGCAATGCGCGCCACAAAAAATGTATTGCTGGCAAAAGTTGATGACAACTGATTCCACACATAGGCGCCCATCCCCTCAATGGCCCCGCCGACCGTTACAACCGAGGCGATTGCGATAATAATCCCCAGCAATGTCAGCACCGACCGCAGTTTGTGCGTCCAAATGGAATCGACGGCAATACAGAAAGCTTCCCAGAATGCAGCGCTGGAATGCTTCCTGGTCGAAAATGCCGGAGTCGACGACGAGGGAAAATTGAGCTTGGAGACATCTATACCCATAATTTGCAGTCCTGTGGCACAAATACTTAAGCCGACTCTTCCTAATACGAATGACTATGAAAAAATGTTCTGGAGTTTATTTGGAAGCAGCCTGCTGCTTCGGCTCGGATTTGTCGGGTTTGAATTTCAGGGAAGCAGACTTGGTGCTGGTTCGGGGCGTACTTCGAGTTTTCGAGGCAGGCGTCCTTGTCTTGCCGGTCTTCGATTTGCTCGCCGTCAATTTCGTCGAATCGTTCCGGGAGGGTATTCGTTTGGAAGACGATGTCTTACTTGCAGCCATAGGACGGGACGGCACGCGGATCCAGGTTTCCGGCTTTAATATTTTCTTTACGGAAATATTGTTTTCGCGCGCCAGTTCCACAACCGAAACATTGTATTTGGCGGCAATCCTGGTCAAAGTGTCCCCGCTCTTCACCTTGTAACGGGAATTGAGATCGTCAGGGAGCTTGACTCTTGCCACAGGCAGGGCTGCCAGTTTTTCGTGGATTTTGGGATCGCTGTCTGCTGGTACCTTCAGCTGAAAATTCGGATAATTGGCAGGGGTCGTTAAGCCCCGTATTGCCGGATTCAATTTTTTTAGTTCGTCAATCGACGTGCTCAAAACTTTTGCCGCAGCCCTCAAGTCAATCGGTTTTGAAACCGACACCTCGGAATACTGGAGCGGCGGATCCAGATCGGTGGGAAGCCCGAATTTTTCAGGATTTCGCGCAAGAATGACGCTGGCCTGGATCAGGGGAACATGGTTTTTGGTTTCTTCCGGGAGCTTTCGCCTCAAATCCACCAGTTGCCAGAAATCCTTCAATCCCGTGCTTTCAATCAGACGCTGGACTTTCCCCTCTCCCCAATTGTACGCAGCCAACGCCAAATTCCAGTCCTTGAACATGGCAAAGAGATCGTTCAGGTAACGCGCTGCGGCGCGTGTCGATTTTTCCGGGTCGGAACGTTCATCCACGTCACGCGTTACCTTCAGGCCGTAACGGATTGCCGTGCCCCTCTCAAACTGCCAGATCCCCTTTGCCTTGGCCTTGGAGACGGCATGGGGTTTGAACAGGCTTTCCACCTGTGCCAGGTACATGAGATCCAGGGGAATTGATTCCTCACGGAAAACCTTCTCAATGATTGGCCGGTATTGCCCTGAACGGAGCAGCCCATCAACAAAGTATTTGCGCCCACTGTTCAGCCAATAATCCAGGGATTTTTCCACCATTTCATTCATGGTGATCGGTATTTCGTACCTGGTTTGTGCCAGATCAACCACGAGGGTGTCTTGAATCGAAGGATCAGCTGAAAGCGGCGTGAGATCCAAATGATCCAACTCGTCCACTACCGCGCTTTCAATTTCCTCCTGGTCCTTCGTGTCAAGCGGCGCCAGCAGATATCTGGATTCATCTTCCTGTATCCGCTGGATCAGGTCCTGAAAAAACCGGTTGAGAACGGGAGTCGATGCGACATCCCAATCGGATTGCAGCAGCAGATCGACCGCTTTATTGAAAGATTCTCGAGCCCTATCCGACTCACCCGCCTTGATCAGACCGGAACCTTCGATGTATTTTGTCCGGGAAGCGCGCATGAGATCGAGCATGTCTTTGGGGAGGTTCGAATTTTCCTGTACGAAAGCCGTGTCCTCTGAAGCGGTTGCGGACGTCGTGGAAGGATAAGCGGAAGAAACCTGGCTGAGCAGAATTACAGCCGGCAGATAGAGGCAAAATAAAGCCGTTACAAAATGAACCAATCGAGATCTCTGCATAAGAACCAAAAAATAATTAATAAAGCGGGAAAACCTTAACTCTATCCTGTTTCCCTTATAAAAATGCCTATTCAATCAGGCGTAAACGATTACCCGCTTTACTTTATTGAATTCTGCGCGGCCGGAGTTGTCCGGCCAGAGGTCATGAGCAACTTTGCCTCGGGCATCACTTCCAGAGCCTTTAAAACCTGGGTATCCCCTTGGATTGCAACTCGGAAACCCTCCTGAAGCCCAAAAAGCGATGTAAAAACATCCTGCCTGATCCGTCTTTTTATGAAATCTACATTCTTTTGAAAATCTTCATCAGTGAAGTCGACGTTCAGTCCATGCAGGAATGTTTTAAAATCTGCGAGAATAGAATCCGTTATTTCTAAGTTCGGAATCGATTTAGGATTGCTTCCCTGATTCTGCAACCGGAAGTTGGCGGCTCCCGGAACCTGGCCGCTGGTCAATCGCCGCGCGTACTGGAAAAAGGCATCTTTGATTGCGAGTCGTCCTTCGAAGCGGTTGGCTTCACGCGTCGGCTCGATCACATCGGGGGTGATGCCTCCCCCGCCATATACTACGCGCCCGCTATCGGTATGACGAATTTCCCGTTCCCCCTTGGGATTCAGAGCCGCGTCACCGCCATTAAGAAAAAAGTATTCAAAAGTAGAACCTGAATAGTCTCTCTGAATCAACCTGCCGCTTGGAGTGTAGTACTTGGCGGTTGTAAGAGCCATTCCCGTCTCGTTTTCAAGCGTATAGACCGACTGAACCAAGCCCTTGCCGAAACTGGTTTCGCCCACAATCAAAGCGCGGTCGTGGTCCTGAAGCGCGCCGGACACGATTTCGGAAGCGCTTGCACTGTGTCGATTGATCAGTACGACGAGAGGCACCTTAACCTTCTCGTTCTCGACGCTGCGCACTCGGTAAGATCTGGCCGAACCTTCTGCTCGTCCTTTTGTGGAAACAACCATGTCATTCTGTGGCAGGAAGAAGTCCGCAACCTCGATCGCCTGGTTCAGTAAGCCACCTGGATTATCCCGCAGATCCAGAATTAATCCGGATAGATTGCTCGCATCCAAGTCCTTCAGCTTTGAGTGCAATTCGTCCGCCGTGGATTCTGAAAAGCGGTCGATTTTGATATAGCCGATTCCCGGTTTCACTTCGAAAGCGTAAGGCACAGTGATTAATGGGATTTCATCGCGCTCAACGGACATCTGGATGGGATCGCGAACTCCCGGGCGTTCAATAGTAATATTGACCGCAGTGCCGCGAGGCCCCCTGAGATGATTCACTACTTCATCGGAAGTCCAATCGTCTATCGATTCGCCTTCAATCTTTGCAATGACATCTCCCGCGCGCAACCCCTTTTTTTCGGCAGGAGATCCTATTTGAGGGGGTTCCACGATCACCACTTTTCCCCGATCCCTCAGGAGAGTTCGGACGCGAATTCCAAGGCCGAAGTATTTGCTGTGCTGCTCTTCCCGGAGTCTGGAGAACTCCTTCGGATCGAAGAAACTGGAATGCGGATCCAACACCCGTAGCATACCCTTAATGGCACTGTATACGAGCTTATCGGGACCAACCTTGTCGACGTAATTCTGCTGAATTACATCGAGTGCTTCGGTGAAGCTGTTTATAAACTCATTTAATGAGGTCTGGTTGGATGGTCCTGCTTTAGCGGCTGCATTGTCGCCCAGTAATCCTCCCACAACGGAACACAAAAGGATTACCAGGGTTAATAAAACGGCAAATCGATGTTTCATAAAGGGTTGGCTCCACGTGGAACTTCCAAGCGGGAAGAGTATAGCATGGGCCTTGCGATCGAGACAAGATTAAGATGCCCGGGCGTCATGCTGTCCTCTCCTCCTTCCTGTCAGCCTCTTATATAATGAAGGATACAGGATACCGGATGCAAGGGCCTCCATCTATTAAAGCCTTCGCGGTAAATATGGAACCCTGTCAGAGTGCGATTCAGGTTGCCGAATGCACGATGCAGGATCATGATCCATCTTGCGGGAGGTTTTATGCAGAAAGCGCTGTAATCCTGCATCCTGTGTCTTGCATCCTGCGTCGAGTTCTGGGGCACAGCTTGACATCCAGCCTACCCTAAATTAGACTTGAACCACGCTGATCGAAGCAGCAAAAAGCCGAGAAAGTGGTGACGTATGGGCTCTTTAGGATGGCAAGAAATTATTGTTATCTTTATCATTGCGCTGATTATCTTCGGCCCTCGAAAACTGCCGGAAATTGGAAAAAGCCTGGGGAAGGGCTTGGCCGAATTCAAGCGGGCTTCCAATGAGCTGAAGCAGACTTGGGAGGAAGAAATCCGGCTCGATAAAGAAAAAGAAGCAATGTCCGAAATCCTCAAGGACAGCACAATCAAAACATCAGATATCCTGGGGGATAGCAACAACTCCGCAGGGTCAGCAGGGTCAAAAGAGACTAAATGAGTGATGTAACTACGGAGTTGGATGACGAAACCGGAGCTCCCGAACCGGAACACGAATCCGGGAAGATGTCGTTTCTCGAACACCTCGACGAGCTGCGCAAATGCCTGGTCCACATTGCAGCTTATCTTGCCATTGGAACCGTGGTCGCCTGGTTCTTTCACCGGCAGATTTACGACTTCCTTGCGTTGCCGATAACACGGCTGCTTCCTCCAGGCACCAAGCTTGCTTACACCAGCCCTATCGACGTATTCACCCTTTACATGAAGGTTTCCCTGGTCGCGGGAGTCGTTTTAACGCTGCCGTTGAACCTTTATGAAGTGTGGAAATTCATTGCGCCCGGACTGTATAGACGAGAAAAGAGGTATGTAGTCCCGTTTATGCTCTCCTCAATGCTCCTCTTTGTTGCCGGCGCTGCCTTCTGCTACTACATGGTTCTGCCCGCAATGTTCGGTTGGCTGCTGAATCTCGGAAAATCGTTCATGCCCGTTATCAAGATTGATGAAAATCTTGACACGACCGACATGATGCTTCTTGCATTCGGAGTATTTTTTGAAATGCCGGTAGTTGCAGCTTTCCTGTCCATGTTCGGCATTGTTTCGGCCCGTTTCCTCTGGAACAAAGCCAGATACGCCATTCTCATTCTGGTCATTCTTGCCGCCGTCATCTCTCCCACAGGAGATGCCGTCAATCTGGCGATCTGGTCTGCCCCGCTGATTGCGCTGTATTTCATCAGCGTCCTGGTTGCCGCGATTTTCGGCTGGCGGCGAAAAGCCAAACTGTCGTCTTAGAAACCTGGGAGCGTCGGCGTCTCGCCGGCATTCACCTGAGAGAAAGAGCCGCCCTGACGGCGACGCTCCCAGGAAGAGCCTTCAAATGTTTGGTTGGGATTTGTGTTCGAGCGAAAAGTATTGATCGAGGAGTTCGAAAATCTCCATGATACTGGATGCCGAATGGAGCTGCGCTCTCAGGCCGGCGCTACCCGGGAGACCCTTTGAAAGATTTCCGCCGATTTTTTTCAGCCTGCCGAGCGCAATTGCAGGCGGTGATTCCAAACTTATCCTCCGGAGGAATTCAGTAATAAACTCTCCCTTTCCCGTCAGTGTCTCCTCTTTGACTTCCCTGCCGCTCAGGTAATCCCAGCACTGCCGGATCAGCCAGGGATTGCCGAGGACTCCTCTGCCGATCATTACTCCGTCAACCCCGGTTTCCCGGAACATTCGTTCAGCATCCAGGGGAGTGAAAACATCCCCGTTCCCTATAACCGGTATTCGGGCACGCTCCTTAACTTGAGCGATCACTTTCCAATCCGACTTGCCGGAAAACAAGTCGCAACGGGTTCGACCGTGAATGGTCAGAGCCTCAACGCCGCAATCTTCGGCAATCTTCAGCACCTCGACGGCATTAACCGATCTTTTGTCCCACCCGGAACGGATCTTTACCGACAGGGGAGTTTTGATGGATTTTCGTACCGCCTTGAATATCTTTTCCAAAAGAGGCAAGTCGCGCAGCAGGTTGCTCCCGCCCCCCTGCCTCACAACCTTCCTCACAGGACATCCAATGTTAATGTCTACGATGTCCGCCCCCATCTCTTCGACCATTGCAGCCGACTTCGCCATCCGGTCGACGTCGCTGCCAAAGATTTGAATGGAGATCGGGCGTTCTGATTCCGCAAAGCGGGTAAGATGCTCTGTCCTGACCTGATGACGTGTCATTCCCTCCGTGCTGACCAGCTCGGATACAACCAAGCCGCATCCCCCTAGACCTTTGATGACTCGCCTGAACTGAGAGTCTGTGTGGCCTGCTATAGGAGCCAGAACCAAAGGCGGATCGATGACAACATCCCGGATCTTAAACATGGAGTGGTTTTCCCGTCTCCCGTTTCCCGTTGAAAACCAGGAATTGGGAACGCCGATATTATATCTCAGTGCTAGAATGAACCGAGAGGACGCTCCCCTATTTCCAAAACGGGGAACGGGAAACGGGGAACCTACTGATGATCTACCCTCCTGGACAAGGAAGATCCGGCCAATTCCTGATGCAGCTCTGGCGAGACTACCTCGAACAATACGCAGACAAGGAAGGGGACGTCGACGGCCAGACTGTTGTGGCCGCGTATTCCGCTGTAGAGGTTTTTGCTGCTCTTTCCAGGACTCTCGACCGCACAGATCGCTATAGAAACCTGATCGATCAGCGTTTGTCTGTATTTCATGAGGGAGTCAGGCACGCCTCGGATTTCCGCGACTGCCTCATCAATGCCACTTTCTCGATCTATAACAACCTGAACACACTCAGTCATCAATTTACAGAAGGGAACGCCGACGCTTCCACCCTGATAGGGGGAATCGATGAGCAAGTGCGCATAAGCGCAGAGTCTGCAGAACCCGTCCAGAGGTCGGCTGCTGCATTGCGCGCCTGCTTCCCCCTGCTTAGTCTCATATCCATTGCATTGGATCAAGACCGGCGAATGACCGCCGTGGTAAGGCAGCTGGAACAGCGATTCGCAGCTGGCGCCAACGCCGCGTCTTCCGATTGGGAACACCTGCTCAATGCGCTCTATCGTGTTGTGGAGATGATCCAGGTTTTTGCCCTATTGACGGATTCGGATCTTAAAGATCAGATCAACCAGATCGCCACGCGGTTCACAGAGGAGGATCAAGTGAAAGAATTGCCCCTGAAATTGCGCAACGGCTTTTGCCGACTGTTTGAACTGGGGCATCTCCTGACAACGCACGTCGACGCCCTAGTGTAACAAATACAAAAACGCCACGGATTACACGGATTTCACCGATTCATGCATTATAAATCCGTGATAATCCGTGTAATCCGTGGCGTTTTTAAAACTTACTTCGCCAATTCAAATCTCTTCTGAACGACCGACCAGTCAATCGCCTTGAAGAAGGCTTCGATATAATCCGCACGTTTCAATCCATAATCAATCATGAATGCATGTTCAAACACGTCCATGATCAGAATCGGCGTCGCAGCAGCAAGATGTCCCGCGTCGTGTTCGTTGATCCACGTGTTGAACAGTTGATTGCCGGTGGAATCGTAATAGAGGATCGCCCAGCCGATGCCTCGCATTGCGCCGGTCGCCTTGAACACCTTCGCCCAGTTTTCTAGAGATCCGAAATCTTCGTTGATTTTCGCCTGGAGTTTGGCTCCCTTGTCCGATACGGAGCCGCCTTTGGCCATGTTGCCGAAATAGAGCTCATGGAGTCTCATTCCGTCGAATTCCCATCCAAACCGGCGCTTCATTTCCGCAAACTGAGGCGTCCCGGTTTTCCCCTGCTTTTCCAGTTCGGCAAATTCCTCCATCAGCTTGTTTGTGTTCGTAACATATCCGTTATAGAGAGTGAAGTGATTCGTCAACAGCTGGTTGCTGAAGCCTTCCGTGCCCAGCAATTTTTCGAAATTGATCGCCTGGTACATTATCGTATTCTCCTTTCAACCGCATTTCAGTCCAAACTCAAGCTCGCCACGATTCTAAAAGTTTAGGATAAATCGTTGGGTTTTTGTAGGGGTGAACAGTCGCCGCCCTTACGTTCTTCTTTCTTCAAGCTTGATCATCCGATCATAAAGGATTAGTCTTCATGTCCCTGATCTTGTTTCAGCGAAAGGAGATTGAAATGGTGCCGGTAAGAATATCAAATCGCGCTCATAACACTCCCCCTTCTCCTATTCGCAAGCTGGCCCATCTGGCTGCCAAAGCCAAAAAATCAGGGACTCATGTTTACCACCTGAACATCGGGCAGCCGGACATTGAATCTCCACCGGAGTTTTTTGAGGGGTTGCGCGCATTCAATCAGAAAGTGGTTGCTTACGAACAGTCCCAGGGATATGAAGGACTATCGATTGCTTGGTCAAACTACATTAATAAGACTCTGCAAATCAACACCAGACCGGAGCAGTTTTTGATCACGGTGGGTGCCAGCGAAGCGCTGGTGTTTCTGTTTATGACCTGCTGCGATCCTGGGGACGAGATCATTATATTCGACCCGACCTATGCGAACTACCTGGGCTTCGCTGCAATTGCCGGCGTCCAGCTGGTTCCCGTCCTGAGCAACATGGAGAACAATTTTGCCCTTCCCGCCCGGAGCGAGATTGCGCAAGGGATCACGAACCGCACGCGGGCAATTCTGCTGTGCAATCCGAACAATCCGACCGGAACTGTATATAGCCGCGAGGAAATAAGCTTTCTGCACGAACTCTGCGAAGAGCACAACCTTTTCCTGATCGTGGACGAGACATACAGGGAGTTCGTCTACGACGAACTCAAACCGCTCTCGATCCTGCACCTGGTTCCAAAAAGCCCGCGGGTGATTGTGGTCGACAGCCTATCCAAGCGCTTCAGCTTATGCGGAGCCCGGATCGGATGTCTGCTGACCTGTAACGACGAAGTCCTGGCGATGACGCTTAAGATTGCCCAGGCCCGGCTGGCAGCTCCTACAATCGATCAGTTTGCCTCGGCTTACATGCTGGAACACATTAAAGACGATTATCTCGAAAATACCCGGAAGGAATTTCAGTCTCGCCGCGATGCACTCTATAACGCCCTGAAGGAGATTCCCGACGTGGCGGTTCACAAGCCCAAAGGCGCGTTTTACACTGTTGCTCATCTCCCGGTGAGCGACGCAGAGGCTTTCGCCGCATTTTTGCTTGCGGACTTTTCTTATAAAAACCAAACGACATTTATTGCGCCGGCCTCCGGTTTTTATATGCAGAATTTGCAGGGAATTCAAAAAGCGCGCTTTGCTTTCGTTTTGAAGAAGAGTGAAATCGAGGCGGCGATTGAGGCGCTTGCCGCCGGCCTCGATCAATACCTGCGAAGGCGAGCGAGGAATTAATGGACAGAATAGGAGCGTATTCCGCGTTTGCTCCCTTTTTGTTATAAATAAATGGATTTTCTGCCACACCAAGTCCATATTAGTGACTTCCATAATATGGCGTTGGATGGCGGAAAAGTGATTCAGGGATAGCTGGACCGATATCACAGATGCGCAGAACTGAACCCTCGTTACTCTCAATTTCTGGATCCATCGAGTTACGGCCTATCTCCGGCCGTTGCTTGGTTTTTTAGGAGGAGGAGGCGTCGCATGGCCGATGTTTTCACTCACGATCTTATCATTCTCGGCGCGGGACTGGCCGGCTTGCGGGCGGCCATTGAAGCGTCCCGTATCGCGCAGGGGAAAATAGATATTGCGGTTATATCGAAGAACCAGTTGATGCGCGCTCATTCCGTCGCGGCGGAAGGCGGCACCGCTGCCGTAATGCGTCCGGAGGATGGCGATAGCACTGAACTTCATGCCTGGGACACCGTTAAAGGGAGTGACTTCCTGGCAGATCAGGATGTGGTCGAACTGTTTGCCCGCACCATGCCCTCCGAAATACTTCAGCTGGATCATTGGGGAATTCCATGGACGCGCCGTGAAGACGGGCGTATTGCGCAACGGCCCTTTGGAGGCCATAGCTACCCGCGTGCGGTATTGGCCCAGGATAAAACTGGCTTTTTCGAAATGCAGACCCTTTACGATACTCTGCTCAAATACAATTGCGCCAAACACTACAACGAACACTACATCACCTCGATTCTGATCGAGAATGGTGCATTCTGCGGCCTGACTGCAATCGATATGACGACAGGCCAGTTCAAAATCTTCCGTGGCAAGGCGCTGATCGTTGCCACCGGCGGGGCAGGCACGCTTTTTGGATTCACGACTTATTCCCAGACCGTCACCGGAGACGGCATGGCATTGGCATATCGGGCAGGCATACCGCTGGAGGACATGGAATTCCTGCAGTTTCACCCGACCGGCCTGGTTCCTTCTGGAATTCTGATCACAGAGGCGTGCCGCGGTGAAGGAGCGTACCTGGTCAACAGCAAGGGCGATCGTTTCATGAACAGGTATGCACCTTCCAAGCTCGAGCTGGCCCCGCGCGATCTCATCTCACGTTCCGAAATGACAGAGATTGAGGAAGGGCGCGGGTTCAAAGAACCTAACGGCCTTGACTATATCTATCTGGATTTGCGGCACCTCGGGGCCAAAAGGATTAATGAGCAACTGCCCCTGATCCGGGAAGTGTGTATTGAATTCAATGATCTCGATCCCATTAAGGAACCGATCCCCTGCCGGCCGGTCGCGCACTACTCGATGGGCGGCATTGAGACCAATATTAAAGGGGCTACCCGGGTTCAAGGAGTCTTTGCAGCGGGAGAGGCAGCCTGCGTCAGTCTCCATGGAGCGAACCGGCTGGGATCCAATTCCACGGCGGAGTGTCTGGTCTGGGGCAAGATCACCGGAGCCGAAACTGCAGCTTACTGCAAAGAACACAAGGAGCCGGCTGCGGTGCCCCAAGCCAAGATCGATGCCGAACACAAACGGATCTATGCGGATCTTCTGTCCCAAAAAGGGACAGAAAACGTTTACGACATCAAACGGGAACTGCGGTCGTGCATGGACGTAAATGTGGGAGTCTTTCGCACGGGCCAGGAGCTCAGTCGGGGCTTGGAAATAATTCAATCGCTCAGAAAGAGGTATTCCAATATCAGCATCGATGACAAGAGCCCCGTTTATAACACAAATCTATACCACGCGCTTGAGCTTGGGAATTTGCTGGACCTCGCGGAGATCATGGTGATGGGCGCACTCAACCGGACCGAATCGCGCGGCGGCCATGCCCGTCGCGACTATCCCGAGCGCGATGACGCAAACTGGCTGAAGCATACTTTGGCCTTCCGCACCGAACATGGACCGAAACTGGATTACAAGCCGGTCACGATTACGACCTGGAAGCCAGTAGAGAGGAAGTATTAAAACAGAAGTCAGGAGTCAGAATTCAGGAGAAAGGCGCCATCATCTGTTTTTCTTCTGAATTCTGACTCCTGACTCCTGATTTGGAGACACCTATGCAAAACCGATTAAACAACAATCTCGGATTCCGGGGCTGGGTCAGCGGCGGCCGCTATGGTCTGGATCGTTATGCGTACGCGCTGCACCGCCTGACAGGTCTGGGCATTCTGGCCTATTTCATCATGCATATTTTTGTCACCGGTGCGCGCCTGGGAGGCCCGGGACAGTGGAACAGCCGGATGGCTTTTTTCGGACGCCCGATATTTAAATTGGGCGAATTCCTGGTCTTTCTGGCCTTTGCCTTTCATGCAATCAACGGCATCCGCCTCGTCATCATCGAGCTGGGCTATATGCTCGGCAAACCGGGCCTCCCGGCATATCCTTACAGTTATTCAACCCTGCGCCAAAAACCTTTGTTTGTGGTCGTTATGCTGATTGCGGCGGCCCTCATGATCATCGGCGGCGCGAATTTTTATTCAACAATGAGATAGGAGGAATCGATGCGCGAATCCAGACTGTGGTTCTGGCATATCCTCTCCGCAATTGTCATCCTGTTTTTGCTCGGTGTGCACATGGGCACCATGCATCTAGGTGCAATCCTGACTTCAATCGGCATCGGATCGCGTGATCCTGTGCAATCGGCCGAAGTCTTTCACCGCAGCCAGCAGCTCGTATATATGATTACTTATATCCTCCTGCTGGGAGCGGCACTGTTTCATGGACTCTATGGGCTTCGCAGCATGCTTTTTGAGCTGTCGCTGTCGAAAGGCATGGAGAAGGCGATCGGAAGCGTATGCGCTCTTGCCGGCATCGTCCTCTTTATCTATGGGACCTACGTCGCAGTGAGGGTGTTTCAAATGCCGCAAATTCTGGCCGTATTGAAGGGGGGGCAACCATGAGCGAAACGGCACAAAAATCCAATATTATTAAAACCGTTGCTTTCGAAGTCCTGCGCTATAACCCCGGGCAGGATAGAAAACCGCACCTGCAGCAGTATTCGGTGCCGGTCACAAAAGGGATGACGGTGCTGGACGGATTGAGCTGGATCAAAGAGCATCAGGATCCCACTTTGTCCTGGCGTTCCTCCTGCCGAATGGGCATCTGCGGTTCCTGCGGCATGTTCATCAACGGATTGCCGCGCCTTGCCTGCAACAATCAGATTGTGCACCTGCATTCCGATCGCATTACGGTTAAGCCTTTACCCAACTTTGATATCATCCGGGATTTGGTCCCGGATTTGGAAGGGCTGTTTAATAAACATCGATCTGTCAAACCATATCTGATCCGGAAGGATATGGCAGAACAGAACAGTCCGACCGGGGAGTACTTCCAGTCGCAAACGGAGCTGGTCAATTACATTCAGTTTGCCTACTGCATCAAATGCGGATTGTGCCTGGCCGCATGTCCCACGGTAGCGACGTCAGACAACTATACAGGTCCTCAGAGTCTCACTCAGGGCTGGCGATACACGGCCGATTCACGCGATGACGGTGCGCAGGAACGAGCGCAGGAACTCTACTCCAGCCATGGAGTCTACCGCTGCCATTTTGCGGGAGCCTGTTCCCAGGTGTGCCCAAAGGGCGTGGATCCAGCGCTCGCAATCCAGCTGGCCAAAAGAAATGCTTTCGCAAAAGCTTTCGGAATGCGCAAGCACCGGCAAGGAACCGTGGTCGCGCAGTCAGTGAACGATTGGACGCCCAAACCGGACATTCCCAAGGCCCCCGAACCCACCGTATAACCACGGATCCGCGCGGATAAACACGAATGTATTTATCCGCGTGCATCCGCGAAAATCCGCGGTTAATATTTCGGGATAATGAAAAACGTAATCCTTTATACAGATGGAGGCTGCATCAACAATCCGGGCCCGGGCGGCTATGGAGTTGTACTGCTATACGATTCCCATCGCAAAGAGCTGTCCGGAGGTTTTCGAAAGACCACCAACAACCGCATGGAGATTCTGGCGGCAATTGCCGGGCTTGAAGCGCTCAAGGAGCCCTGCCGCGTGACGCTTTTCAGCGATTCTCAGTACCTTGTATTCGCCATCCAGAAGGGTTGGGCGCTCAAATGGCAGGCTAATGGGTGGAGGCGGAATAATAAAGAACGGGCCATTAATCCGGATTTGTGGGAAAGGCTGTTGAAACTCTGTGAAATTCACGAGGTGCAATTTCGATGGGTTCGCGGCCATGCAGGCCACAGTGAAAATGAGCGCTGCGATGAACTGGCTAAAGCCGCAGCCAGGAGTCCCGATCTTGCGGCCGATCCCGGCTATCTCGAATGACGAATTAGAATTGAAACAAACCGCCCGGGCTTAATTTCAATCATACTAATAAACCACCTAAGCAAGAATGACCTCGAAGTATGTTTCAATTCGTCATTCGTAATTCGTCATTCGTAATTCTGTATAGTTTGCGCGTATTTTCTCCGACCGCTTCCATCACCTCGGCTTCACTCACTCCTTTCAACTCTGCGATTGCCCTCACGACAAGGATGGCGTTCGCAGGTTCATTGCGCGCGTGCGCCGTGGGACCCAGGACGGGGCTGTCGGTCTCGACAAGAAGGTGCGATAGCGGAAGTTTTTTTGCGAGCTTCTGTTTCTGTTCGGATCGGACAATCGAAGGAGGGATGGAAAAGTAGAATCCTGCCTCCAATGCGGACAATGCCGCGCTGAATTTGCCGTCGAATGCGTGCAGCTGAACCCTGCGAGCGGAGGCCTCCAGCAGAACTGCCACCGCATGACGGCCGGCTGAGCGTGAATGCACGTTCAGCGGCAGGTCCAATTCTTTGCTCAACCGAATAAATTTGCGGAAAATGTCGCGCTGTACTTCTCGATCGGCATCGTTTTGAACCATCCAGTAATCGAGTCCCACCTCGCCGATAGCCGCCAGCCGGGGTCTGTGATTTCGAATGAACTCGCACATCTGATTTGCGAGTTCGAGCTCTAGAATTGTCGGATAGAGCCCGGCAGCGGCGCGGATCATCGGATGCCGCTCGGCGAGCTGCAGGTTTTTTTCTGCGTCCTCAAGATTTTCACCGACTGCGATGACAGCCGCAATCCCCGCAGCCTCGGCTCTTTTCAGGATCTGCTCGCGATCAGGATCGAAAGCCGGGTCGCACAAATGCGCATGCGTATCGATGAGAAAGTTCATTTATTCAGCATACCAAACATCGGAATCGGTATCGGGATCGGTATCGGCTTTTTTCGATCCCGATTCCGACCCCGACCCCGATTGCGGAATCTGGATATAGGGTTGTGGTTTGGTTTTACAGAGTTTTTCCATTGCAGTAAACTCACGCGCAAATGGATACAAGCTATTGCTGGATTCTGGATTCGGGAGGAGCGGGCCGGGGCGCCTGGCAGGGAGGTGTCATCTACGAATTTATGCGCTGGTGCCGGCAAAATGGCGTTTTCCCCTCGGTCATGATGGGCGCATCGGCCGGCGCATACGCCGCGGCTGATGTGGCAACCGGTACAGAGCAGACGGTTATGAAGGGTTGGACTTATTGGGGCTCGCAGGTTTCACGCGAGCTCATCATGGAGAAAAAGAGCCGGTTTCGTGCTCACCTGCATTCTTCGGTTTTCTATGTAATGGATACAATGGAGCTTGAGGGCGTCTTTGAAAAAAATTCCGTCAAAAAACTGCTCTTGTTCACTACCCGCGTGCGCCGACGCGACCGAAAATCGTTTGCATCGGTTGACAGATTTCGGTTCTTCCTTAAATCCGCTACACGCAAGTTTCCGAAATCGCTGAAGTATCTCCCGGACAGGTACGTTGAGGATCCGGTCGTTTTTGCACTGAACCCGCCGGACGAACTTTGCTCGGAGTACGTCCGCCCTTTGACGCGTGGGAACTACCATGCCGTCATTGAGGCTTCCTGTCTTATTCCAATGGCGATGGGCGCGCCCCTCGTTCCGAAAGATTTGGATCAAACATCCTATTCGGCCGACCTGCATTCGGTTTTCATGGATGGCGGATACACGCTCAAAATGCCGATGCGCCGGTTCGAACAGGATCCGCGGTTTCACGCGCTCGGCAACTGGGCCCGTGCGGATAAGACTGTTATTTTTTGTTGTGATCCGAAAGGCAGTTTGTGGGAAACAAGCGCCAGACTGGACCGGCTGAACACCTTTCCGTGGGTGAGCAAGGCGTTGAGCGCAAACCGGCTGCTGATCATTCATCCGGACCACAAGATCGAAGCCGGATTTCTTTGCATGGACCACGAGATAACGATGCGCACCTTCCATCGCGGGCAGGAACAGGCGCATCGCCTGTTGTCTTCAGAAAAAATCCGCAGATTTTTTGAGATTTGATGTACCGGGAGCGCCGGCGTCTCGCCGGCTCTTGTTAGAAGAAGCGCCGCGAAGTATCCGCTGCAAAAGAAGCCGGCGAGACGCAGGCGCTCCCGGCACGGGACCAACTTTGGGCTTGTCTCGGTAGACTCCATGACCTATAAGTTCGATTGCAGCTTTATATCTCGGAGTCCACTATGGGGAAGAGTTTGCGCATTTTGGTCGCGATCTTCTGTTCTGTCATTCCGGTCATCATTCTCTTCGCCTGCTTGGAGATCGCCTTTCGTTATACGGAACTCAGGAATGCCCATGAGCTGCCCCGGCATGGGGAAAACGGGACCTATATTCCCGTAAAAATGAATAGCTACTATCGTGGAACAATGGCGGGGATACCGGTTTCCACGAACCGTTATGGTTTGCGGGATGAACCTGATTTCAATCCTGAACCACCCGCTGGTGAGTTCCGGATCGTTTCCATGGGAGACTCCATTGCTTTCGGTTTGGGAATTAGCTCGCAAAACGCCTATGCCAAAGTGCTTGAGAGAAAACTGAATGAAACCGGTGGAGGCTCTCAGCATTACTATGTCATAAACGCCTCGGGACCGGGTATCAGTCCCTCATGCTATTACATGGCTTTGAAGAACGAAATTTTGAACTGGCATCCGGCGACGGTTTTGATGGAGATCGAACTGACCAATGATGTTACGGATGAAGCCTTGATGCGGTGGGAGATGGATCCTCAACACCCTGGTTATCCCATGGCAGTGCGGGGCGGGCGGTATGTGGTTTCCTGGGATGGAATGATCCTTTCTTCCTACGTGAGAGGCCCTTATTTTTACGAGAAAACATACACTTATATCGAGCTGTCGCGGCGCATCCTGAACCTGCTTTATCAATTCTCTTCGCCCAAACCCTATCCGACCAGTCCAGGCGAGTGCTACTACACTCTCCAGCACGAGCATTACCTGCTGACCCCGAAGAGAATTGAAGACGGCTGGGCGCGCATGTTCCGGGCGTTGCTGCTAACCAATGAGCTTTTGAAACAGCGGAATGTGCCGTTTCTGCTTATGATCATGCCCTCCCGTTTCGTATACGAGCCGGACTCCGGTGCTCACCAGAATTCCTTTGCGCAGCGGCTTGTCGCACGGGCGGTTGACTTTGCGAGAAATAACAGCATTCCCTACATTGATTTTACGCAGTGTATTGCGGCGCAGGGCGGAGACAAGGTCTTCCTGGACACAGTTCATCAGAATGAAAAAGCCAACTCGGCCATTGGATCTGTGCTCTACGAGCATTTAGCCGCGATAACAAAACCTTAGAAATGGATTTTGGGGCTCTTCAGCACTTCACGCCATGAAGCCAGTTTATATTCTCGGCCTCTCTGCATTCTATCATGACAGTGCGGCATGCCTGCTCCGGGATGGCGACATTGTTGCGGCTGCTCAGGAAGAGCGCTTCACGCGCTGCAAAGGCGATTCCTCCTTTCCCAGGAATGCAGCGAATTATTGCATGCAGGCTGCAAAGATCAAACCCTCCGATCTCGACTATGTGGCCTTTTATGACAAGCCGCTTCTCAAATTCGAGCGCATCCTGGAAACCTATCTGGCGATATCGCCCAAAGGACTCAAGTCGTTTTTTAAAGCCGGTCCCTTATGGCTCAAAGACAAGCTTTACATCGACCACAATTTGAAGGAAGGGCTCAGCTACGAGGGCAAGATCTTATACGCACAGCATCACGAGTCGCACGCCGCAAGCGCCTTTTTCCCATCCCCGTTCGATGAAGCCGCTATTCTGACCGTTGACGGTGTCGGAGAATGGGCAACCGCCGCCATAGGGGTCGGACATAGTAATGAGATCAAGCTTCTGCGCGAGCTGCACTGGCCGGACTCGCTTGGGCTTTTGTACTCGGCATTCACCTATCACACCGGTTTCAAGGTCAATTCGGGCGAGTACAAGCTCATGGGTCTGGCCCCCTATGGCCTGCCCAAGTACGTAAACACCATCTATGACAAGCTGCTCGATCTGAAAGACGACGGTTCGTTCCGACTGAACCAGAGATATTTTAACTACCTCAATGGTCTGACTATGACGAACCGCGCATTCGATGATCTTTTTGGAGGCCCCCCTCGCCTTCCGGAATCTCGGCTTGCGCAACGCGAAATGGATTTGGCCCGTTCAATCCAGGTGGTCTGCGAAGAGATCGTATTGCGCATGGCGCATTCCGCCCACCGGGAGACAGGGCTGGAAAACCTGTGCCTGGCCGGAGGGGTCGCCCTCAATTGCGTCGCCAACGCCAGATTGCTCCGCGAAGGGAAATTCAAAAGGATCTGGATCCAGCCGGCCGCCGGTGATGCAGGCGGCGCGCTGGGAGTTGCCCAACTGATCTGGCATCGCTACTGCAGCCAGCCGCGTACCGTGTCTGAAGGCAAAGACTCGATGAAAGGCGGTTATCTCGGCCCGGAATTCTCTGAACAGGAAATCGAGCAGTACCTGGAAACTCAGGGTGCGCGGTTCAAGCGTCTGGCGCGCCCTGACCTTTTATGCCGGACCGCAGGACTCCTGGCAGAGGGAAAGGTTATCGGATGGTTCAATGGGAGAATGGAATTCGGCCCGAGAGCTCTTGGATCGAGAAGCATTCTGGGCGATCCGCGCAACCCCGGTATGCAGGCGCAAATGAACCTTAAAATAAAATTCCGGGAAGGATTCCGACCCTTCGCCCCCAGCGTTTTATTGGAAAGAGCTCAGGATTATTTCGAAATCGACGTTGACTCACCCTACATGTTGATGACCGCTCCCGTGCGGAAGGAACGTCGTTTGCCGGAATCCGCCGGAGAGGGTGAGCTCTGGGGAATTGATCGGCTGAATATTCCCCGCTCGGATATTCCCGCGGTCACGCATCTGGACTATTCGGCTCGCATCCAGACTGTATGCAGAGAGATTAGCCCGGATTACTACGATCTGATTAAGGAGTTCGAGAGAATAACGGGCTATGCATTGCTGGTAAACACTTCGTTCAATGTTCGTGGCGAGCCGATCGTTTGCACTCCCGACGATGCGTACCGGTGCTTCATGCGCACTCGCCTTGACTATCTGGTCTTGGGCCCCTTTCTTCTCGACAAGCAGGACCAACCAGTGTGGAATGAGAAGACCGAATGGAAGACCGAATTTCAGCTCGATTGACCCGCGCTGAAGGCAGAAAGTTCGCCTTTACTTTGGGCACTGTTCTCCTGTTATTGGGCATTCTTGCCTTGTATCGGGGAAGTGCAGGCAAAGGCGGCGCACTGGCAACTGCCGGGCTTGTTCTGTTTTTAGCCGGAGTGACGGCACCAACCAGATTGTCCCCTATCCGGCGAATTTGGATGGCATTGGGACGAGCTATTTCCAGGATTACAAACCCTGTTTTCATGGGGATTATTTATCTGGGTATCTTCGCGCCGCTCGGCTTTTTAAGGCGATTGTTCGGCACCAACGCTCTGGTTCACAAAGCAGGCCCGGACGGTTATTGGATTCGCAAAGAGCCGGAAGGGGATACAATCAAAAGATTGGAACGTCAATATTGAGGTGCAGAATGAGCCGGATCGATCTGCTGAAGGAGTTATGGGGGTTAATAAAGCTTCGGAAGAAATGGGTGCTGCTGCCGGTCATTATTGTTCTGTTGTTGGTCAGCGCGCTTCTGATCTTTGCCCAGGGTTCCGCTCTCGCACCGTTCATCTATTCGCTCTTCTAAAAACGCCACGGATTCCACGGATTTAAAATCTGTGATAACCCGTGGAATCCGTGGCGTTTTTTTACTGTTTGGGCCGGTTAAATTTGTTCATCAGATCTTGAATGGATACAGGTTTCTTCTCCGGGGGAGGACTCTTCTTATCCTTGCCGGACGGTTTTGAAGGACGAGCGGCCGACTTCATCGAGAGCGAGATGCGTTTCAGTCCCTCATTCACTTCCAAAACCCGAACCCTCACGATCTGCCCAACTTTGACAACCTTTTGGGGGTCGTCCACAAACCGGTCTGCAAGCTGAGAAATGTGTACAAGTCCGTCCTGATGGACTCCGATATCCACAAAAGCTCCGAAGTTGGCCACATTGGTCACAACTCCTTCCAGTTCCATTCCAACCAGGAGGTCCTTGAGCTCTTTCACTTCTTCATTGAAGGTTGCATAGCGGAACTCTGAGCGCGGATCTCGCCCCGGTTTTTCCAGTTCCGAAATGATATCGCGCAGTGTGGGCTCTCCGATCGTGTCGGTAATATATTCCTCAAGATTGATGGAGCGGAACTTTGCGGGATGTTCGCTGATGCGGTTCAGCGGCACTTGAAGATTGTGCGCCATCTTTTCCACTATGAAATAGCTTTCCGGATGCACGGCGGTGTTGTCGAGAGGATTTTCACCGTTGCGAATCCGCAAGAATCCGCCGGCCTGCTCGAAGGTTTTGGGACCGAACTTCGGCACATCAAGCAGTTGTTTGCGATTCCCGAAAGCCCCATGCCCGTTGCGATAGGCAACAATGTTTTTGGCTACGGAAGGTGAGACTCCGGCGACGAAGCTTAAAAGCTCTTTGGAGGCCAGGTTCAGGTCTACACCGACATAATTGACACAGCTTTCCACCGTGTCCTCCAGCTTCTCCTTCAGCAGTTTCTGGTCCACATCGTGCTGGTACTGACCGACTCCGATCGATTTAGGATCGATTTTTACCAGCTCCGCCAGCGGGTCCTGGAGCCGTCGCGCAATGCTTATGGCGCCGCGAGCCGTCAAATCAAGATCGGGAAATTCCTCAATGGCCACTTCGCTTGCCGAGTAGACCGAAGCTCCTGCCTCGCTTACCATAACTTTCACCGGCTTCTGCTCGAGCTGGGTCAGGACTTCCGCGACAAAGGATTCCGTCTCACGTCCCGCAGTTCCGTTGCCGATTGCAATCAGCTCGATCTGATGCTTCTTCACGAGGCTCTTCAGGCATTCGGCCGCCTGTGCGCGTTCCGCATCCGATTTATGCGGATGAATCGTCTGATATTCCAGAATTTTGCCTGTGCTGTCGACTGCGGCTACTTTGCATCCCGTTCGGAATCCGGGATCGATTCCGAGGGTCGGCTTCATTCCCGCCGGGCTGAAAAGCAGCAGTTCGCGCAGATTCGCTTCAAATGTTCTGACCGATTCCCGATCAGCGGCGATTTTCTTCTCAAGCCGCACCTCTCCAATCAGCGTCGTCTTCATGAGGCGTTCGAAAGCATCGGAAAGCATCGCCCGGTAAAAACTGCGCACATCTGCTTCCGCCGTGTGGATTTCCTGGGTCTCAAGGTAGGATGAAACAGCCGCAGAATCAAAATCGATGGTGAAAGCAAGGATGCCGTCTGTTTCACCGCGCCGAAGAGCCAGCATATTGTGCGGAGCGATTTCCTTCGCCCTTACCCTGTAGTCCCGGTACATCTCGAATTTGGTCGTGCCTGCAGGGTATTCTTCTTTGATCCGCGAAGTAAAAAACCCCTCGTTCATCAGGTAGTCGCGCAAATATCGCCGCAGTTCGGCCTTTTCCGAAATTTCCTCGGCCAGGATATCCGATGCGCCCTGGAGTGCTTCCGACGCGCTTTGGACTCCCTTCTCTTCTGAAATGTAATGCAGAGCTTCCGCATTCAAATCTGCGGGAGGAGCTTCCGGCACGTTCAGGTTTTTGATGAATACGGCTAAAGGTTCAAGCCCTTTCTCTTTGGCGGCAGTTGCACGGGTACGCTTCTTCGGCCTGAATGGCAGATATAGATCTTCAAGCTCGGTTTTCTGCAGACATGATTCGATTTTGGCCCTCAGTTCATCCGTGAGTTTCCCTTGCTCTTCGATGGATTTCAGAATCACGGCCTTCCGTTCTTCGAGTTCGGTAAGATACGTGTGCCGTTCAAGCAGAGCACGGAGTTGAATTTCGTTCATCTCCCCGGTTCTTTCTTTGCGGTAGCGCGCGATGAAAGGGACGGTGCCTCCTTCAGAAAACAAAGCCAAAGCATTCTCCACCTGGCGAAGACCGAGCGAGAGTTCCTGTGCAATTAATTCGGAAATTTTCATGCTTTTGATTCCTAGTAAAGTAGATTGTTACAGTTCGCAATCTTGGTACAAACGGCGACGCCCCCTTCTCGCCGGAGAAAAAGCAATTCTAATGAAATGTAAACTGTCGAAAAAGGGAGCGTCCCCATTTTAAGGCGTTTTGGAAATCCGCGGGCGCACGATTGCCCAGGCGGCGAGGGTCATTCCATCCCAGATCGTCCCATCCTGGATATAGGCTTCCATTTCCTCCACTGTGAGTCGGACCAGTTCAAAGCTTTCCGTCTCATCCGGATGCGCGCCAACATATCGCAGCTTGCGGGCAACATAGACTCTGCAGATCTCATTGAGCAATCCGTTGCAGGGATTGTAGCTGCCCGCCATCTCGATCTCTCCGGGCATAAAGCCGGTTTCTTCCGCCAGTTCGCTCTTGGCCGCTTCTTCGTGGGTACTCCCATCCTTCAATCCTCCACACGGAAACTCAAGGCTGTCGCGGTTTCCCGTGTACCGGAATTGCCGGACCAGGAGCAGCCTCCCATCTTCAGTCAGCGGGATTGTCATTGATGAACCGTTTGTAAGCACATAATGGAATTCCCCCCGTTTCCCCGAGGGGAGTTCAACCTGATCAAGACAGTACTTCCACCAGGGATTTCTAAAGACCACATCCTTGGAGATGGGTTTGCATGGTTTCATGATCGTCGATCACCTCAAAAACTGATTGTGCCATAGGACACGCTTTGAGTCTTGGAGAGTTTGCCTCTTTGAGTTGAACGGATTTATTGTTTCCTCAGAGGATGCATTCTGTGTTTCAATTCATTCATCATGACGCCTGAACGGCTCGAACCGCGGAACCTGCTGAAGCAGGTTTCCCGTTCATTCTACCTGACTCTTCGCGTCCTGCCGCACTCCGTCAGAAGGCCGATAAGTCTTGCGTACCTGCTGGCGAGGGCGGCAGATACTATCGCGGACACAGGGCTGATCGAGGTCCCGCGCAGACAGGAAGCTCTCTTGCAGCTGCGTGAGAGTATCGGTGAGGCCAGCGAAAATGGCAGAGAGAAGCAGGTCTTGCCCCCGGCTATGGGAGATCTGGCCGGAGCGCAGGAATCGATTGTCGGGGAAGGGACGCCCGCGGAACGCATCCTGCTTGAGCATTTGAGAGAATTGTTGGTCTCGCTCCAGTCATTAGCCCGCGACGATCGCATCCGGATACGAAAATTGCTGGACACGATCACCCGCGGTCAGGAAACCGATTTGTTGCGTTTCAGGATGCGGGATCAAATATGCGCGCTCGAAACAGAAGAGGAACTGGAGGAATATGCGTATCGTGTCGCGGGATGCGTCGGAGAATTCTGGACGGAGATGTGCCGCGCTCACGTATTCCCGGCCGCCGGGCTCAATGATGAGAGCCTGTTGGCTGACGGCGTCCGTTTCGGCAAGGGACTGCAGCTGGTAAACATATTGCGCGATTTTCCCAAAGATCTGCGGCGCGGGCGCTGCTATATCCCGCAGAACCAGCTGTCGAAATACGGCCTGATTCCCCGAGATCTGCTCGATCCGGCGGCGATGGATCGTTTTCGGCCTCTTTACGACTGCTATTTGCAGAAAGCGGAGGAATATCTTGCCGCTGGCCGGCGTTATACGCTCGCATTGCCTTTCCGTTGCGTGCGTGTCCGTCTTGCATGTGCCTGGCCTTTGTTAATCGGTTCAAAAACCCTGGGACAGCTTTGGCTCGCCAATGTGCTCGACGATGGAAACCGCGTGAAAGTCGGCCGCTCTGAAATCAGACGGCTGGTGCTCCGGTCCGCAATTCTTTACCCGAATCCCCGGGCCTGGAACCGTTTGATCAATTCCGCCGGAAATAAAGAATCGGCGTGAGCGGGCGATAATAATCTGGTGGAGTATATGGGATATATGGACTCTAATTCGCTCTCCGTCAACGACGCACTACCGTTGCATCTCGGCGGGAAACTGGATGAGGCCGAGGCGATTTATCGCCGGATTCTGTCTGCCGAACCGGGAAACTCCGAAGCCCTTCATCTGTTGGGAGTCATCGCCTATCAGCGCCAGCAATATGTATTGGCGGAGGATCTGATCGGCCGCGCAATCTCCATCAACAAGCGGGTGTCCGAATACAGGAACAACCTTGGCAATGTTTATCTGGCGCAAAAGCTCCTCGATAAAGCGGAGGAATGCTATCGCAAGGCTTTGAAACTGAATCCGAAATACGCGGATGCCCAGAATAACCTCGCGACCGTTGTCAGGGACAGAGGCAAATTTCAGGAATCGGCCGTTGAATATCGGAAAGCGCTGAGGCTCGATCCGACACGGGCCGAGATTCACAACAATCTTGGAATGGTAATGGAAGGCTTGCGGCGCACGGATGAAGCGATCGACCTCTATCGAGAGGCGATTCGCCTGAAGCCCGATTTCTGGGATGCTTATTCCAATCTCGCAGCAGCAATGATGAGAAAGGGCAGGCCCATTGAAGCTCTGGCGATCTGCTCGAAGGTGCTGGAGCAAAATCCATCCCACGCCAAAACGCTGCTGAATACGGGCGATGCTTATGCGCAATTGGGCCAGATTGATAAAGGAGCGGTCTGTTATCGCAAGGCTCTGCTCTCTCAGCCGGACTTCTGCGAGGCACATCTGAACCTTGCGCATGCACTCCGCGAGGAGGGGGAAAAGGAACAGGCGGTTTTGCATTTTCGCCAGGCCGTGAAGCAGCATCCGACCTCTCTGGCCGCGCGTCTGGGGGAGTGTATCGGCCAGATACCGCTCCTTCACGATTCAGTGGAAGAGATCGCCGAAACCCGGCAAAGATACGAAAGCAGTCTGGAGAAACTGAGCCAGGAAATCGATCTGTCGAATCCGCGCACATTAAACCAGGCGGCGCATCTGGTTGGAAATTGCCAGCCTTTTTACCTGGCCTATCAGGGTGAAAACGATCGCAGGCTGCAATCCATGTATGGGAATCTGATGGTTAGGATACAGTCGGCCTGTTTCCCATCCTGGTCAAAGAAGCGACCTATGCCTCCACACAACCCGGGAGAACCTCTCAGAATTGGGATTCTCTCCGGATTCTATTACCTTCATTCGAACTGGAAAATTCCAATTAAAGGCTGGGCAGAAAACCTGAACCGGGATGAATTTCAGTTGTTCGGCTACTACCCAGGCTATAAGGTCGATCAAGAGACGGAAGTTGCCCGCCGGAATTTTTTTCAGTTTGTCGAAAACGCCGGCACGACGGAGCAGTGGTGCGATCGAATTTGCAGGGACCGGCTGCACGCGCTCATAATTCCGGAAGTCGGGATGCATCCCCTGACGGTGCGCATGGCATCGTTGCGGCTGGCGCCGATTCAGTGCACTTCCTGGGGGCATCCGGATACTTCGGGGTTTCCAACCATCGATTATTACCTCAGCAGCGACCTGATGGAACCTGCGGATGCGCAGGACCATTACACGGAAAAGCTGGTCCGCCTTCCGAATCTCTCGATTTACTATGAACCTCTGGACATCGAGCCGGCGCCGGTGGATCGATCTCATTTCGGTTTGCGTGAAGGATCGGTCTTGTTCATATGCACTCAGTCGCTCTTCAAGTACCTTCCGCAATTCGACGAGGTTTTTCCAAGGATTGCCGCGGAAGTCGGGGAGTGTCAGTTTGCCTTTTTAAATTATCCGAAATCAAAGCGGCTTGGCGAGAAGTTCGTTGGCCGCCTGGAATCCGCATTCGCCCGCTTCGGGCTGCGGTGCAGTGATTATGTAAAGCTGCTTCCCCATCTTACCCCTCCGGAATACCGTACGCTCAACCAGGTTGCGGATGTTTTTCTGGACAGCATTGGATGGTCCGGCTGTAATTCCACAATGGAAGCTTTGGCTTGCGACCTTCCGATCGTGACAATGCCGGGCCGGCTGATGCGGGGAAGGCACACGCATGCGATTCTGCAAATGATGGGTTGCAATGAAACCGAAGCTAGAGACCTCGACGAATACGTTGCGATCGCGAAGAAGCTCGGTACCGATGCGGAGTATAGGAAGCACATCTCGCAAAAAATATCGACGGTGAAACAGCTCGCGTATCATGACAATGCCTGCATTCGAGGCCTTGAGGAATTCCTGAAAAACGCCGTTTCCTTATTTTCATAGCCTGTCGGTAGTCTGAAAAGGGTTTAGCCACGATTACAGCATTAAAAAGAACCTAACTGGAATGAGTCCCGCATAGTATAGTGAATGTTTCGGGAAACGCCGAAGATGGCAAACTGAGCCGCGACCGGAAGATTACGGGATCTTTGGTTTTTCTATGAATATTCTTCACATTACGACATTCCTTCAGGGCGGGGCCGGTCGGGTAATCGTGGACCTCGCATGTTCTCAGTTCCTATCCGGCCATAGGGTAACCGTGGCTACAAGTGGGATCGAGGAGCAGGATTATGGGAATTATCCTGAATGGCTTGATCGGTTGGGATCGGCCGGGGTGAATGTTGTACTCGTCGAATCGACGTTCAAGCGTGATATTTCGCTTAATGTAGCCGCTTTCCAAAAGATCGGCGAGAGCCTTGATTGCCCTTCGCTCTCTCTGATTCATACCCATGCAGCCATCCCAAGCCTGATAGCTCTCCTGCTCCGTTCCAAGGCAAAACGAGCAATTCCAATTTTGCAGACGATGCATGGATGGGGCATCAGAAAAAACCCGAATCAAGAAGCCACTGACATTACCCTGATGAATCAGCTTGATCTGGTCATTACCCCCTCTGAAGCCTCAAAGCGCATGCTGGTGCGATTCGGTTTGACGCCAGAACTGGTTGCGGTTGTTCCGAATGGCATCGCCCCAATATCTCCAGGGACCGACCAGCGCACCAACCTGCTGCGGCAATGGCGATCGCGAGGTCTCAAGGTTCTGGCCTGCATAGGAAGCGTGGGGCCCCGAAAGAACCAGCGGCTGCTCTTGCAGGCAATGGCCAACTCTCAGGCGCCTCGAAACCTTGCGTGTGCGGTAATCGGCGAAGGCGAAGAAGTGCCCGCGCTGAAAGCCCTGACACGGGAACATAGGATCGCGGATCGCGTGCATTTTTTTGGCTATCAATCCGAAGGGGCACAATTTCTATCAAACGCAGACTGGCTGGTCTTGCCTTCGAACGACGAAGGGCTCCCTATATCTTTGCTGGAAGCCTACAGTGCGAGTGTGCCTGTTCTGGGCAGCAATATCCCGGAAATTGCGGAAATTCTTGTCCCTGAGGAGACCGGACTTCTGTTTCAAGCAGCCGACCTGGATTCATTGGTTCATTCACTTGGTAGGATTGCAGAGATGAACGAAAGCGAACGTATGCGTATGGGAGCTGCGGCAAAAGCGCTTTGGCAAGAATGCTATACTCTGGAAGAAATGCTGGGCCGATATGCCCGGATTTATCGGGAGTTGGTGCAAAAGCAATAAATTTTACAGCCATGCCTCGGAACAGAACAAGGAAAGCCTTCAATGAACTGCTTGGGGTCAAGCCTATGCGAAGCTCTTCTCGGCACTCAAGTCACTTATATATGGGATTTATTTCGCCCTGGAAGCGATCTCCTGAACATCCAGTATTTCTCCTCCCCGGCGGGTAATCACGCTGTTTCCGTTAACATAGATTATGGTAGCCTTTCGTCCATAGCAGTCGTACGCAGCGTCAATAGCTGCTGCAATTTCTACACCGCGTGCGAATGAACCCACCAAGAAAGTCTGGGCTTCTGAAACCAATTCTTTCGTAAGACCGCTCACCAGAATCTCGTCCACATTACTTCCTATCAAGGAGCGGTCTCGATCGACAAATCCAATAATCGGGAATTTTTTCGACAGTGCTGCTCGCGCCAGCCTGCTGCCGGTAATTGCAGCGCCATAGATATGAGCCGATGTGAATCCCTGACGTTTTGCAGTGTCTACGATTACATGTAGAACGTTCCACTCTTCCCCGGCATCCCGCTCCGCCGGCCCCGCAAATCGCTTCTTCCACATGCCGAAGGCAAGCAAAGCCAGGGGGCGGAATTCCTGAGGGAATCGTTCCAGGTAGGGCCGGATTCGAAACAGCTGGCTGGGTTCGTCGGCTACCGTTCGGTACATACTATCCGCAGCCACGCGGTAGTAATAAAGAACCTTGGGTACTACCTCAAGCTTCATTCCACTCAGCACTGCTTTAGAAAAAAGCTCCCAATCCTGGCAGGCAGCTTCCCTTTCCAAGGAAAAACCGCCGAGTTTGATGAATGAGCTTTTGCGGATAAGGGCAGCCGCATCCCCATAGCAGTTCCGGAAAAATCCGACCAGCGGCGCGGCACCAAGGGGAACGTATCCGCGCAGAGTCGCCTCATTGGTTTGTCCGGGCGGCTCTTCTGAAATGTACTTTGAGCGGCAGGTCACGATGTCAGCGGAGCAATGCTCGGCGACTTCAACCAAAGTGGAAATATAACAAGGTTTCGCCACGTTATCATCATCGAAAAAGACAAGGTATTCCCCGTCGGCATCCTGGGCGGCAAGATTACGCGCAGCGCCAAGGTACTGATTCTTGCTCCGGATCAACCTCCAGTTATTGGACTTCAGGAGCTTCTCGATTTCCACAAGCCGGGCGATCGTGTTTGGATCGACGCTGCCGTCGTCGACGACTGTAACATCAAATTCAGGATAATCTTGCTCCAGAAACGACTGCAATGTCCGTAGCAGCAGTTCGGGGCGCTCATGGTGCGTGATGCAGACATTGACCTTAGGTTTGCTGGGTGGTGAGCTGCCGTTTTCCACAGTTTTGATTTTCGACTCCGTTGCCAGCTTGCTATATAAACCGAGCCATTGAGTTCGGGTTGCCGACGGCAGAACCGCAAGCCGCGCAGGCTGGAGGCCTTGCGTGATGGCGCGCTTCAGGGAATCCGAAAGGGCATCTGTGTTTGGAGCAAATAGAATTCCGGCCGCAATCTCGTTGTCCACTAGCTCGGGGATTCCTCCGGTAGAAGCGGCCAGAAGCGGGATACCCATAGCCACACATTCCAACACCGTATAGGGTGAGTTCTCGATTCGAGAAGGAATCACGGCTATGCGGCCTGGGCCTTGTAGATACTGGAGCGCTTCTTCCCGATCAAAATCATCCATGACGGCCACACCGCGGCATTTCCAACGAGTCGAGCACTTCTGGACGTAGCCTAACCCCGTGCCTCCTCCGAAACCGACGGAGCGCCCTAAAAAGGTGATTTTCAAGGACGCCAGCATTTCGCCAGGGATCCGTTCGATGGCGTTGCAGAATATATCCAGTCCTTTTCGCGGTTCAAGGCGACCGAAGTAAACGATTTCGGAAACCTTTCTGCTGTTCTCGGGCAGCTGTTTATGGGATTCATCATAGAGGCCCGGTTCCATGACATTCTGAATGACGGAAGCGCGGCGCGGACTGGGCCATTTCTTGTCCTTCATCCATTGCAGCATATAGGCGCTGGGACTCACCACGTAATCCGCAAGCTCCACGCTGCGCCGTTCCATAAAATCCAGCTCCAGGTCATGTGGATCATCCGGCAGCTCACGGTTAGCCTCAGCCGCCCACAAACGAGGGCTATGCGTATTTACCAACAAAATCGAGTTGCTCAAGGCAAGGCCCTGATGTTTCGCGGCAAGAGTGTAATAGCCGTCTCCCTGCCACTCGGGAAAGTGAACGACATCGAATGCACCGTCGCGTTCCAGGAGCCATTCGAATATCGAGATGGAACGTGCCGCGAAGTAAGGGGCATCATGACGGGAGAAGGAAAGCGGATCCAGGTAATGGAAGGCCACCCCCTTTTCTTTCCAGGCAGCGGCCGTGACACCAATTCCAGGCGACAGGGGGACTTCCGGGTGAACTCCAGTGAACAGCAAGGTCACCGTATATCCCGAAGATGCCAGTAGATCGGCGAGGAGACTATGTGCCGTACCAATTCCTCCGTTTTTCGTGACGCCTAGAAACTCGGAGCTTACGATGCAAACGTTTCCGCTGCTCTTGAGCCGACTTCTTTCCATTGATATCATGCCCTTTCCTGGGAATCCGAAATGGAGGAGGAGCTTCTCAGTGCGACATCGTGGTAGCCCCACGGGTGAAGCCCTAGATAAATGATCTCGAAATCGTGATTGAGGCACAGTTCGTTAACCGCTCTATACACGCCATATTTCACGCCTTCCAGCGGCGAATACACGGTATAGTCGTTGCAGACGATCCAACCATCCCGCTTTATCTTGCGGCGCGCCTGCTCCAGATCCTTTGCGACGCCGGAGTAAGTGTGATCGCCATCAACGTAAATGAAGTCAAAATAGCCATCTTGGGAAAGACCCAGGAGTGTGGAGGAATCGCCCTCGTGAAGTTCCACATTTCCGGAGTCGATTTGTTGGCGAAAGTACTCGGAATCGAAGGCGCTGAAATCGATATCATAGATATGCAGCTTGCCTGGGCGCATGGTTTCGAGGATCTTTTTCGCGAAATATCCGGTTTGCGTACCTATTTCCGCACAGATACCTCCTCGGGGCATCAAGCCAAGCAATTCTTCACGGCTTGGGACCAGCCTGCTATGCTTCAGATGCCTGGCCGTCAGCGGCGGCGGCTGCACCTCGGCGAAGGCCATCTGAGCGGCGGAATAGAATCGCGCAACGGCATCGTTCGCTTTTTGGGGCGCCTCCGGAGCAGAGGCCTGCATGGACGCACGCGACATCGCGTCAATTGCCTCAAGCAACGCACCGGATCGCAGGTATACGGCGGCCAGGCCAAACCGGGCCGGAGTATAAAAAGGATCGATGCTGAGTGATTCCACGAAACCGTTGCGCGCGGAGATGTGATCGCCCGCCCAAAGAAGGTAATACGCTTTCTCGCAGTGCAGGGGAGCATTGCCGGGAGTGCGCCGAATCGCTTCGGACAGCGTGTCAGCTGCTCCTTGATAATCCCCTCGCTGCATGCATTCTCGGGCGGTTTGGCTCCAATGGATATTTTGAGATTCTGATGTAATGTCGCCCATGAGATTTCTCTTCCTTTATGATTGATTCAACCATTGACTCGTAATTTCCTATTGCACCATCTCAGCGCAGCTGCAATCCACATATTCAGAAACGTCAAAGGCCTCCACAAGCCTTGAAAATTCGGGCATTGAACCGCTGCTGTGCACTCCGCAATGAGCGGCGATGCCGATACAGGACAAACCCCGGTATAGATAGGCAGCGGCGGCGATTTGCAGCCTGGTTACGTTTCGTGCCGGAATGTTGTGGTCTATATCCACGTAAGCGCTGCGGATTCCGAATCGGTGCGCATACTCGATGAATCCATCCAACTCCTTTTTCTGATAATTATCCTTCGAAATGATGTATTTGGCGCCGACGGATCCGCCTGTAGCAGCGTAGGCCCCGAGATTCTCCCATACTTTATCAAACAAGTCTTTCCCCTTAAGCCTATGGAACGTTTCGGGAGTGCCGCAATCAACGCTGGTTTTCAGAGTAACGCGCCTATTCGGACCCAGACCCTTGAGAATGGCCTTGGATAGGATCGTTGCGTTGGTCGCAATCTCGTTGACGGTTGTTCCATAGGACACCATTAAATTGAGGGACTCTTCAAAATCCGGCAGAAAAGTTGGCTCGCCTCCGGCCCAGAAGACATATGCATTTGGAGACAACAGACGGCCACTCACCAGAGTCTGGACGACGGGAAAGGCTTGATAGCGTGGTGTTTTGTCTTCCACTGGTCCGGAGCGCTGAACACAAAACTTGCAGTTCAGGTTACACAGGAGGGAATGATTGAAATGAATGTTGGTAAACAGGTACTCCGTATTCCACCTTTCCAGTTTCCTGTAGGGGCATCCATAGCAGTGCATATTGGGATCTTCCGATTCGATTCCTTTGCGGTAAATTTCGCGGCTTTGCCGGATTTCACCGACCGGCAGCGGACCACCGTAGTACTCCGTTATCAGGGTCGAACCGAACTTTCCGTTCACCGGGATGCAGCAATGAAACAGCTGATATGGATGCAAGATCAAGGAGTTCTCTACAAAATAGCAGCTGTAGCATTCTTTGGTTGATTCCGGATTGATCACCATGGGGAAAAACCTTTCCAAAACCGGCGAACCGGCAAATCATTGTTCTATCGCACTCTTTTTAGGTAACCGTTTGAATTCCAAGTGGCGTTGTAGCCGAAAAAATCACAATATTGCGGATCGATCAGGTAGTCGGATTCGTGGCGTGGGATGAACTCACGCAAAGCCCGATGAGGGCCGCTGCTATACTCGGGATAGCTTTCCGGATGGAGATCCGAAATAATGCCGTCCTCAATGACAATATAGTCTCCTGCTTTCAGAAACGGATGCAAATACTCCAGAACCGCAATAGTGGTTTCATACGCATGATCCGCGTCCTCAATGACCAGCCATGGCCGATCAAACCCTGCTAGCAGTTCCAGAGTTAAGGTCTGGTCCAGCGCGCGCCCGTTGCCGGCAAGAAAAGTAACGTTGTCCTGGCTTATACCATCCGGCGGAAGAAGGTCAATTGAATATATATGTCCGGAGATATCGAAATTCTTGAGCATATCCCCAAACCATAAAGCGCTGCCGCCCGTCTTGGATCCGATCTCAATGATAGTGGCGGGGCGTAAGTTCCAGATCAGCATCGGGTAAAGAGCCATATCAAAAGGGTCTTTTACCATTTGAATGCCGCGATATTGATAGCCGCAGATGACTGCCCATTGGATCCTCGAGAGCACGGCATGAGGGAGTTCGCTGTTAAAGGACCGCAAGCCGGGCGACGCCTGGCATCGTGGAGGACCATCGATCGCCGGCTGCAAGTGGGCTCGCAATTCGCTGGCATTGTTATGCGTAGGATCTTTTTGCAGCAGCTCTCCCGTCATTGCGAATGCTTTCTCGAATTGACCAATTCCCATCAGGCAATCCAGGCGAAGATCTGCGATTTCGCGTTCATTCGGGCCACCGGCGACGAGCGCATCCATCTTTTTTAATGCGGCGCTGAAATCTCTGATACGGATAAGTCCTTTGATCTCTTCAAGGTTCATTTTTTCTTCTCAATCGGAATTTGCAAGAAGCACGGTTGTCGATAACTCCCTCGGTAGTTCACACGAGGCCACCCCGGGATCGTAAGTTTTTCAGATACTGGGTCACTCTTTCGACGAATCTTTCACGCGGCAGCGTCGGAGCGCCGTGAATGCCGATCAAAGGCTCTATGCCTATGCCTCTCAGGGCTTCCACCATCCCAGCCGCAGCCTTGATGATCTTCTCATCCAAGGCCCTAAGATGGTGGCTTGCATCGACGATGATCTTTTTTCCAACATCTCGTGTATGAACCAAATTAACAAATGCCGCGATTTCCTCTGAAGTGCTGTTGGATTCCATGAGGATATATTTGACGCTCACATCTCCACCTGAATGACAATACTCGACGAGGTTATCCCAGACAGCGGCAAAAAGGTCCCCCGATTTCTTTCCGGGAACTTTCATCTTCTGGTAGGTCTCCGGTCTTCCTGCGTCCACGCTGACACAAAGTGATACTTTAGGATTTGAAAGGTTGTCGCGGATGACTCGGGAAAACACCGTACCATTGGAAGAGATTTCATTCCGGATTCCCAGGTCGAGCATAAAACTCATACATTTCTCGAACTCTTTAAGCAGGGATGGCTCGCCCCCTCCCCAGAAAATGGACCCGTTTGGATCCATCCATTGGTTGCCAATAATCGATTTCAGTATGGGCAAAAGCGGATAAGGATTTATGCCCATCTTGACGGGATGCGTCGTCAGCCAGCAACAATAAGAGCATCGCAGGTTGCATTGCGTGTAATGTTCTATATTAAGGTTGTTGAACAGGTAGGAGTTTTCAGTTTCCCAATCGGCTTCGCGCAAATAATAAACACAGCCGTCACAAACAGTGGCATCTCCTGCACGGTACCGCTGCCGATATAGATTTCGCGATCCCACAATTTGGTCAATCGGAAGATCTCCCCCGTTGTATTCACAAATGAAGGGCCAACCTGCATTCCCATGTAAAGGCAGACTGCAGTGATAAAGACCATCAGGCGCAAATGTCAGCCCCCCCTCGATAAAACAGCAACTTAGAAACTTAGAATCCACGAATCTCCGCCAACTCGTTTGAATTTCCCTGCAATAAACTGCCGATGGGGGTTTGCATTCCACTCATTCCTATTCAAGTCCGGCGCGCATAAAGTCGAATAACGATCTTGCTGCACGACGCTAGGATTCCCTCAGTCTGATTTCCACGTTCCCGATAACGACCGGATCCAAATAGTAGGCAAAATCCTCGCCCTTCCGGAATCCCATAGAACGCAGCTGGTTGCATATCTGTTCTTTTCCCGACCTGGAAGAAACGATCACGAGATCGAAATCATGGGCCCTCAAAGATGCCGGGGACTTGACCGGTATGCCGGCAATTCGTGAACCCCATGCCTCTCGATTGTTGTCGACGAATCGGACTACTTGCCATCCGCAACGCTGCGCGAGACTCATGCCCAAGGCGCCCCCCGGGCCGCAACCGAAGATGACGATACGCCGAACTTGATCGCGCGAGATCCCCGATGTTCCGGCCTCGCTTCCCTGACTCTCTTTCTCCAGCCGGTTCATCATGGGGGACAGGATGTGCAGATCCGGCGAGAGGCATGTGAAATAGGGCCGCAGTGCCCGCATCCTGTTGGAATTGGCTGGCGTAGTATGTAGCATTCCATTCACGCTCTGGCGATACCAGATAAGAGCTTCGGGCACAACTTCAAGTCGGTATCCCGAAAGCACGCCATTGGCGAACAACTCCCAATCCTCGCCGCAGACGCTGGCATCTTCCGAAAAGCCGCCTAGAGATTCAAAGACTTCCCTGCGAATCATGCAGTTTGCATCTCCGAAGCAGTTTCGGATCATTCCAATTGTGGGAGCGCCTCCAAGAAATGTCAGGCGATGGATGGTCTGATCGGCTCCTGAGGGATAGGAATCTCCGCGAAACACATCCAGAAAGCAGGTCAGAATATCAGCTCGGCTTGTTTGCATTGCGCGAACAAACACCTCTACCTCTTCCGGTTTTGCAACGTTGTCGTCGTCCATGAAGAGCAGGTATTTCCCCGCGGCAGAGCGAGCGGCGGTGTTTCTTGCCGCTCCCAGGTATCGATTCGATTGACGTATCAGCTTCCACCGTCGCTCCTGAAACTCCGGTTCCAGCGATCGCAGTAGACGATTTGCTTCGGCCGTTCGGCTGCCATCGTCGACAAGCACCACTTCGATTTTCGGATATGTCTGGGCGCGCAGCGATGCCAACGCTTGTTCCAGAAAATGAGGGCGCTCGTGGTGAATGAGGCACACACTAACCAGCGGGACTCGCTTCACAGTCCGGATGCCATTCCGCTTGGAGTTGATCGATCTCAGGGAGCGCGCATAATCCAACCAAGCGGCGCGGTTTTTATCGAAGTCCAGAGCCGATTCAGCCGGTTTCCAGGAGCTGTCAAATGCTCGATCAAGATATTCGGCCAGTTTTTCGGATTGCGGATCAACGAATGCCCGTTCACGATCAATCGACCGTACAAGTTGCGTTACATCGGCGTTTTTTGCCGCGATAAAAGGAATGCCTGCGCTGAGACAATCCACAGCGGCAAAAGAAGCGCTCTCGACCCGATACGGCAAAACTGCAAGACGGCCTGGACGCATCAGGTATCGGAGAGCAGCCAGATAATCGGCATTGCTGTTTATTTTGCAGCGGCAGTTCCGTATTTTCGAAAAACGCCGGCGAATGTATTCTTCACTGTCCACTCCATCTATGGCTGCAGGTTGTCCCCAAAACGAAACGCTTATGGAAGTCAGCCGGTCGCGGGCGGTTCGTTCGATGGCGTCGCAGAAAAGATCCAATCCGGATGCTTTATCCAACTTGCCGACAAAAACCAGCTCTCTGATGCGCTCGATCCGTTTGGTCCGATTTTCTATAGTTGGAATCTCTGGCATGATTGGGGGGCGAGTCCTAAATCCACCCCTTGGCGGAATCTTCCATTGATGGGCTTCCATCCATTCGAGAAGGCTTCGGCTGCCCGTCCAAATGGAATCAGCCCGAGCTACGCTTTCACGCTCCATAAAGTCACACTCGAGCGCATCAGCGCCTCCACTCGCGGGTCCATTGAACTCCATGCTCCAGAGTGTGGGATGATGTACGTCTATGCATGTTTTAGCGTCTTTAAGGCAAAGCCCCTGGTGTTTGCCCAATAGCGAATAGAAAGCAAGTCCTCCCCGCTCCTGAAAGTGAACCAAATCAAATCGCCTGGGTTTGAGCCATCGGTAAGCGCCATACGAAAGCTGCGCTGCCGCACTGCCCCGAATTGCCATCCCTGGTTCGGAAGGCAGCTGTACCAAAGCCATTCCTGTTTGAGATAAATGACGCTGACAATCCGCAAATTTCCTAACGTTGAAGGCTTTCGTTGGAGCATAGAGGATAGTCACCGCATGCCCGGCTTTGGCTAACAACACGCCGAGAGAGTAATACGCTCGGCTCGCCTCATCTGTCGAGGTCAATCCCAAGATCTCGGATGTAACGATGCAAATGTCGATCGGCCGGTCGACATAATTCATACTTGTGGATCCTTAAATTCGTTCATACACGTGAATGCAATCGTGACCGGGATCAGCGACTAAAAGGAATCCGTGATGCACCAACATTCCGCGTGAGTCATAGTCGATGAATTGACAGCCAAGCTCTTCCCCATCCGGAGAGAACACCTTGACGGCTTTGCCTCTCTCAGGTTCCTTGTGGCAAGTATACTGGCTGACTGCAAGGACACCGTCTTCGAATTGCGCGGCCGATTCAGGATGTGAGAGAGAATTTTTCCCTAACCCGGGACTGCCCACCACCCGAACCAGGCTGCCGGTAGAATCCAATTCTTGAAGCCGATGGTTTCTTGAATCAACTACCCAGAGCGAATTCCCGTAGGAATGAGGAGAACGAAATAGAAATATCGGATGTCTGAATCCTCCCGAATGGATAACGGCCCCGCCGAACTGGGCTCCTTTACCGGACTCATCAAGGGAAATAATTCTGTTATTGCCCGTATCGGCGACCAGAATGGATCCGTTCCATCCACAGCATAGGGAGAAAGGATAATGGACGGGCTTTTCCGAGACGCTGACTCGTTCAAAAGCAGAAAGGGCATCGCCTTGAATGCTGAGGACCCATATCTGATGATTGAATGCTTCAGAAATCCACACTCGATTCATCGCGTCGACAGCCATACCGTAAGGACCACTAATACCGTTTTGGGCGCCATCGCCGGCTACGAGAATCCCCAGAAACTTGCCTTGTGTGTCAAGGCGCGCTATCCCGTTCGCATTGAACAGAGTAACAAGGATTTGACTGCCAGCCGCACGCGTCATGGCCGTTGGCCCCAGCGGAGTTTGAGCAGGTCCCGCACCGCGTAGCGATATCCTATCCAATTCACGAAAACACAAAGAGGACTTTCTCCCGGTTAGAAAAATCGGACTAGGGGTCCATGGATCAGCTTTCAATCGAGAATCGCATAATTCACGATGGACATCCTGTACTCTCAGCATGTCATTGGCTGCTTGCAGGCCTGTGTGCAAACTAACAATCTCTTGCATTGCCCTGAGGAGCGCGCTGTCCATCTGGGTGAATAGGAATTGACCGGTTTCTTTTGAGTCCTTCCCATTCTTTGGAAATCCCTGCCTACCGTATTGGACAATGTTGATCTCGTCCTTGCATCGAGCAAGCTCAGCGAATTTTAGGCTGGCAGAAGTTATCAATGAGGCCAGCACACCCCGTACCTGCTCTAACAGCTTGATCGATTCGGTATTGCCGTAGCGTTGCTGAGCATGCACGGCATTGAAAATTGCCACATTTAAAAAAACAAAACATTTTTCGCTGAGTACCAATGAAACCTCGGACAGTTTCTCAAGCAGCGAAGTGATGGCATCACAGATTTGTTGCACCAAGTCATCGGCATTGGGATTACGGGTACAAACGGCAAGAACTTTTGAACCGAGCGAGCGGAAATCATCCGCTACCTTGAACAGGTCTCTTTCTTCATTCTGATGATAGAGGTTGATTGCGGTTTCGATCTCTTCCACGCAAAGGGATACCGTCACACAAGAACGACCCGCTGAGAACATGGGTCCGGCTGCTTGGTTAGGATTCCAGATCCAACCCTCAAGCTCATTCTCATTCTGAAACCAGGCCTCATGGGAACGGCGTCCAGAGGATATAGGAATTCGTTCGACGGAGACATCCTGCCAGCGTCTTGAGTGGAAGTCGAAATGACTTAAAATTCCCGCCTGTTCACTCCAGCTCAAAAGGCCTTTCGAATCTGCAGAGATCCAGACTCCGCCGTGGGGGGCTTTTAAAAAGACCGGCAGCAGATTGCCACAGGATAACTTTTTTAATCGTCGGGGGTCGCGTTCCTGGATAAACAGAGCATCCTCAGTATCGCCCAAAATTCGCGCAGGATAAAATAGCGGGTCAACTATGGGATTTTGGGCGCATGTTTCTTGAGATTTACGGACCACTAGGGAGTCAACTAGCCATTTCAGCCAACATTCCTCCAGCTTTTCTGTCAGCATCCTGCCTGTTTTCCAGATTACGCGACCATCAAGATCCATTCCGCACAGTCGATGGTTATCTCGATCCAGGACAATCCAAAACCCCTCCATGCCCCCGGAGCATTCAGGCCGGATAAATCGAATATCCACGACATTCTTGAAGGGCGTTTCGTCAGAAACTACCCATTGGCACACAAAGGCACCGTCCAGAGTGAAAAATTGGATCCGGTCATTCCATGAATCACACACTGCTATGCACTTAATTTTTTCGCCATTCTTTGTAACCCATCCAAGATCTATTCCTTTAGGATACCGAAAACAGCCTGCTTCCCGGCCAAGTCCGCTCTTAAGCCATAGCAACCTTCCCTCAGAATTTAGGCACACTAGTGAATTATTGACCTCGTCCGTGAAATAAAGACTGCCCGATTCATCCTGGAGGATTGTGTGTAGAAGCCCGGGCTTGTGGCCAAAATCGGGAAGCTTGATCTTGACCGCTTGCTTAAAGAAAAATTTCTGATGCATTATCCATGCAACCTCAGGTGGATGCTGTTTGTAAGAATTTTGCAGGCCTGATTTAACCTAGGCATGACCATGGAGAAAGCCCAAGCTGTTTCCCGCACGTTGCTTCATTTAATGAATGTTTAATCGTCTTACACACAGGGTAACTCGACGCCATCTCAAGGGGATTGATCGTCAAAAGGAGTTGATAACTTTAGAGTTTGCGCGATAGCAAAACAGTGCGACGATTCGGGCCAGTCCTCACATTCATTCACTTTCTTAAGATGAGTCTGGCAATTCTCCGCTAATGGAAGTTTTACAAAATTCAGCAGGAAAGCAGCAGGGATACTTTCCCCTCTGGATGGATCCACATGGTTAGGCATCGCTGCTGTAGGCGATTTTAAATCACACAATGCCTGAATGCCTGGAAGTTTCCTTCGAAGAAAGATGGGATGGAATGTCTAATGGGTCCAAATTGGTCTTTGTTTTTTCCAAAGGGCAGTCCAGGCGGATGAGAGAGATGCCCCGGTCTGTCACGAATTCCAGTTTCCGGCAGATTTCATCTGTCCTTTTCGAATCTGCCACGACCACTGCATCCGGCGCCAGAAACCGGATCTGGGACGGGCTGAGCACCTCACGGCCGCAAAAGTCGCTTCCGATCCTTTCCGGATTGTCGTCGCAGACGCCGACAATGTTCGTGCTTGCCAATTCGAGTGCATGAAACGCAAGCTGCGCAAGATGGCCACTGCCGAACAGAATGACTCTTTGCAGGTCGGCTTTCGCCTGGCTGGCGATGCGATTCCGGATCTGGTCCTTCGCTGCCACGAACATGCCCACCATTTCTTCAATCAGCGTCCCTTGCAGCGCTTCAAGGGTTTGTATCCCCAAATGAGTCAAGTGATAGGTTACGCTCTTGGTCGTCTTGCGATGGTATTCGAGAAGCCCCAACCCGCACAGCTCCTTCATATAATTGTTGACCATCGCAACAGAAAGGAAGCAGCGGTTCGCCAGTTCCGCTTGCGTGATATGCGAATTGGCTGCAACCTCCCTTAGAATATTCAATTGATTCAGCCTGGGGGATTGAAGGTAGAGACTCCGGAGGTCTTTCGTCTGCATATCATCCACTCATTCAATAGTTCGGGCCGCCCGGCATTGAGCGACCAGACAAGCATCGCAATTCTTATCGTCGAAAATAATAGAGAGCTTTAAAGTTCATTGAATCCGAGTTTTGGGTCAAATCCAGCGGGTAGGAAAATTATTCAGTGCCTTTAGATTGAAAAAATAAAAGCGCCACAAATTTCACGGATTATCACGGAGCTCAAATCCGTGGAATCCGTTCAATCCATGGCGTTTGTTTTGGGAGTCATTTTTCGCCGGCGGCTAGAATCGTCTGAAAATGAGGAGGTTCTTCCTCGCGCGCTACGACGCTGATCTCGATCTTTTTGAATCCGGCATCTTCCAGCCACCGGTGGAGATCGCCTTCCGCAAACCCGAGCCAACGGTCGCCATAAGACTCGTGCGCTTTTTCAAAGCTGTGCTTCAGCAGGTCCAGAATGAGGATCTGCCCGTGTGGACGCAGCAGACGGTGGGCCGCCGATATTGCAGAGGCCGGATCCTCCGCGTGGTGCAAGGCCTGACTGAGAATCGCCAGATCCACGCTGCCTGGATCTATCGGCGGGTCCTGCAGGTTGCCGAGCCGGAACTCGAGATTTTTCACGCCGTTCTTTTTTGCCTTTGCCGCCCCATAAGCCACGATCTTCTCCGAATTGTCCACCGCAATCACTTTCTTGCAGCGCCGCGCCAGCAATTCGCTGATCAGCCCTTCCCCGGAGCCGAGATCCGCGACAACCAGAGGCGGCAAAATGCGCAACAGAAGATGGCCGAATCCCTGCCAGGACCGGCCCGGCCCATACACGCGGTCGAAGCGCCCGGCGACCTGGTTGAAGTAGATCTGCGCCTGCTCCCGCCGGCGCTTTAAAACCCGCTTGAGATTAATCCGATCGGCCGCATATTCCGGCAGCTCTCGCGCCCCCTCAACCGCCAGCCTCATGACCCCGTTGGCCGGTCCTTTCGCTTCAGGATTCAGGCTGTAGAACGCGCGTTTGCCTTCACGTCTCGATTGCACCAGACCCGACTCCAGCAGCAATCCCAGATGTGTTGAAATCCGCGACTGCCCGGTCCGCGTGATTTCCTGAAGCTCCTGGACCGACAGCTCGTCTTTCTCCAGCAATGCGATGATTCTCAGGCGCGTCGCATCGGATGCCGCCCGAATGGATTTTAGAACCAATGACATGCTCGGCGCTCCCGGATTCAAGAATCCCATTGACGCATAGTTGAACATTAATATATCATCCTATCCGGATTTGTCGATAGGTACTTTGAGGCCGCTACCCTATTTCGCACATCAGCGCCTCTTCAATCGAGAGCGAGGCGAGCGAAATTGGGTGGCGTCCCCATTTCAAAAAAGGAATCCATCGTATGTCACAAATGACAGCGCAAGATTACAAGATTCGAGATATCCGCCTTGCCGACTGGGGACGCAAGGAGATTTCTGTCGCCGATAAGGAAATGCCCGGCCTCATGGCAGTGCGCGCGAAGTATGGCGCTGAAAAACCGCTGGCCGGCGTGCGCATTTCCGGTTCCCTGCATATGACCATCGAAACCGCGGTGCTGATCGAAACACTGGTCCGGCTCGGTGCGTCGGTGCGGTGGGCGAGCTGCAACATATTCAGCACGCAGGACCACGCCGCCGCCGCGGTTGCAGAAGCGGGAATTCCGGTGTTTGCTTTCAAGGGAGAGTCGCTGGAAGAGTATTGGGATTTCACGCTTGCCGCATTGACGCATCCGGGCAATAAAGGTCCGGAGCTTGTTGTGGACGATGGAGGTGACGCGACTCTGCTGTTGCATAAGGGCTATGAAATGGAGCACGGCAGCGATTGGACACAAACGCCCGGTGCGAGCCACGAAGAACAGGTCATCAAGAACCTGCTGAAAAAATGCGCAACCGAGCGCCCGGGATGGTTTACCAAAACAGTCCGGGAATGGAAAGGGGTCAGCGAGGAGACGACGACCGGCGTCCATCGGCTTTATCAGATGCTCGAAGCAGGCAAGCTTCTAGTTCCCGCAATCAACGTGAATGATTCAGTGACCAAATCAAAATTCGATAATCTTTACGGCTGCCGTGAATCCCTGGCTGACGGCCTCAAGCGCGCGCTGGGGGTCATGATCGCCGGCAAGACCGCGGTCGTCTGCGGCTACGGGGATGTTGGAAAAGGGAGCGCTCATTCACTGCGCGGGTTCGGCGCCCGCGTCCTCATCACCGAAATCGATCCCATTAACGCCCTGCAGGCTGCGATGGAAGGGTTCGAAGTCACGCGCATCGAGGAAACGCTGGGAGAAGGAGATATCTATGTCACCTGCACGGGGAACTGCGATGTCATTACGCTGGAACACATGTTGAAAATGAAGGATCAGGCGATCGTCTGCAATATCGGGCACTTCGATAACGAAATCCAGGTGGACCGGCTGAACGGTGCGCCCGGAGCAAAGAAGGTCAACATCAAGCCTCAGGTGGACCGCTATGATCTGTCCGGCGGCCGGAGCATCTACCTGCTGGCGGAAGGCCGACTCGTGAATCTCGGTTGTGCGGAAGGTCATCCCAGCTTCGTGATGTCGAACTCGTTTACGAATCAATGTCTCGCCCAGATGGATCTCTGGTCCCATCGCGCCGAATATAAACCCGCCGTGTATCGCCTTCCCAAGAAACTTGACGAGGAAGTCGCGCGGCTGCACCTCGAAAAAATCGGTGTGAAACTGACGACGTTGACGAAGAAACAGGCCGATTACATCGGCGTCCCGATCGAAGGCCCCTACAAACCCGATCACTACCGCTATTGAATCCATTAACCACGAAACACGCGAAGTGTAATTTTCGGGTGTTTCGTGGTTAAATAAACTGCCATGACCGAAACCGGAATCATCTCTATTCTCACGGAGACCGGACCCCTGACAGGAGCCCAGCTGCAAGACCGAACCCGGATGGACATATTCGCGCTTTGGCAGGCGTGCCGGAAAGCGCCGTCCATTCGTTTCGAGACAGCGGGCAGGAGATTTCTTCGCCTTGACCGTAACGTTCACGGGTATGCACGGCTCTCGCCTTCGATCCGTAGAGAATTTCTCACCTACATGTTCGTCGGGCTTGATAGCCAAACCGATGCGCTGAAGGCGCGCGCGAATGTTCTCAAGAAAGAAATAAAGCGAATCAGCCAATCCAAGCGCGAGACGGCAGCCAATGCCCTTGCATCCGTGGTTGAGCGCCTGCCGGCAAAGGACTTAATTCTCGAAAAGGCATGTTTCATTCTCGCAGGCGATGTGGTTTACGACATGTCTCACATGGTGCCCAGGCCCGAAAAGAGCACCGGCGAAATGGTTCAGGGCTCTGACTTGGATATCGTGGTTATTGTCGAAGACGATGTCGCTTCGGACCTTGTTGATGCTTTGGATAGGGCCGTTCATAAGCGAAAGCACCTGCTGCTCGTCACTGACCGCGAGGAAATCGATTACCTGATTAAATCCATGACCCGGGTTCGCGAACAGATCAAGTTTGATATCTTTACATCCATGGTCGCCTGTAAGATTCTGGACGAAGGGCAGCTGCTGTACGGCAGCCCACGCGTTTTTCAGAAAGTAAAAGATCTTTTGGCGGAACACGGAATCAGAGATCGCCTGAAGGAGCTGGAGCTTCAGGCAACCCTCAACCGGGAATCCGCGGAGATTCAATTGTTGCAGGTGGTCGGCGCTGAAAAGGACTGCAGCGAATACCTGAATCTTTTCTATACTCATGCGGAAGAGGATGAGATTTATTAAGTACTGCGCCGCTTTCATTCCCGGGAGCGCGGGTGTCCCGCCCGCAATGGTGCATCCGGAATCAATTTCGGCGCGAGACGCCCGCGCTCCCGGCATTGTGGAGACACCATGAAAAAATCCGTAATGCTGTTAGCCTTTTCCCTTCTCCTTCCGGCGCTTGTCTTATCGCAAACGGTCCCGCTGACCATCCTTCATACCAACGATACCCATAGCCATCTGTTGCCTTTCAGCTATCCCGCTGTTGTTCCCCCAGGATCGGATTTGGCGGGCCTGACGGTGCGGACCGACATAGGAGGGATTGCCCGCAGGGCTACGTTGGTCAGGCGCCTGCGTGAAGAACTTGGGAAACAGGGAACGACCGTGTGGCTGGTGGACGCAGGAGACTTTTCTGACGGCACTCCGTTTTCAATCGAGTATCACGGCGAAGCGGATGCCGCTGCGATGAATGCCGTGGGCTATGATTTCGGCGCCCTCGGCAACCATGAATTCAACAACCCTCTCGCCAGGCTCAAGAACCTCATCAGCATGTTTCGATACCCCGTGTTGTGCGCAAATGTAACGGAAACCTCCACCGGCAGGCTGCTGACCCGGGCATCAGAAATCCGCACGCTGGGTGGGATTAAAATCGGGATCTTCGGCCTGGTGACGCATGACACGGCCATGTATCCGGCCGCGAGAGAAGGTCTGACCGTATCGGACGAGATCAAAACCTCTCAGGAAATGGTGCACATGCTCCGCCCGAATGCGGATATCGTAATCGCTATATCCCATTCCGGCGAACTGCTCGATGAAAAAATTGCCGCTGCCGTTCAGGGCATCGATGTCATTGTCGGGGGGCATTCTCATACACGCCTCCCTTCGGGCGATTTCGTGTGGCGCTCGGACCAGCTCAAGGCCAAGGAGGTTAACGGAACCGTCATCGTGCAAGCCCACCAATGGGGAGGAGAACTCGGCCGGCTCGACCTGTTGTTTGAGAAGGACGAACAGAGCACGTGGCATGTTGAGCGCTATCGAGCCCGATTAATTCCGGTCACGCCGGATATTCCGGAGAACTCCGAGGTGGCGTCCGTCGTCGAGCGCTACTGGAAACCGATTGCCGCCCGGTATGGAAAAATCATAGGACAAGCCGCCGCCGACTTCATGGAACGAGGCGACGATCTGGCTAACTATAATCTGGTGGCCGATTCCGTTCGGCAGACCTATGGCACCGAGATCGATCTCGAGAACATGGGCGGCGTACGCGCTCCGTTACTCAAGGGGACAATTACCCTCGAGAATCTCGCCGACATGGATCCGTTCGATAACACCGTCGTGACGTTCAGGGTCAGCGGCCGAATGCTCAAAACAATTCTGGAAACGTCCCGTCCAGCCGTTTCCGGGCTCCGCTACCGGATCGAGAACAACACGCTCACGAGTGTGACCGTGGGCGGGCAACCCCTCAGGGAAGATCGCGTCTACACTGGGACAACCAATTCCTATTTCGCCCGCACGGCCTTGAAAGAAATTGAAACCAGGGATACGGGGAAACAGCGATTGGAAGTCCTAATAGAATACATCCACAACACCGGGACCGTGCGCCCCGTCTTCGACGGGCGCCGCGTAATCATCGGCTGATCCCGCGGAGAGGTGGAGATCGCGGAGTCTGAACCGGCTCTCCGCAATCTCCACGTGATACATGGAATTTACGGACCCGTAAAGGTCCGTGTCGCTATCTCGAAAGGATCTCGATCGTATCCTCGAGCAGGCCGGTTTTCGGATTTTCCACGATCCGTCCTATTTCCCTGTCGCTGCGATAGAAGATAAAGGTCGGGACTTTTTCCACCTCGAACTTGTCCGAGTAATATCGGACTTCCTTCCCGGGCTTTCGCTCCACACTTAAAAAGCGCACTGGAACAGAAAGGCCCGTCGCTTCCAGAGTTTTTATAAAGGGAGGCACGTTGTTCCGGGAATCCGGACACCAGAGGCCGAGGTATATATCGATTCTCACGTCGCCCAGTTTGGATTTCAATGCCTCGATTCGATCCGGGTCCGGCTGATAGGTATCATACTTCTCCTTCCATTCCGGACCTGCGTTTAGAACTTCATCCCTGTTCACCTCATTGACTGGCACACCGGCTATGCAGATAAACGAAAACAATAAAAATGGGATCAGGAAAGGCGATGAATACCTCATAAACTCCTCCATAATCCGAATTCTACCGCGAAATGCACAACCTCGAAGACACTAAAGACTCGAAGACTGCTTGGAGTCTTTGAGGCTCATTCCGCCCGCAAGGCTTCGACGGGATCGAGCCGTGATGCCTTGATCGCGGGCCAAGTCCCGGAAAGGAGTCCGATGATCCCAAAGGTGATGAATGAGGTAAAGAAAACGCGGGTATTCACAATCAAGTGAATGTCGCCCTGTCCGCTGGTGTCCTCGAATATGGAGCCAAGGAAGGGAATAACGCCGATCCAGTGCGCGATCAGAATCGAAAGAGCGTAGCCCAGCACTCCGCCCAGGATTGAGAGGCCCAGCGCCTCCCCGAGGAACTGCATGCGGATATGCCTCTTGCGCGCGCCCAAAGCCCTCAGGACGCCGATTTCGTGAGTCCGCTCTTGAACGCAGAACAGCATGATATTCATGATTCCGACGCCTGCAACGGCCAGAGTAAAGAGCCCAATCACGTTCAATAATCCCTTGATCGCCAGGCCCAGGCCGTTGACAATTTTGAATCCCTCGCTGGAAGTATCCAGAATCAGCGCCTTTTTGTCCGCCGGATTGAATTTATGAATTTCACCAAGCACCTGCCGAACCTGTCGCGTCGCCGCGTCCTCCATGGCAGCGCTCACAGGCTGAAACACCAGCACGCTGTTATAGCGGATATCTCTCATGATGCCCATTGTCTTGATCGGGATATAGGCACAGGTATCGTCCTCCGAAAAGTAGTTCGATAAAGCGATCTTTTTCTGGAGCACGCCGACGACACTGAAGCGCAGGCCGTTGACGAATACGTCCTGATCAAGTGCCGGGGCCTGACTGAACAGCTTCTTTTTTAAATCATGTCCGAGGACCACAACTCTTCGCATGGAGGTTACATCCTCGGCATTCAGAAACCGTCCCTCCCCGATGAACATGCCGCGCATGGGGCCGTACTCATCATTCACGGCCCGGATCCCTCCGGTCGTCATGCGGTCGCCCCAGCGCACCTGCATCTCTTCGTAAAACTCAGGGCTGACATGCTTCACAAGCGTGCAACGCTGCCGGATGGACTCCACATCGTTTTGCTCTGTGCGCACCACGCGGCCTGCCCGGGCTCCACCCACTTGCATCGAGGTCTGGCCGTTCCAGACAACAACGATGTTGTCCCCGAAGTACTTCATGCCCAGAAGCAATGCCCGGTGAAAGTCGTCGCCATAAGCAATAAGGAGAATATAGGAGGCAATTCCCCAGGTGATCCCGACCAGAGTCATGATCGACCGTTTTCTGTACGCGACCAGGTTTCCTACAACACGCTTCAGGATTTCGAGAATCATCGTATTCACAATTACGAGTTACGAATTACGAATTGAAAAACACGCTCGGGCTCTATTTCACCATATGGGTTGAGCCCCTGAATTAGGACTGGCCCCGATGTATCTTTCAATTCGTCATTCGTCATTCGTCATTCATGTCTGAGTGCTTCAATCGGATCGACCACAGCGGCCATAAAGGCCGGATAGATGCTCGCGAGCACCCCTACCAGGATCAAAAAGCCAAAAGCGACCAACCCCACCTCCGGCGTGACAATCATGCCGGCAAAGAAGTCGATTTTGGGAAACAGATTGATCACGGCGCACAGTCCCCAGCCTATAAATATTCCGGTCAGCCCGGCAATTAATGTCAACATCATCGATTCCGCAAAAAACTGCATCAGAATTCTTCTGGTGGTAGCGCCGACCGCCTTGCAGATTCCAATCTCGCGGGTTCGTTCGCCGACCGACAGCAGCATGATGTTCATGATTCCGACGCCACCCAGAATCAACGTGACGACGGCGACCGCGCCGAGAAAAATTTGAAGAGAATCAAAAATCCTTTTAATAAATTTAGCCTGGGTAACCGTGTTCCAGATCTCTACCGCATCTTTGTCCAGATAGTCGAACTCCTTCTTGCCTGCAAGGATTCGCCGGACCTGCAGTTCGCTGGCTTCGCCCAGCTCTTCGCTGCGCGGTTGCAGGATCAGATTCGACAGCGCATTTTTCCCCTCTTCGGCATAAGGAATCGGAAAATCGCGGCTCATGGAATAAAAAGGGATGAAGATCTTGGTTTTATCCGGCCCACTGTAGTTCGAGTTCTGGTCCTTGTGGATCAGCTCTCCGATCACGAGGTAAGGAAAACCGCCGATCAAGATCGTCTGGCCCACAGCCTTTTCTTTATTGAACAGCTGATCCCGCACCTCATCCCCGATAATGCAGACACGCAACGCGTTCGCATTATCTCCGGCATTGATCTGCCGTCCTCCGGACGCGACCTCGATGGTTCTCATCTGCATGTAATCGGGGAAAACGCCGTGAATCCTGAATGTGCCGTTGTTGATCCTGGAAACGGCCGTGAGGCTCCATTGAACCTCGGGACTCAGCCGCTGCAGATAGGTTGCCTTCTCCTTGAGAGTGAAATAATCATCGAGCGTCACCCGGATGACTTTCCCGGGACGGATTCCCTCTTTCCCTTTGCTCGTTCTGCCGCCCCAGACAATGATGATGTTCTGGCCGAGCGTACGCGCTTTCTGCATCTGCGCAACCCACATCCCTTGGCCCATCGAAGTCAAGAGAATCAGGCAGATCAAGCCCCATGCGATTCCGAACATCGTCAAAAAGGACCGGGTCTTGTTTGCCGCCAGATTGAGGTAGGTTTGGATGAGAAGTCCCATAACTCAATTACGAATTACAAATGACGAATTACGAATTTAAACATATTTCGAGTCCAAACCTCATTCAGTGGCTCCATCCGTATGCTGAAAGAAAACCTGGGCGTATTTTTCAATTCGTAATTCGTCATTCGTAATCCGTCATTGCAGTACTACGGTTTCTCCCAGCTTCAATCCCGAAACGATTTCCGTTCGGGCGCCGTTACTCAATCCGGTTTTTATGGCCACCTGCCTTCTTCCTGTTTTCGTTGAAGGGTCCGGCACCTCGACGAATGTAGCCCGTTTCTCGTTGTAGATCAGCGCGCTTTCCGGCACAAGCAGCACGTTGTGATGTTCTTCCAGAATGATCTCCGCGTTTGCGCTCATGTTCGCTTTCAGAAGATAGAGATCATTGAGGATCGATACGCGCACCTCGAATCGTGTAACGTTGTCCTTCTCGACTCCCATGGGCGCAATCCGGAACACTTTTCCCTGGAACATGTGGTTCTTGTAGGCATCCACAGTCACTCTCACCGGCTGATCCATTTTCACCAGCCCGATGTCGGTTTCGTCCACTTTGCCCTTTATGTAAAGCTCCTGCACATCGCCCAGGGTCATGATGAGAGTTGCGTTTGAGCCCAACTGGAGGATGGAGGACACGGCGTCGCCGACCTCAACTTCACGGCTCAACACGACTCCGCTGATCGGCGACCGGATAGAGGCATAGTTGAGATCTTCCTCTGCCCTCTCGTACTGCGCCTGCGCCTGAACCACCGCAGATTTCACTTTTTCTATTGTTTTGTCATTTTGCTCAATTTCCGCCTCTTTCACAGCGACGGCAGCCACCAGGGATTTCTTGGCGACTTCGGTGGCTTGCATTTTTTGTTCAGAGGCGTCGGAATCGGACTTTGAAATTAAACCCTGCTGAAAAAGCTCCCGCTGCCTTTTGTATTCCGCCATCGCGAATTCGTAATCCCTGTTCTCGGCTTCAAGTTGCGCTTTCAGAAGGTTGGCCCGAAAGGTTTTCCCTTGCGACTCCATTTCTTTGAGATTGCTTTCGGCAGATTTCAACACCGCTTTGGCTTCCTTCAACTGAGCTTCCAGAGTTTCCTTGTCGAGCTCCGCAAGCAGTTGACCTTCCCGAACACGATCTCCTACGTTTACATATAGGTATTTTATGAGCCCACTGGCTTTGGATTTGATGTCAACTTTGGACAGCGGTTCGACCTTGCCGGTGGCGACCACAGACTTGGCGATTGAACCGGTTTCAACCTTCGCAAGCTTTTCCGGCGGGATCGTCTTGTCGACGGAAAACAGCGACGCAAAAACCCAGTATCCGCCCAGAATTAAGAGGAGCCCGATAATGGAAAGGAAGGAAATGGTAAAAACGCGCCTTTTTGCCATGAATCCTCCGTCAATGATTCTCCATACGAGAATCGGCAAGAATTAGTTTGATGATTTTTTAGAAGAAAAAAAGATATGAATGAAATGAATATCGGGGTCGGGGTCGGAATCGGGGTCGAAAAAATTTTAATTCGACCCCGATTCCGACCCCGACGCCGATAAATTTCAAATGCCCCCTATTGAAGCGAAATAGGAAAGCGTCCGTTTCTATGCTTTGGGGGCTTGCTAGACCGGCTCCTTCTTTATGCGCACGTCGACGACTTTAATTCCCTGCCCTTGCGGATAAACGAAGACAGGGTTCAAATCCATCTCGGCAATTTCCGGCAGGTCGATCGCCATTTGAGATACGCCGATCAGCAGGCGTTCGATCGCAGCCAGGTCCGCAGGAGGGAGTCCGCGCGTTCCTGTGAGAATCGGCAACGACCGGATTTCGCGGACCATTCGGGCTGCGCCGGCTTCCGAAACCGGTGCAAGCCGGAATGAAACGTCCTTCAGCACTTCGACATAGATGCCGCCCAAGCCGAACATCAGAACCGGCCCGACGCCAGGCTCACGTTTCAGGCCGATGATCAACTCGGTTCCTTGCGGGCACTGCTCCTGAATGATGAAGTTCGCACCGGGAAACTTGGCGGACATCTGGTTAAAAGCTTGCTGAAGCGCGGCTTCGCTGCCAATATTCAGCATAACTCCGCCGGCATCGCTTTTGTGAACCACCGCCTCGCTATCCACTTTCAGAACCGCGGGGTATTGAAGGCCGGCCGGCACTTTCGCTCCGCCCGCCACCTGGGTCGTGATTGGGGTTGGAATCTGATAGGAATTCAATATCTGGAAAGCTGCCGCCTGAGAAATAAATCCGCCCGGCGCCTTGGCCAGTATTTCCTGCGCTTTTGCCTTATTGCCGGAAGCGACGGCCGGCTGCTCGGCAAGTCGTTTCTGAATTTCGGTGTATCGAACCATGGAGGCCAGAACGCGTGAGCCGGTCTCCGGGAAATCAAACACCGGAATGTCGGCACTCTTGATCGTTTCGACTACGCCTGCCCAGTTCTCGTTCGTCATGATGACGTCGACAATGGGCTTGGTGAGCGTTTTGGCTGTTTCCGCGATCCGCTTGGCGATGGCGTCGCAGTCGACGAAAAAAGGCGTGACCATTGTGATGAGAATGCAGTCGACGCCGGGATCCTCGTTGAGGGCTGCGAGTGTCAACCCAAAGTGATCGGCATTTGCCGTGGCGGCAATATCCACGGGATTCTCCACGTTTGCTTCCGGTACCAGTCCTGCCCGCAGTTTCTTCTTGGTTTCGTCGGTCAGTTTCGCGAGCTGGAGTCCGTTTGCCACGCATTCGTCGATAGCCATAATGGCAGGACCGCCGGCATTCGCAACAATGGCGACCCTCGGACCCTTTGGAACCGGCTGGGTGGCAAAGGCGTAAGCGGCGGAGATCATCTCTTCCGTCGTGTTGAAACGCATGACGCCCGCGCGTTCGAAAATCGCGTCCGTAAGAGAGTCCTGCTGCATCAGAGAACCGGTATGAGAGCTGACGGCTTTGGCGGCTACAGCAGTCCGGCCCGTGCGAATCGCCAACAGGGCTTTGTTCCGAGCAATGCTCCGGCATAGTTCAACAAACCGAGGAGTATCTTTCATGCTCTCGATGTGCATGACAATCGTGCGCGTCTCCGGATCGTTCCCGAGATATTTCAGCAATTCGTTTGTGTTTACATCCGTAGCATTGCCGTGGGAGGCATACATCCGGAAGCCGGATCCCATTTTGCGCAGGTTCAGATTCAACATCTCCGCCACGCCGCCGCTCTGGGCAAGAATGGAGGCCTTGCCGGGACGCATCGGCGTGAAGGTGAAATTGGCGTACACGGAAACATCCGGATCGGAATTCATGATTCCCTGTGAATTAGGACCATAGATGCGCACTCCGTACTTGCGCGCAGCAGCGAAAAGCGCGTCTTGAAGCTTTGCGCCGTCCGGACCCACCTCGGCGAATCCTGCGGTATGGATGATGACGAACTTGACGCCTTTCTTTCCACAATCTTCGACAACCTGCGGGACCATGGTGCTCTTAACCACGATCGAAGCGATGTCTACAGGTCCGGGAACATCCAGGATGCTGGCGTATGCCTTGAGTCCGAGGATTTCCGGTTCTTTCGGGTGAACCGGGTAGATGCCACCCTTGAAGCCGTGAGTGATCAGGTTTTTCACGACACGGTTTCCGATGGAAAAAGTATTGTTGGAAGCGCCGATCACCGCGACGCCGCGGGGCCGAAACAGGGAATCAAGCATCGTTTTCTCCTTTACTGAATTATTTTGATTCCTTTGAGCCTTAGAGTCTTTGCGTCTTGGAGGTCTAAAACTCGAAGACTCAAAGTCTCTAAGTCTCTAAGAACTGGCGGACGAGTCTTCCGAGGCGAGCAGGGCGGCTCCAAAAGCACCCGCCAGCTGGGCATTGGGCAGGATCTGCACCGGATGTCCCAGATGCCGGGCAAGCATCTCCGCGAGAATAGGGTTGTGCGCAACCACACCGCCGCTGACCACGACTTCGCCCGAAAGCGGGTCCATTTCCACAATGCGTTTGACTACCGATTCGATCAGCCCGGCCACTATTTCCGGCACCTTCTCCCCGGCCCGCAAGTGAGCGAGGATCTCCGTTTTGGTAAACACGGTGCAATAGCTTCCCATGTGCACGACATGGGAAGCCTGCCGAGCCAACCGATCCATATCGGAAAGTGGCACATCCATGCGCTGAGTCACTTCCTCGAGGAAGACGCCGGTACCAGCAGCGCACTTCCTGTTCATTTTGAAATTCTCTCGCCGCCCCTCAGAATCGATGTGGATGATTTTGTTGTCCTGTCCTCCGACATCGACCACCGTAATCCGGCGTGGAAAGAAATGATGAGCGGCCCGGGCATGGCAGGCAATCTCGGTTCGGGTCGCATGCGCAAAACCCACATTGTGCCGCCCGTATCCGGTCGCAAAAACGCCCGCGAGGTCCCGATACTCCAGGCCACACGAGGAGAGCGCCGCATCCATCGATTCGCGTGCGCAGGATTCGAAACTGACGCCTGTCTTGCGCACGTCGGATGCAAGAAGCCGGCGATCCGGGTCAATCAGCACTGCTTTGGTCGTCGCGGCTCCGACATCAATCCCACCGAAAACCTGACCTCCACTCACCGGCTCTTTTTCTCCGCCAATTGCTCGATATAAGCTTCGATGTTGGTGCGGGCTTGCTCTTCCGAATAGCAGCGCAGATCGTTCAAATCCCCGTGGATTGTGAGCATCGGCATTTTGTACGTCTTCGTCAGCCGTTCCGGCAGCCCATACCGGTTGTTTGAATTATTGGGGCAGGTCTTTGCGTCGTGGAAGATCATCCCGTCGATCCTGTAGAGCTCGACCTGCTTCTCGAAATAGCGCTCCTTATAATCCTCATCGCGAACGATCAAAAGCTCAATGTACGCGCGCGCCATGCTGTCGAACGGATCATCCGGCTCCAATGCGGGGAACACCCAGCTGCTGCAGTACGTGGACGCAAGAACGCAGGCATTCAGGTCGGCAAACTGTGTGGACAGCTCGCGCAATTTACCCCAGATCGGCATCCCTTCCCAGTAGATACGGAATTTTTCGCCGTCCACGGCGGCAACTCCGTCCTGAACGCGCTTCTTCAGCTCGGCCAGCAGGAGCTTGTAATAATCGACCGCCCGCTGCTCGCCTCTCAAAATTACCGCGGGTCCCATCTGGATCGTGCCGTCAAAGAATGTCAGCGGCGAGGGGACGTTCGAAGCAATCTGCAGTACTTCCTTCCAGAGATCGGTGCACTGGCGGGATAAACCAACCACACGCTTGAACTCGTCCATGTCGAGTTTCTTGCCGGAAATTTCCTCCAGTTTCGGAACAAGCCCTCTGATTTGTGAGGATATCGAATCCACATGCGCTTTGGTAACGTCGCCCACACCCCGATGCGTCTGTACGCCGATTACCGGAACATTGAATTCCCGCCCGTAAAAGTTAAACCAGTCGTGGACGTCACGGCATTGATTCGTGTTGTAGACCAGCACGTCCGGTCTTGGCGGACCGCTGAGGCCCGGGTACGCTGTGCTGATCGGGCTCACGCCCTTCAGGTATGCCCCGACGTCGCTGGTCAGGTACGAGCAAATGTCCGGCGAATACCCAATCGCATTCGCCACCGGAATGAGGTCGGTAGCCATACGGGTGGCACCGAGCATTGCACCGTGGTTTTCCGGAAAGAAAACCTGAAAACCCATGCCTTTCAACAGCTCGGCCGGGCCCACGCTGGTGCACCAGGCGACCTTGTGGCTCTTGGTCTTTGCGGCCTGATCCAGTTCCCGGAAATGGCCTTCCATGATCTCTTTCATCTGCTTTGACGCATTGATTTTCTTAAATGTCTGCGGGGTTCGTTGTTCCGTTTTCACTCCCTGACTCCTGTTCTGCAAATTGAAAAAATAGTCAGTAGCCGGTAGTCAGCGGAATTCCTTACTGACTACCGGCTACTGACTACTATCCATGTTAAAAAAGCTCTTGTCTCTAAACTCGATCAGAAAAGCGTGCCGTTAGCTCTTGTGCTGCTTCGCCGAAGCATTCGAACCATCCAGCTCAAGGCCGCGCTTCTCGAGCGCATCGATGATGTTCGCCAACGTCCGATGAACCGGCGCAGGAATCCCTTTCTGCTCGGCATATTCCGCGATTCGGCGGATGACAAATGCGTTCTCCGTTCTACGCCTTTTTTCGAGGTCCACCAGCATTGAAGGACGGTGCGGCCCCGCGCGCTTATTAAACTCCTTCACATATTCGTCAAATCCCGGGCCAAAATCGAATCCACAGGCTGCCGCCGTCGCAATCGATTCCTGAAGCAGAAGCTCAACCAGCTGCCCCGTTGGCGGAAAGTCGATGACCTCCTGCATGTTCATGCCTGTTACAGCGGCCGGCGCCATCGTGCAGCTGTTCAGGATCGCCTTCTTCCAGACATACTTTCTGATTTCCGGTGTCGCCTCCGTTGTGAGACCCGCAGCGGACATCAGTTCGGCAATTTCCCTGCAGCAGTCCTTCCCCCTCTCATCCAGCCAGCCCAGATAATTGGGCGGATTGAAAAAGGTCTCGCGAATCTCACCCGGCCCGACGAGCACGCCGCCATAAGTAATTACTGCGCGCAAAACGCGCGCGAGCCCAATTCGCTTACCAAGAACCTGTTCAGTATCGATGCCGTTCTGCACCGAAACAAAAACGGCCCTGGATGTGAGATCCTCTCGAAATGCGCCCAGCACATTATCAAGATCACAGGCTTTAGTACAAATGAAAACGAAATCCGGCACAACTTCGGCCAAGGCTTCAATTGACCCGTAAAGATGCGCCGGTCGCACAAGGATGTTTTCACGGCCCGTAATCCGCAGCCCCTCGGAGCGAATTTGTTCGATATGCTCCTTCCAGGAATCCACCAGAAACACAGGATGCCCCTGCGAGCAGAGATGTGCAGTCAGGATTGCGCCTACAGGCCCGGCACCTATCACTGCAAGCTTTCTCGGGTTCATTTGCAGCTCCTGCTCTCTGAGGGGGGGGTCGGAAAAAAACTCTGTCCACAATCGAAAACCCAGCCCAATCGTCACTTTGCGGAAACCATATTAAGCCTGTCGGGGGCTGTCAAGAAAAAACCATCCGGTATCCACTCGCCGAAATTGGTTTCGAAAGGGGCGGTTCTCCGGATATAATTAGGTCGATTCTGGAAAGGCAGGTTGCTTATGGACTACTACCTGAACCAAGAGGGAAGACGGATTCAGTTTAGCGTTCCTCCGGGTTGGAACGTGCTCAGCGCTCAGGATTGCGCGAAAGCTCCCGTGGTCGATGATGTTGTCAAAGAGATTGAGCGTGCGCTGGACAGTCCGATAGGAACCGCGCCTCTTCAGAAGCTTGGCCGGCCCGGAATGAAGGCAGCAGTGCTTTTTGATGACATGCAGCGGCCCACACCGGCAGCACTTGCATTCCCGGCTGTCCTGAACCGCCTGAACAAAGCCGGGATACCCGATGACCGTATTACGGCTGTCTGCGCAAGGGGGACGCATCCCGCACCTACGCCCGAGCAGTTGGAAAAAAAAGTGGGGAAGGAGGTTCTCCAGCGGCTGGCCGACCGCGTTCTAGTTCATGACGCACAATCGAGCGAAAACGTCTTTGTGGGGAAGACAAGCAGAGGAACGGCAGTGGAAATCAACCGGCACGTCGCCGAAGCCGATCTGGTTGTCGGTATCGGGACCTGCATGCCCCATCCATACTCCGGGTATAGCGGGGGATGCAAAATCCTGCTGCCCGGCGTTGCCTCTTACCGGACTGTTGGCGAGCATCATTATTCCTGGCTTCGCAACAAGACCTGCAAGCTTAGCGTGCTTGAAGGAAATCTGTGGTACGAAGATACGGTCGAGATCGCTCGCCTGGGCCGCCTGGGCTTTAAGCTCGACTTCCTCCTGAACGAGGCAAACCAAGTCATCCGCGCTTTCGCCGGAGATCCGGTGGAAGAACACCGGGAAGCCGCAAGGCACTCGACCTCGCTGTATCAGGTATTCCTTCCAAAGCTGGCCGACGTAGTCATCACATCCGCTGCTCCTTTGGAGCCGGGCGTTCAGGCAAGCAAATCGCTGCTTAACGCGAGACTGGCGGTAAAAACGGGAGGCACGATCATTTGGGTTGCGGCCGAGAACCAGCCGGGCCCCCTGATGTCACTGATAGAGCAGATGGCTGTAGCCAAGAGCGCCAATGAGTATCACCGCAGACTTCTTCGAGGGGATATTCCGGACGCCATCAAACCGTTCGGCATCTCGTTTTTTATGCTCGGCGTCCCCTTCAAGGAAATCTCTGAGCAATATAATGTAATCCACGCGACGCAGGGATTGACCAGGGCTCAGGTGGAGCTGATGAATTTCGCCTATGCTCCGACTGTTGAAGCGGCGATTGAGCAGGTTCTGAAGAGTGTTCCCCGGGCAGATGTGACGATCTTGCCCTCCGGCGGAACAATCATCCCGGTTGTTCGTGAGTAGTCGTAAACGGTGACAGCCATCGCTGTCCCTAAGTTGGGGACAGCGGTGGCTGTCACCGTTTTCCTACATCACGCCGGCTTCTTTCAGCTGCGCAATGTCATCCTTGGTATAACCCAGTTCCAGCAGGATCTCTTCCGTGTGCTGGCCGAGTTTGGGGGCTTCCCTCCTCCAGGAGGCCGGGGTTTCGCTGAAATCCCAGGGAAAACCAACCATTCTGGTTCGCCCCATCGTGGGATGATCCGCCTCGATGAAGTAGTTATTGGCAAACGCCTGTGGATCCCTGCTCACTTCGGTAAGCGACTGGATAGGTGTGCAGATGCAGCCTTCCTTTTTCAGCTGTGCACTCCATTGATCTCTGCTTTTGGTCGCGAATTTCCCATCAAGAATGCGAATGAGTTCCCTGGAGTTTTTCCCGCGGGCTTCGAGAGTGCTGAACCTGGGGTCATGCTCGAGGTCGGCGATTTCCATGGCCCGGCAGAAAGACGGCCAATAACGGTCCGGCTGCAGATGTGCCACCGCAATCCATTTCTCGTCGCCGCAGCGATAGTGGTTGTACATGGGGTTGCCGGCATCCGCTCTGGAATCTCTCGGGTATTCCTGACCCAGCATTGCAGGGGCATCCATGATAAGGCCGGCAAGCGCAATGATGCTGCCCATCAGCGAGGTGTCGACCAGTTGGCCCTTCCCTGTTTTTTCGCGCGCATACAGGGCTGCAGTCACCCCCCATGCGAGCATCAACCCGCCGATTTCGTCTCCCATTCCGGGCAGCAATGAGGAGGGCGGACTGTTGCGTTCACCGGCACACATCATCAAACCGGAACGGGCGATGCCGGTATAGTCGAAGGAAAGCTCGCCGGCATCGGGACCTTTTCTTCCCCAGCCGGAGGAATGAGCGTAGATCAGCCGCGGATTCCGTTTCAAAAGCACTTCCGGGCCAATCCCCATTTTTATAGGCGCATCGATGCTCATGTTGGTGAGAAAGACATCGGCCTTATCGATCAGCTTGAGAAAGATTTCCATGCCTTGAGCAGACTTTAGATTCAGCGCGATGCTGCGCTTGTTTCGGTTATTGCTTTCAAAATAATAATTGGGTCCCTTTAGGCCGACCGTAGCGCCGATCAGGCGCATAAAGCCGCGTGCGGGATCTCCTTCTTTAGGTTCCACCTTGATTACATCGGCTCCAAGATCTCCCAGCCTTGTTCCAGCTTTCGGACCCTGCTGAAACATTGTAATTTCCACTACTCGAACGCCGGTCAAAGGCCCAGCCATAGGGTTCCTCCTGAGAAAGACCGCCAATATAGACTTGGCAAAAACCGTAGTCAAGGACAGAAAGGATTGACGATTTCAAATTGACGATTGACGATTTGTGAAAGGGCGATAATGCCACCCTCTGCACGTTTTTCAATCGTAAATCGTCAATTGTCAATCGTAAATGGCCGCTGATATTGCGGGAAAAGTCTGTGTTATCTCTGCCGCCCCAGACGCTTGGCCTTATCCAGAATTGCGGCGCGGGCTTGCTCCATCATGTCCCGCACTGCTTCGTAGCGCATGGTCCTCTGTTCGAACGTGCGCTTGTTGAGCGCGCCCAGAAATCGTCCTTCGAATTCCTTAAAGGTGGAACCGTAGAGATGATAGCTGTCGGCGATATGGCAATAGCGGCCCACCTTTATTGGCCTGTCTGCAATGGCGGAGATGCGCTCGGCCATTTTCTTCTGCAGTTGAACCAGCGCGAATATGTTCATGAACGCTGCCTTGTAGGCATCGTTCGACCGGAATCGGGCATTCAGGCTGAGCACCCATTCGTTATTCTCTTCACTCAATCGGGCCCAGAGATTTTGCAGGCACGGCGGATCGAAGCAGTCGTTGTCCTCCCAGACTTTCCAGGTAATCGCCTGAGCGCGTCTCGTGTGGGGGACCTCCGCCAGTTTACGACACATCGTCTCAATCTGGTCGAAAGGCTTAAATCCGGGGACATCGTACACAAATAAGCGGCGGTGATACGTGTATTCCCAACGCGTGTCGGCAGGGTCTTCCGGATTCCGAACCAGGTGATCTTTGATCCCTTCGCAGACCTCCATCACATATTCCTGAAGTTCCTCGGGCCCTCCGGGGAAATCCTTATGGATCATCGGCTCGTGCAGGGGCTCGCTGATGGTCAGGATCATGGTGCAATCTTTGCTAGGAGGATCGCCCGGCTTGTCATACTGGGTGCGGATGGTGCATCCGTTCCGGTGCAATTCGAGCAGAGAATTTTCCCAGCCGCGCGCAATACAATCGGCTTCCACATGCAACACAGGGATACCGCTCATTGAATTCTCCATTTCTCAAAAGAGGAGGCAGTCTATATAGCACGGCTGTGCATCATCCGCTATAGAAGGAAAAACCGTTTCCGGTTCCCCGTTGTAAGCCATGTTTAGCTCAATTGTCAAAACCAATCCAAACGGGAAACCCATAAGCGCGAAACGGGGAACGGGTTTAAAACGACTCGATCTATTTGCGCCCCGCATGGTAGACTCGGATCGTTCGTGGAGGCTACCTCTTATGGCTGAATTTTCCAAGCTGTATGACGCGATCCTGAATGGGGATGAGAAGCTGGCGCTGCAGCTGACCAGGGAAGCGTTGAACCAGGGCGTTGATCCATCCGAGCTGATCGGCAAATGGATGATTCCGGCAATGGACGAGGTTGGTCGACTCTTTGAGGCGCAGGAGTACTACGTTCCCGAACTTCTGCTGGCCGGCCGCGCCATGAAAACAGCGCTCGAACCTCTGCGTCCGCTGCTCGTAGCCAGTGGAGCACAGCCGACGGGACGTATTGTCTTGGGCACGGTCAAGGGAGACCTGCACGACATTGGAAAAAACCTTGTCGGATCCATGCTGGAGGGCGCCGGTTTTGAAGTGATCGACCTCGGGATCGATGTTCAAGCGGAAAAATTCGTGGCGGCCGTCCAGAAGAACAACGCTCATATCCTGGGGCTTTCCGCTCTCCTTACCGTCACGATGCCGGAAATGAAAAAAGTAATCGAAGCCCTTGGCCGGGCCGGCGTTCGCAAGCAGGTGAAGGTCCTGATCGGAGGAGCACCGGTTACGCGGGAATATGCCAAGGAAATCGGAGCGGACGGATACGGAGAAAACGCCAGCTCCGCCGTTACCACCGCCCGGCTTCTCTTGGGGCTGGGATAGGCTGGGTTCTAAAACGAATAACGCTGGATTTTTTCTCTTCGGAAACCGTCGCTTTAAGATCGTCCCAAAACCGCGGGGATTGAATCGGAGGGCGGGGTGTATCCCGCTTTGTGAAAAATGGCGGTTCTTGGGGGGGAACGGAAAACGGGAACCGGGGAACGGATCTTGACAATAACTGTTTAAAGAGTTATACATAAGCGCTTTTATATCTCTCGTGATAAAGGGATGTGGACATTTGGATTTGCCTCACCAAACAGATCGAAAAAACGCGGGTAAGCCGCTCCCTGTTCCATACCACAACGCAATCATAGTTTCGCAGAAATTCGGGTCCCTTCCCGCTTGTTGCGGGTTCGGGGTCTAATTCAGGAGGAATGAATGTCAGTCGACGTCAATGAAACGCATCCTGCAGCTGAAAAATCTTCTCAGCCGGACGCGGCAGTACCCAACCAGGATAAATTTCCGGCTCCCGAAGCCGGGGCAAAGGAGGATGAAAACACCTTCGAAACTCTCCTGGCTGCGTATGAAGGGAGAACTCAGAGTTTCTCCGAAGGAGAAGTCATCAGAGGCAAGGTCATCGCCATCTCCGGCGGCGGAGTTATCGTCGATGTCGGATTCAAATCCGAGGGGATCATTCCCATCGAGCAGTTCATGAATGATCGCGGGCAAGTCACCGTCAAAACCGGGGATTCCGTTGATGTCTTCCTGGAACAGACCGAGGACTCCAGAGGGTATGTCGTGCTATCCAGAGAAAAAGCCGAACGGATGAAAATCTGGGACGAGATCGAGCGCGCTTACCGTGATCGGAGCGTTGTCAAGGGACGGGTGATCGAGCGCATCAAAGGCGGTCTGGCAGTGGATATCGGGGTCCGCGCCTTCCTGCCGGGCTCTCAGATCGATGTTCGTCCCGTACGGAACCTGGACAGTCTTCGCGGCGAAGAGTTCGAAATGCGGGTCATTAAAGTGAACAAAAAGCGCGGCAATATCGTGCTCTCCCGCAAGGCGGTGCTCGAGGAATCCATGAAGGAAGAGAAGGAAAAGACCATGGAGGTCCTTGAAGCCGGCAAGGTCATGGAGGGCGTGGTCAAGAATATAACCGACTACGGCGCCTTCATTGACCTCGGCGGAGTCGATGGTCTTCTGCACATAACCGATATGTCGTGGGGACGGGTGAATCATCCGTCCGAGCTGTTCTCCGTCGGAGACAAGCTGAAAGTCAAGGTGATCAAGTTCACAAAGGAAGACGGCCGGGTGTCCCTGGGATACAAGCAGATGACGGAGGATCCGTGGCTTCATGCGGACATGCGGTATCCCAAGAACCTGCGCGTTCAGGGAAAAGTCGTAAGCCTGACCGATTATGGAGCTTTTATCGAACTCGAGCCCGGCGTCGAGGGATTGATCCATATCTCCGAGATGACTTGGAACAAAAGAGTGAAGCATCCCTCGAAGATCCTTACTGTTGGTGATCCCGTAGAAGCGGTCGTTCTGGATATCGATGTGGAATCGCGGCGGATCTCCCTCGGACTGAAGCAGACGGAACCGAACCCATGGGATGTGATTGAAAACCGTTACGCGCCGGGAACCGTCATCAGCGGAAAGGTGCGGAACATCACCGATTTCGGCGCCTTCATAGAAGTGGAGGACGGGATTGACGGCCTCGTCCATGTTTCGGATATTTCCTGGACCAAACGGATGAAGCATCCGTCGGAAGTATTGAAAAAAGGAGACGAGGTTCAGGCCGTGGTTCTCAGCATTGATGCAGCCAACCAGAAACTTTCTCTCGGCATCAAGCAGCTGGAACCGGACCGTTGGGAAGACTGGTTCAGCCGTCATCAGCTGGGCGAAGCTGTGCGCGGCAAGGTCGTTCGAATGACGAACTTCGGCGCTTTTGTCGAACTGGAAGAAGGGATCGAAGGTTTGTGTCACGTTTCCGAGCTCGATGAGAAGCATGTGGAAAAACCGACCGAATTTCTCAACATCGGGCAGGAAATCGAGATGAGGGTCATCAAGCTGAACCTGCAGGAAAAAAAGATTGGGTTGAGTCTCAAGGCAATGAAAGAGGACGAACCGAGGCTCGAATTTACTTCTTACCTGGCTTCCGCCGATTCGGGGAATGCCTCAATGGGGGAGCGCCTGGGCGAGCAGCTGCAGCGTTTCAAGAAGCCTGAAAATGAATAGCTGGACGCTCTAAGCTCGAAATTGGAGATGCCGCAGAAACGTTCAAATCTGTTGCTCTGGATCACATTGGGCGGGGGAGCTTTCATCTTTTTCATCCTTTGTCTAATCGCTTTGGCCGTTTACTTCTCGGATGAAAGCTCTCCCGGACTGAGTCTTTCCGGCAATCAGGTGGCCGCACTGGAACTGGATGGGGTGATCTCCGACTCCAAGGAATTTGTTGATCAGCTGAAAGATTACGGCAACCGGTACCGCGCCGTCGTCATCCGCATCGACAGCCCCGGCGGGGGGGTCGCCGCCTCCCAGGAAATCTACGAAGCGATTAAAAAATTCCGCGCCGAGTCCAAAAAGAAGGTGGTGGTGAGCATGGGATCCGTCGCCGCCTCGGGCGGATACTATGTCGCGTGCGCAGCCGATAAGATTTTTGCCAATCCCGGAACCATCACGGGAAGCATCGGAGTGATCGCCGAATGGTACAATTACGGCGACCTGCTCCGGTGGGCAAAACTGGAGAGTGTGGTGATCAAGAGCGGCGCCTTCAAAGATGCGGGTTCCGGAACCCGTCCACTAACCGAAGAGGAAAAGGCTTATTTTCAGAATCTCATCAGCAATATGTATAACCAGTTCGTTTCCGCCGTCGCCGGCAGCCGCAAAATGAAAGAGGCGGACGTTCGCAAGCTCGCCGACGGCCGGGTCTACACGGGACAGGAAGCCAAATCGGACGGGCTTGTGGATGAGATCGGGACGTATCAGGACGCAATTACTGAAGCCGCTAAGCTGGCCGGAATTACGGGCTCTCCCAAAGTGGTGAGCCCTGCGAAAAAAGGTTTTTCTATTCTCGAGCTTCTTCTCGGGGATTCCCGCTCCGCGCTGTCGATCAGCCCCGACCGTTCCGAAGCTCACATCCGGTTTGAATACCTCTGGAAATAGGGAGACAGAAAGCCATGACAAAAGCAGAACTAGTCGAAGAAGTCGCCAACGAATCGGAACTGACCAAGAAGGATGCGGAAGTGATCGTCCAGACAGTCTTGGACAGCATCACCGAATCCCTCCAGCGCGGCGAAAAAATAGAGTTGCGCGGTTTCGGCTCCTTCCGCATTCGCAATCGCTCCTCCCGCCAAGGCAGGAATCCCAAAACAGGCACCGGCGTCAGCGTCCCGGCCAAGCAGGTGCCTTATTTCAAGCCTGGCAAGGAAATCAAGGACCTCGTTAACCTCTAATGGACCGACTCTGGACTCCATGGCGCTTCGAGTACATCCGTAGCGCCGATCAGGCGGTATCGTGCGTTTTTTGCGGCATTCTGCCGGAGAGCAGGGACGTCGAGAATTTTGTGCTCTTTCGCGGCAAGCACTCTTTTGTCCTTCTGAATCTTTTCCCTTACACGACAGGCCACATGATGTGCGTCGCAAACCGGCACGTTTCCCTTCTCGAAGATGCAACCTCCGATGAGCTGCATGAGATGATCGAAGTGAGCCGGCTCTGCCAGAGCGCGCTGCGGTGGGAGTATCATCCCGATGGTTACAATCTCGGATTCAATCTCGGTCGTTCGGCGGGTGCAGGAGTCGAACACCACCTGCACATGCACGTGCTCCCCCGCTGGGTTGGAGATTCGAATTTTGTTTCTGTGATAGGTGAGACCCGCGTCCTGCCTGAGGAACTTCCAGTTACCTACCAACGATTGCTTCCCCATTTTAGAAAACCTTAACCCTCGTTTCCGCATATTTACTGAGATTCTCCTCGCATTTGATTCGTGCAGACCCGTAATACTATGTCGCTAGTATTACTCAAGCCCGGTACGTATATTCCTTTGGGCGCATGCGATGGGCCTTTCCCGGCGGAAGGAGCGCGGAAGCTCCAATATGTATCAAATTTCCTACAAATGTTTTGTTAGGAAATTTCATATTTCAGGTCCCATTGGTCCCCTTTGTTTTAGGCGTTTTCGTGCTGGAATAGGCCTGAAACCCGCGTAGTTACGGGCTTTTTTTCAAATTTTTAAAAATTAAAAAATTGCTATTTTTTTGTTGAATGTATTGAATCGCGTGTGCTACTTTCACCGCCGTTGTTGAGTATATAATACGCGAAGTCACGCGAAATCCTGACATTCAGACTTTCGGGGGCAGCAAGAAAGACCGGAGTCTTTGCTGTTGTAAGGGTATTTGTGTTTTCCACAGCTGTGGAAATTCCTGTGGAAAACTTTGGATTCTGGCGGCTGACATTTTAGCGCTGGGTTATCGGCTATGGATTTCTGGCACCACGTCCTTTCCACTCTCCAAAAGCAGCTAAACAGTCAATGCTTTGACACCTGGTTCAAGCCGCTTTCCTATCAGGGACGTGAAAACGGCGTGTTGCGTCTGACGGTTCCGACACAGGTTTTCAAGAGCTGCCTGCTCGAAAATTATTCCGATCTTCTCCTGCGCACAGCAGCGGAAATCGCCAAATCTTCCTTGCAACTACAAGTCTCCGTGGAGGCGGCGCCCCCCGACTCGGGCTCCTCCGTGCCGGCCCCACTCCAATCGGATTCCCTGCCGCTGCTGATCCCGAAATATACCTTTGATACCTTCGTGGTGGGAACCAGCAACCAGCTTGCGCGGGCCGCTGCCCTGGCCGTGGCAGAACGCCCTTCGAAGGCGTACAACCCGCTTTATATCTACGGTGGCGTCGGGCTGGGAAAAACGCATTTAATACACGCGATCGGCAACCTCATTCAAAAGCGGAACAAAAGCGTCCGAATGACCTACATGTCTTCGGAAAGGTTCATGAACGAGCTGGTCAATGCCATCCGGTACGAGCGAACCATTCAGTTCCGCCAGAAGTACCGCAACATCGACGTCCTGTTGATGGACGACATTCAATTCATTGCAGGAAAGGAACGCACGCAGGAAGAGTTCTTCCACACTTTCAACGCCTTGTACGACGCTCAGAAGCAGATCGTGATCACAAGCGATTGCCCGCCCAAACAGATTCCCACCCTCGAAGAAAGGCTGCATTCGCGTTTCGAGTGGGGCTTGATTGCGGATATTCAGCCGCCGGATCTCGAAACCAAACTGGCCATTCTGCGAAAAAAAGCGGAATCAGATTCCGTCAAACTTCAAGACGAAGTCGCCATTTACATTGCAGGCGGGATCCGCTCCAATGTGCGGGAGCTCGAGGGAGCATTGAACCGGTTGAGCGCTCGGGCTTCGCTGGACGGCATTGATGTGGCGGATGTCGATGTCGCTTATGCCAAAGATGTTCTAAGAGGCTTTACCACCGACGAAAATCCGGCCATATCATCCGACGCCGTTCTTCGCGCCGTCGCCTCGTTCTTCTCCCTGAAACCCGCGCAGCTGAAAACCAAAAACAACTCGCGGCCCATTGCGGTTCCGAGGCAAATCGCAATGTACCTCTGCAAAGAACTTACGAGTCAATCCCTGCCGCAGATCGGAAGAGATTTCGGGGGAAAGCACCATACGACCGTCCTTCATTCCATCCGCAAGATCGATGCACTTAGAAAAAACAACTCCGAAATTTCCGCTGCAGTGAATACAATCATGAAATCACTGCGCTAGAAACGCTTCCGATCGTGTTCCGGCACCATGGTCCGGAGGCCCAAGGAAATCGACAGAATCGAGCCCCCAGTTCTTATCTTCCAAAATCTCCCGAGCTGGAGTTTTTTTCACTTCGAGTCTTAAAGACATTGAGGTTAATCTCAAAGTCTCTCAGTGAGTTTTCAAATGGGATATCCACAGGTTAAATCCCCGATCGGCGACAATTACTTCACTTATGCAAAGACAGCCTGCTTTGCTTCCCTGTGGATTTCGGAGCACGAAAAACCTTCCACAGAATACCGGTCCTTTTCACACCTGCAGCCATTTATATTTCACCGCCGATCCCGACTTCGAGGCTGGGGTTAGGGCAGTTTTCCACAAATCCACACCCCCTACTACTACTGCTAGGTAATATATTCATAAGAGAACCTAGGAAATCAGGAAAAACAATCGACAGGCATCGCCTTTTTTCCTGAAGTGCAAAACTGGGGACGAGGTATAATCGATTGTTCGAGTGTCACGGTCTCTTCTTTCCTCCAAGGAGCGTCATTCATGAAATTCACAGTTACCAGGAACTCTCTGTTGAATGAACTCAATTTGGTCCAAGGTGTCATCGAGAAAAAAAGCACGATTCCCATCCTCTCGAACATACTTTTGGAGGCTGCGGGCGGACATCTCGATATCGTCGCAACCGATCTCGATGTGACAATCCGGTGCGGCTGTCCAGCTTCCGTCTCCGCTGAGGGGACAACGACGATTTCTGCCCGGCGGTTATTTGACATCGCCAGGCTTCTTCCTGACGGCGCCGAAATCGATTTTTCACTCTTGGAAAATGATTGGGTAGAACTGCACTCAGGAAACTCGCAATACAAAATCGTTGCTCTTCCCAAGGAGAACTTTCCCTCGATTCCTGAGACGGCGCCTGCCACAGCGCAGATTCCCGGCGTAGTATTGAAAAACATGATTCAGCGCACGATGTTTGCCATTACGCAGGAGGAGTCCCGCTATTCTCTCAATGGCGCGCTGCTTGCCTTGTTTCCCAAAGAAATCCGAATGGTAGCCACCGACGGGCACCGCTTGGCGCTGGTGAGCAAGAGCATGGACATGCCGGGAGTGGATCTGGAAGTGCGGGCTCTGATTCCCAGGAAAACACTGGTGGAAATCCAGAAATTGATCGGTGAACAGGATTCGATGGTTGAGTTCGGCCGAGATGAAAATCACCTATTTTTTGCCGTTGGAGGCAAGCGCCTTGTGTCCAGAATCCTTGCCGGGCAATTCCCCAATTACGAACTGGTAGTACCCCGTGAGAACGACAAATTTATCGTGTCTTCCACGAAAGCGCTTGGGGATGGAATTCGAAGAGCCGCCATTATGTCGGATGAGAAGCTGAGGGCAATCCGGCTTTCGTTCAAGACAGGCGCGCTCGAATTAACGGCCAGTTCTGCCGAGGCGGGTGAAGCAAGGGAGCTGGTCCCCATAGAATTTGAAGGAGAGGTCATCGATATCGGATTTAATCCGCAATACCTGCTGGATTTCATCGGAGTCTGCTCTACAGACTCGGTTTCGATTGCCCTCAGGGATTCCGAGACGCAGGGACTGCTTCGGCCCGTCGGACCTTCCGATCTTGATTACCGCTATGTCGTGATGCCGATGAAGTTTTAATTTTGGATTGTGGATTGCGGATTTCAGGCCATCCTCTTTCCGAGAATCCGCAATCCGAAACCCGCAATCCGAAATGCAACTTACTAAACTGCGTCTATTCAATTATCGGAACATCGAGGAAGTGGAAATCGTTCCCTCGCCCGGAACCAATCTGCTTTCCGGCGGGAATGGCCAAGGGAAAACCAATATTCTGGAATCAATTTATCTGCTTGGCTACGGCAAGAGCTTTCGCACTGCAATCCCCAAGGACTGCATTCTGCACGGGCGGCGAGAATGCTTGATAGAAGGAGCCGTAGAACACGGAGAATTGAAGCGCAGCTTGAAAATTTCGATCACGGCTGAGGGAAAAAGACTCTTCCTGCTCGGCAAACCTGTTCCCCTGGAGGATTTTGTCGGCAACCTGCACCTTCTTGCCTTCACGCACGAGCACCTCAATGTGGTCCGCGGAGGGCCGGCAGATCGCAGGGCATTCCTTGATCGAGCGATGGTTTCCCTCTACCCCGGCCACGTCAAGCAACTGGCGGCTTACGGGAGAACACTAAAGCAGCGAAACGGGATCCTGTCGTCCTTGCGCGACGGGCGGGGCACGATGGACGAAAATCTGCTCGACAGCTGGGATGAGGCGCTGGCCGGGCCGGGAGCCAGAATCCTCTGCAATCGCCTGCGCTACACGGAAATGATGAAGGAGGAGCTGCCCCAGGGATTATTCAGCGCGGAAAAGCTGAAGATGCATTACGTCCCAACGGTTCCCGCGGATGATTCCGATGCATCGGGAATCGAGCAGCGATTTCGAGAGCGCCTCCTGCAGACGCGGGCTACTGATCTGCGAACCGGGTTCACTTCGGTCGGGCCCCATCGGGACGAACTCAAGCTTTACGTCGACGGCAAGTCTCTGGCCGATTTCGGTTCAGCAGGCCAGCAGCGTTCCAATCTGCTCTCGCTGTATTTTTCTCAAATGGAAATCCACCGCAGAATCCACGGGCACTATCCGATTTTTCTTGTCGATGATGCGGAAGCCGAACTGGACCTTCAGCGGCTGCAGGCGTTTTTTAATTATCTTTCAGAGAGAACGCAGGTTTTTCTGACCTCCGCAAAAGAATTTCTTCTGTCCTCTCTGCCAAAACACACCCGATTGTTTTCTGTCCACTCCGGTGCTGTTCATACGACGAATTAGCGATGGACGATGGATGATTTCCAATCCAAAGCAGGCCTTTTTCCCATGGTGAAACCTCCAGCGTAAATCGCGAATCCACAGCGCTCATAAACATTTTAAATTTAATAACTTATAGTGCCAACCATGCGAAGAATTTCGCTCCGCTTCAACGCCTCCTTGTGGTATACTTTCATTGTTTTGGCGAGCAAAATAATTTATTGGAAATAAATAGTTTGTAGCTTTTTCCAGATCGATCGAATCTCATAAAAAGTGAAGAAATTCCGGCATGAATGAAGATATTCTTTCACAAGGGGAAAGGGACACTCGCGTGCCCGAGGCAGCGCCCATAGAAGAAGATTACGGGGCGGATAAGATCAAGGTGTTGGCGGGCTTGGAAGCCGTCCGGATGCGCCCTGCCATGTACGTCGGGTCGACCGGTGTCGAAGGATTGCACCACCTGGTTTATGAGGTTGTCGATAATTCAGTCGATGAAGCGCTCAACGGTTACTGCAACCGAGTAGAGGTAACCATCCATATAGACAACAGTGTCACCGTGATCGACAACGGCCGCGGTATTCCGACGGACTTTCATGAGCAGGCGCAGAAGTCGGCCGCCGAGGTGGTCATGACGGTGCTGCATGCGGGTGGAAAGTTCGATAATGATTCCTACAAAGTTTCCGGCGGGTTGCACGGGGTCGGCGTCTCTGTTGTCAACGCTTTAAGCATGCGCCTTGATCTGGAAATCTGGAGGGGCGGAAACGTTTACGAGCAGAGCTATGAGCGAGGGAAACCGGTAACGGAGTTCCGGAAGACCGGCACCACGAAGCGGCGCGGCACAAAAATTACATTTTTGCCGGACAGTGAAATTTTCGAGTCGCTCGAATTCAGCTACGACACCGTTGCCGCCAGGCTCCGCGAGCTTTCATTCCTGAACAAAGGGCTGGAAATCGTTCTCGAGGATTTGCGTTCCGATCGCCGCGAGGAGTTCAAATACGAAGGAGGAATCGCTTCGTTTGTCGAGTACCTGAACAAGAACAAAAACGTCCTCCATCCCAAGCCCATTTATTTTGAAACCAGAAAAGAAGAAGTCATCGTGGAAGTCGCGATGCAGTACAACGACGGTTATAGCGAGACGGTCTTCTCCTTTGCAAACAACATCAATACCCACGAGGGGGGAAGCCACCTGTCGGGATTCAAATCCGCGCTGACGCGCACGATCAATTCCTATGCGCAAGCTCAGGACTTGTTGAAAGATCTGAAAGAAAATCCGACCGGTGAAGATGTTCGTGAAGGACTGGTGGCCGTCGTCAGCGTCAAGCTCAGGAATCCCCAGTTCGAAGGACAGACGAAAACAAAACTTGGGAATAGCGAGGTCAAAGGCTCTGTTGAAGCTGCCGTCAACGAGAGCCTGGGAGCGTTCCTGGAGCAAAATCCTCCCACTGCCCGCAGGATATTGACCAAAGCCATCGAAGCGGCCCGGGCCCGGGAGGCGGCGCGCAAAGCGCGCGATCTGACGCGACGCAAGGGCGCGCTGGATACGGCTCTGCTTCCGGGAAAGCTTGCGGATTGCCAGGAGAGGGATCCGGCGTTCTGTGAGATCTTTATCGTAGAGGGGGATAGCGCCGGCGGCTCGGCAAAACAAGGACGCGACCGCAAATTTCAGGCGATCCTCCCCCTCAGAGGCAAAATCCTGAACGTGGAGAAAGCACGTTTCGACAAGATGCTCGGCAACGCGGAAATTGCCACCATGATTTCCGCCTTCGGAACCGGAATTGGAAAGGAAGATTTTGCAGCGGACAAGCTGCGCTACAACCGCATTATCATTATGACGGATGCGGACGTGGATGGATCCCACATCCGCACGCTTCTCCTTACCTTTTTCTACAGACAGATGCTAGAGCTGGTCGAGGGTGGTCACATATACATCGCCCAACCTCCCCTCTATGGTGTGAAGCACGGGAAATCTCTCCGGTACCTGAAAAATGAGCGGGAGATGGAGGACTACCTGATGCAGCGGGCCACGGACGGCGTGGTCGTCACGGTAGAGAAAACAGGGAAACAGTATAGCGGGCCGCAGCTGATCAAACTGATGCAGTGCGTGCATGACTACACGACCGTTTACGAGAAACTCAACCGCAGGCTGCAGGACAAGCGCCTGCTGGACCGGCTCCTCCTGTCTATCGCGGGTGAAGGAGGTTTCTTCAGCATCGGTGTCACGCTCAAGCAGCTGTTCAGCGACAAGGAAATGCTGATGGAATTGAAGCCGGTACTCAAGGATATCGACTATGAGACCACTGTTGAGTCGGACGAAGAGCACGGGCTCTATTATCTCGTGGTCGAAAACAGGACTAGCGGCAACAGGGTTGTCCTAAACTGGGACTTCCTTTCTTCCGCGGAGTGGCAGCGGCTCTTTGAGCGCTACGCCGAAATGATTCCTCTGGCAAAACCGCCTTTGATCGTGAAAGAGAACGGGAGCTCGGTCGGGGTTCATTCTGTGGGGGAGTTGCTGAGTTATCTTCTGGCGCTGGGGAAAAAGGACCTGAGCATGCAGCGCTATAAGGGGTTGGGAGAAATGAATCCCGCGCAGCTGTGGGAAACGACTATGAATCCCGAAACCCGCACTCTGCTGAAAGTGTCGATCGATGATGCGGTTCAGACAGACGTCATTTTCACCATCCTCATGGGCGACGCGGTTGAACCCAGGCGTCGCTTCATCGAGGATAATGCACTGAATGTTCGGAACCTCGATATTTAGGATTCAATTGCCGCTATCATGGATGAAGCTCTAGAACAGATCCCCGTAAACATTATCGACGAAATGCGCAAGTCCTATTTGGACTACGCCATGAGCGTCATCATCGGCAGAGCCCTGCCGGATGTGCGCGATGGGCTGAAGCCTGTTCACCGGCGCGTGCTCTACGCGATGCACGACCTGGGGAACACGTACAACAAGCCCTACAAGAAATCGGCGCGCATCGTCGGCGACGTCATCGGCAAATACCATCCACACGGGGATAGCGCCGTTTACGACACCATCGTCCGCCTGGCCCAGGATTTTTCTTCGCGGTACCCGCTGGTCGACGGCCAGGGGAACTTTGGTTCGGTGGATGGGGATAACGCCGCAGCCATGCGTTACACTGAAGTCCGGATGGCCCGGCTCGCCGACGAGCTGCTAGCGGACATCGACAAAGAGACGGTGGATTTCGGCCCGAATTACGACGACTCGCTCAGCGAGCCTCTCGTCCTGCCTGCACGGTTTCCTAACCTTCTTGTTAACGGATCCTCCGGAATTGCGGTGGGGATGGCAACCAATGTGCCCCCGCACAACCTTTCCGAGATCATCAACGCGACAATTCTTCTCATCGAAAATCCGGGTGCGAGCCTGGAAGAGATCATGGCCGTGGTTCCGGGTCCGGATTTTCCTACGGCGGGATTTATTTACGGCCGAAGCGGAATCAAGTCGGCCTATGAAAGCGGCCGCGGAATTGTCATCATGCGTGCCCGGGCGGCAATTGAGAAGCTCTCCCGCGATCGTGAAGCGATCGTCGTGACGGAAATTCCTTACCAGGTCAACAAGGCGAAGCTGATCGAACGCATTGCCGAACTGGTTCGCGATAAGAAGATCGAAGGCATTTCAGACCTTCGCGACGAGTCGGACCGCGAAGGGATGCGCATCGTCATCGAACTCAAAAAAGACGAGCCGGCACAGGTTGTTCTGAACAACCTCTACAAATTGACTCCGATGCAGTCCAGTTTCGGAATCATCCTGCTCGCAATCGTGCGGAATCAGCCGAAAATTTTGAATCTGCGCGAGGCGCTCGGCTGTTTCATCGAACACCGGAAGGACGTTGTCCGCCGCAGGACGATTTTCGAACTAAGGAAAGCGGATGCGCGAGCCCATATCCTCGAAGGGCTCAAACGGGCGTTGGATATGCTGGATGCGGTGATCGCCCTGATCCGTGCCTCGAAGGAACCGGCTGTCGCCAAAGATGGATTGATGACTCAATTACAGTTCAGCGCCGAGCAGGCGCAGGCCATTCTGGAGATGCGCCTGCAGCGCCTTACCGGGCTGGAACGGGAGAAAATTGTCGCCGAGTACGAAGCTATCCTGAAACTCATCGCTCGCCTCAAAGAGATCCTCGCCAGCGAAAAAGTCCTGGAAGGGGTGGTCGTCGAAGAGCTGCGCGAAGTGCAGAAGACCTATGCGGATGAGAGGCGGACCCAGATCGTCGACGAGGAGGTAGAGATCACTCTCGAGGATCTGATCGCCGATGAAGACGTGGTGATTACAGTCACTCACTCGGGTTACATCAAGCGCACGGCGGCTTCTCTCTATCATCCTCAAGGGCGCGGCGGAAAAGGGCGCATCGGGATGACGACGCGGGACGAGGATTTCATCGATCACGTTTTCGTCGCCTCTACACACAGCTATCTGCTCGTGTTCACTAACCGGGGCCAGGTCTACTGGCTGAAAGTTTACGAGATTCCCGATGTCGGGACTGCCGGCAAAGGGAAGGCTATAGTGAACTTGGTGAATCTGGGCAAGGATGAAAAAATCGCCGACATTATCGCCGTTAAGAGCTTTGACACCGATGAATATGTTGTGATGGCAACCCGCAACGGGATCGTGAAGAAGACCGCCCTGGCCGAATACTCCAATCCGCGCAGCTCGGGAATTATCGGAATTTATATTCCGGACGACGACGAACTGATTGGCTGCCAGCTGACGGATGGAGGCTATGATATCCTCCTCGCCACCCGGATGGGCAAAGCAATCCGTTTTTCGGAGAAAGGCGCGCGGCAGATGGGCCGGACAGCCCGCGGCGTGATCGGGATCCGGATGGGGGGAGATGACCGCGTCGTTGCCATGTCTGCTTTCAAGGGACCGGGGCAGTTCCTGACCGTTACGGAAAAAGGATTCGGCAAGCGGACCGATGTTGAAGAATATCCGTGCCAGGGACGCGGCGGCTCAGGCGTGATCAACCTCAAGGTGGGTGAAAAAAACGGCACGGTCGTCAATACCTGCCATGTTCAGGAAGACTCCTCTGTCATGCTTATTACGGCTCAGGGAAAGTTGATCCAGCTCAATACTGAAGATATACGCAACACGCAGACGCGTGCCGCCGTGGGCGTCAAATGCATTGATCTGGAAGAAGGAGATTACGTCGCCAGCGTCACGGTGGTGGCGGCTGAAGAAGAAAATAGCGAATAAAGAAGGTTTTTTCGGAGTCGGGGTCGGGGTCGGAATCGGAGTCGAAAAGCTAAATTCGATCCCGATCCTGACCCCGATTTCACGCAGTAACTCTTGACTATGGAACGGGCTAAGAGTAACGTATGCCCTCGTCATTAAAGGAGGTGTCTGGATTGGCGGAAGTCATTTTAAATGAAGGTGAATCCCTCGAGAGCGCTCTTCGGCGCTTCAAACGTAAGGTTCAACAGGAAGACATCATCAAGGACGTAAAGAAGCACTCGTTCTACATGAAGCCGGGAGAAAAGAAGCGCATTAAACAGGCCTTGGCGCGCAAGCGACTGCGGAAAAAGATGCGCAGTTTTCGTCCGTAGGCAAAGCGGAATGACGGATGACGAATTATGAATAACGAATCGGAGCAAGGGAAAGTGTTTGACCCAATTCGTCATTCGTAATTCGTCATTCGTAATTACTTTTGTTCTCCGTGTATTCAAAAATCAAAGAGACCGTCGATTCAATTCGCTCAAAATGCCGCCAGAAGCCGCTGCTAGGATTGATCCTCGGCTCCGGTCTTGGTGCGTACGCGGAGTCCTTCCAGGATTGTACGGTAATTCCCTATAACCGCCTGCCTCATTTCCCTTGTTCGACGGTTGCCGGCCATTCAGGAACCCTGGTGATCGGAACCGTCGAGGGTGTGCCGGCTGTCGCTCTGCAAGGGCGAGTTCACCTGTACGAAGGGTATTCAATCGAGCAGGTTTCGTTTCCGACGAGGGTTCTTGGCGTTCTTGGAATTCGCCAGCTCGTCGTGACAAATGCGGCGGGGGGCATCAACACCGAATTCAGGCCGGGCGACCTGATGTTGATTACCGATCACATCAATCTGATGGGAACCAACCCGCTGGTTGGCCCCAATCTCGACGAACTCGGCCCGCGTTTTCCGGACATGAGCGAAGCATATGACAGCGCAATGCGGACAATTGCGCTCGAAGCGGCCCGGGAGAGAGGGATTGTTCTTCGGCAGGGGGTTTATATTGGCTTGCGGGGCCCAAGTTATGAAACTCCGGCGGAGATCCGCATGTGCCGGCTCCTTGGCGCCGATGCGGTGGGCATGTCTACTGTGCCGGAAGTGATCGTTGCCAATCACATGGGGATCGGCGTTCTCGGAATCTCATGCATCACGAACATGGCCGCCGGCATTCTTCCACAGAGACTGACTCACAAGGAAGTGATCGACACCACCGAAAGAGTGAGCGAAAAATTCCATTCCCTTCTGCAGGGGATCATTCCCCAGCTTGCAAAACGGGGACAGTTACCGAAATCCCCCAATTCGGATAGTGTATGAAACCGGATCGACCTGGCGAACTTGAGGATTTCGGTAACTGTCCCCGTTTTGCATTTCTCGTCGTCCTCCTGCTCATCTTCTCAGTTTCAATCCTTTCAGCAAAAGAGAGAATCGATCTGCTGGTCAGCGGCGGCACGGTTGTCACTATGGATGCCGCTCGCCGCATTTTGGAGAACGGCGCAATCGCGATTCGGGGCGAGCGGATCCTGGATATCGGCCCAGCTCCCGAAATTCTAAAGCGCTACGATGCCAGGCAACTGATTGCCGCGAAAGAAAAAATAATTCTCCCGGGTCTGATCAATACGCATAACCACGCACCGATGGTTCTCTTCCGGGGAATCGCCGACGACCTCAAGCTGGATGTGTGGCTGGAAAAGCACATCTTCCCTCTGGAAGCCAAGAATGTAACCAAGGATTTTGTGACGTGGGGAACGGCGCTGGCTTGTCTTGAAATGATCCGCTCCGGCACGACAACCTATGCGGACATGTACTACTTTGAAGATCAGGTCGCGGAAGTAACCTCGCGCGCAGGGATGCGGGGCGTTTTGGGAGAAACTGTCCTCCAATATCCTGCGCCTGACAACCGCACGCCGGTGGAAGCTCTTGCTTATGCGAAAGGACTTATCGAGCGATGGAAGGGCAATTCCCTGATCATCCCGGCGATTGCACCCCATGCTCCCTACACAAACACGGCTGAATCCCTGGTTGCCTGCAAGCAACTGGCCGATCGATTCGGCGTTCCGCTTTTGATCCACGTTTCGGAGACGCAACAAGAGGAGAAGCAAATCCGGGAAAAGTACGGCATGAGCGAAACCCGCTGGCTGGAAAGCCTGGATTTCCTCGGCCCCAATGTATTGTTCAACCATGGAGTATGGCTCACCCCTGAGGATCTGGCGATCGTCAAAAAGCATGGGGTAAGCATTTCGCATAATCCCGAAAGCAATATGAAACTGGCTTCGGGAACGGCGCCGGTGCCGCAGATGCTCGAACTTGGAATTGCCGTGGGGCTCGGAACGGATGGCGCTGCCAGCAATAACAACCTGGATATGTTCGAAGCGATGGATTTTGCGGCAAAGCTGCACAAGCTGACGACCATGGATCCAACCGTGCTGCCGGCGGCTCAGGTGCTGGAAATGGCTACGATCGGCGGGGCCAGAGCACTTGGGATGGATCGCGAAATCGGCTCGCTGGAAAAAGGGAAAAAGGCGGACATCATTGTTCTGGAAACGAACAGCGCTCACGCCCAGCCGCTTTTTAATATCTATTCCCAGCTTGTTTACGATGTTAAAGGCTCCGATGTCGGAACCAGCATCATCAACGGAAAAGTGGTAATGCTCAACGGCAAAGTCCTGACCGTTGATGAGCGGGAGATCATTCAGAAAGCGAAGGAATACCGGACCCGCATCGCCAGTTAAAACGGGGACGCCTCCCTTATCGCAAAAACCATAGCGGTTCCGGCGAGAGCTGAGCTGGCGAACAGGGAGGCGTCCCCGTTTGCCGGGAGCAGTCATGAAACGTTTCAGGCGAATGGTATTGCTGGCATTGGACAGTGCGGGCATCGGAGAAATGCCTGACGCTGCTGCCTGGGGCGACGCCGGGGCGGACACGATCGGCCATATCATTGCTTTAGAGAATCCCCAGCTTCCCAGCCTGCAGAGACTGGGCCTTGGCAATATCCGCGAAATGGCACTTCTTCCACCCGCAGCTGAACCGGAAGGAGCGTTCGGAAAGGCGGCGATCTATTCGAACGGGAAGGATACAACCGTCGGTCACTGGGAAATAGCAGGGCTTATGACCCCGCGCCCCTTCCCCACATATCCGGACGGGTTTCCGGACCGGATCCTGATTCCGTTTCAAAACGCCATCGGGCGAACCGTGCTCGGGAACAAGCCTGCTTCGGGCACCGAAATCATAAAAGAACTCGGAGCGGAGCACCTAAGGACGGGGAAGCCGATCCTCTATACCTCAGCCGATTCGGTTTTCCAGGTGGCTGCCCATGAACAGGTCATTCCTCTGGAGGAGCTGTATCGAATTTGCAGGATTGCACGCAATCTGCTGGACGGACCGGACCGCGTGGGACGCGTGATTGCACGCCCCTTTGTCGGAGAGCCGGGAGCGTTTCAGCGCACGGAAAACCGGAAGGATTTCGCTATTCCGCCTCCCGAAAAGACTCTGCTTGACCATCTCAAGGACGCCGGCTTTGCTACTATTGGAGTCGGGAAGATTCCATTAATTTTCGATTTCGTCGGTATCAGCGAGCATCTGGAAGCCCACAACAACGCCGAATCACTTGATCAGACGATCCAAGCCCTGCAACGCGCTCCAGAGGGACTGATTTTTGTGAACCTTGTGGATTTTGACATGCTGTGGGGGCATCGGCGGGACAGCAAAGGCTATGCAAGAGGATTGGAGTATCTGGACGGCAGGATTCCGGAAATCCAGCAGGCCATGCAAGAGGATGATTGTCTGATCATGACGGCCGACCATGGCTGCGATCCTGCTTATCGGGGGAGCGATCACACCCGCGAGTATGTTCCCATTCTCGTGTACAGCAAGAGTCTGGTGGGAGGAGTGAATCTGGGTACGCGATCTACCCTCGCCGATATGGGACAGACCGTGGCAGAAAATTTTGGGCTGCGCCTTTCCTTCGGCACTTCATTCCTGAAAGAACTTATTTAGGAAAAACGCCACGGATTCCACGGATTGGCCTTTCCTTTTTATCCGTGATAATCCGTGGAATCCGTGGCGTCTTATGCAAATTGAAGAATGCGGATGTCCCGGAGATTTCGGTACCGCTGGTTGTAGTCCAGACCGTAGCCCACGACGAATTCATCCGGTATATCAAATCCGAGATAATCTACCGCCACCTCAATTTCTCTGCGCGAAGGCTTGCTGAGCAACGCCACAACCTTTACGGATTCAGGATTTCGCGCCCGGAGACTCTGGAGAAGGTATTGAAGAGTCAGGCCCGTGTCGACAATATCCTCGACCACCAGCACGTGTTTTCTCTCAACGCTTTCATCGAGATCCTTCAAGATCCGCACTTCGCCGCTGCTCTTGGTCAGATCCCCGTAACTTGCAACTGCAATGAAATCAAAGGACAGTTCCAGGTCAATTGCGCGCACGAGATCCGCATGAAAGATGCTTGCTCCCTTTAGAATCGCGATTAAATGCGGTTTCTTTCCCCGGTAATCTTCCGCAATCCGGGCGCCCAATTCCCTCACGCGTCTCTGGATCGTCTGGGTATCCAGCAGAACCGGTCCGACAGATTCAGCACCATCGTCCATTGTTTTCTCCTTCCTGCGGAGACCGCCGATTGTTCCAAAGCTCATCTTTACCACAGAGAGGGTTGAATTAGAAAGTGCTTGAAAAATCCGGCGCTTCGGAGAAGATGAGCTTTTCAGGAGAATGGATTCCTTGTTCAGACGGGTTGCCTTTTGGGTGCTTGGGTCCATCGCTGGGATTACAGGATCGATCATAATTCTGCGCGCTTTTATCGGTCCGCTTCCGATGCATATCAATTCTCCGATGAATGCGGAGAGCGCCTTCGGATTTGCAATTATTTCGATGCTGCTGGCCCGATCCGCCGCGAACGAAGACACAACGGAAATTCCACAACACAAGGTCTGGCAGAACTTCGTTTTCGCTGCCGCACTGGTCCTGATTACCGCAGCCGCTTTCCGGCGGACGGTCAATTTTTATTTCTTGTCCGATGATTTCATCCTGCTGAAATACGCGAACGTGCGCCCTGACCTTCGCGCCCTGTTTTCAACCGGTGGTGGAGATGGATTTTTCCGGCCGGTCGGCTATCTCTCGTTAGCGCTGAATTCTCTGTGGGCATCGCTGGATCCGGCATTCTGGCACGCGTCATCCGTAACGCTGCATGTTATCAACGTGTTGCTTGTCTTCGCGCTCTCATTGCAGATCGGATCCTCTCGAATTGCGGCGTTTTTCGCAGCGATACTCTTTTCGGTCCATGGGTCGCGTCCCGAAGCTGTTGCGTGGATCGCCTCCCATTTTGATCGGATCTCGACCTTTTTTGTTCTATGCGGGCTTGTCCTGTTCGCTCAGTCGTTGAAAAAAGCACGGCATCCGGCGGTTTGGAGAATCCTGTCCCTGGCGTGCATGGTGCTGGCGATCCTTAGCAAAGAATCTGCCTACACTTTCCCGTTTTTGTTACTGCTCTTCATGGTTCTTTCCCGGGAGGGCGGCCGTCCCGGCCGCAACAGCGGGCTGGAAGCCCGCGCTCCCGGAAATTTTCGAATTCTCATTCCTTTCTTCGCCGTCGCAGCGCTCCTGTTTGCCTGGCGCTGGATTTTAGTCGGCGGAATCGGCGGGTACCGGGATCTCCAGACAGGCAGACCTATGGCAGCGGTGGTCCGTTTTATTCCCGCAGTCAAGGTCCTGTTTTTCAGGCTGTGGGCGGTTCTCTTTTTTCCTGTGAACTGGAAAATTCAACCGGGTTTGGTCGTTTCGATATTTTTGGCTTGCTGCATTCTTGCGCTCTTCCGGATTTCCGCTGCACGGATCAGCCGAAAACGATTGGTTTTTTCGCTCGGATTTGTTTTGATCACGGCGTTGCCACCGCTGCATTTGCTGCTGATCGGTTCAGATTTGCAGGGCGCAAGGCTTCTGTACCTCCCATCCGTCGGGTTTTGCCTTCTGCTTGCAATCGCAGCCGAAAAAACCTCCCCCCGGATGCGATTTGTCCTTCCGGTACTCTTGATTGCTTTCCAATGGGCAGCGCTGGGGCACAATCTGGAAAGATGGGAGTATGCTTCCAAGAAGGCAAAGGCTGCCTGCGCGGCTGCCGTGCAATGCAAAAGCCCCGCAGCCGCGAACGCCGAGGTTTTGGGATTACCGGGAAGTCTTGACGGTGTCTATTTCTTTAAGAACGGGTTCCCTGAATGCATAGAGATGCAGCATGAAGCTGCAAAAAAAGCGGGACGGCTCGTCTGGGATCCGTTCAATCGTGAGCTTCGCTGTGTGAGTCCCTAGAGCCATTGTGTCTTAGCGGTTAGATGCCGAACCTCTAAGACTCTAAGACTCAAGGAACTGGTATAATTCTGGCTTCTGGCCCGGACTGGAAAAGGAATCAGGATGATACAGTCGAGAAGAAAGTCTGTGGGTGTCAATGTCGGCGGTGTCATGGTGGGCGGCGGCGCGCCTATTGTCGTACAGTCGATGACCAACACAAACTCCGAAGACGTCGAGAGCACTGCCGGACAGATATCGGCATTAGCTGCCGCCGGATCCGAACTGGTCCGCATTACAGTCAACACGCCGGAGGCAGCCAGAGCCGTCCCTGAGATAATAAAGCGGATCCAGGATCAGCATGGGACTGTGCCGATCGTGGGCGATTTTCACTACAACGGGCACCTGCTTCTGAAAAAACACCCGGAATGTGCACGCACGCTGGCAAAATATCGAATCAATCCAGGCAACGTGGGAATCGGAAGACAGCACGATGAGAACTTTCGCAAAATCATCGACGTTGCGATCGAAAATGACAAACCGGTTCGGATCGGAGTGAACTGGGGATCTCTCGATCAAGGCCTGGTTGCACGTCTGATGGACGAAAACTCCCGGCGCGGGCAGCCGGAAGATGCGCGGGAAGTGATGATCGAAGCCGTTAGCTTGAGTGCGCTCGAGTCGGCCCAAATGGCCGAGGAATACGGGCTCCCGCATGATCGCATCATTCTCAGCGCGAAACTTTCCGGCGTTCAGGATTTGATTGAGGTCTATCAGACGCTTGCTGCCCGGTGCGAATATCCCCTGCACCTGGGCCTGACCGAAGCAGGAATTGGAACGAAGGGGATTGTGGCTTCAACTGCAGCCATGGCCGTGCTGCTGCAGGAGGGAATCGGCGACACCATTCGGGTTTCCTTGACGCCCGGCCCGGACGGAGATCGCACCGAGGAAGTTCTGGTCGCGCAGCAGATCCTGCAGTCTCTCGGGATTCGGAGATTTCTGCCTCAGGTGTCCGCATGTCCGGGATGTGGACGCACCAGCTCCACAATTTTTCAGAAGATGGCGGATCAGGTTCAAACTTATATCAAGAACCGAATGCCTGCATGGAGGAAACAGTATACCGGCGTTGAAGAATTGACGCTTGCCGTCATGGGGTGCGTCGTCAATGGTCCCGGGGAATCAAAGCACGCAAACCTCGGAATTTCCCTTCCGGGGACCGGAGAGGATCCGAAGGCGCCCGTTTACGTTGACGGCAAACTGGTGGCAATTCTGCAAGGGGAGAACCTCGGCGCTGAATTTACCTCCATCGTCGAGGAATATGTTGCCTCGCACTATTCCATCAAATCGGGAAATTAATTCCAATTAATGCGTCGCCGGTTTGGATGCTTTTGATGTATCTTAGTGTTTTTGCTTCTATAAAACCTAGGAAACGGAATAATCGATTATGTTGAAGTCGCAGAATTGTGGTGAATTGTGCCTGTCGGATGCCGGTAAAACCGTAACTCTCGCGGGCTGGCTGCAACGGAGGAGAGATCATGGCGGACTGATTTTTCTGGACCTGCGCGACAGGTCCGGTTTGGTCCAGATTACCGCGGATCCGAGCGTGAGTGAAGCCTACAGTGTCGCAGAGAAGGCCAGAAGCGAATATGTGCTCCAGGTCGTAGGAAAAGTCCGGCCGAGACCCGAGGGAACCGCAAATCCCAATCTATCGAGCGGCGAGATTGAGGTTCTGGCTCAATCCATCGTGATCCTTAACAACGCAAAAACGGTCCCAATGCCCCTGGACGACGACGGATACAAAACGGATGAAACCACAAGGCTCCGCTACCGGTATCTCGATCTGCGGCGGGCCCGGCTTCAAAGGAATTTCATTCTTCGTCACAAGACGGTCAAGTTCATTCGCGATTACCTGGATCGGCAGGGATTCATTGAAATCGAAACTCCGATGTTGATCAAATCGACACCGGAAGGAGCGCGGGATTATGTCGTCCCGAGCCGGGTGCAGCATGGAAAGTTTTATGCTCTGCCGCAGAGCCCGCAGCAGTTGAAACAGCTCCTTATGGTAGCCGGATTCGAGAAGTATTTTCAGATTGCCCGCTGCATGCGAGACGAAGACCTGCGCGGCGACCGCCAGCCGGAGTTCACGCAGCTGGATCTCGAAATGTCTTTTGTCCAGAGGGAAGACGTCCTTGCGGTTGTGGAAGGCTTGGTTACAGGGCTGATCCCGGCTGTGGTGCCCCACAAGCGGATTTTCAGCCCGTTCCCGAAGATGAGCTACTCCGAGGCAATGGCCCGCTACGGTACGGATAAACCGGATCTCAGATTCGGGATGGAAATAATCGACGTGTCGGATGCACTGCGGAGTTCGGAATTCCGGGTAATGGCCGAGACAATCCAGGCAGGTGGCGCCGTCAAGTGCATCATAGCACAGGGTTGCGCCGGGTATTCCCGCAAGGACGTGGATGTCCTCACCGAGTTCGTCCGCTCTGCAGGCGCAAAGGGCCTTGCCACCTTGGCCTGGACGCAGACAGGATTGAAAGGGACTGTGGCAAAATCGCTCAAGCCCGAAGAGGTTTCCGAAATTGCCAGAATCACCGGCGCGAAAGAAGGGGATCTTGCCTGCATCGTCGCCGACAACGCGCCTGCGGCCTGCAAGGCGTTGGGTGCGCTGCGCCTGGAATTCCGTGACCGGCTCAAGCTCGCCCCGGCGGATCTGCTGGCTTTCGGATGGGTGATCGATTTTCCGATGTTTGAGTGGGATGAAGAGGAGAAGCGCTGGAGCTTCGTGCATCATCCGTTCACCAGTCCGAAAGAGGAGCATCTCGATAAGCTCGAAAGCGACCCGGGTTCGGTCATGAGCGACGCTTACGATCTCGTATGCAATGGCTACGAGCTTTCGAGCGGAAGCATCCGTATTCACCGGCGGGATATCCAGGCAAGGATTTTCAAATGCCTCGGCTACAGCGACGACGAAATTCAGAAGCGATTCGGCCACATGTTGGATGCTTTTGAATACGGCGCGCCGCCTCACGGAGGGATGGCGCCCGGAATCGACAGGCTTGTAATGCTTCTGGCCGACGAGCCGAACATACGCGAAGTGATCGCATTTCCCAAAACCGCCAGCGCCAGCGATCTGATGTTCGATGCCCCGTCCGATCTGGAGCCGAAGCATCTGCGCGAACTCCACATCAAGATCACGGAATAGCCAGAAAAAGCAAAAACGCCACGGATTTCGCGGATTTTCACAGATTTAAATCAGTGATAATCCGCGGAATCCGTGGCGTTTTTCAAATTCTTGATGGAACCTGAAACTTGTGGCACCTCAATCATACCATCATGCGTAATCACTGACCTGTTCTGGAGCGGCATTATTTTAAATGCTTTGCCAGAAATTCGTAGATCTCCTTGCGCGACTCATGGGCGAGCGGTGTATCGAGGCGATTGAAGCTGTGGCCGCCGGGGGCATCCTGGTAGATCTTGTACTGAAATTCCTTCCCTGCCGCCTTTAGCTGCGCGATCAGGTGCTCCACCTCAACAACATTCACATCCCGATCGTTGGTCGTTGCGTGAATCAGCAGTGGAGTTTTCAGCTTATCGGCATTCCATGCCGGCGAGCGGCGGCGGTATTCGTCTACGTCTTGGTTCGGAGTCTTGCCGATGTGATAGGGGGCAGCGAATTCTACTTGATACTCGGGCTCCAAGTAACCCATCCGCTCCAACAGGTCCGAAACCGGCACGCCGGCGTAGGCTGCCTGAAATTTCTCCGGATGGCTGAATACTGCCATGAGCGCGATAAGTCCGCCGTGGCTCCAGCCCACAATGCCGACGCGGCGAGAGTCCACAAACGGCATCGTTTCAATCGCCCAATCGCGGGCGGCAATATTGTCTTCGATCTCCAATCCACCGTAGTCGATGGCCTCCTGGTAATCCTTGCCATAGCCGGTTGAGCCGCGGTACTCAGGCGCTACTACCACATAGCCCTGATCCATCAACTCGCGGATGATATGGGTGTGATAGGTTGTGAAATCCGCATGAACTCCGCCGTGCGGCAGGATCAACAGCGGAGATTTCTTCGAACGGTCCAGTTTTTTGGGCACAAAAACGTATGTCCAGATCTTGAATGGGTGCCGCTCGTTTTTAATGCCGTAGATCTCCTTTGCCTTCGGATTGGGCGCGGAGGTTATGTAGACCTTGTCCACCGTAGCTATGTCGCCGACACGCTCGAACCACAGCACGTCGTCGATGCCCTTCAGGATCTGATCAAATGTCTGCTGCGTGGCGTCGATTCTTTTTTCGATTGCCTGCAGCCTTTTCTCCATGGCCGACGATAGGGGTTCATCGGCAGCAAAGATTATGGGCGCCGCAAGGAGCACCGCCAGAGAAGATAACCGCGCAGCACGGATAATTAAATTTCGCATGAATTCCCTCCTGCAGTGATAACAATCGGAATTTTACGGAGTTCTGCCTGACAAAGCCGCGAACGGAGCGAAGCGGAGAGAGCGGTCTTTGATCCGCTTCAACCTGCTCTTTCCGCTACGCTTGGTTCGCGGCTCGGTTGGCATTCGGGTACAGATCCAAAATGTGGCCCAGCTTCCCAATCTTTTTGTTCCCCAAGTAATAATCGTCGCCGACAAGGACCGCGCCTGGAGGTCCATCCTCCTCTTTCCGCGGCGGGAATGTGAAACCCGGAAAGTCAGGCAACTGATCCTTCAGATTCCGGGCCTTTCCTATATTCAACATCGGGAAATCGCCAAAAGTAACTCCCCTCGTGCCGTAATGCTTCTTCATTTCGTCCGGCAGGGATGAGTTGGGATCGTTTGTCACTATAATTACCACATGAATGGATAGCAGCTTTCTTTGCGCCTCGGGGAATGTCTCAAAAACTGCGAGCACGGTATCGAGGCTCTTCGCTCTGCCTTTTTCCTGGTCATAGTTTTTGTGAAATTTATCCATGCTGACGAAGGTCTTCAGCGGCGTGTCCCCATTGTCGACGTAGCGATGGAAAAAATCGCGGCACCGGTCGTAGTCCTCAAAATAGACTCCATTCGTGTTATAGGTAGGCAACACTCCGGATTTCGCGGTAGCAATCAAGATGTCGACCAGATCCTTGCCGTCTTCCTTCCAGAGCGTCGGCTCTCCGCCGGTATAGTTCATATTCCAGTATGAGTTTTTCAAGCTGACGCAGTCGCGAATTGCCGTCAAAACCTGGTCCCAGGTCAACCGATATCCAGGACGAATGATGTGATCCTCAGCGTCTCCGATGTAGATGTATCCGCAATGCTCGCAACTGAGATTGCACTTATGGAGCAACGACACACCCATGATATGCGTGGGTATCTTAGGTTCCGTCATTAGCATCTCCTGAGTGGAGCCGAGAGATTATGTCGATCACGAAGAAATTTCCTCCATGCCGACAGCCGGTTCAAAGCAGAAACAGCTCAGAAATTGTTGCTATTCTAGCGCGAGCTTTCCCGATCTGACAGGAGAAAACGAACGCTGAGCTGCATGTTGCGGGGTGACAGGTTGCGGATTACAGAATCACGAGGACGAAACTGAGAAAACGCCACGGATTCCACGGATTTAAAATCCGTGATAATCCGTGAAATCCGTGGCGTTTTTCAAATTCCTATTAAAACGAGAGGGAAATGGCGCGGTGAATCAGCCGGATGAACTCCTGCCGATACCCGTGGAGATCTTCCCCTTTGCCATCCTGCGCCCATTCGAGAGCGCGTTCGAGATTTGCCGTGCCCTTATATGGAGAGTCGCGCAGCACCATCCCGAAAGCGGCGACCGCGGCGGCAAACTTGAAATCCTTAGAGGCCCCGGTGAATTTTTCTTTCGACTCCTTCACCGTGAACTCCGAAAGAACGCTCTTGTCTTTCTCCGGTTCCTTGCTGCGGATTTTCACCGTGACCAGTTCGTTGCTCTCCGCGGATGACGATGGCTTCAACGGCTTCTGATACTTCAACGGATCTACCCCGGGGTTCGGGACCGACGTTCCGGCAGGCACGAGCTCATACAATGCGGTCACTGCATGCCCGGCGCCGATTACTCCGGCGTCTTTGGCATCGTCGTTAAAATCCTCTTTGGCCATCACCCTGTCTTCATAGCCGATCAGGCGGTAGGAGCTCACGATCCTGGGATTGAATTCGACCTGTATCTTGACGTCCTTGGCAATCGCGACCAGGGTTGAGTCGATCTGCTCCACCAGAACTTTTTTTGCTTCATTCAAAGTGTCAATGTAAGCGTAATTGCCGTGCCCTTTGTTTGCCAGCATTTCCAGGGTGGCGTCTTTGTAATTGCCCATGCCGAATCCGAGCGCGCTGAGATAAATTCCGGTTTTAGCCTTTTCTTCAATCAGGCGCGCCAGGTCTCCCCGGTTGGTAATTCCGACGTTGAAGTCTCCGTCGGTGGCCAAAATGATCCGGTTCGTGCCACCCTTAATGAAGTTCTCCTGAGCCGTGCGATAGGCGAGCTGGATTCCCGCACCTCCATTCGTGCTGCCGCCTGCGTGCAAGCGGTCGATTGCCTGCATGATTTTTTCCTTTTGATCTCCTCTGGCATACGGAAGCAGCACATCTGCGTCGCTGGCATACACGACAATCGAGATCCGGTCCGCTTCAGTCAGCCGGTCCACGAGCGCCCGCATGGATTCCTTAATCAACGGAAGCTTGTTCCAATCGGCCATCGATCCCGAAACGTCGAGCAGGAAAACCAGATTGCCGTCCGGGCGCCTGGCTTGGTTGATTTCACGCCCTTTCAAACCGATGCGCAGCAGCCGGTGCTCCGGCGCCCAGGGAGCCTCGGTCAGCTCGAAATTGACGGCAAACGGTTTTTCGTCTTTCGGTCCCTTGTAGTCGTAATCGAAATAGTTCACCAGCTCCTCGATGCGAATCGAATCCTTAGGCGGAAGATTGCCCCCATCGAGGAATCGGCGCATGTTTGAATACGAAGCCGTGTCGACATCGATTGAGAATGTGGAGAGCGGGTTCTGCACGACATCCAGGAACGGGTTGTCGCTGATTTGGTCATACGCTTCGGTATTGAACCTTCCGGGTAGTCGCTGAATAGGGAGCAGGGGCGGCCTGCCGCAGCACGGAGGTGGGGGTGGGACCGGTCCTGGCCACCTAGCGTCACTTACCGTAATACCATCACGCTGAAAATTGATCTGATTGGCTGTAACCCCGGCAGGAGTTTGCTGAGGATTGCCGAAAATCGTGTCATCTTGTCTCACGACACCGCCCATCACGTTTGTCAAATCCATTGCGTTGTTGTTTAACGAGGGCAACGAGGTGATGTTTTTGGCCTGAGCTAAAGTTCCGGTTTTAGAACTCGATTCTAGAATCGCGTCCTGGACGCTGGTTGTGATCTGAATCTGGGTTGCCACGCCGGAAACCTTCATCTCGAAATCAAGCTTCTTCGGAGAGGCGCTGGCCAGTTGCACATCCGTAAAAGTGCTCGTCTGAAAACCGGGCACTTCGGCGGTGACCTTATGCATTCCCGGCGAAAGTGCCGAAAACTGATAATAGCCGCTGTTATTGGTGGTGGATGTCTGCAATGCACCTTTTGAGTTATCAGTGACCGTTACTTTGGCGCCAGGAAGCACAGCGCCTGAAGCGTCCTTTACCGTTCCTTCGAGCACAGCCTCCTGGGCGACCAATTGAGATGGAGGCGCAGCCGCTGTTTCAACAGGCGTTTGGGTGACCGGTTGAGCATCAAGCGCGAGTACTTCAGGTTTTTTACTCTTCTCGGCATTTGCTTGAGCCGTGGAATTTGAAGACATTTCCGCGGCAGCCATTCTGCTAGGAATATCCCCTAAGGGTTTCGCTATGCCAGACTGTTGTGGCTGCACTGCTGGAGCGGGTTGTGTCACTTGTGTTTGAATCGGCGCGGGAGCTTTTTGCTCCGGCATTACTTGCGCCACCTGGATTTGCTGCGGCATCTTTTGAACTTGTTTCATTTGCCGGATCGTAATAACCGAGACGAGCACCAGGGCTGCGGCGGTGGCCAAAACCCATGCCGGCCTCAATCCAAACCAGGTTCTGCCGGAATTGGCCTTCTCCGCGATCCGCATTCGCTGAGCGCTCGTCAAATCCACTGCGGGTTCAGCCTTCAATTCCTGGCTCAGCACGTTGCCGGTGTTGCGGATTTCTTCGACCAGCCGGCGCATTTCAGGGGAACCCTCCAGAATGCGCTCCATTTCCGCTCTCTCCTGCTCGTCCTCAATCTCGCCGAGAGCGTAAGCGGTCCATCTTGGGTCATTCGCGTCAATCTTCATTTCACTCTCCTTATGGCCGGCTGCGTCTGAACCCTTTCCCGGATTGTTTTGATTCCGGTGTGGATGAGAAAGCCGACATTGCTTACCGTGAGACTGGTAACCCGGCTGATTTCGCCATAGCTCAGGTCGCCCTGAAATTTCAGCCGGAGTACTTCCTGCTGGTTTGCGGGGAGAGTGTTTAGAATCTTGAGAACGTCCGAGATCTGTTCTTCTTTTTCCAGGGCTGCGGAGAGTTCCGGCCCGGAATGAGCCTGCAGTTGGATTTGGGCATCGCTGATTCCAGTCATGCGTCTCTCCTTTCTTAGCACATCGAGCGCCCGGTTTCGGCAGACTGTATAGAGCCATTGCGCCAGATGGTTGCGTATTTGAGCCGGCTTTTGACGGCAGAGCTTCAGGAAGGTGTCCTGCACAACCTCCCGTGCTCGCTCCACGTCGCCGGTGATGTGGGCCGCATAGCGCGTTAGCGGTTTTTCGTAGTCGGCCATGATTGACGGCACCCAGTTTGAATCTGGAGTCTTCATTCGGCCCTCACTGGCTGTTTCCGGCTTCTTTAACCGGAATAACGATCGTCCGCAGGTTTTCTTAGAGAAATCTGAAGCTTTTTGAATGCGAAACGCACGAACAACACGAAAAAAGATACCGCGCGTTTCGTGTGTTTTGTGTATTTCGTGGTTAAAGCCTTGAAGAGCTGAACTGAGTTTTCAAAACTGTTCTGATTGATCAGGCTGCGGAGGATTCCGATAGGGGGTGAGATGGTTCTATTCCTTTTTCGATAGTGAGACATCCCCGGAATAGGTCGCAAGCCTTATGAGTGAGCCTCCATCTCCAACAGAAGCCTTCAGAGATTGTGCGTTCTTGCGAATCACGATATCAGGCGGCGTCGGCTCCCCATCCACAACCTGGGGAGGATAGTCGACTAAAATTTTGCCGTTACGGGTCTCGAACTGTAGCGCGGCGGAATATTGTTCCGGAATTTGCAGATGAGCGGAACCGTTGTGCGTCAAGGCTGCAAATTCGAGCCCGCGCCATCGAGTGCCGGTCATTTCTACGTTGATGTCGCCGCGCAAAGTAGTGCCGGAAAAATAGCCGGACATCGATTTGGCTTCGAGGCTCCCTTCCGTCATTATTGTGGCTTCCACCCAGCCGTTGACCCCTTCAATAGAAAAGTCGCCGTGATTGATTTTGGCGTTAATGTCTGTCTTGTCGCCGGGAACGTGTACGGTAAGATTGATTTCAATGCTTGCTGCGCTAACCGGGGTTACGATGGTTGCGCTTGTCTGAGTCCATCGGACCCGGATTGGGGAGTGTTGAAGTTCACTCTTTGCCTGCTCTTCAGAAAGGTAGTAAGCCACTTTTTCCGCTTCCACGTGAACGACCGCTTTCTGCCAGCCGATAATTTTCACGCTGCCGCGCGCGCCGGCCGAAATATCGATTTTCCCTCCCGGATAGAAGTTGAACTGCTTTTCCTCTCGTTCCACATAGGGAGCCTGGGGAGAAGGTGAGCGTGGCTGGGAAGAGTCTTGAGGAAAAAGATTCGGGATCAGCAGGCAGCAAAACAGCACCGTGTAAAACCGCATGGATCATCCTCCTCCGGAGGGAGAGTGGAGAACCTGTTCCGCGAAGCGAACGACCGTGTGGCGATCGATTCCCCGAAAAATAATTATCGACACAATTCCCAATGCAATCCACCAGGAAATGCGTGGCGCAGAAGAATCCATTTTCCGGGGGATCGCCCGGAGCAGATGATACAGGATCCAGCATTCCAGTGCGAACGGCGGGAATCCGAAGAGACCCAAAACAGGCATTTCGAAGACTTTTGCCTGTCCGACAAAAGGAATGGAGTAAGTCCACTTGGAGCCCGCCCAATAATTCCAGAATTCCCACATTGCTCCGCAGATCAGTCCTGCCAGCATTAGACTCCACACTCGCCTCCGGTTCCCGGAGGAAATGCCCAACGAGAGGCTTTGGATCCCGACTTTCTCCAGCAGTGGATCGAGAAGAAAAATGGGCCCGAGCCAGACCGCGGGGAAGAAGTACTGAGGCAAGGCCAGAGGCGCAATGGTCAAAATAAGGCCGAAGACAACGAATAACGCGGAGGGTTTGGTGGAGGACTCCGAAGACAGCATTTCATCTTCCGATGCCGGACTTCCGGAGGCGCGGTCTATCAGCAATTGCACGATATCGGATGTAATAAAAATTCCCGGCAGCACGGTTGAAAACGCCACTGCGTATCCTGGCCAGCGCAACCAGATCTGCGGAGGAACAGTATTGTAGGTCCAATTCCGAATGGTGAAGTTATAGGATTCAAACAGCAGCCATATGAATACGGAGATGGGGAGCATGCCCCAGAACTCGCGCCTTCGGTCTGTTAAAAGTGATCTCCCGCGGAGTTTCAGGAGCAGGTTGTCTGCCAGAAGTATATAGGACCACCAGGCGAAGCAGTAAAACCAGCTTGTGAATGGCTCTATTTTTCGAAAAAGACAGTACTCGGAGAGAAGAAGGAGCAGCAGACCGAACCAGCCGTATAGCTTCATTGGCGATTTACGATTGACGATTTACGATTCAAAAACGGATGGGTTTAATCCAAAATCGTCAACCGTAAATCGTCAATTGTTTACAGCCAGGATATTCTAAGCCCGCCGACTCCGGCTTCAACCCGAACCGACACTTTGATGGCGGCCTTATCGTAGTTCTCGCTGTAGTAGTAGGAATCTCTATGACTGAATCCTTCGAGGTGCACACCGCTTAAAAAATGTTTTTCGGCCTCAACCTTCACTCCAATTTCCCGGGGCATGCGCACGCTCACTCCACCCACACCGACCTTTATCCGTATATCGGCGTTTTGCTTCCACTCTCCGCTGAAGTCCATATTTGCACCGCCCACTCCGCCCTCGAATTCGAAGTCCCTAAAATTCAGGTTGCCAAGGCCGATGGCGTCAAAACCACCCACACCGCTTTTCAATCGGATGTAGTCGCAGGGGACTGAATTGGGTTCATAGGCCGATATCCTGGCTCCGCCGACTCCGGATTCGAACTCGAGGCGAGACAATTGCATTCCGGAGAGGGAAAGGCGGGCATCTCCGACTCCGGCATTCACCTTAAGGCTTAGCGGGACCGAATCGTTAAAGGAAAGGCGAAGCCGGTTGTTTTGTCTTTCCCTCCTTATCCCCGCCCGGTGCATGCTGCTAAGATTGAAAGAGAACCTGCCCTCCGACCCGGACAGTGCCGAGTCATATTGAACGTCCGGCGTGTAGCCTGCTTTGTCATATTCCAGGTTCAGTGAATAGAGCGTGGCATCCTTATGGCTGCCGCTGATTTCCAATGAACCGATGTCGAAGCGAATGGTCGAATCGAGAGATTTCTCTTTTCCGAGCGGTTGGGTCTGGTTCATGGAAGACATTTCGATCGGTATGCGGTCCTGGAAATCGCAACCGGCGAGCAAGAAAAGGGTGAATAGTGCCCCTAGTGATTTTTTCATGCGATACTCCTATCCGGTTCAGCCCGCGTATCACAGAAATCTCGGCCGAACTTTCATTTTTGAGGGAAAGAAGGCTTCCTCATCGTCAGCGGATTTTTTGTGCCCTCCGTCTTGAGTGCGATATACATGGATGTCGCTGTAATCGGTCTCCAGAGTAATCCTGGGACCGCCGGTTTTGACCTTGGATTTCAGCAAACCGACATTTGCGTTCCTGGTGGGCTCCAATCCCGCATAGTCCGATAGAACCTTTCCATTGCGTGCGGTGGCATCGATCGAAAAAGCGGCGCCTTCGGGAAGGAACAAGTCCACGTCTCCGTTACGGTTTGCTACTTTCACGTCTCCTTTGCCCAAGACGTGGGAGGAGATGCTGATTGCGGCATATTCATTGCTGATGCTGCAACTGTCGCCAAACTCGTTTACCACGACGTCCTTTAGAGTAGTGCGAATATCCAGCGGACCCCGGATGTTATTTACCCGAACACCGCTACCGCGCGCCTTCAATAGAAACTGCCCATGAATGTCATCGGCGCTGATCGTATCGGAACTGGAATTAATTTCAATATTGCCTTGAATATTCTTAAGATTCAGGGTTGCGTAGCGACTTTCAATCGTGACCCGGGAAGCGACCTTGGAAATATCTGCGCTCTTGTAGCTGGTCGTTATTTGAAGGCTGTCCTGCAGGTCGGACACTTGAACCTGCGTCCCGCGCGCGTCGATCGATACGGGTTTGGTGACCCTTTCGATTCTCAAATTGCCTTCAGTGGATGACGCCGTCAATTTTCCATCAATATTGACGATTTCCGAAGGGGCGTATTCATTTGTTACCGCGACGTCCCCCTTCACGTTTTCGACGTAAACTCTGCCGTATCCATCCACGCTGAGATTGCCTTTGAGATTTGTCAGCCGGCATTCTGAATAACGCGTGGAGACGTTGAATTGGCCGGTACAATCCCGCAGCTCGAGAGGTCTGTGAGTGGTGCTCAGGTCCAGTTTTCCATCAAGGTCTGCGGCTCGAACTTCTCCATAACTGTTGACGACCTGCACTTGCGAGTTTTTGGGGACGAATATTTCGATGTCCGTATTGAAAAGCCGGTTTTGAGGATCCAGCGCATCGCGATTGGTTCGTATGACAAAATGTCTGGTTCCGGATTTCTTCGTCGGCTCCGCCTCAGCCTTGGGGGCAGCGGTTGATCCGTCCTGGTTCTCCGCCTCTCCCTGCAGATGGATTTCAGCGGCGAGACTCTTTGCGCCGGCTTCGTCGCCGTAAATCACCTTCTTTAAATGTACTCGTATTTCCCGGTCGCTACCCGGAGCTACCGACACCATTCCATATGAATTTTCCACACGAATGGGAGTCGAAAACTCGAGCGGATACGTGACGTCCTCCGAATACGTATGAGATTCACCGATCCATTGACCGAGCGGCATGGAATTGCCGCCGATTTCGATCGGCAGGTCGCGAATAATTCGATTCATGTGGCTGCCGGACATGTTGGAAACTGCAGTACCGATCAGCAGCAGCAAGATGATTCCAAAAACCTCGCCGATCCGGATCGAGATCGCATCCTTCTTGAGAAAATAGTCGATTATTTTTCCCAATCCGAGGAGGATCAGCAAAACCGGCCAATAACGTCCCGCAAGCGACCAGAAATCCGGCCCGATGCCGAAATTGCGTAAAAGAAACAGCAGCCCAATCCCTGTCCAGAGCAAAGCTCCCAGCAGCGATGGACGACGCCTGTATGACATGGTTCACTCCTTTGATTCTGGTCGATTCGGCGCAGGGGGATTTTGTGGCCAGGTGAAATAATCGTACATTCTTCTTAACCCAATGAAGATCAGGATTACGGGCCAATAACGCGCAATCAGCCGCCAGGCGGAGAAGGGCGCATACAAATTTTCAATTAAGAAGATCGCACCGATGATTATCAGGATGAGACCGGCGGTTAATGCACCGCCGAGAGGGCGCCTGGACATATCAGATATCCTCCTTCGGACCCGGGATTGGATCTGCCGGGTTGCCGAGCTTCTTGTCCCGGGCTTCTATCGCGCGGTAAACGAGATAAGCGCCCACCAGAATGAACACGACCGGCCATAGCCGGTTTAAAAAGTGGTAGGGAATCAGGTTTTGCAGAAGGAAAACGACACCGAGGACGATCAGAAGGATCCCCCAGCCGACAATGGTTTTGTCCTGGTGAACCGGTTCTTCCGGGACGAATCCGGCCTGGATTTTTCTGCGAGCTTTGGCTTCCGCTGTTCGATAGGCGTCGAACATAGTAAAGAGGACGAAAACAAAAGCTCCGAACCCGAAGACTCCATTTACCCTGTCGCCCATCATCGAAAGTGCGGCGAACACGGCAAAATAAGTGATTGCCTTCATATACTCACCGTTATAGACGGCGCCCATTCCGGGGATTATGGCGCAGAATGCAGCTCTCTTGGGAGAATCGGAAGGCAATTTAAGACCTTTGACCGTAGCAGCCCACTCCGCTCCTTGGACAAGGCAGTCCTGGCAATACGGCTTCCCCTTGATTTTGTGCGCGCACTCCGTGCATAGAAGCTTGCGGCAAACAGTGCATGCTTCCTGAGAATCGACGTCAGGGTGGTACGAGCATTTCATATCATTATCCTCACAATCCTCGAGTCTTAATGAGCTGTAGGGGCAAACGACCGGTCCCCCCTACGCCGACGATTCCATTAAACTGCTGCTTTTCTCCTTCGGAGCTTTTTCCTTTTTTTCGTCCTGTGATTTTCGCCGCCCCTCGACGGGGGCATCCATCTGTTCCATGATCGAACGCATTTTGTTCCAGGTGTTGTTTTTAAAACGACTGAACTGTGCCTGCCAATCATCCTTCAGCGCATCAGCCCTTAGAACCTGCCCATACAGATGCTGAACTCCTTGATCCATATAGCGCAGCAGTTCCTCCGGCGCCAGCGCCGACGCGGCCCCGGACAAGCGTGGACCCATAAGATTTGTCATGAGAACCAGGAATAATGTCACGAGACTCGCCCCGACCGCTAAACGGGGCGTGAGAAACGGGCGCACAAAATACTGGTTGAGCCGTTCCCGGAAGGTTCGAGTCCGTGGGCGCCCGGACGTGCGGAGGAGAATCTTCTCGATGAAGTCCGGAACCATTTCCAGCACCGGATAGCTGCCGCATAACGACAAAGCCGAGCGCATTTCAACCAGCAGGGCGGAGCAGTTGGCACAAGTTTCAAGATGTTGCGCTACATTTTCCGTTTCCTCAGCGGGGAGGCTCGATTCCAGGTATCCGCTAAGCCATTGCTCTATTTTCGAACAGTCCATGAGCCCCCCTACCCCTGCATTCCAATCTGGGAACGCCTCTTTATCAACAGCTTCGCAAGCTCCAGACGACCGCGGTTGATCCGACTCTTGATGGTACCTTCCGGAATGTTGAGCAGATCGGCCATCTCACCGTAAGCCATACCCTCGATATCTCTGAGAACAATTGCTTCCTTTAGTTCTGGAGAGAGTGACTGAAGCCCGTCTTGCAGAAATTGTGAAGCTTCCACTTGTTCAAACGCTCGCTGGGGGGTTGGAAGCTTCTCATCCCCGATATTCATGGTTTCCAGTTCGTCGCTGCCTCCCGTCTGCGGATATCGGCGGACCTGACGGTAGTGGTCAATAATCAGGTTCCGGGCAACCCTTAAGAGCCAGTTTTGAAAACTGCCTGATTCAGCGCGGTAGCTTTTAAGGTTCTGGTAAACCCGAATCAGGATCTCCTGAGTCAAATCTTCAGCTTCATCCCGACGGTTCGTATAGCGATAACTCAGGTTATAGATACGTTTTCCGAAGGATTTCACGACCGCCTCCCAGGCAGCGTCATCGCCGCGGAGACAGCGCTCTACAAGTTTGGAATCGCCTGAGAGCACCCGTGGCTCCTTGGTTTCTGTCCTGTTCCCAACCATGAAAACGGAACCGTCTGCGCTAAAGTTCAAATTATCTGTGTGTCTGGTTGATCCAGCATACACAGGGCAAGGAGACAGAAGCAAGAAGCCAGTAGCCAGAATGGTTTTTTTCAACACTGCCAGGAAAGACTACCTGCCCCTATTGCCGCCTGCCCACTGCCTGCTCCCTACCGGCTTTTTGCTTTTTGAATTCAATAAATTGTGCCATTCTATGCCGCGTAGAACGAGAACTCTAATCATTCAACTGCAAGGCATGCGCCATGAAGTGCCCCTACTGTGGATTCCTTAAAGACCGCGTCGTAGATTCCCGTGAGAGCCGGGATGGAGATTCCATCCGGCGCCGGCGGCAGTGTCTGAACTGCGCCCGCCGGTTTACCAGCTATGAGCGAAGTGACGAAATCCCGTACATGGTGATAAAGAAGGATGGCGGCAGGGAGAGATTTGACCGGAACAAAATCCTGAACGGACTTCTTAAAGCCTGTGAAAAAAGGCCGGTCAGCCTGACCCAGCTGGAGAAAATCGTGGATAAAGTGGAGCAAACCGTGCAGGAGAGTCCGGAACGCGAGCTGGAATCGGTCAACATAGGAAAAATCCTTCTTTCCGAGCTCAAGAGCATCGATAAGGTCGCCTACCTCAGGTTTGCCTCCGTTTATCTGGAGTTCGAGGACGTTGCCGAGTTCATGACGGAGATTAACGAGCTCTTTACAAAAAAGTAGTTGAAGGAAGATCCGGGGTTCCCTAAGGGATAAGCTCATGGCCGTCAAGTCTGTCCGAAGTTCCGCCCCCCATGCCCCAAAAAACTTGCAGCCAGCCAGTGAAGACAGCCTGATCAAGCTCTTGCAGGCTCGCTGCCCAGCCGACAGCCCCCTTTTGAAAAAGGGGATCGGAGATGACGCTGCGGTAATCCGCCCGAATCAAGAGGGAGAATTATGGCTGATTACGACCGACATGCTTGTGGAGAGGATCGATTTTTATCGTGATTGGACCACTCCTCGGCAGCTCGGCCGCAAATCGATTTCGGTGAATTTGAGCGATCTGGCGGCAATGGGCGCGAGGCCCCGCTTCTTTACCGTCTCGCTGGCAATACCTGCGGGCATTTCTGAGCGCTGGATTCTGGAATTTTATGACGGACTGACCGGGAAAGGCAAATCGTTGGGCGCGCAATTGATTGGAGGAGATTTCTCCCGCTCGGAAAGAGACATCGTCGTCTCCATCTCGGCAATCGGGGAGTCCTTGAATCGTAAAGTTCTCTATAGGACCGGGGGTGGACCTGGTGATCTCCTGTACGTGACAGGCAATTTGGGCCGGTCTGCCGCAGGATTAAAACTGCTTCAGCGGGGTCATCCGGATTCGAAATCGCGTCCGCGGAAAGCAGCGCTGCAAGCGTTTCGCGATCCGGAGCCGCGCTGCGAAGCTGGGCTATGCCTGGCCCAATCCGGTCTTGTGAGCTGCATGATGGATCTAAGCGACGGTTTATCAAGGGATCTCCCTCGCCTCTGCGTGGCTAGTGATGTCGGCGCCGAGATCCGCGTCTCCGGCCTTCCTGTATTTCAGGAATCCGCCCAGTGGGGGGTTGACCCTGTGGAACTCGCTCTGCACGGCGGCGAAGATTACGAGCTGCTGTTTGCCGTGCCGAGTTCAAACTGCGGTCTTCTGGAGAGAACTTATCCTGCCGAGCTTCCGCCAATCACGAGAATAGGAGAAATGTCCGCAGACGTCGGGAAGGTTTGGATAACCGGACAAAACGGGAGTCGCCGGCGGCTCCTGCCGCACGGGTATGACCATTTTGCCCGTTGATAGCGGCTCATCCATCGAACTGATTCCTTTGGAAAAACGCCACGGATTCCACGAATTATTGCGGATTCAAAATCCGTGAAATCCGTGGAATCCGTGGCGTTTTTTTGTATTGAGTCGTATGCTTATGACTTAGTGCTCCGGATCAGCTTATGAGGTGGATATGAACGAACACTCTTCAGGAGATCCACTCCCAACTCCGTCGCCGCACGACCTGGAGAATCTTCTGGGGTACAGCTTCAAAAACTCTGAACTGCTTTCGCAAGCTCTGACTCATCGCTCTTTCGTTAACGAGCATGAGGGAGAGAACCTGCACAACAACGAATCGATGGAATTCCTGGGAGATGCAGTCCTGGGTTTTGTCATAAGCTCGCGCATTTATCAGCATTACCCTGAACTGACAGAAGGAGAGCTCAGCAAAATCAAAGCATACCTCGTCAGTGCAGCCAATCTGGTGCGCTTTGCGGAAGGAATGCACCTCGGCGACTTTATCCGCCTCAGCCGAGGCGAAGAGAAGACTGGAGGCCGGATGAAGCGGGCGATCGTGGTGGACGCTTACGAAGCGATCATTGGAGCAATGTACCTGGATGGCGGAGTGGAAGCGGCTTCCGATTTCGTGGGTCGCCAGATCGACGAGTTCCTAAACGGACTCGACCTCAAGCAGCTCACCTACGGCGATTTCAAATCAGCTCTTCAGGAACACCTGCACAATCTAGGCGGGCCCGAGCCGGTATATCGTGTCGTGGATGAGATAGGTCCGGACCACAGGAAAACCTTTGTCGTCCAAGTTCTCGTTCACGGCATGGTCATTGCCGAATCTTCGGGCCGAACCAAGAAGGAAGCCCAGCAGTCCGCCGCCAAGCTTGCACTTGACGTTCTGAACGAAACCAAAAATAAAAACGCCACAGATTCCACGGATTCCACTGATTTGAATGATCCTAAATTCAGTGATAATCCGTGAAATCTGTGGCGTTTCTGCTTTTTTACTCTCCAGGCGGAGTTAGCGTGATATTGCCCGGACGAAATAGGACCTCACGTTTTCCTTCTTCCACGACGCCCACATTAGCCAATTCATAGCCGATGCTTTTTCCGACCTCGAGGATTTGTTCAGCATTCTTTGCGTCCGTGTAAATGTAGTAACCGGCTCCCCAGTTAAATGTTTTAAGGCAATCCCTGAGAGGAACCTCAAGTTCACTATAGAAATATTCCATAAGCGGAGGCACTTTCAGCCAGGAATGGATCTTGTAGGTAAACGGGCGCTTGTCAAAGGCTATTTTGCCGACCCCATCGCCGGTTCCGGGCAGAAGGGCATGGATCTCAATTTTTTCATCAAGCAATTTTTCTATCAGGGCAACGTACGAACGTGTCGGGATGAGGGCTTCTTCTCCCAGGGTTTTTCCATTGGGTAATCTGGTCAGGAATTTGTCCGGCAATTCCAAGGCCTTTTTTATGACCAGCGAAATTCCGTTTGCATGCAGGCCGCTTGAAGCAACCGCGATGATCTGGTCTCCTGCCCGAAGGTTCTTGCCGGTGATCAGGTTCTCTTTAGGTGCGATAATTCCTGTGACCGAACCGCTGAGGGCGGCTATTTGCTTTACTGGGGAAACCGGATTTATAACGTATTTTACGCTTGCCGATTCTCCGGCAGGCAGAGCCATCCCCACTTCTTCGCAAATCTTGACCAGCCCGTCCGCAAAATCATTCGCCCTTTTTTCGTCCGCGTACCATGCGCTTTCGCTTGCTTCGAGCTGGTCGTTAAAAACTACAGGCATTGCGCCCTGGGCGATGACATCGTTGACAACAATCAAAGCCGTATCAACAGCGATGGAATCGTAATACGTTTTTCCCGTGTTTTGATACATCCACTCCGCAATCCAGTTTTTGTTTCCCAGGTCTTCTTGGGTTTTGCACCACATATGCGGCAGGTTCCCGCGATATTCGAAGACGGCCCCATGGGCATGTGCGGCATTCTGGTCAATAAAAACGTTTCTTTTTTCAGGAAAGCTTAAAGTCTTCTTGCCGGCCCGGATCATCGCCATTTTGAACGGTTCCATAATGGTATAGTCGACTCCGGCTTTGGCGTATTCGGTTTTTCTTTTCGATTTATCCATTGTTTGTACTCAGGACAATGCACATTCACTGCCGACGGAATTTATCATCCGAACGGAAACAAACCCGCAATGCGGTGAATTGCGCTGCTCGCGAGAGCGAATCTTAACATGGAAACGGGGGGAGGCGTACCCTTTCTGCAAAGCCAAAACGCCCGGATTCACGGATTGCACAACCTATAGAATTTGCTTCAACGCGGCCGCCAGCTTTTGGATTTCGCGATTCTCCGGGTTCCACAGAATCGCTTTCTGCAGATGCAATTCCGCCTTTCTGGGGAGCTTTACCTCCATGTAGAGCTTGGCTAATGCCAGGTGACTTTCTGCCGACCCGCCTTCGAGTTCAACCGCCTTCAGCAGATGCTGCTCTGCGCTTTTTCTAAGCCTTGGAATGCTTGATTCGGCAATTCCGAGATGATAAAGATACTGAGCCTTTTCCGGGCATAGCCAGACTGAGCCTTTCAGACGCTCCGCCGCATTTTCCGAATCGCCCCTGGCCAGTAAGGCTTTGCCTTCCCGGAATAGCGCCTCAGCGGCCTCTTCCGATTGTGCGGTTTCGAGTCTCGGGCCCGAGGACCTCCTCTTGCGCAGCTCCTCGTTATAGTTGGCCCGCGAATCAGGATTTCTCAAGGTGAGGTAGGCTTCATTGATAAGGGCAAAGACCTGCTGCGCCTTGTCTCGGACCTCAGCTGAAAAACCGACGGATTGAAAACGATCAGGGTGGAGCTGTTTTGCCTGCTCGTGATAAGCGGTCTGAATCTCTTCCTGAGTTGCCTCCGCTGAAACGGACAGGATTTCATACAGGTTTGCGGACTTGAATCGGATCAGCAGGTCCTCAAGCTTCTGATCAGCGGAATCCGTTGACCCTCTGTCTCCCGCATTTTGGGCGGTTTCCAATGCAACCAGTCCCAGCAGATATAGAAAGAGCACTGTTTCCTCGGGCTTCCCTCTTTCCGCGGGAATGAGGGGGAGTATGTCTTTTACGGCCTTCCGGCTATTTAACAACGAACAGACATGGCGTTCGGCGTCGCTTAGCGGAAAAATGGAAGCTTTGTCTGCAAAATCCTCCGCAGCTGAAAGGCTTCCATCGGAGAAATTTGGAGGAATTTGGAAAACATGAGCTGCTATGGCATGCCGCACGGAAATGATAATCAGTTCTGGCAGCGCCAAACCGAGGTCCAGCCGATAGCGGACTAAGGTATCGCCTGGAAAAAAGCGAAGATCGCAGGTACTCCATCCCAGAAGCGAAGATGTGATGAGAACAGCCTGTTCGCGTCTCCCTTTCTCCAGGTCGTGCACATCGAGGCCAGGGACCGCAAGAAGCGCTTCCTCGCTTGTCATTCCTGTTTTCATCGAGGAGGCGATCGCGCTCAGTTTATTTTTGGACAGGAGGTTCATCCCGACCATGATCCGGGCAAGATGTTCTTGCGGAACATTGCTTTCAGCGAAAACGAGCGTCCCGTTATGCAGAACCAGTTGCTTTTTTGCCGGACCTTGCTGGATACGAAGAATTCCGCTTCGTCTTCCACGATCCAAATCCAACAGAATTCCCAGCAGCTTCCGGTTGATATCCATAGGAAAGCCTGCGCCTGCACCGCTATTATCGACGTGCCGCAGGGGAATCGATAGCCTTTGATTCCAGATTCCAAACTATGGCGACAATCGGGATTTGGGATTTGGAATCCGGAGTTATTTCGCCCGGACGGAAAGAAACCAGTATGTCAGGAGGACCAATGAATCATAGAGTCCATGCGCGACCATCGGCGCAATCAGGCTTCCGCTCAAAATGTAAATAATTCCGAAAATGAAGCCATAAATAACGGCAATGACGATTCCCTGAAATCCCTGGATGTAATGTCCCGCTCCGAAAGCAATGCTCCACAACACGAGACCTGCTGCGGCGCCCCCCAAGTAGGTTCGAAACCTGTTCAGAATGAAGGCGCGCTGCAGTTCCTCTTTAATTCCTCCCGCGAGTATGGCCGCAAGAATAAATAGTGCCAATTGTTGCGGCGTGTGAATTATTTCAGTGAGAGGATTCTGTTCGACATAGTACTTGGGCAGGTAAAGCTTGAAAGCAAGCGCCACAATTGCGTTGACAAAGAATAGCAGTGGAACCAGCGCCAATCCTAGCGTGAAATTGCGTTTCCAGTGCTCCCGCCGCAATCCCAGGCTGGCGATGGTTTCCCGGCGAGTCCTTAAGATTACAGCGAGGATCAGAAAGGTGATGCAGGTTTCCAGCAGAAGGTAAAGGGATAGGAACCTTGCGTCCTTCAAGAAAAGCGCCGTGTTGCCGATGTGAAAAACGGAGAAGGGTAACGCTGCAACAAAGCCCGAAACCAGCCCGGACATTAATAGGACTTCAAGAAGGGCTATAGATCGGTCGATCCAGGGCTTGCGGGGTATTTCTTCAGGAAAAGGAAAATACCGCATTGAAAGAACCTAGCAGCAAGAAAAATTGCAGTCAAGACAACTAAGGGTCTGTCAATAAGTACCGTTTGCACTTTAGCGCGAGCGACGAGCATGCCGGTAGTCTGTAAGGCGCGAGCAACAGGGCCAGCGGGCCTGGGGGCCGGCAGCAAAGTTTTAACGGTATTCATTGACAGGCCCCTGGCAACATGTTGTTTAATTCCATAGGTTTATTGGCGCAATCCACTGGATCGAACCGGTTGGAGCTGTCCTGTGCGCACATTTGTTAGATAAAGCTGAACCATCCGGACCGATTCTTCATCAGTTTTATTGATTGGAAGATGATATGGAGTCGTGCAAGAGCAGTAGCATGAAACACTGCAGTCTGACACTCAGCTGTGCGCTGCTGTTGTTTATCCTCTTTGTGCCGCAAATAACTCTAGCGGCCGCAGACACAATTATAATTCCTGAAGGAACACGGATTTCGCTGCAATTAAACAACCATTTAAACACGAAATCGAACAGTGAGGGTGACCTGTTTAAAGCGATTGTGACGGACCCTGTTTGCGTTGGGGACCGAATGGTAATTCCCAAGGGAAGTGTGGTCAGCGGCAGTATTTCGCACATTTTGCGTCCCGGCCGAGCGTTCAAAGGCAAAGCGGCTCTGACTCTGCTGTTTCAATCCATCAATATCCCAGGCCACGGGGAATTGCCGATCGCAGCGTCCCTTACCGGAGTTGATGGCCAAGGGAATAAAGGAATCAACGCTGAAGGGACAAAAGAAGGGGAAGGTTCCAAGGGGAGGGATATTGAACATGTAGTGATCCCCGGTATTGTGGGCGCCGGAATAGGAACTCTGGCAGGCGGAGGGAAAGGCGCGGGCATTGGAGGGGGAATCGGTGCCGCCGTCGGACTTGGTACGATTTTCAGCTCCCGCGGCAAAGATATCGAAATGAAACGAGGCGCCGCTTTGGATATCACCCTGGATAAACCGCTGTCTGTACCACCTGAACCAGAAGGTGTTTCGGCCAGAAACCGCTGAAGATTCGCTTTCGCACTATTACAAAAACCCAAATAAAAAAGCTACTCCAGTCAGTGCCGGAATCGGTACCGCTGTCGCAATCGCTATCGTGATCGGTATAGGCTTTAGCTGTAAAACCCGATCACGGCCACGATAACGGTGTCGATGAATAGATTATTCTTTCCGGATTACCTCCATGCCGCCCATATAAGGCCTTAAAGCTTCGGGAATGATGACGGAACCGTCCTTCTGCTGATAATTCTCAATGATGGCAAGCCAGGTTCTGCCGATTGCGATCCCTGAACCGTTCAGCGTGTGAACGTATTGCCGCTTCCCTTCCGCATTTTTACAACGAATATTGGCCCGCCTTGCCTGAAATGCCTCGAAGTTGCTGCAGGAGGAGATTTCCCGGAACCGATCCTGACTGGGCAGCCAGACCTCAAGGTCATAGGTTTTCGCACTGGAGAAGCCCATATCTCCGGTACTGAGCGTGACGACGCGGTAATGGAGCTTCAAACGCTGCAGGATATCTTCGGCATCGCGTGTCAGGGATTCAAGTTCGTCATAGGAATTTGAAGGCTCGACAAACTTCACGAGCTCGACTTTATTGAACTGGTGTTGCCGGATCAAGCCTCGTACATCCTTTCCGTACGATCCTGCCTCGCTGCGGAAACAGGGCGTGTAGGCAACCAACTTCTTCGGCAGTTCCGATGAATCCAGGATCTCTCCCTGATAGATGTTGGTAACAGGCACTTCCGCCGTCGGGATCAGGTAATAATCCGTCCCCTCGACCTTGAAAAGGTCCTGCGCAAATTTTGGGAGATTTCCCGTTCCGAAAAGGCTGGCCGAATTGGCCATGTAAGGAGGCACGACTTCCTGGTAGCCGTGGTATTTGGTGTGGACGTCCAGCATAAAATTAATCAAAGCCCGTTCCAGCAAGGCGCCAGCTTTAAATAAAAGAGAAAACCTTGCACCCGCAACCTTGGAAGCTCGATCCATATCGAGAATCCCGAGTGAAGACCCGAGCTCTACGTGATCCAGGGGCTTGAAATCAAAAACAGGCGCATTTCCCCAACGGCGGACTTCAAGATTTGCAGTTTCGTCCGAGCCGGCCGGAACCGAGGCGTGCGGGAGATTGGGAATGTTGTGGAGCAGAGAATTCAATCGTTCCTCAAGTGAATGTGCCGTTTCCTCCAGTGTCTTGATCTCACCGGAGATTTCTTTCACCAGGGCCTGCTGTGCCGAAGTATCGTGTCCGGCGCGCTTCAGTTTTCCGATCGTTTCAGATTCCTCATTGCGCCGGCGCCGAAGTTCTTCGCTGCGAAGGTTGATGATCTTCCACTCCGTGTCGGTTGCGACAAGCTCGTCCAGAGGGTAATTCCCTCCACGGGCGGCCAGCCTCTCCCGCACGAAATCCAGGTTTTCCCGCACAAAGTTCTTGTCCAACATAACCGATCCTTTTGAATGAAAATGGTGCCGGGCACGGAATCAGAAGCAAGAAACCAGGAACCAGGAGTCAGAATAAAAGCTGCTCGGTATCATTTTGGCTTCCGGTTCCCGGCTTCTTGCTTCTGCTGTTCGCAGTCCAATACCATTTTCCCCCTGCATTCTACCATTGACTTTGCGAGATGCCATTGTTTCAATCACTTTTGAGGCCGGAATACAGGTGAAAGGAAATAGCAGAATTCGGGAATAAGGAAAAGTATTCAATGAAAAAAATCAGAAGGGCGATTTTCCCTGCCGCAGGGCTTGGAACTCGATTTCTTCCGGCGACAAAGGCTCAACCCAAAGAGATGTTGCCGCTGGTTGATAAGCCGCTCATCCAGTATGCAGTTGAAGAGGCGATCGCATCCGGACTTGAAAACCTGATCATCATCACGGGAAGAGGGAAGAACGCGATTGAAGATCATTTCGACATCTCCTACGAATTGGAGAAGATACTGGAAGCGCGCGGCAAGTCGGACCTGCTCAGCCTGGTGAGGGCAGTATCGGAAATGGTTCATATAGCCTACGTCAGACAAAAGGAAGCGCTCGGGCTCGGTCATGCCATTTTCATAGCTCGCGATCTTGTGAACAATGAGCCCTTTGCTGTTTTGCTGGGAGACGATGTGATTGTTGCGGACCCGCCTTGCATCCGGCAAATGATCGATATCTATGAACGGCACGGAACAAGCGTCGTGGCCTTGATGGAAGTTCCGGTTGAGGAAACCAGTCGATACGGGATTATCAAGGGGCGGCAATTGCCGGGAGCGGATGGGCGGCTGTTCGAAGTTTTAGACATGGTAGAAAAACCGAAAGTGGAAGATGCTCCTTCCAATCTGGCAATCATCGGAAGGTACATTCTGACTCCCGAGATTTTTGAGGCCCTGGAGGCAACGGAAAGGGGGAGCGGCGGGGAGATTCAGTTAACGGACGGACTCCGGCGCTTGCTTTCATCTCAGCGGATCCTTGCCTATAAATTCCAGGGCAAGCGCCACGATGCCGGGGACAAGCTCGGCTTTCTACAGGCGACAGTTGAGTTCGCTCTCCAAAACCGGGAATTGGGGCCTGCCTTTCGCGCATATTTGAAATCACTGGATCTGAATAAATAATAGAAGCCGGGAGCCAGCAGCCAGGGGCCAGAAGACATAATGTCACGTCCTGATTTCTTATCCTTTCTTCGGGCTTCTTGCTTACGGCTTTCTAAATTCTTCAAAGCGAGCCCAAATTACGAGGCCATATGAGAATACTTGTGGTAGGTTCCGGCGGAAGAGAGCACGCCATCATCTGGAAACTCAGCCAAAGTCCTCGCGTCGGGGTCATTTTTTGCGCCCCGGGAAATGGGGGGATTGCTCGTGCGGCCCGGTGCGTTCCGGTACAGCCGGGCGATTCCCAATCCATTGCCGAGTTTGTGCGAAAGGAAAAAATCGATTTTGTGGTGATTGGGCCGGAAGCGCCGCTTGCTTCAGGGCTGGCAGATGCCTTGATAACTGCGGGTATCGGCGTTCTGGGCCCGTCCCAAAAAGCTGCACAACTGGAATCCAGCAAGGTTTTCTCCAAAGATTTCATGGCCCGGCACGGCATTCCTACTGCGCAGTATGCAGCGTACCGGGATCCACGGGCAGCGTTGGCTTATTTGGAGTCCGTCGAGGCGCGCTACCCGATTGTGATCAAGGCGGACGGACTCGCCGCCGGAAAGGGAGTCGTCGTTGCACGCGGTCTGGAGGAGGCGCGCTCGGCCGTTCAACGAATCATGATTGATCGGGAATTCGGCTCATCGGGTGATCAAATCATTGTTGAGGAGTGCCTGGAAGGAATCGAGGCTTCTTATATTGTATTTACCGATGGAGAAACGATCCTCCCGGCGGTGGCAGCCCGGGACCACAAGGCCGCTTTGGACAACGATGCCGGCCCCAACACAGGAGGGATGGGCGCCTATTCGAATGACGACATTCTGGGACGCGAACTCGAACAGGAAGTCTTGAAGCGGGTCATTCGCCCGACGATCGAAGGGATGAAGAATGAGGGCTCCCCGTTTCGAGGGATTCTTTATGCAGGCCTGATGCTGACAACTCGCGGCCCGCAAGTTCTGGAGTTCAATGTCCGAATGGGAGATCCGGAGTGCCAGGTGATTCTTCCACGGCTCGAAAGCGATTTTTCCGAACTGTGCGAAGCCATCTGCCAGGGCCGTTTAAAATCATATAAGGCGGCCTGGAATAACGGGGCGGCAGTATGTGTTGTGCTCGCCTCCGGAGGCTATCCCGGACCCTATGCCAAAGGTAAAATTATCTCAGGCCTCGAGATGGCGCAAGAAGATCCTCGAGTTGCCGTGTTCCACGCTGGAACGAAGCTGGAAGGGGACAGGTTCTTGACCGATGGCGGCCGCGTTCTTGGAGTGACCGCGGTTGACCAGGACCTTCAATCGGCCATGATGCATGCTTATGAGGCCGTGAACAAAATACATTTCGAGGGGATGCATTACCGGCGCGACATCGGATTGAAGGGCCTGAAGGCATAATGGGGACGTCACCCACTACTGTCCCATTAAACGTTAAATAGATTCAATTGGTTACGCGAGTCAACCTGAATAACCTCGCATACCGGTTCTGTAAGTACTTGATATAGTGGAGCTTTCTCAAAACAGGTCAGG
>Ga0187874_10000070_pt1 | contig 134602 bp, 111 predicted proteins | sample June2016WEW_16_1_3_FD_132993 | JGI IMG/M metagenome (GOLD analysis project Ga0187874, IMG submission 132993) | Peatland microbial communities from SPRUCE experiment site at the Marcell Experimental Forest, Minnesota, USA - June2016WEW_16_150 | ecosystem: Environmental > Terrestrial > Soil >... | reverse complement strand
CGTCCCCGTAGAGTGCCTGGCTGCCGGTCAAGAACCAGCATTCAAGAGTCTCATCGGTCTCGTTCACTGTGAGTTCCTTCTAGATTGGTCACTGACGGCCATTTGACGCCGACTGCCGCAAGCTGATCGTTGGTGGGCCGGATCCTCGCAGGGCATAGCCCTCCGCTGTGGCTCGCCGACGCTACACATGGGCGGGACTTCGCCTTTGACAGCGCCAGATTTCGCGCGTGGCAACGCCGGGGTACGTCATGGTCGATGATGCAGGCGATCATAGTGATCCCGATCGCCGCCAACTAGGCCAACCGCGGTGGATCGAGGAGAGCTCGACGCCGTGCGAAGGGCGGCCCTCAAACCTGTGACGGACGAACGGCCAAATCATGGGAACATGGTTGAGGTGAAGCGTCGCATGACCCACCTGTGCACCGAACGCCAGGCTCATGGCCGTTCTCGCCTACTGCCCAGCCCCACTGTGCGCGCGATGTAAGAGCGAGATGGATCACCTCTCCTACCCCCCGACGATCAGCGCGACGCCCACCGAGATGGCGGGTGTGAACCTGTACACGCTCGCCAACCGCAACGGGATGGTCGTGAAGATCTTCAATCACGGAGGGATCATCCAGTCGATCTCGTTCCCCGACCGTCAGGGTCGATCCGATGAGGTCACGTTGGGCTTCGCGAGGCTGGCCGACTACGAGGCCTACAGTCCAGCGGCGTACCCCGGTAACAGCACCGGTGCCGGCGTCTACTTCGGAGCCCTGATCGGTCGCTACGCTAACCGGATCGCCCGTGGCGAGCTCACGATCGAAGGTGTCAAGTACCAAGTACCCGTCAACAACGGCCTGAACGCTTTGCATGGTGGGACGGTCGGTTTCGACCGGAAGCTTTGGACACCCGCGACCTCGTCGGGTCCCGGGACGGTCTCGCTCCGGCTCACGTACGTCAGCGTGGACGGCGAGATGGGATTCCCTGGCACGCTCACCTCGGTCGCTACCTATACCTTGGACAACGAGAACCGCCTGACGCTCACTTTCCACGCCACGACCACGGCGGAGACTGTGGTCAACCTCACCAATCACACCTACTGGAACCTGGCCGGTGAGTTCTCGGGATCGGTCTACGGGCAGATGCTGTACATCAATGCCGACCACTTCACGCCAGTGGACTCGACCCTCGTCCCTACCGGCATCATCGAGCCGGTGACGGGAACGCCGTTCGATTTCACAAAACCGACTCCCATCGGCCAGAACATCGACGGTGGTCCGCAGTTCAGCGATGCGGACAATCAACAGCTGCACACCTGCAGGGGATACGACTTGAACTGGGCCCTCAACCAGACAAGCCCGCCGTCACTGATGCTGGCGGCGCGGGCATGGGACCCCTCGAGCGGCCGCGAGCTCACCATCTACACGACCCAACCAGGTCTCCAGTTCTATTCCGGCAATCTCTCGACTGCGACGCTCGTCGGTACGAGCGGTCACCGGCAAAGCGACGGATTCGCGTTGGAGACCCAGCACTTCCCGGACTCGCCGAACCGGCTGAACTTCCCTTCGACCGTGCTCCGGCCAGGTCAGATCTACAGCCAGACGTCGGTCTACCAGCTGTCCAAGACCTGAGAGGCAGTACCACGACGTTCGCGTTCGTGTGAGAGCGCTGACACCGATAGATCTTGCGCCGCCTGCTGAAGACCGGTCGACGGGCTCACCGTCGCTAGTTTCCGTCGCATGGAATATCGCCAACTAGGTAACTCGGGACTGCGCGTCTCGACCGTCACACTCGGAACGATGGGCTTCGGCGGAACGGGATGGGCAAGTCCCGTCGGTCACATCGATGTCGAGGGTGCCCGCAGACAGATCGGCCTTGCGCGAGACGCCGGCGTCAACATGATCGACACCGCCGACGTGTACTCGTACGGGTTGTCGGAGGAGATCTTGGGCAAAGCGCTCGGCAGCGATCGTGATCACGTGCTCATAGCGACCAAGGTGCGCTTCCCGATGAGCGACGAGCCCAATGACGCAGGGCTGTCGCGTCACCACATCATCGCCTCGGCCGAGGCGAGCCTGCGCCGGTTGGGGACTGACCACATCGACCTGTACCAGCTGCACGGATGGGACGGCCAGACCCCGCTGGAAGAGACGCTGGGCGCGCTGGACTTCCTTGTCCGCTCGGGCAGGGTTCGCTATGTCGGTGCGTCGAACTTCTCCGCGTGGCACCTCATGAAGGCATTGGCCGCGTCGGAGCGTGCAGGTCTGCCGCGCTTTGTCAGCCAGCAGATCTACTACTCGCTGCAAGCGCGCGACGCCGAGGCCGAATTGGTGCCGGTGTCGATCGATCAGGGTCTGGGCATCCTGGTGTGGAGCCCGCTTGCCGGGGGCCTTCTCTCGGGAAAGTACCGTCGAGAGGGAACCGACGCCCCAGAGGGCAGCCGGCACTTGAGCGGTGAGTGGAACGAACCGCCGATACACGACCAGGAGAAGCTGTACGACACGATCGAGGTGTTGGTCGAGATCGGCTCGGCGCGCGGAGTGTCGGCGGCTCAGATCGCGCTCGCTTACCTCATCGGCAAGCCGGCCGTCACCTCGGTGATCGTCGGCGCACGCACCGAGGAACAGCTCGCCGACAACCTCGCCTCGGCTGAGCTCACGCTCACCGACGAGGAGCTGGCGCGGCTGGACGACGTCAGCGCAGAGCCGCTGCGCTACCCGTACTGGCACCAAGTCGGGAACATATCCGATCGGCTCAGTCCGGCCGATCTCAGCCTGCTCGGTCCCCACATCGCTTGACCACCGCAGTCGCCAGTTCGGGGCTGAAACCGGCCGTCCCGCCGCTAGCCGCTGCAGCCACCGGCTCGAGAAAGACAGGATCGCTTCGCCTTGGGGCCTGGGCGCTCTCGCTGCCTGAACTGAAGGGATCCCTGCGCTCATGAGAGGAACGGCTCGACACCGAGACGCCCTTTCGGTTGACGCCACGACGGCCCATGGTTAAGTTCAACTCATCAACGAAGTACGGAGGAGGTCTTTGATGCTCGTACCGACCCGTGATGATCGCTTCTCATTTGGGCTGTGGACGGTGGGCTGGCAGGCTCGGGACACGTTCGGGGATGCGACACGTGACCCACTGGACCCAGTTGAAGCGGTTTCTCGCCTTGCCGAATTGGGCGCGTACGGTGTGACCCTTCATGACGACGACCTGATCCCCTTCGGGTCCGACGATGCCGAGCGCGCTCGAAGGATCAAGCGATTCCGCGATGCTCTCGACGCGACCGGGCTGGTCGTGCCGATGGTCACGACCAATCTCTTCTCCCATCCCATCTTCAAGGACGGGGCCTTCACGAGCAATGACCGCGAGGTCCGTCGCTACGCCCTCCGCAAGGTCATGCGTAACCTCAACCTCGCCGCGGAGCTCGGGGCAGCGACCTATGTCTTCTGGGGTGGGCGCGAGGGCTCTGAAAGCGACGCGGCAAAGGACGTCCGGGCGGCCTTGGACCGCTTCCGGGAGGCAATCGACCTTCTCGCGCAATACGTCATCGACCGCGACTACCACATCCGGTTCGCGATTGAGCCGAAGCCGAACGAACCGCGCGGCGACATCCTGTTGCCCACCGTCGGGAGCGCGCTCGCCTTCATCTCGACGCTCGAGCATCACGAAATGGTGGGGTTGAACCCCGAGGTCGGCCACGAGCAGATGGCTGGGATGAACTTCGTCCACAGCGTTTCACAGGCTCTCTGGCACGGGAAACTCTTCCACATAGACCTCAACGGTCAGCGGGGAGCAAAGTTCGACCAGGATCTCGTCTTCGGTCATGGCGATCTACTGAGCGCCTTCTACCTTGTCGATCTTCTCGAAAACGGCGGGGTCGCCGGTGGGCCCGCATACGACGGACCTCGGCATTTCGACTACAAGCCCCTGAGAACAGAGGATGCGGCCGGTGTCTGGACCTCTGCCGCGTCCAACATGCAGACGTACCTCCTCCTAAAGGAGCGGGCGGCAGCGTTTCGCGCAGATCCTGCCGTGCAGGATGCCCTGCGAGCGAGCCAGGTCGCGGAGCTGGCAACCCCGACACTCAACGAGGGCGAGTCCTATCACGATCTTCTCGCCGACCGGACCGCTTTCGAGGACTTCGACCTCAAGACGGCCGCCGGGCACGGGTTCGGATTCGCCCATCTCGATCAGCTCGCTGTAGAGCACGTGCTCGGTGCCCGTTGACCGGTCTGACGCTGTGCGACTTCCCGCCGTGCATAACGACCCGGCATGAGGGCCCGATCTTCCGATGACGCTCGTCGCCGGAGTGGACTCGTCCACTCAATCCTGCAAAGTTGTCGTCCGCGACGCGGCGACGGGTGAGCTCGTCCGCAAGGGATGGGCCCAGCATCCGGATTCGACCGAGGTCGACCCGCAGAACTGGTGGAACGCCCTGCAGACCGCACTTGCCGAGGCGGGAGGCCTCGACGGAATCGCTTCGGTCTCGATCGCCGCGCAACAGCACGGCATGATCTGCCTCGACGAGGACGGGAACGTCATACGCCCGGCACTCTTGTGGAACGACACGAGGTCGGCTCCCGAGGCCGAAGCACTCGTGTCGGAGCTCGGTGCCGACACATGGGCACACGCCGTCGGAAGCGTCCCGCTGGCGGCATTCACCGTCTCGAAGCTCCGATGGCTCGCCGAACACGAGCCTGGCAACGCCGAACACACGGCGGCCGTCTGCCTTCCGCACGACTGGCTCACGTGGAAGCTGCTGGGCTCCCAGCACCAGGACGGTCTGAGGATCGGGTCGCTGACGACTGATCGCAGCGACGCGAGCGGCACGGGCTACTGGTCCGCCATCACAGACGACTACCGACTCGACCTGCTGCAGCGTGCGTTGGGACGCGTCGTCAATGTCCCGCGCGTCCTCAAACCGGCGGAGAGCCCCGGCCAGTGTGGTCCTGCACGGCTCGGGCCTGGAGCTGGTGACAACGCCTCGGCCGCTCTTGTAGTCGCCCCGATGGACGGTGACGTCGTCGTCTCGGTCGGGACTTCCGGTACGGCGTTCGCAAGCTCGGACGTCCTGATGCCAGACAGTTCAGGGACCGTCGCAGGCTTTGCCGACGCGACCGGGCGCTATCTGCCGCTCGTTTGCACTCTCAACGCTGCCCGCGTCCTAGACGGCGTTGCCCGGATCCTCGGTGTCGATCAACAAGGCCTCTCCGACCTGGCACTGTCCGGGCCATCGGGAGCCGATGGAATGGTCCTCCTCCCCTACTTCGAAGGAGAGCGAACTCCCAATCTCCCTGACTCGACCGGCGAGCTTTTCGGGCTCAGCCTCAAGACCTCGAGCCCCGCCCATCTCGCCCGGGCCGCGGTCGAAGGCCTGTTGTGTGGCCTGGCTGATGCACTTGATGCCATCGAGTCACATGGCGTCAATATCGAGCGTGTGCGCCTGATCGGCGGAGGCAGCCGCTCCGAAGCCCTCCGGCGGATCGCGCCGGCGATCTTCGGCCGCCCGGTCCTCGTGCCGCCCCCGGGCGAGTACGTGGCCGACGGCGCCGCCTTCCAGGCGATGTGGGTACTCGATCCGGGTCACAAGCCGGCGCCCTGGCCTCTGAGCGGGACGTTGCGATTCGACGCCGAACCGTCTCCTCAGGTACGTGCTCGATATGCGGAAGTTCGCGACGAACACATCTCCCGTGCACGTGTAGGCGAGAGATAACAGGGACCATGGCTAGGGGCAATCCCGAATTTGCCCGGATGCCGAATCAGACGGGGAGAGCGCTTCCCAGCGCGCCCGCGCGTCAGCAGCTGCTGAAGCGCCACAACCTCTCTCTCGTGCTCCGACAAATCGCGGCCTCGCGGAGCTTGTCCCGTGCACAGCTGGCCGCGCGGACCGGCCTCACCAAGGCGACGGTCTCGACACTCGCCGATGCCTTGATAGATGCGGGGCTCGTCGTCGAGCGCGATCCGGAACGAGGCCTCATCGGGCGACCGGGTAGTCCGCTCAACTTGAATCCGCGAGGCCCTGCCGGCCTCGGCATGGAGATCAACGTCGACTACGTGTCCTGCTGCGTCGTGGACCTCACCGGTTCCGTGCGTTTCCGGCAGACGATCGTGGGAGACAACCGGCTGCGCCGACCCGAGGTCGTGTTACGGCGGGCGGTCCGGGCCGCAGGTGCTGCCTGGCGCAAGGCCGATGCTGCAGGGCTCACCGTATTCGGGCTCGGCGTCGGCGTACCGGGTTTGGTGGACTTCGAAGGTGTTCTCCATCGAGCTCCCAACCTGGTGGAATGGCAGGGCATCCCACTTGCCGAGGTCGTCGCCGACATGATCGGCCGGCCTTTACGATGCGTGTACTGCGACAACGAGGCGAACCTGGCAGCTCTTGGCGAGCGCTGGTTCGGTCGCAGGGATGATCTGCAGGACTTCGTGTTCGTGTCGGGCGAGATCGGGGTCGGAGCCGGGATCGTCATCGGCGGTGAGCTGTTTCGCGGCGTCCGAGGCCTCGGGGGCGAGCTCGGTCATGTGACGGTGGATCCGATGGGACCGGAGTGCAGCTGCGGTGGCCGCGGTTGCCTGGAACGCGTCGCTGGCCAAGAGGCGTTGTTCAGGGCCGCAGGGCTGCCGGCAAAAGCAGGGCCCGCCAGCGCGAACTCCCTCACATCGGTCGCAGAGATCGTCCGGCGAGCGATCACTGGCGACCCGAGGACGCTTCTCGCCCTGGAGAAGGCCGGAACTGCGCTCGGCATCGCGCTCTCCGCGTTTCTCAACGTCTTGGATCTTCCCACCGTGGTCCTCGGTGGTCTCTACGCCGAGCTCGCACCGTGGCTGATCGGGCCCGTGACCGCCGAACTGCACGACCGCGTCGTTAACCATTCCTGGTCACCCATCGAGGTCGTCGTATCGTCCCTCGGTGGTGGGGCCTGCGTCAGAGGAGCGGCGGGCGTGACGATACGGCGGATCATCGACGATCCGGTCGCTGTGCTCCCGGAAGCCCTGACAAGGACGTGAATGCCCGCGCCTGACTAACTCGACTGATCTCTCAGCGGTTCACGCTTGACAGCCTCGCCGACAAAGCAGGGACCTCATACTCCCCGCGTGCCAACTGGGGATGTAGGAGTCCTCGAGTCCCGATGCTTGGTCACCAGCGGTTGTGCACAGACGGCGCGATGCACGACCAGTAGATCTCATGAAGACGGGCCAACGTGTCCTCGCTGAGCGTGCAGTGATCGCCCGCACTGGCGTTGTCGCGCACCTGGGCCGGCGTCTTGGCTCCCGGGATCACCGTGGACACAGCCGGATGCGAGCAACAAAAGCGGAGCGCGAGGCTAGTAAGGGTCTCGCCTTCAGGGAGAACTGCTTGAATCTCCGCCAGAGCGGCAAGACCTGCTTTCATGTCGACACCCGAGAAGGTCTCCCCGACGTCGAAGGCCTCGCCGTGGCGGTTGTAACTGCGGTGATCATTGGCCGGAAAGACCGTGTCGACCGTTATCCTCCCTGTGAGCAGTCCCGAAGCCAACGGCACGCGCGCGATGATCCCCACATCGGCGATCTGGACGGCGGGGAAAAGCCGCTCCTCCGGTCGTTGGCGGAAGATGTTGTAGATGATCTGGATCGTTGAGACCCCTGGGTAGTCGAGCGCCTTTAACGCCTCCTCCACTCGTTCGACGGAGACTCCATAGTTGGCAATCCTCCCGGCGCGCACTAGGTCGTCCATGGTGGCGAAAACCTCTTGGTGGTAGTAGAGGTCAGTCGGAGGGCAGTGCAACTGGACGAGATCGAGGCAGTCGGTCTCGAGATTCTTCTGTGAACGCGCGACAAAAGAGTCGATGTTCTCCGGCGAATACCCGGCAACCGATTGGACCGGCAGCCGGCGCCCAAGCTTCGTCGCAACTACGAGCTGCTCATCACGTTCGCGGCGGAGCCTGGCGATCAGCTGTTCGCTGCGACCGTCACCGTAGACATCGGCTGTGTCGAAAAACGTAACGCCGGCGTCGACGGCTGCATGCAGGGCCCGCATGGACGTCTCGTCATCCACGTTGCCCCAGTCTGCACCTATTGCCCATGCTCCAAAGCCGATCACGCTGACGTTGAATCCGGTCTTGCCAAGTCGTCGAGTTTCCATGGCCTCATGGTAGCGAGCCGAGGATTGGTCGACCGATGGACCATTGGGTCTCGGCGAGTCCGGAAAAGGGCAGCAGCAGATGGCGCTACGCGTGCCGATACGTGCCGTACTTCTTCGCGGACTCCACGAGTGCGTGAATATTCTCTGCTGGGGTAGTCGGGGCCATGGCGCACCCCGGGCCCAGGATGAATCCGCCGCCCGGTCCGCAGATGTCGATGACCTCATGGCAAGCGGCATCAACTTCTTCCACCGACCCGAGCGCCAGCAGATTCGTGTCGATGTTGCCAAGCAGGCATGTGGAGTCGCGTGCCGCCGCCTTGAGATGTGCTGCCTCCGTCTTGTGGTCGATCTCCAGTACCTGAGCCCCTGTTGCGATGAAATCGTCGGTAATCCGCTCCGTGTTGCCGCAGATGTGCACGTGCAAAATGATGCCGTGCTCTTTGAGTTCGCTAACCATGCGGCGCTCATGAATCCACGGGTACCGGCTGTATTGTCGTGGTGAGATCATGGCGGGCCCTGCTATCGGCTCGCCAATGGACGTGGAGCGGCCGCCGGACTCGATCAACGCATAGGCATAGCGAGTTGCGACGCGCCTCGCATAGTCGAGCAAAGCGTGGATGAGATCCTCCTCTTCACCGGTCGCCAGATCCATCATGAAATCGCTCATGCCGCGCAGTTCCGCCGCCAAGTCCATCGGCCCTTGATCCGCGCGCGCGCAGATCCAAACCTTGTCACCGATCTCACGTGCGAGGATGCGGATCGCTTTCAAGATCTCGGACATCGGGAAGGTAACATAAGGATCCGGCACCTCTAGGTCGACCACCTTGGAGAGGGAGTCGAGAAGTGGTCGGCCAACCACCGGCGCCGTGTCATCGCCGTATCGGACCTCCATGCCGCACGCCTCGGCATTGCAAGCCGTGCCGTTCTCCAAGAGGATCATGTCGTGCCCGAACTCGCGCCAGGCCGTGAGCATCGCCTCGGCAAGCAGGGTGCCGTCACGGAAGACCTCCGACATCGGCAAGCCCGAGGCGCGGGCGGCCACCTGGAAGTCGTGCAGATCCACGGGCACGCGGTCCGCCTCACGCAGCTCAATGGCAGCCGCTACACGCTCAATCGAGTTCATCCAATCACCCCAGCTAGTCGGCCGCTGCTGTCGACAAACATGACTTGAAACGCCGTGCGCCCGCGTGATCCAGCCGCGGGCCTTCGTCCGGCGGGTTGGTAGACCATCGTAAGGTCACGCTCGCCGCCACGCACTTTCTCGTGGCGCCGTGGTCGCCGTGACCCCGGCACAACCCGTGGGGTTGAGCCATTTGCTTGGTCCGACCGACTGTCAGCGACGTTCCGGCCATCTGTCGTCCAGCGTCTTGCCCCTACGGCTCAGGGCACGCGGGCACCGCCGCCTGTGACCGTCTCGACCATCGCCCAGAAATTCTCGAGAGGCGTGTCCAGCTGCACGTGATGAGTCGGCGCCAATATCAGGCCCCCGTCCACGCCGAGCGTGGCGATGCGGTCGAGCACCTCCTTGCGGACCTGGTCGGTACTGGCGAACGGCAAGGTGTGCTGCTCATCCATCGAGCCCCAAAAGCAGAGGTCCTTGCCGTACTCGCGTTTCACCCTGACGGGGTCCATCGCGGCGGGCTGAATCGGGTTGAGCACATCGATCCCGATCTCGATCAGCCCCGGGATCACCGCGTAGACGCAGCCGTCGGTGTGGTACGCGACCTTCACGTCCGGGTTGATGGCCTTCACGCGCTCGACGATGTGTGCCATTCGGGGCTTGAGGAAGCGCTCCCAGTGGCGGGGGGAGATGAGCATGCCCTGCTGTTGACCAACGTCGTCCCCGAGCCAGATCATGTCCACGCCCATACGCACGAGCGTCTCAGCCGCGGCGAGGTGGTAACGATAAGGGATCTCCAAGATGGCGTCCGCAAGGTCGGGATCTTCGATGAAGTCTGTCAGCAACTGCTCGAGTCCTCGCAGAGCCCATGCCGTCTCGAAGATCGTGGTGACAGTTGACCCGACGATCCAGTACTCAGCCCCACGCTCGGCGATCAGCCGCTCGGCATCGGCGTAGAGCTCCGGTCGACCCGGGTCGGGCGGGCGGTAGCGGGCGACCGCGTCGGCGTCGGCGAGGGGGTGGCCACACGGCTCGGTGTAGTGACCCACGCCGTACGGGGTCGTGTAGGGCACCGACACCCAGCTCACTCCCCATTCGTCGACATACTCGTCGCCCTCTCCGTAGTAAGAGTTTGCCCAGCCCACGGAGGTGACTAGGAGATCCTGATCGAGAGCGATCTCGAGGTCGTACGGATTGCCGCCACCGTGAGGATTATGCGCGCCACCCGCGACGTCAAAGCGCAGATCGGCGCGGAGCCGTTCGGCGAACTCTGGAGTGAAACTTGACTGCCACGGGCAACGATCCGGCGTCGCGTGACTCAGCGCTGTGGCTACACGTTCGCGATGCATGGTTCCTTCGCTTCCTGATTCGTACCACGTAACCGGCAGCACGAAGCAAACCAAGGAGTCGGGACGGGGACGAGGCGAACTCCGAGGAGATCCTAGCTAGCTGGCGATTCATCCCAATGGCCCTGCACGCCCACCTTTGGCGACCGTCGAGGGTCGATCGGCCTGAGAGTCTCTTCGGCGACCGTGTCGTGCCGCGCGTTCGGGGAAATGTCAGGTGCTTGTCGCCAACGCCGCCCGGCGGATCTGCTTGAGGTGGTGGAGCCATTCCACGTGTTCCCGGCCTAGTTGGTCGTGCAATGCACAGAAGACCGAGTAGACCTCGTCGTAGGTCTCGCGGTGCCGCGGAGACGGCTCGTATCGACGTGACATCGCCGGTCTGAGCTCCCCAATCGCTGTTTCGAAGTCGTCGAAACCACCAGTCGACGAGCCCGCAGCCAGAGCGCCGCACAGCGCCGCACCGCGTGCGGGGATCTGGCTCGAGTCGGGAATCGTGATCGACAGTCCGGTCACGTCCGCCAGCAACTGCATCATGAGCGCGCTGCGCTCGGCTATCCCTCCGCATGCGACGATCTCTCGAATGGCGACGCCATGTTCGACGAAGTTCTCGGCGATCCGCCGCGTGCCGAAGGCGACCGACTCGAGCAAAGCCCGGTAGACCTCCACCGGCGTCGTCGCGAGGGTCAGGCCGGCGATGACGCCTGATAGGTCCGCATCCCCGAGGATCGTCCGGTTGCCGTTCCACCAATCGAGAGCTACGAGTCCGCTCGCTCCCGGCGCGAGTCTGGTCGCCTCTCGTTCGAACTCCTCGTACCAGCTCGTTCCCGTGCCCGGTTCGCCGCTCTTCAGGCCGAGGAGCCGGCTCCCGAACCAAGCGAACATGTCCCCAACGGCCGCTTGCCCGGCTTCGTAGCCGAAGAACCCGGGTAGGATGCCGTTCTCCACAACTCCCGTGATCCCTGGCATCCGGGCCTCGTGCCGGTCGATGACGAGGTCGCAGATCGACGTGCCCACCACCATCAGGAACACTCCGGGACTCTGCACGCCGGCCCCGGGGACCGAAACGAACGAGTCGACGTTGCCGACAGCGACCGCGACCGATCTGTGCAAGCCGAGACGGGCCGCCACGTCGGCTCGCAGCGACCCGGCAGAGTGGCCGGGGGCGAAAAAGCTCGTCCCCAGTTTCTCGCTGGGGTCCGGAAACCCCGGGTAGGCGGCCTCAAAGAACGCGCGGGACGGTAGTCCGTCGCTCGCCGACCAGCACGCCTTGTAACCCGCCGAGCAGCTCGCTCGCGTGAGCTTGCCCGTCAGGTGCCAGACAATCCAATCGGTTGCCTCGACGAACGCGCTCATGGCGTCATAGACGGGGCGGTCCTTCTGCCAGGTCTCTATGAGCTTTGGGAAATACCATTCAGAAGAGAGCCGCCCACCGTAACGGGCGAGAAAGCTCTCATCCCTTTCGATCGCGACCACGTTCAAGCGATCCGCGACCGGCTGGGCGGAGTGGTGCTTCCAGAGCTTGACCCAGGCATGAGGGTGGTCTCGCCACTCGTCGAGCTGACACAGCGGCGTGCCGTCCTCGGTCACCGGCAGCACTGTGCAGCAGGTGAAGTCGATGCCGATGCCGATCACCTCTTCTGCTGTCACCTGGCCGGCCGCCAGCGCCTCGGGAATCCCGCGGTAAAGGACCTCGAGGTAATCACCGGGGTCCTGTAGAGCGGTATCCGGCGGGAGCTCCCCACTGCTCGACGGAAGTCTCTGGTCGATGACGCCATGGGGGTAGCGGACCTCAGCGACCGCGAGCTCTTCACCGCTTCGCAGGTCGAGGAGGAGCACGCGGCCGGACTCGGTCCCGAAATCGACTCCGATCGTCACGCGCCGATCGCCCGGCGGTCCCGATGCACTCATGCTCCACCCGCCACGGCGTAGCGCCTTGAGGTCTCGGGCGCGCTCACACGGATGTCCCACGTGGTGTCAGACGAACATTTCAGAATTTCAGGTGCCATCTCGCCATTATGTCGCGCTCTTGCGCCGGCCGAAGTTGACCGCGGTCGCTCGGCGATCTCGCGTCCTCCGCCTTCGCCCGGCTGCGCGGAGGTGGACTCGTTGTCGGATGTGAACGCCCTCCGCGACACCGGCTTTAGTCGCGATCCGGGCGACTCAGCTCACAGCGCCGTGAGCCGTCCCGGGGAAAGTGCGGCTTCGATCGCCGCCTGGAGCCTGGCTTGGCCTTCCAAGAAGTCAAGTACCGTGTAACGAGCTCGGATCCGGTTCGCCCATCGGAATGTCGCCCTCAGCGTCGCCGTCTCAAGGCCGAGGAACCCAGGCTCAGAGGGAATGCGCGCCACCAACAGGGCCTCGGCGACGAGAGGGAACACGCCCATGGCCTCGCCGACGTGCTCCTGCACGGATTCCCAGCGCGACGGCGTTGTCGGCCATGCCGAACCGTGCTCGGCAAGGAATCGGCGCTTCTCGTCCAGGACGGCGTTCACCTCAGCGTCATGACCGGCGAACCATGAACGCGCTTGGTCACCATCGGGAGTGATCGGGTGTGGGGAGGCCAGCTCCCGTATGCCTCCGCCAAAGGCATGCCGCTGAAGCCGCATAGCGAAGTGTGTCGCGTACCCCACCTGAAAACCGTGCGGAGTGTGGGCTCGCCGGCCGGTCGCCGCAAGAAGGTCCCAGAAATGTGACGCGTGGTGCTCACAGCCGCTCGCCGGTCGCGAGTTCCCGATCATCGCCATGGCGATTCCGGACTCGATCAACCCGCGCATGAACCCGGCTACCGCTTCTGTCGATCCCTCGAGGATGTCGGTGACATGCGTAACGGCGTGAAGCAGGGGTGAGGTCACTCGTCGCTCAACTTCCACGCAGAAATACTCGCCGTACAACTCGTGGGACGCCAGCCAATCGACGTGTGCGGACGCCTTGCCGAAAAGGTCACCGAGCCCTGCGCGGGTCATGTCCAGGGGCGCTGCGGCGATTGTGCGGGGGTCTGCGAAGATCGCCACTGGGGGAGCTACCGGAAAGCTCTTCTTCATCCCCCCGAACTCCATCACGGCGAGGTTCGACGCGTACCCGTCCATGGAAGCGGCAGTGGGCACGCTCACGAATTCCCGCTCCATAAGGCTCGCGACATACCGGGTCGTATCAGTGATCACGCCAGACCCGACTGCGACGATCGAGTCTGCTCCCGAATCCCTCAACGATTCGTGCAGACGCGAGACACTCGTCTCATTGGCTAGCAGACCATCGCGCTCGGGGAAGCAGAAGGATTTGACGCTCAAATTTGCTCGCGACAGCTCACCGATGACCCTGGATCCGGTGGCTTCCTCTGTGTTTGCGTCCATGACGACGAAGGGCCGCGACCAACCACGCCCTTCCACGTACGCGACAAGCTGCTCGACGGCCAGCTCGTCGATGACGACCTTCTCGGTTGGGATCCGATGGACCGCGCCGCAGGTGCAACGATCATCCGGCACGGATCCTGTATTGCCGACGATTCGTACGACCATGGACCTCACTACCTCGAAATGGGAAAATGCCACGCAGAGCGGGTTCAGAGCCCAGCGTCAGGCCGTAGTATGCCCCGAAACTGATCTCGTGGACCAAGTGAGAAGGGATGGGGCAACCTCTTGCGGGTATGCCCACCAAGTCGCTGTTCAGCCCGGGGCAAAGCCTTTCGGGCGCCGCTTGGCTAGGCTAGATCGTGACAACCCGACCGTTCCCGTAGACGAAGACCGCGAAACTGAGGTCGAGCCGCTCGCCGTGGCTCTTCCGGTCAGCTATGCCGGCACCTGCTCGTTGATCCCTGTCAGACGGCAGGATCGGTTACGTCGGCTCGGCGGTCAACCCGAAGCGTCTTGAGAGCTCCGATACCGGAAGCGGGAACGAAGAAGACCGACTCCGGGTGAACGGTGCCGTCGATCACGTCCCGGGCGACGTCGGATAGGCGGCGGCGGTTGTTCCGGGCATAGACCCGCAACATCGAGAAGGCCTCCGCCATCTCGACGCCGCACCTCTCGGCGATGATGCCCTTGGCTTGTTCGATGACTATGCGGCTGTTGAGCGCATGACTGAGCTGGTCGTTGAGAGCACGGAGGTCGAGCTCTGCGCGGTGGTGGAGGATCGCGATGCTCGCGACGTCCGCGAGAGACTGGGCCGTGTTTTCGTCTCTTTGGTCCATTTGGCCTTCGCGGCTTCTGAAGAGGTTCAGGGCACCGATCGTCTGTTGCCGCACGTGCATGGGCAGGGCGTGAACAGATCGGAACCCCGCCTCAATGGCGCGAGGTGTGAAGCGGGGCCACCTGTCGTAGGCCGTTGCCAGGTCGGGGTCGACGACCGGGAAACCGCTGCGGCAGCAGTCTGGACACGGTCCTTCCTCCGATTGTGACTCGAAGACTTCCAGGACGTGCATCGCCTCGCTGGATGAAGCGACAATGCCGAGCTTGCCGTTTGGCTGGGGGAGCATTAGCCCGGCGGCCTCGACGTCGAGGATCTCGACGCATCTGGCCGAGAGGAATGTGAACAGGTCGACGATGTCGAAGCCTTCGACCAGTGTGTCGGCCAGCTGAACCAGGGTGCGGGTCAGGAGAAGCTCTCGGGACGACTGAGGTTCGGTCAATTCGGACTCCCTCCTACGCGGCCGCCGATTCCGCACAGCAAAGAGGTCGCCCCCGTTGATCGACGAGCTGCGCCGAAGGCGACAACTTTCCGGGCAGCTGGCTTGTGACCGCACCACTGCTCAACCCGATTTCCAGGTTGCGGAGAACCCCTACGGGGATAAGGGTGAACAGCACGAGGACCGCCGTTGCCTTGCGCGTTGCCGACAACCGTTCGGTCGGGCGGCAGGCCGTAAGAGAGATGTCCCGCTTCACGAACAGCTGATGCACTCACCGCAGTCCGCCTATTGCAGACGTGAGGGCAGAAACGTACCTTGACCAAAGGGCCCCCTGCACTCCTGCGTTGCGCGCTCATCGCGCTTCCCGTCTCTTGCCTTCTCGTAAGCTCGAGGGCTTCTCAACCCTTCTTGCTACGCTAATGACCCCGTCGCGGCGAACGCCCTAGGCAGCAATCCTGATTACATAGGCGAATGCCCTGTTCCAGGGTCACCCGAGTGTTTGGAGGAGCTTTGCCAGAAGTTCTGCTTGCGAATGCACGCCGAACTTCCTGTAGATGGCGGTGAGGTGGTTCCTAACCGTACTTGGGCTCAGGTATAAGGCGGCAGCGATATCCTGTGCTCGCTCCCCAAGGACGAGCCGGCTGAGAATCTGCCACTGCCGTGTTGACAAACTGCCAGAAGCCACGCGTGATCGAACCTGGCCCATACCGCCAAGCACGTCGTCGCCGAGAGCAGCGAGTTGCTGATGAAGCTCAGAGCTCAACTCGACGCTGGAATCAGCAAGGGCGACGAGAGTCAGACCGAGGCGAGGGGGTGAATGTTGGCACATGGCCGCCACTAGGCACAAGACTTCTCGCCAACCGTCGTCGCAGGCGCGCAGGTGAGTTCGCAGTGTTACTGCACCGCCGTCTGACGCGACTCGGCCGACTGCCGACATGAAGCTCTGCACTTCGGCAGGCTGAAACAAACCGAGCAGCGAAGAGCCCTTATAGGTTTCCGGTCTGCAGCCAAGGATTCCCTCGATGTCGCTACTGACTTGTTCAATCGTCCAGTCGTGGTCGGTCACGGCAAGGCCAATTTTGAGGCTGGCGTCAAAATACGGCCAACGCTCCACCGTCGTTTCCGGTTCAAGAACGGCCAGACAGAATCTGTTCCCGTCTCTGGCCGTCACTTGCACGTAGACATTCGTCCTGAGCTCGGTGCCGTTGGCTCTCTGCAACCGACGGACGGCTCGGTAGCCCTCTATGGCTCCCGATGCAAGCAGCCTCCCCGTTTCCTCCACACGGGATCGGTCGTCTGGGTTCATAATGTCGATGGTCCGGAGACCGTCCAACGAATCGGGAACCCTGCCAAGAAGCTCGTAGGTGGCCTTGTTCGCGCCGAGAATGACCAGGTCCTCGATCCTGAATACGATGAGCGGTTGCGGGCGGTTGCGGAGGATTTCGGCGACCGCAGGCAGCATTAGGGCGCTCGTCATCGCACCTACAGACCCCCTTTCGTACACTGCATTCCTCAGAGAGCTGATGGCATCGACAAAGGACCCCGATAGCCCTCCTCACCAACATTAGTGGTGAAACGCTCCGGCCGATCTTCAGGGCTAGCAGTTCGTCCCGCCACCTGTCACATGGCGAGAACACCGTGTGCGTGTCATGTCCGCGCCGCTTCACGCCTCGGCTCTACCTAACGACCGTCGCAAAAACCGCCTCTTCGTTCAAGGCGCGTGACCCCGACGGCGCCAGCCATCGACGAGCGCTCGCGGTGCAAAGGTGGTGCAGGTTCCAAGCAATTGACAGAAGCCACGGGCAAACTATCTGGTGCGGGCAGTGGGGTCAGCTGGACCCGACCAGCGACCTCAGCCTTATCAGAACTGGTGAAAGTTGTCCTCATGTGTCGCGTCAAGTCGTGGCGGCTCGCAAAGCAGCCGGTCAGTCCAGTTGGACCAGCCGCAGCTTTCTTCGACCCACGGCGACCGACTTGTTGGGACTGCCGCGACGTCCGGTCGGCTCCCTGCGTGAGTTCGACCCGTGAGGTCGATCCGACTCAGTCACGCAAAAGATGTCCAGATCCGATCGATGGGCGCGACATAGAGACGGTCATCAAAGCCATAGGACCGCTCGCCGGCGTAAAGCGCGACTCCCGCGATGAAGGCATCCCCCGCGATGTCACGTAGACGCCCCAGTGCCCGCATGTCTTCGCTGGGAATTCGCGTGCCGCTCTTTACCTCCACTGCTGCAATTCTCCCGTCGTAGCGTTCGATCACGAGGTCGACCTCATCGCCGTCGTAGGTGCGCCAGTGATGCCATCCCGCGACACCATCGAGCCAAGTCGACTGTTTCACGAGCTCGCCGACAACGAACGTCTCGAGCAGGTGGCCGAACTCCGTTAGCGCACTGGCATCCCGGCGGAGAAGACGTTCAGGTGTAAGACGGAGTAGCCGCGCCGCCAGACCGGAATCGACGAGGTGGACCTTTGACGTGCCCGTCGTCCTTCTGCCGAGCGTTCGACCCCATGCAGGAAGCTGACGAACCAGAAAGACGGACTCGAGGAGCTCGACATAAGCAGCTGCCGTGTGACGGTCTAGCGCCGCCGCCTGCGCGGTTGACGTGATACTCAAGAGCTGGCCTGTCTGTGCGGCGAGGTGGCGAAGTAACACTGGAAGCTGGCGACGCTGTCGGATCTTGCTGACCTCAACGACGCCGCGTTCCAAGACGAGATCGATATAATCGTCGAACCATCGGTTTCGCGCGACAACGGTTCGCGATAGCGCGATCGGCATTCCGCCCGCCGTGATCCGTTGCGCGTATTCTTCTCGCGAGGTCTCCGACCTCGCACTCGTCAAGAGCCGCGATGGCTCTCCAAAAAGCAGCATCTCCACAAAGTCCTCACGAGTTCCCGCGATCTCACCCTGGGAAAATGGGAGGATCGGTAGGACGTTGACCCGCCCAGCTAAGTACTCCGCCACTCCAGGGCTCGCAGTTGATCTGGTTGAGCCAGTGAGAATGAACCGCCCGGGACGAAGCTCCTCATTGAGCTCGGCCTTGATCGCAGCGAGTAAGGCTGGTTCGTGCTGGTATTCGTCGATGAGGACTGGTGACGGTCCAGCGACAAACCTATGTGCGTCGCTGCGCACCGCGTCTCGGGTCGGAGGGTCGTCGAGGTCGATGACCTCCCTATCTCGACGCGCGGCAATTTGATGGAGAAGGTAGGTCTTTCCGACAGTGCGAGGTCCCTGAAGAAGTAGCAGAGGCTCTTCGTCGAGACGCGCGAGCACGATGTCTAGAACTCGGCGTTTGAATCGAGGCTGCCTGGGCATGCGCTTAGGCTAGCAACTGTCCGCCAATATCGCGGCGAGTTATTCACCAATTACGCGGGCCGTTGTCCACCAACTTCGCGGAAGCTGCCGACCGACTTTGCGTACCGGGACAGTCTCGGACAAGACGTCGCCGGTCCCAGGTGGGGGCCCAGGCGCGCATGCCGCGAGCACCACTCCCGCGGTCGCCATGAGTCCCAGGAACAGGATTGAACGGACAGGTCCCTTGAGCCAGATGATATTCAGAATACGGCGGGCCGAAGGTAGTCGCTGCAGGTATCCTCACCGAACGATGCACCGTGGCAACGTGTGCGGGTGTCACGCCAGGTTCCGACTACGCCCATCGGGCGCTCTCCCAGTGTGCTTTGGCGTCGTGTTCTGCGGCGTGATGGACTTCGCCGCCGAGCACGGCCTCCGGGTACTGGACTACGTCTTCATGACCGAGGACGCCAAGTGTTTACGGGGTTTCGAAGCGCGGACGACAGTTAGTCTGCTCAAGGCCGTTTGCTCGGAGACAGCGGACATTACCGCCCGTCGCAGATCCGCGCCGTCGGCCCTCCAACGCGAACCGCCACCGAGTCCCGACGCACCGCTAGGAGCCCCACGGTCCTACGGTGAGGTCTGACACCCCATAGACCTTGCAGCGCGCTGGCAGGTTCGGGCGTGTATGTGATTGTGAGGCTGATGAGCGGCTCTGGGCTGACGGACTACGACGAGTTCTTCGCCGAAACGCGCCCAAAGTTGGTCGGACTCGGGCTCGCGCTCACCGGGGATCTGCAAATCGCCCAGGAGCTAGCTCAAGAGGCCCTCATTCGCGCGTGGGTCCACTGGCGACGGATCCGTAGCTATGACCAGCCGGCTGCTTGGGCCCGGCGGGTCGTGCGGAACCTCGCGGCCGACCGTGCCAAACGTCTGCGGCGCACTCCGGCAACACCGCTGATCGAGCACGTACCTGCACCAACGCCGGACCGCTTGGCGTTGATATCGGCTCTTGCCATGCTGCCCAGGCAACAGAGAGAGGCGCTCGTCCTCCACGACGGGATCGGCCTGTCGGCGGCCGAGGTCGCGATCGAGCTGGGCGTACCCGAGGGCACGGTCAGGTCCTGGCTGAGCAGAAGCCGCGCCATGCTGGCGCCGATCCTCGGTGCCGAAGACAACGCAACGGAGGTGAGGTGTCATGAGCGCTCCTGAAGACGCGGTCCGCCAAGCCGTAAGGGACCTAGTCGCAAGCGGCGCGGCCGAGCCCTGGGAGTTCTCGCCTGCCGACGCTCGCCGGGCTGGCCGATTCCGCTTGGCGCGGTTCGCATCTGGCCGTCGCCGTTACCGACAGCCGAGGCCAGCCGTCGCGCGGGTAGCCACCGTGTTGGTCTTGGCCGTCTTGCTCGTGGCAGTCTTCGTCGCGCCGTGGCCACAGTTCCATCTGTTCGGCTCGTCTCCCACACAGCAGGCGCTCGGGCCTTTCGCGACAATGCCCCGCGTCGCCGAGTCGGGCGCCTCGGCGTGTCACTCCGACGGCTCTACAACCACTGGGTCACAGCCTGGCCTTGGCCTCGCCGCGGTGCAGTTCGTCTCCTCCGAGCAGGGTTGGGTGGTCGGCGCGGGTCGCATCCTCGCCACCGATGACGGCGGCCACAGCTGGCAGGTGCAGTATCGCGGGTCGGCGGGCCTGCTTGGCGTCGACTTCGTGGATGCCGACCACGGCTTCGCGGTCGGTGGCAGCCAGCTGCTGGCGACCGATGATGGTGGCAAAAAGTGGTCAGAGCTCAAAGAACCGTGCCTTCCCATCCGCTCGGTTCATTTCACGAGCCCCAGCTTCGGCTACGCCGTGGCCGGAGGATCACTGATGGATTCGCTCAAGGGCAGCGAGCTTTTCGTCACATCCGACGGGGCTCGTCACTGGCGTCACGACACGAAAGCGCCGGCGAGCGTCCAGAGCTTGTGTTTCACGACGCAATACGACGGGTGGATCGGCACGCCGGGGAAGGTCTGGCGCACAGTCGACGGAGGCCTCCACTGGTCTCTGTCATTCTCCGAACCACACCGCAGCGGCCCTCCTGGTCAGGGCGACGAGGCGATGGTGCAGTGTGGCGGCACGCGGGGCGCCTGGGTCCTGTTCCTCGGCTCCGGGGCCGCTACGACCCACTCCCCGTACGTGGCCTTTGCGACGAGGGACGGTCGTTCATGGCACCCGGTCCTCGAGGAGACCTTCACCGAATCGGGGATCATGCCCAAGGTCCACGCCCCCGACGGGCCCGGCACCTATCCCGGGCCGTTCAGCGCCGTCAGTGGCGAGACCGCCATCTTCGTGGGGTTCTCACCGGCACCGGCCGTCGCGCCCATGGACATCGCGACCGACAACGGGTCAAAGCTCAGCTCGAGCCGGAATGTGACCGGCATCTATGAGCCCACAGGCGTCGCCTTCGTGAGTGGAGACCGTGGGTGGGTCATCGGTGTGAGCGTCCCGATCGGCGGTTGGGTGATCGAGGCGACCTCCAACGGAGGGCGCACCTGGACGCGTCAGTGGTCGAGCGCCGTGGCCAGCGCCGTCTCGTACCCGACGCAGAAGACCGTGGCGGTCAACAAATCCGGGTATCCCGCGCTCAACTCGAACATGCTTCATGCACTGCTGCCCCTCAACGACGGTCAGACGCCGGTCCCGGTGCCGCGGTCGAAGATCTCCGGTGCGATCACTGTCCAGAAGGCGGTCGACATCGCCACGTCCACCGATTTCGCGAAGGGCGCCCGTGTGGTGGGGGCGAGCCTCGTGCGGGTTGTGACGGGCCCGGGTGTTCTGACGACGGCGGTCTGGCTCGTCCTCGTCGACCCCCCCGGCCCTCACCTGTGCATCACCCTAGTAGGACGCACTCCGACGAGTCCGAGCTGCCGTGTGAACGTCTATGTGGTCGCCATTGACGCGCAAATGGGCAGCGTTTTGTGGAAGGGCACAACGGTGTCATCGACGTTGGGTCCTCTCCCGGTCTTCCCCGCGACGGCGCCACGGCCGGAGACGCCGACGACCTTCCTCGCCCGCGCAAGGTCTGGCCTCGAGGGGACCTTCTCTGCTGTGTATCAGTTCAGTGGCCCGACTGCGCGCACCAACAACCCCGCCACGGTCACCGTCGCGCAGCAGGCTCCGGTGGGGACCAGTGCGTGGCCCGGAGACAAGCCCGGTGAATGGTCTTATCGCCTGACAAACCCCCACGGCCTGGCTGTGGAATGGGTCGTGCGAGGGAGCACCGTGGAGGACTGCTACCGCTTGCACGCCTCGAAGTGGCATTGCAGCGCGGGGAACTACCCGGGAGATGCCGGTAGCAACGGCTACACAATCGCGACCGAGCCGTATCTCCCGGGTACCGCGTATACCTTCCTCAGTTTCACCATCGATGGCGGACAGTCGCACGGCGCGCTGGCCATCCGCACTGAGACGTCGAGCTTCGGACCATTGACTTGCCTCGCGGTGAAGGATCCTGCCGAGTCCTATTGCCTGACGCGCGCCGGCCGGTTTGCCAGCTTCTTCACGAGCGCGGGTCTGAGTGGCACTGCCTGGACCGAAGCCAGGCTCGTCAGCGAGCAATCGACCGCCCCTGCGAGGGACTTCACTCTCTCCGGAGTTCCGAAAGGGCCTTTCGAGCTGCCGCCGCCAGGCTGAGCGACGACGCGAAAGCTGAACGCGACAACCGTGAGGTTGTACACGAAGAGGCAAGCCCCGCGCGTCGGACTGACTGCCACTTTCAGTCCGTCACGGGCGCTGCCATCAAAACAACTGCCGGCTGGAATACGCGACATTGCTGCCGAGGAGCTTCTTGCAGTCGTGACAGCGAGGCGTGTGTCGATTCTCGTCGCGTTGGCAGGATTGGGCTTGGTGGTCGGTTCCTGCACGACATCAACAAGTCGACCCCTCGGGCAGAAGCCAACCACCACGAGAACACCGTCGCCGCTTCGTCCAGTGCTCGCGGTGCACACCGAGGCAACGCCATCGGCCTGGGAACCTGTCGAGTACGGAAGAGCTCGGATCTCGGTGCCCGCGGGCTGGAAGGTCGGCTACGACCCGGGAGCGACGGCGCGTACGATCCTCGGCTCGCTTCGACCTTCTTCGAGCAGCAGTCGCCCATCTCCGGTCGAGATCCGACTCGTCCTGAGTACGGCTCAAGTGATTGCGGGCACCCCGATCCGAGGTGAGGCGCTGCTCACGAACACCACCGGCAGAACCATCACAGTCAATACTTGCGCCGTCGACGGATGGCTCTTTGTAGGGCTGACAAACAACCAGGTGAGCTACGACGCTTTCCGCTTCTTGGTGGCCTGCCATCCGACGATCCACCTCAGGCCGGGCGTGAACCGCTTCGCGGTCTCGATCTCAACCACGTTTCAGGGCTGCACCCAGACGCGAAGCGAAGCGACACCGCAGCTGCCAGCGTGCATTCCGCCGGAGACCCCGCCGCCACTTCCTGTAGGGGAATACACCACGAAGGTCGTCACCTTTGGCCTACCGCACGGGACACAGCTCCCGTCCCCGATCAGAGTCACGCTCCTCGCGACGCCCACTCCTGTCTCTCACGGCCCGTGGCCCGAGGATGTGATCGCGCGTGCAAACTTCGCCCCGCAGACTGCTGTTCTCATCCCGGGCTCCACGGCGTCATCGAAGACATTCGCCTTCGGTTTCGCGATCAACGGCTGCATGGAACCGTGTTCGGAACCAATTGTTCGCCTCGATCTGCGCTCAGGAGCACTCAAGGTTGGGCCCGTGATGTCTGCTACCTCGTATTTGGAGAATGTTGATGGGCGGGTCGTCGTCTTCACGGCACAGAAGGTGTCTCTTCCGGAGTCAGCGGTACGGATGACGTGTGGATCAACGACGGCGGCGTACTTCTGCTCTTGAACACAGCCACCGGCAAGATCGTCCGCCGAGAGTACGCCGGGGCCGACGTCGCGTCGCTGGCGCTCTCGCCCGACGGCCCAATCCTTTATGCGCTCAGCTATGTTTCACGAGCCAATGACGCGCGCGGCCTGGTCAGGGAGTTCAACGCCATCACTGGCCAAGTGCTAGCGACGCGTCGGCAGCCCTTCTTGTCGGGCGGCACCGCCGGGCTCACGCCTGTTGAGGGAGCCGTCTGGGTCACGAGCTATCTCTCGTCCGTCAGCGTGCTGAGCTCCAACGGTCTCCGGCCGATGGCCTTGCCTCAAGGCGCCTTGCCACTCGATCCGCCCTCGGCCACCGCCTACCGAGGGTTCACCGCCTACAACCTCGGTGCCTTCTTACTGCTCCAGAGCTACCGAGGCATGACCTGCCTCGCGCCTACGACAGGATCGCTACGCGCAACCGCGCTTTGGACAGCAAAGCAGGCGCCCAGTTGGACGCCGATCGCTCTGGTCGGCCACATCCTCGTGGCTGTCCAGGTCACAAGCTTCACGTCAAGCAAGGTCCTCGCCGTCCACATACCGGAGGCCTGCTTCGGCTGAGGCGGAGGGTGATATGGGGCCGTGAGCATGTTCGATGCGACAGCCTCTCGGCGCACGTCAAAGGCATTAAATTTAGACTTAGAAGGCGGGCCACCAAGCTGATCGCGCCAAGCTTGCACAGCGCAGAGGCGGTGAGCCAGCTCTCCGGTGGTCAGCTCTGTCAGGTCGTGCTTATCAGCTTCGACCCCTAAGTACTCGCCCTCGATTCAGGTTCGAGAGCATTGCCATGCGGTTTGCTGGTGTCACAGGGCACGAATCCGAAGACAGCTACTTGAGATGATCTTCAGTGACGATCAGACGGACCGTCTGGTTTCGGTAAGCGACGCACTTCACCACCTTCGGACAGTTCCTACTGCGCGGACGCATCGCCCGTTGCGTAAAGGGTTGACACGGCCTCGATTCCGTCGGACAAGATTCCGTCGTCGTCGACGATTGCCGATCCGTGGAGCGCTTACTGGACGTCGGTCAATCACGGCGGTGCGATCGACTTTGTGACAGCGCGGACGGGATGGCGCCTCGATGGTCAGTTCTGGGGTCCACGCCTCGACGACAACCCCGGAAGCGGTGTGGTGGATAACGGCTCTGCGTGGCCCGGTACCTCGATCGAAGAGACGACCGATGGCGGGACGAACTGGTCGACGATCTTGCACATCGCCAACGGCATCTGGGGGATAGACCTCGTCTCTAGGAATGTGGGCTTCGCTGTCGGGGTGACTTCCCTGCGCATCACGAGCGACGGCGGCAAACGCTGGCGGCAGGCTTCCGAGCCAGCGGGTCGCCCGCTCGTATGGGTCGAGTTCAACACGAGCAAGCTCGGCTACGGGCTCACCACTACCGGGACGCTGGTGCGCACGGTTGCCGACGGGTCATCGTGGAGCTCCACCAGGATGACCACAACAGCCACCGCCGCGTGCTTCGCCTCGGCTTGGGTCGGCTACGTGGCCGACCGCTCGGGTGACCTCTATGCCACCCACGACGGTGGGAGATCGTGGGCCGAGGTCGAGCGCGGGCCCTGCCGGCCGGAACAGTTCAGTGGTCCCTGGAGCGCCCTGTCGTGCAACGGCACGAGCATCTGGCTCGGCCTGCAGCTGATCTGTGCTGCCGCCTGTGCCGCTACCAGCCCGTACCTGGTTACACACAGCGCCGATGGCGGCTCCTCGTGGTCGACGATGGCTAGTGACTGGCCCGCTGCCTCACCGACAACCGCACCCGTCGCCTACCTGGCTGCTGTCGCGGCGGGGCGGTCGGACCGCGAGGTGGTCGTGGACCTTCCGACCGAAGACTCATCACCGCCGACAAGGCTCCGTCTCATCGCCAGCCAGGGGCCAGACAACACGTACACCACTGCCACGATCCCCGCACTGCCCGCCTCGTCCTCGGCCGCCTTGGAGTTACATATCTGCGACATGACCCTCGAGATCACGCCTACTAACAGGGCTTTTTCGGTGGGGCTACTCAGACTCGAACTGAGGACCTCAGCATTATCAGTGCTGCGCTCTAACCAACTGAGCTATAGCCCCGACGAAACGGTCACGCTACACCAACTTCACCGACATCTCCCAGGGCCGGTGGCGACGCTGTTCACACGATCGGCAATTTTGCCTGAGTGCCCGCGATCTCTGTCTCCTGGGAAACCTTTGTCACCGCCGCGACTGTCTGACCGTCATCGAGGTTCATGACCCGAACCCCGGTCGCGTCGCGTCCTTGGGCTGCGATCTGCCGCACCGAAGTGCGTATCATCACGCCCGCCGACGACACGACGATGATCTCGTCCTCGAGCGATGCCATGATCGCAGCGACGACCGATCCTCGGCGCTGGGTAAGCCGGATACCCCGGACGCCCTGACCCCCTCGGGTCTGGGCGTTGAAATGATCGAGTTTGGTGCGCTTGCCATACCCGGCATCGGTGACGATGAGCAGATCCACCCCGTCACGAGCCACGTCGCACGACACTACCTCGTCGCCCGCACGCAGCCGCATGCCCCGGACCCCGGCTGCACTTCGACCCATCGGCCTGACCTCGGACTCCGCGAAGCGAATGGCGGTGCCGTGCTTGCTCACCATCAGCAAGTCGTCGTCTCCACCCGTCCGGACGACGCGCACGAGCTCATCGCCTTCGTTCAAGTTGATCGCGATGAAACCTTCCCGGCGAGACTTGTCATACTCGGAGAAAGCAGTCTTCTTCACCTGACCGCTCTTGGTCGCGAAGACGAGGTACTGGTCAGGATCGAATGTCCGCGTATCGACAATTGCCTGGATGCTCTCGGACGGCTCCAGGGGTAGGAGGTTGATGATCGGCGTTCCCCGGGCGTTGCGCTCCTTCACGGGAACCTCGTGGGCCCTCAAACGGTAGACCTTCCCGCGATTGGAGAACAGGAGGAGGTGAGAGTGCGCCGTGGTGTGAAGGACCTGGTCAATAAGATCCTCCTCCTTCAGCCTCGTCCCTTGGACTCCCCGTCCGCCGCGTGCCTGAGCACGAAAGGCATCCGCCTGGACGGCCTTTATGTAACCGGCACGAGTCAGCGTGACGACGAGTTCTTCGTCCTCGATGAGATCCTCGACGAACAGCTCGCCGGGATCGTGGATGACACGTGTGCGCCGTGGCTGCGCGTGTTGCTGCTTGATGGCCGCGAGTTCGGCCGAGATCACACCGCGAAGCCTGGCGGGGTCGGCCAGAATCGCTTCAAGCTCTTCGATCGTCGCCCTCAACTGGGCCATTTCGGTCTCGAGCTCGCTGCGGCCGAGGCGCGTTAAGCGACCGAGGGTCATGTCCAAGATATGGTTCGCCTGTTCTTCGCTGAACGCGAACGGCTCGGCCATCAGGTTCACCCTCGCATCCGCCCGGTCTTCGGAGGCACGGATCCTCGCGATGACCGCGTCGAGCATGTCGATGGCGCGGAGCAGTCCCTCGACTATGTGCGCTCGTGCCAATGCCTTGCGGAGGCGGAATTGTGACCGCCTCGTGACAACCTCCACCTGGTGCGCGACATAGGCTTTGAGCGCCTGGGCAAGATTCAAAAGGCGCGGCACGCCGTCGACAAGGGCCAGCACGTGCACCCCGAAGGTCGTCTGCAGAGGAGTGTGCTTGTACAGGTTGTTCAGAACAACGTTGGCATTCGCATCGCGCTTCAGGGTGATGACGAGGCGTGAGACTCTTCCGGCCGAGTCGTTCTGCACGCTACTGATACCGGTCAAGTCACCCGATTCGATGGCGTCCGCGATCTTCATCTCGATGCCCGCGACCGAGGTCTGATACGGGATCTCGGTAACGATGATCTGGTCGGCACCCGACCGCGACTCTGAGATCTCCGCCACAGCGCGCAGCTTGACCGAGCCGCGCCCGGTACGGTAGGCGTCGAGCAGGCCTGCCCGGCCGAGGATCAAAGCGCCCGTCGGAAAGTCCGGGCCCTTGACGAACCTCATCAGCTCGTCGGGCGTCGCCTCCGGGTGTTCGAGGATGTGCAGCGTTGCGTCAATGATCTCGGCAAGGTTGTGTGGCGGGATGTTGGTCGCCATTCCGACGGCGATTCCTTGCGAGCCGTTGACGAGAAGGTTCGGAAAACGGGCAGGCAGCACGACGGGCTGAACTTCATTGCCGTCGTAATTCGGGATGAAATCGACGGTCCCTTCGTCGATGCCGTCGAGCAGCGCCAACGCGAGCGGGGCAAGCCGGCACTCGGTATACCTCATCGCGGCCGGGCCGGCGTCCGGTCCGGGGGCACCAAAGTTCCCGTGGCCGTCGATGAGCGGATGACGCAAGCTGAAGTCCTGGGCCATCCGCGCCAGGGCGTCGTAGATCGCCATGTCGCCGTGTGGATGAAAGCGACCCATGACGTCCCCCACGACCTTGGCGCACTTAGCGTGCGGGCGGTCCGGCCGCAGCCCCGTGTCCGACATCCCGTAAAGGATCCGACGGTGGACAGGCTTCAAGCCGTCGCGGACGTCTGGGAGTGCCCTTGAGACGATGACGGACATGGAGTATTCGAGGAAGGAACGCTCCATCTCCTCTTGGATCTCTATCGGTTCGATCGCGCCGACGACCGTGCCGTCGCCGTCGTCGCCAGGCGGGCGCGTGTCTGATGTGCCCGGGTTGTTTCCGTTGCCTCGTGCCATGAACCGGACTGCCTCCACTACTCGTCTTGGAATAACGGCGCCGTTCAGTCCCGGTCGGCCCGGTGGCGCCAAGAATCAGATATCCAGGAAACGAACGTCCTTCGCGTGGGTCTGGATGTAAGAGCGCCGCACATCGACGTCGTCGCCCATGAGTATCGAGCAGATGTCGTCGGCAATCGATGCCTGCTCCATGGTCACCTGGAGGAGGGACCGGAGGCTGGGGTCGATCGTGGTGTCCCGGAGTTCGGTGAAGTCCATCTCGCCCAGACCCTTCAGGCGTTGGAACTCCTTTGTGTGATTCGGATGTTCCGCGACGAACCGTGCTCGTTCGATGTCGTCTTTCAGGTAAACCTTCGAATTGCCCATAAGGGTTGAGTACAGGGGTGGCTGGGCGACGAACACGTGGCCCGCTTCGATGAGGGACTTCATCTGGCGCATGAAGAAGGTCAAAAGCAAGGTCCGTATGTGAGAACCGTCGACATCCGCGTCGGCGAGCAGGATCACCTTGTGGTAGCGAATCTTGGCAAGATCGAAGTCCTCTGCAACGCCCGCGCCGATTGCCAGGATCAGCGCCTGGATCTCCGCGTTCTTCAGCATCTTGTCAACCCGGGCCTTCTCGACGTTGAGTATCTTCCCTCTGATCGGCAGGATCGCCTGCGTACGGGGGTTCCGCGCATCCTGAGCGGTGCCGAGCGCCGAAAGACCCTCGACTATGAACAACTCCGACTCGCGTGGGTCTCGCGATGAGCAGTCGACGAGCTTGCCCGGAAGTCCCGCCCCATCCAAGGCGTTCTTTCGCCGAGTGAGGTCTCGGGCCTGGCGGGCGGCGACGCGGGCGCGTTGTGCCAGCAAGGCCTTCTGCACTATCTGGCTGGCTTCCTTGGGATTCTCCTCCATCCATTCGGCGAGTTTGTCGTTCGTGGCTTTTTCGACGAGGGACCGGATCGAGACATTGCCCAACTTCGCCTTGGTCTGGCCCTCGAACTGGGGACTGGTCATTCTCACTGACACGATCGCCGTGAGGCCCTCACGGATATCCTCGCCTGTGAGGTTGTCGCCCGATTCCTTTACCAGATTGCGTTGTCGTGCGTACTTGTTGACTACGTTGGTGAGACCTTTCTTGAAACCTTCCTCGTGCATGCCCCCTTCACCCGTCGCTATGCCGTTCGCGTACGAGTAGATGCTCTCGTAGTAGCCGGTGTTCCACTGCAGAGCGACCTCGACTTCCTGGTCGGGCTCCGTCTGGAGGAAGGACGCCACCTTGCGGAATAGTGATTCCTTGGAGGCGTTGAGGTGCTTGACGTAGTCAACGATCCCTCCGGTGTAGCGATAGGTCTCCTCGGCTTGGTGCCCGGGACGCTCGTCTTTGAACCGGATTTCGAGACCTCTATTGAGAAACGCCATGACCTGCAGGCGTTCGAGTACGGTCTGAGCCCTGAACTCCGTTTCCTCGAATATCGTGGGATCCGGCCAGAAAGTCACCAGCGTCCCCGTCCGGTTCCTGGGTGATGGCCCGACCACCTCGAGTGGGCCTTCCGGTTTGCCACCCTCGGTGAACTCCATTCGATGCCGGTAACCACCTCGGTCGATTTCGAGCACAAGCCTGGTCGACAAGGCGTTCACGACTGACACGCCGACGCCGTGAAGGCCACCGGAGACCTTGTAGCTCGAACCCCCGAACTTGCCGCCGGCGTGCAGCACGGTGAGAACCACCTCCGCCGCGGTCTTATCTGGATAGCCGGGGATGGGTTCTACGGGGATGCCTCGGCCATTGTCGATCACGCGACAACCGCCGTTGGCAAGCAATGTCACCTCGATGCGCGTGCAGAACCCCGCCATCGCCTCGTCCACTGCGTTGTCGACGACTTCCCAGACCAAGTGATGAAGGCCGGTGGGCCCAGTCGAGCCGATAAACATTCCCGGACGCAACCGGACAGGCTCCAGACCCTCGAGCACAGTGATGTCCTCCGCCTCGTAGGAAGCGGGCGCCACCGGCTTTGGAACCACGTTGTTGTACTCCTTCTCGTAATCCACATCGCTGGGGCTTTCGGTACCGGTTCCCTTACCGCTGTCCAAGCCCATAGGCGCGACCTTCCAACGATGGCGGGCGAACAAGGCCGGAGATGGACCCTTGACGGAGGCGGGTACGACTCCCGACGATGCCTACAGTCTACCTGCGTGGGCCGCGTACCACACGCACGCTGAGACGCTTTGGGGCCATTTCGCCGAGCTCTTCGTACAACCTGGATAGCACCGCGGAGCCCGCAAGCTCGAGCTCAGTCGCCCACGCAGGATGGTCGACGGAGACCACAAGTTCGTCGTCGCGGACGAGCTCAGGATGCACCTGACGCGCGACTTCGGGACCGACGACCTGCTCCCAACAGCCGGCGACGCGCCCGAGGACAAGAGCATCCTCCATGCCGCGTTGGCGTAACAATCTGTCAACGGCGGTACCGATGGGCACCGTAGGGCCCCCCTCTGCCTCGTCTTCACCGAAAGGTGCCGACGGGACTTGCGCACGTCTGCGATCGGGCCCCGTCGAGCGAGGGCTCACCGCTCGAGCCTACCGTCAACGAGGTGGACGACGAGCTTGGGCACTGCCCCTGGTGGCAGGTCACCGGCTGTGGTCAAGAGAGCTTGGCCATCGGGCAGCTCTCCCACGAGCGCCCGTGCAGTCGCCTCGTCCAACTCGGAAAACGCGTCATCCAGGAGCAGAACTGGTGCGGCACCCGTGACTGTGGTCATGAGGCGGTGGCTCGAGAGCCGAAGCGAAAGGGCAACGCATCGCTGTCGCCCCTGGGACAGCCGGGTGCGTGCGTCGAGTCCACCCGCCTCGATCTCGATGTCGTCGCGTTGCGGGCCCACTGTTGTCACTGCCCGCTTGAGGTCCTCCCGACGGGCCGACGCAAGGGCATCGCTCAATGCCCCATCCCAGGAACGAACATAACGCATGTTGAAGCTACCGGCTTGGGCGGCAAGGATCGAAAAGGCTTCGGCGGCATGAGGCAACAACGCTTCTACCAGCTTGGCGCGGGAATCAGCCAGACGCTCTCCGACCTGTGCCAGGCGATCGTCCCATATGTCGAGCGTCGTGGCGGCTTCGGAGTCCAACCGGCCGCCTAGCTGGCGCAGTAGCGCGTTGCGGTGTCGTAGCAGGCGGTCTAGCCCTGAACGGTCAGCCCCCAGTCGCGGGTGTGACTTGGCGAGCACATCGTCGACGAAATCACGACGGCCACTAGGAGAACCTTTGACAAGTGCGAGGTCGTCCGGGGTGAACAAGGTGGTCCGGAGCACTTCCAGAAGCCCGCGTGTACCAGGCACTCTCTGTCTGTTGTGCCAAGCGCGGTCACGTCGGCCTGGCTGGATATCTATCTCGATCTCGACCTTTCGCTTGCCTGCTAGGACGTCACAGCGGACCGCGCCCGCGGTCGCGCCCTGGCGCACAACGGCTTCTCGTGGCGCTCCTCTGAACGATTGGAGCGTTGAGCTGTACACGATGGCTTCTAGGAGGCTGGACTTCCCAGCGCCGTTTGCTCCTTGGACGACCGTTAATCCGTCCGTTGCGGGGCGAAACTCGACAGCTTTGAAGTTACGGAAGTCGCGCAACTCGAGCCGAAGGATCACCGTCTCGTTCATGCGCGGACTTTCTGCTGGACTTCAGGACACCTTCACTGGCATGAGGAGATAGCGGTATTCGTCTTCGCCCTGACCTCGCACGAGAGCCGGTTTGCCCGGATCGTTGACTTCCAGGATGAGTGTGTCAGCGCGAACAGCCTCGACACCATCCAACAGGTAACCCGGATTGAAAGCCACCGTCAGATCGTCGCCCACGAAATCCCCTTCAACACTCTCCTCGGCTCGGCCACTTTCGGGAGTGAGCACCGTGAGGTCGACGCCACCGGTGTGAAGCGCCAAGCGCACCGGCGTCGTAGCGTCTTTCGTGTCCCTCACAACCAAGCGGACTCTTCGCAGGGCCGCTTCAAGATCGTCGCGGGCAACATGGAGATGGTAAGCGTAAGAGGCTGGTATTAGTCGTTCGACCTCCGGGAACTGACCACGGAGAAGTCGTGTGGTGATACGAACGTCGGAGAGATCGAAGACCGCGTCAAGGTCGCTGTGTCGGAAAATGATGACCCTGTCCTCGTCAGTCTTTCCACTCGCTGCCAGCCGCTGCACCTCCGCGAGTGCCTTAGCCGGGACAAGCACGTGGCCACCCGGTTCGACGACAGTCATACCGGCGAAGTCACGAAACGCTAGACGGTAGGAATCTGTGGCGATCAACCTAAGGCCCCCTCCAGTTGCAACCATCAGCACTCCGGTCAGCTGCGGCGCACGTGAGTCATCAACGAGCGCCGCTCTTACAACCTGACGTAACCCGTCAGCGAAAACAGCACCAGGAATCGCGATCCCCTCTTGTTCAGGCACGCCGAGACGCGTGATCTCGGCTCCAACGGCGACACGGACGAGGAATTCGGCTCGGCCTGACGAAAATCGGACATCTTCGTCCCCACCGACCACAGTCACTGCCCCGGGCTCGAACGACCGCACAATATCGACCACAAGACGTGAGGGCACGAGGACCGAACCATCTACGTCACCGGCGACTTCACAACGGGCTTCGATTACGAGATCGGGATCCGACCCGCACACTTCTAGCTGATGCCCCCGTAGGTGAAGCTTCAGCCCGGCTATACCGAAGCCAGATCCAGATCGAGCACTGGTTGCCCTTGACGCTGTGACGAGTGTCTCGAGAAGGGTGTCACGATCGGCACGGAACTTCACGGAATGCTCTACTCCTTTCGAATTAGGGAAAAAAGACAACAGGAGTAGTAGGTCCTGGGGATTGTGGAAACCCCAGTCTTCTTCCTGTTCGGGAGGGTTGCACTCTCGTGAGAGTTTTCCTCTGATCGCACAGCTCCTCGTTCGCGGACGTGAGTGCCTGGGGACGAAAGAGCAGGTCATCCCCTGTTACGAGTGTGTTATCCACAGATCATAAACCGTTCTTGATCTGCACACTGAGTTCGGTGACCTGGTCGTATACCTGTCGACGCTCTTTCATGAGTGCGGAGATTTTTTCAACCGCGTGAATCACAGTTGTGTGATCCCGGTCGCTGAACTCCCGTCCGATGGCCGGGTAGCTGAAGTCGGTGAGCTCGCGAAACAAATACATCGCGATCTGTCGGGCGATGACGAGCGGGCGGCGGCGACTGGGGCCGATGAGCTCGTCCACGCTGAAACCGAAATGTCGAGCGCTGATCTCGATGATTTGGCCAGCGGTGATTTGCCGTGGCTGTTTCGAGCCGACGAAATCAGCCAGGACAAATTCAGCAAGCTCTCGCGTGAGCATTTGTCGATTCAGGCTGGCGTAAGCCGTCACGCGAATTAGCGCGCCTTCCAGCTCACGGATGTTCTCTTTGACCTTGGTGGCGATGAGGTCGAGTACGTCGTCACTGACGACAGCGTGCTCGTGCTCGGCCTTTGTACGCAGAATTGCAATGCGGGTTTCCAGCTCGGGAGGCTGAATGTCGGTGGTAAGGCCGGACAACAGTCTGCTGCGGAGGCGGTCCTCCAGAGTGGCGATCGCGCGCGGGGCTCGATCAGACGTGAGCACGATTTGCTTGGAAGAGCCGTACAAGGAGTTGAAGGTATGGAAAAGCTCCTCCTGTAGCGACTCTTTCTTGTCCATGAACTGAACGTCGTCGATGAGCAACAGGTCGCACTCGCGATAGCGCCTGCGAAAAGCCCCCATGTCGTCTTTTGCGCGGAGCGTTTCGACGAATTCGTTCATGAAGGTCTCAGTGGAGACATAACGGACCCGCATCCTGGTGAAGTTCTCGCGTACGTAGTTCCCCACCGCCTGCAGCAAGTGAGTCTTGCCAAGACCTGCCGCGCCATAGACGAAGAGGGGGTTGTACGAACGTGCTGGCGCTTCGGCCACCGAAAGTGCGGCTGCATGAGCGAAGCGGTTGGAAGGCCCCGTGACAAAGGCATCGAAAGTGTATTTCGGATTGAGGGGGACGTCGTCGGAGCTCGACCCGTCTCTAGCACGGGCAGGGACGCCCTTGCCGTTGCGCTGAGCAGCTGGTGAAGGCGCCGGCTCTTCTGTGATGTGTTGCACGAGGTCCCGGCTGTTTGTAATGGCTTCTTCTGGTCCAGGGTCGTCGATTTGCACGTCGAAACGGAACGGGACCTCCTTCCCCGAGCTGTCGAGGAGGGCGTCGTGGACGAGGCCGTGGAACCGCCCCTCCAGGCGGTCGCGAACCACACCACTGGGCACGGCAAGCACCAAGACCCCGTTCGTAACCGCCACTGGCCGGATCGCGGAGAACCAGGCCCGCCAAGTCGCCTCGGACACTTGTGAACGCAGAGCGTCCGAACAGTCATTCCACAGTTGCTGTGCTTCTGTCACCAGCTCGAGGCCCTCCGGTCAAGAAGTTCTCCACACCAGCATCCACAGGTGTGGACGGCGGGGCGAGCTCGCAGGGTGTGAGCCGAATCGTACAGCTCCTGTGCGCTGCTTGCCTCGGGGCTGCCGCTTGGTCTCGGGGTGGATCGTGCGCTAAATTACCCCGGCCGGTCCTGCCGTCTGGTGGACCCGTGTCTTCGCGCGCCAGATGCAGAGATCATCTTGGCGGGTCGATTGCACCTGCTTCACCGGACCATCGCCGCGTCAGGAGACTCCACAGACGCGCGGCACCGGAACGACGAAACGAGGCTGAGATGAAGCGGACGTTCCAACCCAACACCCGCAAGAGAGCGAGAAGACACGGTTTTCGCCACCGGATGGCGACTCGCGCGGGGCGCGCGGTACTCAAGGCGCGCCGCCTTCGCGGACGAGTCCGGTTGTCAGCTTGAGTCACCGCGCGACACAGTCTCTAGTTCCGACGAACAATGGGCAGTGAGTTGCCAGTTCCCAGTGAGGCGTCTCGTGCGCCACGCCCACGGTCGGTCCACGGTCGCAGCGCTTTTGCTCAGCTTCGCCGTTCGAGGCGACGGGTTTTCGCGGGGCCGGTAAGAGTACAGTTCTTACCGACATCGAAGGCCGAAGAGGCCTGTTGCGTCGCATTTGCAGTGCCCCGCAGGGTGGGGACCGCAGTCGAGCGCAATCGCTGCCGTCGTCGGTTGCGAGCGGTCGTGGCCGAGAACACGGCATCGATCCCTGCGGGGACCTACCTCGTGGCCATCGATCAGGGTATTAGCGACCTTCCGTTCCAGGAGCTGAGGGCAAGAGTGATTGAAGCGATGCAACGGGCCAGCCAGATGGGCGCCCGATGAGCACTGTCACGGCGAGGCCGACGCCAGCCACGAGGACGTTGCTCCTGTTCTTGCGTGCATACCAGGCATTGCGCGCGGGCCGGCCTTCACCGTGCCGCCTCGTCCCGTCGTGCTCGGCCTATGCCGTGGAGGCCATCGAGCTGCATGGTTCGCTGCGGGGAACCTGGTTGGCTGTCAAGCGCGTCGCCAGATGCCGACCATTCGGTAGCCGCGGCTTCGACCCGGTCCCGAGCTGAGGTCAGAGATGCTCTTCGCGGTCGCTACCCATACTGCAAAAGCCGGTACTTCCATCATCGGGACGGTCCTGCACCCGATATTCGTCCTGGTCGGGTTCGTCCTGGCCTTCTTCTATGGGCTGATCCCGAATTACGCCGTTGCGATCGCCCTCCTCACCATCGCGGTGATGATTGTCGTCTTCCCTCTGACGCGCGCGAGTGCCCGCTCCATGATGCGGATGCAGCTTCTCGCGCCGGAGATGAAGAAGATCCAGGCGCGTTACAAGGCCAAGCCCGGGATGCCGGCTGTCGAGAGGCAAGAGCTCCGTCAGAAGATGAACGAGGAGGTGATGGCGCTCTATCGCGAGAACGGTGTGAACCCGACAGGCGGCTGCCTGCCGATGTTTCTCCAATTCCCGATCCTGATCGTGCTCTACGACGTCGTCAGGGGTCTCGCGAAGACCGCCGACGTTCTCAACGCCAAGGGCCAGAAGATCTACGTACACGGCAAGTTGCTGGTCAAGGCGACGCCGCAGAATATCCCGAAGACGAGCCGGATGTACCGGGATCTCGTCGCGGCCCACGGCCAGATGCATGTCCTGGGCATAAATCTCGCCGATTCCGTGCGCACGCATCAGCCGCATATTGTCGACGTCCTCCCCTACGCGTTGCTCGTACTGATAGCCGTCGGCCTCCAGTACGTGTCGATCTGGCAGGTCACGAACCGCAACCCCGCTGCCGCGGCGTCGAACCAGCAGATGCAACAGATGCAGAAGTACATGCCCCTCATATTCTTGGTGCTGTACATCGCGCTTCCCGCAGGCGTCGGGGTCTATTTCATCGTTTCGAGTTTGTTCCGCGTCGGTCAGCAGGAGTGGATGTACAAGCACGACCCGACGATCGTCAATGCCATTCAGGAGCTCACCAAACGCAAGCACGCGGAAACGCTCAATCCCAGCCCGGACGCAGGCGACACCAAGGCGGGCATCGGGTCCAGGGATGCCACGAGCGGCAAAGGCTTTCTCGCAAGGATGCGCGAAGCGAGCGGAAGTCCGAGCTCGGCTCGGCCTGGGGTCGGACCTGCGCAAAGGTCCACGGGCACGAGCGGATCCAGGAGAGGCACGACTAACGGCTCGAAAGCTTCCGTGAGCCAGAACGGCTCCAGGAATGCCGCACCCGCGAAGAGATCCAATCCGCAAGCGTCCAAATCCGCAGGTGCAGGCAGTGGGTCGAAGTCTCAACCTCGCGCGAGGGACAAGCGACCGCGAAAGGGCCGATAGCCCGTGGAATGGGTCGAAATGACCGGAAGAACAGTCGAAGAGGCCGTCGAGGCAGCCCTTGAGCAGCTTGGCGTGGCCGAAGCAGACGCCGAGATCGTCATCGTGGAAGAGCCGAAATCGGGCATGTTCGGTCTCCGACGAAGCGGTGCACGCATCAGGGCGCGCGTGCGCCCGATCCAACCCAGGGCGAAGAGACCGTCACGCCGACCGAGGGCCCCATCGAGTGTCGGCGAGCGCGGACACCGCCGACAAGCTGCCCATTCCGAGAGCCCAACGCGCAAACCGACCGAGAAAGACAACGGTGAGGAAGGCCGCGGCAAGGCGGCCACAAACTCTGTTTCGGGAACCCGTGGTCCGCTCCACCAAGATCAAGCAGCAGGTCAGAACGGCTCCCGCAAGACGCGGACCCGCGCCGGGCGCGAGGTCGGAGAGGCCACGGATGGAAACGCGGGTACCGCGACAGCGAGCCCCCGGCAACGGGCGCGCTCACGAGGACGCGGCAGTCGTGGACGCGTGGCGAGCGGCTCCGATGGAACCGCTGACGAATCTTCCAGTGGAGCCGGTCGCGGCACGGGATCACCCAAGGAGGCGCAGATGAGCATCGAGACCCAGCAGGAGCTCGCAACTGACTTCGTCCGGGAGGTCGTCGCCCGGTTCGGGATCGCCGCCACAACAAGTGCACGTCGGACTGAGGATGACGGCATCTATATCAGCGTGGAAGGGGACAACCTCGGTCTCCTCGTCGGCCCGAAGGGAGCGACCGTCGAGGCTTTGCAGGAGTTGACCAGAACAGTCGTGCAGCGGCACTCGGACGAGCACACAAGCAGGATTGTCGTGGACGTCGGTGGCTACCGTGAACGCCGCGCTGCAGCCCTGCGCCAGTTCGTGCTCGAGGCTGCAGCGGACGTGCTGCGTACCGGCGTGCCCGAGGCGCTCGAACCGATGCCGCCATCGGACCGGAAGGTGGTTCACGATACGGTCAATGAGCTTGAGGGTTTGGAGACGAGTTCAGAGGGAATCGAGCCGCGACGCTACGTCATCATCCGTCCAATGTCTGCGGCTACGACCGAGGATTCTCCTGTTGCTGCTGAGGAGGCCGACGATCGATTCGGGGAGTCGGCAGACCTGAGCTGAATGACAGCGGAGCATCAGGCCCCCATGTGTTCTTGCCCCGGCGGCGGCCAGGTCAATGAGGCGCTCCAGAACTGAGGATCGCCTTGAACGGGTGCTCATCGAAGCGCGACGCCGGTCACTGATAGGTAGCCTGCCGTTGGCGGTCCAGAGGGCACACTCTGAGGGGTTCCTGAAGCCACTCTTGATGGAGACCCTCAACGGTCCAGTTCTCGAACTCGGATCAGGTGGTGGACTGCCAGGCCTTGTGCTCGCGGTCGAACGCCGGGATCTTCGTCTCGTCCTGCTCGACTCGGCTCGCCGTTCGGTCGACTTCTTGAGATGGGCGGTCGCGGAGCTCGAGCTGTTGTCCCGAGTTGAAGTCGTCAATGCCAGAGCCGAACAACTCGGGCGCGAGGAGAGATACCGGGGAAGTTTCGCGGCCGTCATCGCCAGAAGCTTCGGTCCTCCCGCGGTGACGGCCGAATGTGCGGCACCGCTCCTCCAGACAGGGGGCCGGCTGATAGTTTCCGAGCCACCCGGCGGGGATTTGCAAGCAGCTCGTGGAAGGTTGCTCCCTTCGGCGCTACGGTGGCCGGTTGAGGGTTGCCAGAAACTGGGTCTCTTGCCCGAGCTCGGTCTGAGAGAGCCGTTCGGGTTCGCCGTGCTTCGACAGGTATCTCTGTGTTCTGATCGCTATCCTCGTCGACCGGGAATCCCAGCCAAGCGGCCACTCTTTTCTCAACTGCCGCAGGCGGAGGCCACGCCTCGATAGTGTTAGTTCCGATGGCAACAGCAGGCTTCGAGCTAGTCTGCGAAATCGAGCCTGCTACTCGACCGGACCTCAAGCACGTCAGGCATCAGATCGGCGTCTTGAGCTCGATCGCCGGGACGTTTCTCATACCGGACAACCACATCGGCCGAGCAACCGTCTCGAGTGTCGCCGTGGCGCATGAAGTAGAGGCGATGGGCGGTCGTTCGATCGCCTGCTTGAATGCGAGGGATCGCAACTTGTTGGGGTTTCAAAGGGACTTGCTCACTGCTGAAGCCTACGGTGTGGATCAGTTCCTCCTGGTTCGCGGTGACGAGCCAAGAGTCGGCCGTCGGACCAGCGAGCTCACCGTTCGGACGATGCTGGCCGAAGCCCGGGCATTCGAGGGCACTTTGGGATTCACGGGGGGTAGAAAGCTTCGGCTGGGCGCGGCGACGGGGCTTGGCGAACTCCCCACTTGGAAGCGAGAGGCCGATTTCCTGTTCGTGCAGGTCGGCTTCTCTCTCGAGGCGCTGCTGCGCTGGAACGACCGGGTGCAACCAGAGATGGCGGTCTATGCGGGCGTCATAGTCCTCGCCAGCTCCACGATGGCACGCAGCCTGTCAAAAACGATTCCTGACATCGTCATTCCGAGCGAGATAGTCGACCGGGTGGACCGGGATCCAAAAGCTGGGATCGACATCGCGTGCGAGCTGTTAATGGCGATTCGGGAGTCCGGGGCCTTCCGGGGCGTACACCTGATCCCGGTCTCCCGTTACCGTCCCGTTGCGGCCCGGCTCGAGCCTTTGCTGCATCGGTCATGACGTCTTGTGGATTCAGATGGCGCCTCTGCCGTCGGTCACCGGGTCCGGCCCGGCGGGCGCGTTATGCTCCCGACTGAGTCCGTCCTGCCTTTCCAGAGCGACTGCCTTCCAGCCGTTCGGCCAGCAGATGTTTCACGTGGAACAGTTTCCCTCGAACCGAAGGTGTGATGAACGACCAAGAGGACGACGAAGACCGAACAGGCCATGCTGAGCTCGAGAAGCCGATGCCGGGTCTCGACACCGGACTTGAGACTTCAAAGGTGATACGGGTGGCGCAGGTCAAGGGCAAGCAACTCATCACACAGCCGGTGCGGCCGCTGCCGAGAGTTATCGCCGTAGCCAATCAAAAGGGAGGCGTCGGCAAGACGACCACAACCATCAACCTTGGTGCTGCCCTGGCCGATCTTGGTTACCGGGTCTTGATTGTCGACCTGGATCCGCAGGGAAACGCTACGACAGGGCTGGGTATCGAGGGCCGCAATTTCGACTACTCGATGTACGACGTTCTTCTCCGCGACGTCGCGCTCGAGGATTGCGTCGAACCGACGAGCATCAAGAACCTCTTCCTGGCACCGGCGACGATCGACCTGGCTGGAGCAGAGATCGAGCTCGTGTCGGTCTTCAGCCGGGAGCTTCGACTCAAGCGAGTGCTCGCTCCGATCCGGGAGGACTTTGGTTACGTGTTGATCGACTGTCCACCGTCACTGGGGCTGATCACCGTCAATGCCCTCGCTGCGGCGAGTGAGGTACTGGTGCCGATTCAATGTGAGTACTACGCCTTGGAAGGGCTTGGTCAGCTGCTCAGGAACGTCGAGCTCGTGAGAGGCAACCTGAATCCCGAGCTTGAGGTTTCGGCCATGGTCTTGACGATGTACGACTCACGCACACGGTTGGCGGATCATGTGGTCGAGGAAGTTCGCACCCACTTCGGTGAGGCGGTCTGCAGGAATGTGATTCCTCGCACGGTTCGGATATCTGAATCACCTTCGTTCGGTGAGCCCATCACTGTCCATTCGCCAGCGTCAAGAGGCGCCATTGCCTATAGAGAGCTAGCAAAGGAGGTCAGCGGTGGCCCGGCGTAGCGGTCTGGGCAAGGGACTGGGGGCGCTCATCCCGCCGACGCCGGGAGTCTCGACCGGTTCCATGCTTCGTGACGTGCCACTTGCGCGCATCCGTCCGAACCCGTTCCAACCGCGCAGCCAGTTTGGAGAACAGGGGCTGTCTGCGCTTGTCGACTCGATCAAGGCGGTTGGCATTCTTCAGCCGGTTCTGGTGCGAGAGGTTGGGCCGGACGAGTACGAACTGATCGCAGGAGAACGTCGCTTTCGCGCGGCGCGCCGTGCAGGACTCCAGTCGATACCGGCGCTTGTGCACCAGGCCGACGACGCTATGAGTCTCGAAGAGGCCCTAGTGGAGAATCTGCACCGTGAAGACCTCAACCCTCTCGACGAGGCCGGTGCTTATCAACAGTTGATCGAGGAATTCAACCTGACGCACGAGGAGGTCGCTCGCAAGGTGGGCCGCTCCAGGGCGGGAGTCACGAACGCCCTCCGGCTTTTCCAGCTCCCCCCGACGGTCCAGCGATATGTTCGCGACGGTCAGCTGAGCGCTGGTCACGCACGAACGCTTCTCGGGACACCGGATCGCCTTCTGCAGGAGAGACTTGCTAGCGAAGCGGTCCACAACGGCCTTTCCGTACGATCGCTCGAGGAAGTCGTCCGAAAGGAGCTCCAACGGGAGCAAGCCGAAGAGAGCGGTCTCGAAGGCGTTCCCGATGATACTGGCAACCTGACCAGCGGACCCGCCGGAGAGGACACTGCGTCGCCCGAAATCCCAGGTCCGAGGCTCGTCCGTTCACTCCGACCCCCAGGGGTGCACGATCTCGAGGAACTCTTGGAAGACCGCCTGAACACACGGGTCAAAGTGGACATGGGCGGGAAAAGGGGCAAACTTGTGATCGAGTTCGCCACCCTGGACGACCTCGAACGGATATACAGAATAATTGTCGGAGAGACGTTTACCTAAGGTCGATACCCGTGCCAGGAGTCCCGAGGCATGGCAGTAATCCCCAGGTTGTGAATCAGATCACGAACAGGGCGGAAATCGGCAGTTCACGGCTATTTATCCTTGTCAAGTGCTTCTTTTGGCCTCTGATGCCATCGAAAGTTTACTTTCCCGTTACCTTCTGGACCTCTACTGTTGGTCCAAGTTGATCCACAACCTGTGCATGAGGTTGTGGACCACTTCACTCCCAGGTAGTCGCAAGCCAGCGTTCGAGAGACTCCTGAACCGCTCTTGCAAGGCCTGAAGTCTTCATCGCCACCTGGTGCGGTGCCCCCAGCTCGATCACGACAGCCGGCATGGCCGTTCGCCTGAGGATTACGTCAGCCATGCCGTGCGCCCCGGCTTCTTGCAGGTCGAGCCGTTTCGCAACGGCCTTTACTAGCAGCTCAGCGAGGTGTCGGCTGGCGGCCGACTCATAGCGGAAGCCCCGGTAAAAGTACGTCTTGACCGACTCGTGGCTCGGCTCAAGCCGGAGACCCACGTAGCAGTCGGCTTGTGCCGTGTTTGCAGCCTGAGCCTGCGCCAACGGGTCCGGGTCGTGCAGTTCCAGTGATTGTGCTCCTGCAAGCAGGAGCGTGCGATGAACTGCCGCCACACCGGTGGCGAACCCACCTTCCTCGCCGACGGCGATCTTCTTGCAGCTGAGCGTTGCAGGTGTCGCGGCGACCTTGAGCTGCTCCCGCAGCGGCGTCACGAGGTCGCTGCCTCCCCGGACCGGCGCCACACGCCTCAGCTCCGATAGTGTCACGGGCCCACATATGCCATCTGTCACGAGACCCATGTTGTGCTGGAACTCGGCGATTGCGGCGTGGGTATTGTCACCGAAGATGCCGTCAACGCCTCCCGGATCGAACCCTAGCCCGCTCAACCTCCGCTGCACGTCCGCGACATCATCTCCTTGCAGCATCGGGCTACGGCGGTAGAGGAGCCGATCCCCCAGACGAAAGCCGGCTTCGACAAGACTCGACCAGGTCTCATGGTCGCAGACGCCATCGACACGCAGTCCGCGCTGGGACTGGAACACCTGCACTGCTGCTGTGGTCCCTGGACCGTAAGTGCCGGGCTCGTCGTCTCCGCGTCCGAATCCAAGCCTCTCGAGGCGCTCCTGCAGGTCAACGACGGCCTTGCCCGAGTCGCCCTTGTGAAGTGGCAGGAGATCTTCGCGGGAAGATGCCGTCCGCGGACAGCTCACAAGCCCGACCTCTCTGGCACTTCGGTCATCTCCGACATCGTAGGAGAGCCGGGCAAGCCCTGGTAGTGCAAAGGGCCGTTACAAAAGGACGGCTGTCGTCAGAGAAGTGGCTCGAACTCCGACATGATCTGTGACTTGCTTCTTGCTCCTACGATCCGCGCCCGCGTCTCACCGTTTTTGAACAGCAGCAGCGTAGGGATGCTCATCACCTGGAATCGCTGTGCGGTTCGCGGGTTGTCGTCGACGTTCAGCTTCGCCACCTTGAGCTTGCCGGCATGAGCGGTGGCGATTTCGTCGAGGATAGGGGCCACCATCTTGCAAGGCCCGCACCATTCGGCCCAGAAGTCAACGACCACAGGGATGTCCGAAAGGCCGACCGCCTCATCGAAAGTGTCGTCACTGACCGTGATGACGTCGTTCATGCCAATCTCCTTGTGTCAGGTCTGTGCGAGCGATGACAGATATCGCTCGGCTTCGATTGCGGCCATGCAACCGGAGCCGGCTGCGGTGACAGCTTGCCGGTAGACATGATCCTGGACATCGCCGCAGGCGAAAACGCCCAGTATGTCGGTTCTTGTGCCTTCATGGGTCACGAGATACCCCGCTTCATCGGTCTCGAGCTGTCCCGTGAACAACTCCGTGCTCGGAGCGTGTCCGATGGCAACGAAGACTCCGTCTGCGGCGATATCGGACTCCGCGCCCGTGTTGACGTCTCTGATCCGGATCCCGGTCACGCGCTCGACGCCGAGCACCTCTACGACGACAGAGTCCCAGCGGAAGGTGATCTTGTCATTCCGAAAGGCCCTGTCTTGCATGATCTTGGAGGCTCGAAGCTCCTTGCGGCGGTGGACAATGGTCACTGAGTCCCCGAACTTCGTGAGGAACAACGCCTCCTCGAGCGCGGAGTCCCCACCGCCGACAACGACGATCCGCTTGTCCCGGAAGAAGAAACCGTCGCACGTCGCACAGGTCGAAACCCCGTAACCGAGCAGGCGGGACTCGTTCTCGAGACCGAGCATGAGCGAGCGTGCCCCGGTCGCGATGATGAGCGTTCTTGTCCTCAGCGTCGGTTCAGGAGCATCCCTGTCACCGATCCACACGCCGAACGGTGCGGAGGCCAGATCGACTTTCGACGCTCTTTCCGTCAGGATCTCCGCGCCGAAGCGCTCGGCTTGGGCTCGCATCGAAACCATGAGCTCCGGACCCAGCACCCCGTGGGCGAATCCGGGAAAATTCTCCACTTCTGTGGTCAACATGAGCTGGCCGCCCGGCTGATCGCTCGAGGACGAAGGCTCGCCTTCCAGGACGAGTGGCCGCAGGTCCGCACGCGCCGAATAGATCGCCGCAGTCAAGCCGGCAGGCCCTGATCCCAGGATCACCACGTCGCGCGTCGCGCCGGAGTCCATCAGTATCGCTTCCCTTCGTGCCGGCCAGCTAGGTCCGGCTGTGGCGCATCCTGGAGATCAACGTCCCTATGACCACGAAGATTCCACCGATCAACAGGTAGCTCGCCCAGACACGCTGGTCGAAGACTTCGTTGTTGAGAAGGCGGATGAGACCGATGACGAACGCCACGAGGACAAAGATCACCACCGAGAAGGCCAACGCGCCGAAGATGGCTGCACGGACAAACTTCTGCACCGGTCGAACGGTGTGGTCACGTACGATCTCGACGAGTTGCCCGACCTTGTCTGTCAGTTGCGCAGCCCAATCGTCTTTGGGAGCCGGTTCAGAAGACATGGTCAGTAGGTTAGCCCTCCGAGGTTTCGGCAAGCCGGTAGCAGATGCCCACGCAACGAGGCCCGGCATGCGTCCCGATCACCGGACCGATGTAGTTGATGAGGATGTCCTCGCGGGGATATATCCCGGTCAGCATGTCCAAGAACGCGTCGAGATCCGGTGCTGCGGCATGCGCCACCGCGAGGCCGTCCAACTTCCCCGCCTCTCTCAGCTTGTTGATGAGGTACTCGAGCGAGCCCGCACGCGTTCGCTGCCGCGACTCAGCCTCGGCCACGCCGTCTCGGATCTCGATGATCGGCTTGATCGACAGGAGCGAACCCAAAAGTGCCCTTGCTGCCCCGATCCGACCGCCCTTGCGCACATTGTCCATGGTGTCGAGAGCCCCGAACACCCTTATCTTCGGGACTACCGCCCTCGCGGCTGCCTCGGTCGCGTCGAGATCGTTTGTGGCTGCGGCAGCTCTTGCTGCCTCCAACACGACCATCGCCTGGCCCAGGGTCACGGTGCGGGTGTCCACCACCCGCACCTCGATTCGCCCTCGCACCTCGTCCGCACCGGCACACGCGGCTTGATAGGTCGCAGAGAGGTCCGCCGAGAGCGTGAGGCACACCGCGCCGGTGCACCCATCATCTGCCGCCTGCGTGAAGCTTTCTGCGAAGGCACCGGGTGATGGTGCCGAAGTTTCGGGCAAGGCGCTAGTCATGGCACACCGCCGCCAAAACTCGGCGGGCTCGATCGTCCGCATCTCCTCTGGCCCCCAGTCACCCAGTCGGACGTCGAGTGGGACGATACGGATGTCATGTTCCTCGGCGAGCCCCTTGGGAATGTCCCCCGCGCTATCAGTAACGACTCTTATCCCGGCCATGACTTCCCTTTCCTGCAATCGCGTGCCTCCGCCTGGAAGTTTGCCAGCCGGCGAAGGTCCCGGCGAGTCCTGCGGCAAGCACGTAGGTGACAATGCCTGCCAAGACGCCGGCGAACACGCGAAGCAGAAGACCAATTCCCTGGCCCGATCCGACACCGGCGAGAACCAGGGCGACGACGAAGGCCATGACGAGAGAGCAGATCACCGTGCGCGACACGTAGCGTCCCACTGCGAAGCCGCCGAGGCCGCCAATACGATTTCGCAGGACTATCAAGGCTGCTGCTGCTGCGACTGTGTACGCGACGGAGAGTGAGAGCGCCAGTCCCTTCGCGCCGAGTGTGCTGCGGAACCCGAACGCGAGCAGGATGTTCAGGCCGTTCTCCAACAGGTAGAGGAAAAAGGGGGTACGCGTGTCGCGCATCGCCTGGAAGGCAAGGATCGTCAGCAGGTATATGCAGAATCCAGGCAGCCCCAGCGCAAGGAGCTCCAGCATCGTGGCGGTGAGGTGTGCACCGCTCAAATGGTGCGCCGCCCCAGCTCCCAATGAGATGAGCGAGATCGCAGGCTGGGCCAGAAGCAGATAGCCGACGACTGCCGGGATCACGCCTGCCATCGTTCGGCGAAGCCCGAGCCCGAACTGTTCGGCGAAGCCGGCAGTGTCACCCTTGGTGAAACGCGACGCCAGCACAGGAGCCATCGTGGTCATGACCGAGACGGCGACGATCCCGAATGGCAGCTGGAAGAAGATCGACGCGTACGTGTATGCCGTGAGCGATGCCGTGCCGATGCTCACCGCAATCGCAGATACGACGAAAACAGCCAATTGATTGGCGATGACGAATCCGAAGGTCCAGCCCGAGAGGTTGACGATCTCCCGCACAGCGGGGTCGTTCGGCCGCCAACGGGGGCGTACTCGTAAGCCGCAAGTCAACAAGCTCGGCACGAGCGCAACAGCTTGGACGACAACGCCGAGAGTCGTGCCGATACCGAGCAGCAGGAGCAGCCCGTGGTCGTGCTGGACAGTAGTAAGGCTGTGAGTGTGACCCACTGCGACGAAGGCCAGGAGGATGCCGATGGCGACGATGTTGTTGAGGATCGGGGTGAAAGCCGGCGCCGAGAAACGGCGAGCGGTGTTCAGCACGGCGGTCATCAGACTGATGGCGCCGTAGGCGAGCAACTGGGGCGAGAAGAGCCGGAGGAGATAGGTGGCCACCTGACGCTCGGCGGCGATCTCCGGGCCGTGGCTGCCGACTGTGTAGAGGCGAATGATCAAAGGAGCGGCAAGAAAGAACACGACAGTCGCGGCCAGGAGCAGACAGGCCGCCAAAGTCAGCACGGCGGAAATCGACTCGACGGCCTCCTGTTCCGAGCGCGTCGCCAGGCGGGAGACGAACACCGGGACGAACGTGGCCGTGAGGACCCCGCCCAGTACGAGGTCGTGAACGATGTTCGGGGTGTTGTTGGCGAGGTTGAAAGAGTCGGAAAGGGTCGAGTACCCGAGTGCGTAGATGGCGACGAGGATGCGCAACAGTCCGGTGACCCGCGAGATGAGGGTGCCGGCCGCGACATAGGCGGTCGCGGTGCCCAGGCCGCGGCGTGGCCGGCTGTCGTGGGGACGGCTCCCCTGCGTTAGTGGTGCGGGATGGACGCTTCCCCGGGCAGCACCTCGGATCCCCGTGAGCCCTGAGGGCGCAGGTATTCCTGGCAGCGTACGAGGCAGGCGTCCTCGGTAGACGGTCCTTTGAGCGTTGCGGCCGTAGGAGCGGCGCCGCCTGTGCCTCACGTGGCGGGTTCCGCAACTGCGCCGGACGTCGGTTCACGGTGCTGTCCGTGGGTACGTCCGGCAGCGCGACGGCGCCGACGACGTGCCGCGGACCGGAACCACCAGAACAAGAGAAATGCTCCTGCACCAGCCGTGAGGGCGATCGCGACACCCGAGATCGCCGTGGACCGAATCGTGAACTCGGCGCTCGCCAGCTGGAGTTGGCCTCCTGGCGAGAGGAGCTGCAGTTCAAGCGTCGAATCGCCTGACGTTCGGGTCCCCACCCTGACGATGAGGCTGGTGGTGCCGTGGTTGAGCACGACGGGGACCTCGGTCAGCGAGGTCAGGTTCGGGCCTGAGACCAACAAGATGACGTGGAGTGGCGTCCTCGATGTCGAGGTGATGGCGATCGGGAACCTGGCCGAAGACGAGGTCACAGTCACGGTGCGACCTGGGGGCAGGCTGAGCTCCGAGCCGAGCTTGTCCATCATGGCGAGGGGCGCCGACAAGTATGCCTGGCGAGCGCCGGGGTCGAGCCCGGCGGTCTCAGCCAACAGGATTCCGTCGTCCAGGTTATTGATCGTGGCCGTGTCACTCGGGATGATCGAAGAGAGCTCTGCAAGTTGAGTGCGTGCCGCTTGCACCTGGCCCAAGGTGATCGACCCAGCAGAACTGAGCGTCGGACTCACGATCGAGCGAACGGCAGCCGAGCAACCGGTGACGAAATGCGGCGGCTCCTGGCAGGTTCCCCTCGGAACCGTCTGGAAGAGCGCGCCTACCGGCACGGTCGTGACGATCGGACTTGTGGCCAGTCCCCGGAGTGTCGCGCTCAGGAATCCCACGACGGGTGTCCAGGACTCAGGGGCGACCAGAGCCACGCCCCTGGATTGCGGGTAGTCGGGCGAGTCGAAGTAGAGCTCGGCAAGGTCAGCGAGTAGTTGCTGGGCCCGAAGCGCCGAACTGGCGGAGCCGCTCAGGTGTGATGCCAGACCCGGGTCGGCTTGCAGACCTACGACGCTGGAGTCTGCGATGCGAAACGGAGCGGTCAACGTGTAAGGCCACTGGGTCGCGGCCGGTTTCGAGTTCGGGAGGGACTCGAGATTGTTCTCGGGGACCACTATCCGGGTAATGCCGTCGGCGGCAAGAGCCGCGACGCCGTGGATACCTATCGGCGTCGTTGCTACGTAGATGCCCGAAATGCCCGACCCGTGAAGAACCTTGGTGAAGACCTGGTCGCCACGGGCGAACTGGTTCGCGAGGTCAGTCTCGAGACCGGCTCGGATCAGCCGCGTCGGGTTGACGGCACTGAAGGGCCCGCCCAGCACTGTGCCTGGATTGGAGGCGAGTGCCCGAAGCAGCTTCGTGTGCTTCCGACTCTGAGCGACAGCCAACAGCGTCTGCCCGTAGAGGTCGAGAGTCAGTGGGGCTCGGGGCCAGCTCGCCTCTGCATGGGCGATGGTCTGGATCCGCGCGACAGTCCCACGAGGCACTTTCGGTGCTCCGGTGGCGCTGAACGCGGGCGGCACCCCGACGGGCATGATGAACGAGAAACGAAGGCGCTCTTGTGGTGTGACCCGAGAGGGGACCACTATCAGGTAGGTAGTGAACGAGTCGATCGTGACCGGTTGACCGGTGAGAACGTCGACGAGCGATACCTGGAGCGGATAGACACCGCTACAGCCCCCGTATCGCGATGGGCATGGCAGCTGGAACACCTGACTCGAAGGCACCCCGGTCGGGACTTGGCCGGAGAGCTCGGACCCTGTCACATAAACTTCCACCGAGTCGCGCGCCTCGCTGATCGAGCTCAGCGGAAACGTCGTGAGCGCGAGCTGGTTCAGTCCGGCCAGCTGTCCTGTGAGCGTCGTGTCGAACTCGTAACGGCTCGCCAGTGCCGATTGGTCAGGCTCGGTGTAAAGCGCGACATCGACGAGGAGATCCTTGGCTGCGACACGCGAGTGCACGCTGAGACCGAGCCGAACGGGGACACTCGAGCTTTGCACCCACGGGTCTTGCGACGTGAGAGTGACGACGCCCTTGGGGACCGACTGGGCCCCGGCGAGACGCGCAGGGCCGATCGAGGTTGTGGCGAAAACCAGAGCGACGGCGGCGGACAGAGCGAGCACGGCCCGCAAGGTGAACCGCCCAAGCGGTGTCAACGCCGATTGGGCATCGCTGAGCCATGAGGCGGACGTCAACGGTGGTCTTGTCCTCCGATCGGACACGCGAGACGCAGCGAGCCTATCTGTGTGCAGCGGGCTCATACAGGTGGACTGGTGCGCAGAAGACGTTGGGGGCGGTACGGTCGTGGAATGGTAGTGCTGTTCGGACGTCACGAGGAGTTCGCGGCGCACGCCACTGGCGAGTGGCACCCTGAGCGCGCGGAGCGCCTGGAAGCGGTCTTCGCCGGCGTGCAAGGCTCGCCAGCGGCGGAGGTGACTGTCCCGTTCGAACCGCGTCAGGCAACACCGGGAGAACTCGAGATCGTCCACGACCCGTCCTACATAGAGCGCATTGAGGATCACTGCCTCAGCGGTGGCGGGCACCTAGATCAGGACACGGTCGCAGTCCCCGCCTCGTTCGACGCAGCCCTGCGCGCCGCCGGTGCCGGCCTGGACGCCTTCGAACGTCTTCGCAACGGCGAAGGCGACGTCGCCTTTCTTGCTGTGCGACCCCCTGGGCACCACGCGCTCGGAGCAAGGGCGATGGGTTTCTGCTTGTTCAACAACGTGGCCGTCACCGCGGGGTGGATTGCCGCGCAGGGCGAACGCGTAATGGTGCTCGATTGGGACGCGCACCACGGCAACGGGACCCAAGAGATCTTCTACGAGCGTTCCGACGTCCTTTACGTGTCACTCCATCAATTCCCCTTCTACCCCGGTACCGGGTCGCTGAGCGAAGTCGGAACCGGTGCGGGGAGAGGCGCGACGGTGAATCTGCCGTTTCCCGCTGGAACGGCGGGAGACGCGTATCGCTTGGCGTTCGACGACCTGATCGCGCCTCTGGCCGAGGAGTTCGCTCCGCAATGGCTGCTCATATCGGCTGGATTCGACGCGCATCGTGCCGACCCGTTGACCGACCTCGGACTCACGGCAGGCGATTTCGCGGACCTAACCTCTCGGGCCGTGGGCTTCGCACCGCGCGGCCGGCTCATCGCGTTCCTTGAGGGTGGTTATGACCTGGCGTCGCTCGCCCTTTGCGTCGGCGCCTGCGTCGCTGCGCTCGGGGGAGTCGACTACCGTCCCGAGGCCGCCTCGCGGGGCGAGACGACACAGCATGCACGCGAGGTCATCGCCACGGCCGGCCGATACCATCGGGCTGCGGTCACGAGATGAGCGAGAAGTCGCCGGCACCTGCGAATCTGGTTCCCGAGCGCCTCCGTTCGGTTCTCGACGCGACGCGGCCAATTGCTGAGCGTTTCCAGGCCGCGGGCAAGAAAGTGTTTCTCGTGGGCGGACCCGTGCGCGACGGCATCGCCGGGCGGCCCGGTGGTGTTAAGCCCGGTCCGGAGGTCGACATCGACCTGACGACGGACGCGACTCCGGACGAGATCGAGGCCCTGGTCTCAGACCTGAGCGACGCCCTATGGAACCAGGGCAAGAGATTCGGGACCATCGGGCTCATGCGCGCCGGTCGCCGTTTCGAGATCACGACCCACAGGGCGGAGGTCTACCTGCCAGACTCCCGCAAGCCCGAGGTCAAATTCGGCAAAGATATCGAGACTGACCTGTCACGCCGGGACTTCACCGTGAACGCGATGGCACTCAGTTTGCCGGACCTTGTCCTCGTCGATCCGTTCGACGGCATCACCGACCTCGCGGCGAGGCGCTTGCGCACCCCGCTCGAACCCGAGGTGTCGTTCTCGGACGATCCCCTGCGCATGCTCAGGGCTGCCCGGTTCATTGCCGGCTACGACCTGAATCCCGACGCTCAGCTCGTGACGGCAGTCGAATCCATGCGTTCACGCCTGGGGATCGTCTCCAGGGAGCGAATCAGGGACGAGTTGGACAAGTTGCTCTTGTTGCCTTGTCCGGCACCTGGGCTCTGGTTTCTAGTCGACACCGGGCTGGCCGAGGAGTTCTTGCCGGAGCTGCCGGCTCTCGCCCTGGAACAGGACCCGGTCCAGCGGCACAAGGACGTTCTCGCTCATACGATCGCCGTCGTCGAGAAGACGAGTCCGGAGAGGGTTCTTCGCCTGGCGGCACTGTTCCATGACGTCGGCAAGCCCGCGACGCGCTCGATCGGTCCGGGCGGGGTCCACTTCCACCACCATGACGTCGTCGGGGCGAGGATGACGCGCAAACGGATGCAGGAGCTGCGCTATCCGACCGAGGTCATCGACGACGTCGAGCGACTCGTCGAGCTTCACCTGCGGTTCCACACCTACAGGATGGGCTGGACCGACGCGGCGGCACGCCGCTACGCGCACGATGCCGGTCCGTTGCTCGGTCGCTTGAACGAGCTGACCCGCTGCGACTGCACCACCCGCAACGAGGCCAAGGCGAGGGACCTCGGCTTGCGAATAGACGAGCTCGAGCGACGCCTCGCCGACCTTCGCGAGCGCGAGGAGCTGGAAGCCATACGCCCGCAATTGGACGGCATCGCTGTGATGGCGCATCTCGGCATCGCTCCCGGTCCTGATGTGGGAGCCGCCCTCAAGTTCCTGTTGCAGATCCGCCTCGACGAGGGATTACTTGGCGAGGAGGAGATCCTGCGACGCCTCGACGCCTGGTGGTCCGAGCGGTCGCAACCCGGTTGACCCGTCGTGGCCGTGTGGTCGTCCCGCTCCGAGGTGCCTCAGGAGCTGCTGGTGCATTCTTCGACCGTTCAGTAGGCCTTGTCGTCCGAGAGCTGCGCCCGGTGAGACGTTCATAGGCGGGCCGTGCTCGATGCGCGAACGACGAGTTCGGGCTCGAATCGGATGGCTCGGTGCTCGTGCGCTGCGCCCGTCACCTCCTCGAGGAGCAGTTCGGCGGCGGCGACACCCAGTTCGTACTTGGGCTGGCGCACCGAACTAAGCGAGGGCGACAACATGGAGGCGAACACGACGTCGTCGTAGCCTACGACGGCCATCTCTTCGGGAACGGCGACTCGAGCAGCGGCGAGCCCGCGAAGCACTCCAAAGGCGAGCAGGTCGTTGGCGCACATCACCGCGCTCGGGCGGGGCTTGGCAGCAAGCAGTGCCGGCACCGCACCCTCGCCACGGTCGATGGTGAGGGCGCCCACAACGATCTCTTGGAGCGAGGCACTGCGGCAGAGCCTGGCCCGCGCGGCCGACCGGCGGGCGCCCTCCTTGCGATCGATGCACTGGCGGATCGTCGACGGGCCGTTGACCAGTGCGATTGCCTGGTGGCCCAGCTCGAAGAGATGGTCTGCGGCAAGCTCGGCGCCTCGGATGTCGTCTACCGCCGCGGAGCACAGTCCGTGACTGCTGCCGTCCCGATCCAGCAGCACCGTTGGGATGCCGCGAGCCGCCAACGCGACAGCGCTCTCGAGGTCGCTGTCGACCGGGGAGACGAGAAGGCCATCGACGCGATGCTCCTCGAGGACGCGCAGGTAGCGCTGCTCGCGTCTGGCTGACTCGTCGGTAGAGCAGACCATCAGGACGTAGTTCTGTTCGCGGAGCACGTGCTCGGCGCCGCGGACTATCTCCGTGAAGAACGGGTTTGCAATGTCGAGCAGGACAACGCCGATCGTGCGGCTCTTGCCCACTCTCAGCTGGTGTGCTGCGGTGTTGCGAACGAACCGTGTCGAGTCGATCACGTCGAGAACCCGCTTACGAGTGGTGGGGGCCACGACCAAGGGGTTGTTGAGCACGTTCGACACCGTGCCGAGGGAGACTTGTGCAAGACTGGCGACTTCGCGGATCGTGACCCGACGCTTGGCAGAGGCGCGATCGACCCCTGAAGCGCTCAGGATCTCATCTTGAAGGCCTCTGGAGAGGCGGTCGTCGGTCATCGTCCGGTCCCTTGACACCGACTAGCTACGTCGTTAGCGTTCGGTCCCGTAAAAGTTTGAGCGAGGTGGACTGGGCCACCTTCACGTAGGGACATTTTGGCGGTTGTTCCAACGGGACCGCAGCAGTTGTTTGTTATAAGCCAGACTTGAAACGATTCATTCCCTTCCGGAAGAAAGCTGAGACCGAGGAATGTCGTCGAACTGGCAGGGCGCACAGGCTGGGAAAACGGCAGTGACATGGTGGTTCACACGGTACACGACAGTGTTTGCCGCGACACAGGGACAAGACACGGAACTGTGCCGCGGATGGCACGCGGACGGTCCAGACAGCGGAGGGACCGGACCGGGACTGAGATACGGGAAAGCGCGTCGAGATGATCTTCGGCAGCCCACCCCCCGGCGACCCCATGGATAGCCTCCACAGGGAAGTTGATCCACGCGATGGCGAGCGATCTGTCGACGGCGTCGAACCGGTGGCGGTCGACGAGGCGTCAGGGTTGGGCGCAGAAGAGTCGGGGCCGGCTCTGGTCCTCGAGCACGCGAGCAAATCCTTCGGTGCGGTGCACGCGCTCGTCGACGGAGACATCGAGCTGCACTGGGGCGAGACCCACGGCCTCGTCGGCGAGAACGGGGCCGGAAAATCGACGCTCGTCAAGATCCTGGCCGGCGTCCACCAACCCGACAGCGGTCGCCTCGTTGTCAATGGCCGGGAAGTGCGGCTGGACGGCCCCGCTGCTTCTCGAGCCGTTGGGATCGCCGTCATTCACCAGGAAGCATCAGTTTTTCCGGACCTCAGTGTCGCTGAGAACGTCTTCATTGGCCGTGAACCGCTGCGTAGCGGGCGCCGCATCGACTTCAAGACGATGAACGAGGAAATTGCGATCATCGTCGACCGTCTCGGCGTCCGCTTGGACCCCCGCCGGATCGCGAAGGGGCTCTCGGTCGCGGACCAACAGATCATGGAGATCGCAAAGGCACTCTCGCTGAACGCGTCGATCATCGTCATGGACGAGCCAACTGCGGCGCTGTCCGCCCACGAGGTCAACCGGCTGTTCGAGATCGTTGAACTGCTCCGTCGTGACGGAAGAGCAGTTCTCTTCATCTCGCACCGTCTCCAGGAGGTCTTCGACATCTGCCAGCGGGTCACGGTGATGCGCGATGGCTGCCATGTGTTCACAAAGCCACTCGCAGGGCTCGTGGCAGACGACCTCGTGCAGGCAATGGTGGGTCGCGAGGTCGTCGACCGGGCTGCCGGGGGCAGCCAGCAGATTGGCGATGTGGTCCTCGCAGTCGAGCACCTGAGCCGCGAGGGCGTTTTCACCGACGTGTCCTTCACCGTACGCTCCGGTGAGATCGTCGTGCTCGCAGGCCTTGTCGGCTCTGGCCGGAGCGAAGTGGCGCGGGCCATCTTCGGGATCGACCGCCGCGACGCCGGGAGTGTCTCGATCAACGGACGACCACTGCGGGCGGGGTCGCCGATAGATGCGATCGCAGCCGGCATCGGCTTCGTCCCTGAGGACAGACGCCAGCAGGGATTGGTCATGGCGATGGCGATCGACCGCAATATCGCCCTCGCATCCCACGACCACCTGAAACGTAAAGGGCTCATCTGGGGCGCGCTCGAGCGGAGCTTCGCGGCGGACTGGGCAAGCCGGCTCCGCCTCAAGTACGGAAAGTTGGGCGGTAACGCCTCCACCCTGTCCGGGGGAAACCAGCAGAAGCTCGTCCTTGCGAAATGGCTCGGTCGGAACCCATCGCTGCTCATCATCGACGAACCGACGCGGGGCATCGACGTAGCGACGAAGGCCGAGGTTCATCGACTCCTGGAAAGACTCGCGGCTGAAGAGGGGGTCGCGGTGTTGATGATCTCGTCGGAGCTCCCAGAGGTCCTGCGGATGGGCAACCGGACTCTCGTGATGCGCGAGGGACGACTCGTCGCCGAGTTCTCTCATAGTGAGGTTTCCGAGGAACGCATCGTGGCGGCGGCTACAGGACAGGTCGAGGGCGCCGCCAGCATGGTGACGACCCACGCAGCAGGACGCGGCACACCATGAGCACAAGATCGCGCAAGAGTGCTGTAAGCGGCTGGTGGCGTATATGAGCAGCCAGGACGCAACTCTGATGCAAGCTGCCGGCAGCCCGCAACGACTGGTAGACATGGTCTTCCGTCTTCGCGAGTACGGGATCATCGCCGTCCTTATCGTCTTCATCGCTGTGACCACGGCCATTCAACCGCGGTTCATAGGACAGCAGAACATCAAGTTCGTCCTGTTGAACGCAACGATCTATGCCCTGTTGGCATTAGGCGAGACGATGGTCGTGGTCAGCCGGCAGATGGATCTTTCTGTCGGCTCGGTGCTGGGCCTGTCTGCATATGTCTCCTCCAATCTCTTCGGACAGGTGCACGGCATTCCCATCCCGGTCGTCTTCCTGGTCGGGATGGGGATCGGCCTCGTGTGCGGCGTAGTCAATGGCGCGATCACCGCATTCGCCCGAGTGCCGGGGCTGGTCGTCACGCTCGCCACCCTGTACATCATTCGAGGAGTCGACATCTCGATCATCGGTGGCGGAGAGGTGGTCGCGAGCTCGCTACCGGCGCACTTCTCTGCGATTGGCTCCGACTCGGTGGTCGGCGTTCCGTATGTCACGATCTGCGTGGCTGTCATCATCGCGATCGGCACGTACTCCCTCCGCTCGTTTCGGGCGGGCCGCGAGCTATACGCCATCGGGTCGAATCCGGACGCGGCCCGCCTTGTCGGAATCCCGATCGCACGCCGCGTCTTCAGTGCCTATGTGGTCAGCGGCACCATCGCCGGCCTCGCAGGAGTCATTTGGGCGTCCTTTTACGGGACGGTCGATTCCACCGCGGGCACTGGCTACGAGCTGACGGTTGTCACAGCGGTCGTGGTCGGCGGTGTCGCCATCTTCGGCGGCAGCGGGAGCGCGGCCGGCGCGGCGTTCGGCGCTCTGCTCCTTTCCACCATCGCCACCGCTCTTTACGCGCTCGGAGTGTCTCCGTTCTGGGACCCCGCCTTTGACGGCCTTCTCCTCGTGTTGGCTATCACCCTGGACCGTGGAATTGCCCTTCGGCTCGCCGAGGTCATGAGGAAACGGACGTTCCGCCATGAGCCCTGAGCCTGTGGTCACCGCGAGCGTCTCGACAGTGGTGCCGCCCACTTCCGGCACAGAGCCACCGGTGCCGTCGCCACCGTCGGGGCCTGGCGAGGCCCAGCCCACGGGCACGGTGTCCGCACGCTTCTCGCGTATCCGGGGTCTGGCTCGCTGGGAGGTCGCACTGTTTGCGGCCTTCGTGATCGTATTCATCGTGGGGCGTGTGCTGTCGCCGGAATTCTTGACTAACTACAACTTCTTCAACATGGGGCTCTCCAACGGTGAGCTGGCGATCATGGCGTTGCCCATGACGCTGATCATCGTGACCGGCGAGATTGACCTCTCGGTCTCGTCGACCCTCGGCCTTGGGAGCAGCCTGCTAGGACTCCTCTGGATGCACGGTTGGCCAATGCCCGCGGTCATTGTCGTGGTCTTGATATGCGGCGCGTTCCTTGGAGCTTTCAACGGCTTTCTTGTCACGCGCGTCGGCTTGCCGTCGATCGCCGTGACCATCGGCACCATGTTGCTCTACGCGGGCATCGCCGAAATCCTTCTCGGATCGAATATCGTCTCCAATTTCCCCGCTACTTACACCAACCTCGGCGTGTACGGCGTGCCTGGTATCGGGCTGTCCTACTCGACGGTGATCTTCTTCGTGCTGGCGGTCATCTTTGGAGTAGTCTTGCACTTCACACCCTTCGGCCGGTCGCTGTTCGCCATGGGCGCTAATCAGGAAGCGGCCATCTTCTCAGGGCTCCGGGTCAAGCGGACCAAGATGATCCTGTACATCGTCTCGGGTGTCGTTTGCTCGGGTGCCGGAATCCTGTACACGTTCAGGCTTTCTACCGCCGAGTACGACAACGGGACGGGACTGGTCCTCTCCGTGGTGGCAATTGTCCTTCTGGGTGGCGTGTCGATCTTCGGTGGCAAGGGCTCCATGGTCGGTGTGGTGTTTGCCGTACTCATCTACTCCGGCCTGCTGGATGCGTTACTGCTGACGGGATTCCCCCAGCAGGCGAGCGGCATCGTCATAGGTGGGCTGCTTCTGCTCAGCGTGCTGGTACCCAGCGTGCCCGAGTTTCGGGCGCGGTTCCGTGCCGGGCGTTATCGCCTGCGACGCCAGGAACCCGAGGCGATCACTGTTCACAGCCGATCCGTCGTTCGTCCGCTGGCAACGAGCGACAGTAGTGACAAAGCCGGGCAGGGAGGGCCCGCTATTTGAGCTGGTCTGAGCCTATATATCACTCTTCCAGCCAAGACATACGTGGTCACGACGAGATTCGCATCAACGGAGAAATGATGTCGTCCGTCGCGAGGATGTCGCGAAGTCGCTCTGGTTTGTCTTGACGCGATAATAGGTAGGACTATCGGGCTTACTACGGGCTAGCTGCAGAAAACGCGCGAGCCATGTCCCGTTGCGTTTACCTGTAGAATTAGCCTATTGCAGACGACTCAATGCCGCTGTACAGTTCCCTGTAGTTGCTTATTTCATGCAACTGAAATCCAACCGACCGTTGTCGGTTGGAACGGGAATGGAGGATTCACCTTATGAACAACCCTATTAAGAGCGGCCGTCTGCGGATCTCGCTGCTGAGCGCGGTGGCGGTCGGCCTTGCGATAGCCAGCATGGTTGCCGTATCCGGCGTAGCGACGGCGGCATCCTCGCCTCGGGTTGTTAAGGCAACCCGGCCCCTCGAGAAGGGCCTCAAGGCGTTCGTAATCCCGAAGAACCTCGGCAACTCGTACTTCACCACCTCCGACAGCGTCAAGACCGGCGGGGCTCTTTTGGCTCTGAGGCAGTTGGGCGAGCTCGGGACCGAGACCAGCGGGACCGCTGCGACACCTAGCTCCCAGATCCCGGCCATCGAGGGCGCCATCACCAAGGGCGCCAACATACTGATCGTTTCGGCCACCGACCCGGACGCGCTCTGCCCGACGCTCAAGGGAGCCATGGCTAGAGGGGTCACGGTCGTCACCTACGACTCGGACGCTCCCGCGTGCCGCGACCTGTGGATCGAGCAGGCGACCTCGCAGGGCATTGGCGACATCGAGGTTGACATCATCGCCAAGGAGATGGGCGACGCGGGTCAGCTCGCCATCGTCTCCGCAGCTCCCACGGCGACCAACCAGAACGCCTGGATCGTCTACATGAAGCAAGAGCTCAAGAAGTACCCGAAGATCCAGCTCGTCAAGATCGTCTACGGCATGGATGACACGGCCACGTCGACGACTGTCACCGAGGGCCTGCTCACGGCGTACCCGAACCTCAAGGGAATCATCTCGCCGACCACCGTCGGTATTGCCGCAGCGGCAGCGGTGCTGGACACGGCCAAGTACCGTGGTGTGGTCCACCTAACCGGCCTGGGCACGCCTTTGGCCATGAAGAAGTACGTGCTCGACGGGACCTGCCCGGAGTTCGCCCTTTGGAACCCGGCCTACCTCGGCTACCTCGCTGCGTACGCGGCTGTGAACTACGCCTCTGGTGTCATCACGAATGCGGTGGGGCAGAGCTTTGTAGCCGGCAAGCTTGGCAAGTACACGGTTGGACCTGACCAGACGATCCTTCTTGGATCACCGTTCATCTTCAACAAGTCGAACATCAGCGATTTCAACTTCTAGATGAGTCTCCGAAGGGCGCAGGCTCTGGCCTGCGCCCTTCGCCTCCCCGAGCTCTCTACCCTCCTATGCAACGTATTTGCTTTCACCTCCGGGTCGACCCAGACCGCCTCGCTGAGTACCGGCAGCGGCACGCCTCGGTGTGGCCGGAGATGCGCAACGCACTTTCGGCAGCCGGTTGGCACAACTATTCGCTCTTTCTCGACAAGACAGGTCTCCTGACCGGATACTTCGAATGCGAGAACCTGGTCCAGGCTCAGCGGGCGATGGAATCGACATCTGTGAATGAACGCTGGCAGGCCGAGATGGCCGAGTACTTCGTGGAACTCGGCGGCGGGCCTCCCGACCGCGCCATCGTGCCGATCCCGGAGATCTTCCACCTTGACTGACAGTCACCCGTTCAGCCGGACAACCGCGCAGTGCGAGACGTCCTCGCGCGCCATCAGATGAGAAGATGAGGAAGATGACCAACCTACCTGCGGTTCGAGAAGCCCTGCGCCGGCAGCGGATCGAGACGCCCTCTTGGGCTTACGGCAACTCGGGCACCCGGTTCAGGGTGTTCCCTCAGCCCGGGGTCGCACGCAACCCCTACGAGAAGATCGATGACGCGGCCCAGGTACACCGGTTCACAGGCATTGCCCCGTCGGTTGCGATCCACATCCCGTGGGACCGGGTTGACGACTATGAGGACCTGGCCAAGCACGCCCGTAGCGTCGGGGTCGAGATCGGTGCCGTCAACCCCAACGTGTTCCAGGAACTCGACTACAAGCTCGGCAGCGTCTGCAACCCGGACCCGGCGGTCCGCCGGCGTGCGGTCGGACATCTGAAGGAGTGCGTCGATGTGGCACAGGCGACGGGTTCGACGATCCTGAGCCTGTGGTTTGCCGACGGCACCAACTACCCGGGCCAGGACAGCATCGTGAGACGCCAGGACTGCCTGGCGGAGGCTCTTGCCGAGGTGTACGGGACGCTTCCTGTGGGCATGCGGATGCTGCTCGAGTACAAGTTCTTCGAGCCTGCCTTCTACAGCACCGACGTGCCCGACTGGGGCACCTCTTTCGCCCACTGCGTCCGGCTCGGCGAGCGGGCACAGGTGCTGGTCGACACCGGCCACCACGCGCCAGGCACCAATATCGAGTTCATCGTGGCGGTACTGCTCCGGGCCGGGAAACTGGGCGGCTTCCATTTCAACAGCCGCTTCTATGCCGACGACGACCTCATGGTCGGTGCCGCGGATCCTTTCCAGCTCTTCCGGATCATGAACGAGATCGTCGCCGCGTCGGCTCTAGAGACGGACAGGGGCGTGGCCTTCATGCTCGATCAGTGTCACAACCTCGAATCGAAGATCCCGGCCGAGATCCGTTCCGTCATGAACGTGCAGGAGGCAACGGCCAAAGCGCTGCTCGTCGATCGGGACGCGCTCCGGGAGCACCAGGAGGCCGGTGACGTGCTCGGTGCGCACGGCGTCTTGATGGACGCATTCAACACCGACGTGCGCCCGCTGCTGGCCGAAGTGCGAGAAGAGATGGATCTGGATCCCGATCCTCTTGCTGCCTACGCGCGATCCGGCTATGCCGAGCGGATCATCGAGCTCAGGGCCGAGGGCAGCCAGGCGGGATGGGGCTCCTGATAAAGGAGGATGGTGACCGGTCCTGACCTCCAGGGCGCGCCCGGCGATCCCCGCCGGGCCTGGAAGATCGCCCAAGTCGCTGTCCTCCCCGCGAGTGGGCGCACCTCAGGTGGAACCTGCCACGTGCCCGACCTCGACGGCGGCGTAACTGCTGCCTGCACGCCCTAGATGTCACGAGCGACCCACCACGTCGCAGTCGACCTCGGCGCTTCAAGCGGCCGCATGGTGCTCGGCGTGGTACAGGACCAGGAGCTCCACGTGGGGGAGGTGGCGCGCTTTTGGAACGGGCCGGTGACCATCGGCGGCACGTTGCACTGGGACACACTGGCGCTGCACCGATGCATCCTCGACGGTCTGCGGAAGGCCGGGAGGCAAGCCGGCAGGCTCGATTCGGTGGGCATCGACAGCTGGGGTGTCGACTTCGGGCTCTTCGATCGTGATGGGAGACTCCTCGGCAACCCGGTCCATTACCGGGACCGTCGCACCGAGGGTGTCATCGAACTTGTCCTAAAGCAGATCCCCGCGGCCGATCTCTACCGGCGTACCGGCATACAGCTGCTGCCGTTCAACACCTTGTACCAGCTCGTCGCGGCCGCAGGTACAGCCCAGCTCGAGGCGGCCACCACGCTGCTGCTGATGCCGGACCTCTTCGGGTACTGGCTTACCGGCCGGGTCGGTGCCGAGGTGACGAACGCCTCGACGACTCAGCTCTTGTCCATCGTGACTGGAGACTGGGACGCCGAGCTGATGGCCAGGCTGGGCATTCGCCGGGACCTTTTCCCGGCTCTTCGCCACCCCGGCGACCCTGTCGGCGACCTCCTCCCCAGCGTGCTGCGTGAGACCGAGCTCGACGGTCCGATCCGCGTCACGACCGTAGGCTCGCACGACACGGCGTCCGCAGTCGTCGCCGTCCCTGCTGCGTCCGAGCGCTTTGCTTTCATCGTCTCGGGAACGTGGTCGCTGGTCGGTCTCGAGCTGGATCGCCCGGTGCTCACCGAATCCAGCCGCCGCGCCAACTTCACCAATGAGCGCGGAGTTGACGGCACAGTCCGCTATCTGCGCAACGTCATGGGACTGTGGATTCTGCAGGAGTGTGTCGCGGCCTTTGGGCGTGCCGGCGAGCCACCTGACCTTGAGGCCCTAATCGTCGAGGCGGCCCGGTTGCCCGGCCTGCGAACTCTCATCGACGTCGACGATCCCGTGTTCCTGCCACCCGGCGACATGCCCGGCCGGGTCGCCGACGCCTGTGCACGGGGTGGCGAGCCGCTGCCGGAGACTCCCGCGGCGCTCGTCCGCTGCATTCTCGACAGCCTGGCCCTGGCCCACCGGCGCACTATCGAAGAGGCCCGCTCCCTGACCGGGCGGGACATCGACGTCGTGCACCTGGTCGGAGGCGGCGTGCACAACCATTTGCTCTGCCAGCTCACCGCTGATGCCCTTGGCCTGCCGGTCATCGCCGGCCCGGCGGAGGCGACCACCCTAGGAAGCTTGCTCGTGCAAGCCAGGGCTCAAGGTGTCCTCGCGGGCGGTCTCGCCGAGATGCGGGCCGTCGTCCGAGCCTGCACCGACTGCGACATCTATCAGCCGTCGGGCCGGGAGGACACCTGGCGCCACGCTGAGGCCCGAATCCCTCCGCGATCGGCTGATTACTAATGCCGATGCGACAGCGACCTCACGTGAGGACCGGACCGGTACTCAGCGTTGAGCTTCCCGACCCTCTCGCTCCACTGCGCGAACTCCCCGATCTCGCGGTCGCGCGATCCCCTGCCATCGCCTCGCCACTGGCGGGCGTCGCCCAAGACTCGCCCGCCCGGCACGGGGCAAAGGAGAAGGATCCCGCGGGGGCCACGCACTCCAAGGTCAACACTCACGTTCACCTGCCGCCGAACTTCTCCGCGTTCGAAACCGTCGAGAAGGCGATCGACCTGGCCGCGGACGCAAGTCTGCACGTTCTCGGCTCGAGCAACTACTACGACTTCGCCATCTACGCGCGGTTCGCAAGTTCGGCACGGTCGCGGGGCGTTTTCCCCCTCTTCGGACTGGAGATCATCAGCCTGATCGCGGAGCTGAAAGACGAGGGAATCAAGGTAAACGATCCCGACAATCCAGGACGCATGTACCTGTGCGGGAAAGGCATCACTCGCTTTGCTCCCATGTCCGCTGAGGCGGAGCTGCTGATGCAGCGAATTCGTGACGCCGACCGCGCCCGCATAGACGTGATGATCGAGCGGATGACAGCGCTGATGCGCTCAAAGGGCGTCAGCACCGAGGTCACTGCCGCGTCGATCCGCTCGACGCTCGCGCGCCGCTACGCGGTCCCCGTCGCCACGGTGTACTTGCAAGAGCGCCACGTGGCCCAGGCGTTCCAGGAGGCGGTGTTCGCCCACGTAGGGGCGACGGAGCGGGCCGGCGTGCTGCGGCGCCTACTGGGCGTGGAGTGCACCGCACCCGATGACCCGGTGGCGGTGCAGAACCAAGTCCGCTCGCAGCTGATGAAGGCCGGCAAGCCCGCCTTCGTGGAGGAGTCGGTCCTCGACGCCGACATGGCCTACGCGCTCGTGCTCGCGCTCGGAGGTGTGCCGTGCTACCCCATCCTGGCCGACGGCGCCTCTCCGGTGTGCCAGTTCGAGGATTCAGTGGACGATCTGGTTGGCGCCCTGATCTCTCGAGGGATCTGGTGTGCTGAGCTCATACCATGCCGGAACGCCGCCAAAACTGTCGACCGCTATGCGACGACATTGCGCAGCGCCGGGATCATCGTGCTGGGGGGCACCGAGCACAACACACTCGAGCTGACCCCGATCACGCCCGAGTGCAAGGGACGCGTGCCGGTCTCCGAGCGGGTGACGGAACTGTTCTGGGAAGGAGCCTGCGTGATTGCGGCGCATCAGTACCTGTCGGCACGCGGGCATGTGGGCTACGTGGACGCAACGGGTAACCTGAATCCTGGCTTCACAGACCATGAGCAGCGCGTCGGTGACCTGGCGCGCCTGGGCTCGACGGTCATCGAAGCATTCGCTCGGCCGGGCGAGGATAGGAGCGCCGCAGTGGGTCAAACAAGCACCACCGCCGCGAGGACGGAGCAACCGTGACGGCATCCAGACGGCCATGGCCGTCCTTCGACGTGGCGGCGAGCCCGCTCAAACACCTCCTGGACCTGTCGCACTACTACGGCTCTGATCCGCAGTTCGTGCTGGCTGGCGGCGGGAACACTTCGGTCAAGCTCGGCGACCGCCTGTTCGTCAAGGCCAGTGGCTACGCGCTCGCGACGATCGGCCCAGAGGGGATTGTCGAGCTCGATCGGGGGGCATTGCAGACGCTGCTTGAAAGCACTCTCAGCACCGATCCGAAGAAGCGGGAGGAGCAGTTCAAAGCGGCGGTGCTCGGGGCTCGCGTCGAGCCGCAACAGGGGCGGCGTCCGTCGGTCGAGGCGGTGCTGCACCACCTGATCCCCAGCCGTTTCGTCGTCCACACGCACCCGACGTTGGTCAACGCCTTCAGCTGCGCCCGCGACGGCGGTGCGATCCTCGAGCGTGAGCTGGGAGACGAGGTGTTGTGGATCGGCCCGGTCGATCCCGGCTTTCTGCTTGCCAAGACACTGGAACGGGCCCTTGGCGAGTACCAGGCCAGAACCGGCCGGGAAGGCCCGCGTGCTGTGATCATGGGCAACCACGGCCTGGTTGTCAGTGGCGAGACCCCCGACGAGATCCGGGCGCACACCGACTGGTTGTTCCGGGAGCTGGAGCGCGTGCTGGCACCGACCAGGTCCGCGGAGCCCTTCGGCGCTGTGAGCTGCATGGACGGGACCAGGTCGCGCGAGCTGATCCACGCGATCGCCCCGGCGTTGCGCGGTCTTCTGAGCCCGGGCGACGGCCTGAAGGTGGTCACCTTCGACGACTCGTCCTCGACGATGCGCCTGGCCGGTGGAACCGACGGAGAAGCGGTGACAGTTCTCGGCCCGCTCTGTCCGGACCAGATCGTCTATTGCAAGTCCTTCCCGTTGTGGTTCGAAGACAGGGCCGGCGGCGACCCGCTGGAGCGCTTGACGCACGACGTCGGGGAATACCGGCGCCAGTACCAGACACTGCCCAACGTGGTACTGGTCAAGGGGGTCGGACTGTTCGCCGCTGGCGACACCTGGTCGGCGGCTGACGCAGTGCGCCAGGTCTACAAGGACGCGATCGAGGTCATGGCGGGCGCCGTCGGGCTGGGAGGTATCGAGTGCCTCGACGACAGGCTGCGACTGTTCATCGAGGAGTGGGAAGTCGAGTCCTACCGACGTGAGGTGGCGTCCTCCGGTCGCCGTGCCGGGCGCGTCGCGGGCAAGGTGGCTCTTGTGACCGGCGCGGCACAGGGATTCGGCCTCGAGATAGCACAGGATCTCGTTTCTGAAGGCGCCCACGTAGCCATGGCCGACGTCAACGACGTGGGCGCGCGACAAGCCGCTGGCGCCTTGTCGCAGGAGTGGGGCGAGGGGCGCGCGATGGGCTTTCCCGTCGACGTCGCCGACGCATCGTCGGTCGACGAGCTGATCCACCAGGTCGTGCGCGCCTACGGTGGCTTGGACCTGCTGGTGTCCAATGCCGGTGTGCTGAGGGCCGCCAGTGTCAAGACTCAGGCCGAGCGCGACTTCGACCTGTCCACGGCAGTGAACTACAAGGGCTACTTCCTGTGCGTGCAGAAGGCAACCCCCGTGATGGCGATACCGCGTCGCGTACGACCGGGCTACTGGAGCGACATCATCCAGATCAACTCGAAATCCGGGCTGGCCGGGTCGGAGAAGAACTTCGCCTACGCAGGCAGCAAGTTCGGTGGAGTCGGCCTGACCCAGTCCTTCGCTCTCGAGCTCGTGGCCGACGGGATCAAGGTGAATTCCGTATGCCCTGGCAACTTCTTGGATGGGCCCTTGTGGTCGGACCCGAAGACCGGGTTGTTCGTTCAGTACTTGAGCACAGGGAAGGTCCCCGGCGCCAAGACAGTTGAGGACGTGAAAAGGTACTACACCAACAAGGTGCCGATGCGGCGCGGGTGTGCGACGGCCGACGTTATGAAGGCCATCTATTACCTTGTCGAGCAGGAGTACGAGACCGGTCAGGCGCTTCCTGTGACCGGCGGACAAGTAATGCTCCATTAGTCTCAATTGTCGGGCGGTGGTAGCGGTCGTCTACGATCACATATGGGTACGGAGGCGTTCGCGAAAAGCCACTCTCCGGTAACACACGATCACGCCAAATGGACACCATGACACCAGACCAAGACGACGTCGCTCTCCCGGCCACGCAGAACGCCGTTCAGTTGGTCGGACCCGGACGTCTTGTTCTCAACACAACCAAGAGCGTTCCGCGGCCCGGCCCTCATCAGATCGTGGCCAAGGTCGAAGCCGTCGGTCTGTGCTTCTCGGACCTCAAGTTGCTGAACCAGTTCTCGGCCCACCCCCGCAAGGGGGAGATCGTGTCGGGCATCGCTCCAGAAGTACTTCAGCAGATCCAGAGCTACGTGCCCGGCGAGCTACCGACTGTGCCGGGGCACGAGGTGTCGTGCCGGATCGTCGCGGTGGGCAGCGAAGTGACCCGGCACAGGGTTGGTGAGCGCTGCCTCGTCCAGACCGACTATCGCACTCTGCCCACCAAAGGCTCCAATGCCGCTTTCGGCTACAACTTCGAGGGCGGCCTCCAGGAGTACGTGTTGATGGACGAGCGCGTCGTCGTGGACGCGGCTACAGGCGTCCGGTCACTGATTGCCGTGCCGGAGGAGCCGAGTGCATCGGCCGTGGCGTTGGTCGAGCCGTGGGCCTGCGTCGAGAACTCCTACTCCACGCCGAACCGGAGCACGCTAGCGCCCGGTGGGCGATTGCTGGTGGTCGCCGATGACGGCCACGACGTGACAGGCTTGGCCGAGGCCGCGCGGCCAGGTCAGCCGCCGGCCTTCGTGACTGTCGTCTCTGATGTCGAGATCGACTTCGCCTGGGCCGGTCCGGACGTGGAGCCGACGCGCGCGAGCAACTTCCGCGACCTGCCGGACGCGGCCTTCGACGACATCGTCTATTTCGGAGCGTCCAAGCCGACGATCGACGTGCTCAACGACAAGCTCGCCGCGGGCGGGGTCATCAACGTCGTCCTGGGGGGCACCACGATCGGAGCACCGGTATCCGTGGGGATCGGCCGCATTCACTACGAGGCGACGCGCTGGATCGGGACCACCGGGTTCTCGGCCGCGGATTCCTACCTCACAGTCCCCCCGTCCGGGGAGCTGCGGCCAGGCGACTCGCTATTGGCTGTCGGTGCGGCCGGACCGATGGGCCAGATGCACATCATCCGCAGCCTGTCCGCGAACGTGGACGGTCTCACGGTTGTGGGCACGGACCTCGACGACGCACGATTGCATTCCTTGGCCGCCAAGGCCGAGCCCCTTGCGCAGGCCAATGCCGTAAGCCTGAGGTTGTTGAACACGAACAACGAGCCTTTGGTCGGCACCTTCAGCTACCACCTGATCCTCGTGCCGGTTCCGTCGCTGGTCGCGGACGCCATCGCCAGAAGCAAGGACTGGAGCCTTATCAACATCTTTGCCGGGATTGCCGTGGCGACCCGAGGAGACGTCGACCTCGACACGTACATCGCGCGGCGGTGCTACATGTTCGGATCCAGCGGTTCGGTCGTCAGTGACATGGAGGTCCTGCTCCAAAGGATCGCCGCGGGCCGGCTGGACACCAACCTGTCGGTCGATGCCATCTCCGGCATGGCGGGGGCCGCAGCCGGATTGGCGGCACTGCAGGACAGGACGATGGCCGGCAAGATCGTGATCTATCCCGCTCTGCACGAGGTTGGCCTGCTGTCGCTGGCTGAGCTCAGGGACGGTCTCCCGACCGTCGCGTCCAAGCTGGACGACGGCCATTGGTGCGTGGAGGCGGAGAAGGAGCTGTTGAGAGTGGCAGCCTCACAGCCGCCCGAGCCCGCGGGCAGCCAGCGTGACTGACCACACCGACACCGGGCCGGCCAGGAGGATCTGAGCAAGTGGCGACGCCAGTCGAGATGCCCAAGCTGGGCAACACCGTGGAGCAGTGCTTGCTCGTGGCTTGGCACAAGCGCAAGGACGACACAGTCCACGCGGGAGAGGTTGTGGCCGAGATGGAGACGGACAAAGCCACCTTCGACCTCACCGCGCCTGTGGACGGGACCGTGCTCGAACTGTTCTTCGAGGACGGGGCGATGGTCCCGGTATTCACGAATGTGTGCGTCATAGGAGAGGTGGGGGAATCGGTCGAGGGCTATCGCCCCCGAATGCCGGTCTCGTCCGCCGCCGCTGGAGTACCAGCGTCCCCGAGCAGCAGCCACGTTCCATCGCCACTGGCGGTTGTGCGCCCGCAAGGACCCGATGGGGGCTCCGACCGGACGGCGTCCGTTCCGCCGTCCAAGGGCGCGGAGCTCGCGACCCAGCCCGCAATGCCGCAGGCGAGCATTTCCGCGCCCGTCGGGCGGATGAGCCCGCGGGCCCGACGATTTGCTGCCCAGCACGGGTTCCACCCGACGACGGCGCCTGGCAGTGGTCCCGACGGGCGCATTCTGGAGAGGGACGTTCGCTCCCAGCTGCTCTCCACCCAGCCGGTCACCCGCACTGCTCGCAGCCTCATGGACAGCGGCTACGAGATCAGAGGGCCTGGCTCGGGCGTCGGCGGCATGATCCGCGCGAGCGACCTCGTGCCACCGCCGGTTCGCTTCACCACCATGCGCGAGAGAATCGCCCGGCGGATGGGGGAGTCGCTGGCGAGCACCGCGCAGTACACGCTGCACACCTCCGCCGACGCGACCGGACTGCTGGCGCTCCGCCGCCAGATCAAGACGACTCATGGCGCCCCGGACATCACGATCAACGACCTCGTGGTGTACTGCGTGATCCTGGCCGTGCTAGAGGTTCCGGCGGTCAACTCCGAGCTCATCGCGGGCCGGCTGTATCAACGCGAGCACGTCAACCTGGGCTTCGCCTGTGACACGCCGCGGGGGCTGGTGGTTCCTGTGGTCCGCCGCAGCGAGGAGCTCAGTGTCGCAGAACTAGCTGGTCGCATGAGCGCACTGTCCACGCAGGCGGTCGAGGGGACCCTTGGCGCCGACGACATGGTGGATGCCACCTTTACGGTGAGCAATCTCGGCGGGCTCGGGGTCGAGTCGTTCACTCCCGTGATCAACCCGCCCCAGGTCGCCATCTTGGGTGTGGATGCCATCACGTTGAGACCCGTGCGCATGCCTGATGGCGGGGTCGAGTTCGTCGACGTCATCGGCCTCTCGGCAACCTTCGACCACCAGGTGATCGATGGAGCGCCTGGAGCGAGATTCCTCAATGTCGTCAAGCAGAAGATTGCGAGCGTGCAGTCGTTATGTTCGATCTGATCGTCATTGGTGCCGGGCCGGGCGGGTACGAGGCCGCCGCGCATGCGGGCAGTCTCGGCAAGAGCGCGGCTGTCGTCGAGAAGGCTGAGCTGGGTGGTACGTGCCTGAACGTCGGGTGCATACCGGCGAAGACCTTCCTACGATCCTCCAGGCTGTTCCGCGAATGCCGGGAGGCAGCGGCGTTCGGCATAATCGTCGACGCGCCCAGCTTCGACCTGCCTTCGTTGGTGGCGCGCAAGGACAACGTCGTGGGCACGTTGAAGCGCGGTGTGGCGACGCTGTTGCGCAACACGAAGGTGGAGGTACTTCACGGAACGGGCCGTCTGGTCGGCCGTAACGCCGTCGAGGTCGACGGGGAGCGCCACGAAGCGGCGAACATTCTCGTTGCGTCGGGCTCGCGGCCAGCGGTCCCGGCGATCCCCGGCATCGCGGGGGCGCGGGTCCTGGACTCCACCTCGGCGTTCGAGCTCAAAGAAGTGCCCGACCGGATCGCGATCATCGGCGGCGGGTACATCGGACTCGAGTTCGCCTCGTTCTTCCACGAGATCGGCACCCGGGTGACCGTGTACGAGGCGTTGGCGAGGATCGCTACCGGCTGCGACGGTGACATCGCCGACGAGCTGCTCAAGATCCTGCGCCGCGGCGGCATCGACATCCACCTGTCCTGCATGGTTCAGGGCATCGAGGGCGACGTGCTGCAGTATCAGGATGCCAGCGGCGCCAAACACAGCGAGTCGGCAACCTACATCCTCAACGCCACGGGACGCACTCCCGTCGTGACCGACCTCGGGCTGGAGGATGCGGGAGTCGACGTGTCCGCCCGGGGCATCCGCGTCGACGCCCAAGGTCGCACGAACGTGCCCAACATCTGGGCCTGTGGCGACGTGACCGGGCGGCACATGCTCGCGCACGTGGCGGTCCGAGAGGGGATAGTGGCCGTCAACTCGATGTTCGGCCGGCCCGATCGCATGCGCTACGACGCGATCCCGGCGGTGATCTACTCCCACCCCGAGGTGTCGATGGTGGGCAAGACCGAGGAGGAGTTGAAGGCGGCCGGCACCGACTACCGCAAGGCCGTCGTGCCCATGGCTCTCGCGGGCCGCTTCCTCGTAGAGCACGTGAGAGAGACAGGACTCGTGAAGGTGCTCGCCGGTGCGGCCCACGGCGAGATCCTTGGCGTGCACGCAATCGGTGACCTGTCGAGCGAGTTCATCGTCGCCGCCGGAGCGATGATCGAGGCGGAAATGACCATGGCACAGGCCGGCGAGGTCATCTTCCCGCATCCGACCGTAGCCGAGGCGCTGCACGCAGCGATCCTCAAGGCTCAGTGACAAGTGGCCTAGGAGAGAGTCGATGCCCAAGTCCATCCCGGTCGTCCCCGACGAAGTGTTCCGTCCCGGTGCAATTCACTTCAAAGACATCCCGGTCAACGCCTACCACAGGTCAGTTGCGGAGGAGTGCGCCCAGCATTCGCCCGATGACTTGTTGCATATCTGGCGCGACATGTGCGCGATCCGCGAATTCGAGACGATCCTCAACGAGATAAAGACCAAGGGCGCATACAAAGGCGTCGTCTACAACCACGCCGGCCCCGCGCACCTCTCGATCGGCCAGGAGGCGGCCGCTGTCGGCATGGCCTACTCGCTGACACCGGAGGACCACATCTTCGGCTCGCACCGCAGTCACGGCGAGATCCTCGCCAAGGGGTTGTCGGCCATTCGCCAACTCAGCGACGACGACGTGGAGCACGTGATGCGCTCCTATCGTGACGGAGCGGTTCTCGCCCCCGTGGAGAAGGCTTACAGCGTCCCGGTCGGCGAACTCGCGGAGCGCTTTTTCGTATACGGCGCTTACACCGAGATGTTCGCACGCGAGGCTGGGTTCAACCGCGGTCTCGGTGGCTCCATGCACGCGTTCTTCACCGCTTTCGGGATCTACCCGAACAACGCCATCGTCGGCGGCTCGGGCTCGATCGCCCCCGGTGCTGCCCTGTTCAAGCGCGTCAACCGCCGGCCAGGCATCGTGGTGGCCAACATCGGCGACGGCTCGTTCAGTTGCGGCCCGGTGTGGGAGGGCGTCACGTTCGCCGCCATGGACCAGTACCGCAAGCTCTGGGATCCGGCCATCGGCGGCGGGCTGCCGATCATCTTCAACTGCATGAACAACTTCTACGGCATGGGTGGCCAGCCCGAGGGCGAGACGACGGGCATGCAGTCCATCGCCCGCTTCGGTGCCGGAGTCAATCCCGAGCAGATGCACGCCGAGGAAGTCAACGGCTACAACCCGCTCGCGGTGATCGACGCCTTCGAGCGCGCCCGCGCCACCCTGCTCGGGGGACGAGGCCCGGTCCTGTTGGACACCCTCACCTACCGTTACAGCGGGCACTCACCTTCCGACGCGTCGAGTTATCGCAGTCGCGAGGAGATCGAGCAGTGGCAGGCGGCGGACTGTATAGGCAGCTTCCGATCGCACGTCCTGGACACCGGTGCGGTGAAGGAGTCGACACTGGACGAGGCGAGGGCCGCCATCGAAGAGCTGGTCTTCGACATGTTCCGGCTGGCGGTCGACCTCGAGGCCAGCCCACGCATCGATGTCGGCTCCGAGATGGTGGGCAGTGTCATGTTCTCCGCCGGACGCGTCGAGCGCTTCGACGACCGCGAGCCCGAGCTCCTGGGTGACCTGTCGGAGAACCCGCGTGTCCGACAGATCGCCGGCAAGGAACGCACGGCCTTCGTGGACGGTGAGCCGGTGCCCAAGCTGAAGCTGTACAACATCCGCGACGCCATCTTCGAGGCACTGCTGCACCGCTTTGCCATCGACCCCACGATGGTCGCGTTCGGCGAGGAGAACCGCGACTGGGGCGGCGCGTTCGGCGTCTACCGCGGCCTCACAGAGGCGCTGCCCTATCACCGCCTGTTCAACTCGCCCATCTCGGAGGCCGCGATCGTCGGAGCGGCGGTCGGGTACGCCATGGAGGGAGGCCGCGCGGTCGCCGAGCTCATGTACGCGGACTTCATCGGCCGTGCTGGTGACGAGATCTTCAACCAGCTCTCGAAGTGGCAGGCAATGTCGGCGGGAGTGCTGTCGATGCCGGTCGTGCTTCGCATCTCGGTGGGCGACAAGTACGGCGCTCAGCACTCGCAGGACTGGACGGGTTTGCTGCACCACATACCAGGACTGAAGGTTGTGTACCCGGTCACGCCGTATGACGCCAAGGGGATGATGAACTCTGCGCTCATCGGCACAGACCCGGTGGTCTTCCTCGAGAGCCAGAAACTGTACGACCTGGGCGAGCTTTTTCAGCCTGGAGGCGTTCCCGAGGGCTACTACGAGATCGAGCTGGGCCAGCCTTCGGTGAAGCGGCCCGGCCGCGAGCTGACGATCGTGACGCTCGGGCCGGCGCTGTACACGGCGATCAAAGTAGCGGACCAGCTCTATGCGAGCTTCGGTATCTCGGCGGAGGTGATCGACCTGCGTTCTGCCGTCCCGATCGACTACGAGCCACTGGTCGAGTCCGTGCGCAAGACGGCCAAGGTCGTGCTCGTGTCCGAGGAGGTCGAACGCGGAAGCGTGATGCAGACCGTCGCCGCCAACCTCACCCAGCTGTGCTTCGACGACCTCGACGCACCACCGGCCATCGTCGGGGCACGGAACTGGATCACCCCCGCGGCCGAGCTGGATTCGATGTTCTTCCCTCAACCGTCCTGGGTGCTGGACGCCATCCACGAGCACGTCCTGCCACTGCCCGGCTACCAGCCGGTCACGATCCGGACCAAAGGCGAGCTTATGAGGCGTGCTCGCTTGGGCATCTAGCCCGAGGTTCCAGGCACCGGCAGATCCAGGCAGGAGGCACTGTTGGTCCCGGGAGGACCGGCTTCAGGACGTCCCGGGCGACCCGGGCCTTTTAGCACCAAGCCTTCAGCGCGAGCTCGCCACTCACGACGTGAAGTGCAAACAGGCTGTCCGCGTGCGCGGTCCTGACGCCGAAGGAGACGTTCTGGGGTATGACCGCGGTTTGGCCGGGAGCAAGGCTCCAACTCGCTCCGACGGAGTCGACCGCCATCGCCTTGTTCAGCGGCACGATCACCACGAGCCGGTCGCTGAGCGGAGCGAAACGCAGATCGTCGTTTGAACCTGGCAGCAGGACTCGCGTCGCGGTCAGCTCGCGGTGCACATCGATGAGCGGCGAATCGGGTTGGAAGGCGACGGCGGACCAACCATCGTTGGTCCGGCTTAGCCTCCTCTTGGGCATCCACGCCGTTCGCTGCAAGATCTCCGCGATGTCGGGATGTGTTTTCGGCAGGAGGACGCGCCGGCCGGCATTCTGATCGAACAGCCGGACGACGGTGTCGGTCGAACACGTCGCGAACTCTTCGAGGACACAGCCGATCACAGTATGTACGAGCTTGGTCTGGCCGACCTCGATCACATCGCCGGCAGACGGCCGATAGGCATAAAAAGAGTCAGGTTGCGACTCCCCGCTTTCAGCCCAGTCCTGAGCCTTGAGCGCGCCGGACTCGTGCCATTCGGCTTCTGTGGACAGGTACACGAAGCTCGACGTCGCGGTCTCGAGGATGTGGAACGCTTCGAGTTTGCGAGCCGCGTGAAGCTGAAAGCTGAATCCCTTGCCGTCCTCGAGAACGAACACGGAGTACCCAAACGGTGAGGCCACCTTCACGCCGTAGGACTTGTACTTGTACAGGAAGCCCACCTTGTGGAAGAAGGCAATTGCTGCCCGGATCAGCTCCGGGTCAGAACTGTGCCCGCGCAGCACGTCATCCCACAACAGCTTCGAGAGAAGCTCGACGGCTTCCACTTGGCCGATGGGTCGCGGAACTCTGAGCACGTCCGAGAACTGCTCAGCGAGCGCTGGGTCGCCCCGTCGCGCGAACAACGAAGGAGGAGGGGCGGACCCAGCGACTGACGCGTAATCGAGAATCTCAGAGGTGTGCGTTGCCACCTTTTGGAGTTGCTCAGGCGGTGGCAGCGAATTCCTCGACCATTCGGTAGGCCTCGTCGTCGTGGAACTGCACCGGTGGCGACTTCATGAAGTAGGACGACGGACCGATCAGCGGGCCGCCGAGGCCCCGGTCGAGCCCGATCTTGGCGCACCGCAGGGCGTCGATGATGACACCCGCCGAGTTCGGCGAGTCGTGAACCTCGAGCTTGAGCTCCAAGTTGAGCGGCGCGTCACCGAAGTTGCGGCCCTCCATGCGGATGTAGGCCCATTTGCGGTCTTCGAGCCAAGGCACGTGGTCCGAAGGCCCGATGTGCACGTTGTCAGGCGCGATCGCGCGGTCGATCTGGCTGGTGACGGCGCGGGTCTTCGAGATCTTCTTCGACACGAGCCGATCGCGCTCCAGCATGTTCATGAAGTCCATGTTGCCGGCCACGTTCAGCTGGTAGGTGCGGTCGAGGATCATGCCCCGGTCCTCGAACAAGCGGGTCAGGACCCGGTGGACGATAGTGGATCCGACCTGGCTCTTGATGTCGTCACCGATGATGGGGATGCCCGCGGCGGTGAACCGGTCCGCCCACTCGGGATCGCTGGCGATGAAGACCGGGATGGCGTTGACGAACGCGACACCGGCCTCGAGAGCGGCCGTGGCGTAGTGCTTCTGTGCTTCCTCGGAGCCCACCGGCAGGTAGGCGATCAGCACGTCGGCCCCACTGTCGCGCAAGACCTCAGCGACATCGACGGGCTTGGCGGGCGACTCCTCGATGACCTTGCGGTAGTAGAGGCCGAGACCGTCGAATGTCGGCCCGCGCTGGACAGTTACCCCGAGCGCAGGGACATCGGAGAACCGGAGCGTGCAGTTGTTGGAGGCGAAGACAGCCTTCGAGAGGTCGAGGCCCACCTTTGCGGCGTCCACGTCGAAAGCCGCCACGAACTCTGTGTCACCGACGTGGTAGCCACCGAGCGAGACGTGCATGAGACCCGGCACGTGGTCGTCCGGATCGGCATCGCGGTAATACTCGATCCCTTGTACAAGAGAGCATGCGCAATTGCCGACTCCTGCGACGGCGACCTTGATCTTGCGGGCCGTGCGATTCATGAATTGCTCCTTTCAGTGACTGCTTTCTTGAACGCAGGACGCGCGTGGGCGACGGACACGCTCGAGACAGCAGACGGGTTTTCAACGGCTTGGGTTGATCCGAGCGCCGCGCTGGGCGCCGGTGAGGAGATCTGGGTCCCCTGTTCGGTGGCGATGAGGCGGTCGATCCAATTCAGATCGTGTTCGGTCGCCTCCTTGTCGTGGTCGACGAGGGAGCGTTGGTAGCGGTCGAGGGGCCGCCACGGCGACTCGGCCGCCCGACGCGAGCCTTCCCGAGTGGCCAGCAGTTGGGCACGCCGGCGCTCCAGGAGTGCGAGCCTGCCCTCCGGGCTCAAGTACCCCGCGAAAGCCCAGCGCAGCGCGAAACCGCGCCCGCCTTCGGACTTGGGCTCTTCGGTCTCGAGCAGGTGGTGGAACAGCTCGTCACCGCGGGCCGTGATCTCGTACACGCGCCGGCCCCGCGTGCCACCTCCCGAGCGGGTCGAAGCCGCGCGCCGAGAAGCGAGACGTGCCCTGAACGCCGCCCTCTCCCCGGCGATGGAGCCAGCGGACGCGAACGTCGTTGCAGGCGGCGCCCCAAGGGCGCGGTGCTCCGAGGGGACTTCGCGGACGGCGCCCGAGGTTTCGAGGCGTGCCAGAGCCGGGTAGAGCGAACCGAAGGAAAGGCTCGAGAGAAGGCCAAAATCCTCTCGCAGCCTCTTGCGGAGGTCGTAGCCGTGCATCGGGTGTTCCTTCAACAACCCCAGGATCGCCAACTCGAGCACGAAGCGAGTGTATCAGGTCGACATATCTATGCGATATGTCGAAAGATACGTTCCGTCGTGCTCAGGGCTCGAAGCGAACCGCCCGCTTGGCGGTGGACGTGGTGACGTCATGGGCGCTTGGTATCGGGACCTGCGAAGATGTACGCCCCTGTGCTGGTGGGAGGGGCGCAGCCAGACCTCGTTCCCCGGATTCTTCGATGGCGGGACGTCAAGGTCGCAGCGGGCGCGGACGGCAAGGTTGTCGAGACGGCAGTGCTCGTCCCTGCGTCTTTCGCATTCCGGATGACGTGGCACAATCGCCGCGATCGTCGTTCGAGTCCGGACGGTCAAACCCTGGGTGGTGCGCACGGTAGCCTGGCCGGGATGAGCATCCGGAGCGGTTCGCAGTCGAGTTGGGGAGTCGGCGGGCTTCCGCGTCCCGGCCGCATCGAATACCGCTTGATGCGTGAGTCGACAGTGAAGGAGTTCCGGCGGGGTCGCCTCGGCCGCCCGGACGTGTGCGACGCCCAGCCCGAGCTGCTCCGGGTCGCGAAGAACCTCGGGCGCGAGACCGAAACCGAGTGCCCGATTTGCGAGCAGGAACAGCTCGTGCACGTGACGTTCGCGTTCGGCCCTGGCCTTCCTCCCGGTGGACTGCCCCTTGCCGGTCGGCGCGAGCTCGAGCGCAAGACTGGCGGCGCAAGCGCGGACGTAGCTTGCTACGTGGTCGAAGTTTGCACCGGATGCTCCTGGAACCATCTCCTGAGTGTTTTCGCCCCAGGAGGCAACGACCGCTGATCGACCGCCGGCAGCCATGTGCGCCGGACGGGAGGAGGTCCGAAGATGACAGAACTCGTGACGGTGCCAGACATCCGCGCCCGCAAGCGCAGTCGGGGAGCAGAACCCATTGTCATGATCACCGCCTACGACACGCCTTTCGCCAGCGCCGTGGACCAAGCCGGGGTCGACATCATCCTCGTCGGCGATACCGTCGCGGAGGTGGTCCTCGGCTGGGAGGACACGCTCCACGTAGGGATCGAGGACCTCTCCCACCACGTCGGGGCCGTAGCGCGTGCGAGACCACGGGCCTTGCTTGTGGGCGACATGCCATGGCTCACGTACCATCTCGATGCGGGCGACACAGTTCGCAATGCAGCGATCCTCGTCCGGGCCGGTGCTCACGCGGTGAAGCTCGAGGGCGGACGTCGCCGGGTCCCCGCGGTGCACGCCATCAACGAGGCAGAGATACCTGTGATGGGCCACATCGGGCTCACTCCGCAGTCGATCCATGCCATGGGGGGCTACAGGGTTCAAGGGCGCGAAGCAATGGCCGCCGACGAGCTCCGTCAGGACGCCGAGGCTCTGGCTGCAGCAGGTTGCTTCGCCATCGTGCTCGAGGGCGTGCCCGACGTTCTGGCCGAACGCATCACCGCAGAGATCGACATCCCGACGATCGGCATCGGAGCGGGGCCGGCTTGCGACGGGCAGGTCATCGTCCTGCACGACCTGCTCGGGCTGTCAGACCGGACGGTTCCCAAGTTCGTTCGCCGCTACGCGGAGCTCGGTGACGCCGCCACCGAAGCCGTGCGGGATTGGGCTGCGGACGTCCGGGCGGGACGGTATCCGTCTGAAGGCGAGTCGTACCATGCCTCGGCGGAGCTGCGGGCGGCGTTGGGACCGTCGTCTTGAACAAGGGCGATCCGCGGTGACATGCCGGTCTGCAATGCTCTTGGCGTGCGCCACGTGCGCCAGGCTCCGGGTAGTGGGTCAGTTTGAATCGGCAGGTGGGTAGTCATCGGCGCTCCGATCCCTTACGCTGGTGTCGTGCCAAAGCGGTCAAGCAAGCCCCGTGACCTGAACCAGCTCGCCGCGGCCCTAGTGCACGACGCGACGAGCGACGAACCTGAGTCGGATCCCTACGAGGGGAAGAACCCGGCAGCCGTCGAACTGGGGCGGCTCGGGGGTCAGAAAGGCGGGAAGGCCAGGGCAGCGAAGCTCACCCCTGAGCAGCGGTCTCAAATAGCGAAGGCTGCGGCGACTGTGCGCTGGGGTAAACCAGCGGGAGTTCCGGGGTCGGATCAAACAAGTGAGCCGCGCTAATCGGAGTCCGGCGCCCGCGAACCTTGGTTACTCGCTGCCTAAGTTGCTCGCTGGCGATGTAGTGTGCCCCCCGCTTCGTTCCGTTCTGTGACAGCAGGTCGACCCTGACTAGCTGATGAAGGTCGTTCGTTGCAGTCTGTGATGAGATCTCCTCAAACGCATCCGCGATGTTGGCGCGATAACTCGCGTTGCGAACCCTCAACCCGAGGCTTGCGTCATATAGTGCGTCGATCGTTCGTGGTGGGAGCTGGAGATCGTCAATAACCGCAGACAGATCGTTCCAGACGCGTTCTGTCTCGCGAACACGGCGAAGAACGCTCAGGGCCTGGATGTAATGCGCTTCCAGGCAGTAACGAACCCAGCTCCGAGCCGAGTTCTGGGGACTCCACTGCCCCTTAGCCACATCGGCAAGGGCCGCATAGTACTTCTGTTGGTTTTGGGGCTGCCCAAGGTATTCCTCGATGCTGCAGAACTCTCTTGCAAGGAAACCGCCGCGCACTAGCACCAGCGACTGAAGGCAGCGTGACATTCGACCGTTTCCGTCACTGAATGGATGGATCAAGACAAGGTTCAGATGTGCCATTGCTGCTCTCACCAACGTCGGAAACTTGCTTTCTGAAGTGAGATCCACCATCAGTTCCTCAACGAACCCTGGAGACAGTTGTCGGTCTGGCGCCTCGTAGACAACGTCACCCGTAAGGCTGTCCTGAACCCAGATAGGGCCAGGTCGCCAGCGGCCGGGGTGGGCTTGAAGCGAGTACTCCGTCATCATGAAGTGCAAACTCCGCATGAGCGCCGTGGAATACTCGAAATCTTGGTCATCCGAGAGTTGCAGGACGTAGGTCATCGCACGTCGGTAACCGAGGTTGGCCTGCCAGTCCTCCCATCCAGAGTCCGTTGGCTCGACCGCGCCCTGGATCGCAGCGATGGCGTCCTCCGTCGAGATGTTGTAGCCCTCGATGCTGTTCGATGACTGGTTGGCTTTGGCGGCAAGTACTCGCCGGACAGAACCGACCCAGCGGTTCGTCTTGGCGACATAAAAGCGCAGATCCCGCCACACGCCATCGATCTTCGCCAGTGCGGCCTCTTCTTCTGGACCGCAAGTTGGGGTCTCGTAGAGCACATGCTCTCCTCATCGTTACACTGATACCTTCAGTGCCACCGGTGATATTATCACCTTCACGGATAGAAGAAAACATCTTTACAACGAGGCGCCGGTCAAGTATAATGGTCAGTATGAACAGGTTGAATACCGAGCGTCGGGCGCAAGTGATCGGCTGCCTGGTCGAGGGCATGAGCATCCGTGCCACCGTCCGCGTGACGGGCGTGGCGAAAAACACCATCGTCAAGCTGCTCTGTGACCTCGGCCAAGCCTGCTCTGAGTACCAGGACGCAGCCTTCCGGAACCTGAACTGCAGCGTGGTCGAGTGCGACGAGATCTGGTCCTTTTGCTATGCGAAGCAAAAGAATGTTCCCGACGAGCACCAGGGCACCTTCGGCTACGGCGACATCTGGACCTGGACCGCGATCGACGTGGACACCAAACTCGTTCCGAGCTGGCTGGTCGGTGAGCGCACGATGGCCGACTGCTACACGTTCTTGGCTGACCTCAAGAGCCGTCTTCGCAACGCTCGCATCCAGCTCACTACCGATGGCCTGGGGCACTACACGCGGGTCGTGGACGGCGTTTGGGTCGACAACATCGACTTTGCTCAGTTGATCAAGATCTACGGCGGCGGGGCCTCAGACACGCCTGAGCGCAAGTACAGCCCCGCGGAGTGCACGGGTATCGAGATCAAGATCATCGCCGGTGACCCTGACCCCGATCGGATCTCCACCAGCTACGTCGAGCGTCAGAACCTCTCCATGCGGATGGGGATGCGGCGGTTCACGCGGCTGACGAACGCTTTCTCAAAGAAGGTGGAGAACCTGACCCACGCGGTGAGCCTGCACTTCATGTACTACAACTTCTGCCGCACACATCAGTCGCTGACCATCAAGAACGCGGACGGCACGAGCACGAAGCGGACGCCAGCGATGGCCGCGGGGATCGCGAAGTACCCGTGGAGCCTCACGCAGCTAGCGGGGCTGCTGGGCTAGAGGGCTGGAGGGCTGGACCCGATACGTAGCGGCAACACGCGCGGTTTTCGCGTCCGTGGTCCCCTATTTAGGAACAGTCGGGTAGTACGATGGAACGCGAAACCAGCCCTGGGGTTGAGGCCCAGGGCTGGTAGTGGTTGCCCAGGTAGCTCAAAAGGAAAGAGCCACTCCTCCGTAAGGATTTTGATACCGGTTCGAGTCCGGTCCTGGGCGCCACATCTATTACCCAGTGGCAGCTCGCTTTTGCCAGCGGGTGTTCACGGCACGACGTGCGTCGCTCCGTCTTTCATCTTCGGACGTTCGCTCGGCGCGCTTTAGCCCACCGAGACGACCAAGCTCCGCCATGCGAGGATTCTTTCTCGCATCAAGCCTGTGCCGTTGCCCAACAACGTCAGTGACCACGCCATCGCGCACGTCGAAATCGACATCTCCACGCGCCATGGTCTCGTGCTCCCTCCAGGATCAAGCCTTTCGCGAGACGCCCCACCAGGGCGTCCCGACAAGTCAAAAGTTAACCCTTTTTCTCGTCGCTGTCACGTCATCCACAACAACTGTCACGTTGTGCACAGAGATTCCGAACGTTCTGCACAACATTTCCCACGTCATCTCTAATGACGACGACCGAGCGTAGCCACGCGAACATCGGTGCCGAACAATCTGTGGCAGTCGTTCGACATCGCTTACCAAACAACTCCGCATCAAACTGACCCACTACCCGCCTCCGCTGGGCTCGGCTACCATGATGTCGTTCCCTATGCCCCTGCCCCGTCAGAAACGGGGCCCCGAGCGCCCAGCGCGCCGGGTCCGGAGGAGGTGAGGCCGCCGTGCGGCCCTACGAAGTCATGGTTATTTTCGATGTCGGCCTCGAGGACGGCGACATCAACGCAACTCTTGATCGCATCACGTCGCTGGTGCGCGATCGCGGGGGCAACCCCGGTCGCGCGGAGCGTTGGGGTCGCCGGACGTTCGCGTACGAGCTCAAGCACCGCAGCGAGGGTTACTACGTCCTTATCGAGTTCACGGCCGATCCGGCCCTTGTGGCCGAGCTCGACCGAATGCTGACTCTTGATGACACCGTGCTTCGCCACAAGGTGCTCCGGCAACCGGACAAGCAGAGCGGGCGCGCCCTTCGAGCTGAAGCGAAGCGGCGGGAGACCGCCATTCGCAAGGCTGCCCGGGCCAAAGCGGCGAGCTGAGCGAACTGGAGCGAATGAAATGTCGAATGGGAACTCCGTCACGCTGGTGGGTAACGTCACCCGTGACCCTGAACTGCGATTCACCCCGAACGGGCAGGCCACAGCGAGCTTCGGCCTGGCAGTGAACCGCCGCTGGCAGAATCGCCAGACCCAGGAATGGGAGGAAGCGACGTCATTCTTCGATGTCGTGTGCTGGCGTGAGATGGCGGAGAACGTAAGCGAAACCCTGACCCGCGGAGCACGGGTGATCGTTACCGGCCGGCTCGAGCAGCGGACCTGGGAGACGGCCGAAGGTGACAAGCGCTCGAAGATCGAGGTCGTGGCCGATGAGCTCGGGCCCAGTCTTCGCTGGGCAACAGCACAAGTGGTCAAGAACGAGAGGCGCGGACCTTCAGACAGTGGTCCTGGGGCCGCGGGCGGTCGTGGCACCACCGCCCGCCCGCCCGCTCAACCTGCTGGCGAGCAGTTCGCGGCCTACGACGAGGAGCCCTTCTAGATGGCGCGCAACAATGATCGAGACCGTGGTACCCGCCGCGTCCCGAAGGAGACCGGTCGGCGCACGAAGAAGAAGATCTGCATCTTCTGCAAGGAACACGCAACCTGGGTCGACTACAAGGACGTGAACCTGCTGCGCAAGTTCATGTCCGACAGGGGCAAGATTCGTGCCCGGAGAGTGTCGGGCAACTGTGCTCAGCACCAACGTGAGGTCGCTCTCGCGATCAAGACCGCCCGGGAGCTAGCGCTGCTTCCATTCACCCAGCGGACGACGAGCGAGCGGCCCGGCGGACGTGGTGCGGGCCGTGGTGCCCCAGGCGGACGGGGTGTGCCGCGCGCTGAATCTCCGGACGAGCCGGACCTGGAGGCGTTGACAGACACCGTGCTGGAAGACGAGTACGAGGACTCGGAGCTGGACCCACTGGCGCTGGTCGGTATCGATGACGAGGCGGGTGAGTAGTGAAGGTCGTGCTGCGTACAGACATACCGGGCGTGGGCAAGCGCGGTGACATCACCGACGTCTCCGACGGCTTCGCAAGGAACTACCTGGTACCACAGGGCCGCGCGATCGTCGCCAGCGTGGGGATCGAGGACCAGGCCGCCGCGATGCGCCGTTCACGCGACCTGAAAGATGCGCGCAACCGAGAGGGTGCCGAAGCGGTTGCCCGCAAGCTCGTCCCGATCGTTTTTCGCATCGAGGCACGATCCGGCAGCGAAGGCAGGCTTTTCGGTTCCGTCACCGCTTCTGACATCGTCGAAGCGGTGAGTCGTCAATCCGGTGTCGAGCTCGACCGGCGTCGGCTCGTCATCGACGACGCCATCAAGACTCTCGGCTCCCACGAGGTGGGAGTTCGGCTCCATCCGGATGTCGAGTTCCGCCTCAGCTTGGAGGTCGTGAGCTCGAGCTGACCGTGCCTCCGGCGCGACGGCGGTGATACAGCCGGATGCCACGCTGTGACCGTGCTTGCGCACCGGGCCCATCCCATCGAGGACGACCTGCCCGTTGTTGCACGCGCGGTCACCCGCCGGGGTGCGAGCAGACTTGTCCACGTTCCGTGCACAGGATCATCCTTCAGTAATCCACAAGATCCGGCTCTAGTGTCCCCCAGGGCCGAGCGTTCATCCTTAGCATGATGACCGTCCTGCAGCCCGTGCCCGACATGTCACGGCGCCGGCGCGGCTCGGGCCCCTCGGCCACGGTCGTCACAGCGGGCGGCTCCCGGGTGCCACCGCACAACTTCGATGCCGAGGAGTCCGTGCTGGGTGCCATGCTGCTTTCGCGCGATGCGATCGCGGTCGTGGTCGAGCAGGTCAGCGCGGAGGATTTCTACAAACCGTCGCATGCTCACATCTACGAGGCAATCACCTCGCTGTACGCCAAGGGCGAGCCTGCCGACTATGTGACTGTCCCCGAGGAGCTTCGCCGGGTGGGCGTGCTTGACGCATCCGGTGGGGCAGCGGCACTCATCGCGTTGCAGGCCAACACCCCCGCCATCTCGAGCGCGGGCCGTTATGCGCGCATCGTGCAGGAACATGCGCTACTTCGCCGTCTGATAGGGGTAGCGCACGAGATCGCCGAGATCGGTTACGAGGTTCCATCTGACGTCTCCGCGGCGCTCGACCAGGCCGAGGCGCTCGTGTTCGATGTCGCCCAGCGGCGCACCTCGGACACGGTGCGCTCACTGAAGGACCTCCTGACCGAGAGCCTCGAGCGTCTCGACCACCTCTACGACAGGGGAGAGACGATCACAGGTGTGCCCACCGGCTACGGCGAGCTCGACTATCTTCTCTCGGGCTTGCAGCCGTCGAACCTGATCGTCGTCGGCGCCCGCCCGTCGATGGGCAAGACGGCCTTCGCGCTGGGACTGGCGGCACATGCCGCCTCGAACCACGGCGTGCCGGTGCTGTTCTTCTCGCTCGAGATGAGCCACCTCGAGATCGCGCAGCGCGTGCTGGCCGCAGAGGCGCGTCTCGACGTCAGCAAACTTCGTAACGGGCGGTTGCTCGACAGCGACTGGCCGCGCATCTCGAGCGCGATCGGCCGCATAGACATGGCGCCGCTGTTCATCGACGACAACCCGAACGTGACCATCATGGACATTCGCGCCAAGGCCCGCCGGATGCGATCGTCTGATGGCATCGGGCTCGTCGTCATCGACTACCTCCAGCTCATGACGGGCCGGACGTCGGCCGAGAACCGCCAGGTCGAGATCTCCGAGATCTCCCGAGGGCTCAAGATCCTTGCCCGTGAGCTGCAGCTGCCGGTCGTGGCGCTCAGCCAGTTGTCCCGTGGCCTCGAGGCGCGCGCTGACAAGCGGCCGATGCTCGCAGACCTCCGGGAGAGCGGTGCCATCGAGCAGGACGCCGACGTCGTGATGTTCATCTACCGGGACGAGGTTTACAACCCGGATTCGGCCGACCGCGGGACGGCCGAGGTTCTCGTCGCCAAGCACCGGAACGGCCCTACGGGATCAGTGCACCTGGCGTTCATCGCGAACTACGCGAAGTTCGGGGACTTGGCCAGGGTCTGAGAGATCCGCTCGTCGGCGTGCCTGGTGAACGTAGGTTCGCTTGGAGAGGCTGTAACCTCCAGTGCCGTGCCTGACACGCCCTTCGACGGCGAATTGCCCGATTCCGATCCCTACCTGTCCAGCGGTGAGAAGCCCGCACTCACGGCCCAGGAGCCGGCCGGCGATGGCCCGCCCGGCCCAACTGCCAGCGGCACCGCCAGCAACAAGACCGCGGGCAAGCGGGCTCCGGCACGTAACGGCCGCGGTCACCGAGCCCGCCCTTCTCGGCGCAGGCGGTGGACCAAGCGCGCCATGATCGCGGCCGGAGTAGTCGTGCTGCTCATCGTTGTCGTCGGGCTCGGCGGCTTCCTGTACCTCGACTTCGAGTTCCACCACATCAAGAAGGTCGACGTACCGAACCTCGTGCACACCAAGCCGGGGAAGCCTTTCACGGTTCTCGTGGCCGGCTCCGACTCGCGCGCCTTTGTCAACAATTCCGCCGAGTGCAAGTCCTTCGGCTGCGGCGCCGACACAGGTGGCCAGCGCAGCGACGTCATCATCCTCGTCCGTGTCGTGCCGGCCGAGCGCAAGATCGAGATGTTGTCGATACCGCGCGACACCTGGGTCACGATTCCAGGCAACGTCGAGTACATATCAGGCCAGAACCGGATCAACGCCGCCTTCAACAGCGGGCCGTCCCTGCTCGTGCAGACGATCCTGCAAGACTTCCACATCCCGATCAACTACTTCGTCGAGGTGAATTTCCCTGGGTTGCAGAACATGGTGAACGCGATCGGCGGTATCCGCCTGAACTTCAAGGATCCCTTGAGGGACAGGGAGTATGTGAACGGACAGGCCACGAACCCGACCGGTTTGCGCATCCTGAAGACCGGATGTCAGGTCGTCAACGGTACTCAGGCCCTCGCTCTGGTGCGCAGTCGGAACCTTCAGTACGAGATCAAGGGAGTCTGGTACAACGACTACGGCAGCGACTTCACGAGGATTCGCAATCAGCAGGCCTTCTTCCGGGCTGTGATCCGCCAGTTGAACGCCGAGATCACCAACCCGGTAGCGGTGACCGGATTCATAAACGCCGCGGTCCACGATCTCACGATCGACCAGACCCTGTCGGAGGGCACCATGTTCGACCTGGCGACGGAGTTCCACAACTTCCCGTCCGGGTCGCTCAAGGCGGTGACTTTTCCGACCGTCGGTCCCTACATCACCTCTGGAGGGGCGGACGTGCTGCTACCGGCCGCTGCTGCTGACGATGTCGTGATCAAGAACTTCCTCGCGTTCGGCACGACCGCGAAGACACCCCCGACGACCTCCAGCACCGCGACCACGGCGAGCGCGACTTCGGCGGCGAGCACAGCGGGGCTGATATGGACTGCGATCCTCGCGAGCGCGGCGTCGACGACGGCCCCGGTGTCCAACCAGACGACTGTCACGACCATCGCCCCGACTCCGGCCGGCGAGGCGCCGATCTACAACAACTCACCGGCGCCCTGGGATCCCACGCCCTGTTGAGGCGTGGCCGGGTTCAGCAGGCGAGGACCGACCGGTCGCTTGTGACAGGTGCTTCGGCGAGTGTGGTGAGACCGTTCAGCACCCGGGCGCAGCGTGCAGGTCGAGGACCTCGCGCAAAGGCCAGCAGTAGTCGCCCGGAGAAAGACCGGGCGCGCCGTTCTCCCGACGCGAGAGGTCATATTCGAGTGCCCAGGCCCGATGCCAGTCCGCCTGGACCTTGGTCAGCTCACCGATCTCGTACCTGGCGATCTCCGGATATCGGTGGGCGATCGTCCGGGCGAGCGCGAGGGTCGCGGCAGCATCACTCCCCGCGTCATGCGGGCTGCCAAGTGTGACGCCGTAGACCTCGCAGAGGGCGTCCAACCGGCGCTTGCCGGCCCGTACACGGTCGACCCTGCGGTCGATGACGAGGGGGTCGACGAGCGCCTGCCACTCGATCTGCTGCAGCCCGAAGCTCCGGAACAGCATCACGGCGATCGTGATGTCGAAGCTCGCGTTCATGACCACCACCGGCACGTGATCCTTCTGGGCCCTCGCGAGTGCAGCGTGCACGATCGCCGCGGCCTCGCCTAAGGAACAACCTTCGTGCCGTGCTTTCTGTGTCGAGATCCCATGGATGGCCTCCGCGCCGGGAGGGATCTCGCGCCCCGGGTCGACGATGAACACGTTGCGGCAGCCATACCCGTGGGGCTCCCAACGGATCAGGGCGACTTGGACCGGCACGTCCGAGCACGGGTTCACGCCTGTTGTCTCCAGATCGAACCCGAGCAACGGACCTTCGTCCCAGGTCATGTCGCGGAGCGTACGTGAAGGTTGTGTTGTTCCAGATGTGACCGGTCGTTGAACCCTCGCAGCCACCAGTGCACTCCGGCCACGACGATGCTCGAGATGGCGCCGTTGTCAGAACCGATGAAGGCAAACGGTCGGGAACCGGTGGCAATCGCAAGGACCGCCCCGATCGTGCCGCCGTGGGCGAAGCAGACGACACGCCCACCCGTGTGGCGTTCTGCGATGCGCTCGATCGCCGGACCTACGCGTGCCGCGATGGCTGCATTGGACTCCGCGCCGGGGATCACATCCCAGCGCTCCTCCTCGACCATCCGAAGGGCGAGCGGGTGGCCTTCGTTGACGCGCTGGCGGTAGACGCCCCTGTCCCACTCGCCGAGACGGACTTCGGCCAGGTCCGCTTCGACTTCGGGTGACAGTCCGAGACGGGCCGCGAGCGGAGCCGCCGTCTCGGCAGTCCGGCGCAGGTTCGTCACGTAGATGGCATCGACGCGAGTCGCGGCCAGCCGGTCGGCGATGAGCACAGCCTGCTCCCGTCCGAGATGCGACAGCTCGGGATCTCCTCTGCCGTCGACCAGCGGGAACGGTCGATCGGGATCGGCGGCCTCCGACTCGCCGTGACGCACGAGCAGCAACTCGGTCGCGCCGGCCGGCGATTCAAAGCGGATCTGCCGGTAGAGCTTGGTTGCTGGGCTCACGTTCCTGGCCGCTCTGGCGGGGGAATCCTCCTTGTGGGCATCGCGACCAAGCCTATGTCCTGGCGTGGAAAAGCCAGTGTTCTCGCGACTGGTCGGCGGCGCGCGTACGACCGCGATGAGCCCTGCGGAGCTCGACCGGCCTCGTGGCCGATTCTCACTTGGCGAGGTAGGCAGGTGGCGCGCAATACTGTCCGGAAGCCAACCCGGGGTCGGGCCGACACGATCGGGAGACTTCCGTGCGCTACGAGAGAAGAACCTGGAAAACGGAGTCGCTCGCCACGGGGATGGTGATCGTGAGCGCGCTCGCGACGCCGTTCGGGGTCGGCTCGATTCGCGCCTCCGGTGCTGCCTACTCGGCCCGTACGGTTGTCGACGGCGTCAATCTGGTTGTGCGGTCTCCGGCCCTTCCGACGACAGCGTTCGTTGCCTCCAAGCCCGGCGATGCGCTTCAAGGTGCAGCTGCGGTGACACAGAGGCCCTACAGGGGATTCACGATCTACGCGTACCCGTTCGGTTCGGCCGCCCCGGCGCCGGACACCGGGATCGTCGAGCCTCAGCATCTGCGCCAGTACCGCGCGACAGGCACCGGGCTCCTGATCAGAGCCGTCCGGCCCACGGCGATGATCTTCGGCCGCCGCGTCAAAGGCTCGGCCCGGATAGTCGATGTCGGGCTCGGCCCGCGCCGTCAGCCGACCGAGGTCGTGTCGTGGCTGACCAACGCAGGCAACCGGCTCTGGATAATCCAGGCGGCGGGACCGCTTCGGCCCAACCGCAAGGCCGAGGAGGCGTTAGCGGCAGGGACTTCGGTCGTGGCGGGCAACGTCTCGACGCCGACGACCGTGCCGAACAGTGAGCTGATCAAACCGGGACCGGTCTCCCCGGTGACTCAGCACGCGATCATGGTTTCTGACAGCACGACTGACCCACCACCGGCTCGGTTCCCGCCTTGGTGGAGTGGGAACTGCGACGCGAACAACAATCCCGGCTCGTTACCCCTGTCGAGCTGGGACGGGCTCACGGCGTGCGGACCCGGGGTGAACCGTGGCGGTTGGGACAGGACGGTCGCCTTCTTCCCGCATGCCTGGGGAGAGTACGAATGGGAGTGTGTCGAACTGTCGATGCGATGGCTGTACCTCGAGTACGGGGTGCGGCCCTACCCGGCCAACGGCTCGGAGGTCGTCTCGAACTACTCACCGGCTGACGGGGGCGATCTGCAGAAAGTCGCCAACGACGGTTCGAGCGTGCCCGTACCTGGCGACGTCCTCAGCATGGAGCCGACGTGGTCGGAGGGCCACACGGCGGTCGTCACGGCCACGAACGTCGCCGACGGCAACGGGACGATCGAGATTCTCGAACAGAACATGAACGGCGGCGACGGCACCAACACGCTCGGCGTCGTCGACTACGTCGTCCAGCCGGACTATGGCATGCCCGTGACCGGTTGGCTCCAAGCGCCGGCTTCCGTCGCTTCCGTCGACGCGCCCGTCGGCGATCTCGTCGACGCCGGTGTTTCCAATCACCACGACGGCCGTGGTTGGCAGACGAGCCGCTCGCGTCTCGGGATCGAGTCGGCCGGCACGCTGGTCCTCAGGCCGAGCGGCGGCAGCCTCGGGCTCCCCGGCGAATCCGTCGACGATGGGAGCATCTACCAGGACATCTCCTTTCCCGTGAGAACCGGTGAGAACTTCTGTGCCGACGCCGAGGTCGTCACCGAGGGCGTTCGCTCGGGAGCGCGAGGCGCCATGACGCTGAAGCTGCTGGGCGGATCGCAGGGCCAGGAGTCCTCGGCGGCTTTCGGGCCGCTGCCGGACGGGGGCAAGTGGACCCCTGTGTCGGCCTGCCTGACGGCTTCCCGCGCGCACCCGGACATCCGGATCCAGTTCTCCGACGTCCCGACGGCGCCGAGGCTCGGAATCGACGGCGTCGATGTCCACGAGTCGCTCATCGAGAACGGCGGTTTCGACGAGCTCGGCGGTGGCTGGCGGACAACGGGCCGTTCGCAGTTCGGGATCGAGCTCGCCGGCAAGCTGTCCACCAGGCCGTACGAGGGCAACGGCTTCGGGTTCACCACCAGCGCGGCCGGTGGTGGAGGCGTCTACCAGGACATCTCGCTTCCGACCGGTGCCGGTGACAGCCTCTGTGCCGACGCCGAGGTCGTCACGGCGGCCGCGCATCCCGGGGCGCGGGGCCATATGACCCTGCGGCTGCTCGGGGAGTCCCCGGGCGAGTCCTCGTCGGTGAATTTCGGGCCGCTTCCTGACAGGAGCCAGTGGTCCCAGGTCTCGACCTGCGTGACCGCAACCAGGCCGCACTCGGCGATCAGGATCCAGTTTTACGACGATGCGAGGATGCCGCGACTCGGCATCGACGCCGTCGACGTCCACCAGTCCTTCGTCGAGAACGGCGGTTTCAACCTCCATGAAGGCAATGACTGGCGGGCAACCGACCACACGCGGTTCGGGATCCAGGTTGCCGGCAAGCTGGCTACCAGCCCGTACGAGGGCAACGGCTTCGGGGTGATCACGACCTCAGCTGCCGGTGGCGGCATATACGAGGACATCTCCCTTCCGACCAGGGCCGGTGAGAGCCTCTGCGCCGACGCCGAGGTCGTCACGGCAGCCTCCTACTCCGGAGCACGCGGCCAGATGACCATCTGGCTGTACGGCGAGTCCCCGAACCAGTCGTCTTCAGTGGGCTTCGGCCCGCTCCCGGGCGGGAGCCAGTGGGGCCATGTCTCGGCATGCGTGACGGCGACCCATCCTCACTCCGACATCCGGATCCAGTTCTACGACGTCTCGAAGACGCCGCGCCTCGGCGTCGACGCCGTGGACGTTCGATAAGAAATCTGCAAGCGGACCGACACTTCCGAGCGACCCCGGACCCTGTTCGAACATTGAGGCTATTGCACAGCCCCAGGACTCGCCGAGGACTGCCGGAACTGCGTGGGCTGACCGCTTTGTCCTGGCCCTAGTGCGCGGCCGGTCCGTTCGGGAACCGATCGCCTTTAGTTGGCTGGACTGGCGAAAGAGTCATCCGACAGCTTGTTCGCTCCCGAGTACTCAGGCACGGTCCGGTGGTATTCGCCGTCGAACAACGGTGAGGTGATCAGGAAGTCCGCGGTCGCACGGTTGCACGCGACCGGAATGTTCCAGACCACCGCTATGCGCAGGAGCGCCTTCACGTCGGGGTCGTGAGGTTGCGGTTCGAGTGGATCCCAGAAGAAGAACAGCAGGTCGATACCGCCTTCGGCGATCTTTGCCCCGAGCTGAAGGTCACCCCCGAGCGGACCACTGTGTAGGCGGTCTATCGGAATTCCGAGTTCCGCCTTGAGCAGCTCTCCCGTGCTGCTGGTGGCCAGGAGCTTGTGATGCGAAAGGGTGCTCCTGTTGGCTCGCGCCCACTCGACGAGATCCAGCTTCTTGTTGTCATGGGCCACGAGGGCGATGCGCATTGGATCCGCCGAGCAAGGTCGGGTGCGCCTCTTCGGATGGACGCTGACGGAGGGATCAGTCACGTGATCGTTCTAACGATCGGGGACGCGATCTCCACTCAGAATCCTGATCGTGCCGATTAACTCCGCATTAACTCGTGGTGAGCCCGGCACCGCAGGGACCTGCACGTGTGGCGGTCCGAGTCTGTCTTGGTCAGGGCTCGGTCGTGTTCGGCACCCGGATGCCGTCACAGACGATTCCGACCATGCGTCGACGGGCGTCTTCATCCAGCCCGGTCTGGGCCGCCGCCTGACACGCTCCTACTACGAGGCCTATGAGCTCGTCGACCGAGGTGTCTTGCCGTACGGTCCCTGAGACCTGGGCCCTCGTCAAAAGCAGCCCGATTCGCGCCTTCATCTCGTCGAGCTTTTCGGCGCAACGTGTCTTGAAGTCGATCCCGGCGGCACCCAGGGCGTCGAACAAGTCGTGCTTGGCGGTGGCCTGACGGCCGAATTCCTGAAGGTAGGAGAACAGCGCCGCCCCGGCGGACTCCGCAGACGCCTTCTCCCGAGCCAGGGCAAGCAGGTGCTCCAGGCGTGTCATGACTATTGCCTCGAAGAGGTCTTCTTTGGTCGGGAAGTGGCGATAGACGGTCCCCACCCCGACCCCGGCCCCTTCGGCAACCCTGTCAATCGGCGCGGACACGCCCTCGGCGGAGAAGACCGTCTCGGCGGCCTCGAGGATACGCCGGCGGTTCCTCACCGCGTCCACGCGCGTGTGCCGGATCTCCATGGGCTCGGTCGTCATCGAGGCCTCAGGGACCTCTTGACAAACGGAACGCCCGTTCCGTATAGTAGGGGCGGAAACGGAACCATCACTCCGAATATATCGGAGCGAGGCAGGCGTAGCCACCGGAAGAGGGGGATCCCGATGACCAACGACCCGACCAAAGCCGACACCGCGACCGGCACGAGCCTAACGAACCCAGAGCCCGATCCGAGACGGTGGTGGTCCCTCGCCGTGATCGCCATCGCCCAGCTCATGATCGTGCTCGACGCGTCCGTCGTGATCGTCGCCCTGCCCTCGGCTCAGCGAGCCCTGCACATCTCGACCGCTGATCGCCAGTGGGTGTTGAGCGCCTACACCCTCGCCTTCGGCAGCCTTCTGCTTCTCGGCGGGCGGATCGCGGACTACCTCGGCCGCCGCCGCATGTTCATCGTCGGCCTCATCGGGTTCGGCGCAGCCTCCGCCCTCGGCGGGCTGGCCCAAGACTCGGCAATGCTGTTCGGTGCCAGGGCGTTGCAGGGTGCCTTCGCCGCGATCATGGCGCCTGCGTCGTTGTCGCTGCTCACGACGACATTCACCGGGGCGCAGGAGCGGGCTCGTGCCTTCGGCATCTACGGCGCCATCGCGGGTGGCGGTGCCGCCATCGGTCTTGTCCTGGGCGGCACCTTGACACAGCTGGCGTCGTGGCGCTGGACCCTGTTGATCAACGCGCCCATCGCCGTTGTTGCCGTCATGGGCGCCATACGGTTCGTCAGGGAGAGCCGTGTGCACGCGCGCACCGGCTACGACATCCCCGGAGCCGTGACGGTGACCGGGGGGTTCTTCCTCCTCGTCTACGGCTTCACCACGGCCGGCACCGACGGGTGGGGCGCGCCTTTGACTCTCGGGCTGTTGGCTGGGGCCGCCGCCGCCCTCTGCACCTTCCTCGTCATCGAGTTGCGCGCGGCGCATCCTCTCTTGCCCTTGCGCGTCGTCCTCGACCGCAATCGGGGTGGGTCCTACCTCGCCTCGTTGCTCGTGGGCAGTGCCTTGTTGGGGACCTTCCTCTTCCTTACATACTTCCTCCAGGAGACCCTGGGGTATTCGGTTCTCAAGACGGGCTTCGCCTTCCTCCCCTTCTCCGGGGGGATCATCCTCGGTGCGGGCCTGGCTACCCGCTTGCTGCCCCGCATCGGGCCACGGGCTTTGATGGTCATCGGGCTGGTCCTAGCAGCCGGCGGGCTGATGTGGTTCACCGGCCTGAGCGTGGACAGCACATACCTGGCCCACGTGCTGCCGCCCCAGCTTCTGGTCAGCTTGGGCATGGGGATGACCTTCGTCCCGATGTCCTCCACGTCCTTGGTGGGGGTTGATCCCACCGACGCCGGAGTGGCAAGTGCCCTGGTCAACACCACCCAGCAGGTCGGCGGATCGCTCGGCACCGCGCTCTTGAACACCGTGGCCGCGTCTGCCGCCACCAGCTACCTGGCTGCTCACCTACGCGCCGACAGGGCAGTGCAAGTCGCCGCGGTCCACGGGTACACCACGGCCTTCACCGTAAGTGCTGCCCTGCTCGCAGCAGCCGCCCTGGCTGCCGGTGTGCTGGTCCGTGCGTCCCGCCACCACGTGCTGCACGAGGTGGTAATCGGTGATCCGGTGACGTCAGCGTCCGAGTTGATAGCGGCGGCGGAGCCGGTCGTATCCGCCTGACGTGCGGACCCGGACGGCGTAGCCACGGGGCCGAGGGTTTGCTGGAACCTCGACCGCGGACGTGACGCGGGTCAGAAGGGGCACGCCGAGGCCGGGCACGGTGCCCTAGAGGAGGGTGCCCTGATGGAAGACGAGCCGCCACGTGCCGTCCGAGCGCTGCCACAGGGAACTGCGGCGGGCATGATGCCCGTTTCGACTTGAGACGTAAGTGAGCAGGACGAGGGCTGGGCCGAGGACCGTGCCTTGTATCTCGGTCACCTCGGCGGTGCCCGGATCGTCGGAAGGCTCGGCGGCCAGAGCCTGCAACGCCTCCACCCTGGTCCAAAGTCGTCCGGAAGCGCCGATCTCGCGGTACTCCGGAGCAAGCAGCTCGTCGACTAGGGCCGCGGACCTTCTGACGCGTAAGGACATCAACGCGAGCTCCAGCTCGATCACAGGAGCGAGTTCGTCGGTCACCAGGATCGAGTGCTCGCGAGAGGCCAGCTGTGCTAGTTGCGCGTGATGGCTTGGCGGCATCCGAGCAGCCACCGATCCCATGTGCGGGCCGTAGGCGCGGGCGCGGCAAGTCCGAGTTCACGGGTCCTCGCTCACTCACAGAGAGAAGTCAACCGCGTGGTCAACTCGGACGCCGCCGTTGCCGAGCCGGGCGTAGCCATCCACGGCCGCCTTCTGTTCGACGCCCCGATCTTCCCCGGCCGGCTCGTCGGAGCCACGCATCGCCGATCTCCTGTCCGAGAGCATGCGACGCTCGCGCCGTCGAGCACCCTTCGGCGGGCCCTCACGGGCGAGGTCATAGGCGTTTATGGTCTCGGCCAGCAAGGCATAGGACCGCAGCGCCAGGGCGATCGCCTCGTCGTCGGAGTCCGTGCTACCTGCCTTCGCGAGGAGCCTGGTGGCCTTCGCGATCCCAGACCGATCCAGATTGCCCATGGCCTCCCTCGCGTCATCGACCTGGTAGGGATGATATCGCGACCTCATGGCGGCCGGCTTCGAGGAGGGTCTTGCTGTGGACGAGGCGGTGCTGCGCTCGCCCCATTCGAGAAGGTGGACCCGTGGGTGCTTGCACGCCCCGAGTTATTTCGTATAGTAAAGGAATGCCGCGGAGACGGGGTACGCCGGAGCTGATGCGAGGGCTGAATCGCAGCATCGTCATCAGTGCAATCCGTGAGCACGGAACTCTTTCGCGCGCTGACCTGGTCCGGATCACCTCGATCAGCCCAGCTTCTGTTTCGGCGATCGTCTCGGATCTGATCGAGGAGGGACTGGTCTGCGAAGAGGGCACCACGTCCTCGGATCTCGGTCGGCCAGGGCGCTTGTTGCGATTCGCCGACGACGTGCTGTTTCTCGGCTGTGACCTTGCCTCGGCGGAAGGCTTCCGAGTCGGTCTGATGCGACTTTCCGGCGAGCTTGTCGAGTGCCGGGTGCTCGCGGTTCCTGCCCAAGTCCCGAGCACCGAGCGGATCGCGCGACTCCTCACCGATTACGTCAGCGAGGCGACTTCGCGGGCCCTGCCGATCCGAGTGGTCGGAGTCGGAGTTGGCGTACCAGGCGTCGTCGACCCGGCGACCGGGCACGTGCAGATCGCTCCTCTTTTCGGCTGGGAAGACACCGACTTCGGTGAGCTACTCAAGGACCACTTGCGCATACCGGTCTTCGTCGACAATGACGTCGCGTTCGCCCTCGCGGCCGAGGTCGATCGTGGTGCGGCAACCAGAGCCCGTGATGCCATCCTTGTGACCTTTGCCGAGGGTGTCGGGGGTGCGGTGCTGCTGGATGGGAAGATTTACCGAGGACGCGGAGCAGCCGGCGAGCTGGGCTACATGGTGACCGACATCTCCGGGGAACGAGGCGACTCTCACGGCGTCGGCACGCTCGAAGGCAAGCTCTTCGAGTTGGTGGCCGAGGATGCCCGTCGTGACGGGATCGACACCTCGCTCTGCGAGGAGCAGACAGCCCGGCTGATACATCAGCTCGTGCGTTCACGGGGCGCCTTCCGATTCTCCGAGGACATCGCGGATCAGCTGGTGCGGACAATCGCAGCCGCGCTGGCCTGCTCGATTGCGCTCCTCGACCCCGAGGTAGTGCTGTTCTCCGGTTGGATCGAGCTCGGCGGTCAGGAGATGCTCGGCCGGGTCGTCGAAGATGTCCGCCGCTTGGTCCCGAGCATGCCGGAGGTGCAGTTCTCGTCTCTGGGCGACGACCGTGTCGTGATCGGAGCGGCGCTCGCGGCCTTGAGGGGAACGCTCGCCGACGTCCAGGTTGTGGAAGCGGCGATTTAGGTGCCGGCATGGATCTCGCCAAGATCTCATCGAGGAGCTTGTTGCATGGTCGTTTTTCGACAGGGTGAGATGAGAACTTCCTGATGGCAGAAGTCGTGGCCCTTGACATCGGTGGAAGCGGCATTCGCGCTGCGCGGGTTCAAGACGGCGAGATCGTGCGGCGGGCGCGCCTCGAACTGATCCCCGGGACCGCGCCCGACCAAGCCGGGGAGACTCTCCGGGCCGCTCTCAGTTTGCTCGAACCCTCTTCTAGCGATGGCGCACTCGGCGTCGCCTTTCCCGGCTTTCTCGACGGTGCAGGCCGTGTGCTGCCAGGTATCTACCTGCCCGGTTTCGTGGGGATGGACTTTGTCGACACGCTGGGACCGCTGATGGCGGGGCGTCCGATGGCCGTCGTGCCTGACGTGGCCGCCGCCGCCCTGGCAGAGGCGGCCGCGACGGATTCCAAAGGTCGGCTCTTGTGCGTATGTCTCGGAACAGGCGCGAATGCTGCCCTCGTGGCCGACGGCGTCGTAGTCGACCTGGCGGCAGGGTGCCTGGGGGATGCCGGCCATGTCGTGGTCGATCCTGACGGCCCGGCGTGCACCTGCGGCGGGCGGGGATGTCTCGAGGCGATGTGCTCGGGCCGGGCGCTTGCCCGTGACGGCACGGCGCTTGGTTTCGTCGACGCCGCAGCTGTTTGCGAGGCGGCACGTGCCATGGATGAAAGGGCGGTCGATCTGGTCGAGCGTGCCGGCCGGGCACTGGGACGCGCCCTTTCCTCATGGGCGGCCATGACCTTTCCCGACGTGGTCTGCGTGACCGGTGGTCTGTCACTCGCCGGCGAGCTACTGCTGACACCGGCGCGTAGGGAGATGCGGCGCGTGGGACCGCCTGAGATCGTCGCCCGGCTGGACGTTCGCATCGGACGTTGCGGAGCGGATGCCGCATTGCTAGGCGCAGCGATCGAGGCCCAGCGGGTCCAAGAAGCCGATGCAACAGCAGGACAGGAGGCAGTCGCTTGACAACTCTCGACGTCACAGGCACGGCGCTGTGGCAGGACATGTGCGAGACGCCTGAGACGGTGGCGGAGACCCTTGATGCCGCCACCGGTCATGGCGAGCTCGGCCGCCTGCTCGCCTCGCACCGGTCAGGGCGTATTGTCGCCACCGGCAACGGCGCCTCCTTTTACGTCGCCACCGCGATGTGGCTGGCATCGCTGTCGACACAGCTGGCCGCTCCGGTGGTCGCCATCCCCGCCGGGCTGCTCGCCACGGACAGCTTCGCCCTGCGTCCGGACGACCTGATACTCGCCTTCTCCACTTCCGGGGAGCTTCGTGACCTCGTCGAGCTCGTGAACGGTCCACTGCGTGTTGGCGCGTTCGGTCTGGTGACTTCGACCCCCTCGTCGACGTTGGCGGCCCAGGCGGACGTCGTCGCCCTCGTGGAGGTGCGTAACCAGCGCGCCGTCACCCACACACAGGCCTATCTCGGTGCTGCCGCGGTGGCGCTTGACGTGCTCGGCCGAGCGTCGGGCGACCCGTCGCTCCGGGCCGCTGCAGACACGATGCCCACGGCGTTGAGCGCCCAGCTGACCGGTGCGCTCCAATGGGCGAACGAGGCCAGCCAAGGTCTGTCCACTCCCCGTGCCGCAGTCGTGTTCGGCACAGGTCAGGCCCTGGTCGCCGCATCGGAGGCCGCTCTGCTGCTGAAGGAGGTGGCAGGTGTGCCGGCCGAAGGAATGGAGACCCGCGAGGGGGCCACTTCCGGTATGTATGCACTCGGAAGCGACCAACTCGTTCTGGCGTTACCGGTCGGGTCCGATCCGATGGCTGCGGAGGCGATCGGTATCTGCTCCGCAGCAGGCGCGACCGTCTTGAAGGCGCCATGGCCCCACGGGCTCGACCGGAGGTCTGCGGCGGCCGCGCATTTCGCGCACCCGCTCGCCCTTGCCATCCGAGTGGCCCTGGCTCAGGGCCGGGATCCCGACAGCCCGGATTGGTACTCAACTTACAAATCGACCGCCCGCGTAGCTGTCGAGCAAGTTCAACAACCGCCCCTGATCGGGCCTTGAAGATAAGGAGCAGTCGGATGACCGAACGCGAATTCGAACTGAGCAGGAGGGATCTGCTTCGCTACGCCGCACAGGGCGCGGCTCTCGTCGGCACGGGGGGCCTGCTGGCCAAGGGCAGTCGGAAGATCACGAGATCGGGTGCCATCAGCGCGATGGCACCGCGCATCAAGCGTGGCGGGACTCTGCAAGCCGGCTTGAGCGGTGGCAGCAGCTCGGACACGCTCGACCCGCAGAACTGGGTCAACCTCGTCGACGGGGCCCGGGTGTACTCGCTGTTCAATCCTTTGGTGGACTTCGACCTCGACGCTCACCCCGTACTGAGCCTGGCCGATGAGCTGGAGGCGAGCAGCGACGCCATGAAGTGGACGATCCGGGTGAAGCCGCACATCGAGTTCCACAACGGCAAGACGCTCAGCGCCGACGACGTGCTGTTCACGTTCCAACGGATCGTGAACCCGAAGACCCCGGCGCTTGGTGCCATATCGCTGAAGGCCCTCGACATCGCCAACGCGAAGAAGCTCGACAAGCTCACGATCGAGATCCCGTGCTTCACACCGTTCTCGCCGCTGGCCGACATCCTGGCCTCCTACGACTTCTTCGTCCTGCCCGTCGGCTTCGACCTGAAGCACCCGGTCGGCACCGGTCCCTTCAAATACGAGTCGTTCACCGCCGGCCAGCAGAGCACCTTCGTGAAGAACGAGAACTACTGGGAAACCGGCCTGCCTTACATCGACAAGCTCGTCATCAGCGACTTCCCTGATGAAGTGAGCCAGGTCAACGGGCTGAACGGAGGCACGCTCGACGTGATCGACCTCCTTTCCGCAGACTCGATCGCCCCGGTGCGCTCGGGTGGCAACAACGTGATCATCACCAAGGGCGGTGGCTACACGCCATTCACGATGCGTGTCGACCAGCCGCCTTTCGACGACGTCCGCGTCCGCCAGGCCTTCCGGCTGATGTGCGACCGCGACGCCATGTTGAGGACCGTGTTCAGTGGTTACGGCACCATCGGCAATGACGTGTTCGGTCTGTGGGACGCCGTGTACGACACCAAGCTGCCCCAGCGCGTCCAGGACATCGATCAGGCCAAGAGCTTGCTGGCAAAGGCGGGGCACTCCCACCTGACCGTCACACTCGTGACGAGCGCCATCGGGTCGGGAACGGTGCAGGTCGCCCAGGTCCTCAAGCAGCAGGCGGCGGCAGCAGGCGTGACGGTGAACCTGAAGGAGGTCACCTCGTCGGAGTTCTTCGGCCCGAACTACCTGAGCTGGACGTTCGCCCAGGACTACTGGAACTACTACCCCTACTTCTCCAACGTCCTGCAGGGCACGCTCGCCGGGGCGCCGTTCAACGAGTGCCACACGAACAACGCGGCCTACACGAACCTGTACAAGCAGGCGGTGGCCACACTCGACGAGACCAAGCGGGCGAACATCGCCCACGAGATGCAGGAGATGGAGTACTCGGGCGTGGCCAGCGGCTACATCATCCCGTACTTCAACCCCGTGATCGACGGCTACTCGTCTCGTGTGCACGGGGTCGTGTCGAGCAAGACAGGCCTTCCCCTTGGGGCTTACGGTTTCAAGAACATGTGGCTCTCGTAGCTTTCAAGACGAACCCCTGATGGGTGACCACCCTCACGCCGGTGTGCGGCGAGTGGCTGAGCACCGCCCACGCGCGTCTCGCGTCGGTGGTCTGCCCGACGGCGAGCCGAAGGACGGCTGTGAGAAACGGATGATCGCCCGCGCGGGCGCCCGGCGAAGGGCCTACGCCCGAGCTCACCCCATCGTGTCCCTAGTCGCGGGACGGACCGGCCAGGGGATCGTCACGCTGTTCCTGGTCTCCCTGGTCGTGTTCGCAGCGACGCAGCTGCTTCCGGGCAACGCGGCGCGGGCGATCCTCGGCTTCTCTGCGACGCCCCAACGGATCCATGCCCTCGAGCTGGAGCTGGGCCTCTACCGCGGCTGGTGGTCCCAGTACTGGGGATGGCTCTCGGGGCTGCCGGTCGGCCGCCTCGGTACGAGCCTTGCCAACAGCGAGCCGGTGTGGAGGCTCGTCGAGCCGCGGCTGTTGAACTCGGCGGTGCTCGTGGCGGTGAGCGGGTTCACCGGCTGCCTGCTCGGGATCGCGCTCGGCGCGGTCGCGGCGCTGCGCCACGGAAGCCTCCTCGACAACTCGATGACCGTGGGAGCCCTCGCCGTGCTCGCCGTGCCCGAGTTCGTCGTCGCCATCGGCGTCGTCATCTTGTTCTCGACTGTCGTCTTTCACCTGTTCCCGGGCGTTTCGCTCCTCGCCCCGGGTGAGAACATCGTCCAGGCGCCGCGCCTGCTCGTGTTGCCGGCACTCAGCCTGGTGATCGTGACCATCCCGTACGTCTACCGCATGACCCGGGCCGCCACGCTTGAGGCACTCGAGTCGCCCTATGTGGAGATGGCGCGCTTGAAGGGGGTGCCTCGCTGGCGCGTGCTCGTGCAGCACGCCCTCCCCAACGCGTTGGCGCCCACGATCCAGGTGGCCGGCCTCACTTTCCTGCGGCTCGCCGGTGGCATAGTGCTCGTCGAAGAGGTGTTCGACTTTCCTGGGATCGGCCAGGGCCTGGTCAACGCGGTGACAGACCGCGACATCCCCGTCATCCAGTTCATCGTGATCGCGCTGGCCGCGTTCTACGTGGTCGTGAACATCACCACCGACGTGCTCGCTCTCTTGTGCTCGCCGCGCCGGAGGATCCCGGCATGACCGCGGACATGGCGTCGCAGAAGGTGCGTCGGCACGAGTGGCTGACACTGCTGCGCCGGGCCGCCGTCAGCCGCCGTGGAACCGTCGGTCTGTCACTTGCCGGCTTCGTCGTGCTCGTCGCCGTCGTGGGAGCCATATGGACGCCGGACTCGCCCACGGCCTTCCTGTACGAGCCACTTCAGAAGCCTTCCGTCCAGGCCCTCCTGGGAGGGGACTATCTCGGTCGCGATGTCCTGTCACGCGTGCTCGCGGGTGGCTGGGTCCTGCTCGTGATGGCTGTGGCGGCAACGGTGATCGGCGTCGGCCTCGGCGCGTTCCAAGGGATCGAGGCCGCCTACCTCGGCGGGCGGACCGACACGATGATCATGCGCGGGATGGACGTCTTCCTCGCCTTTCCGGCTATTGTCCTGGCTCTGCTCATCGTCGGGACGGTAGGCCCGAAACTCTGGCTCATCGTGCTCGCAGTCGGCCTGGGCCACGTTCCTCAAGTGGCCCGCGTGATGCGTGCGGCGGCGCTCGACATCGCCGAGCGCGACTATGTGAAGGCCGTGGAACTGCAGGGGGTCAAGCCCACGCGCATCATCACAGGCGAGATCCTCCCGAATCTCGTCAGTCCGCTCATGGTCGAGCTCGGGCTGCGGCTCACCTACTCGATCGTTATCATCGCGGGCCTTTCCTTTCTCGGCTTCGGGCAGCAGCCTCCAGCTCCGAGCTGGGGGAACATGATCAGTGAGAACAGGATTGGCCTGCAGACGAACCCATGGGCGGTCATCGTGCCTGCCGCCCTCATCGCCTTGCTCGCGATCGGCACGAACCTGTTCGCCGACGCCGTCGCCCGGGCAGCGATCGGTGCCGACCGCCAGGTCGAAGAGGCGTTCGTCCGCACCGAAGCCGCCAGGGCCTCCCAATGAGGTGCTCGTGACCGCCCCGGTCAGGCTCGAGGTGAGGGGCCTCCAGGTGTGCCTGGCCGGGACCAAGACCGACGTCGTGTCGGAGGTCGACTTCGAGGTGGCACCGGGCGAGGTGCTCGGCCTCGTGGGCGAGTCCGGGTCCGGGAAGACGACGGTCGCCCTCGCCTTGCTCGGCTACGCGAGGCGCGGCCTGCACATCACCAGGGGCCGGATCCTCCTCGACGGCCAAGAGCTCCTCGGCATTCCTGAGCGTGAGTTGCCGGCGCTTCGCGGCAGGCAAGTCGCGTACGTCCCGCAGGAACCGGCAGCGGCGCTCAACCCGGTGCGACGTGTCGGAAAGCAGATCGCGGAGATCCTGCGCGTCCACGCAGGTGGCGACTCGGACGGAGGTGACGTGTGGCCACGTGTCCGCGAAGTCCTCGCTGCCGTCGATCTCCCGACGGATGCGCCCTTCCTGCGCCGGTTCCCGCACCAGCTCTCCGGAGGCCAGCAGCAACGGATTGTCATTGCCATGGCGTTCGCCTGCCGACCAGGAGTGATCGTCTTCGACGAGCCGACGACCGGCCTCGATGTCACCACCCAGCGACACTTCTTGGAATTGATCGCCCAGCTGTGTGCCACGAGCGGGGTCGCTGCCGTCTACGTGTCCCACGACCTCGCTGTCGTCGGGCAGGTGGCAAGGGCGGTCGCGGTCATGTACGCAGGGCGCATCGTCGAGCTTGGACCTACCGCAACGGTGTTCGAGACGCCGAGGCACCCCTACACGCGCTTGCTCATGCGGGCCGTGCCGTCGCTCGACAAGGCCGAGGTCATAGAGGGCATAGAAGGTCTGCCTCCGAGACCGGTCAGCCGGCCTGCCGGGTGCTCCTTCGCGGCGCGCTGCCCCGATGTCGGACCGGAGTGCCTGTCCAGTCCGCCGGCAACCGTTGACGTGTCCGAGTCTCATCGCGTGCGCTGCGTAAGGATCCGCTCGAACGAGCAGGCAGCAAGCGCCCGACAGGCCATTCAGCTCCTGAGCGCTACCCAGTCCCGTCCGGCCGTGCTCGAGGTGGAGGGCCTGCGGGCGTCGTTCGGTTCCAACGAGGTGCTCCACGAGATCGGCTTCACGCTGCCCGAGAACACCTGCGTCGCAGTCGTGGGCGAATCCGGGTCGGGCAAGACGACGCTTGCCCGTTGCATCATCGGCATGCACACGAATTGGCTGGGAAGCATCCGCTACGAGGGCGAAGAGCTTCCCCGTGGCGCGCGCCAACGCGGCAAGGACATGCTCAAGCGGATCCAGTACGTTTTCCAGGACCCCTATACCGCGCTTAACCCGCGCAAGACCGTCGGCCAGCTCATCGCCCAACCCATCGGCCACTTCTACGAGCTGACGCGTGCCGAGGCAGACGCCCGGACCGTGAAGGTGCTCGAGGACGTGTCCCTCTCGGCGGACTTCCTGAACCGCTACCCCGACCAGCTGTCGGGTGGAGAACGCCAGCGCGCAGCTATCGCCCGAGCGTTGGCCGCCGAGCCGGACCTGTTGGTGTGCGACGAGGTTTCGTCGGCTCTCGACGTCTCCGTGCAGGCGACGATCATCGAGTTGTTGCGCCGTCTGCAGGCCGAGCACCGGCTGGCGATGCTGTTCATCACCCACAACCTGGCGCTCGTGCGCGGGATCGCCCAGTCGGTGATCGTGCTTTCACAGGGCCGGGTCGTAGAAGAAGGGCCCGTCGAGGAAGTGTTCGGGCGTCCGCGGGACCCTTACACGGTCCGTCTCATGTCGGACGCGCCGAGACTTTCAGCCGCGGCCACCGGGGGCGCTCGTGCGCCGACCGCGCCGGCCGGACGCACCGAGGAGGAATGAGGAGGGCGTGATGGATCGCATAGACCGGCTGTCGGTGAGCGAGGTGACGACCCTGCATTCCCCCTTCGACTCCGACGTGGCGACTTACGCCGCCGCCGGGCTCGGTGGCATCGGGGTGTGGGAGTCCAAGCTCCGAGGGCGCGACACCCACGAGGTCGCCGACGTGCTCGACGCGGCGGGGTTACGAGTGACCAACCTTGTGCCGAACGGGAACTCGGTGTTCCCGAACGCGCTCGACCCCGAACCGTCGGACCCCGGCGAACGCACGGACGCCTTCTTGGCCAAGCTCCCGGCGCTGGCGGTGCTGCGCCCGGAAACGGTCGTGGTCGTCACCGGCAACCTGCCCGGGCGAGACCCGGCCGAGCTGCGACGGCGATGTGTGACCGAGCTGCGCCGCGTCGCAGACAGAGCGGGTGAGCTGGGCCTGACGGTGGCACTGGAGCCCATGCACCCGTGCGCCGGCGACGACTTCAGCTTTGTGACCAGCCTTGCTACAGCCGCCGATCTGGTTGCCGACATCGGTCATCGGTGTGTCGGGATCCTCTTCGACATGTGGCACGCGGGCCAGGGTCCCGATGCGGTTGACGAGCTCAGCGCAGCTGTGGAGCTCATCGTCGGGGTCCACGTGGCCGATGTCGTCGCCCCTGCGCGCAGCTGGGCGGACAGGAAGTTCCCCGGGGAGGGCGAGCTCCCGATCGAGCGCTTCGTAGGAGTCCTCGAAGGCGGGGGCTTCCACGGGAGCTACGACGTCGAGATCTTCTCCGACGACGGCACCTTCGGCCGGCGCTTCCCCGACTCGCTCTGGGAGCTTGCCGACGAAGAGTGCGTGGCTCGGGCCACCGCACTCCTGCGGGAGCTGCTCAAGGGGATCTAGCCAGTCGGTCACGGAGACGCCTCGGAGGGCGCTCATCACACAGGAGGAAGGAAGTCACAATGTCCGAGAAGTTGGTCGGAATCGGCATCATCGGCTCCCAGTTCGAGGCGGACATCCATGCCGCTTCGATTGCCATGGGGCGCCTCGGAAAGGCGATGGCGGTCGCCTCCCCAACGCCGGGGCACGCCGACGCGCTGGCACGACGCTACGGCATCGAACGGGGCTACACGGACTACAACGAGATGCTGAAGGACCCCGGCATCGAAATGGTCACCGTGGCCGCGCCCAACTATCTGCACTGCGAGATCGCGCTCAACGCAGTCGCGGCGGGCAAGCACGTGGTGATGGAAAAGCCGATGGCGATGACAGTCGCCGAGTGCGACCTCATGAACGAGGCGGCCGAACGCAACGGCGTGCACCTGTTCTACGCCGAGGAGCTGTACTTCACGCCGAAGTACTGCAAGGCGAAGGAGATGGCCGACCAGGGCGCGTTCGGCGACGTGTACCTCGTCAAGCAGTCCGAGATGCACTACGGCCCGCACGCCGACTGGTTCTGGGACGTGGAGCGTTCCGGAGGCGGAGTGTTCATGGACATGGGCTGTCACGGAATCGCCTTCTGTTACTGGTTCCTCGGTAGGCCCGCTCCCGTTGCCATCACGGCCCAGATGGGCACCTATGTGCATGGCGACAAGACGACGGGCGAGGACCACTCCTTCGCCATCGTCGAGTTCGCCAACGGCGCGATCGGTCATGTCGAAGACAGCTGGGCGCGCACGGGCGGCATGGACGACCGCATCGAGGTTTACGGCGACAAGGGTGTCACCTACGGCAACCTCCACATGGGCAACGCTCTGCCGACCTACTCCGAGAGCGGTTACGGCTACGCCGTCGAGAAGGCACCGAGCACGCAGGGGTGGACCTACCCGGTGTACGAGGAGCTGTGGAATTACGGGTTTCCTCAGGAGATGGAGCACTTTGCTCGTTGCGTGAGGGGTATGGAGGAACCGCAGGCGACCGGGCGCGACGGCCGTGTCGTGCAGGAGCTGCTGTATGCCGGCTACCAGTCGGCCGGATCAGGCCGGCGCGTCGGGTTGCCCTTCGACGCAACGGGCGTGGCCAAGCCCATCGACTTGTGGAGGTCGCCCCGGGTCGTGTGAGTGCGAGCTGTCCTGGTCTGGACAGCCTGGATGAGCCGTCGTTGCCTGAACCTCGGATCTGCGTGTCTGCCTCTTGTCTCTCGGCTAGACATGCGGAGCTCGGCGTTGCGGCCACGCGTGGTGCCGAAGCTGGCGAGCATGGAGGGCGATGTGGAACAGGACCGAATGGGCAGGGGTGACCAGGAAGCGGGCCCATGACAGGCGGATCGAGGGATGAGGGCTGGTGGCGGGGGGCCGTGGTTTATCAGCTCTACGTGCGGTCCTGGCGGGACTCCGACGGTGACGGGTACGGCGACCTTCCCGGAGTGATCGAGAAGCTCGACTATCTCTCCTGGCTGGGTGTCGACGCCGTCTGGCTGTCGCCCACCATGCCCTCGCCGGACCACGACTGGGGCTACGACGTCTCCGACTACACGAGCGTCCACCCGGAGCTCGGGAGCCTGGCGGACCTGGACCGCCTGATCGCCGAGGCAGGTCACCGGCAGATGAGGGTCCTGCTCGACCTAGTGCCCAACCACACGAGCGACGAGCACCCTTGGTTCGTCGAGGCCCGCAGTTCCCGGGACGCGGTTCACCGCAACTGGTACGTCTGGGCCGATCCGGGTCCGGACGGAGCGCCCCCGAACAACTGGCTCGACGCGAGCGGCGAGAGCGCCTGGTCCCTTGACACGGCGAACGGGCAGTACTACCTGCACAACTTCCTCCCCTCCCAACCAGACCTCAACTGGTGGGAGCCCGCGGTCCACGACGCTTTCGTGGAGATCATCAGGTTCTGGTTCGACCGAGGTGTTGCAGGGTTCCGCATCGACGTGGCACACGGCCTGTACAAGGACGCAGCGCTGCGCGACAACCCTCCCATGCCCCTGGGTCAGCTCATCGGCGGCAATGCTGGCCAGGAACAGCGCTACAGCGCCAACCGTCCCGAGACTCACGCGGTTTTCCGGAGCTGGCGCAAGATCGCCGAGCAGTACGAGCCGGCCAGGCTCTTGCTCGGGGAGACCTGTGTCCCGGACGTCGAGAAGCTCGCCCGCTACTACGGCCAGGACGACGAGTTGCAGTTGGGCTTCAACTTCCCGTTCATGGTCTCCGGCTTCACCGCTCCCGAGCTGTCGCAGGTTGTACGCGAGACCCTCGGTCAGCTGCCCAGAGGGACCGCGCCGGTCTGGACCATGTCGAATCACGACAAGTCGCGCTTCACGACCCGCTGGTGTTCCGGGGACGACGCCAAGGCGGCGCTCGCGCTCACGGTCCTTCTCACGCTGCCCGGGACGATCGTCATCTACTACGGCGACGAAATCGGGATGACCGACGTCGAGGTCCCCCTCGAGCTGCAGCGCGACGACATGTTCCTCGGCGGACGGGGGGGTCATCCGAGCCGGGACCGCGCCCGGACCCCCATGCAGTGGGAGCCGATCTCGACAGGCGGTTTCACCGCGGCCGGGACGACTCCCTGGCTTCCGCTCGGCGACGTCTTGAGTCACAACGTGGCCGACCAGCAGGAAGACCCACGATCGCTCCTCTCGCTCTGTCGCCGGCTCATGGTCGTCCGCCGGCTGCACATCAAGGGCCGCGACGACACCTACGAGCAACTGGCCTCCGCGGAGCGTCAATGGCTCTACCGGATCGGCGATGTCGTGGTGGCGGCGAACCTCTCCAAGCAGGCCACGGACGTGCCGGGAATGTCGGGTTGGCTCCTCACCTCGAGCCTCGGGATGCGACCGACCGGCGAGCCCGTCGGAGAGATTCTTCGCCTCGCGGGCTTCGAGGCTGTCGTCGTGCAACGCCGGCCGTAGTCAGCCACCAGGGAAGCGAGGGCCGACCACCGCAAGCGCCCACGCCGCGCGGCGCGAAGGTTTGGGCAGGCTGTCTGTCGCCACGGCGACGAATGAGGGGAGGCTGGCGATCAAGGCGCGGCACCATCCTCGTGTCGCCCCAAACGGAAACGTCTCGGCCACTTGTGCCACCGTCGGTTGACGTGACCATTCCGGCCCTGGTCACGCCCCCGTCTTGCGGACCGATCCGGGCGAAGACGAACCGGGTTCCGGACGACTCGGAGAGGACGTGCCGTCATGTCGATCGTTCGCGGCTTGCGGCCCTTGAAGGTGCGCGGAGTCGGCACGGACACCTTGGACTTGGCTCGGCGGGTCGCACTACAATCCGGCTACTCGCGGATTAGGTGCATTGTGGGATGTGGCGATGGCTTGATCTTCCTGGCCGAGGCCGCGGGATCGGCGCCCAAACCCGTGTCCGCTCGGATCACCACGACGGTATCGGGATCGGCGAAAGCGCTAGAAAAGGGGGCTTTATGCACCGAGACCGAGGTCTCAAGAGGTCGGCTATCGGATGGTTGATCGGAGTGACCGCCGCGGCGGTGCTCGTTGTGCCGGTGGCGGTCGCGACGGGTTCGAGTGGCGCGGCCGCGTCGTTGTCTCACAGCAAGATCCCGAACGTGACGGTCATCCTGGGAACGACGGACCGGATCGTCTCTGCGGACCCGGCGGGCTCCTATGACCTGCCCTCGTGGACGATCATCTACAACGTCTACCAGACGCTGGTCAAGTACGTGCCCGACACGACGACGATCGTCCCCGATGCCGCGAACTGCGCTTGGCACGGCACGACGACATACGTCTGTGTAGTCAAGCCCGGGCAGTACTTCTCGAACGGCGACCCCGTGACCGGCGCGGACGTCGCGTACTCCTTCAATCGCGTCCTCAAGATCAACAGTCCGATGGACCCAGGGGTCCTGATCGCCGCGATGAAGAGCGTGACTGCGTCAGGGAACACTGTCACGTTCAAGCTGAAGTACCCCGACTCGGTATGGCCGGCCGTGTTGACGACAGGTGTGGGAGCGATCGTCGACCAGAAGGTGTATCCGTTCAACAAGCTCCAGCCCGACGCGAAGATCGTCGGGTCCGGCCCGTACGAGCTCAAGTCGTACACGCCTAACCAGTTGGCCGTGTTCATACCGAACCCGCACTACGGCGGGAACGACGTCCTGCACAACAGTGAGTTCATCGTCCGCTACGAGGAGAGCGCTACGACGCTCGTCTCCGACGAGCAGCAGGGCGCCATCGACATCGCCTATCGTGAGCTGACCCCGACCCAGCTCGAGGCGCTCGGGCACTCGAGCGGCGTCAAGATAGTCGTGGGCAAGGGCCTCGAGATCCGCTACATCGTCTTCAACGAGAAGATCCAGCCGGGCGCGAGCACAGCGCAGAAGCTCGCGTTCCGCAAGGCGGTGGCGTACCTGGTCAATCGGGCCTCGATCGCGAAGTACGTCTACAAGGGGACGGTGAAGCCCCTGTACTCGATCATCCCCGACGCGCTGGAGGGGCACATCAACTCGTTCTCCGACGTTTACGGGGCATCACCCAACCTCGCGAAGGCAAAGGCCGTGCTCAAGGCTGCCGGCGTGGCGACGCCGGTCAAGTTCACCCTCTGGTACAACACGAACCACTACGCGGACACCGACCTTGCGACCGAACTGCAGCGTGAGCTCGACGCTTCCGGCCTGTTCAACGTCTCACTGCAGTCGGCCGAATGGAGCACCTACGTCAACGCAGCCGCTACGAACCAATACGGGGTGTTCCTGTTCGGCTGGTTCCCCGACTATCCCGACCCGGACGACTACACAGGTCCCTTCTACCTCTGCAACCAGGAGTTCATGGGCGACCACTACTGCAACATGCAGGTGAACGCGCTCATCGCCCAGGAAGAGGCTTCGTCGGTCCCCTCGGTCCGTGACACGGCGCTCTCGAAGATCCAGATGATCACCGCGCAGGACCCATCGCTCATCCCGCTCTGGCAAGGCGGCCAGATCGCCGCGATCCGCGACGACGTGACCGGAGTCCAGTCGACGCTCGATGCGTCGTACACTTTCCGGTTCTGGCTCGTCGGAAAGTCCTGACCAGCTGATCCCGGGGGCCAGGCGCTGAGCGCCTGGCCCCCGGGCAGACCGGGTTTCGAGAAGGGCACTCAGGTTTGTCGTCGTCCAAGGGATCGCTCCGCCGCTACATCATCACACGGCTGATCCTCGTCATCCCGATGGTCTTCATCTTGTTGACCCTCGTCTTCCTCCTGATGCGCGTCGCCCCCGGCAATCCGATCCTGGCGGCGCTCGGAGGTCACCTCTCCCCTGCTCAGCTCGCTGTCCGTGAAAGAGTCGGTGGCTACGACAAGCCGCTCATCGTCCAGTACGGCGAGTACCTGAAACAGGTCGTCACCGGGCACCTTGGCACCACCCTCACCGACCACCGTCCCATCACGCAGGTGATCGCGCAGAACGGGGCCGCCACGCTCGAGCTCACGGTGGCGGCAATGTTCGTCGCTCTCATCGTCGGCATCCCGCTCGGGATGCTCGCCGGCCGGAGGCGCGACAGCTGGCTCGACACCGGGGCAAGGGTCTTCGGAATCGTCATCTACGCGGCACCGGTCTTCTTCCTCGGCCTGCTCGCGCAGGAGCTGTTCGGGCACATCCTCAATTGGCTCCCGACTTCGAGCGAGTCGAGCGTCCTCGTCCAGGCGAACCTCACGCCGCACACGAACATCCTGATCATCGACGCGATGATCGACGGGCAGTGGGGTGACATCCCCGACCTGCTCGCGCACCTCGTGCTGCCGGCGACAACGCTCGGTCTGGTCATCTCCGGGGTCGTCCTCCGGCTGGTGCGGGTGAACGTGATCCAGGCGATGAAAGGCGACTACATCGAGGCTGCCCGAGCCCGCGGGCTGAAGGAGCGGTCCGTCGTCGTCCGGCACGCCTTCCGAAACGCCCTCGTTCCGATCGTGACCGTCACCGGGCTGCAGGCCGCCCTGCTCCTCTCGGGGGCGGTCCTCACCGAGGAGACCTTCAACTGGCCGGGGATCGGGAGCGAGCTCATCTACTACCTCGAGGCCCGTGACTACATCGCGGTGCAGGGGATCATCACGGTCTTTGCGCTGGCGGTGGTCGCGATCAGCCTCCTCATCGACCTCATCAACGCCTGGATCGACCCGAGGGTGCGCTACTAGTGGCGACGACCCTGCTTCCCGGTGAGTTCGAGTCGGGCGCCGTGCCGGGGATGGGACCCGGTGACGAGCGGCTGCGCGGTCTGCACCGCGCGATCGCGCCGCTCGTGGCGGTCCGCGGCCTGCCCCGGTGGCTTTTCTGGACGGGGGCGACGATCACGTTGGTCTTTCTCGTCGTCGCCATCTTCGCCCCGGAGATCGCTCCATACAGCTTCAACCAGTACATGGCGCACGGCATCAGGTTCTCCCAACAAGCCCCTCCGTCGGCGGCCCACTGGTTGGGGACGACGGTCGTTTCCGAGGACGTCTACTCCCGTGTCATATTCGGGGCGCGCACGTCGATCGAGGTCGTCGTGCTCGCGCTCTTGTTCTCCGTCGTGATCGGTGTTCCCCTCGGACTCATCTCGGGGTACTTCGGCGGATGGCTCGACCGGGTCCTCGTCCTGATCAACGACTCGATCTTCGCCTTTCCCTACTTGCTCCTGGCGATCGTGATCGCATTCCTCCTTTCGACATCGGTAGGGGGCGGGGTGCTGACCGCGGCCATCGCCATCACTGTCGTCTACATCCCGCAGTACTTCCGCGTCGTGCGGAACACGGTGCTCTCGGTGCGCGAGGAGCCGTACGTCGAAGCGGGTCGCGCGCTCGGCGCTAAGCCGAGGACGGTCATCCGCCGCTACGTGTTCGCAAACGTCGTCCACTCGGTCCCCGTAGTCGCGTCCCTCAACGCGGCGGACGCGATCCTCACGCTGGCCGCACTTTCCTTCCTCGGCATAGGGATGGACCCCTCGGTAGCAGCGGAATGGGGCTACGACATCTCCCGCGGGATCTCCGACGCTCAAGCCGGCTTCTGGTGGACAGGGCTTTTCCCGGGGCTCGCCGTCATTACCCTTGTCACCGGCCTCACGCTCGTCGGCGAGGGGATCAACGACACCTTCAACCCACTCCTGCGCCGGCCGAACCACCGCCGGTTCGCGATGCCCAAGGATGCCCGGGAGGCCACGACCGCGGCCGTCGAGGCGCAACGTGCGGTCATACGAGTTCGCGACCTTAGAGTTTGGTACGCGACGGACCGCGGCCCGGTGCGCGCCGTGGACGGGGTGAGCTTCGAGATCCGAGAACGAGAGACGCTCGGCTTGGTCGGTGAGTCCGGCAGCGGCAAGTCGACCCTCGGTCGAGGGATCATGGGCCTGTTGCCGGTGGGCGCCATCCGGGACGGGGCCGTCGACTTCGAAGGTAGAGATCTCGTAAAGGCGACCCCGCAGGAGATGCGACGACTCCGGGGGCCGTCGATCGGCCTGGTGTTCCAAGAACCGATGACACGACTCGACCCGCTCATGCGGATCTCGGACCACTTTTCCGAGGCCCTGCGCACCCACGAGCCGGACATCTCCGACGCCGAGGTCCGCCGGCGCTCGCTCGAGGCGCTGGGCGGCGTCCGCATCCCGCCGACCCGGTTCCGCAACTATCCGTACGAGTTCTCGGGCGGCATGCGCCAGCGGATCATGATCGCCCTCGCTTTGGTGCTGAAGCCTCGCTTTGTGATCGCAGACGAGCCGACGACCGCTCTTGACGTGTTGGTCGAGGCTCAGATCCTCTCGATCATCGCCGACCTGAAGAACAATTTCGACACCGCACTGCTGCTCATCACACACAACCTCGGGATCGTCGCCGAGTCGTGTGACCGGGTCGCTGTGATGTACGCGGGGCGCATCGTCGAACAGGGCGCTGTCGTCGACATCTTCTCCCGGCCCGAGCACCCCTACACCCAGGAGCTCATGCGCTCGACGATCTCGCTGTCGACCCGGCAGCTCCACTACATCCCGGGCGCGCCACCCGATCTGGTCGCGCCTCCCTCCGGTTGCCGGTTCCACCCACGCTGTCCGCACGCGATGGAGGTCTGTCGGGCGAAGGAGCCCGTCGGTGTCGAGCTCAGGCCGAACCACCTCGCCGAGTGCTGGCTCCACGGTCCGCAGGACGAGATCCCGTTCGACGGTCGCCGCCCACTGGAACGCGAGGCGATTGGTATTGCAGATGAAGCTTGACTCCGGGGCGCCCCCTCTCCTCGACGTCCACGACCTCCAGGTCCACTTCTCGCTCCGGGGGAGCTTCTTGCAGCGGATGCTGGGCCGGGACACGGGCTCTGTGAAAGCGGTCGACGGCGTCACCTTCAAGCTGCAGCGCGGCGAGGTGCTGGGCCTCGTGGGCGAGTCCGGGAGCGGGAAGACGACGCTTTCGCGTGCAGTGCTCTCGCTTGTCAAGGTCACGGGCGGGTCGATCGCGTTCAACGGGGAAACGATCTCGGGGCTTTCCGAGCGACACTTCCGGCCGCTGCGCAAGCGGCTCCAGCTCATCTTCCAGGACCCGCATGCCTCGCTCAACCCGGCGATGACGATCCTCGACGCCGTCGGTCACCCGCTGCGAATCCACCACATCGCCAAGGGTGACGAAGAGGTCCGTCGTCTCGTCTCCGAGTCGCTCGAACGGGTCGGCCTCGTGCCGGTCGAGCGATTCTTGTACAAGTACCCCAGCGACCTTTCGGGTGGTCAGAAGCAACGCGCGGTTCTCGCCCGGGCGATCATCCTCGGACCGGAGCTCGTGATAGCAGACGAGCCCGTCTCGATGCTCGACATGAGCGTGCGCGCAAAGATGCTCGAGCTGATGGGTGACCTGAAGCACGATCTCGGGCTCACGTATCTCTACGTCACCCACGACCTTGCGACCGCACGATATTTCTGCGACCGCATCGCGATCATGTACCTCGGACGGATAGTCGAGATCGGCTCGGCGGCCGAGATCTACTCTGAACCACGCCATCCGTATACGAGGGCGCTGCTCGAGGCGATCCCCGAGCCGGACCCGAGTCACAAGGTGCCGCGCGACCTGCCGAGAGGCGAGGTGCCCGACGCTGTGGTCCCGCCGCTCGGGTGCTCGTTCCACCCGCGTTGCCCGAGGGCATTCGGACCGTGCGGTTGGGAGAGCCGCGACCTGCGCTCGATGCTCGAGGAGAGGTGGGCGGCGCTCAGTCCCGACGAGTACCTCCGCGAACGGGCGATCGTCGGCGATCTCGAAGGGCTCGACTCCCCGTCGACTGAAGCGCTCATCCCCGTGGGGAGGGGGCATGACGCGTCCGAGTTGACCACACTGCTCGAAGAACAGCGCCGGGCTACACCCGAGGACCCGTTGTGGAGAGGCGTCCTTTCGACCGAGCCGCGGACCCATGGCGTCACGGTCCGGTTCCAAGACCACGTCACACCGGAGTTGCGGCCCGTTGTCGACGTCACCGAGCCGGTCGAGGTCGCCTGCCACCTGTACCGACCGGAACTCGTGCCACATTGAAAGCATCGGTTCGTTACCGTTGGCGACGAACCGCCTCCCATCCCGGGTTAGCTGCCAGGCCGAGTGCGCGGAGCGACCGGACGAACGTGGCGGCGTTGAACGGTGCACAGGCGTTCGAGTCATTGTTGAAATAGGCGTAGACGTCGGAAGCGTCCCAGTAGATCTCGGCGGTGCGACGTGCCCAGGAGGCCAGTGCCGCCCGGCCGTAACAGGGGTGGGGCGTGGAGCGCCCTTCGTGAAACCGGAGGTAGCCCCAGTTCGCGGTGCGCCAACGCGGCGCTCTTCGGCGAGGCGAGTCCGCGATGCAGAAGGCGGCGCCGCGTCGGGAGAGCAGCTCCGCTGTCGCATCGACGTACCAGGAGGCGTGCCGGAACTCCACGGCGACCCTCGTGCCGATTGGGAACTGGGCCAGGGTCTCGTCGAGCGCGTCGAGATCGATCTGCAGCGTCGGGGGCAGCTGGAGCAGCACCGGGCCGAGCTTGTCGCCCAAAGCCGCCGCCCGGCCCATGAGCCGGGAAACCGGCTCGGCCGGACTCCGCAGGCGCCGGATGTGGGTGAGGTACCGGCTCGCCTTCACCGAGAAGACGAACCCCGTTGGCGTCTCGCACCTCCAGGCGTTGAAGGTCGCTGCCTCGGGGAGCCGGTAGAAGGCGTTGTTGACCTCGACCGTGGGGAAGGACCGCGCGTACTCGCCGAGCCAACCGCGCTGCGGGTGCCCGTGCGGGTAAAAGGTCCCTTTCCATTCCTGGTACTGCCATCCGGAGGTGCCTACGAGCACGGTCATCTATGACCACCTTCACTCCCAAGGCTCCTGCCGTATACGCTGCTCGGCCATCGAGACGTCATTGATCTGGTTCTACTACCCCAGGCGTGTTCTCACGCGCTAGCGCGGCCTGGATCTCCACACCGGCCGCGGCACTGGAGCAAGAGCGATCATTGCCGTGGCCACAAACGTCGACCTCACGAGCAGGAAGTTCGAAGATCGTCGCTTATCGAGTTGTGGGGTTCGTCAATCCGACTGGCAACAGCCGATTTGGGCTGTCGCGTCAACTCGACCCGCTCACGAGTCGCACGCCTACAGTGGGTTCCGGCGACAGGCGACACGATGCCCCGTTATCGCGTCGCCTTGCACGGCCAAGGGGGTGTGACATGGTCGAAAGGCCGCGTTCCAGCACGGCGCGCGTTGGTGGGCCCACTTGCCTCCTTAGCGGGCACCAGATCCATGCGTTCGTGTACGAGCAGCTGCAAGCGGCTCCTCTGGACAGACGAAGCGTGTGTGTGGTCGTCCCTGACGCCACGCGGAGCTGCCCGCTTCCGTTGCTCTTGCGGGCCGTTCACAGTGCGGTGCACGGTCGTGTCACACGATTGACAATGCTTGTTGCACTGGGGACGCACGCCAAGATGACCGAAGAGGCGCTCGCTGGGCACCTCGGCTACGAACCCGGAGGGTCGTCTGACCGCTACCCGTCCACAACCATCCTCGATCACGAGTGGTGGGACCCCTCGACATTCGTAACGCTCGGCGCTATCTCTGGTGACCGGATTGCCGAGCTCTCGGACGGTCGGTTGTGCCAGCCCTTTGACGTGCGGGTCAACCGGGCCGTCATCGAACACGACGTCACTCTCATCGTCGGTGTTGCCCCATGAGGTCGTCGGCTTCTCGGGGGGCAACAGGTATCTCTTTCCCGGCGTTTCCGGCCGGGAGTTCATCGACTTGTCACAATGGCTCGGCGCCTTGATCACAAGTGCGGAGATCATCGGCACTCGTGGGACGACGCCTGTGCGCGCGCTGATCGACCAGGCCGCGTCGATGGTCCCTGGCGAGCAGCCGGCCCTGTGCGCTGTGACGGGACCGGTGGCCGGATCCCTCCGCTTCGTCGCGTTCGGTGATCCGGTGGCGACCTGGTCCGAAGCGGTCGAGGTGTCGGCCGTGTCGCACATCCGGTACCTCGACGCGCCTGTTCGCAGAGTCCTGTCGCTGTTCCCGCCCAGATACGACGACATCTGGACAGGCGCCAAGGGGTTCTACAAGGTAGAGCCGATCGTCGCCGACGGCGGCCGGGTCGTTCTGCACGCGCCACATATCACCGAAATCAGCGCCACCCATCCAGAAGTCCTTGAGATCGGGTACCACTGTCGCGACTACTTCGTGAAGCAATGGGACCGCTTCAAGTGCCACCCTTGGGGAGACCTCGCGCACAGCACCCATCTCCGCGGTGCCGGCATCTACGATCCCATTGGCGGTGAGCGCCTCCGGGTCGCCGTTAGCCTTGCCACAGGCATCCCGGAAGCCGTGGTTCGTTCCCTCAACCTCGACTACCTGGACCCCTGCGAGGTAGACCCGGCAGTATGGGCGGCCGACCCGGACACGCTCGTCGTGCCCGACGCCAGCGAGGACCTATACCGCCTCCGGGAAACTAAGGAGCGGTGCGCACGAACCGCAACAGCAGGGTTGGTTAGAAGAAATCGAGGTAGGCAGCGAGGGGCGGAGAACAGATGAACGAAGGTTGGCGTAGGACCCGGACTAGCCGGAACGGGGTGTAGGGATGTTCGACGCTCCAGATCGGAACGGCCCCGACGGTTCTGTGATCGCCCTGCGGCTCGCGCCCGACGATGACGTGGCGGTGCTCATGGGGGACGCTGCCTGCGGAGCCAGGGTGCACATCGACCCAGAGGTTGTAATGGCCGTCCAGGCCATTCCCCGAGGTCACAAGATCGCGTTGCGGCCGATTGCCGTCGGGAGCCCCGTGCGCAAGTACGGACAGATCATCGGGTTCGCGACCGCCCCGGTGTGCACCGGCGAGCACGTCCACTTGCACAACCTCGAATTCCGATCCTTTGCGCGTGCCCATCGGTTGGGAGTGGATGGCCCGCCCACAAGGATCGTCGCAGACGCCGACCGGCTCTTCTTTGACGGCATCGTTCGCTCCGACGGTCGGGTGGCGACCCGCAACTATTTGGGCGTGCTCCCGTCCGTGAACTGCTCGGCGACAGTGGCAAGACTGATCGCCCGACACTTCGCAGGCCCCGGTGTTCTCGACGACTTTCCCGGCGTTGACGGTGTCGTCGCGCTCGTCCACACTGGCGGTTGCGGCATGGACGAGCGGGGGGAGGGCCTCGCTGTGCTCCGGCGCACTCTGTCGGGATACGCGTGTCACCCGAACTTTGCGGGCGTGCTGTTGATAGGGCTGGGTTGCGAGGCCAATCAAGTTGACGCGCTCTCCGAGAATTGGGCACTGTCTACGGCCGCCCAACTGCACGTCATGACGATCCAGGGCGAGGGTGGAACCAAGGCCACGGTGGCAAAGGGCATTGATCGCCTGACCGCAATGGTGCCCGAGGCCGATGCTGCAGTTCGCGTCCCGGTACCAGTGGGTGAACTCGTGCTCGGGCTTCAATGTGGCGGCTCTGACTCGTTTTCTGGTATCACCGCCAACCCCGCGCTCGGCGTCGCCGCGGATCTGCTGGTTGCCCAAGGCGGTATCGCGATCCTGGGGGAGACACCGGAGATTTACGGTGCCGAGCACCTGTTCACCCGCCGTGCCGTCAGCACCGAAGTCGCCGAGCAGCTCCTCGAGCGCATCCGCTGGTGGGAGTCCTACACCGCCTCCAATCAGGGCTCAATGGACAACAACCCCAGTCCGGGCAACAAGATGGGCGGACTGACGACGATACTGGAGAAGTCGCTTGGAGCGGTCGCCAAGAGTGGTTCGACCGACCTGACCGGCGTGTACGGGTACGCAGAGGCGGTCACGAATCGGGGACTCGTGTTCATGGACACCCCCGGTTACGACCCGGTTTCAGTGACCGGGATGGTGGCAGGAGGTGCGAATCTCGTGTGCTTTACGACTGGCCGCGGCTCAGCATTCGGGTGCAAACCCGTGCCCAGCCTCAAACTTGCCACTAATACTCCGTTGTTTCGGAGCATGGGTGACGATATGGACCTGAATTGCGGCATCATTGCCGACGGTGACGTCGATGTCGAGGAGATGGGTCACCGGATCTTCGACGCGCTTGTAGCAGCAGCGTCTGGTGCGAGGACCAAGAGCGAATTGTTAGGAGTCGGTGACGAGGAGTTCGCTCCCTGGCAGTTGGGTGCGGTGATGTGAACGTGCACAAGACTGACGAGGAGCCGGATCCACCCCCTTTGTGGGTCGACGGTCTGTGAGCCCTACGGTTGACTTGAGTGACATGAATCTTGCAACGCGGTGAGGAGCTCGCGCTTGTAGGTGATTGTGAGTCCGATGAGCGGGTCTGGGCCTACGGACTACGACGAGTTCTTCGCCGAGACGCGCCCACAGCTCGTCGGGCTCGGATTCGCGCTGACCGGCGACGTGCAAGTCGCCCAGGAGTTGGCTCAAGAGGCGCTCATCCGCGCATGGGTCCGGTGGCGACGGATCCGTGATTATGACCAGCCGTCTGCTTGGGCGCGACGAGTCGTGCGAAACCTCGCCGCCGACCACGCCAAGCACCTCCGACGCGCCCCAGTGCCGCCACGACTTGAGCAAGTGCCCTCGCCGACACCGGATCGGCTGGCGTTGATCGCTGCTCTCGCTCAGTTGCCTGGGCCACAGCGAGAAGCCCTTGTACTCCACGATGGGCTCGGCCTGTCGGTTGCCGAGGTGGCGGGCGAGCTGGGTGTCCCCGAGGGCACCGTCAGGTCTTGGCTCAGCAGAGGTCGCGCGGTCTTGGTCCCGATTCTCAGCGCTGGAGACAGCACAACGGAGGTGAGGTGTCATGAGCGCTTCTGAAGACGTGGTCGCTCAAGCCGTACGAGACCTCGTCGCGAGCGGCGCGGCCGAACCCTGGCAGTTCTCGCCTTCAGACGCTCGCCGAGCCGCGCGTCACAGATGGGCGCCATTCGTGGCCGCCCACGCCCGACACGGACGGCCCGGAGTCCCAGCAGCGCGAGTGGCCACCGTGTTGCTCGTGGCCGCATTGATCGTGGCTGTATTCATCACGCCGTGGCCGCCACTCCATCTGTTCGGCTCCAATCCCCACCCACCGGTCGGCCCTTACGCCTCGCTGCCCATCGTCGGCGAGTCCGGCACCTCGGCCTGTCGCTCGGACAATTCGGCTGCGAATGTGGCGCAGCTCGTCTCGCCCCTTGCCGCGGTCCAGTTCGTGACCCGCAGCAAGGCTGGGTGGTAGGTGCGGGTCGGATCCTGGCGACCGAGGACGCCGGCAAGAACTGGCAGGTCCAATATCAGGGGTCGGCAAAGCTGTTCGGTGTCGACTTCGTCGACGTCGATCACGGCTTTGCTATCGGCACCAATCAGGTTCTGGGCACCGACAACGGAGGCAGGCAGTGGTCCGAGGTCAAAGAACCCTGTCTTGCCATAAGCTCCGTCTATTTCACGAGCCCCAATGTTGGTTATGCGGTGGCCGGGGAGTTCTGCAATATGGTCAGACCATCCCGTTACGCGGTGGCGAATTACTCGTCACCCTCGACGGAGGTCACCAGTGGCGCCTCGACAACAAGGCACCGGCATCTGTCCAGAGCGCGTGTTTCACATCGCGGTCTGATGGCTGGATTGGCTCGCCAGGCAAAATCTGGCGTACGACAGACGGTGGACTTCGCTGGTCGCTCTCCTTCGCCGAACCGCGACGTTCGGGGTCTCCTTCTCAACAGGGCGACACCGCGATGGTGCAGTGTGGCGGGGCGCGTGGTGCCTGGGTCCTGTTTTCCGGCTCCGGTGCCGCCACCGGGCATTCCCCCTATGTTGCCTTTGCCACAAAGAACGGGCAGTTCTGGCGTCCTGTGCTCGAGGAAAGATTCACCGAGTCCGCGATCATGCCCGTGAAGGCTCCCGAGGGCCCTGGTACCTATCCGGGGCCATTCACTGCCGTGAGCGATGACGCCGCCATTTTCGTGGGATTCTCTCCCTTCGGGCAGGTCCCGACCTCTGTGGACATCGCCACCGACTACGGGGAGAAGCTCAGCTCGAACCGCTCTGTGGCTGGAATCTTCGAGCCCACAGGAGTCGCCTTCGTCAATGGCGACCAGGGTTGGGTGATCGACATTGCCAGCGCGAACAAGGGGAGTGCGATTGAGGCGACCTCGGATGGGGGACGTACGTGGGCGCGTCAGTGGTCGACCTCCCAATCGCGCGCCGTCACTCCTCCGACCCAGAAGACCGTGGTTGCTGACGCTTCCAGATTCCCCACTCTCAATTTGACCATGCGAGAAGCGCTAATCGGCCTCAACAACGCGCAGATGCCAGAGCCGGTGCAAGGGTCCGGCATCTCTCATGTGATCACGAAGAAGAAGGCTGTCCAGATCGCCACGTCCACTCAGTTCGGCAAGGGCGCCCGTGTGGTTGCGGTCGGTCTGGTCTGGCTTTCAAGCGGCGCGAGTACTTCCACGACAGCGTGGCTCGTCCTAATCGACCCTCCGGGCCCGCACACATGTATGTCGCTGGGCCGGGATCCGGTGACACGGAGTTGCCGACTGAACGTCTACGCGATCGCCATTGACGCAGTCTCAGGCGACTACCTGTGGTATGGCACCTCGACGTCATCAGCACCGCGACCTCTCCGAATTTTCAGTCGCATGAAAGCAACCGGGTAAGCCACACTGGTTTCTCATTCGTGGCACGCATCTCCCTAGGCCGTATCAGAAGACTTGCCCGCCGCACGGGACCTTGGACATAGCCACCGCCGGGTCGTCTTCTGGCAGCCAGACTATGGCGCTTCGGCGAGTTTGACCGCTTCGAGCTGATCTGAGTCGAAGTCGCTGATAAGCACTGTGTTGCCATCCGGAGTCGATGTCATGTCGCGAGGAAACAGACCTGACCAACGGGGTGACTCGAGGTACCCAGCAAGTTTGAGAGTGCCGTCGTCGGCGATCTTGACGACCGCCAGGTTCGCCGTGGTTCCTGGCACGTCGAAACGATCGGAGTCGCCGACGATGATCGTCGAGTCCTTGTCGGCCAACGCCAGCCCAACGGGGGCTTCGCCAACCCTCACGCGATCCTCGAGTGCTCCGTTCGGGTTGCTGACGAGCTTGCTCGCGGAGAACTCGAGGAGTTCGTCGCTTCCTCGGGCGGTCACGTAGACCGACCGGGTGGTGGCGACGACGCGAACGGGGCTGCATCCCGCCGACACCGTGGAGACAATGGCGTGAGACGGGGAACGCTCGGCTTCAACCAAGTCGATTGTCGTGAGTGTTCCCTCTGTTTGTGAGTCGTTGCCTTCTTCGCTCGTCGCGTACAGGTAACGACCGTCTGGAGAGACCGCCACACCGACGGGCCCAACGCCAAGCGGGACGCTCCCAAGGAGATATGAGGCGGAGCTGAAGTTGTGCACGACAGCGTCGCCGAAGTCGAAGACCTGCAAATTGTCGCTGTCCTCGAAGGTGACAAACACGTAGCGTCCGTCAGGAGAAAAGGCGGCTTCGATCGAGCCTTGTCCGTCTCCTACAAGGGTGCCGACAAGTCCCGATGTCGGACCAGCGCCTCCGTGCTCGACTTGCGCGACGTCGAAGACGATCACTCCGGTCCCTGACGCGGCAATCAGGTAACGGCCATTCGGGCTGAGCGCCAAACCCGAGAACGACTCGTCAGCGAACGAGTCTTCTCGCACGAGAGCCGGAGTGGCCGACGCGAGGGAATACACCTCAAGGAACTCGCCGGCAACGAACGCGAACCTGCCATTGTGGCTGGTCGCGACGCCGAAGGGTGCACCGAGCGCCGAAACGAACTTCGTTTCGTAGTTATGCAATGTGGGGGCACTGGTGACAGCAGTCGAACAGCCCGGTGCCGGGACAGCAGAGTGATCCAACTGGGCACTGTTCGGGGTTGCGGTGGCCCCTACGACGATCCCAATGGAGATGAGACTCGCAATCACGACTGCGATGAAGCCGCGCACTACGACAGAGTTGCACAACCCATCTCGGGTTAACGTTCACCCAGAGCACATCGACCTGGACTGATTTTTGTTTTTAAGACAGCCGGGCCAAGGCTGCCCGGGGGAAGCGATCTTCGTTCTCGCAACTCGATCGCAGTCCTTTCGCCCACGGCGAAAGGGCAAACGGCCTTGAGACCGGAACCGTGGTCTATTCGAACTGTCGTTGGAACGGGTACGTAATCGGGACGCGCCCTGACGGTCTAGACCAACGCCCGTCTCTAGGCCGGTCCTGTGCGCACGAGTTCTAGACCAAAACCTAGACCAAGATTCTGGGTCTGTTAGCCCAACGGGAAGCGAACGGGAAGTGACGGAGGAAGCCGCACTCGGGTCGATCGCCACCGTTTGCCCGCCCGCTCCCAGTGAGCCGGCCGGGTTTCGGAACCTAGGCGACTAGAGCAATACGGCGGCGAGCGAGTCCGCCGTGCGAGACATTCCACGGCGACGAAGCCCATCAAGAGCATCTGCCAATGTGCTGGGCGGCTTCTTGAGGTCAGCCACGAGCTCAGAGAAGGTCGCCACGACGACAGCCTCACTCAGGTCAATCAAGCCGATCACGAACTCATCCGGATGGCGAGCCTCGATCTCGTGCGGGGCAAGGGCCCCGGCGGGGAAGTCCTTGAGGTTGGAGGTCACAATGGTCTGGGCCTGCGCTTTGATCGCAGCCGCCAGGACGTGGCGATCCTTCGGGTCAGGGAGGACAAGGCTCTCGATAAGAGGTTCGTAACCGGTCACGAAGCAATCAGGGACAGACTCGATCATCAGCTTTTTAGTTCGGGCGAGTCGAGCCGGGTCAATGTCGGGTCGGCGCTCAAGGATCGATCGGACCATCTCGTCAAGAATGTCCTCGGACCATTGTGCGCGCAGGTTGAGCTGCCGCTTGGTGGCGAGGCGAATCAGCAGGTCTCGCAGCGCCGGGTCGTGAAGAACGCAGGCGTCGTAGATGACGACGTAGGCCATCGCCGTCAGAGCTCGTAGAGGCCCAGTTCCTCCGCTTGGCGAGTGAGTTCACGTTGGGCGTCACGACGCCTTGCCTCGTCGAGCTTTTGGTACTCGAGCACGTCGACGAGACGAATCCTTCGGTGGGAGCCGACCTTCCGATACGGGATCTGGTTTGCTTCCAACAGCCTGATCAAGTAGGGGCGCGAGACGTTCAGGAGTTCTGCTGCCTGTTGGGTAGTTAGCTCAGTGTGAACGGGGGCAACTGTCACAGCGTTGCCTTTGGCAAGTTCATCAAGAACGTCAATGAACAGTTTGAACGCGGTGGCAGGGACGTTCACGTTTGTGTCCGGAGCATCGTCGGCACACAGGACAACCCGCCCGGAAGGTGTTGGGTGCTGGCGCATGTGAGTGGACAGGCGCGCAACGGCGTCGGCCGCACTGGCCGTGGTCTCGTCGTCCGGGATCTCCAGGTCTTGAAGGTTTGTCACCATGCGAACATCCTGACACATCCCTGTTACAAACGCAATAATCGAAACAAAAGAAACATTCGAATCTGACTTCGAGATGGAACGGAGGACAGTGCACTTCGGGCGGCATACGCGATCCACGACTGTTTGCGAATGTTCAGGAGAAGCCGGCTAGACGGTAGAGAACCAGACTGCCGGCGACGGCGACATTGAGACTGGCCCCCTTGCCGACCATCGGGATCTCCACGCACATGTGAGCGCAGCGATCATGTTGGCGCAGTTCAGAGGCTATAAATCCCTAGATGTCGTAGTAGAGCATGAACTCCCAGGGGTGCGGGCGCAGACGGACCTGGTCGATCTCGGCAAGCCTCTTGAAGGTGATCCAGGTCTCGATAAGGTCGTCGGTGAAGACCCCACCGGTTTTCAGGAACTCATTGTCAGCCTCGAGGGCGAACAGGGCTTCGTCCAGGGAAGCAGGGACCTGAGGCACGTTCGCGAGCTCCTCGGGGGGGAGGTCGTAGAGGTCCTTGTCCATCGGGTCCGGCGGCTCGATGCGGTTCTGCACGCCGTCCAGGCCGGCCATCAGCATCGCCGCAAAGGCGAGGTAGGGGTTGCACGCCGGGTCGGGGCAGCGGAACTCGACCCGCTTCGCCTTCGGGCTCTTGGAGTAGAGCGGGATCCGGCACGCCGCAGACCGGTTCCTCTGGGAGTACACGAGGTTCACCGGAGCTTCATAGCCCGGCACCAGCCGCTTGTACGAGTTCGTCGTCGGGGCGGCGAAAGCGAGCACGGCCGCCGCGTGTTTGAGCAACCCACCGATGTACCAACGCGCCATGTCGGACAAGCCCGCGTAGCCGGTCTCGGCGTAGAAGAGGGGCACGCCGTCACGCCACAGCGATTGGTGACAATGCATTCCCGACCCGTTGTCCTGGAACAAGGGCTTGGGCATGAAGGTGGCCGAGTACCCGGCGTTACGTGCCACGTTCTTGACGACGTACTTGTAGAGCATCAGCTTGTCCGCCATGCGCAAGAGCGTGTCGTAACGCATGTCGATCTCTGCCTGGCCCCCCGACGCCACCTCGTGGTGCTGCACTTCGATCTCGATCCCTAGTTGCTCCATCACGAGGATCATTTCCGATCGCAGGTCCTGGAAGTGGTCCATGGGTGGTACCGGGAAGTACCCCTCCTTGTAGCGCGGCTTGAAGCCGAGGTTCGGCTTCTCGTCACGGGCCGAGTTCCAGATGCCTTCGATCGAGTCGACCTGGTAAAAAGCGGACCGCTGGTCCTGAGAGAAGCGGACGTCGTCGAAGATGAAGAACTCGGCTTCCGGTCCGAAGTAGACCGTGTCGGCAATGCCTGTGGTGTGGAGATACCGTTCGGCCTTGAGCGCTACGAACCGGGGGTCACGCGAGTAGTTCTCGAGAGTCACCGGATCGTGCACGAAGCAGTTGAGATTCAGGGTCTTGTGCTGGCGGAAGGGGTCGAGGACCGCGGTCGAGGGGTCCGGGAGCAGGATCATGTCCGACTCCTGGATCTCCTGGAAGCCGCGGATGGAGGATCCGTCGAAACCGAACCCCTCCGTGAAGGACGCTTCGGTCAGCTCATGAGTCGGCACTGAGAAATGCTGCATGAGGCCGGGCAGATCGCAAAAGCGGATGTCGATGATCTCGACGCCTTCGTCCTTCGTCAGTTGAATGACTTCGGCAGCGGTGCGATCCTGCACGGTTCCTCCTTGGTCCGCCGCAAGGCGCGACAGTTGAAAGCTGGTCGGTGAAGTTTGACGCTTGCACGTTTCGGCATCATTGCTCAACTGTGAACGCAGTGTGAACAGCTTCACGAGGAGTCTCTTGGGTCCCATGAGGCTGGCTGACGGCCTTCTCACCTGCGACACTGATCGCGCGTCGCAAGGCAGCGAGCACTGTCACAGTGGCGCGGGGATCGGAGGCACTCGATGCAAAGCCAGCGGGATTACGTGTTGCGGACGGTCGAGGAACGCGCGGTGCGTTTCATCCAGCTGTGGTTCACCGATGTGCTGGGCACTCCGAAGTCGTTCAGCATCACGCCCGCGGAGCTCGAGAACGCCCTCGACGGGGGAATGACCTTCGACGGGTCCTCGATCGACGGTTTCAGCCGCGTGCAGGAGAGCGACGTGCTCGCAAAGCCCGACCCGAAGACGTTCCAGATACTTCCGTTCCGCATCGGCCGGGAAGGAGACGTCTCACCGGTCGCCCGCGTGTTCTGCGACATCAGCAATCTCGACGGCTCGCCGTTCGAAGGCTGTCCCCGGCACGTGCTCAGGCGGACGCTCGAGCGTGCCCGTGCCCGTGGGTTCTCCTTTTACGCCGCCCCGGAGATCGAGTATTTCTACTTCGCCCCGGGCGAACCAGGCGAGCCGCCCAAGCCGCTCGACTCCGGGTCGTACTTCGAGCTGACGGTGGCGGACCTGAGCACCGACCTGCGCAAGCGCACCGTGCTCACCCTCGAGGACATGGGCATCCCCGTCGAGTACGCCCAGCACGAGGATGCCCCGAGCCAGCACGAGATCGACCTCCGCTACACCGACGCCCTCACCATGGCCGACACGGTGATGACGGTCCGCCTCATCGTGAAAGAGATCGCGCATGAGAGCGGCGTTCACGCGAGTTTCATGCCCAAACCGCTGTCGGGTGTTCAGGGCTCGGGCATGCATACGCATTTCTCGTTGTTCGAGGGTGACAGGAACGCCTTCGCGGATCGAGGCAGTGACCACGGCCTGTCGGAGGTGGGACGCCAGTTCATTGCCGGTGTCCTCCAGCACGCGCGTGAGATCACGGCCGTGACCAACCAGTGGGTCAACTCCTACAAGCGTCTCGTCGTCGGCTACGAGGCGCCCGTGAACGTTTCCTGGGCCTACAACAACCGGTCGGCGCTGGTCCGCGTGCCGATTGCGAGGCGTGGCAAGGTCGAGTCGACCAGGTTCGAGTACCGCGCTCCGGACCCGGCCTGCAACCCGTATCTCGCGTTCTCCGTGGTGCTGGCGGCCGGCCTCGAGGGCATCGAGAAGGGCTACGAGCTCGGCCCCGAAGCCGCGGCGAACCTGTTCACGATGACCCCGGAGGAGCTGGCCTCGGAGGGCATCAAGTCGTTGCCGTCCAGCCTGCAAGAGGCACTCGTGGCGATGGAGGGCTCGGAGCTCGTCGCCGAGACGCTTGGCGAGCACGTATTCGAGTGGTTCCTGCGCAACAAGCGTGCCGAGTGGGACGCCTACACCCGGGAGGTGACGCCATACGAGCTGATGCGTTACCTTCCAGCCCTCTAGGCGCTTTGGTCGTCTGATCTCGGGCTCGCGATGGAACCGTTGCTCGTTTACCCGGGCCCACCCTCGGAGTGGCTGTCAGGTGCGCTCGAACGCGCGGGCTACCCGTGGCAAGCCGTAAGCGATCCCGCTCTCGCCGGGAAAGACGAGCCCGAGGACGGGTACGCGGGCGCGGTGATATCGGCGCTCGAGGACCCCACCGCTGCATTCGCTGCATGCCGTGTGTTGCGCAAGGGAGACAGCCCATTGCAGCCGTTGCTTCTCATCGTGTCGCAGGCGTGCCTTGCCGAGCTCGAACTTCGGGAGGACCTGTTCGACGACTTCGTGCTTTCAGACGCGACCGCCGAGGAGATCGAAGCGCGCCTGACGCACCTGTTCTGGCGCACCGGTCGTGGCAAGAACCGGGACCTGATCGTCTACGGGCCCTTGGCTCTCAACCTGGAGACCTACCAGGCGGCGATCCAGGGGCGGCCCTTGGACCTTACGTACATGGAGTACGAACTCCTCCGTTTCCTCGCGGCTCATCCGGGCCGGGTGTTCAGTCGCGAGACGCTCTTGTCCCGGGTCTGGGGCTACGAGTACTTCGGAGGTGCCCGGACCGTCGACGTTCACGTGCGGCGCCTACGGGCGAAGCTCGGCGAGGAGCACGCGCATCTCATCGACACGGTCCGCAGTGTCGGCTACCGCTTCGGCAGTGTCCGCTGGTTGCCCTCGGACCATGCCAGGCGCCGCCCCTAACCGTTCGCCGTCGCAGCTTCGGGTCCCCGGTCAGGCCTTGGGGTTGGCCGCTAGCCCTTTTTCGTTTTCTTCGAGCGCGACCCGCCTTTGGGGCTGGTCGTCGTCACCGTGCCAGCCGAGGAGCGCTGGGTTATGGCGATCGCGTACGGGCCGCCGGGAAGGTGTATCGCCGCACCGGGGAGATGCGTCTTCGTGCTGAGCGGCACGAGCGTGCGGCTGCCGTAACAGACGACCCATGCGGTCGAGCCGTCGGGGCTCATCGCTATGGCCTGGGGGTTTTTGCCGACAGTGATCGGGGTCCCGGCAGTGTCACTCGTGAGGTCGATCACCGTGACGTTACCTGTCGTCGACGGACCCGAGATGGTGTCGGCGACATAGGCGGTCGTGGGCTCGGTCGGGGAGATCGCGATGGAAATCGGGCCTCCCTGCACGGAGATGGGTGATCCCGCCTTGTCGTTGGCGAGATCTATCGGCGACACACTGCCCGAGTTGACGTTCGCGACAAGTGCTGTCGAACCGTCGGGTGTGATGGCGATGGCCACAGGCGCGTTCCCGACCGGGATCGGCGGGAGGGCCTGTCCGGTGGTCAGGTCGACGGGCGTGACCGTTGACCCGATGCTCCCGGTCTGTCCGGGCACGAACGCGCCGGCGTCGGTGACGTAAGCACGTCGGCCATTTGGAGTGATCGCGATGCCCTGTGGTCCCGGCCCAACGCTGACGGGCGGCAGGGTCTTGTCAGTGGCGAGGTCGATCGGGGTGATGGTGTCCCCAAGCGTCCCGGACGCACCCGCATCGGTGACGTAGGCGGTCGCCCCGTCCGGAGTGATCGCGATGCCTGCGGGTCCCGCTGTCGACCCCAGCTGAATCGCCGGCAGCACCTTCCCGGTCCCGAGGTCGATCGGGGTCACCGAGTTGGAGGTGTAGTTGGTCACATACGCGCGCTTGCCGTCCGGTGTGATGGCTATCGCGTCGGGGTAGGTTCCGACGTCGAGCGCAGCCTCCGGGCCGTTGCCACCCAAGGAGACTTCTACCGGAACGACGCTGTGGCCGAGGCCGACGTTCGCCCCGGTGCCGATCATGGTCACATACGCGTAGACCTCTGGTGGAAGCGGCGGCAGAGTTGTCGTCGTAGTGGTCGTCGCCGGCGCTCCCGAGCCGCAGCCGGCGGCAACGATCGCCAGTAGTGCCACTGCCGCAGCGCCGAGCACGTGGCGCGGCAGATGCACGGCTAGTCCGCTGAGCTGGCGAGTGACCGAGACACGTATGCCCATGCCTCGATCTCGACGAGGGCGCCGAGAGGTAGACCAGCCACGGCGAAAGCGCTGCGCGCCGGCCGATTGTCGCCGAATGCGGCGACATAGGCGTCGTTCATGGCAGCAAAGTCTGCCATGTCGGTAAGGAACACTGTTGTCTTGACGACGTCTTCCAGTCCGCTCCCATGGCCTTGGAGCAAGGAGGCGGCGTTCTTTATCGCCTGGGTGACTTGTGCGGCCAGTCCGCCTTCGACGAGCGACCCGTCAACGATGCCGAGCTGTCCCGAGCAGATCAACCACTGCCCGGCGCGGACGACCGGTGAGTAGGGACCGACGGTGCCTGCCACTGCGAAGCCCGGTCCGGCTCAGCTGAACGACGAGCCGCAGCCGCAGGTTCGTGTGGCGTTCGGGTTGATGATGTGGAAACCGGCTTCCTGCAAGCCGTCGCGGTACTCAAGGGTCGCGCCCTTGATGAGCTCCGCGCTCTCGGGGTCCACGACGACGCGCACGGAACCGAAGGTGCGCACAATGTCGTTGTCGGCCACCTCCGAGTCGAAGAACATCTCGTAGCTGTATCCTGAGCAGCCACCGGGTCGTACGGCCACGCGAAGGGCCAGGCTGTCGTCGCCTTCTTGCGCTAGCAGAGCCGTCACTTTGGCCACAGCGGCATCGGTAAGCGTTACAGGACTGGGTCGTTGACCGAGCTTCACCGTTGAGGACGCCAGACTCACCTTGGATCTCCTTTTGCTAAGAGCCTTGGGCGCAGTAGCCGAGAAGGCCCCCCGCACCGCACCGTTAGGCTCGATCATACCGTGAGTGAGTCGCGTCAACCGCCCCTGTCACCTGCCGGACCCTCCGGCGTGTCCGCCCCTTCTGCCGAAGCCGTCAGGTCGGCGCTTGCAGGCGTTGTCGACCCTGAGCTGGGCGCCGACATCGTCGAGCTCGGAATGGTGCGTGATGTTGAGATCGAAGGCGGAGCGGTGACCGTCGAGGTCGCCCTTACCGTCGCCGCCTGCCCGCTGCGTGGTCAACTCCGCGCCGATGTCGAGCGCCACGTGAAGGCGGTTCCCGGTGTCGAGCTGGTGACGGTCCGTACCGGGGTGATGGACGCCGGCGAGCGGTCGGAGCTCATGGCGAGAGCGCGGCTGAAAGCCCAGGACAGAGCCGTCGCCACCGATATCCCTGCGACGGCGAGAGTGCTCGCCGTCGCCTCGGGGAAAGGTGGTGTCGGCAAGTCGACGGTCAGCGTGAACCTTGCCGTCGCGCTCGCTCGCAGGGGCCTTGTCGTCGGCTTGCTCGACGCCGACGTCTGGGGTCACTCCGTGCCGAGACTGCTCGCGATGGACGGCGCCGTCGAGGTGCAGGCGGGCAAGATGATCCCCTTCGAACGTGCCGTGGGCACCGGCGTGTTGAAGGTGATCTCGATGGGATTCCTGTCGGGCGAGGACGAGGCGATCATGTGGCGGGGCTTCATGCTCAACCGGGCGGTTCAGCACTTCTTAGAGGACGTCCGTTGGGGGGCGCTCGACTATCTCGTGATCGATCTCCCGCCCGGCACCGGTGACGTCCAGATGGGTTTGGCCAGGATGCTCCCGCGCACGGAGGTACTCGTTGTCACGACACCTAACCAAGCAGCTCAGAAGGTCGCCGGCCGAGCAGCCGACATGGCGCGTCGGGGACACATCCGCGTGGCCGGCGTCATCGAGAACATGTCGGCTTTCACCTGCGAGCACGGCGAGACCTACGAGGTCTTCGGATCGGGTGGCGGGCGGCGCCTTGCCGAGGAGATCGGAGTACCGCTCGTCGGATCGGTGCCCCTCGACGCGGGCGTGGCCGCCGGAGGCGACGCTGGTACGCCGATAGCGCTGGACGAGGTCGGGACACTTACCGAGGTCTTCATGGCCATCGCAGAGCGTGTCGTGACGGAGATCGCACCGCTGGTCGAGATGGCGGGCTGCAGCGCCCGCTTGTTGGAACGCGTCGAAAAGGCCCTGGGGCCGGTCGGTGCTTGATCGATTAAGCCTGGCGAGCCGATAGGCCATGCCGCCCGGCCCTGGGACCGGCGCAGCCAGTTTTCAGGCGGAGGCAGCAGCGCGAGGGCCGGCGGCTGTTCGATCGACGATCTGCTTGCGCTCGGCCTCGTTGAGTCCGCCCCAGATCCCGTTCGCCTCGCGAATCCTGACGGCGTATTCGAGGCAGCTCTTCACGACTGGACACGTGCGACAGATCTCCTTGGCGATCCTCTCCCGCGCGATGCGCTCGTCCTTGCGCTCCGGGTGCGACGGAGGGAAGAACACGACCGCGTGCGGACCGCGACATGCTGCCTTGGCTTGCCACATCTCTTCACCGCGACTCGGGATCACGGCCTCTCCTCGTCTGGCCCCACGGCACGCTCAGCACCGGCCTTCCGCGGCACCTAAGTTGTTGCGGCACACCATTCGCCAACGTCCCCCATGGCCGCGACTCAACAGTGCGCCCCGTAGGCGCCACCAGCGCAGACCTGCACAAATGTCTCGGGTCGCGCTCGCCCTGACGCTACTGCCGCCTCTAGGGTCCTCACAAGGGGCTCTTTGCGGGCTCTTGCCGGAAGATAAGGCCAGGGAGCGGGCGGTAGTGTCGCCGCGAATGGATCGCGAGAGATTCTGTCGGCAGAGCAACGTCGTAGTGGTCGCGGGCAAAGGCGGCGTCGGGAAGACCACCGTCACTGCCGCGCTTGCTCGGATGGCGGCGGACGTCGGCCTCGACGTACTCGTGGTCGAGCTCGATGATGCCGGCGGACTGCCGGTTCTGTTCGGGTGGGAAGACGCATTCGATTACGAGGAGGCGCTGCTCTATCAGGCGCCCGGCAGCATGGGCCGTGTGAGGGGGCGTGTGATCACACCGGATGACGCGCTCGTGGAGTATTTGGAGGACCACGGACTGCGACGTGTGGCCAAGCGCCTTGTGTCGACGGGCGTGCTGGAGGTGGTGGCTACGGCCATCCCGGGTATCCGGGAAGTCCTCGTGCTCGGCAAGGTCAAGCAGCTCGAACGGTCCGGCAGCTTCGACTTGATAGTTCTCGACGCGCCGGCTGCGGGCCATGCGGTGACATTCCTCACGAGCGCCCTCGGGTTGGTGGACGCCGCGAGAGGAGGTCCACTGCGAAGCCAGGCGCAAGAGGTTGTCGAGCTGCTCCGGGATCCGGCTCGGTGCCAGGTCATGCTCGTCTGCTTGCCTGAGGAGACTCCGGTCAATGAGCTGATCGAGACGGCCTACCGCTTCGAGGACCTCGTGGAGGTCGCACTCGCGCCCGTCGTCGTGAACGCCTGTTATCCGGTGCTCACCCACCTGCTCGTTGATCCGGTAGCTGCAGCCGAAGCAGCGAACGTGGATCCACCATGCCCGGCTGAAGCGGTTCGGCTTGCGGCGGCGGCGAAGTTCCGCGTGACCCGCCAAGAGCTGCAGGCGGTCCAGGTGGCACGCCTTGCCGCCGGTTTGCCACTGCCACAGCTGCTGCTGCCCTTCGAGTTCACCGCTGATCTCGGGCCCGAAGAGCTAGGGAAGCTCTCCGGAGCGCTCGGGACGGCGATCGAAGCACTGAGCGCGGGTGACGCGCCGTGACCCGATTCCCGGGGCGACGGAGGTGAGCGTGAGCGCAGCGGGTGAAACAGGTTCTAGCCTCTCGGCTCTGGTCGCCGGCAAGTCCGTCATCGTGTGCTGTGGGTCGGGCGGGACGGGCAAGACGACCGTCTCGGCTGCAATCGGCCTGGCCGGTGCCGAGAAGGGGCGCAGGACCTGTGTCGTGACGATCGATCCTGCGCGTCGGCTTGCCGACGCGCTCGGTCTGGACAATCTCGGCAACACGCCGCGGCGGATCGAAGGGGACTGGAGCGGTGAGCTGTTCGCGGTGATGCTCGACGCCAAGGGAACCTTCGACGACCTTGTCACCCGGTATTCGCAGTCCGGCGAGCAAGCCGACCGGATCCTCCAGAACCGCCTGTACCGCAACCTGACTTCCGCGTTGTCGGGCACGCAGGAGTACATGGCGATGGAGAAGCTCTACGAGCTGCACTCCGAAGGCGGCTTCGACCTGGTCGTAGTGGACACGCCTCCCACGCGCCACGCGCTCGACTTCGTGGATGCTCCCCGCCGGCTGTACAGCTTCCTCGAGAACCGCGTCTTCCGGCTCGTGCTCATGCCGACCCGCGCGTACATGAAGGCGATGACGATTGCGGCACACGCGCTGTTGCGCACGATCTCCCGGGTCGCCGGTTCGGAGATCGTCGAAGACGCAATGGCCTTCTTCCGTGCGTTCGAAGGCATGGAGGAGGGTTTCCGGGAGCGGGCGCGACGTGTCGAGGACCTGCTCGCGAACCCGGGAACCGCCTTCGTGCTCGTGGTGGCACCGCGAGAGGACTCGATCGACGAGTCTCGTTTCTTCGCCCGTCGCCTCGCGGAGGGCTCAATAACCGTGAGCGCGCTGGTGGTGAACCGACTCTTCTCGAACTTCGGGCCGGATCAGTCGACCGACGGTCCGTCGCCGGAACGATCCAACGACGGCCAGCCACCGACGCAAGCTCTCGCCGAGGGGTGCAACGCGTCGCCTCAAGATCCTCTCGCCTACGAAGAGCTGCGGCGGAACCTCGAAGAGTTCCTCGTCGTCGCCAGCCGTGAGGAGCGGTACGTCGCCGAACTGGCCGGCGAGGTGGCACCTGCTCCGGTCGTGCGGGTTCCGTTCCTCAGCGAGGACGTGCACGATATCGAAGGACTCCGGGCTGTCGCTCGCCACCTGCTCGAGGGCCAAGTAGTCTCCGACCGTGGAAGTCATACTGATCGTCAGTGACTCCGAGTCGGTCCTCGAGGAGCTGAGATCGGCCCTCGAAGACGACGAGACCGAAGTCCGCGAACTCCGTGCCGGCGAGGACGTGAGGCCTGCCGTCGAGCAGGACCCCCCAGACCTCGTCATCACCGACATGCAGGTCGGCAACATGGGCGGTATGGCGATTTGCCTCGACCTTCATCTCGAGGAGTCGGGGGGTCGGGTCCCTCATGTCCCGGTCGTGATCCTGCTAGACCGCCGAGCCGACGTGTTCCTCGCTCGGCGCTCGGCGTCCGAAGGCTGGCTGGTCAAACCCCTGGACGCGATCCGGATCCGGCGCGCCGCCCGCGCCGTCTTGGACGGTGGCATGTTTCATGACGAGTCCTACAAGCCGCTTCCTCTCGCCGCTGACCGCTAGCCGTCGGGAGCCGGACAGCCGCGGGCGATGAAGCTCCGCCACCAGACTCGCAAGCCCGGCCGCCAGCCGTCGGTTCAGGTCTCCGAGCAGGAGATGCAGATTCGCAAGGGGCTCGAGTCGATGCGGGACGCGACGGCCCGTGAGGTCATGACGCCCCGCGTGGACGTCGTCGCCCTCGAGGTGCCGGTCACGCTCGACGATGTGGCTCTCGCCGTAAGACGTTCGGGCCACAGCCACTTCCCCGTTTACCAGGACGACCTCGACCATTTGCTCGGGGTCTTGTTCGTCAAGGACCTGTTTCATCCCGGACCGCTCGGGATCGAGGGTATCCGGGCTGTAGGGGGGAGCGATGAGCACGGCTCGCCCGTCCTCGACGTAGCCAAGCGGGTTCGCGAGCCTTACATCGTCCCCGAATCCCGGCTCGCACTCGAGATCCTGGCCGAGATGCGCCGGGCCCGACGGGCCTTTGCCGTCGTGGTTGACGAATACGGTGGTGTTGCGGGCGTACTCACGGTCAACGATCTCGTGAGCGAGCTGGTCGGTGACCTGAGGGACGAGTTCGACCGGGCTTCGTTGCCCGCGATCGAGCGAGTCGACAAGTCTCGGTTCCTGGTCGACGGCTCGTGCGGAGTCGACGAGGTTCGCTCCGAGCTTGGGATCCCGATCCCTGACGGCGATTACGTGACTCTCGGTGGCTTCTTGTTCGAAGGTTTCGGAAGAATCCCCGAGGAAGGGGATCAGCTGGAGTTTGCCGGCTGGACCTTCCGGGTCACGAGGATGGACCGGAGGAGGGTCGCCAAGGTCGTTGTGCAGGCGCCAGCGGCTACGATGACCAGACAAGGCGGTGCCGAGCAGTCAGGGGCTCCCGCCGACGGGAAGTAGCGCAGCTTGGTAGCGCGCAGCGTTCGGGACGCTGAGGCCGCGGGTTCAAATCCCGCCTTCCCGACCAAGTCTTTCTCATGGTCAAGGTCCTGCGGTCGCCACCGCTGATCGACTGAGAATGCCGTCGACAGAGATTGTGTCGCGGATCGCTCTGTCGCCACTCTGTCGCCGATCGCTTTGACCGAGCCTCGCTTACTTCAGTCCACGCCTACGAGGTTCGTGACCTTCGGCCATGGCTCTGGGGCCCTGTGCGCTATATGGTGCCGAGTGGGAGGTGTTCGCGGTGCGCGACTTCTTCAAGGTGGTGTCGGCTGGTCCCCTGTTCTTCGTGAGCGCGTGGGTGTTGATGGTTTTCGCGGGGATCGCCTACAAGGATCTCGGAATCCACCCGATCGGCTACGTCACATCGATGGTTGTCACGATTGGATTGTGGTTGACGTTGGCTCCGGCGATAGGTGCCGTCTCGCGCGTGCCCGCCCGCAAGTCCAAGCACCGCTAAGAGCGGCCAGCGAGACCCCTGTTCGTCTCGCCCCGGTCTTCACAGCTGGTCAGCCGATCGCGACCCGTCTGGAAGTACGGAGGAGCGCTCCCTGCCGGGTCACTTGTGGGCGCTCACATGCTCTAGTTCCACTTGCTCAAAACGAAGTTCACGAACTGATCAGGTTTCACGCGGCCACGAGCTGGCCGCTGATGTAGTCGTCAAGAGCGCGGTCGAGATGGCGCCAGGCAGTAGCGAGTGG
>Ga0187874_10000068_pt1 | contig 136002 bp, 125 predicted proteins | sample June2016WEW_16_1_3_FD_132993 | JGI IMG/M metagenome (GOLD analysis project Ga0187874, IMG submission 132993) | Peatland microbial communities from SPRUCE experiment site at the Marcell Experimental Forest, Minnesota, USA - June2016WEW_16_150 | ecosystem: Environmental > Terrestrial > Soil >... | reverse complement strand
GGAGCGTTCATAAACTCAGCCAGTTTAACCAGGCTCGATATGCGAATGACGAGGATCACACGTGGAGGGAACGCTGCTTCTCCCGTGAGGTAGAGCCGTATCGGTTCCAGATACGGACCGAGATCGATGCCGATGCGACGCCCTTCGTAGCGCCACGTATGGACGCCCGCCCGCCAGAACACGCTCATGGCGAAATAGATCAGCATCTCGCTCTCGGCCGGAGTGATCGCAGGGTTTCCGGTGAGCGAATACACCTTGATGTCCCCGTTCTGCCGATCCGGCGCAATCGACTGGATCGTCGAACGCAACCGAAACCTCGACTCGCCCCGATAGCACTGACGTAAAACCCAGCCCTCACCAAGTCTCTGGAAGCGCGCTTCACAATCTAGGCAAAGTAAGTAATCGGTAACCTGCTTATCAGTGCTGTATGAGTAGCCGTCGCCAAAGTGGACTGGGCCCTGGCTCGTCGCTTTCTTTCGCAGAAGGCGATATATGCCCTTCGGAAGCAGATGGCTATCGCAGAGGGGAAGGCGCCGATGGCATAGCGCGCAAGGCCTCCCGCCGCCCTTGATACGATGGTCATTTCCCTTTGTCACAGTTTGTCCCTGTGAGCTGACTAAGTTACGAACAATTATACAACTTGCAGGGCTGCCACACATTCGAATACTCCCTCTTAACGTGCTGGGGCTCAGGATCTTTCCACTTGCCCGTATTGTCGCCGATTCGTACTTGTGCTTCGGCACACTAGGCGCGTTTGCCTTCTCGCCGGATCCCGTCCGCAATCCACATCCGAAGTTGTGTTTGGTAGCCAACCGACTTCGCCGCCGCGATGTGCTTTGCCGCGGCGATCTGTTCGGGAGCCAGCCGAAGGGAGATCGGAGATTTTGCGGCGCGCGGTGCTCGCGGATCTCCCTGGCTAACGCCGCCGACGGTTTGGCCTGAGGAGCCTCGGATAACCGATCCCACACACCGGCGACAGAATGGCTCTCGAAATATTCTGCGGCATCCTGGTCGGATTGAAACTTGGGGAAAACCGGGGACGCGCGGGACGTTTCCAATGGCTCTCAGCGATTGGTCTCGTGACACGCCCATCCATGAAACGCTGACGCGATGGCCGGTTTGCCGCCGCTGGACGAACGCCCATCTGGAGAAAGTAAACCGCCCGGCGTTCCCGTCAAGCGAACTCGCCGCGCGCCAGGAACGCTGCCCGCAAATCGAGGCGCCGGGCGTCGTTCATGCCGAGCACAACGACAGTCACCCGCCCGATGGCCGTCAGCCCTTCGATACGCGGACCCCGCCAGGCAAAGTGCTCGGTCCACCGGTCGCGACGCGGGTGAAACAGTGGCACGATACGACCGCTCTCCCGGTCGAACCCTGTCAGATTCGGTCCCTTGCAATGGTTACATCGGTGGCAGGCTAAGGCCAGGTTGGTGGGATCGTCGGATCCACCATGCTGCTTCGCAACGATATGCTCGACATGGTGTGCGAGATGACTGTACTCTTGACGGAGCAGGCAGTATTCGCATCGGTTGTCCGCCCGGCGGCGGACCAGATTCCGCGCGGCGGCATCCATCACGCGCCTGGGTTCGACTCCAAGTTACGCAGGGCCTTGAGCTTGAGGATCGCGATGAAGTCTGACGCGTTGACAAACGCCTCATACTCGGCCCGCTCGTCGTCGGTGAGAAGGCCTTCGTTCGCGCGCTCGGCGAGCGCATCTACCCTGTCCTGTACATTCGCACCGATGCGGAACTCAGCCACACGCCGAGCCGACACGGTATCCAGACACCGGGTAAACGGGTCCAGAAGACTGTCAAGCACGCCCGAAGCGATCCCGTCGCTCATGTTCCCACGTTAGCACGCACGGGAGGCGGCCGGGAGATTTGTTCCTCGTAAACGCCGTTCCCATCATCGGCATCGAGCGCCCTGCAAGTGAATCGTCTGTGCTCGGAAAACCGGTGACAGGAAAACCGGTGACGACAGGACGTTCCTGAGCCGGACCGCCCAAGCCGGGCTGGGCAACCGGCAGGCATTGCCCCGGCCACTTGGCATCCACGTCGCCTACCCGTACTCTGTGCTTCGGGAGACTAGGCGCGCTTCCCTTCTCGCCGGATCCCGTCGGCAATCCACATACGGAGTTGTGTTTGGTAGCCAACCGACTTGGCCGCCGCGATGTGCTTCGCGGCGGCGATCTGTTCGGGAGCCAGCCGAAGCGAGATCGGAGATTTTGCGCCGGCGCGGCGGTCTCGAATCTTCCTGGCTAGCGCCGCCGACGGTTTGGCCTGAGGAGCCTCGGACAACCGATCCCACACACCGGCGACGGAGTGGCTCTCGAAATACTCTGCGGCATCCTGGTCGGATTGAAACTTGGGGAGTGGCGTCTTTGCGGGAGAGAGTCTCTTCTTCATTTGCTCTACCTACTTGCGGCGAAAAAGCCGCCGTTCACCTGCGTCCATATCACGGGCGGTGATCACTCGCACAAGGCCACCGCGTAATCGCCGAAATACGACGAAAGCCAGGCGGCCGTCCAGTGTTTCGCCTAACCCGATGTATCGTTCTTGCCCGGCTCGCCTGACCTTGTGGTTCCCTGCAAACACTTCCTCCACCTCTTCCGGGGTGAATTCGTGCCTCTCGATATGGAAGATGTTGTCATCATCCCACTCAAACCCAGAAATGACCACACCGTTATCGTATCAGATTGTATATACAAACCGCTACGAGGCGAAATCCTAGCCGTTCTACTGGCTGTGCCGCAGGCGCCTGACGCCTACCCTTCCTTGATCCACACCACCGAGTTTGGCTGAGGGCGGAAACCCCTGCCTCGCCCACCGCCGCCCGCGGGAGCGGCTGGTGGAGGCGCCGGCTCCGGATCGCGATTGGCCCGCGCATAGTTGGGGACGGCCATCATCGGGCTGCCATCGGCGAACTCGCCCTTGATCACCATCACCCCGCCCAACAGATCCTTTCTCCACTCGGCGGTCAGAGCGGAATCCGGCTTCAGGCTCTTGGTGATATCCTGATCGACTTTCTCGATGCTGTACAGCAGAGGACCATACCGCAGCGCCACTTTGTTCTGATCGGCCGCGATGCGCGTGCCGGCTCTCACCCGCTGGACCTTCAGCGGCACCACCAGCTCGATCTTGTCGCCGGCCTTCCAGGTGCGCGTGACCACCGCGTAGCCCTTCTCCACGGTGTGCGGCACGGCCACGCCGTTCACAGCCAGCGAAGTCAGGCCGCCAACTTCCGGCGTGCTCTGGTAGAGGCTGCTGACGTTGTGGTTCGGCACGCGGACCCGGACACTGAACTGCTTCGCGATTTTGGAATTCACCGTGATGGCCACCTTGCCGTTCCAGGGATAGTCGGTGGCCTGCACCATCTCGACGTCCGTGCCACCCACGTTCTCCACCGTGATGGTGCTTCCCACGAACAGGTTGACATACACGCCATCGGCGCTTTTGGCATACACCCAAGTCGGCATCATGAGCAGCGTGCGCGGGATGTTGCCGACACAACATGGGCAGACGTGCCAGGAGGTTCGCTCTTCCACGGCATCCAGCGGGTTGGTGTAGAAGAAGTGCTTGCCTTCCAGATCCGTTCCGCCCAGTAATGCGTTGAACATAGTTTGTTCGTACAGGTCCGCGTACCTGGCGTCGTGATAGGCCAGATTCATCTTCCACTGGAAGAATATCTCGCCACAGCTCGAGCAGGATTCGCAGTAAGCTCCGTTGCGCAGCGAGTAATTCGGACCGAAGCCTTCCGACGTCTCGCCGCTTCCCACTCCGCCCGTCACATAGTATTTCTTGTTGACAATGTTATCCCACAGCGATTTCACGGCGCTCTGATAATCCGGATCGTGCGTTTCCACCGCCACGTCCGCCATGCCCGAGTAAGTGTAGACCGCGCGCACGGCGTGCCCGACAGCTTCGTACTGCTGGATTACGGGCAGATGGCTTTGGTCGTATTCCTGCCTGTCGCCGGGCGTTACCGCGGCGTTGTAGCGGCAGTCGAGAAGGAACTTGGCCAGCTCGATGTACTTCTGGCCTTTGCCGCCGCCTTCCATGTCGTTCACAAAGCGGCCGAAGCGCACCAGCGCCTGCTCCATTTCCTGGTGGCCGTCGTACCACGGCTTCTTGGGAGCGGGGCCCAGGTTGTTATCCCAGCAATCGGCCAGTTTCTTCGCCGCATTGTAAAGCCGTGTGTCCTTTTTATCGGACATCAGGTAATGGTTGATCGCCGACTCCAGGAAGTAGCCGGCGGTGTAGCCCTCGTGATTGCCGCGCGTGGGTGGGTCCCAATGCTTCAGGACCGGGATCACCTCGGGAGCGTTGGGATCGGGCGGGCCTCCATTGGCGCCTCGGCCACGCCTCGGTGCGGGTATGGTGAAGGCCGTCTGCAAGTATCCATCCGGCTCCTGGGCCGCCAGGATTTTCGGAATCCAGTCTTCCAGTGTCGCCCGCATTTTCTTGTGAGCTTCGATGATTTCCGTGTCGCCCCGCGGATCGATCAGCAGCGAAATGCTCATCGCCTCCACCGTCTGGTGGACCCAGGCGTTGGAAAAGACGTAGCCCTTGTGATAACCGTGCGGCTCGCCGCGCAGTTTCTTCCCGGCTTCGATGAAATTATCGATTCCGCCCTGGCCCTGGGTCAGGTCCGTGCGATTGATCTGGTCCACGCAATGCGGAATCCAACTCACCATGAGGGCCTTCGCGCGGGCATTCCAAAGTGGGCTGTCGATCTTGAAACTCTTGGTGTAAACGGCGTCCAGTTTCTGCGCCGGAGGCGGCGGCTCGACCGACACATTCAACGTGGAGGAGCTCGATGAATCGCCATTCTCAGCGGTAAGCCGCAGCACGTAGGCGCCGGGCGCGGAAAACGTCGCGGTAGTGACCGCGGAGTGCGCGTCGGCGAACGTCACGGCCCCGGGTCCGGAGTATTTGCTCCACGTCACCGTGGGCGCGGGACCGGTTTCGACAGGAGGTGGCACGAAGCCGCGCCCGCCGCGTCCCGGCTGCGGCTGGTCGCCATATCCGGCCCAGCCCCGCAGGTAGGTCTTGCCGCCCAGGACGGTCACGCGGTCGATTCCGGCGATGCCGGTGAGCGATGCGCCCGGCGCGGCGCTGGCGCTGGACACCGCGGCGCTCCCGATGAGCGGAGTTAATACAAGGGCCTTGCCCACCGTCCCGAACAGTTCACGACGGCTCAACTGGGAGCCCGTCAAATGGTCACTCATGGCTTCTCGCCTCCAGCCATACGATATCACTCTGCCGCGCAGAATTGTGAGCGCTTACAGCGGAGGGCTCAGGAGAAGATCCCGGGGGCCTCGTGCCCCATCTTCCGAACGTATTCGACGTAGGAGCCGGGGTAGACCAGCGGATTGTGGTCCTTGCCGCTCTCCCCGCCCAGTTCCAACACCCGCGAGCTCAGGCCGCGCAGAAACGTGCGGTCGTGCGAGACGAAGATCATGGTGCCCTCGAAATCCCGCAGCGCTTCCACCAGCATCTCCTTGGTCGCCAGATCCAGGTGGTTGGTGGGTTCGTCGAGCACCAGGAAGTTCGGCGGATTGTAAAGCATGCGCGCCATGGCGAGGCGCGATTTCTCGCCGCCGGAAAGCGCCCGGATGCGCTTGTCCACATCGTCTCCGGAGAATTGGAAGGCCCCCGCCAGCGTGCGCAGCGAGCCCATGCCGTCCTGCGGGAAGTCCTGCTGGAGCTGCTCGATGACGGTCAGGTCCGCATCCAGCACGTCGAGCGATTGTTGCGCGAAGTATCCCATGGTGAGGCTGGCGCCCAGGCGCACGCTTCCGGCGTCGGGCTGAATAGCCCCCGCGATCATCTTGAGCAGGGTGGTCTTGCCCGCGCCATTGCGCCCCATCACGGCCCAGCGCTCCCCGCGGCGGATGGTCAGATTGAAGCCCTGATAAATCGTGCGCGGGCCGTAGCTCTTGTGCAGGCCCTCGATCACGGCAACCTGGTCGCCCGAGCGCGGCGGCGCGCGGAACTCGAACTTCACCACCTGGCGCTTCCTGGGCAGCTCGATCTTTTCGATTTTGTCGAGCGCCTTGATGCGGCTCTGCACCTGCGCGGCTTTGGCGGCGTGCGTCTTGAAGCGCTCGATAAAGCGCTGCTCCTTGGCCAGCATGGCTTGCTGCCGCGTGAAGGCGGCCTGCTGATTGCTCTCGCGGATGGCCCGCTCGCGTTCGTAAAAATCGTAGTCGCCGGAGTAAACCACAATCTCGCCGGAATCGATCTCCGCGATCTTCGTCACCACGCGGTTCATGAACTCGCGGTCGTGGGTGGTCATCAGCATGGCCCCCGGGTAGGATTTCAGAAACTGTTCCAGCCAGATGATCGATTCGATATCGAGGTGGTTGGTGGGCTCGTCCATCAGCAGCACGTCCGGCCGCCCCAGCAGGACCCGCGCCAGCGCCACGCGCATCTTCCAGCCGCCCGACAGCGCTCCCACGTCGCCATCGATCTGATCGTCCTCGAAGCCCAGGCCGTGGAGCACCTGGCGAGCCTGCGCCTCCAGCCGATAGCCGCCCAGGTGCTCGTACTCTTCCTGCACATGGCCAAAGCGCTCCAGGATCCGGTCCATTTCGTGCGCCCGATCGGGGTCTTCCAGAGCCTGGTGCAATGCTTCCAGTTGGTGGTGCAGGTCGCCGGCCCGCCCGCTGCCCGCGATGGCTTCATCCAGCACCGACCGGCCCTTCATCTCCTCCACGTCCTGCCGGAAGTAGCCAATGGTCAGTTTCTTGGGGACGGAAACCTCGCCTTCGTCGGGAGCCTCCTCCCCGACCACCATGCGGAAAAGGGTGGTTTTGCCCGCGCCGTTCGGCCCCACCAGCCCGACCTTTTCGCCGGGATTCAACTGAAAGGACGCGTCAACGAAGATGAGTTGCTTGCCGTACTGTTTATGGATATTCGAGAAAAAAATCAACGGGACTCCAGGTTAGGATTACTGTGTTACCGAGGGTTCGCGCTTGGCAGGAAAGAGCCGGCTGAAGCCGGCTGCGGCCAGAATTGGCCGCCCCACGGAGCGGCGTTCTATTCCTCCGCCACCACCGGGTTGGTCAATTCGCCCAGGCCTTCGACGCGGACCATCACCTCATCGCCGGCGCGAAGCCAAACCGGCGGCTTGCGAGCGAAGCCCACGCCCGCCGGCGTGCCGGTCGCGATGATGTCACCAGGCTCCAGCGTGAATACGCTCGAAAGGAATTCGATGAGGCGCGGGACCTGGAAGATCATCTCTCTGGTGTTGGAATTCTGCATGACCTCGCCGTTCAGGGTGAGCGAAATCTCCAGGGTCTGCGGGTCGGCTACTTCGTCGGCCGTCACGATGGCGGGGCCGAACGGCGCGAACGTATCGAACGTCTTGCCCATCATCCACTGGCTGGTAGCCATCTGGAAATCGCGGGCGCTGACGTCATTCAGCATGCTGTAGCCGAAGACGTACTCGCGCCAATCCTCGGCGCGCACGTGCCTCCCGCGCTTGCCGATCACCACCACAAACTCGGCTTCGTAATCCGGCTTGGCCGAATTCCTGGGCAGTACGATGGGTTGGCCCGGCCCGGTGACCGCCGTGGGGTACTTGGAAAAAACCGTCGGCACCTCGGGAATCGGCATCCTGCTTTCCGCGGCGTGATCCCGGTAGTTGAGCCCGATGCAGATGATTTTCGGGGGCCGGAGAATCGGCGCCCGAAGCGCGATGGCCGCCATGTCGGGCAGCTCGCTCGAGAGCGGACGCCGCACCCAGCGGCTCACGCGGTCCAGGGCATCCGCGCCGCCTTCGATCACCGCAAGCACGCTCTCGAAGCCGGCGCCGCGCAGGCCGATGATCTGCCCGCCCACCAGCGCGCCCGGCTCAATGTTGGCGCCAAGCTGAAATGTCACAAATCGCAATCGAGTCGCTCCCACTGCTATGATGACACCTATGCGGTGGGTGCTGGTGAGTTGGATACTAGCGCTAGCGTGCGGCTTTTCGATCCCTCTGGCGGCAGGCACGGGGGCCGACGTGGTGCGCGGCATCCGCGAAAACAGCTTCGACCACGACGAGTGCTATCGCGTTCGCGACTTCAGCATCGTCAAGGACGACCTCAAGATTTATCTCACCGACGGCCATTTGATCTTCGCCAAACCCGTGGCCGGCCGGCGCATCGCGGCCGTTTTCACGGCCGATGTCGAAGGCGGCGATGGCGAAGTCATCCTGCTGCCGCCCAACCGCGCGGAGCGCACTTCGCTGGCGGCATACATCGACGCTCCCAACCTGGACGATCATTTCCGCTCGGCCATGTTTATTTTCACCGGCGCCGATTACGATGCGCTGCTCTCCCAGCTTCCCAATAACCCGGCCAACCATAAGGATCCCGCGGCCGCCGTGGCGCTCGACCAGGCATGGACCCGTTCGCTCGAAAACCTGGCTGTCAGTTTTCAAACGCGCCTGGTGCTCGATCTGGCGGGCGGCGCGGCGGCCCGCTCCGGATTCTTCGCCGGGATCTTCAGCAGCCCGAAGCTCGGCGCTTACGAAGTGATCTTCGATCCCTTTACGCAGGAGCAGATCACCGCCGGCCAGGTGAACAGCCGCGACGACCGCTTCTACTTCGATACCTGGACCAGTTTTGAAGCCCGGTCGTTCCGCAAGGCCCCGCCGGTGCGCCGCGACGATGTCGAGCTCAGCGACTATCGCATCCAGGCCACCGTGAATCCCGACCTGACGCTGGATGCCGTCACCCGGGTCAAAGTGAAACCGTCGGCCGATGGACTGGCCGCCGTGACTTTCGAGATCACTCCCCAGATGTCGGTGACGGCCGCCACCGTGGGTGGCCAGCCGGCCGAGGTGTTGCAGCGCGACGTCCTGCGCGTGAGCCTGACGCGCAGCGGCAACGATCTGTTTCTGGTCTTTCCGCCGGAGCCGTTGCGCGCCGGCCGCGAATACGAGTTTGAATTCCACCACTCCGGCAAAGTGATTATCGACGCAGGCGAGCGCGTCTTCTTTGTGACGGCCCGCGGCAACTGGTATCCCATGCACAACTTCCAGTTCGCCAACTACGATATTCAGTTCCGCTATCCGCGGGATCTCGATCTGGTGGCCGCCGGCGACGTGGTGGAAGAGGCGACCGATGGAGACTGGCGGGTCACGCGGCGCCGCACCGCCGCGCCCATCCGCTTCGCGGCTTTTAACCTGGGCAACTTCGAGCACGTCCTTGTGGAAAGCTCCAACCTGGTGATCGATGTCTGTGCCAACCGCGCCCTGGAGCGCGCGCTCGAACCGAAGGCCTCGGACGTGGTGCCCTTGCCCGCGGCGCCCGGGAAGCCTCGCCACACAGATTCCACGGTGCCGATTACCCCGCCGGCGCCGCACGACCCGCTCGAACGCCTGCAGAAGCTGGCCTCTGAAATCGTTTCGTCGGTCGAATTCATGACGGCCAAGTTCGGCCCGCCCGCTCTGCCACACATCACGGTTTCGCCCATCCCGGGAACCTTCGGGCAGGGCTTCCCCGGGCTGATTTACCTCTCCACGCTGTCCTACCTGAAGTCGCTGCCGGCCGGGCACGGGACGCTGACACAATCCCAAGCGCTGTTTTTTGACGATCTCCTGGAGGCCCACGAGGTGGCGCATCAGTGGTGGGGCAACCGCGTGACCGCCAGTTTCTATCGGGATGCCTGGCTCATGGAAGCGCTGGCCAATTTCTCGGCCTTGCTATACATGGAAAAAAGCCAAGGCCCGCACTCGGCCGAGGTGATGCTCGACAGCTACCGCAGCTACCTGCTGGAGAAAATTCAGGGCGGCCAGACTGTGGAATCGCTGGGACCCATCGTGTTTGGGCTGCGCCTGGAGAATTCTCAACTGCCTTCCGCTTACCGCACTATCACTTATGGGAAAGGCACCTGGATCATGCAGATGTTGCGCCGCCGGATGGGCGACGAGCGCTTTGGGGCGATGCTGGCGGAGGTTCTCAAGCGGTACGATCGCCGCGACCTCACCACCGAAGAGTTCCGCGCCCTGGCCGCGCGGTTTCTGCCGGCCCGCTCGGAGGATCCGCAGCTCACATCCTTTTTTGAGCAGTGGGTCTATGCAACCGGCATCCCCACTTTGAAACTGAGCTGGTCGGTGAAGGGCAAAGCTCCGGACGTGCGCCTGGTGGGAACCGTGACGCAGGCCGACGTGGTGGCGGATTTCACGGCGCTGGTGCCGGTGGAGATTCAGCCGGCGCGCGGGCCGGCCATCACGCGCTGGGTGCGCACGTCGAGCGACCCGGTCACGTTCACGGTGCCGCTGAATCAGGCGCCCGCCAAGGTTGTGCTGGACCCGCACAACGCGGTGTTGCGGCGGTAAGTTGGAGGGCGGACCAGGGGGGCCGCCCTCCTGATACACTATTTTTCCGAGAGCTCGAAGATCTTGCCGTCCAGTTCTTCGATGCGCACAAAGAAGCGTTTCCGCGCCTGGAGCCTGGCCTCGGAGACCTCGAAATTGGCCAGCACCATGTGATCTTCGGTAGCGTGGCCCTGAATGGTTTCCTGCGTGATCAGAGTCTTGGCGAACTTCGGGCCGAGCATGGGCGTGCCATCGAAGAATCGCTGGGCGTCAATCTCCGAAGAAGTGAGTCCGGGATGCTGGCTGCCATCGGCGTCCTCCAGAACCAGCCACACGGTCCGGACCACGAACGGGTAGTCGGAGCTGTTGTGGAGCTGGAAGTCGGCTACGGCGACGGAATCCTCATCGTCGATCGGAACGGTGCGGACCTTGACGATCTTGCCCGGCAGCTCCATGTGCGCGCCGCGCTGCATATAAAAGATGCCGGCCACCGCCAGGGCGATCACCCCCAAACCGACGACGAACGTGATGGCGAAAGTATTTTTCATGAGGCCTCCTGCCTTCAGACTGAAGGATGATTGTAATAGATAGATATGGAGTGGATGAGCCCGACGGGCCGGAAGATGGTTTTGATGGAGGGCGACATCACGCGCGTGCCGGTGGATGCGATCGTCAATGCAGCCAATGCGGCGTTGGCGGGCGGCGGCGGAGTGGATGGCGCCATCCATCGCGCCGGCGGACCGGAGATCATGCGCGAGCTGGACGCGATCCGCGCGCGCATCGGCCGTTGCGCGACAGGCAGCGCGGTCGCGACCGGCGCCGGACGTCTGCCGGCGCGCTACGTTTTCCACGCCGTCGGCCCGGTCTACCGGGATGGGCGGCGCGGCGAAGCGGAACTGCTGGCTTCCTGCTACCGCGCCTGTCTGGCCATGGCGGAAGAACGCGGCGCGGCCACCATCAGCTTCCCGGCCATCAGCACCGGCGTGTATGGCTATCCGCTGGAGGAAGCCGCGCGGATCGCGCTCGGCGCGGTGAAAACCCACCTGGAGTTACGCGAAACAAAGGTCCAGCAAGTTGTTTTCGTGCTGTTCGGCGCCCGGGCATACCGGATATACGCCGGCACTCTGGCAAGCATTTAGCGGGACTTTCATCGCGGAGTAACATTAGGCGCGTAACATCGAAATCGTAAAGCACGGGAGGTGTATCGTGTCACGGAAGATCCGGGAGACCTTACAGACCGTCCTCAACGCCGCGGTCACTCCGGCCTGCCTGCTGGCAGTGCTGGTGATCTGGCCGGTTTCGAACCTGGTCCGGGCGCTTCGCGCTTCGCATTGAGCCGCGCGCCTCGATGAGACGAAAGATCGATTTCATTTACATCGACGCCGGTGGCGGCCACCGGGCGGCCGCAAAAGCACTGGCCGAAGTGATCGGCCAGCAGGAACGTCCCTGGGACCTTCAATTCCTGTGCATCCAGGACTTGCTCGATTCGATCGACTACATCCGCAAATCGGTCGGCATTCCATTCCAGGACGTGTACAACATCATGCTGCGGCGGGGCTGGACGCTGGGAACGGCGCAAATGGTCCCGGTGATGCACCTGGCCATCCGCATGAGTCATCGGGCGCAAGTGGAAGTGCTGACGCGGCACTGGGCGGCGCACCGTCCCGACATGGTGGTCTCGCTGATCCCGCACTACAACCGCGCGCTGCGGGAAGCCCTGGACCACGCATGGCCAGGGACGCCGTTCGTGACCATCCTCACCGACATCGCCGATTATCCGCCCAACTTCTGGATTGAGCCGCTTGACCAGCACGTGGTGTGCGGTTCAAAACGGGCGGCCGACCAGGCGCTCGCGATGGGGCTTCCGGAATCGCGCGTGGTCAGGACTTCCGGCATGATTCTAAACCCGCGGTTCTACGCGCAGCGGCAGATGAACCGCGCCGAAGAACGCGCGCGGCTGGGACTGCGGGCGGATCTTCCGACTGGCCTCGTGCTGTTCGGCGGCGAGGGATCGCTCGAGATGGCGCGGATTGCCAGGTGCCTGAGCGGCGCCGGGAGCGGCGTGCAGTTGATCCTGCTGTGCGGGCGCAACCAGGAAGCCATGCGGCAACTGCGTTCTCTCGACAGCCGCATCCCGTTGTTCGTTGAGGGCTTCACCAGGGATGTGCCGTACTACATGGCGCTGGCCGATTTCTTCATCGGCAAGCCGGGGCCCGGTTCGATTAGCGAAGCGATTGCCATGGCGCTGCCCGTGATTGTGGAGCGGAACGCCTGGACGCTGGCGCACGAGCGTTACAACGCGGATTGGATCGAAGAGCAGGACGTGGGGATGGTGGTGCGAAGCTTCTCGCGGATCGCCGACGCAGTTCGCGAAATGCTGATGCCGGACCGTTACCGGCGCTTCCAGGAGCGCATTGCCGGAATGCGGAACCGCGCCGTATATGAGATTCCGGCGGCGCTCGAAGAGATCCTGTCACGGAATGGCGTGGAGGCGGAACGCGATCCTATACACTGCGGCGTCAGGGGAGATCTATCATTTGACCTGCCAACTGCGGCGGGGACGGATCTCAAAGTTCACACCCTCCCGCGCCTGAAGATGAGCGAGGACGCCGAACAAGTTCTTCGCCGAAGGGTTGCCATTCGGCCCAAACATCCGCATGAGGCTGTTCGCCGGGATGGATGCCGCATCCTCCAACTGCCGAAAGCCGACTGTGGCGTTGATATAGTTGCGCAGGATCGCGCGGCCCGTCTTCTCGTCGCCGGAGAGCATGAGGTCGATTGCTTCACGAAGCAACGCCTTGCGGAATCGCGGTTCCCGTTGGGCGCGTTCGCGGATGGTTTCGCGAAAATCTTTGGTCAGTGGCATCGTGTTCTTTCCTGAGTCTTCCTGTTCCGGTAGTCTTCCCAATTCGCCTTTGCCTGGCGGATGTCTTCCGGCTGGCGCTTCTTCATGCCGCCGGCGAGCAGAATCACAAGCCGGTCGCCGTCCGCCCGAAGTAAATGCGGTAGCCGGGGCCAAAATCAACCTTGTATTCGAGAACGCCGTTACCGACCGTCTTGACGTTTGACAGGTTGCCTTCCGCAATGCGTTCGAGCGCCGTTGCTACTTTCGCCGCGAACTGGAGGTTCTCGCCCGCCGATATCAAGGGGCGCGAGTATTGGGACCAGTACATCGCGGCTTTCACTTTCGCGGTTCGAAGCGCACTTCAACCTCGGTTGTCACTTTGACGGGGTGGCCACCCTGGACCGGGGGCTGATAACGAAACTGAGACCACGGCACAGTCTCACAGAGTTGTGCGCCGGTTTCGAGCTCAGAGATCTTCCCTTCCGGGTTGATGACGACTTTGCAACGAACCGTTCCCCCCGCGGGCTCCCAAAGGGGTGCGTTTTGAACGGTCGGACCCTCAATCAGAAAAGCGCTTTGTTTATCCCCCGCCACAGAGATTTCGGGGATGTTCTTCTCCTCGACCGCGGCGTCTTTCTTCGGTTCCGCGGAAACCGTGCTGCTCTCCGTTGATGTAACGGGCCGTATCCGCGTAACCAGGAATACGGACCTGGCGGGATACCGTTGCACCCTGGCGCGCAAAACCGAGGCATCCGCATCGATCGCATCAAGGGGCAGGCCGGTCCAGGCCATCCTGACGACACGCTCGCAGCTTGATTGGAGCGGATAGCCGTTCTTACCCTGGTCGGGATCGCCAATCGCGTCAATGGCCTTTTGCGCGTCGACACCCTCGGCAATATACTCGCTCCCGTGGACTACCTCAACGGGTGTCCTCAAGAACAAGCGGTAGCGATGCGCGCCTTCCCAAAGGTACACAGAAGGTCCATCCGCGTTCAGAGCGGCATCGCTAGCCCCGGCCGATTCCACCAGGACTTGGGCCTTTCCCTGGATTCTGTCCAGCGCGGTCCCGGCTTTCTTGGATTCTTTGGCTGGTGGCTTGCTGGAGCAACCGCCCAATGCGGCAAGCGTAAGTACGAGAAAAGAGAAAATGCGTGCGTTGCGGTTCATCCGTCATGCCCTCGCTTTCGAGACGTTTTCGTCCGAATCTGAAGGTATCACGAGGCATGATCGCTTACAACGGATCCGTCGCCCATTCGTCCCCGCGCCTGCTACGCCGGTTTGTGCAGGCCGCTACCGGACCGCATCGTGCAGATTCATCGCACGCACGACAAGGAGCGTTCGGACGCGATGCAACCCCCTCCGGCTCCGGACCGAATCGGTTGTTGCCACATGCGGCGGAACGCCGCCTCCGTCACCATGTTGGTGATCTTAACGGCATCAAATTTCGCTTTGAATTCCAGGTTCTGATTCAACCTGGCCTCGAAGACCAGCTCCAGAGTGTGGCTCTGCAGGAGCGGCCCGCGGATGCTCTTCTGGTCGAACGCCACCTTCCACAACCCGTTATAACCGCCCACGAAGTCCAGATGCTTGGCGGCGACCACCTCCTTGGACTTCTCGTCCGCCAGGGACGCATCGAATGGCCGCATGAGCCGCTCGCCTTCATTGGCGCCGATCAGCTTTCCCGAACCGACCTTGACGCCGATGGAGACCATGATGTAATACTGGGTGCCATCCGGACTGAGCAGCAGGGAAGCCAGCTTGCCGGCGTCCCCGGGAGTGAGGTTCTTGTCGAGCATTTCCAGCCGCGCAAAGGCGCGGGCGAACTGCGCATCGGCCCAATAGACGTCCAGCGAGGCGTACTGCCCGTTAAACCAAGCCATCATGCTTCCGGTAAGCCCCACCTTCCCGGTTCGATCGGCAACGATCTTCTGGCAGTCCTCCTTCGACCAGTTCAGGAAGTCCGCGTTACCCACGTTGGCGGGCGGTAGAGTCTGCAGATAGTCCGTGAGGGACATCTTGTCTTCCGGCCGATCGATGGCGAAATCGTAAACGTCCAGTATCTCGATATTCGAGGCCGACTGGCTTCCGGTATTGCCTTCCACGAATCCAAACTCCCCGGATGGAACGTCTTCCCGTGGAAAGATGCGGTACAGGTCCTTCACCGAGGTGGGACCGATATCGACGGGCACTTCGTCCTGGTTCTGTTCCGTGCTGAACAGGATGGAAGCGTTGGCCAGGGTGCGCTGATCGAATCTCTGCCCGGTGATCTTGCACTGCAGCAACTTGAACTTGCTCACGTCGCGGCTGGGGGGAAAGAAGGCAAAGAAGGTCGGGCGTACGTCGTTGAACCGGCTGGTGGAGTGCGCACCCGGTATGTTGATGTCGATCTTCTGTCGAACGAATGGGATGCCCTTGAGCAACGACCGGAATTTGCTGATCTGCACTTTGGTTTGAACCTGGCCGAGCGGTTTCAACCCCCCGCCCGACCAGATGTACACGCCGTAGTTTTGCGGTGCGGAGGAAACCTCGGCAGGTCTCGGGGGCGCCCCTCTTCGCGCCGCTACGTTGGTCCCCGTCGCCGCAGCCGGCTTTGACTCGTTGGAAGCTGCAACGCCAGGTGTCGTCGCGGGAGCGGGAGACGCGACGGCGCCGGCAGCGGCCGGGCGCGCTGGCGGCGGAGTGGACGCCGCGGGAGTGGACGCTGCGGGAGTGGACGCCGCGGGAGGGGACGCCGCCGGGGGATTCATCATGACGGCAATCAGATTATCGCTGACTCCAGCCTGCTTAAGCGCCACCAGTGCGTCTACCGACGTATCGAATTTCGTCTTCGACTGTTTGATCTTGGAAATGATCAGGTCGTCAGACACCTTGGCTTTCACCAGACGGATTACGTCCTGATTCGTCAAGGGAGCCGGCGCAGTTCCCGCCTTGGGGGCCGGGGCCTGCGCCTTGGTTTGCTTTGGCGGTGTGGCCGGCTGTCCCGTTTGGGCGTTCAAGATCCCAGCACTGGCCAGCAGTAGGACCGACAAAGCGTACGACCTTCCGCGTATCATGCGTCCCTCCGCGAGAATTCATTCTACAGGTTTCCATTCGTGGGGAGCAAGGCCCTGAAACGTCCGATGGCCGAATGGTCCAACGCCGGATCAGCCTGAACATGGCGTCAGGGCCCGCGGAGTTTCGGCGTGATCTCAGAATCGGCCAGGCCGCACATGCTGCTCCAAGACAGCCCACCCTTCTCAAACGACACGGCGCGCACGAGTGCGTGCGCCATGAAAATCCACCAGACTGGTTGCTATGCTGGTGGTTCGTCCATGGAACGTTACGTCATCCTCACGAACCGCAAACGGGCCATCGTCGCGCTGGTGCATACGGTGGTCTTCCTGGCGGTGGCGATGTACGGCATGTTGATCGTGGTCCGGCCGCTGGCCGCGAACTCGCTTCGCTCGGCGTGGATCATGACGGCGGTGTACGCAGTGGTCATGTCGATTCTGCTGGCGCTGGCGGCGTTTTCCGGCAATGGCATCGAGCGAATCTACTTTGCGTTCTGCACCACCAGCGCGGCTTTCGGGCTGGCGCGCCAGATCGTGGGCGATCCGCGGATGTACGTGGCGGTTTACATCCGGGTGGCGATGCTGGCCTGCGCGGTCGCGGCTGGGATCGTAATTCTGCGCCGGCACGGGCGCGCGGGCTGGGTGACACTTCAGCCGGGCGGAATCACTGTCAGTGAGAGCCAGGATGGATGATCGCCGTCGTGATAGATGGTCTCGGTGGCCGGCACCAGCCTGGTCTCGCCGGCGACGGGCCCGCCGGTGTTGGGATTGCGGTCGAACCGCGGGAAGTTGCTGCTCGAGATTTCGACGCGAATACGATGGCCCTTGAGAAACACGTTGCCGGTGACACCGGCATCCACCGTGACTTGGTAGAGTTGGCCGGGGTTGGCCAATTCCGGTTTGTCGAGCGCGTTCCGATAGCGCAGCCGCAGGATGCCGTCGGTGAGGTTGCGGGCATATCCATCGGGGGCGACATCGACGAGTTTGGCGGTGAAATCGGTGTCGGTCGAGCTGGTTGACACCCATAAGATGGCTTTCACGGGGCCGGCGGCGGTGGTGTCCTGTTTGAGTGGCGCGGTGGTGTAGACGAGAACGTCGGGACGCTGCTCGATGGGACGCTGATCCATGGGGCCCCAGGGGAAAACCCGGGGATTACAGCAGACCGGTCCGCCGCGGGTGGGAACGGGGTCGCGCGGATCGTAGACGTAGCGGTCCGGAGCGGCATGCGACGGGGGCTTGCCGGCCAGCGCGCCACCGGCGGCGAGGTAGAGTTTCCGCTCGCGGGAATGAGCGGGCGGCCACACACGGTCTTCGAGCCAGCGATTGGCTCCCATCAGAAAAACCTTTACGGGCGGCGTGGACATAAGCAGCGAATCCTTGCCCATGAGCCATTGATCGAACCATTCGAATTGCAGCGCACGCACGGCGACCTGAGAATCCGGGCCGAAATCGGCATCGGCGAACCTGGTGGACATGTTGTGCGGCCAGGGGCCGATCAGGATGCGGTTGAGGCCCGAAGATTTGTGGAGCGCGGCATAGGCCTCGAGGTCGCTTTCGGCAAAATTGTCATACCAGCCGCCCACCGCAAAGACGGGCACGCGGATCTTGGAGAGCTGCTCCTTGGTGCTGATGGCGCGCCAAAAGGCGTCGAAGGTGGGATGCTCCATGACTTCGCGGTACATGGACGACGGGGCGCCGGTGGCCGCCACATCGGCGGTGCGCAGCGGCAGGTGCAACGTGAACTTGGAGAAGTCCGGCTGGTAGCCTGGCACTTTGAGATTCTCAGCCATCCACTCCAGGCGATTGCCGAGCTTGACGGCGCCGCCGGTGGAGTAGAAGCGGTCGCGGTAATCGTCGTCGCCGGAGACCACCGGAAAAATGGCTTTGAGGTGGGGATTGTCGAGAAGCGCGGCCTTCCATTGGACGATTCCGCCGTAGGAGCCTCCCATCATGCCGATGTTGCCGTTGGACCAGGAGCGGTGCGCGATCCAGTTGAGGGTGTCGTCGCCATCGGCGGGTTCCTGGTGAAGCGGCTGGAAGGAGCCTTCGGATTCGTAACGGCCGCGAACGTCCTCCACCACCACGGCATAGCCGTGCTCGACGAAGGCCTGGTAATTGGGGGTGATATCGGCGCCTTTCCCGTAAGGGGTGCGCACCAGGATGGCCGGGATGTGGGCATGGTCCGGCGGCAGAAAGATATTGGCGGAAAGGCGGACTCCGTCCCGCATCGGAATGGGAACGTGCAGTTCCTTCACGATGGGCTGCTGCGGTGCGCCGATGGCCGCTCCGCAAGCCAGCGCTAGGTACCAAACTCGCACAGCAGTTGCCAGTATTGCGTTCCGATCTCTTCCACCCGGTGGCTCGACTGAATATACCCGGCGCCCCGCTGGCCGACGGTATCCGCCACCTCTCGCATCGATGTTAGCAGAATCATGTGAGCGAGCAGCGAATCGAATTCGGACGCGCCATGGGCAATGCGCAGGCAGGCGTCTTCGGGAAAGCGCGAGCACTCCGGGCCGTCGGTGAGCAGCACGGGCTTGCCGATGCCCATGAAGCGGATGGCGATGCCGGAGGTTTCCCCGGCGGCGGGATAGCGCAAGTTGATGCAGGCGTCGACGGCGGAGGCGGCCAGCCAGAACTCGCACTCCAGGAGGTGCGGGCGGCGGAAAACGCCGCCAGCCGAGAGCAGCGGCTGGACGGCTCGTTCGAGATCGGAGGAAACGAACTGGCCGGCCACCAGCAGGGCAGTCTGCGGGTTTTCCCGGTGGAGAGCGGCGAAGGCATCGAGGACCGTCGGCAGGCGCTTGGATTCGCGCAGGTAGCCGAAGACGCCGAACAGGAAGGTCGCCGGCTCGATGCCCAGGGTCTGGCGGTAGCGGATGGCTTCGGCGCGGCCGGGCAGGCCGGGAGCGGCGAACAGGTGCGGGATTTCGACGATGCGGGCGCGCGCGGCATGCTCGCGGACCATTCCGGCGGCGGCGGGATTGTGCACCACGACGGCGCGGGAGCGTTCCGCAATGCGCTTGAGCATGGGGTAATCGAAGTAGCGGCGGTCGCTCGAAGAGGAAGCGCGCTCACGCCAGAGGCCGGCGGCCAGGGACCGGCTCCATTCCCCGTAGTTGTGGATGAATTCTTCGATGTAGGCCTGCTGGTCGAGTGTGCCCAACAAGAAATGATTCAGGACGGCATCGTGCAGCACCACCACGCCGGGGGTTTCGAGGGCGCGCGCGTAGACGGCGGCGTGGAGCGCGTTGTTGCCGAGGTGATAGAGCGCCACATCGCAGGCGGCGGGCGAAACTTCGACGGCGCCGTGGCGGCGGAGTTCCGCCAGCAGGCAGGCGGCGTAATCGGCGACGCCGGTCGGCGAGGGCGGGAGCGGCGAATAAAAGCCGACGGTCACGCTTTGATCCTTTTGTCAAACAAAGCGGTGCCGGACTGGTAGCGCCGGCGGTCTTGCCGCCGGTGCCTTGTCGCGCTTCGCCGTCGCCACTCTTCGGGACACGCGAACCGGCGGCAGAGACCGCCGGCGCTACAAATCAAATCGAGCACAGTCACGCTTTGATCCTTTTGCCGAACAAAGCGGTGCCGATGCGGACGCAGGTGGAGCCTTCTTCGATGGCGGTTTCGAGGTCGTGCGACATGCCCATCGAGAGCTGCCGCAAACCGTGCAACTCAGCAAGCTCGCGGAGGCGGCGGAAAACTTCGCGCGGAGCCTCCGGGTCTTCGGACCAGGGCGGCATGGTCATCAGGCCGGTGAGGCGCAGATTGGGGCACTGGCGGACGGCGGCGATCAACGCGGGGAGATCCGCCGGGCCGGCGCCGCTCTTGGCATCTTCGACGGAGAGTTTGACCTCGAGCATGATGTCGAGCGGGCGGCCGGCTTCGTCCAGGCGGCGGGCTATCTTGGCGGAATCGACGGTCTGGATCGCTTGGAACAGTTCGGCCGCGCGCCGGGTTTTATTGGACTGCAGGTGGCCGATGAAATGGAAACGGGCGCCGGAAAGATCGGCCACTGCGGGGGCTTTGGAATCGAACTCCTGGACGTAGTTTTCGCCGAAATCCCGCAGGCCGAGTTGGTAGGCCTCGCGAATGGTGGAGGCGGGGAAAACTTTGGTGACGGCCAGCAAGAGGATCGAGGCCGGGTCGCGGTGCGCGCGGCCGGCGCCGCGGGCTATGCGATCCCGCACGGCTGCCAATCTCTCCCCCAGGTTGTCCATCACCGTTGGCTCGCCCCAGTATAACCAGGATGGCAGGCACGAAGTTGCTGGGAGTGTAAGGAGAATACCGGGAGTGTGGGGCAGGCTTTTCAACCTGCGGACCCGCTTTCCAGCGGGTCCAGCCGGCCGGAAGGCCGGCTGCGGGCAGGATTGCCCGCCCCACATCTCTGCTCGCCTTTTCTAGCTCTCGGGGGCGGCTTCGAGTTTTGAAAACCTTGTTGAATAATGCAACGATCTTGACGCCAAAACGTCACAGCCGGGTGTTATGCTAAGGGGCATCAGAGCTTAATAGCTTTAAGGAGGTAGTTTCAATGCGTCAGGGCTTTACAGTATCGCTGTTGCTAATTTCGTTATTACTCTCCGTTTCGACACTGGCATTCGCACAATCGTCGGGCGGCGTGGCTGGCATATCCGGCGTTGTCCGGGATCCATCGGGCGCCGTCGTACCGAATGCCAAAGTGGTCATTTCGAGCGCCGGTCAAGGTACGCTTCGTACCCTGGCCACCAACGTGGACGGCATCTTCGCCGCGCCGGCGCTGACCCCCGGGCCGGGCTACATAGTGACCGTGGCGGCGACGGGTTTTGCCACCTATGAAGTAAAGGACATGGTCCTGCAGGTGGGCCAGAATATCGACCTGAAGGTGGCTTTGACCGTCGCTTCATCCAGCACTTCGGTTGAAGTGGTGTCCGCAGCGCCCTTGGTGGAAGACACCAAGTCGGACGTTTCGGGCGTGGTGAATCAGAGATCGATTCAGGACTTGCCGATTAACGGGCGCCGCGTGGATTCCTTCGTCCTGCTGACGCCCGGCGTCAGCAATGACGGATATTATGGCTTGCTGACCTTCCGCGGCGTCGCGGGACAGAATTCGTTCCTGGTGGATGGTACCGATACCACCGAGCAGTTCTACAACGAAAACGCCGGGCGCACACGCATCGCGGCGCAGATTTCGCAGGACGCGGTGCAGGAATTCGAAGTGGTGTCTTCGAATTATTCGGCCGAGTATGGGCGAGCGATGGGCGGGGTTGTAAACACCGTCACGCGCAGTGGCACGAACGGTCTTCACGGTGCGGCCTTCTGGTTCTACCGCAGCACGGAGTTTGACGGGCAGGATCCGTTCTCCGCGGTGGTGGCTTCGGAGAAGCGGAACCAGGCCGGTGCAACGTTCGGTGGCCCGATCAAGAAGGACAAGCTGTTCTTCTTCCTGAGCACCGAGGTGACGCGGCGCAACTTCCCCATGATCAGCAGTCTCAGCACCACGGCGGTCAACGGCACGACGCGGACATGGAACCTGTGCGGAGTCGCGAGCGGCAGCGGGACCAGCGCGGTGCCGGCGGCTACCACCGCGCAGTGCAACGCGATCAACACACTGCTTCCGAGGTTCTACGGGGTGATTCCCCGAACGCTGGACCAGGAGCTTTATTTCGGCAGGCTGGATTACCATCTGTCGGACCGCCATACTCTGAGCGCCAGCTTCAACTTCCTGCACGACATTTCGCCCAACGGCATCCAGACCAGCGTTTCGTCGACCAGCGGTTCGGCGCTGACCGGCAATGGCGACGACTTCGTGACGGTGCGCAATGGCAGGCTGGCCTGGACCTGGGTCCCGACTTCGAATCTCGTGAACGAGGTCCACTTTGGTTTTGCTTCGGACCGCCAGGCCGACTCATTCGACAACGCGGAGTTAGGCCAGGGCCTGGGCTACCTGCAGGTTTCGGTCAACGGCACCTCACTGGGGCCGGCAGCCTATCTGCCGCGCATCGAGCCGAGCGAAAGCCGTTTCGAATTTCAGGACAACGCTTCCTGGACAAAGGGTACTCACACCATCAAATTCGGCACGGACATCGCCACCACTGAGGATTATGTCTATTACATTTCGGGCTATTTCGGCTCGTACTCCTATCAGACGGTCAACGCCTTCGCGCTGGATTATTCCAACCCGTCGGGCGTGAAGTACTGGCAGAGCTATTCCCAGACCTTTGGCAATCCGGTGCTCGATACCAGAATCAACGACTACGGGTTCTACCTGGAAGACCAGTGGCGCGCCACATCCAGGCTGAGCCTGAACTACGGTTTGCGTTACGAATACGCGAAACTGCCGCAGCCCAAAGTTTGCAACCAGGACTATCCCCAAACTTGCCACCTGTATTCGTCGCCGAAGAACTTCGCTCCCCGCCTGGGACTTTCTTACCGTTTGAATGACAAGACGGTTATACAGGCCGGCTACGGGATGTTCCACGCGCGCTTCCAGAGCGGGACCATCGACGACCTGTTCACCACCGGGAACGGGCTTTACCAGACGAGTGTCAGCCTGACGGGGTTTCCGGGCTCGAACGCGTCGCAATACGCCGCCGGACCGGTTTTCCCCAACGCTCTGGGCGCTGCTCCGTCGTCGGCAACGGCGGCCTCGGGCGTCAACCTGCAGTACTACGCTCCGAACATCAAGACGCCGTACTCGGAACAGGGTAACATCTCAATCCAGCGCCAAATCGCCAAGGACGTGGGGGTGACGGTTTCCTACCTCTGGAGCCGGGGATTGCAAATGATTGGCGTCCGCGATATGAATTTCCCGACGAACACCACGAACTTTACTTACACCATCAACAACGCCAGCGGGACTCAGGTGGGCACTTACACCACTCCGGTCTTTATCGGCCTCCGCCCGGATACCCGCTACGGCGCGGTCGATCGCGACGAGAACGGCGTCAACAGCTACTACAACGGCTTGGCCGTGCAGGTGAACAAGCGGTTCGCGCATGGGTTGCAAGCGCTGGTTTCCTACACGTGGTCGCATGAAATCGACGACGGCCAAAGCTACAGCGAGAGCACCAACAACCTGTTCCAGAACGGCAACACGTACTGGCTCAATAATGGGAACTACAAAGCGGACAAGGGCAGCGGCACCGAGGACCAGCGGCATCGCGCGGTGATTTCGTGGGTCTGGGAGCCGACGTTTACCCATCGCTCGGGGGCTTTCTTTAGGTACGTGGTGAACAACTGGCAGCTTTCGTCCATCACCACCATGGCGAGTGGCCAACCCTACGGCAATGAAAGCGTACAGATCACGGGCACGCCCGTTACCGGCATGTTCAAGACCAGTACGATCAATGGCTCGGGGCTCAGCACCCGCGTACCTTTCCTTCCGTACAACTACTATTACCTGCCGCCGCATTACAATTCGGACGCTCGCATCAGCAAGATCATTCCGTTGGGAGCGGAAGGCTCGCCGCGCAAGCTGTACCTCAACTTTGAGATGTTCAACATCTCGGGTTCGTGGTCGGCTACTTCGTATAAGAGCGCCGTGGGCTACACCGAAACCGGCGGCGTCCTGACCGCCTCGCCGCAGAATCTTTATGTTCCGAGCGCCGACGGCGGCTTCCCGGATGGAACGCAGGCCAAGCGCATGCAGATCAGCGGCCGCATCGTGTTCTAAACCATTCGACAGCAAGACTCTAACGGGGGCGGGCGAGCAATCGCTTGCCCCCTTTTCTTGGCAGGGCCCGACGGGCCTTGTACGCGTTTACACCCATAAAGGACTCCGAAATTCACAAAAAGTTCATTTCGGACGCCGCTGAATGCTGTTATTCTATGCCTACTGGACTTGACTAGAGGCAGGCGCGTGTCTTTGAAAACTTTGGAGCTCGGCCTCTCGCGGGCGGAGCTGAATCATAACGCCTGTGAAGAAGCGGTATTGCAACGCAAACAGGCGAAGAACTGAATCTCTTCCGGGTACCGGAAGGTTTCCGGCGGATTCATTTTTAGGAGTAACAGGGGGAAATTGAATGAAGAAACTAGCCGTAATATCAACTTTGTTGTTCGTGTGCGCCGCAGGCGCGTTTGCGCAAGTTGCCGCCGGGTTGGGCGCCATTTCGGGGACCGTCCTCGATGCGTCGGGCGCCCCCGTCGCGGGTGCAAAAGTCACGGTCGCGAATCCCTCGCTGGGCGTCACCCGCGAGTTGACTACGACGGACGGCGGCATCTTTGTTGCGCCGGCGCTGGTTCCCAATCCAGGATACAAGGTGTCCGTCAGCAAACAAGGCTTCTCGCCGTATGGCACGGCCGAATTCGCAGTTCAAGTGGGTGGGACCGTGGACTTAAAGATAACGCTCGCCGTGGGCGCTATCACGCAGACGGTGGAGGTAGTCGGCGCGGCGCCGGTGGTGGACGACGTCAAGACCGAAGTGTCTCAAGTGGTGGGCAACCAGATGATTACCGACCTGCCCATCAACGGCCGCCGGGTGGATGGCTTTGTCCTGCTCACGCCCGCCGTCACCAAGGACGCCGATTTCGGGTTGCTCACGTTCCGCGGCTTCGCCGGCGGAAACAGCTTCATGATCGACGGCGTCGACACCACCAACCAGTATTACAACGAGAACGCTGGCCGCACGCGTGTCGGCGCGCAGTTCTCGCAAGACGCGGTGCAGGAATTCCAGGTGCTTTCCTCGTCCTACTCCGCGGAGTTCGGCCGCGCCTCCGGCGGCGTCATCAACACCATTTCCAAGAGCGGAACCAATGGGTTCCACGGAACCGCTTTCGAGTTCTTCCGCAACCGCACGCTGGAGGCCCGGGATCCAACCGGTACCGGAAGCGCCGCCGTCAATCCTCCCGAAGTGCGTCATATCTTTGGGGGCACCGTCGGCGGGCCCATTGTGAAGGACAAGCTGTTTTTCTTCTTCGATACGGAAATCCAGCGGCGCCGGTTTCCCATCATCGACAGCGTGATCAACGCTTCGGTGAACCAGGCCACGCAAACCTGGATTGGGTGCGGGGCGCCGGCGACGACCGCCCAGTGCGCGGCCATCAACTCCCTGCTGCCGCGGTTGTTCGGCACCGAGCCCCGCGCTGGCAACCAGGAGCTGCTTCTGCTGAAGTTGGACTATCGTCCCACCGCTCGCCATTCCTTGACCGTGGACATGAACTACCTGAACTGGTTGTCCATGAACGGCATCCAGACCAGTACAACGAGCACGACCGGCCAGGGGGTCGGGGCCAACGGGAACGATTCCGTGCGCGATCGCATCGGAAAGGCCTCCTGGACTTTCGTACCGACCAGCTCCATGGTCAACGAGTTCCATTTTGGTTGGTTCAAAGACCGCCAGGCCGACGATTTTAACCCCGCAGACCAGGCCGGCTATCCCATCGGCAATCTCAGCCTCACGGTCGCCTCGTTAAGCACTCTCGGCGCCTACAATATTCTGCCGCGCGTCCTTCCCAGCGAGAATCGCTATCAATTCGTCGATGGCTACTCCTGGGTCGCCGGCCGGCACTCCTTCAAGTTTGGCGCCGATATCGCCAGGACCGAGGACTTTATCAACTCCTTGAGCAACCGCTTCGGCACCTACAGCTATTCCAACGTGACCACTTTCGCGGAGGACTTCACCAGCCCGGCGGCTGGGGCCAGCCACTACTCCAGCTATTCCCAACTCTTCGGCAACCCCATTGTGGACATGGTGATCGGCGATCTGGCTTTCTATGCCCAGGACACCTGGAAGATCAGCAACAGCCTCACCGCCAACTACGGGTTGCGCTACGAACGCGCTTTGCTTCCGCAGCCGACCATCGTTAATCCCTACTATCCGCAGACCGGCAAGATTCCCGAGACTACCAAGGACTTTGCGCCTCGCATCGGTCTGGCGTACTCGCTGAATAGTAAGACCGTGCTGCGCGGCGGGTACGGGCTGTATTACGCGCGGTATACCTCCTCCCAGAACTCCAACTTCTTCACGACCAACGACGTGTACACGCAGAGCCTGAGCTTCAGCAGCGCCACCGCCGCCGGCGCGCCGATTTTCCCAAACACCCTGCCGAGCGCGGCCGGAACGTTGGCGGCCAACCGCACGATCATTTTTGCCGCACCCGACTTCCGGAATCCCTACACCCAACAGTGGGACATCGGCATCGAACGGGCGCTTTCCAGCAAGACCTCTTTGACCGCTTCCTACATCAACAATCGGGGGAAGCGGCTCGTCACCGCCCGCGACCTCAACATCGGTCCGCTCAGTTCGCAGGTCTACAACTTCACCATCGAGAACTCGAGCTACCAGCCGACCGGACAGGTCTACAGCACCCCGGTCTACCTTCTTAGCAACCGCATCGATTCGCGCTACGGCCACATCAACCAGATCGAGAACGGCGCCAAGCAGTGGTACGACGCGCTGGCAGTGCAACTGAACCAGCGCTTCACTGGAACCTTCTCCGGATCCATCTCTTACACCTGGTCCCACGAACTGGACGAGAACCAGAATCAAGGCTCCAGCGCGTACGCCATCAGCTCACCGGCGGGGCTCTACAACGGGGCGTACAGCAACGACAAAGGCAGCGGAGAACTGGACCAGCGGCAACGCTTCGTGGGGACGTTTACCGCAAGGCCCACGTTCGTGCACGGCGGCAGCAAGGTCGCCAAGTTCCTGATCAATGGCTGGGAGTTGGACGGCTTCCTGACCCTGGCCAGCAGCCGGCCCATCTACGAAACGGTCACCTGGTCCTCCACCACCAACGTGTCCAACCTGTTGGCTTTCACCGGCAGCCTCGACGGACTGGGCGGCGACAACCGCGTGCCCTGGCTACCCAACAACCCGTTGAAGATCGCTCCCATCACCCGCTTCGACACGCGTCTCGCCAAGTCGTGGCGGATCCGCGAACGAATGTCCTTTGAACTCCTCTTCGAGGTCTTCAACCTGACCAACACGGTCAGCACGACCAGCGTCAGCAACCCTGGCTTTACGGCGGCGAACCTGGGGACGGCGACAGCGCCGAATTTCGTGATCACCCCGTGCGCTTCCTCCACCGCAACCACTTGCGCCCCGGAGACGCCGGGACTCCGCACCGCTACCGCCGGCTTCCCCGACGGCACCAACGCCCGGCGGGCCGACGCTGGCGTGCGTTTCGTGTTCTAAGCGCAAACCGGGCGAGGCACACGACGAACTCTATCGTCTGCCTCGCCTTTTTTTATTGGGCGCCAGGGAGTATGTGCATTGTAGCGCCGGCGGTCTTTGCCGCCGGTTTTCTGCCCAGGCGATTCCAAGACACCGGCGGCAAGACCGCCGGCGCCACCAGTTGGCCTCAGTCCGTCTGCCTGGCGGACTCCGGCACATAAAAGCGCTTGCCGCAGGCGCGGCAGTGGCGGGGAACGCGGTGCCACCTCTTCATGATGGCGTCCAGGATACCGCGGGGCAGGGACGGCGCAATGTCCTGTTTGAAGCAGCGCGGACAGCGCAGTTCCCCGGGTTTGATGTCCATCTTCGAGCTGACTTCCAACCCGGCAGTTTATCAGACGCAGCAGGCGCGCGTCGATGGTTCAGTACACCGTTTCATCAAGACAATCTCGGATTCCGCGAAGACCGCTCCCTCACGGGGTGCCCTCTGGACCCGGCTCCGATCGGAGCCGCGCGCGTAAGCAAGCGGCAGCGTGAAGGGTGCTAGCCTGTTGTTCGTGCGCAGCTTCTTCATCTTTCTCTCGCGGCGCAAGCTCTTACGAAGATGGATGGAAACCTCTTCTCTGGCCCAGCGCTTGGCCGCCCGTTTTGTGGCGGGCCACGACCTGGACCAGGCGCTTGCCGTGTGCCGCGAATTGAACTCGGCCGGTATTACGGTCACCCTCGATCACCTCGGCGAAAGCGTGACGTCGCTCGAGGAGGCCGCCGCGGCCCGCGATGTCTATCTCCGAACCTTGAACGCCATCCACGATTCGGGAATTCAGGGCAACGTGTCGCTGAAGTTGACCCAGTTCGGCCTGGACCTTTCCGCGGAGGCTTGCCGTGCCAATGTCGGGCAACTGGTGGAACAGGCAGCGCGCCTGGAAGGCTTCGTGCGCGTCGATATGGAGAACAGCCCGTATGTGGACCGCACGCTCGACCTGGTATGCGATCTCGACCGGCGTTACGGGCACGTGGGGGTGGTAATCCAGGCGTATCTCCACCGCAGCGCGAAGGATATCGAGATGCTCTGCCAGCAGGGGATCACCGTGCGGCTATGCAAGGGCGCTTACCTGGAGCACGCCGATGTGGCCTTCCCGCGGAAGCCGCAGGTGGACGCCAACTACATCTCGCTGATGAAGGCACTGCTCGATCGCGGCGCATATCCGGCGCTCGCCACGCACGATCCGAAGATGATCGAAGCCACTAAGGCGTACGCGGCGGAGCGCAATATCCCGCGCGCCGCCTTTGAGTTTCAGATGTTGTACGGCATCCGCCGGGACCTGCAGCAACAACTGGTGCGGGATGGCTACCGGATACGGGTCTACGTGCCGTTCGGCGGGGCCTGGTATCCGTACTACATGCGGCGGCTGGCGGAGCGGCCGGCCAACGTGTTCTTTATTCTGCGTAACCTGTTTAGATCGTAACCTCGGGCAGCGCGGGGCATGCTACCGTAGAAACGAAGGACACGGATTGCCCGTCTAAGGGATTATGCGCTACTGGGCTTATCTCGCCGGCAAACTGGTGGTGGCGGCGCCGCCGCTCTACGGATTGCTGCGGTGGCTAGGAAGACTCTTCCCCCTGAGCAAGGACGCGTATGCGCCCCTGGGCCAAGGTATGCAGTTTCTGTTGTGCGACCTGGCATTGCTGGTCTGGTTTCTGCTGTGCGCCGGCACGCTCTACGCGATCGTCTGGGACCAGCGGCGCCGGTGCCGGGTGTGCCTCACGCGGCTGCGCATGCCGGTCGAGACCGGCTCGTGGGGCTACATGCTGCAACTGGGGCGGCCGCGCATCGAATCCATCTGTCCCTACGGCCACGGGACTCTGAAGGAAGAAGAACTGCAGATCTCGGGCCTGACCAACGCCGAGTGGACACCGCATTCCGACGATATCTGGGATGAACTGTGCGCCCCCGGCAAGGATGCCGGCCAGGACACGTGAACCGTCTCCCCCGCTGGCGGATCGCAGCCGGTTGCCTGGTCCTGGCCCTACTACTGCTCGCGGCGGTCCTCTTCACGCCGCTCTATCTGCGCAACCTGGCGCTGCAGAATTTCGTGGCCGGGATTACACACGACGTGAAGAATCAGGAAAGACCGGACGGTGTCCTGCGCACCTGGGTTTTGGAAAAAGCTGAGCAGCTTGAACTTCCGGTAACAGAAGACAACGTGCACATCATGCGTGCGCCGGAGGGCATGCGGATCGATGTGCGTTATTCCGTTCGGGTCAATCTGCCCTTGTATACAGTGGACCTGCACTTCTATCCGGGCGCGGGCAGCCGATAGGCCGCGCACGAGGATTCTCGCCGAGCCCGAAGAGCCGCCTGCAAGGCGGCTGCGGGCAAGATTGCCTGGCAAGATTGCCCGCCCCGCAGCGGTGGCCAGCAGAGTGTTTTGTAAAACAGACTTCATGCGAAAATCAAGACTGGTGGTGAAATCCGCGCAAAAACGGGGGATGAGCCTTCGCATCCCGACCGATTCCGCCCTGGCACGCTTCTTTCTGTCGTCCGTCGGGCGCATCGCGATCATGGGCGGGGCCCTGCTGGTGATCGTGATACTGGGCGTCTTCACGTTTTTCTACGCCCGGTACTCGCGAGTCATCGACCAGAAGTTGAACGCCGGGCCGTTTGCGAACAACGCCAAGATTTTCGCCGCGCCGGAAACGGTGGGAGTGGGGGACGCCATTTCACCGAACGACATTGCGGCCCAGCTCCGGCGCAGCGGGTACAACGAAGCGCGCGGGAACACCATCGGCTATTACCAGGTCCGCCCCAACCAGATCGAAATCTTCCCGGGTACGGAGTCCTACTTCGACCAGGAGGCCGCGGTGCTGAAGTTCGCGGGCGGCCGGATTCTACAAATCGTCTCGCTGCAGGACAACACCCCGCGCAATCAGTACCAACTGGAGCCGCAGCTCATCACCAATCTCTCCGGCACCGCGCGCGAGAAGCGCCGGCTGGTGAAGTTTGCCGATATCCCGCCGGTGCTGGTGCAGGCGGTGACCTCGGCCGAAGACAAGCATTTCTTCCAGCACGCGGGCTTCGACCCGGTGCGCATCATCAAGGCGGCGTACGTCGATATCCGCCAGGGCCGCAAAGAGCAGGGCGCTTCCACTCTGAGCCAGCAACTGGCGCGCATGTTCTTTCTGGACCAGGACAAGCGCTGGACGCGCAAGCTGGCGGAGATGATCATCACCCTGCAATTGGAACAGAAGCTCACCAAGAATGAGATTTTCGAGGATTACGCCAACCAGATCTACCTAGGGATGCGCGGCACGTTCCGCATTCACGGGTTCGGCGAGGCGGCCGAAGCCTACCTGGGCAAGGACTTGAGCCAGATCAATCTGCCGGAAGCGGCCGAGCTGGGCGGGCTGATCCAGCGGCCGGCATACTTCGATCCGTTCCACCATCCGGACCGCATGAAGGAACGGCGCAACGTGGTTTTGGGATTGATGCGGTCGAACGGCTTCATCACCGAGCGGGACTACGCCCTGGCGATCGGTGCGCCGCTGACGGTGGCGCGGGGCGCGTCGCAATCCGCCGAAGCGCCGTACTTTGTGGATGAAGTGAACGACGAGCTGCAGGCTAAGTTCCAGGACACGGATTTCCAGTCGAACGCCTTCCGCGTGTATACCACGCTCGACCTGCGGCTGCAGCGCGTGGCGGCCGATGCCATTGCGGCCGGCATGAAGCTGGTGGACGACCAGATCAAGAGGCAACGGCGTTTCCGGGGACAGACGGCGCCGGAACCGCAGGTGGCGCTGGTGGCCCTGGACCCGCACACCGGCGCGGTGAAGGCCATCGCCGGGGGCCGCAACTACGGTTTGAGCCAGCTCAACCACGTTCTGGCCAAGCGGCAGCCGGGCTCGATCTTCAAGCCGTTCGTGTATGCGGCAGCCATGGATACGGGAGTGGATGGCTCGCCGCGCGTGTTGACGCCTTCCACCATCGTCGACGATCAGCGCACCACGTTCTGGTTCGACGGCAACCCGTACTCGCCCCACAATTTCAAGGACGAGTACTACGGCAACGTGCCGTTGCGGTTTGCGCTGGCGCATTCCCTGAATTCCGCCACGGTGAAAGTGGCGGAGATGGTGGGCTATGACGCGGTCGTGGAGATGGCGAATCGCGCGGGCATGAATTACAAAATCCAGCCGACGCCGGCTGTAGCGCTGGGAGCGTACGAAATCACGCCGCTGGAAGCGGCGGGCGCATACACTATGTTCTCCAACGAGGGCCGGTACGTGAAGCCGGACTTCCTCACGCTGGTGCGGGAAGGTGTCGCGGCGCCGAACCAGAGCAGCAAGGTGCTCTACCAGCACAAAGACGAACCAAAACAGGTGCTGGACCCGCGCGTGGCGTACCTGATGACCAATCTGATGGAAGAGGTGCTGCGGAGCGGCACGGCGGCGGGCGCCCGCGAGCACTACGGTTTCAACGTGCCGGCGGCGGGAAAGACGGGAACGTCGCGCGACGGCTGGTTTGCGGGCTACACCTCCGAGCTGCTGTGCGTGGTGTGGGTGGGCTTCGACGACAATCAGGATTTGGATTTGGAAGGGGCCCATTCGGCGGCGCCCATCTGGATGCAGTTCATGAAGACCGCGCTGCAGTATCGCGAGTACCGCGACACCAAGCCGTTCGAAGCGCCGGACGGGATCGTGACGATCGATGTCGACCCGAAATCCGGGATGCCGGCGACGGCGGCGTGCCCGGAGCGCAGGCCCGAAGTTTACATCGCCGGGACGCAGCCGGTGGGGGCTTGCCCGCTGCACGGCGGACGGTTCGGCATCACCACGTCGGCGGGCTGGGATACGCCGCCGCCGGCTGCCCCGGGACGGCCCGCCGCGGGACGGCCAGCCGCGGGAACCCCGGAGACACTGCCGCAAATCACCGGTTCGGGCGACGATGGCCAGACGGCTGCCGGAGCGGTAGCCCGGCGTGCCGCGCGCCAAGCCCCGCCGGAGACGCCGCAACGCCCCAAGGCCGCGCCGCCGCAGCCGGCGCAACCATCCCCCAAGGACGCCAGGAAGGCGGAGGGAAAGCCTGGCTTTCTCCGCCGATTGCTGAATGTGTTTAAATAAGGCGAAGGGGGCTATTATGATTTCCCGTCCTCTCGCTGTCGTTGTTGCGGCAGTTGTCACCGGCGGCTGGTTGTTCGCGCAGGCCGGCAACTCCATGGTGGATGCGGGAAAGACGCCCGCGTCCTCCGTGCCGCAAACCGCGGCGCCCGACAAACCCGTGATTACACCTGAGCTGCGCGGCGATATCTTCATGGCGAAGAAGCAATACCGCGAAGCTATCGAGGCCTTTCACCAAGGTTCACCCAATGACCCGGTGCTGTCTAACAAATCGGGGATTGCGTATCACCAGTTACTGCAACTCGATAACGCCCTGAAGAGTTACCAGCGGGCGGTCCGTTTGAAGAAAGATTACGTGGAGGCGATCAACAATATCGGCACCGTGTATTACGCTCGCAAGAGCTTCCGCCGGTCTATCTCGTATTACAAGCGGGCCATTAAGATCGCCCCCCAACAGCCCCGGACGGCGTCGATTTACAGCAACCTTGGGACGGCTTATTTCGCCCGCAAGCAATACAAAGACGCGACCGACGCGTTTGAGACGGCGCTGAGCCTGGACCCGGATGTGTTTGAGCATCGGAGCAATTTCGGCATCCTGCTGGAAGAGCGCAATGTCGAAGAGCGCGCCAAGTATCATTACTATGTGGCCAAGATGTACGCCAAGAACGGCCGCACTGAGCTGGCGCTGCAGTATCTGCGGAAGGCGCTCGAAGAGGGGTTCAAGGATAAGAAGCAGATCGAGAAAGACCCCGAATTTGCTTCCATGCGGGACCTGAAAGAGTTCAAGGACCTGATGGCGTTGGAGCCGCGTGTCTTATAGGGCCCTGCGGGTAGCGCTGGGAGCGGCGCTTTTGGCGGCGTGCTCGGGGCAGCCGGCCCGGCCGGCGGTGGAGCGCATCGCCATTCTTCGATTTGAAAACCTGGGAGATGACCCGTCCGTCGACTGGATGGGCCGGGCGTTTCCGGAAATCATCGCCGGTGAGCTGGCGGGCACGGCGGACCTCTACGCCATCCCCTCCGCGCGCTTGCACAGCCTGGATGGCGTATTGGGCCCGCGGCCGGTCGAGGCGCCGGGGATCTCGGGCGAACGCAGCCTGGCACTGGCGTCCGGCGCCAATCGCATCGGGTATGGGGAATACCGCGTGCGCAACGGCAAGCTGGAAGCCAGGCTGACGATCGAAGATCCGGCCATCCATAAGGCGCTGAGCAGCATCGCCGTCTCCGGCGCGGCGGGCGATATCATAGCCGTCGCCTCTTCGCTCGCGCAGCACATTTCCGGCAGAATCGCACCATACGGCACGCGCAATCCGCAGGTGGTGAAGGCGTATGCCAACGTGATCGAATCGGCCGATCCCGCGGCGGCGGATACGTTACAGCAGGCGATTTCGACCGATCCCGATTTCGGACCCCTCTACCGCGAACTGGCGCAGATCAAGCTGCGGCAGCAGGACCGGCCCGGCGCGCTGGCCGTGCTGGACCAGGCCCTGGCGCGGGGAGGCTCGATGGCCGCCGTGGAACGGGCGCGCGCGGAATGCGATGCCGCGACACTGCGGGGCGATCGAGCGGCGCGCGAGCGGGCGTTGATCGCCCTGACTCACGCCGATCCCGCGGACCCCGTGGGGTGGCGCGACCTCGGCTTATCGTACATGAGTCGCCACCAGTACGCTCAGGCGGCGGCGTCGCTGCGGAATGCGTTGCGCATCGAGCCCGATGATGCGGAATCGCTGAACCAGCTCGGATACGCCGCGGTGTACGCCGGCAATCTGGAGGAAGCGCTCCAGGTCTTGCGCCACTACCAACAATTGCAGCCGGAGAGCGCCAACCCGCTCGATTCGCAGGGCGACGTCAACCTGGTGGTCGGCCGGTTGCGGGAAGCGGAAGGTTTTTACCTGGCAGCCGCCAAAAAGAACCCGGATTTTTATGGGGGCGTGGATTTCCTGAAGGCCGCCATGGCGCGGCTGATGAGCGGCGATACCGCCGGCGCCGATGACGCCGCACGGCAGTATTTCGCCGCCCGCACCGCGGCCCATGACCCGCTGGTGGAGTTCCGGCAGGTCGAGTGGCAGTGGATCAGCGGCCGACGCAAAGCCGCCTACCCGCAAATGGAGAAGCTTGCCGCCAACCCGCAGCGGGAAGTGGCGGCGCAGGCCACCGCGGTAATGGCCCTGTGGGGCCTTATGCTGGGGAATCGCGAGGCAGCCGCCGCGCTGGCGGAGAAATCTGTGGCCATGGCGACGCCGGCTTCGGCGGAGACGGCATCTGTGGCCCGTTTCCTGGCGCACCCGGCGGCCTCGCCGGCGGAATGGGCGGCGCGCGCCGGGCGGCTGGCGCCCAACCCGGCACAGGCAACCATCCGCAACACCGTTCTGGCGTACGCTCTGTTACTGGCCAAACAGTATCAGGCGGCTGCGCCGGTTCTCGAACAGTTGTACGGCGAAGGCCGGTCAGCCGGAGAAGGCGTCCCAGTCCTGCTGGCCTGGGCGTACCTCGAAACCGGGCGAGCGGCCGAAGCTGCGGCGCTGCTGCGCTTCAACCCGATTCCCCCGGCCGCCGGCCTGGAGCCGTTTATGTCTTTCTATTTCCCCCGGTTCTTTTACCTCCGTGGCGCAGCCGCGGAACGGCTGGGCAAATCCGCGGAAGCGCGCGACAATTACGCTCTCTTTCAAAAGCTCTCCGGCCCCGATCGGCTCCCGTGAAGCCGTGAAAAAATCGGTTGGCAGGCGAAAGCGCCTGCCCCACCCTTGCGCACCAAGGTGGGACGCTTTCGTCTGTTGCAGTGGGCCTGCGGCCCGCGAAATTTCATGAAAAAGTGTGGAGCGGGCCTCCGGCCCGCAACGTCGGCTTTCCAGCCGACGTAACGCCGACAAGAATGTCGGCGTTGCAGGCTAGAAAGCCTGCTCCACGGTTTTTCGCCCCTGTCAACCCTGCGCCTTAAATGGCTTCCGCCGAGTGGATCCCCTCGGACTGCAGCACCACCGCCATCTTCTTCAGCGCCGTCTTGTGGATCTGCGAAATGCGGCTTTCGTTGACGCCCAGCAGGTCGCCGATCTCCTTCATAGTCATTTCGTTTGTGTAGTAAAGGAATACGACTTTCTGGTAGCGCTCCGGCAAAGTGCCGATGGCTCGCGCCAGGGTCGACTGCAACTGGCGGTGTTCGCACATGCGGTCGGGCTGGAATTCCGGCGTGGCGGGGAACTCCATGACGCGGTCGCGGTCCTGTTCGGGATGCACCGTGGAGGAAACCAGACCCACGTTGCGGAGTTCCACCAGCATACGGCGCCAGCGGTCCACGGTCACGCCGAGCTCCTTGGCGACCTCGGATTCCGTCGGGTTGCGTCCCAGCCGGACCGAGAGGTCGTGCGTGACGGCATCCACCTGCTTCTGACGCTTGCGGAGATCGCGCGATGCCCAATCGAGCTGCCGTAGGCTGTCGAGGATGGCGCCCTTGATGCGGTGCTTGGCGTAGCTGTGGAACACCACGTTCTTGGTGGCGTCAAACTTGGCTACCGCGTCGAACAGGCCCAGGACGCCGGCGTGGATGAGGTCGTCCAAATCCACGTGCACGGGAAGGTTCTCATGCACTCGAATCGCGATGGCCTTGACCAGGGGAAGGTGCTCGATGACGATCTGATCGCGCTCTTCCAGGGAAATCTTGGCTTTCCGGCGTAGAGACACACTTGGCACCCGCATGGTTTCCGTCCTTTTTTTGGATTTCTGTTCGGACTCGGCTCAACCGGCCGAACAACCTTAGGGGTGCAACCTTAGTGCCAAGTATTAATGAGGTATAAAGGTCCTGTTATCAATAGTGATTGAAACCCGCAAGCGCTCCACAATGGAACGTGTTCCGGAATGGAACGCGCGGCTGGTTCAAACAGGAAAGGGGGGCGGACGCCCTCGTCCGCGCGCGACCCCCTGGTCGCGCTCTTGCGGTCATTGCCGATTCCTCCGCTCTACCAGCCGGCCTTGTAAGCGATATACGTCTTGACGGCCAGTCCCGCGAGGAAGATCCAGACGGCGGTGCGGATCAAGCCGTCCAGGGTGAAGGCGGCCAGTATGGCCAGAACGGCGTAGGTGCCCATGGCCTTGAAGAAGCGTGGCTTCATCGGGTTATTCGAACTCCCACGGACGGAAACGGTGCTGGTGTTCGGCCATGTCGATGCGCTTGCCGCGGAACCGTACGCCTTCCATTTCAAGCCGCGTGCGCTGTTCGAGGCCGGCTTCGTACTTGAGTTTGATTTCGCCGCCGGCGCCCACCACGCGCTGCCAGGGCAGGGAATTGCCCGCTCCGCGCAACAACTGGGCCACCTGCCGGTGATACAGCGGGTAGCCGGCGGCGGCCGCTACCTGCGAATACGTGGCGACCTTGCCTTTGGGAATCTGGCGGATGGTTCTGCGGATGGCGGCGTCGCGCTGGGCGCTCTTGGGCGCGCGCATCAGGCGGCGCGCCGCTTCGCGCGCCGTGAGCCGGCGCGGTTTACGGGCAGGGGCCGGCATGCAAGAGTTCCTTGTCGAGTTTGAGCAGATAACAGCCGGCGGTTTTGATGCCTTGGAGCGAGAGGCCATTCCAGAACAGGTCGGCGGGCACCCAATCCCGCGGAAGCGTGACGCGCATTTCGGTCGCCGCGCGGCTGATGATTTCGATCTGGCGGTATTCGGGCAGGTAGCGTGCCTGCACCCGCGCGGTCACCACCGGATCGCGGCGCGGCACCACCACGCGGGTTTCGACGCGGATGCGCTCTTTGCCGCGTTCCACCATCACCACGGCGGGCTTCGATTCCGTGACTCGCGCGAGCATCTCCAGGTACTGGTGCGGGTTGTCGATGGGCTTGCCGTCCAGCGCCACGATCCGGTCGCCGATGCGCAGCGGTCCAGCGTACTTTTGGGGCAGGAAGACGACCGGCACGCCGGGGCCGGGGTCCGCCACATGGTAGCCGAAGCCCCCCAGATCGAGCGCGGCCGCGGATTCGCCGGCCACCACCGAAAGCGGCAGCACGTCGTTGCGCTCGCCGGCGTCGAACTTGGTCATCTGAATCCAATAGCAACTGGCGAAGGCGGGTGAGTTGGTCTCGCAGTCGATGTTCAGCGGGAATTCGTCGCGCGTGTGAGTGGAGAGCCACTGCAGGATGGCGCCGTTGGTGAGACCGTTGGCGGAACGCCATTCCAGGTTGAGCCCGGCGGTTTTCAGCTTCTGGGCGAGAGCTTCGTCGTCGGGGCCGCTGGAGGCCCAGAGGACCGGCGCATTGGTGAAGTTGGCGGAGAAGACCCGGTTGGTTTCGAGTGCGGCTTTGGGTGAACCGCCCAGCGCCACTCCCGCGGCCCAGCGGTCTGGAATCCTGGCAATGGTGTAGAAGACGGCGGCGGCGGATTCATTGCGGCCGGCCAGATAAACGCGCGCGGGGTCGACGGAGCCGTTCTTCAAGGCATCGGCGACGGCGGCGGCCAGCGCTTGCGCCCGCGCATCGATATTCGCGTCGGGCGTACTGGCCGCCGTGACCACCTGCCAGCCCACGCTTTTCGTCCAAGTCTGCCATTGCGCGGCGTCGGCGGCGTCGATCAACGCGATGGCCGGCGTCTTGGTCTGAGCCGGTACGGTCTGGGCCGCCGCGAGCGCGCAGGCCAGCAGGCTAATGCCGCATACGAGCGCGGATCTTCTTGACCAGTTTTTCGATATCATCCGTTTTCTTGATTGTGCCCATGGAAAGAACGAAGGTATCGTTCTTTTCGAGATCGGCCTTGAGATCCTGCGACAGTTCCACCAGGCGGGCCGCATCCTTGAGATTCTCCTCGTGCTCCGACTTGAGGATTTCGTCGCGTTGCGATTTGCCATTGGGCAGCTTGACATCATGATCCTGGGTATCCGGGTCGGCACCCGGCGGCCGCGGCCCCGCGGCCTGCGGCAGCCCGAAGGCGACGGCGACTCCCAACCACAAGAAAAGCGCGTGGCGCCGTAAAACATGCTTCATGGAAAGACCTGCTGATATGATAGCCAAAAGAGCGGGCGGGGTTGCGCGCGCTTTTCGCGCCGGTCGCGGTTAGGACGCCGGCTGCGGCTGCCTTGCGCGTCGTGCCAGATAGTGTTGATCGAGGGCCTGCCGGACCAGCGTCTTGTCAGACCACCACGTGCAGGCCGAGATGCTCGGCGAACGGATCGAAATCCCTGTCGTTGTGCAGCAAGTCATACCCGCTCTCGATGCAGCGGGTAGCAATCACTGTATCGATGGTCTGGCGAACGGTCACGCCGAGCGAGCGCAGCGCCCGGAAGTTTTTCGCCGCTTGAATCGCGATTTCCCGTCCGCCCAACTCTACCACCGTCAGCGAAGTCAGCATTTTCCTGGCTTGGTTGAAGTCCCGCTCGTCGTCGAAGCCCTGCAGGACTTCGGTCAGGATCAAGTCGCCAACGGCCAAAGGCTCGTTGCCAAGCAGCCTGTCGAGCGCTTCGGTCTGAGGCGTGATGGTTCCCTTGAAGTAGTCGATCCACACGCTGGAATCGACCAGAATCAATGGTCGCTCCTCATCGCGTTCAGATCGCCCTGCCAGTCCACTTTGCCGCGGAGCCGCCGGATTTTCGCCTGTCTGCTCAGGCGCAGCAAGGTCCGCAGACCGGATTCAACGGCCGCGCGCTTGGTCTTCATGCCGGTTGCGCGAAGCGCGTCCCGCATCAGTTTGTCGTCAATCACGATGTTCGTCCGCATGGATGTGTACTCTACAACTAAATTATACACATTCCAGTGGGACGGACGATCGGTCTGTGTCGTCTGTTAATTGCCCGCGCTTCAGCGAGGCAATGACAGGCCACAAAAAGCGATGGCCTGTCCCACTCAACTCAAATGAACGGGATTGGCCCTAGTCCACCAGCCCATTCCTCACCGCAAATCGCACCAGCTCGTTGATGCTGTGCAGGTTCAGCTTTTCCATGATGCGTCCGCGGTGGGCGTCGACTGTGTAGACACTCAGGTTGAGGACCACGGCGATCTCTTTGTTGGTCTTGCCTTCGGCCAGCATCTGGAGGACTTCGCGCTCCCGGCTGCTCAGCAGATCGATGGGATCGGTGACGTGCTTGCGGTAGTCGTTGAGCACGGCGTCGGAGACTGCCGGGCTCAGATAGCCTTCTCCGGAGGCGATCGCCCGGACGGCGGCGACCAGGTCGGCGGGGCCCGAATCCTTGAGCAGATAACCGCGCGCCCCGGCCCGCAGGATCTCGCGGACATAGACGGAATCCTTGTGCATGCTGAGGGCAATCACCCGCGCATGTGGATTGGCGGCAGTGAGACGCCGCGTGGCTTCGATGCCGTTGAGCTCCGGCATGGCGACATCCATGACGACGACGTCCGGGCGCAGGTCGGCCGCCAGATCGACGGCTTCCCGGCCGTTGCCGGCTTCGCCGACGATTTCCATGTCGGGCTGGGCGCTGAGGATCATCTTGAAGCCGTGGCGCACCACGGCGTGATCGTCAGCCAACAGGATGCGAATGCGTTTCATCGCGTCAGAGGGACCTGCACATCAATTAGAACACCCTGGTCCGGACGGGAGCGAACCGTGGCGTCGCCACCGGCGCTGCGGGCGCGGGCGCGCATTCCGATCAGCCCCAGCGGGCCGGGTCTGCGATCGGGCGCGGAGGCCGCTGGGGAAGGGGCTTGCGGCAGCCCGCGGCCGTCATCCTGAATGGTGAGGCGGATGTGGTGGTCGGAAGGGGCCAGGCGGACTTCCACATGATGGGCGCCGGAATGGCGGGCGACGTTGGTGAGAGCTTCCTGCGCGATCCGGAAGAGGTGGGTTTCGGTTTCGTCGGGAAGGCGGCCGGTGAAGGTGGAGACGCAATCGACTGCGATGCCGGTGCGCGCGGCGAACCCTTCACAGAGCCAGCGCAGCCCGGCGTCCAGGCCGAAATCGTCGAGGATGGTGGGGCGGAGGAGCTGGGACATCTGCCGGACGTTGCCGATGGACTCGTCCACCACGCGAAGGCAGTCGTCGAGGCGGGCGGCGTCAGCGCCCGTGCCGGCGCGCAACGCGGCGAGATTGGTCTTGACCGCGGTGAGGGACTGGCCCAGCTCGTCATGCAGCTCGTGCGAGAAGCGGCGCGCGGTGGCCTCCTGATCCTGCAGCATGTGCCAGGAGACGCGGCTCAGTTCGGCGGCCTGCCACTCCATGCCACGGATCAACTGCGAGGCCATGCGGACGGTCAGGGCGGCGAAGATGAGAGCCAGCAGCACGCTGCCGGAAGCGAACAGGGCGGAAATCTCCAGCAGGCGGGAAGAGCGGCGATCGATCTGCGCCTGGGCGGCGGAGACGTTGCGGTAGTCGGATTCGATGAGGCGGGCGACCACGGCCGTGAAAGCTTCGTGGTCGCGGAAAAGGTCCAGGGAAGCGAAGGATGTGGGGTTCTCGGCGGAAAGGATGCGGCGGGCCTCGCCGGAGAAAGCGGCGGAGGTCTGCCGGAGGCTGCTCCACAGGGCGCTTTGAGGCGTGTGGGCGCCTTCCGAGGAGATGCGCTCGATGTCGCGATCGGCGTCGGCAAGCTGGCTCATAATGCCCGGGTAGTCCACCGAATCGGGGTCGCGGGCGAGGATTGAGAAGACTTCGCCGAGCGATTTCTCGCGCGAGCGGAGCTCGTCCACCAGGCGCCGGGTGGTGTCCTGTTCGTGGACCAGGCTGGAGGCGTTTTCCTGAATGGATTGAATGTTCCGCAGGCCCACGATGGCGGCGGCCAGAAGCATCAGGATCACCAGGCTGAACCCGCCAATCAGGAGCCGGTAAATGTTCTGGTGGGTGATCTGGCGCGGAAGCATTGCGATTACAGTATCGCGCGCCAGGCCGGCCGGGGCCATCCCGAAAGCGGGCTAAACGGCAACCCTAATAAACATTAACCACCATAGACCCGAATTAGTGCGCTGCCATAGCCTGCGCAGGCTATCGTGTTGGCGGGCGTTCGGGCGCAGTATGGAACTGTAGGCGGGCAGAGCCCGCAGGGAGAGAGAAAATGAAAACGACATTACTCGCGATCGCACTAGCGGTTGCTTCCGTTCCTCTGACGTTCGCCCAGGCGAAAGCGGCTCCGGCCGCGGCGGGCTCGCCTAGCGCCGCTACTCGGAGCACCACCCAGAAGAGCACCGCGAAGCACAGCAAGAAAAGCACCAAGAAGAGCACGGCCAAGAAGAGCGTGGCCAGCACGGCGCCGGTGAAGAAGTAGCCGGCAACCTCATTGAAGCAGTGAGAAGTGAAACCCCGCCGGTCCACAGCCTGGGCCGGCGGGGTTTTTGATGCCCTAATTGGGGCAACCAATCCTGCAATGCGTCGAAATCATCAACCGAAATTCGACCTTCACGAAAGCGATCGACGAGATGTTTCATGAAGTAGGGCGGCGGCTTCCTAATCTTCGGCATTCTGATACTGTCTGTGGAACACGATCCTTTGAAGCTCTTCGGTCAGGCGGCGGAGTTCGGCTTCGTCTTTGGCGCCCTTGATGCGCCTCAAGCAAAGGTGAAGGGCATTTCTTGAAGTGTCGGGCACAGGGGTAGCTGGAGAGCTGTCCCTTTTAGCTTTCGACCATCGCGCCTGGACAGCTTTTCGGGCGCTTTCGCTGCGTTGCTCAGGCGTGAGTTTGGCGGCTCTGGCTGGACCACCTTTTTTGCCGCCTTTCCGCCCCAGAGCAACAGCGGCGGGATTCTTTTTCATAATATTTACGGCCATGTTCGCATTATACGTGAGCGGTCAAGAATTAGCGAATACGTGAGCGCTCTAGTATGGCGGCTTGTGAGAGAAAGGAGAAAAGCGACCCAGTTACGGGTCCAAACTTCTCGAACCCGCGCCGTCGGGCGGGGCGCTTTCCAGCGGGTCCTTGGCAGGCTGAAGCCTGCCCCACCTTGCGCTCATGCGGGCGGCCCAGCGGAGATAGCGCAACAGGTTGCGGCGCTCCTGCCAGCCGAATCGCCAGAAACTCCAAAAACCGATGGAGCGGGCATCCAGTCCGGAATAGGTTTCGATGCGCCAGCGGAGATAGGGACTCTTCCAGGGGCGCAGGCGGTAGCCGCGGGTGAGGCGCCACAAAACGCGCAGCATTTATTTGCCCTTGTCGGGGGAGGCGAAATAGCCGGTGCGGGTGCGCGGGGTGGGGCTGCCGGGCGCGCGAACCGTGACTTTGATGCGGCGGTAGGTGCCATCCATATTGGCGTTGGATGGCGAGTACGCGATGGTGTACTGGCTGCGGATATCGCGCGCCACCTGGTGCGCGATCTTATCCACTTCAGAGACATCCTTGGGATAGAATGTTTCACCGCCGGTGGCTTCGGCGAGTGCGTTCAACTGCCGTTTGGCCGCGGCGGCATCGCGCTTTTCCTCCTCGGTGAGCAAGCCTACCGAATAGATCAGGACGCCGCTCTGCCGGGCGTTGCGGACCAGCTCTTCCAGCGATCGGCTGATGGTGCTGGAATTTTCGACGCCGTCGGTCACCATCACCAGGACCTTCTTCTCTTTGTGGGCGTTGGCTTTGAGATGGTCCAGGGACATCTGGACGGCGTCGCGCATGGCGGTGCCGCCGCGGGAATCGATGCGCGTGAGCGCCTCTTTCATCTCTTCGATGTCGCTGGTGAAGGCTTTGCCATGGGGGTTGTCGAGATAGGCGGTGTCGTTGAAGTTGACGATGAAGACTTCGTCTTGGGGATTGGAATCTTTCACCAGGGCCAGCGCGGCGGCTTCCACCGAGGCACGTCGGGGACGCATGCTGCCGCTGTTATCGATGATCAGGCCGAGCGACACCGGCAGGTCTTCGCGCTTGAAGACCCGGATCTGCTGGCGTACGCCGTCTTCAAAAACCGAAAATGCGCTTTGCGCGAGGTCGGTGACGAAGTGGCCGGATTTATCCGTTACGGTGGTATTGCAGACCACCACCCGGGTATCGGCATGAAACACCGTCCCGACATTCTCTTGGGATCCGGCGGTGAGCGACAGAACACCGGCCAGCGGGAGGAGGCGCCACAGGATCCTGGACATCGACTTCTATTATGGACGCAAATGGGACGCGCCTCCCGATCTCGGGGGCTGGGCCTGGTCCGGCGTGGCGTAATAACCGGTGCGCGTGCGCGGCGTGAGGCGGCCGGGCGCGTTGAGGGCCACGCGGATTTTGCGGAAACTGCCATCCATGGCGGTGTTGGAGGGGGTGTACTCGATGGTGTACTGGTTGCGGATGTCGTGCGCCACCTGGTGGGCGATGCGATCGACCTCGGAGACGTCTTTGGGATAGTAGGTTTCGCCACCGCTCGCTTCGGACAGCGCGTTGAGCTCGCGGCGGGCGCGTAAAGCATCGCGCTTGACCTCTTCGTTGAGCAGGCCGACGCAATAAATTACCACGCCGCTCTGGCGGGCGGAGCGCACCACGTTCTCCAGACTGTTGGCCACCTCGTCGCTGGAGTTATCTACGCCGTCCGTGATGATGACCAGAACCTTCTTGTCCTTGTGGGCCTTCTTCATCCACTCGATGGATTCCTGGATGGCGTCGCGCATGGCGGTTCCACCGCGGGCATCGATGCGTGTGAGGGCTTCCTTCATCTCTTCGATATCGTTGGTGAAGGGCTTGCCGTGGGGATTGTCGATGTAGGCGGTGTCGTTGAAGTTGACGATAAAGACTTCGTCTTCGGGGTTGGATTCCTTCACCAGGGCCAGCGCGGCGGATTCCACGGAGGAACGCTTGGGCCGCATGCTGCCGCTGTTATCGATCACCAGGCCCATGGATACGGGGACGTCTTCGCGCTTGAAAACCTTGATTTCCTGCTTCACGTCGTTTTCAAAAACGGTGAAGGCGCTCTGCGGCAGGTCGGTGACCAGGTGGCCGGTCTTATTATCGACCACCGTGGTGTGGCAAACCACCAGGCGCGTATCGGCCCGGAAAACCGTGGGTCCTTCTTGCGCAGCGGCCAGCGCGCCGATCACCGCGACGGTGAGAATCGAGATCCCGAACCGGAACCGAAACATGGCCGCCCGCCTCACCGGAACGTGTTCAACTTTCCAGGCTTGATACCCTGGTCGGGCGTCGCATAGTAGCCGTTGCGCGTGCGGGCCGTAAGGCGCCCGGGCGCATTGACGGTAACCTTGATCTGGCGGAAAGTGCCGTCCATGGCCGCGTTGGAGGGGGTGTACTGGATGGTGTACTGGCTGCGGATGTCGTGGGCCACCAGGTGGGCAATGCGATCGACTTCGGACACTTCTTTGGGGAAATAGGTTTCGCCGCCGGTGGCCTCGGCCAGAGCGGTCAACTCGCGGCGCGCCTTCGAAGCGTCGCCGCGGTCCTCGTCGCTGAGCAGGCCGACGGCATAGATCAGGACCCCGCTCTGCTGCGCGACTTTCACCAGGGCCTCGTGTGGGATGAGCGATTCGTTATCGACGCCGTCCGTCACCACCACCAGGACTTTCTTGTCGCGGTGGGCCTTCTCGTTCAGATGATCGATGGACATGCGGATGGCGTCGCGCATGGCCGTGCCGCCGCGGGAATCGATGCGCGTGAGGGCTTCTTCCATCTCCCGGATGTCGTTGGTGAAGTTCTTGCCGTTGGGGAGGTCGAGGAAAGGTTCGTCGTTGAAGTTGACGACGAAGACTTCATCCTCCGGGTTGGAATCTTTCACCAGGGCGAGAGAAGCGGCCTCCACGCCCGCGCGCTTGATCCGCATGCTGCCGCTGTTATCGATAATCAGGCCGAGCGAAACCGGAACGTCTTCGCGGCGGAAGTCGGTGATGCGCTGCGCGGCGCCGTTTTCGGCGATCGCAAAGGCCTCGCGCGTGAGGTCCGTCACCAGATGGCCGCTCTTGTCGAAGACCGTGGTATTGCAGATCACCACGCGGGTGTCGGAGCGGAAGACCGGGGCTTGGTTCGGCGATGCCTTGTCCTGCGATGGCGGCGGATTCGCCTGTTGCCCACCGAGCGCCCAGCCCGCCAGCAGAATTGCGCCGGCCAGACCCGCGGCCAAACCGCTATTTATCCGGCGCATGGTAGCCCATCCTCCAGAAAGCCCGCAGCAGCGGCATCCTGGGCGGCTGCACCAGCTTGACTTCCACATGGCGGTATTTTCCGTCGTGCTCCTGGTTGGTGGAGGAATAGCCAAGCACGTACTGATTCCGCAGTTCCACTCCGATCTTGGCGGCGATATCCGGCAACTCATTGGTGTTTTCGACCTGGTACTGGCGGCCTCCGGTCTGGTCGGCCATCTCGCTCAGCAGGGCGGGCCCGTTGCTCTCCTCCGGGGTCCGGCTGCGCGAGCCGATGGGTTCGTAGATCCCGATGGCATAGATTTGGACGTCGGCTTCTTTCACCAGGTTACGAAGTTCCCCTTCGGTGTAGCGGCTGCTGTTGTCGCCGCCGTCGGAGATGATCAGAATCGCCTTGCGCCCGTTCCGGGCCTTTTTCATTTCATGCAGGCCCAGGTAGACGGCGTCCAGCAGGGCGGTCATGCCTTTGGACTGCGTGAAACTGAGGCGGCCCTGGATTTCCCCGGTGCTGCTGGTGAAGGGCTGCACCAGGTCGGCCGTATCGTTGAACTGGACCAGGTAGAACTCGTCTTCGGGGTTGGCGGTCTTCAGAAACTGGGCGACAGCCTCGCGGGACTTGGCGAGCTTCGCGCCCATGCTGCCGGAACAATCGAACAGAATGCCAATGGAAAGGGGGGCGTCTTCGCTGGAAAACTGCGAAATGACCTGCTGCTTCTTGTCCTCAAAGACCTTGAAATTCTCCTTTTCGAGGCCCGTGACAAAGCGGTTCAAGGGATCGGTAACGGTGACCGGAATGAGGACCAGGTTGACATCCGAACGGATGTTGCTTTTGGGCAGGACTTCCTCTTTGGCCGTGGGCTTGGGGCGCGGGGTGATGGCAACCTGACGGTCGCCTCCCCCCTGATTCCCACCCCAAAGGACTCCGGCCACACAGATGGCGCTGACCAGAAACCACTTACAGCGGGACGGCAGCATCATGTCGTGCCATGCTTTCTTGCTCCAAGTTTAGCATAGCGGTTTTGTGGTATGATCCTCTGTGCCGCGTAAAATTCTGGGAGTAATTCCCGCACGAATTTCTTCCTCCCGTTTTCCCGGCAAAGTTCTCGCCCCGCTAGCCTCCAAACCCATGCTCCAGCACGTCTGGGAGCGCGCCTGCCAGTCCCGTTATCTTACCAGCACCATCATCGCGACCGACGACGCGCGGATTTATGAAACCGCCCGGAGTTTCGGCGCGGCCGTGAGGATGACGCGGAGCGACCACGCCTCCGGGACGGACCGCGTGGCGGAGGTGGCGTCGTCGGAGAATGCCGAAATTGTCGTAAACATCCAGGGCGACGAGCCGCTGATCGATCCGGCGGCCATTGACGCTGCCATCCTGCCGCTGGCGCACGATCCGGAGATCGTGATGGGCACTTTGATGAAACGGATCGAAAACCCGCGCGAGATCGACGATCCGAACGTGGTGAAGGTGGTAACGGACCGGAACGGGGATGCCATTTACTTTTCGCGCTCGGCCATCCCATTCGTCAGAGATTCCGCCGCGGCCCTGCCGTTGCCGCCCCGCTTCAAACATATCGGACTGTATGTGTACCGCCGGAACTTTTTGTTGAGGTATGCGGAGTTGCCGGTGGGGCCATTGGAGCTGGCCGAGCGGCTGGAACAACTGCGGGCCATCGAGAACGGGTTCCACATACGGGTGGTGGAGACGGAGTACGATTCCATGGGCGTGGACACGCCGGCGGACCTGGAGCGGGCCGCGGCGCTGTTCGCCGCTTCCATGACGCTGGGGGTGAAATCGTAATGGCGAAATTCATATTTGTGACGGGCGGTGTGGTTTCTTCACTGGGGAAAGGCATCGCCGCGGCTTCCATTGGATGCCTGCTCGAAAGCCGCGGCCTCAAAGTGAACTGCCAGAAGTTCGACCCTTACCTCAACGTCGACCCCGGCACACTGAGTCCGTTCCAGCACGGCGAAGTCTTCGTCACCGACGATGGCGCCGAGACCGATCTCGACCTCGGCCACTACGAGCGCTTCACGCATGCCCGGCTGACGCAGGCCAACAACCTGACCAGCGGGCGGATTTACGAACAGATCATCGCGCGCGAGCGGCGGGGCGACTACCTGGGCAAGACCGTGCAGGTGATTCCACACGTCACCAACGAAATCAAAGCCGCCCTCAAGAAGGTGGCGCAGGACGTGGACGTGGTGATCGCCGAGATCGGCGGCACCGTGGGCGACATCGAATCGCTGCCGTTTCTGGAAGCCATCCGCCAGATGCGCCACGAGCAGGGCCGCGGGAATTGCCTTTTCGTGCACGTCACGCTGGTGCCGTGGATCGCCGCGGCGCAGGAGCTCAAGACCAAGCCCACCCAGCACAGCGTCAAGGAACTGCGCGCCATCGGTATTCAACCGGACATTCTGATCTGCCGCTCGGAGCGCTTTATCCCGCAGGAGATGAAGGAAAAAATCGCGCTCTTTTGCGACGTGGACGTGGAAGCCGTCATCACCGCGCGGGACGTGAAATCGGTCTACCAGGTGCCGGTGATGTTCGCCGCCGAGAGGGTGGATGAAATTGTGCTGCGGCTGCTGCGGCTCGACGCGCCGCCGCGCGATCTGAGCCGGTGGAACGCCATGCTGGAGCGTCTTGCCCACCCCAAGGACGAGGTCTCGATCGCCCTGGTGGGGAAGTACGTCGAGTACGAGGATTCCTACAAGAGCCTCAAGGAAGCGCTCCTGCACGGCGGCCTGGCCCATGAGTTGAAGGTCAATATCGACTGGATCGAGGCCGAAGGCGTGGTGGGCGGCCAGTGGGACCGCCAGTTGGAAAGCTTCGACGGCATCCTGGTGCCGGGCGGCTTCGGCAAGCGCGGCATCGACGGAATGCTGAACGCCATCCGCTTCGCGCGCGAGCGGAAAGTGCCTTACTTCGGGATCTGCCTGGGCATGCAGACCCTGGTGATCGAATATGCGCGCAATGTCTGTGGACTCGAGGACGCGGATTCCACCGAGTTCAATTCCGGCACGCCGCACCGCGTGATTTTCAAGCTGCGCGAATTGAAGGGCGTCGACGAACTCGGCGGCACCATGCGGCTGGGAAGCTGGCCGTGCCGCCTCGCCGAAGCGAGCTTCGCCTACCGGGCCTATGGCGCGCGCGAAATCCAGGAGCGCCACCGCCATCGCTACGAGTTCAACCGCGAATACGAAGAACGCTTGAAAGCCGCCGGGCTGCGGATTACCGGAGAGACGCCGGACGGCACGTACGTGGAGATCTGCGAAATTGCGGACCATCCGTGGTTTTTGGGATGCCAGTTCCATCCCGAGTTCAAGTCCAAGCCCATGGAGCCGCATCCGCTGTTCAAAGCCTTCATTGGCGCGGCGTATGAGAACCGGCGGCGGAGGCTGGCGCCGCTGGCGGAGCCTCACTCGGAGCCTCATTCGGAGGTTACTTACTCGCGTGGCGATTGAGTTCGAGCGATTCGGACACGGCCGGCCGCTGCTGCTGCTTGCCGGGCCGTGCGTCATCGAGAGCGAAGAGCACGTCCACCGCATGGCGCGGGCCATTCGCCAGGCGGTCGGGGAGTTCGTCTTCAAGGCCTCTTTCGACAAAGCCAACCGCACCAGCGGCGACGCCTATCGCGGTCCGGGGCTGCGCGAGGGACTGCGCATCCTCGCTGGTTTGAAAGCCGAAGGTTTTTCGATCCTCACCGACATCCACGAGCCGGTGCAGGCTGAGCCGGCCGCCGAGGTGGCCGATATCCTTCAGATCCCGGCCTTTCTTTGCCGCCAGACCGACCTGCTGGTGGCGGCGGGGCGCACCGGGCGGATCGTCAACATCAAGAAGGGACAGTTTGTGGCGCCGCACGATATCCACCGCGCGGCGGACAAGGTGGCCGCCACCGGCAACCGCCAGGTAGTGCTGACGGAGCGCGGCTCGTCGTTCGGATACAACAATCTGGTGGTGGATATGCGCGGCCTCCAGGTGATGCGCGACAGCGGTTGGCCGGTAGTTTTCGACGCGACCCATTCGGTGCAGGTGCCCGGCGGCGCGGGCTACGCCTCGGGCGGGCAGCCGCAGTTTATCGAACCGCTGGCGCGGGCTGCGGTGGCCGCGGGCGTGGACGGCGTTTTCGTGGAAGTTCACGACCAACCCGAGCGGGCTCTTTCCGACGGACCCAACGCTTTGCGTCTGAGCCTGCTGGCCGGTTTCTGGGGCCGCCTGCGGGCGATCGACGAACTGGTGAAATCTCAAGGATTCCGGGTTTCGGGGTAAACGCACTTGCCGGTTATTGGCCTTCGAGGCGGTCTAAGCGGTGTTCGTGGGCTTCGGCGATGTGGGCCAGTGAGTTGATGAATTGGCCCAGGTCGGCGAAGCGGGCAGCGGTCTCCTTGGAGCGCGCGGCGGCCTGTTCTTCCAGGTCGCGATGCAAGGTGGTGAGCAGTTCTACGGATTGCGCGATGGCGTCGACGCGCTCGGTCAGGCGGTCAAGTCTTTCGTCCGTGGTCATGGCGTTGGTGTTCCCTTCCAGGGTACGGAAAAACCGCCTCTAAGGCAACGTCCGAAGAGCCCCGGGCGGGGCGGATATAACCCCCCTCCACGCCGCCGCGCCTTCGCGCGTCATACTATAAGAAGGGACTCCTATGTTTGATTTTAGAAGGCGCCGAGGCTTTTCCCTCATTGAATTGCTGATCGTCATCGCGATCATCCTGATTATCATCACGTTTGCGCTTCCCAAGTTGACCAATGCGCGCAAGTACGCGCAGGAGACCGCGGCCATCGCCGCGATTCGAACCATCCACACGGTACAGGTGCAGTACTACTCGCAATTCGGGCGCTACGCGACTTCGCTGACCGAATTGGGACCGCCGACCAGCGGGAATGCCAACATCGGGTCGGCCGATCTGATTGATGCCACCCTGGCGGGCGGCCTCAAGCAAGGCTACAAGTTCGTCGTGGCTGGATTGCAGGGCGGCTACACCATCTCCGCCATGCCGGAACCATACGGAACCAGCGGCAACCGGACGTTTTTTTCGGACCAGAGCATGTCTGTGCATGAGCATTACGGTCCGGAAGCGGCCACGCTGCAAGACCCCGTAATGAAGTAGCGGCGGGTTGACAGACGAAAGCGTCTGTCCCGCTTTGGCGCGCAAGGGTTGCGTTTTTGTGGGGCAGGCGCTTTCGCCTGCCAACCGATTTTTCCACGGCTTCTTGGGGAGTGGTTTCCCGCAAGACCACACCATCACGCGGCCGGACACCTGGTCCCGCCAGCCCCGTAGAATTTGCAAACTTTATACATTCGTAGCATAAACTCCCGAGGGCTCCCGGTATAGGATGGATGAAATGCCGCTCGAGCCCCCAGCCCCGCCCAACGAAAGTCTCACGCGTCGCGGCTTTTACATTGGCGCCATCTATGGCATGGGCGCCGCCATTATGGCGGCGCTGGGAGTGCCGGCCCTGGCTTATCTGCTCCTGCCGCCCAAGCTGCGCAAGAGCGACGAGTGGGTGGAGGCCGGAGACATCACGCGGTTGACCCCGGATGTGCCGGTGGAAATCACGTTTCGCCGGAACCGCGTGGACGGCTGGAAGGTCACCAGCGAGAAAAGCACGGCCTGGGTGGTGAAGCATGCGGATGGCAGCCTGGTGGCATTCGGGCCGCAGTGCACGCACTTGGGCTGCGCCTACCACTGGGACGAAAGTAAGAGCGAGTTTCTCTGCCCATGCCACACGTCGCTGTTTTCGATTGACGGGCAGGTGACGTCGGGGCCGGCGCCGCGTCCGCTGGACCGGTACCAAACCAAGCTCGACGGGAAAAAGTTGCTCTTGGGGCCGTTGCAGGCGCCGGAGAAGAAATCATGAAGCGGCGCTGGGCTGCGCTCACCGAGTGGCTGGACCATCGCACCGGCGTACAGACGGCGGTGCGCCAGCTCCTTTATGAAGAAATTCCCGCGTCGAGCGGCTGGCGCCAGGTATTCGGCAGCGTCGCGGTCTTCCTGTTCCTGACGCAGGCGTTCACCGGCGCCCTGTTGGCCTTCAACTACGCGCCCACTCCCGGCGAAGCCTACAACAGCCTGCGCTACATCCTGACGGAGGTTACCGGCGGGCGGCTCATCCGCGGGCTGCATCATTGGGGCGCCAGCATGATGATCGTGGTGGTGGTGCTGCACATGACGCAGGTGTTCCTCTACGGCGCGTATAAGAAGCCGCGGGAAGCCACCTGGATGGCGGGCGTGGTGCTGCTGCTGTTCACCCTGGCGTATGGGCTCACGGGATACCTGCTGCCATGGGACAATCGCGCCTACTGGGGCACGGTTGTAGCCACGCAGATTGCCGGGCAGGTGCCTGTGCTGGGGCCGTACCTGACGCGCCTGCTGGGCGGAGGCGGCGCTGTCGGAGTAGTGACCTTCGCGCGCTTCTATGGACTGCACGTGCTGCTGCTGCCGCCGGCCACTCTCTTCCTGATCGTAGTGCACGTCTACCTGGTCCGCAAGCACGGAGTGGCGCCGGCGCCGGGCGACGAAACCCTGCCCAGGCAGCAGTTTTTCCTGCGCCAACTTTTCAAAGACACGGTGGCGATTTTTCTGGCCTTCGCCGTTCTGTTCCTGATGGCGATTGTCGTGCGAGTGCCGCTCGAGCAACTGGCCGACCCCACCGACACCACCTACATCCCGCGTCCGGAATGGTATTTCCTGTTCCTCTTCCAGACCTTGAAACTGTTCACCGGCCCGCTGGAGATTGTGGGCAGCCTGGTCCTGCCGGGCGCGGCCGTGCTGGCGCTGATTCTGGTGCCCTTCCTGGATCGCGGCCGGGTAGTCGAAGTAACGCGGCGCACCTTCGCCATCGGGGTAGTGGTGCTGGCGGCCATCGGGTGGGGCGGGTTGACCGCGGCGGCCGTGGCGGGCACTCCCAAACCCCAGCCGCTGGCCGAGATCGATTATTCGGCGCCCACCGACTGGATGCAGCTTTCACCCGAAGAGATGGCCGGTGTGGCCTACTTCCGGCAGGAGAAATGCGTGAGCTGCCACGCCGTGGGCGAAGGCGGCGCTAAAGTGGGGCCCGATCTGACGCAGACTTCCATCCACAAGGATGCGGCCTGGATGATCCGGCATTTCAAGCGGCCCTCGGCGATGATGCCCGGCAGTTCCATGCCGCCGATTCAGTTGAACGATGCGCAGTTGAATTCGCTGGCCGCGTTTCTGCTGGAACTGAATCCGGGCAATGCCACCGCCCTGGGCAATGCGCCGGACTTCGCCACGGCTGGTGCGCTGCTCTACCAGGCGAACCATTGCGGCGCCTGCCATATGGTCAACGGCATGGGGATGAAAATGGGGCCTCCGCTGAACGGGCTCTCCAAGCGGCACGGCCTGAGTTGGGTGGAGGCGCACTTTGCCAAGCCCCAGGAGCTTTCGCCGGGCTCGCTGATGCCTCCTTACACGCTTTCCCCCAAGGACATGGAAAACCTGACCACCTATTTGTTCTCGCTGCCGGATTAGGGCTGGCGCTTGTTCCCGGCGTAGACTGATAGGGGGATCGTGTGACGGAACAGGATCCACAACCTCAGACCGATTACAGCGAAGATGGCGTCGACCTGACGCTGATCCGCTGGATGCTCTCGCTCACGCCGGCGGAGCGCCTGCAGTTCTTGCAGCGCCAGGTGAATGCCATCCTTGCCATCCGAAGATTAAATGCCGGGCATTGATTTTCTGGCGGCGTTGCGCGCCCTCGCCGAAGGCGGCGTGGAGTTTGCCGTTGTCGGGGGGCTGGCGGCTGTTCTGAATGGCGCTCCGTCGCGCTCAAGGAAGAACTCGCCGGCGAAAAAGATCTCGCTGTTTTGCCGATTCTGCGGCGCGCGCTGGAGCAGAAGCAGCGGGGCTCCGGCTAACGCGGTCATTGCTGATGGTTCTCCAGTGAATACACCGCCCGCCCCGGCGCCGGGTGCGCGATCTTGAAATCGATGTTCCCGCGCCGGTCCGGCGTGAGCCCGTCGGCCGGCAGCGGCGTGTTCTGCTCAAATGTGATCGTCGAGCCGTCGAGATGCACCGTGCGCTTCCAGCCCGCGCCGGCGAACTCCAGCGCGTCGCCGGCGGCATGGACTTCCACCGGCCCGCGCGTCGCAAAGGCCCCTTGCTCCGGCAGGTAGTTGAGGTTGGTGTCTTTCCAGTTGAATTCCATCCAGCGCCCGCCGTCCTGGGCGGAGAAAACGGCGCGCACTTTTTGCGTTTCGAGCACCCACTCCGGGGAGCCGTCGCCATCCAGATCGGCGGACCAGGCCACCGTGTGGCCGCGCGGAATCAGCACCACGCGCATGGGCAGATCCAGCGTGGCCGCGCCGGTGACCTTGAGGTTCCACGCGCGCAGGCCCGCTATGCCTTCTTTGGCGAAAATGCGCAGCGGAACGCGGCGCTCTTCGGTCGCCCCGACAATCACTTCGGTCTTGGGCGGGAAGAGCTCCAGGCCTTCGCCCGAGGCTTCCAGAAAATAAGTCTGGATGGACGGCCAGTTGTTGCGGAGGGAAAGCTCCAGATCGGTGCCGGCCTTGGGCTCGATGGGCGCGGTGGGCGGATCGGGGGGCAGCTCCGTCTCGCTGCCCCAGTGGATCTGCATGGCCTCCATGAGCCGGATGGAGACCGGGCGGAAGAGCTGCAGACGGGCGCGGCCCAGCGGCATGCCGTCGGCCTCCAGGGCGAGCGCGGCGTAATCGCCGTGCAAGGCGTCCGCCGGTACGGAGACTGCGTAGTCGATTTCGTCGGGCGATTTCACCTTAGGCGCCGCGGTGTAGCCTTCCGGCAGGCGGAGGCGCGAGCGCGCGGCTACTTCGCCCGAGGAATACGAAGTGGATACCACGTTCTTCTGGCCGATAATCAGGCGGCGCGCTTCGTTGAAGAATGCGGAGGTCTCCGGCTCTTCGATGCCGATGCCGATGCGAACGCGGTTGCCCGGCGCGGGGTTGGCGGGGATCGAGAGCCGCGCCCGCAGAGCCTTGTCGTCCCATTCAAACTCCATGGGCCGGCCTGCGGCGAGGTACGGCCCAACCGGCTTCCGCGCCAGTTGCATCACCACTTCGGCGGGCTCTGGAGCCGCGAATTCCATGGCCAGAATGCCGTTTTCAAATTCCACCGAGAGCAGCTCGGCCGTGGCGTAGACGATGTGCTCGGCGCCGGAGAAGTTGGAGCACTCGTGGCACAACCCGCTCGGGCCGATCGAGACGTCGAGCGGCAACCAGAGCGATTCGCCGGCCGGGACGGTCACGCCCGGTATCACCAGGATGCGCTTGGATTCCGGCTCGAAGACGTGGATCTCATCCTGGAACGGCTGCCTGCCGCGGTTCGAGATGCTGACGGCGGAAGCTGCCGGTGAGACCAGTTCGGCCATGCTGACTTCTTCCTGCAGTTTGCCGGCCGCGGGTTTGGGCAGAGCCACCGGGTGCAAGGCTGCGTGAAGGGCTGCCCAGTTGCGGAGCAGGGCAGCCTGGCGGCGTAGCGCCACGGCGGCGGGCCGCTCGTCGCCGCTCAAGCCCACGGCGCCTTTGTGGACCACCTCAGCCGGATTGGCGGTCCAGCCGGCCGGCGGCAGCGTGTCTTCGACATCCGTCCACAGCAGCGTGCCCTGTGAGCCCGTGGCGAACGCCTGGCGGCTGCGCGCGAGGGCCGCCGGATCGGAGGCCGAAACCACCGTCACCGGCGCGGGCGGAGCGGCGGCGTCGATCGCAAGCGCGCGGCCTTCCACCCAGGCGATGGGGCCGCCGTGGCTGGCCGTTTGCGTGGCCAGCAGCGATTCCAGTTCGCGCAGCCAGGCCCGTTGGGCGTGGGCGTCGGCGGCCGGCGGAGCGCCATTCGAGCGCCAGCCGGCGATGGGCGGCAGCGGGCGCACCCAGGCTTGGAGATCCAGCCTGCGCAGGATGTGGATGAGCCCAACCAGGTCGCGGCGGGGACTGGTGCGGCCCGTGAAATCGAAATCGCCGGGCTGGAGTTGGTGCCAGTTCCAGGGAATCGGGAACTCCACCGTCTGCACACCGATGTTTTTGAGCCAGACCAGTTCGCGCTCCCACAGCGCGCGCGGGTACGAATAGTAGGGGAATTCCACCGCCTGGATGTATTCGTGCGGCGTGGGGGCCGGCGGCGACGCCAGCGCGGCCGCCCCGGCCAGCAACAGCACGGCGAGGCGTCTCAAAATAGCTTGCCCTTCCGGATGCGGTAGTCGTTGTTGTTGGGCATTCGGACCACCTTGCACATCTCGAAAAGACGCGAGCGCGCTCGTTCACCAATGTGTTCAGCCAGCGATCGCCCGTATACAGTGCCACTTTCGGTTTTCTTCGCGGAGGAGATGCCGATCTCCGGTTCCGGCAGATTGCTTGTAGCGATGAGAGGCTTGCGGTTGTTGCAGCGGTACGTAATGATCGAGGTAATCGTATCTTGCACCCAATCGGTGACGCGATGCGCTCCCAAATCGTCGAGAAGGAGCACGTCTGCGTCCTGCGCATCTCGGTACGCTTCTTTGTCGGCTGAGTTAGAACTGGCGTCGTAGCCAGAGCGGATGCGATCTAGAAGGTTCTGATAATCGCAGAACAGGCACTGTCTGCTCCACATCGCCATGATTCGGCGAAGCGCTGCGACGGCCAAATGCGTCTTGCCGGTGCCCGGGCCTCCAATTAGGAGCAGTCCAAGCGGCGGTTCTGTTTGGAGCGGGTCCAGCCTCAAAGCATACTTGGCAACGGTATCCATCGTTTCCTTGAGGGACTTGTCGCCCATAGAGTCAAAGTTATCGAACGAAGCGTTCTGGTAGAGCGCGGGAATCTGCGACCGGTCCTGGAGGCGTGCGGTCCGCCCCTGTGCGCGGCAATCGCAGGGCTCCGCTCCGGAAATGCCGCCGCGCTCGATAATGATGAAGCCGCTGCCCTCGCATTTGGGGCAAACCGCGTCGCTAGCCATTGCTTCCATTATCGGACAGACGGCGCGTGTGCAACGGGGGTTGCGATATGTTCCTCTCGAAATCATTCGATAGCAGGTCCAGGCTCTGGGTTCACCGCGGAGACGCAGAGACGCGGAGAAACGAAGAGAGAAACAATCAGCTAGATTCCGTCAGGGCGTTTGCGGAGCGGGCAGAGTAGGATTTGAATACTCTCCAATTTCTCAATCTTCTCCGCGTCTCGGCGTCTCTGCGGTGAAGGCCGCGCCTCATCATGATACTCTGTCTTTCGGAGCCTTATGTCCCTCACGCGCGAAAAAGCCCAACTGATGAGCGCTTCGGAGATCGACCGGACCCTGGTGCGCCTGGCGCACGAAGTGCTCGAAAAGACCAAGGACCTCGATCTGCTGGCGTTCATCGGAATTCGCCGGCGCGGCGTGCCGCTGGCGCAACGGCTGGCGGCCAAGATCGAGACTCTGGAGAACCGCAAGGTCCCGGTGGGGATTCTGGACATCAACCTCTATCGTGACGACCTGAGCACCGTCGACATCAAGCCGGTGGTCAGTTCCACCGAGATTGCCTTCAACGTGGAAGGCAAGGACATCATCCTGACGGATGACGTGCTCTACACGGGTCGCACCGTCCGCGCGGCCCTCGATGCCCTGTTCGACCACGGCCGGCCGGCGCGCGTGCAACTGCTGGTGCTGATCGACCGCGGCCATCGCGAGTTGCCCATCGAAGCCAGGTTCGTAGGGCGCAACGTGCAGACCACCGACCTGGAGATCATCGAAGTGAAGTTCCAGGAGATCGACGGGATGGAGAAAGTTCTGTTGGTGGAAAGAGCCGAATAACCAAATATGTCTGCCGGATTGCTGGGGATCGAGGAGTTGGACCGCGCCGAAATCGAAGCTATTTTGGCGCGCGCCAAGGATTTCCAGCCCATACAAAGCCAAACCGTGAAGAAGCTGGACACGCTTCGCGGCAAGATGATCGTGAACCTGTTTTACGAAGCATCCACGCGCACGCGAACCAGTTTTGAGATCGCCGCCAAACGGCTGGGCGCCGACGCGGTGTCGATTACGGCTTCGGGCTCCAGCGTTTCCAAAGGCGAATCCCTGGTGGATACGCTGAACACGCTGGCCGCCATGCGGCCGGACGCCATTGTGATGCGTCATGCCGCATCCGGCGCGCCGCATTTTCTGGCTAGGCACCTGCCTACCCCCATCATCAATGCCGGCGACGGGACGCATGAGCATCCCACCCAGGCGCTGCTCGACGCGCGCACCATTCTGGACCGGCGCGCCAGCCTGGAAGGGCTGCGGGTGGCGATTATCGGCGACATTGCGCACAGCCGCGTGGCGCGCTCCAACGTGCACCTGCTGTCGAAGTTCGGGGTCGAGATCGTGCTGTGCGGCCCGGCATCCTTGCTGCCGGTGGAGTTGGCGCAACTGGCGCCGGGAGTTCGCCTCACCACCGATATCCGCGAGGCCATCAGCCATGCCGACGTGATCATGATGCTGCGCGTGCAACTCGAGCGGCAGCACGAGGCCGCGTTTCCGGCCAGCGAATACTTCCGGTTTTATGGGCTGCGGCTGGAGCACCTGGATCTCGCCAAGCCGGATGCCATCGTGATGCACCCGGGCCCCATCAACCGCGGGCGCGAGTTGTCGTCGGAGGTGGCCGATTTCCAGCGCTCCGTGATTCTCAACCAGGTGGAGAACGGGATCGCCGTGCGGATGGCGGTGCTCGAAAAGGTGATCGGATAAGCCATGTCGATCGTGATCAAGAACGGGCGCGTGATCGACCCGGCGTCCCAAACGGACCGGGTGGCGGACGTGCTCATCGTGGATGGGCGCGTCGCCGGCGTGGCGCCCAACCTGTCATCGCCCAAGGCCGAGGTCTTCGACGCCACCGGCATGATTGTCGCCCCCGGCTTCATCGATATGCACGTGCACCTGCGGGAGCCGGGATTCGAGCATGCCGAGACCATCGAGAGCGGATCGCGCGCCGCCGCCGCCGGCGGTTTCACCTCGGTGTGCTGCATGCCCAATACCAAGCCGGTGAACGACAGCGCGACGGTAACCAGCTACATTGTGGAGCGTGCGCGGCGCAAAGCGGTGGTCAACGTGTTTCCCATCGGCGCCATCACCAAGGGTAGCGCGGGCGAAGAACTGGCCGCCATCGGCGCCATGAAGGAAGCCGGTGCGGTGGCGATCTCCGACGACGGGTTGCCGGTCATGAACGCGCGCGTCATGCGCCGGGCCATGGAGTTTGCGCGGTCCTACGATCTGCCGATCATCCAGCATTGCGAGGATTTGAACCTCAGCGCGGGCGGCGACATGCACGAAGGCGCCAGCTCCGTGCGCTGGGGCCTGCGCGGCATTCCGGCGGCCGCCGAAGACGTGATGGCGGCGCGCGACCTGCTGCTGGCCGAGCTCACCGGGGCGCGTTACCACATCGCGCATGTTTCCACGCGCAACGCCGTCGCCATGCTGGACTACGCCCGCAAGCAGGGCCTCCCGGTATCGTGCGAAGCCACCCCGCATCACTTCGCGCTGACGGACCGGGATATGGCGCCCTACGACAGCAATTACAAAATGAAGCCGCCGCTGCGGTCGGTGCGCGATCGCGCCGCGGTTGTCGAGGCCATCGCCGCCGGCGCCGTGAGTGCGATTGCCACCGATCACGCCCCGCACCCCGGCAGTGAAAAGATGCAGGAGTTCGAACGCTGCCCGTTCGGCATCATCGGCCTGGAGACGGCCCTCGCGTTGTCGCTCCAGGAATTGGTGCACACCGCTAAGATCACCCTGAACCGCCTGGTCGAATTGTTTACCACCGGGCCGGAATCCGTGATGCGCCTGGGCCGCGGCACTCTGGCCACCGGCGCGATGGGAGACGTCACGGTCTTCAGCACGGAATTGAGTTGGACTTACGACGTCAACCAATCCCACTCGCGCAGCCGGAATTCCCCCTTTGACGGAAAGACCTTCCGCGGCGGCCCGGTGGCGACGGTAGTCGGCGGAGAGATGGTGTGGCGAAGAGGCTGAAACGGTGATTGAGCATATCGAGATCGAAGGGTTCAAAAGCCTGGAGAAGGTGTCGCTCGATCTTGGTGCGCTGAATATTTTTGTCGGAACGAATGCGAGCGGGAAGAGCAATTTTCTTGAAGCGTTGCGTGTGCTGCAAGGGATCGGGTACGGCTACTCGATTGAAGAGATCCTCAATGGAAGGCCGAAGTTCGCCAACAACGAGGCGTGGGAAGGCATTCGAGGTGGCAGCACTTACGCCGGTTTCCGCGGTTCCGCGCCGGGGGAAGGCATCATTCGGTTCCGGGTCAGGGCCTCGTGGCCATCCCTGGGGGCCCCAGTACGGTATGGGATTAGCATCTCCCCAAAGTATGGCTTCGTCAGTTCTGAGAGTCTCTCCATTGGCGACAAAGTGATTTATGATCTTTCCCGCGAGCGATCGCTTGACATGTCCTCGCCGATCCTGGGCCACTACCAGATCGCCCCTCAAGATGCGCATGCGGTTGTACCCTTTCGTAGGCAGCTAATGGATGTGCAGGCGTTGGAGCCATCCACCTCTGTCCAAAGAGAGTACTCGACAGCGTCGGTGGCGAATCGCATGGGGGACCACGGCGAGAACTTTGCCGCGCTCGTAAAGACGATCCTTAAGTCTGAACCTGCCGCTTCGGCATATGTTTCATGGCTGAAAGAACTGACGCCGTCCGAACTGGATGAGGTCAAGGTCTTGTCTGGCGCTGCGGGGGATTGGCTGTTTGCCCTCCAGAGGAATGGCAAAGATTATCCTGCTCCGGTATTGTCGGATGGGACCCTTCGGTTTGCTGCCATCGCTGCGACATTCTTCCAGCCGTCTCAGCCCTGTATGTTAATCCTCGAAGAAATCGAAAATGGCCTTCATCCGACACGATTGCGACTACTCGTGGAACTGCTGAAATCCCAAGCCGGCAAGGGCATTTCGCAGGTGATGGCCACATCGCACTCGCCTTTTGCCATCTCCTGGCTCAAGGAGGAAGACTACCGAACCGTTTTCCTTTGCACCAAAGACGACGCCACCGGAGCCACCTCCATCACTCCTTTTTCCTCCATCCCGCGACTAGTGGAACTCGCCCGCAAGCAGCCAATCGCCGATCTTTTTGCGGAAGGATGGCTGGAGAGCGCGGTTTGAGTTGCAGGGTGCTGGTCATACCGGAGGATCCGACGCTGAACGGGTACATCCTTAACCCGCTCGTTTCGCGGCTGGCGGCGGCGTGCGGAAAAGACAACGCTGAAGTGAGAATCCTAACCAACCCAAAGGTATCCGGCTTCGAACATGCCTGTGGCCGCATGCCGCAGATCGTCGAGCAATGGAAGCACTTTGATTTGCTTCTTTTCCTGCCCGACGCCGACGGCAAAGATCGGTCAGCAATCTTTGCCCGGTTGGAACGCGAGGCCGCTGACCAAGGCGCCTGCTTGATTTGCTGTGCGGCCATCCAGGAGATTGAAGTCTGGCTCTTGGCGGGTCATGTTACGAAGCTCGGGCGGTCATGGAGCAAGATCCGGGAAGATGCTTCGGTCAAAGAGAGCGTGTTCGCCCCCTTTTTGTGCACGCATGGTGACGCGCGCCGGCCGGGTGGCGGGCGTGACCTCCTCATGAAGGAAACGCTAGCGAACTACCAAGGCTTGCTGCAACGCTGTCCCGAACTTGCCGAGTTGCAGACACGAATAGGCGAGGCGCTGGCATAGCCCGCGCGCAGCCCGCGACCAGTTGACCCCCGCCCCTACTGCACGGTGATCATCGCGTTCGAATTGGAAGACACCGTCCCGAACGTGATGACCACGGCATTGTTGCCCGATGGCGTTCCCGCGGGAATCGTGATGTTCACCTGGTAAAGACCCGCGCCCACCAGCGCGCAATACGTGACCTGCGCCGAGGCGCCTCCCACCGTGGCCGTTGGTGTAGTGGCGCAGGCCGACGGCGTAGTGACAATCGTGCCGCTGGCAATCGCCGGAGTCGTCTGGCCGAAGCCGGTGCCATAGAGCCCGATCGTCTCGCCGGAAACGGCCGGCGTGCTGAGGCCCGCGTAGAGTGTGGTGGCGCCCACAAGGCCGCCGTTCGCGTGCAGCGCCGCAATCGAGATATTGTCCTTGAGCAGGAAGAACGCCGGCGAATACGCCTGCATGGTCGCGCTCAGCGAATTGCTGACCAGCCCGTTATCGGTCACCACCACCTGCACCGGTCCGGTGGTGGTGTCCACCGGCGACAGCACGTCGATCTGCTTCGGGCTGATGTAGTAGACGAATGCCGCGATGCCGTTGACCGTGACGCTCACGCCATCGAGCGACGCCGGCAGCTTCGTGCCCGAAAAGTCGCTGAACGTCCAATTGCGCGTAATGGGCGCGAGATCGGAGCCGTAGACGCTGATATAAGTGTTCTGCGCGATGCCGGTCTGAATGTCTGCGGCGTTGCTCACCGAAGTGATGGTGGGCGTGGCCTGGATGCTGGCCAGCACGCCGTGCCTTTGGCTGGCGCCGCCCGCGATCAGATAGATGGCATTCGCGTCGCCGCCCGATCCGCCGTTGCCGAGGATCAAACCCCACAGGCCGGGGTAGCTGATCGTGTTCCCGTTCTGATCCTGCAAGGCGCCCAGGGCGTTGCCCGTATTGGGATCGAACGCATTGATGGTGCCGTCGCCGAAGTTGCCGATCAGAACATCGTTGGCAAACGCCCCGAACGTGGCGGGCGCCACGGCGACGCCCCACGGTGCGTTCAGCGGGCCATTCGACGCCAGATGCTTGATCAGATTGCCGCTGAGGTCGAAGATGGCCGCGTAGCCCAGGCCCGCGCCCGCAATGGCAAAACTCTTCACCCCGTTCTGTTTGGCATACATCACGTAGAGTTTGCCGCCCAGGTTCTGAATGTTGAAGGGAGCGTAGCCCGCCGGCACGGATGCATCCACGAACGCGCCCGGCATCGCCACCGGCTTGTAGTTGGTATCGAACACGTCGATGTTGCCGCTCGCAAAATTCGCGGCGTAGAGCAGCGGAGCCGCGTTGGCGGTGGTGGCGCTGATGGCGAGTCCGTAGTAGGCGGCCCCGGAAGCGGAGTTATCCACCATCAACTGCGCCTGTGTGGCGCTCACCGCGGAGGCCCAGGCGGAAAGCGCCCCGTCGGCTGTCACGAAAATGAAGCTGGGCGCTTTGCCTTGCACCAGAAAACCGCCGGTGCCGTTGTACACGATGCCCGTCGGTGTCGAGGGCGTTGTGCCTTTGGCGGACGGAGGCACGCTCGGCTTGGTGGCGCTGGGGGTGCCATTGCTGCTGTAGACCGTCGAAAGACCGGTGCCGCCATCCGTCAGCCAAAAGGGGCTTGTGGCCGAGGTGGCGAACCCCCAGGGATTGATCAGGTTGGGATCGGTGAAGTCGGCGATGCCGGGTTGGTCGGCCACCAGGTTGTGCACCAGGTAAGCGTTGGCGGGAGTGGCGGAAGACGCCAGCCGCGCCGCGGTCAGCAACAGAACTGTAACGTACAAGCTTCTCGAATAATTCGTCATCTCACCTCCGGTATACTTTTCGAAGTATAGCCTCGGCGCTTCGTTAGGAGGTGTAAAAATGCGCGGACCAAACGGCGCCCCGCTATAATGAAACGTATGTTCTTTCGCAGAGAGCAACCGAAGAATCCGACGTTCGCCGACCGCCTCGAGTCTCTTCGGAAAGCCGGTTTCACAATAACTTCGCAGCCAGGCGGCGCCGTTCGCGCCAGCCGGGCGAATTGCGCGGTTGACCTGAAAGAGGAGAATGGTACGGTGGGTGGCGGCGTCGCCGGCCTGGCGATGGGCCCCGAGATCGGCGCCCTGGTGGATGGTGGTTTTCAAAAATTCTTCCGCGCGCCTTCGGGAAAAAGCCGGCCCGCTCTGGCCGGCGATTTGAAGGCGCTCCACGAGTTCGAGCAAGACCTGAAACAGGCTCTCGGGCGGGAAAGTCACTACAACCAATCCCTGGGCACCGTATCGGCGTTCTATCTCTACGACCGGGTGAAGGATCGCGACCGTGGCGTGCCCAGGCGCGTGTGGGAATAGACACCGGCTGCATCAACACCACTGGTAGCGCCGGCGGTCTTGCCGCCGGTGTCTTATGCGCGCTTCGCCGTCGCCACTCTTCGAGTCTTACTGGATCCTTTCGCCTACTGCTTCTTCGCCGCGGGCGGTATAGCCTGCTTGCGCACCTGCTCGAAGTACTGCTGCACGTAGGCCTCGATCGCTACGGGGATTTCGTCGCGGCTGATTTCCGCGCCGTTCTGCGAGTGCTCCGCGCCGCGCGGCGCATAGGGCGTGTGCAATTGCTGGCTGGTGGCCTCGACTTCCACGGTGGCCTCGCCCGTGATGCTGGCCGAGCGTTTCCCGAATAGTTCGGTGATCTTCCCCATGGCGGCCAGATCCTCCGCCTGCTTGATGGTCTTGTCGCCGTTCTGATTGCCGATTCCGCTGCCCGGCTGTTTGCTGGCTTGTTGCGAATCGCTCTTGCCGTTTCCCTTGCCTTGCGGGTCCTGCGGGCTCTTGGCTTGCTCGCCGTTCTGCCCCTCTTCGGAGTCCCCGGGGTTGCCGTTGTTCTGTTGCTGGCCGTTCTTGCCGTCCTGCTTGCCGGCGTTCTGTTGCCCTTTGCCCTGCTGGTTGTTCGGGTCGGAGTTCTGCTGCTGGTTGCCGGGGTTGGTCTGCGGCGGTTTGACGCTGGAAAGCAGGTTTTGGAACAGATCCTTCACCTTGTTCACCAGGCTGGAATTCTCGCCGGAGTTGGCTTGCTCCGGTTTGCCCGCGGACTGCTTGTTGGCGTCCTGCTTGTTATTTCCCTGCTGGCCGGCGTTCTCGCCGCCCTGGGGATCGTTGCCCTGCTCGGCCTGCGCTTCCTGATCCGCGTCGCCCCCCGGGCCGCCCTTTTCCCCTGGTTTGGCTTGCCCTTTGGACGCCGACGATTTCTCCGCGTTGGGATCGCCCTCGCCGTCGGAATTGTCGTTGGCGGTGGGATCGGGCTCACCCGCCGGGTCCTGGTCGGGGTTGGCGAGCGTCGCGCCGCTGTCATCCTGCGGATCCGCAAGCTGCGGCGGACGCTGCATATTCCTAGCCGCGTCCACGCGCTCGTGCCACGGCAACTGGTACGGCAGCATGCTGGCCAGAGTTGGCTTGAAGTCGAGACGGCTGCTCAGCCCGTAACGCAGGGCGAAAAGGCTTCCGGCGATGACCATCAGCGCGCCCACCAGGTACGCTGCGCGCGGCACTCTGTACGGGACGGCTGCCCGCACGTCCGCCGATCCGGCCATGCGGCCGGCCTGTTCCATCTGCAACTCGCGAATCTCGGGCGATGGGCCCGCGGGCGCCGCCTCCTGGTTGAAGTAGAGTGCCGTCGAAATCGTATCGGCCAGGCCGAGTCGCCGGTCCACCGCCTGGGCTACGGCATAGGGTGCAGGCAGGCGTTTGCGCGCGCGGTAGAGGCCGGCGGCGGCGGCCAGTGTGGTGACCGACACGATCCCGCGCCAGTCGAGAATCTGCGTCCCCAGCAGGAGGAGCAGGATGAAAGCCATCAGGGCGGCGCTCGCGGCATTGGCGCCCTGCGCCATCAGTTCATTGTGTAGGAAACGGCGCCGTGCCCGGCTGACCAGGTTTAGCAAGATTCTCCCTTGTGCGACACCCGTGCCACCGCTCGGCACGGAACTGGATTCGTTTTCATCCTATCATTTTCCCGTAAGCCGCTCATGCCGGCTGCAATTCTTCTGTGAGCTTTCTTCACCGCGGAGACGCGGAGAAAACCGAGGATTTTGAGAGTTATTCCCAGATCCACAAGCGCGGTGGCTGATCCACCATCGAGATCCTCATTTCTCTCTCGTTTTCTCCGCGTCTCCGCGGTGAACCCAGACTCTTTCTCCCTCAGACGCGCGCGGCGTAGAATGGGTATGGCTTCCAGGGAGGACCCGCCAAAGGTGAAAGTTTTGATCGTAGACGATGAGGCCAACCAGCGCAGCGGGCTGGCCGCCATGGTTGCGGAGTGGGGCATGACCCCGGAAACTGCCGCCAACGGCAACGAAGCCTTGGACAAGCTGGCCGGGTTTCCAGCCGATGTCATCCTCACCGATCTCAACATGCCCGGATTGGACGGCTTCGGCCTGCTCGAACGTCTGCGCGACGCCGGAGAGATGCCGCCCACCATCGTGCTCACGGCCTTCGGGAGCATCGAAAAGGCCGTCCAGACGGTGCACGAGTTGGGTGCTTACTGGTTCCTCGATAAGCCTTACCAGCCTTCCGTCTTGAAGGTCCTGATCTCCCGCGCCGGCAGCCACGCCGGCTTGCTCGCGGATAAGCGCAATCTGGAGCGGCAACTCAGCTACAAAGGCTCGCTCGGCGAGATGGTGGGCACGTCGCCCAAAATGCAGGAGGTTTTTGCGCTCTTGCAGCAGGCCGGCCCGAGCAAGGCCTGTGTCCTGATTACCGGCGAGAGTGGAACCGGCAAGGAACTCGTGGCCCGCACTCTGCATGCGCTCAGTCCGCAGCGGCTCGGGCCGTTCATTGCCGTCAACTGCGCCGCCCTGCCGGAAACCCTGATCGAGAGCGAGCTCTTCGGACACGAGAAAGGCTCATTCACGGGAGCGTCGGAACGCCGTGCCGGCTGTTTCGAAGTGGCGCAACACGGCACCCTGCTGCTGGACGAAATCGGCGAGATGCCGGTAGCGACGCAGGCCAAGCTGCTCCGCATTCTGGAGGATTCGAAGGTGCGGCGGCTGGGCGGCAAAACCGAGTTTCAGGTGGATGTGCGCGTCCTGGCCGCCACCAATAAGGTGCCGGAAGAGGCCGTTCGGGGCGGCCACCTGCGCGAAGATCTGTACTATCGCCTCAATGTCTTCCAGGTCCACATGCCTCCCTTGCGGGAGCGCCGGTCCGACATCCCGGCGTTGGCTGAGGCGCTGCTCGCGGAGCTGAATCGCAAACATGAGTGCCGCGTCGTGGAGATTTCGCCCGCGGTGCTCGAAGCGCTGGAAGCTCACAACTGGCCCGGCAACGTGCGCGAACTCCGCAATGTCATTGAGCGCGCCGTCATTCTGGCGGGCGAAGGCGTGATCGAGCGCAAACACCTGCCGGCCTTTCTGCAGGGCGTCGCTTCCCCCGCACCCTCCGCGGCGGTTGCCGATGACGGCGACACCGTCCGCTTTGCCCTGGGCACCACCGTCGGAGAGGCTGAAAAAGGCTTGATTCTGCGAACCCTCGAACATACCCACAACAACAAGACGCGCGCCGCGGAGATTCTGGATATCAGCCTGAAAACCCTGCACAACAAGTTGAAGGAGTACGCTGGGGCCAAGGGCGACGAAGCCGCCGGCGCGTAATACGCCTTTCAGAGCCGCCACCCTCGGGGAGCGTTGTCTACCGCCCCGTGTGCAGGTTGTTGTGGATGGCGTAAAGCGCCAGTTCCAGACGATCGGAGACGCCCAGCTTATCGAAGATGTTGTGCAGGTGGTTCTTCACCGTCTGCTCGCTGATAAACATCTTCTCGGCCATCTCTTTGTTCTTGAAACCCTGGGCTACCAGCGCCACAATTTCGCGCTCGCGCTGGCTGAGCGGCGAGCGTTCGCGGTCGCGAGGAGCCGATTGCGCCGAAGCGGGCGCTGCATCGTCCGCCGCCACGAACTGGCGAATCACCGCCGCCGTAGTGTGCGAATCCAGCCAGATCTCCCCGGCGTGGACCTTGCGAATGCTCTTGATCAACAACTCCGTGGCAGTCTGCTTGAGGACAATCCCGGAGGTCCCCAGTTTCATCGCCTGGACGAATTCGTTCTTGTCGTCCGACGCCGTCAGGACGATGACGCGCGTCTTGTTCTTTACCACCTGCAGGCGCTGCAAGGTCGAAAGACCGTCGAGTCCGGGCATCTTGAGGTCCAGCAGAAGAATGTCGGGCTCATACTGCTGCAGCACATCCAGCACCTGCCGCCCATCCTGGGCTTGCGCCACCACTTCGAAATCCTCTTCCAAAGCGAGCAGCTTGCACAGGCCGTCCCGAAAGATAGGATGGTCGTCCGCCACTACGATTCGGATCTTCGATTTTGATGAAATTCCCGAAGGCAACATGGGCTGACTATCGGCGGCCGTGTTTTCGGACATAACCTGTTCCGCTAGCGTACATTGTAGAGTTCTGCTAGTACTATGTCAAATTTCCTGGCCCTATCCGGAAACTCACTGCGGGGCCACCGGTTCGCGGCGGGTTAGGCCGGTGGTCTGGAATTGTGAAAAGCTGCGTCCCGGAATCGCCCGCGCGCATCTGAAGATATAGTGGAAACAGAGCGATGCTGATCAAAAAGCCTGGGGATTTCCGCTATTCGGAGGTCACTCCCAAAGCCGTCTACCTGGGCCGCCGCAAGTTCCTGGCCGCCGTGCCCGCCGCATTTCTGGCCGGCCGCGAACTGCTTTCGCCTGCGGCGCGCGCCCGCGCTGCCGCCAAGTTTCCCACCCTTGCCAGGAGCCCGTTCAGCACGGCGGAAAAAGAAAACTCCTGGACCGACGTCACCCGCTACAATAATTTTTACGAGTTCGGCACCGCCAAGGACCAGCCGTCCCGCCTTGCCAGGAACTTCAAGACCTACCCCTGGACGGTATCGGTGGAAGGCGAAGTGGCCAAGCCGCGCAAGGTCTCGATCGATGAGATCCTCAAGCTCGCGCCGCTCGAAGAGCGCATCTATCGCCACCGCTGCGTGGAGGCCTGGTCGATTGTCGTGCCCTGGGCCGGTTATTCGCTGAGCGCCCTGCTCAACCTGGTGCAGCCGACATCCAAGGCCCGCTTCGTGGCGTTTCAAAGCTATTACAGTCCCAGTGAAATGCCCGAAGCGCAGCACGCCGGCATCGACTTTCCGTATGTCGAAGGGCTGCGGCTGGATGAGGCCATGCACCCGCTGGCGCTCTTGTGCGTGGGAATGTACGGCGATGCATTGCCGCCGCAGGATGGCGCGCCGGTCCGCCTGATTCTGCCCTGGAAATACGGCTTCAAGAGCATCAAGTCCATCGTGAAGATCCGGCTGGTGGAAAAAATGCCGCCCAACACCTGGAACACCATGCAGCCGATGGAATACGGCTTTTACTCCAACGTGAATCCCAACGTCGATCACCCGCGCTGGAGCCAGTCGAGCGAGCACCGGCTTGGCGAACTGCGCCCGCGCCCCACCCTGATGTTCAACGGTTATGCCGGCCAGGTGGCCTCGCTATACACCGGCATGGATTTGAAGAAAAACTTCTAAAGCATGCTGAAACGCCGCTGGGACAAGCTGGTCGTCTTCCTGCTGTGTCTTTCCCCCGTGTGCTGGTTGGCGTGGCGGGCCTGGAACGGCGACCTCACACCCAATCCCATCGAGTACATTACCCACTTCACCGGCGATTGGACCATCCGCATGATCGTCGCGACTTTGGCCGTGACGCCCTTGCGCCGCATTCTGCGCCTCCCCGGCCTCATCCGCTTCCGCCGCATGATCGGCCTGTTTGCCTTCTCTTACGGCTGTCTGCATTTTGCCACGTGGTTCGGACTGGACAAGTTTTTCGACATGCACGAGATTCTTCGCGATTTTGTGAAGCGGCGCTTCATCATCGCCGGCCTGACGGCATTTCTCGGGATGCTGCCTCTCGCCATCACCTCTACCGCCGGCTGGCTGCGGCGGCTGGGCGGCCGCCGCTGGCAGGCGCTGCACCGCCTCATCTATCTCAGCGCAGTTTGCGCGGTGGTGCACTACTACTGGCTGGTGAAATCCGACATCCGCCTGCCGGCGCTCTATGGGTCGCTGGTCGGTTTGCTGCTGCTTTACCGCATCGTCTGGTGGCTGTGGAATCGCCGCGCGGCGCCGGCAGTCCCCTGACGGGCTCCCCAAGCTTTACAATCGCTCCATGCGGGCTGTTTTCGCGATGCTACTCTCGGCGATGATTCTCCCGGCCGCCGATTTTCCAATCGATCATGTCACCGTCGCCGGAAGCGATATCCGGAAACTGCAAGCCGGTTTGGCGGCCATCGGCATACCCAGCCTGTACGGCGGTGCGCATCTCAACAACACCACCGAGATGGCCCTGGCGCCCCTGCCCGACGGCGCCTACCTGGAGTTGATGGCCCTCCGGCAGAATGCCGACCCGCGCCTGGCCGGCCAGCACGAGTGGGCCCGGTTCCTCAAGGGCGATGCCGGTCCGTGCGCCTGGGCCCTCCGCGAAAGAGACCTGCCCGCTGAGATCCGCCGCTTGAAAGCCGCCGGCATCCCGGTTTCGGAGCCCGTGGCCGGCGGCCGCGAGCGGCCCGACGGTGTGCGGCTCGATTGGCAGACTTCCGATGTCGGCGACGGCGTGCGCGGGGCGTTCTTCCCGTTTCTGATCCATGACCTCACATCGCGCGACCTGCGAGCTTTTCCCCAAGGCAAACCGTCCGACGGGGATTTCCGCGGCATCTCCCGCGTGGTGATCGCCGTGCGCGATTTGGACGCCGCCATCGCGCGCTATCGCCGGGCCTATGCGTTGCCCGAGCCCCTCCGCGAGTCGGACCGCGGCTTCGGCGCCCATTTGGCCACTTTCGCGGGCGCGCCCGTGGTGCTGGCCCAGCCGCTCGATTCCGCCTCGTGGCTGTCCCTGCGGCTGGATCGGTTTGGTGAATCGCCCTGCGCCTTCGTCCTGGCCGCGGCGCGGCCCGAGCGCTATCGCGCGCAGTCTCGCACCAGTTGGTTCGGTGTTGAGATATCCTGGTTCGACACCGAAAAACTCGGCTGGCATTTAGGTTTCGAGAAAGCCATGTAGCCGCGCCCGGCCTGGCAATGAATAGGACCGCCCAACCATGAGCTTCCGCGCCACGAAAGCCGAATTTGAGAATCGGGGCTGCGCCATCGGCATCGCGGTATTCGCGGTGAGCCTGCGGTTGCTCCACTTCTGGCTCATCATGAGCGCCGGTTTTGCGGTCTACTTTCTGCAGAGCTTCTGGCGCGATCGAGCCCCCAAGTCTTCAACCGGGCCGCGACCGTAAGGGAGCGGAGGGTAGGGGAGCGCGAAATCCTCAGCCCCCCGCGCCGCGTTATCCTTGGACTTAATCCGAATCGAACCGGGGAGGAGCAAATCATGAAGCGACGGGACTTCCTCACAGTGGGGGCGGCCATGAGCGCGATCAGTGGAATGAATCCGGCCGATGGAGCGGCGCCGCCCGCTTTCACCACCCGGATTGTGCGCCTGAACCTGCAACACACCTGGACCACCACCATGTCGTCCAGCCAGTATCGGGACACGCTGCACACCGCCTACACCCGCGACGGCATCACCGGACACGGCGAGGGCGCGCCCATCGTTCGCTACCACGAAGACGCCGTCGGCGCGCAGAAAGCCGCCGACAGCCTCCGCGATCTTCTGCTCTCCTCCGACCCCATGCAGTTCGCCAAGATCATGGCGGAGGTCTTCCGCCGCGTGCCGGGCGAGTGGGCCGGTAAGGCCGCCATCGATATCGCCCTGATGGACTGGGTCGGCCAGAAGCTCAACATTCCGCTCTATTCCTATTTCGGCCTGGACCCCGCCGATACTCCGCTCACTACATTCTCCATCGGCATCGACACCCCGGAAATTACCAAACAAAAAACCCGCGAGGCCGAAGACTTCCCCATCCTGAAAGTAAAGGTTGGCCTCTCCACCGACGAACCCACCATTGAAGCCGTGCGCAGCGTCACCGGGAAACCCCTGCGCGTGGATGCCAATGAGGGCTGGACCGACAAGGAAGAGGCCGTCCGCAAGATCAACTGGCTCGAAAAAATGGGCGTTGAGTTCATCGAGCAGCCCATGCCCGCTGAAATGATCGAGGAAACCCGCTGGGTGCGCGGCCGCGTCCACATCCCCGTGATCGCCGACGAAGCCTGCCAGCGCGCGAGCGACATTCCCAAACTGCGCGACGCTTTCGACGGCGTCAACGTCAAGCTCGACAAGAGCGGCGGCATGCTGGAAGCCTGCCGCATGATCCAGATCGCCAAGGCCCTCGGCATGAAGACCATGCTCGGCTGCATGGTGTCGAGTTCCGTGTCGGTCACCGCCGCCGCCCATCTTTCCCCGCTGGTCGATTACGCCGATCTCGACGGCAACCTCTTAATCTCCAACGACCCTTTCCATGGCGTGCGGGTCGAAAAAGGCAAGCTCATGCTGCCCAAGACTCCGGGACTGGGGCTGACGGCGGCCAGGTAGCGGCAGGTAAAGGCTGGAAAATGCGTCTGTCCCGTTTACCGCTGATGATATACTAACTACTCGGCGCAGTTGGGCGTTCGAACAGGCTGGGGCTGCTCGGATATGCTCACTAGCGTTGCTCTCTTTCTGGGTAGGAGAAAATCGTATGTCAAGTCGGTATTTGATTCGGGCGACTATCGCCCTGGCAGCTTTGGGAGTGGCTTGCGGCCAGAAGCCGGCGGCGCAGTCGGGTTCGAGCGCGCCTGCTTCGACGACAGCAGCGCCGGCCTCCGGTGGCACTCGCGTCGAGTACATCACCGACCCAACGCTGAATGACATGAAGGCGATTGCGGTGAAGGTTCCGGCGAAGTGGCACTTTCAGGGAGTGCTGTACCAGGGGGGCAAGTGCGCTTCGATGCCCTTCGGCGTGTTCCGGGCGACGAGTCCGGATGGCCTGAGTTTTGTGGAGCGCATGCCGGAGCTGGGCTGGACCTGGGCCGAAGGCCCATACTCTCAGTTTCTGCCGAAAGACTGCTTACCGTTGACGGGGCCGATGAAGGCGCAGGATTTTCTGAAGTTCATGGCGGCGACCATGAAGGTGCAATACGTAGCGGACGATCCGGTTCCGGCAGAGCAGAAAGCCGCTGCGCAAAAAGTATGGGATGACTCCGATGCGTCCATGGTTTCCCGGTATGCGCAGATGCATGTGCAGCCTCCGAAGAACACGGCGGAATTGGCCCAGGCATTTGTCAGCTTCCAGAATGGGACATTCGCCATGAAGGGAACGTTGGCCGTAAGGGTCCACTGTGTTGAGACCCATCAGGCGGGGATGTCGGGGCTTTCCAAGTGGTCGCCCGGCCATCCGGTGACGGTGACTACCGGGCCTCCGTCGACCATCCACACATGCACGGCGGCTGTGCGGTATGCCGTTGCCCCGCAGAATCAGTTTGAGGCGGTGATGAAGCCATGGCTGGCGTCTGGGATGGGGGCGAATGGCGGGGAGCCGGAGTGGGCGAATGCCTGGTCCCAGCGGGCCACCGCGCAGGTGCAACAGATGACCGCCGATATGAACCGGGTCGCGGCGGCGCGGCGGCAGGCGCAGCAGCAACAGTTCGAGCACGACCAGGCGGTGCGGCAGCAGATGCATGAGCAGTTCTTGTCTACGATGCAGAGGGGAACGGACATGTCGATGGCGCGGACGCAGGCGAACATGGATGCGCGGTCGACCGCAACCTCGGATTGGGTGGACTATGCGCTCGACCGGCAGACGGTGCGCGACCCTGCAACCGGGCAGGTCAGCAAGGTGTCGAGCTCCTACAGCTACACATGGGTGGATAGCACGGGCAAGACCAGCTACCAGACCAATGACCCGAATGCGAATCCCAACGGGGCGCTGCAGGGCAACTGGACCCGCCAGCAGGTGGTTCACGGCGACGGTACCAACAAATAGAGGCCGCCGCCGGGTACCGCTGGTCCACAGTGCCATGGCGCATCTGACCGGGCTGGATGTAACCGGGAGCCTCGATATGGTGTCGAGTTCGGTGTCGGTGACCGCCGCCGCGCATCTTTCCCCGCTGGTCGATTACGCCGATCTCGACGGCAACCTCTTAATTTCGAACGACCCCTTCCATGGCGTGCTGGTGGTGAAAGGCAAGCTCATTCTCCCCAAAACTCCCGGCCTGGGACTGACGCCCGCCAAATAGGAGCCTGATGGGGCAAATAGCTCCGGTAGCACGCGCCGCCGCAAAACGGGAACTGCTATCCAATTCCCGCCTTTGGAATTGGATAGCGGTCCCCGCTTTGCCCCTGCCACCTGCTTCGGGTGGTGGTTTTCTGGTTCGGTCCGGCCGCGCACGATAGCTCGAAAGAGCCTCCACCATTTGGCCCAAATGTGCGCTGTCTTGCCCCCGGCGGGGGGTAAAATAGCTGTAGAACGCGTCAGTTAGCCGTATAGTACACCGTTTGAGTCTGGCTACCACCCACACTCCTGCGTCACAACCGGAGGGGGCGCCAAAACCATCGGATTTAGTAGCATCTATGTCGTCTGAAACAGTAAATCGCCCCGGCGCTTCAACCCCAACCGCCGAAGCGGCAAGAACCACCAAGCCCCGTCCTCGCTGGGGGAGAAGAGTCTTGCTGGCCATTCTGCTCGCCGTGGTGGTGGCCGCCTTCATCTTGTGGCAGCGGGGCAACAATGCTTCCGCCGGCACGGTTTCCAGCCCGGCCAAGAACCAAAAGAAAGGCGCGGGCGCTACCCCCGTGGTGGCTGCGCGCGCCCGCAAGGGCAATATCGGCGTCTACTATCCCGGCCTGGGCGCCATCACGCCCATCTCCACCGTCACAGTCAAGAGCCGCGTGGACGGCCAGTTGATGAACGTCCATTTCAAGGAAGGCGACCTGGTCCATGAAGGCGACCTGCTGCTCGAACTCGATCCCCGCCCGTTTCAAGTCATGTTGACGCAGGCCGAGGGCCAGTTGATCAAGGACCAGGCCACCCTCGACAATGCCCGCGTCGATCTGACGCGCTACGAAAAACTGCTCCAGCAGAACGCTATCCAGGAACAAATCTACGCCACCCAGAAGGCCACCCTCGGGCAGGCTGAGGGAACCGTGAAGGCCGACCAGGGTGTCATCGACAGCGTCAAGCTCAACCTCACTTATTGCAAGATCACCTCGCCTCTCACCGGCCGCATCGGGTTGCGCCTCGTGGATCCCGGCAACATCGTCCATGCCACCGACACCAATGGTTTGCTGGTCATCACCCAGATTCAACCCATCAGCGCGCTGTTTACGCTGGCCGAGGATCAACTGCCCGTGGTTCTTCGCAAACTCAACGCCGGTGAACACCTCCGCGCCGACGCCTATGACCGCGCCGATCGCCGGAAGCTCACCACCGGAACCCTCACCAGCGTCGACAACCAGATCGACCCGTCCACCGGAACCCTCCGCCTGCGCGCCGTCTTCGACAACAACGACAATGCGCTCTTCCCCAACCAGTTCGTCAACGTGCATCTGCTGGTGGAAGAGAAGTCCGGTATCACCCTCATCCCCACCGCCGCTATCCAGCGAACCAGCACTACCGAATACGTCTGGGTAGTGAAGGACGATTCCACCGTGACCGACCGTGCCATCACCGAGGGTGTCACGCAGGGCGACGTAACCGAAATCACGTCGGGCGTCGCTGCCGGAGAAGTGGTCGTCATGACCGGTGTGGACCGCCTGATCGAAGGCGCGCCGGTCCGCGCCCAGATCGCCGATGAGCAACCCGCCGCCACGTCTGGCCAACCCGCCGCCAAATCCGGAGGGAAGAAGAAGTGAGTCCGTCCCGGACGTTTATTCTACGGCCGGTCGCGACTTCCTTGCTGATGGTAGGTATTCTGCTGGCCGGCGCGGTGGGCTACAAGCAACTGCCGGTTTCCGCCTTGCCGGAAGTCGATTATCCCACCATCCAGGTAATCACTTTCTATCCCGGCGCCAGCCCCGACGTGATGGCCTCTTCCGTCACCGCGCCGCTCGAGCGCCAGTTCGGCCAGGTGCCCGGCCTGCAGCAGATGACCTCCACCAGTTCCGACGGCAGCTCCGTCATCACTCTGCAATTCAACCTCAGCCTCAACATCGACGTCGCCGAGCAGGAAGTGCAGCAGTCCATCAACGCTTCCGGCACGTTTCTGCCGGCCGACCTGCCCACGCCGCCCCTCTACAGCAAGACCAACCCCGCCGACACTCCCATCCTGACGCTGGCGCTGACCTCCAAAGACATGGCTCTCTCCAAGGTGGAGGACTTGGCCGACACCCGTCTCGCGCCCAAGATTTCGCAATTGCCGGGCGTCGGGCTGGTCAGCATCAGCGGCGGCCAAAAGCCCGCTGTGCGCATCCAGGCGAACCCCACCGCGCTGGCCTCCTACGGCCTGAACCTGGAGGACCTTCGCACCGCTCTGGTGGCCGCCAACGTCAACCAGGCCAAGGGAAATTTCGATGGCGCCCACCAGTCCTACCAGATCGGCGCCAACGACCAGTTGCTCTCTTCCGCCGACTATACTCCCCTGATCGTCACCTACCGCAACGGCGCGCCCGTCAAGCTGACGGACATCGCCAGCGTGGTCGATGATGCCGAGAACATCCGCCAGGCCGCCTGGATGAACGAGACCCCGGCCGTCATCATGAACATCCAGCGGCAGCCCGGCGCCAACATCATCTCGGTGGTCGATCGCATCAAGTTGCTGCTGCCCAACCTCACTAGCACCCTGCCCGCGTCCGTCACGGTGAGCATTCTCACCGACCGCACCAACACCATCCGCGCCTCCGTCACCGACGTGCAGTTCGAGCTGCTGCTTACCGTGGGCCTGGTGGTGATGGTCATGTTCCTGTTTCTGCGCAATCTGTCCGCCACCATCATCCCCGCCGCCGCCGTGCCGCTCTCCCTGGTGGGCACCTTTGGCGTCATGTATCTGCTCGGATACAGCCTCAACAACCTCAGCCTGATGGCGCTCACCATTTCCACCGGCTTCGTGGTGGATGACGCCATCGTCATGATCGAGAACATCGTCCGCTACATTGAAGCCGGCGAGCCGGCGATGCGGGCCGCCCTGCGCGGCGCCGAGCAGATTGGCTTCACCATCGTTTCGCTCACCATTTCGCTGATCGCCGTGCTGATTCCGCTGCTCTTCATGGGCGATATCGTCGGCCGCCTGTTCCGCGAATTTGCCGTCACCTTGAGCGTCACCATCCTGGTCTCGGCCATCGTCTCGCTGACCCTCACCCCCATGATGTGCTCGAAGTTGCTCAAGCACACCCCCGAAGCCAGCCAGGGCCGTATCTACCGCGCCTCCGAGCGCGCCTTTGAGGCCGTCATCGCCTTCTACGGCAAGACCCTGCGGTTCGTGCTCCGCTGGCAGACCGTCACCCTGCTGGTGGCCATGGGCACCCTGGCCCTCACCCTCTACATGTACGACAAGATTCCCAAGGGCTTCTTCCCCATCCAGGACACCGGCGTCATTCAGGGCGTCTCGGAAGCCTCCCAGACGGCTTCCTTTCAGGAGATGTCCCACCTGCAGCAGAAGCTCACCAAGATCATCCTGACCGATCCGGCGGTTGACAGTCTTTCCTCCTTCATCGGCATCGACGGCACCAATACCACGCTCAACAGCGGCCGCATCCTCATCAACCTGAAGTCCCTTGACGACCGCAAAATCAGCGCCAGCGACGTCATTCGCCGGCTGCAGCCGCAGCTCAACGAAGTGGCCGGCATCACCCTCTTCATGCAGCCCGTCCAGGACCTCACGGTGGAAGATCGCGTCAGCCGCACGCAGTTTCAATACACCATCGAGGATCCCAACGCCGACGAGTTGAACAGCTACGCTCCCAAATTGCTCGCCCGCCTGCAGCAATCGCCCGAGCTGCGCGACGTCGCCACCGATCAGCAGGTCCAGGGCCTTCGCACCCGCCTGGTTTTCGATCGCGACACCGCCGCGCGCCTCGGGATCACCGCCTCCACCATCGACCAGACGCTTTATGACGCCTACGGCCAGCGCGAGGTCTCGACCATGTTTACGCAGCTCAACCAGTACCACGTTGTGCTGGAAGTCAAACCCTCCTTCCAGCAGAATCCGATCGACCTGCGCAATCTCTACATCCGCACCGGCGCCGGATCGGCGGGCACCGCGCTCGGCATGGTTTCCGGCGGCACGTCGTCCATTACTTCCGCCAGGGCCGGGCAAAGTTCTACCTCCACCACCGCGACCACCGCGGCGTCCACCGCATCCACCACCGCTTTCGGCGGCACTACCACGGCCGCCTCCTCGGTCTTCTCGGCCGCCAGCCAGGTCCCGCTCGGCGCCTTCAGCCACACCGAGAACGTCGCCGTTCCCATCACCGTCAACCACCAGGGCCAGTTTCCGGTCATTACTTTCTCCTTCAATCTGGCCCCCGACGCGTCGCTGGGAGATGCCGTTAAGGCAGTCAACAAAGCCAAAGACGATATCGGCATGCCGCGCAGTATTGAAGCCGCGTTTCAAGGCTCGGCGCAGGCCTTCCAGGCATCCCTGGCCAACGAGCCCGTGCTGATTCTGGCGGCCCTCGTCACCGTCTACATCGTGCTGGGTGTGCTCTATGAGAGCTACATCCATCCGGTCACCATTCTCTCCACCCTGCCTTCGGCCGGCGTGGGCGCGCTGCTGGCCCTGAACATCTGCCACTACGATTTCAGCGTGATCGCGCTCATCGGCATTGTGCTGCTGATCGGCATTGTGAAGAAGAACGCCATCATGATGATCGATTTCGCGCTCGACGCCGAACGCAAGGAGGGCCGCCCGCCGCATGAAGCCATTTATCAGGCCTGTCTGCTGCGCTTCCGCCCCATCATGATGACCACCATGGCGGCCTTGCTGGGCGCGGTTCCGCTGGCTTTCGGCAGCGGCACGGGTTCGGAGTTGCGCAAGCCTCTCGGCATCACCATCATCGGCGGTCTGTGTATCAGCCAGTTGCTCACGCTCTACACCACCCCCGTCATCTACCTCTTCTTCGATCGGCTGGCCCGGCGCTTTTCCCACGGCGCCGCCACCGCCCTGGAGCCTCTTCCGGCGGAGTGAGCCATGAGCCTGTCGTCTCCCTTTATCCACAAACCGGTCGCCACCACGTTGCTGGTCGTGGCCATCGGTCTGGCCGGCGCCGTGGCTTTCCGGATCCTCCCGGTATCGCCTCTGCCGCAGGTGGACTTCCCCACCATCTCGGTGAATGCCTCGCTGCCCGGCGCCAGCCCGGAGACCATGGCCTCTTCCGTCGCCACTCCGCTGGAACGCCAGTTCGGCCGCATTGCCGCCGTCACCGAGATGACCTCCTCCAGCTCGCTCGGCTCCTGCAGCGTCACCTTGCAGTTCGATCTCAACCGCAACATCGACGCCGCCGCCCGCGATGTGCAGGCCGCCATCGCCGCCGCCCGCGGCTATCTGCCCACCAACCTCCCCAGCAATCCCAACTACCGCAAAGTGAATCCCGCCGATTCGCCCATCTTCATGATCGCCCTCACTTCCGATGTGCTCGGCAAGGGCCAGATGTACGACGCGGCCTCCACCATCATGGCGCAGAAGCTTTCCCAGGTGCAGGGCGTCGGACAAGTCAGCGTCGGCGGCAGCGCCCTGCCCGGCGTGCGCATCGAACTCAACCCCGCCGCGCTGAAAAGTATGGAATCGGCCTCGAGCAGGTCCGCACCGCGCTCTCCACGGCCAATGCCAACACCCCCAAAGGACATTTCGCCAACGCTACGCGAATCTGGGAAGTGGGCGCCAACGATCAGATGTTCAAGGCCGTCGAGTATGCTCCCCTCATCGTGGGCTACAACAACGGCAACGCCGTTCGCGTCTCCGATGTCGGCCAGGCGGTCGATTCCGTCGAAGATCTGCGCAACGCCGGCTACGCCAACGGCAAGCCTTCCGTCCTCATCATCATCTTCCGCCAGCCCAACGCCAACATCATCGACACCGTCGATCGCCTGCGCGCCGCCCTCCCGCAGCTCGAAGCCGCCATCCCCGCCTCCATCCACGTGCAGATCGCCATGGATCAGACCGTCACCATTCGCGCCTCGGTCCACGACGTCGAACGGACTCTGCTCATCTCCATCGCCCTGGTGATCCTGGTGGTCTTCGTCTTCCTGCGGAACACCCGCGCCACCTTCATTCCCAGCGTCGCCGTCCCGGTCTCCCTGTTGGGCACCTTCGGCGTCATGTACCTGCTCCGCTACAGCATCGACAACCTGTCGTTGATGGCCCTCACCATCTCGACCGGCTTCGTGGTGGACGACGCCATCGTGGTCATTGAGAATATCTCCCGCTATCTCGAACAGGGAATGAATCCATTCGTGGCGGCCCTGAAAGGGGCCGAGGAAATCGGCGCCACCGTCGTGACCATGAGCATTTCGCTGGTGGCTGTCTTCATCCCGCTGCTCTTGATGGGCGGCATCGTGGGCCGCCTGTTCCGCGAATTCGCCGTCACTCTCTCCGTCGCCATCGCCGTTTCCATGGTGGTTTCGCTCACCGCCACTCCCATGATGTGCGCCCACCTCCTCAGAACCCACCAGTCCCACGGCTGGCTTTACAATTCGACCGAGCGCGGTTTCAACTGGGTGGTCGGGATGTATGGCAAGACCCTCTCGGTGGTTCTGCGCCATCCCGCCGCCACGCTGCTGACGCTGCTTGCCACCATCGGTCTCAACTTCTATCTCTTCACCCACGCCTCCACCGGGTTCTTTCCGCAGCAGGACAACGGGCGCCTGAACGGCTCGATTCAAGCCGACCAGGACACTTCCTTCCAGGCCATGAACAAGATCCTCCTGCAGATGGTCAACATCGTTACCGCCGATCCCGCTGTCGACACCGACATTGGATTCACCGGCGGGGGCGGCGGTAGTGGCGGCGCCGCCAACACCGCCCGCATGTTCGTCTCCCTCAAGCCGCTCCAGGAACGCAAGATCAGCGCCGACCTGGTAATCGCGCGCCTGCGTCCCAAACTGGCTCGCGTGCCCGGCGCAACCCTGTATCTCCAGGCCGCCCAGGACATCCGCGTCGGCGGCCGGCAGGCCAACGCCCAGTGGCAATTCACCATGCGCGGCGATAACCTCGATGACCTCACCTTATACGGCCCCCGCATGCTCCAGCAGTTGCGCGGCATCCACATCATCGCCGACGTCAGCAGCGACCAGCAGAATCGCGGCCTGCAATCCCTGGTTCAGTACGATCGCTCCACCGCCGCGCGCTTCGGCATCTCCCCGCAATTGATCGACAACACCCTCTACGACGCCTTCGGCCAAAGCCAGGTCTCCACCATGTTCAAGACCCTCAATCAGTATCACGTGGTGATGGAAGTGGCGCCCCAGTACTGGCAGAATCCCGAGATCCTGAGCCAGCTCTGGGTCCGCGCCCCCGCCGGCCAGCAGGTTCCCCTCGGCGCTTTTGCCCATTTCGGGCCGGCGATCGCCCCGCTCTCCGTCAACCACCAGGGGCTGTTCCCCGCCGTCACCGTTTCCTTTAACCTCCTTCCCGGGGTGGCGCTGAGCGACGCGATAGAGGCTATTTCCGCCGCGGCCCGGAAGATCGGCCTGCCGCCCACCGTCCAGACCACTTACGCCGGCACCGCGGCGGCCTATCTGGATTCGCTGCGCAACGAGCCCATCCTCATCCTCTCCGCGCTCGTCGCCGTCTATCTGGTGCTCGGCATCCTCTATGAAAGCTATATTCACCCCGTCACCATTCTTTCCACTCTGCCCTCGGCCGGCGTCGGCGCTCTGCTGGCGCTCAGGCTCACCAAAACCGATCTCAGCGTCATCGCCACCATCGGCATCATTCTCTTAATCGGTTTGGTGAAAAAGAACGGCATCCTGATGGTGGATTTCGCGATTTCCGCCGAGCGTGAGGAGCACAAAAGCGCCCGCGATGCCATTTACGAAGCTTGCCTGCTGCGCTTCCGGCCCATCATGATGACCACCTTTGCCGCCATGCTGGGCGCTCTGCCGCTGGCCCTCGGCAGGGGGACCGGTTCCGAATTGCGCCGCCCCCTGGGCATCACCATCATCGGCGGCCTGATTGTCAGCCAGTGCCTGACCCTCTTCACCACGCCGGTGGTCTACCTCTACTTCGACCGCTTCCAGCAATGGTGGTATCGCATTCGCGGTATCGATCCCAGCCATGCCGGGCCGCTTGGCTCCGAGGTCTGACGCTCATGATCCAGCGAAACTTCCTGCTCCCCCTCGTCACCGTCGCAGCACTCTTCTCCGCGGCCTGCCTGAAACTGCCGCCTTACCGGAAGCCCACCGCGGCCGTTCCCGCGGCCTTCAAGGAAGAGCCGCCCGAAGGCTGGAAGAACGCTCAACCGGCCGATGGAACCCTCCGCGGAAAGTGGTGGGAAGTATTCAACGACCCGGCGCTCAACGCGCTCGAAGAGCAGGTCGACGTTTCCAACCAGAACCTTCTGGCCGCCGAGGCGCAGTACCGCGTCGCCAAGGCCGCCGTGCGGGTCGCCCGCTCCGCCCTGTCGCCCACCGTCACCAGTTCGCCCTCCGTCATCGGATCGGACGCCTCCAGCCGCGTCGGCCGCGCGGGATCATCCGGCGCCATTGGCACCTACACTCTCCCCGTGGATGCCTCCTACACCGCCGACGTCTGGGGCAGCATCCACCGCGCTGTCGCCTCCAGCGCCGCGCTCGCGCAGGCCTCCGGCGCCCAGTTGGAAAACGCCCGCCTGCTCTATCAAACCGAATTGGCGTCCGACTATTTTCAACTCCACGGCCTGGATGGCGACACTGAACTGCTCGAACAAACCGTTAACTCCTATAAGGAATACCTGACGCTCACCAGGAACCGTTTCGAAGGCGGCGTGGCTTCCGATAGCGACGTTGCCCAAGCCGAGACCCAGCTCTACACCACCCAGGCGGAATTGACCGACCTGGGTGTGGCCCGCGCGCAATTCGAACACGCCATCGCCATCCTGATCGGCAAATCCCCCGCGGAGCTCACCATTCCTCCCATGTCCCTGACAGCCGCGCCGCCGCCCATCCCCGTCGCCGTCCCATCCGCATTGTTGGAACGGCGCCCCGATATTGCCGATTCCGAGCGCCAGGTCGCGTCCGCCAATGAACAAATCGGCATCGCCAAAGCCGCCTTCTATCCCGCACTCACCCTGGCTGTGTCCGGTGGACTGCAAAGCACCAGCCTGATCAACTGGCTCACCTTGCCGAGCCGCTTCTGGTCGATCGGCCCGACACTTGCCCAGACCCTTTTCGACGCCGGCAAACGCCGCGCGCAAGTCCAATCGGCCGAAGCCCAGTACGACGCCACCGCGGCCAACTATCGCCAGACCGTCCTCACCGCATTCCAGCAGGTGGAAGACAACCTGGCGGCCCTGCGCATTCTGGAATCCGAAGCCGCCATTCTCGATCAGGCCGTCAAGAGCGCCCAGCGCTCCCTGCTGGTCTCCACCGAACAATACAAGGGCGGCACCGTCAACTACCTGCAAGTGATTACCACCCAGACCATCGCCGTGCAGGACGAACGGTCCGCGGTCGACCTCCTGACCCGCCGCATGACCGCCACCGTGCAACTCATCCAGGCCCTCGGCGGCGGTTGGGACGCTTCCAAGCTCCCCACCACCCAGGACGTCTCCGGGCAACACTGACGCTTGCCTGCGGGAAGATCACGCGGAGGCGGTAGTCGATTATATGGAAGTCGGGCGCATCCGGCGCCGACAAGTACCATACCACTCGACGGATTTGTTCGGCGGCGTCGTACTCGGCCGTTTCTTCGACGCTGATTTCGCCTCGCTCCGGGTGGTTGACGCGGAGAACCAAGTGACGCTCTCCGGGATCGGGAGCCAGCCGAGCCAGATCCCATTGAGAGACGTCAAAGACCAACTTCCCGCCTGGGGCCAGGTGGCGACACACGCCTGCAAAACACTGCTTCAGGTCTTTGATAGTGAGCAGGTGCAGCAGCGAGTTGCCTGGAATCAGGACGGTCGAGAACCGAGCCCCGAGATCGAACTGGCGCATATCCGCTTGCACGAACGGTATCTGTAGGCCCGCAGCGGTGCCTTTCACTCTGAATGGGGTTGGGACTCATCTCGGCCTTCGCAGTACACTCACATGTTAGTCCAGGATGTGGTGAAGATGATTGCCCATCAGGCAAGGCTCCACGTGACCCGCGCACGAGTGCGTGCGCCACCTCAGGTAACGAATGTCTGGTAGAAATGCGGGCAATTCCCGCGTCCGCCAGTTGCCCGGGCCGGTGCGACGACTTACAATTCAGTCATTATGCAAGGAAACCCAAAAGTAATCGCCGAGCTCAACGCCGCCTTGAAAGAAGAATTGACCGCCATCAACCAGTACTTCCTCCACGCCGAGATGTGCGAAAACTGGAAGTACGACAAACTCGGCAGCTTCATCAAGAAGCAGTCCATCGACGAGATGAAACACGCCGAGGCCCTCATCGAGCGCATCCTCTTCCTCGATGGCGCGCCGAATTTGACCGAACTGTTGCACCTCACGGTCGGCGGCAATGTGAAGGAGCAGATCGAGAGCGATCTCAAACTGGAAATCAACGCCGTCGCCATGTACAACAAGTCGATCCAGATCGCCCGGGACGAGGGTGACAACGCGTCGCGCGACCTCTTCGAGCGCCTGCTCAAAGACGAAGAGAGCCACGTCGATTGGTTGGAGGCCCAGCTCCACCAGATCAAGGAAATCGGTTACGAGCGGTATTTGAGCCAGCAGATTCGCCAAGAAAAGTAACCGGGAATCCCCGACTTGCCATTGCCGATGGCGATGGGCAAGTTGTTTGCCGCAACCCTGTACTATAAGGTCAACCCTTGGTGCACATTCGGCTTCGAACAGCCGGTATATGCTACCCGCCTTGCGCCTGGCCTTAACTATACGATTGCCGGATACCCCGGCAACCAATGGCAAGATCATCGCACGGAGTTCGGGCCCGTTTTCACGTTCTAGCTTCCCATCCGGCTGGAAATGTCCCCCGCCTGGCAAATGCCGGGGACCACAATGGCGTATACTAGCCAGATGAGCGCGGGTCCGGCCGCCTACCCGAAGGCCTTCCCGAATGGCTTTACCACTTCCAAGCAGTATGGGCAACGCCCCATCCGAAATCGGCCTTAGTGCCGGGACGCACCTCGTCGTCTTGTCTATGAAGGGGTTTGCCCAGTGGAAACGGGAGCTTACGGTAGCGACGGATTCGGTAGTGAATGTCACGGCTAAATTGCAAAGGATGCAGCCGTGAGCCGGATTGGCTCTTGCCGGACAGATTTGAGCCACGGCGACTGGAACGTTTCGTAGGCGCCTGGAGCAAAGAGGTTCACTGAATGGAACAGCCGCCGCGTGCCGCACCACCGACCCGGTTCTACCGCACTCTTTACTTCCGCGTCATCATAGGCATTTTCCTGGGTGTCGTGTTGGGTGTGGTTGCCCCCACCACGGCCGCCAAAATGGAGCCGTTAGGCCTTGGCTTCGTCAAGCTGATCAAGATGATGATCGGGCCGGTCATCTTCTTTACCGTCGTCGTCGGCATCTCGAGCATCGGCGACATGCGCAAACTCGGCCGCGTCGGCGTGAAGGCCCTGCTCTACTTCGAAGTGGTGACCAGTTTCGCGCTGTTCATTGGATTGATCGTGGTCAAAGTCGTCCAGCCTGGCGCCGGCATGAACGTCAATCCCGCCGCCCTCGACGCCACCGCCATCAAAGCCTACGCCAGCCAGGGACACAGTTTGAGCACGGTCGATTTCCTGATGGGCATCATTCCCACCACCTTCGTCGGCGCTTTCTCGTCGGGCGAAATCTTGCAGGTGCTGCTCCTCGCCATCCTGGTCGGCCTCGCTTTGGCCGCGTTTGGGCGAGGCAAGACCCTCATCGCCGGATGTGACAAGATCGCCCACCTCCTGTTCGGAGTCATCGGTCTCATCATGCAGGCCGCTCCCATCGGCGCCTTCGGCGCCATGGCCTTCACCGTCGGCAAATACGGCCTCAAGACCCTCCTTCCCCTCGCCAAACTGATGGCATGCGTCTATATCACCAGCATCGCGTTTGTCTTCGTCGTGCTCGGGACCATCGCCTTCATCCACGGCTTCAGCGTCTGGAAGTTCCTGAAGTATATCAAGGAGGAGCTGCTGATCGTCCTCGGAACCGCTTCCTCGGAATCGGTCCTGCCCCGCATGATGGTCAAGATGGAAGCCCTGGGCTGCTCCAAGTCCGTGGTCGGCTTGGTTATCCCCTCGGGCTATTCCTTCAATCTCGACGGCACGTCCATCTATTTAACCATTGCCGCCATCTTCGTCGCCCAGGCTACCAATACCCATTTGAGCGGAGGGCAGGAGGCCTTCCTCCTGCTGATTCTGATGCTCAGTTCCAAAGGGGCGGCCGCGGTGACCGGCGGCGGTTTCATCACCCTGGCCGCAACCCTCCAGGCCATTGGCACAGTTCCCGTAGCCGGTCTTACCTTGCTGCTCGGCGTGGACCGGTTTATGTCGGAAATGCGCGCTCTCACCAATCTGGTCGGCAATGGCATAGCCACTGTCGTAGTGGCGAAGTGGGAAAAAGAGATCAATACCGATCGCATGACGCGCGTCCTGAATGGTGAAATCAACGTGGAGCAGGCGCTGGAAACAGTGGCTGCGATTGAGACCGTTCCGTTTCTGAACTAGCCCCGTGACCGCCTATGCTTACTTGGACCCAAGTCTATACCCCCGTGGCTGGCAGCCTCGCACTGTCCGCTCTGGTGGCAGCTATTCCGGTGGTTGTACTGCTCGGGCTTCTCGCATTCGGCCACGTAAGAGCTCACTGGGCTGCTTTGTCCGGATTGGCTGCCTCGCTGGGCGTCGCCATCCTGGTTTTCGGAATGCCGGCCCAACTCGCCGGCTCCGCCGCCCTGATGGGAGCCGCTTACGGCCTCTTCCCCATTGGCTGGATCGTCCTGGGCGCCATCTTCGTGTATGACGTGACCGTCAAGTCCGGCGATTTCGAAGTCGTCAAAGACACTATCGTCGGCGTCGGCAGCGACCGCCGCGTGCAGGCGCTCCTCATCGCCTTCTGCTTTGGAGGCTTTATTGAAGGCGCCGCCGGCTTCGGAACCCCGGTCGCCATTTCCGCCGCCATGCTCATCGGGCTCGGTTTCCGGCCGCTCCAGGCCGCCGGCCTGGCTCTCATCGCCAACACCGCCCCGGTGGCTTTCGGAGCCTTGGGGATTCCCGTCATTACCCTCGCCACGGTCACCGGCTTACCCGTGGACCTGCTGAGCGCCATGGTCGGCCGCATCCTCGTGCTGTTCTGCGTCGCCGTTCCGTTCTGGGTCGTTTGGACCATGTGCGGGCGCAAGCACACGATGGAAGTCTGGCCGGCCTGCCTCACCGTCGGCCTCACCTTCGGCGCCACCCAGTACGCCATCAGCAACTACATCGGACCCTCGCTGGCGGCCATCGGCGCCTCCCTCGCCTCCATGCTCGCGCTCATCGTACTGCTCAAGTTCTGGCAGCCGGCCACCATCTGGTCCTTCGAGCATGAAGACGCCGCCGAACGCGCCACCCAACATGCCAACCGCCGCGTCCATACCGGCGGCCGCAACCTCAAAGCCTGGATGCCCTGGATTCTGCTCTCTGTGTTCGTATTCGCCTGGGGACTCACGCCGGTAAAAACTTCTCTGAACGGTGGACCCGCCGGCCATCCCAACTTCCTCAGCGGCGTTTCCTCCATCAGTATCACGGTCCCGCTTCTTCATAAGGCAGTCACTCGCACGCCGCCGGTAGTCGCCAAGGCGACTGCCGAACCGGCCATCTTCGTCTTCAACTGGGCTTCGGCCACCGGCACCAGCCTCCTGCTGGCAGGCGGCATCAGTGGATTGTGGTTGGGCTTTACCCCGCTCCAACTCCTCGTGATTTTCGCGGGCACGCTCAAGCGCATCCGAAAGTCGCTGCTCACCATTGGCGCCATGCTGGCGCTCGGCTTTTCCACCCGGTATGCCGGCCTCGACGCCACCATGGGCCTCGCCTTTGCCTCCACCGGCGTCCTCTTTCCGTTCTTTTCCCCCCTGCTGGGCTGGCTCGGCGTGGCCCTTACCGGCAGCGACACTTCTTCCAACGTCTTGTTTGGCGGTTTGCAGCAGATTACCGCTCGGCAAGTAGGCGTGGCGCCCGTGCTCGCCGCCGCCGCCAACAGCGCCGGCGGGGTCATGGGCAAAATGATCGACGCCCAAAGCATCGTGGTGGCAGGTGTGGCTACCGGGCAACAGGGCAACGAAGGAAGCATTCTGCGCTATGTCTTCCTCCACAGCATCGTGCTTGCCTCGCTTGTGGGTGTCGTGGTGTTTCTGATGGCTTATGTATTCCCGTGGATGATCCCGGTGGTGACCCAGTGAGCAGGGCCCGCACCTGCCACGACCCCTGCCGTTTGACGAAATCCATGAACGTCTCGCGCGAGCCGCGCGGAATCCGGCGCTCCATCCCCGGTGTTATCGTCAAAGAGATGTCGCAGCCCGACGCCGGTTGTGGCAGCGGTGGCTCCTGCAAGCTGGCGCATTCCGAGACCTCCGCTTCGATCGCCGCACGCCAGGCTGCCGGCTCCGCCAGCGCCGACGCGGTGGGGAGGTGACCGGTGTCTCCGCTCTTTGACACTTTCAAAGCTCGCGCCGAAGCGGTGAGCGCGGAAGTCCACCGCTTCGCAACCAGCGACCAGGCCCGCAACTTCATCCTTGGTTTCCTGCGGGACGAGAACGTGGCCGATGCCCGCGAGGCGCGCGCCGTCTGGGCCCGCGGATCGCTTCTCGAGGGCGTCGATTGCCGCCGCCTCGCCGAACAAACCCCCGGCCTCACGTTCAACGTCACCCGCGACGCCGCCGAATCGTCCAGAATCGGCATCAGCCAGATCGAGTGGGCCATCGCCGACACCGGCACGCTGGTTACCGACGCCGTGGCTGTCGAGCGGCGCCTGGTCTCATCGCTTCCCGTTATCCACATCGCGGTCGTTCCCACCAGTGCCATCTTGGCCGACATGCCGTCGGTGCTCGCCCGCATCCACCCCAGCCAGAGCGGCTACATCTCCATGATCACCGGCCCCAGCCGCACCGCCGATATCGAACGCGTCCTCACCATCGGTGTCCACGGCCCGTCCCGGCTGGTCATCGTCTTTGTGGACGAATTGGGGAGAAACTGATGAGCGCCGCCTTCAAGGAATCCATTCACTCGGCGGTCAATAACGCCAACCTCACCGGCGCCCTCGGCCGGTTTTCCGAAGCCTACCGCATCAGCCGCGCCAAGGCCTACGAAGGCATCGATTTCGAAGCAGTCCGCGGCCGCATCGCGGAACTGAAGTCCTACGCCGCCTCGCATTTCGACGAGCTTGCCGGGATCTTCACCAGAAATGCCCAGGCCCGCGGCGCAATAGTCTTTCGCACTGCGGACCCGGCCGCCGTGAACCAGTACATCCTCGACCTGGCCAAGGCCAACGGCGTCCGCAGCGTCGTCAAATCCAAGTCCATGGCCTCCGAGGAGATCCACCTCAACCGGCATCTGGAAGCCGCCGGCATCGCGGTCAGCGAAACCGACCTCGGCGAATGGATCGTCCAACTCGCCGGCGAACGGCCCTCCCACATGGTCATGCCCGCCATCCACATGACCAAGGAGCAGGTGGCCGAAGTCTTCAGCAAAGAAGTCAGCCAGCGTCTCGCCGCCGATATTCCGGCCCTCGTCAAGCTCGCGCGCAAGGAACTGCGCGCCAAGTTCCTCGACGCCGAAATGGGCGTCTCCGGCGCCAATATCGCCGTGGCCGAAACCGGCAGCATCGTCATCATCACCAACGAAGGCAACGCCCGCCTGGTCACCACGCTGCCCAAAACCCACGTCGCCATCGTCGGCGTCGAAAAGCTGGTCGCCTCCTTCACCGACATTCTTCCCATCCTCACGGCCCTGCCCCGCAGCGCCACCGCCCAGTTGCTCACCAGCTACGTCTCCATCATCACCGGCCCGTCGCCCAATCCCGATGGCAGTCTGAAGGACCTCCACATCGTCCTCATGGACAACCACCGCAGCGACATGTCGGCCGATCCCATGTTCAAGGAAGCCTTGCAATGTATCCGCTGCGCTTCCTGTCTCAACGTCTGCCCGGTCTTTCGCCTGGTGGGCGGCCACGTGTTCGGCAAGATCTATACCGGCGGCATCGGAACCATCCTCACCGCCTGGTTTGACGAGCTGAAAACGTCCGAAGATATCCAGGGCCTGTGCATCCAGTGCGGCAACTGCGTGGATGTCTGCCCCGGCAAGGTGCCCATCCCGGACATGATCCTCGAACTCCGCCGCCGTCTCGTCCAGCAGCAGGGTTCCTCGCTCAAAGAGAAAGCCGCCTTCTCCATCGTCAACAACCGCCGGCTGTTCCACTCCCTGCTGCGCGCCGCCTCCACCGTGCAGAAGCCCTTTGCCAAGGATGGCTTCATTCGCCACCTGCCCATGTTCCTCTCGGACCTGTGCGAGTTCCGCAGCCTTCCCGCCGTTGCCGGCGAGCCCTTCCGCGACCGTTTCCGCAAGATGCAGCAGCCCGAATGCAAAGAGCGGGCCGCATTTTACGCCGGCTGCCTGATCGATTTCGCCTATCCCGAAACCGGTGAAGCCGTGGTCAAGGTGCTGAACCAAGCCGGCATTCAGGTCGTTTTTCCGGAGGAGCAAACCTGTTGCGGCGCGCCCGCCCGTTTCAGCGGAGCCTATGAAGTGGCCGCCGGCAATGCCGCCGCCAACATCGACGCCCTGCTCCAGGACGATGTCCGCTACGTGGTTTCCGCCTGCCCCACCTGCACCGTCGCTTTGAAGCACGATTTCGCCAAGACTTTCGAAAGCCTCGGCATGGCCGCCAGCCTGCCCCGCGCCGCCGCGCTCGCCGCCAAGGTCGTGGATTTCTCAAGCCTCGTCAAGAAGCTCGCCGACGAAGGCCGCCTCACCATTCCGGAGGGCCGGCATCTCGCGAAAATCACCTATCACGATTCCTGTCACCTGAAGAAGAGCCTCAAGGTATCCCAAGCCCCGCGCGACCTGCTCCAGCAAGCCGGCTACGAATTGACGGAAATGTTCGAATCCGACATGTGCTGCGGCATGGGCGGTTCCTATTCTCTGAAGCTTCCCGAAATCTCCGCGCCCATTCTGCAACGCAAGCTCACCAACATCCGGAAAACCGGCGCCGCCATCGCCGCCATGGATTGTCCCGGCTGCGCCATGCAGATCCGCGGCGGCATCGACAAAGCGCGGCTCGCCCAAGGCACTCCCGTGCAGGTCCGCCACACCGCCGAACTCCTGGCCGATCTCTTTTGAACCGAGACCGCGACCGTCAGGGAGCCGAAGGCCGCTATAAGCAAGACATCACGGTCAAAGCACTACTGCCCAGGCGGGTACCACGGTTGCTACAAGACAGGGGGAGCGCGACCCTGAATTGACCGTTATTTGTTGAAATTATGGAGCCGGCGGAGGGATTTGAACCCCCGACCCTCTGATTACAAATCAGATGCTCTACCAACTGAGCTACGCCGGCTAGTGAATGGAGCGGGAGACGGGGATCGAACCCGCGACCAACAGCTTGGAAGGCTGAGACTCTACCACTGAGTTACTCCCGCCCGTTCCTCCTCCATTCTACCAGCGCCGCCCCTCTGGCACCATTCCCGGCTCTCGCGCCGCCTATGATAACCTCGAAGCTTATGCTGTTTGAGTCCGATAAAGTGATGTTCGAAATCTACAAGGAAACCGAGTACACCGGCCGCTACCGCGTCGTCTACTTCACCGAACTCCAGGACCACAACAAGGAAACCGAAATCAATCACGCCCTCGCCGGCGAGCACTTGTTCGACGGCTTCATCAAGAATTTCCGCAAAGAGGAAGCCAAGGAAATCATCGCCTCCCTACTCGAGCGCCTCAACAACGGCGAGCCCGTCGCTCCCCCCGAAATCGAACGCGCCCTCGGCGACCACATGGCCTGAGGCTTGCCTTGCGCATCTCCCGTTTTCCCAGCCTCACCGAAGCCCAATTTTTCGGATGCACAGCCGCCTTCGTGGATTCCCTTTTCGGTGAATTGAACGCCGCTGGCATTGCCTTGCGCCGCCTCGAAGGCCAATCCAAAGGCTCCGCCTTCGCTTACGAGATGACTTTCGACACCCATCGCTACGGCGCGCTCATCGTGATCGATCGCTGGTCCACGCTGATTTCCGTCTTCGGACCACACGTCGAACTCTCTCGCCGCCCGGCCATCATCGCCGAAGCGCCCCAGCGCATTCGCACCGCCGAAACCATTCTGGGATCAGCCAACCGCCTGGTGGATGCCGCGGACGCTTATTCCCCCGCGATTGTGGAAGCCTGTGCGCTGGCCTTCCAGTCCCTCAACACCACGTTCGCGGAGGAGCGCACGGAGGCCGATCAGTCCGCCAAACTCGGCCCCATGCTGCCTGAGGATTACACCAGCGCCCGCCGCATTTTCCTCGAAGACCTCGCCGCGCGCTGACGCCGGGGCTTCCGCTTTTATGTCGAGGCGCCCGTTTTCAGCCAGGCACGGCAGACCACGAAACCCGACGGTCTGTCCCACCGGGGCCGAAGCATTCTGACTCCTGTCTTTTGAGTCCCATATCCAGAAGGGATATCAAGGGCGCAGCCTTATTTTGCGGATTCCAGTTTATTGAAGGCCTTCAAGAATTCCGTGTAGGGCTGCGCGCCGACCAGCAGTTCGCCGTCCACGCCCTGCGGCGTGCTCTTGCCCACCACGAACGTCGGCGTGGCCTCCGCCCCAATCTTCATGGCTTCCAGGACGTCTGTCTGGACGGCTTCTTTATATTTCTGGCTCTGCACGCACGCGCGGAACGCATCCACGTTCATCTTCAATTCCGCCGCGTCCGCCAGCAGGCTTTCCAGGTCCAGCTTGTTGGGGTTCGCTCCCATGGTGTCGCGCATCTTCCAGTACTGTCCCTGGTCCGCCGCGCACCGCGCCGCCTGGGCCGCGCGAAACGCGTCCGGGTGGATCGCATCCAGCGGCAGGTCCCGGCTGTAGAAGCGCACTTTTCCCGTGTCGATAAAATTTCTCTTCAGATCGCCGTAGACCGTCGTGTGGAACCGCTGGCAAAACGGGCACTGGTAGTCCGTGAACTCCACCAGCGTGATCGGCGCGTCCCTGGATCCCAGCATCTGGAAGCCTTCCAGGTTGAGTTTGGCGCGCGCCGGCGCCGCGGGCGCCTCCTTCTCCCCCTGCTTTTCCAGCAACTGCCGGATCTGCCGCAGCTCGTTCAAAATCTGGTCCGCCTGCTCGCGCGTGATGCCCTCGTCCTTGGCATTCTTCTTGTTCTGCGCGCCGAGCGGCATCAGCAGCGCCAGCGGCAGCACCGCCCATCGTGTATATCGCAAAGTCCGGTTCATGGTCAAATCCTCGTCTAATCTTTCTCCAGCACCAGCATATACTGCACATTCCTGACCTGCTCTTTTTCCATGATGAGGTGGAAGTGGTTGGCTTCCACTTCCTTGATCAGGTCCGGCATGTCCAGACGGATGTGGGTCAGCGCCCGCCCGTTGGGCATCGCCGATTCCCGCTTGTAGTATTCCACGATCACCAGCTTGCCCTCCGGGCGCAGCGCCTTGTGCAGCGCCGCCAACATCTTCTCCGGATAATCGAAGTGGTGGTAGGCATCCAGCACCAGCTCCATGTCCACCTGCCCTTCGGGCAGGTTCGGGTCGGTCTCGGAGCCTTTAAGGAAGGTCACATTCGCCAGGTTCTGATTCTCGGCCGTCTGTTTGGCCGCGGACAGGAAATCGTCGAAGATGTCCTCCGCGATGACGTGCCCGGCCGGTCCCACGCGCTTGCTGAGATACGGCAGCATGTATCCCACGCCGGTCCCGACATCCGCCACCGTCATCCCCGGCTGCAAGCCCATGGCCACCACCAGTTGGCCCGGCTTCTGGGCCTGCTCGCGGCCCGGATCCGCCAACGTTTTCGCCACCGATTTCCGCTCCGCCTCGGTCTGGTAGCCGGAGTTGGCCTGCTGCGCCACCTGCGCCGCGAGTGTGCCCGCCAACGCCATCGCCGCAATTGCTATCTTTTGCATCCTTTTCATAATGCCGTCTCCATGGGCAGCGCCAAAGGCGCCTCGTTCAAGAAGTCCAGCCCGGACATTTCCTCGACGGCGTCCCGGATGGACTGCTCCGAGGTCTCCTCGGTCGTGATCACAAACGGCAGGTCGTGCTTGGTATCGCAGGGTTCCTGCAACACCGCTTCCAGGCCGATCTTCTTGCCCGCCAGAATCCCCGCCAGTTTCGCGATGATGCCGGGACGGTCGTCCACCCGGAATCGCAGAAAGTAGGCCCGTTTTTGCAGGGTGACCGGCACCGGCTTGTTGCCGCCCAGGCGCTCGTGCGCGAATGGCGACACGCGCTCCGGGCTGCCGCTGCGGATCTCGCGCGCCACGCGCATCAAATCGCTCACCACCGCTACGCCCGTCGGCAGCGCCCCCGCGCCCCAACCGTAATAAAAGGTGTCTTCGCCGTACTCGCCTTTCACCCATACCGCGTTGTACGGCCCCTGCACCCCCGCCAGAATGGTCGACGCAGGAATCAGCGCCGGCCGCACCGAGAGAATGATGCCTTGCGAAATCCGCCGCGCGCCGCAAATCAGCCGGATGCAGTGCTTCAACTGCCGCGCATAGCGGAAGTCCACTTCGGTGATCCGCCGGATGCCTTGCATGAAGATATCGGAGGGTGTAATCTTTTCGCCAAACGCCAGCGCCGCCAGCAGCACGAGCTTCGACCGCGCATCGTAGCCGTCTACGTCCGCGCTGGGGTCGGCCTCCGCATACCCCAGCCGCTGCGCCTCTTTCAGCACGACCTCCAGGGGAACGTCGCGCTTCTCCATCTCCGTCAGGATGTAATTGCACGTGCCGTTCAGGATCCCGTAGAGCGCCATCACCCGGTCGCCCGAAATCCCTTCGCGCAGCACCGCATGAATCGGGATGCCGCCGCACACGCTGGCTTCCATCGCCAGGTTGATGCCGGCGCGGATGGCGCGGTCCCAGATCTCCGGCCCGCACGCCGCCATCAATTCCTTATTGGCGGTCACCACCGACTTGCGATGTTCAATGGCCGCGTCCAGAATCTCCGCCGCCACCGCCGTTCCGCCCACCAGTTCGGCGACGATCTGCACATCCGGATGCTGCACCACCTCGCGCCACTCCGTGGTCTGAAACACCGGGCCGAGCGCTTCCGGCAGTTTCTTGGATGCCACCGACCGGCTGCACACCGCCGTCACTCGCAACCGGAACCCCAGTTTGAGTGCGATCTGTTCCTGGTTCTCGGCCAGAATCGTGAGGGTTCCCATGCCGACGTTGCCCAGCCCCACGATTCCGACCTTCACTTCATCCATATAGAGACAGGATATCAGGGCGGGCGGCCGTCACCTTTTCTCCCCGGGGCCGGTGCTCTGGGGCGGAGGGTACGGAAGGCCGTCGGACTCCATGATTGGCCGGTTCATTATTGTCAGGAAGGCGGCGGGGTCGAAGCGTCCGGTGGGCGGAATTGGGTTCGTTTGGGGGGCGGGGCTGGTGGCGCCGCCCGGCAGCGCGACCAGGGGGTCGCGCGAAGGCAAGGGCGCCTGCCCCACAGGGACGGGATCTGGTTGGTTTGCTTGGGGTTGAGATGGGGAATTGGGTTCGTTTGGTATTTCTGGTAATTCCTCTTCTTCAAAGTCAGAGCGCAGGGCGCGGAGGCGTTCGAATTCCTGGATGGCGCGGCGGTATAGGCGCTCGGCCTGGGCCTGGTAGCGCAGGAAGAGAGCCCAGGTGTGGGGCTTCTGGGTGGAGCGGTGGAAGCCCTCGCCGAGGACGAAATTGCGATTCTGGAGGCGGGTGATTTCGATATCGCCATTGCCGGCCAGTTCGGGGGACATGAGGTGGATGGGTTCGCCTTCGGGATCGAGGGCTTTGTCGAGGCAGGTGGTGAAGAGACCGGCCTCGAGACGGGAGGCGCGGATCATGGACAGTTGGCAGACGGCGATGCGCTCGACGGCGAAGAGCTCCTGGGAGTTGACGGGGCGGTAGAGGTCCAGGGCGTCCTGGCGGAGCTGGTCGATTTCGTTGAGGTCTTCGAGGCGGACGACGGTGAAGATGGAGCCGGCGAAGCCGTGTTTACGGGCGTTGAGAGCAGATTTCATTTTGCCGGCGGCGGAACGGGGGCCGGTGGATTTCCGGGCGTTGATGCGGTTGGCGGCGGTTTGCTTGTCGGTGGCCATGGGGGTCCTTTCGAGGGAGTGGCGGCGCGAGGGGCGCGAAGGGTGCTCCTCAATTCCAGGGGTAGCATGGGGACGAGCGGGAGACGGCGGATGAGGAGGGGAAGTGGTTTGGAATCAATGGAAAAAAGTTGAAAATTGTTGTGAATGGGGTGGGAGCGGAGCCCGGAGTCTGCGCTCGATTACGACGCCAACCGCAAGGCCCGCTGAAGTTCGCCGGGTAACGTCAGTCTCTGGAATAGTCCGGCTGGATAGACGTAGTCCTCGCCCGATTCATCGATTACACGGATGAGATCATTCGCTTCCGCGCCGGGGTCGACAACTAACGGATACAACTTTCCGACCTCAAGCGAGGCGCCGAAGCCGGCATTGCGTATGCACACCGCAAAACCTTGCGTTTTGATTCGACGAGACCGCATAGCTAATCCGCAAATCGCTTGATCTTGAATTCCTTCTTACCGATTCCCGATGCTTCGCAGCAAGACACCGGCGGCAAGACCGCCGGCGCTACCAGTTGGTCTGACACCGGCGGCAAGATCGCCGGCGCTACCAGGTGGTCTGGAGTGAGATGCGGCCATGGTCTAGCTTCTAACGCAGGCGCTTCGCGAAGACGGCGTCCAGGGAGAATTTGCCGGGGCCGAAGATCAGCACCAGCAATGCCGAGAACAGGTAGGTGTAGGGCGCGGCGGCAGAGAATTTACCCGGGTCGGAGAAGATGGAAAACAACGCCTCGCGGTCCGCAGTGATGTAGGCCACCAGCATGTCGCCGGTGAGCAGCAACGCGATGGCCCGCGAGCCCAGGCCCAGCGCCAAGAGGATTCCACCGGCGAATTCCAGCGTCGCAATCGACGGCGCCGCCAGCGCCGGCGCGGGAATTCCCAGCGATGTGAAGAAGTGCGTCACACGATCCAGGTTGCCTAGCTTGCCCCATCCGGTCTGCGCGAACTGCCAGCCCCAGTAAACACGCACCGCCAACAGAAAGGGCGATTGCAGGCTCGACGCGGCCCGAATCAGCAAGCGGTACAAGCGTTCGATGGCGGCCTTCATGAACCCTTTCCGGGGCGGCAGAACCACCCGTTGCGCGACCAGGATGCGAACCATTCTTCCATCCGATCGCTGATTTCATCGAGCGGCTGCGCGCTGTCTTCGAGCACGGCGTCGATGGCTTCGCCCACCGGGTTGCCCGAGGCGAGCGCCCGGAGCAGGCGGAACTCCGGAGGATCGAGCCGCTTGTAGTAAACGACGTCGTCGAGGCGATGAACGGCCACGAAAACCGGCTCCGGTTTCAGACTGTGGCGCCACACTACGCGGCGCTGTTTGTGGCGCAGCACGGCGTTGCTCGCGCCGGCGTGGCCTTCCGGAAGGTCGTTCACTTGCAGCCTGAGGTCGTCCACCGGATAGCGCAGATCGAGCAGCGTGAGGTAGGGCTGCAGGCGGAACGTCATGCCGGTGTCGAGTTCCAGCAGGTCTTCGGGGCCGAGCACGGGCTCCGCCTCGCCGTCGAAGGCCACGATGTGGGCCCACTCCAAGCGCACCATGTCGAGCGCCAGCGCGGGGTTCTTGCCGGCATATTCCGGATGCGGCTCCAGCCACTCGGCCAGATGCAGACCCAGGTCCCGCATGGTGAAGGATTCCGACGGCCGCTCGGCCAGGTAGGCTCGGGCGAGCCTGTCGAAAGCGCGCAAGCCGATGATGGCGCGCAAACCGGGGAAGTCTTCGTAGAGCGAATCGAGAAGGCGATACCAGTAACTCCGCGCGTAGATCTCGAGGCGCTCCGACGAGGTGAGTCGGCTGTTGGGCTTGACGATGGCGTTGGCCTCGGCGGCATCCGCGGTGAGCGTGCCGGCGCGGCCCAGCGGCGCCATGATCGCGCCCGCCATCCGCCGCTGCAATTCGAGCAGGGTCATGGCCGCACCACCACAGGCGCCGGGAGGTACTTCGCGGCCTTCAGTGCTTCGGCGCGCACTTCGTCGAAGGAGGGAATGTGGTCGTCCCATTCGAGCAGCGTCGCCGTAGGTCCCACGCGTTTGATGGCGTGTTCATACAGCTTCCACACCGGGTCGATGACCGGGTGGTCGTGGGTGTCCAGGATGTATTTTTCGAACTTCGAGTGGCCGGCGATGTGGATCTGCGCCACGCGCTCCGGCGGCACGGCGTTCAGGTATTCATAGGGGTCGAAATCATGGTTTCGCGACGATACGTAAATGTTGTTCACGTCCAGCAGGATGCCGCAATCGGCGCGTTCCACGACTTCGCGGAGGAACTCCCACTCGGTCATTTGGGAGACGTGGAACTCGGTATAGCTGCTCACGTTCTCGACGGCGATGGGCACTTCCAGAAACTCGCGCGCTTGGCGGATCTTGCGCGCCGTCAGCCCGGCCGCTTCGAAGGTGTAAGGCATGGGAAGAAGATCGTGGGTGTAGCGCCCGTCGACGCTGCCCCAGCACAGGTGGTCGGTCAACCAGGGCGTCCGGGTGCGCTTCACCAGCTTCTTGAGCCGCCGCAGGTGGTCTCGATTCAACGGCTCGGCCGACCCGAAGTACATGGAGACGCCGTGCTGCACCACCTGGTACCGTTCCAGGATTTTATCGAGCACCGCGAGCGGACGCCCGCCGCCGGTCATGAAGTTTTCCGAGATGATCTCGAACCAGCCCACCACCGGCTTCTGCTCGAAGATGTGCCGGTAATGCGGAATCCGCAAGCCGATCCCGATCCCGTATTCCGAGTATCCGTTGAACTGGTTGGCAGGCATGAGAAAGCAAGAAAAAACAGGGGCGCGAGCAGCAAACTCCGCCCCCGAATCTAACGGGCCATGGAGAACCCCTCGACTGTTACTTCTTGGAACCGTCGGTCGAGCAGCCGCCCTTGCCCTTGCAGGAATTCTTGCCCTTGCAACCGTTGTCGCTGGTCGAGCAGCCGCCCTTGCCCTTGCAGGAATTCTTGCCCGCGCAGGAATGCTTTTCGACGGTGGCAGCGCTCTTGGAGGCCTTGCCGGTCGATTTCGCGGTGGATTTCTGGCTGTTGTCCGGCGCGGGAGCCGCGACCAGGCGCGTCATGGTACCGCCCATCAGGCCGGCGAAAGCCGCTGTCGCTAACAAAGAACTCTTCGAAACCTTCATGATTTTTCCTCTCCTTGTGCTTGAATGGCTTCCCATCCGACCGGCGATTGAGTGCGTTCGCCGGCTTTGGAAAATATACTGGTAAAGCTACTGGAGATACGTGCCGAAGTCAAGAACGGATGGACCCGGCCGGCAATTGTTTACCAGAAATGACGTTAAGTATTCTTAATGAAGCTCGCGGAATACGGTGACACCCGGCGGCTTTTGCGGGGCAGGATGGTATCCTGCGCGCCGGTTGGCAACCGGCGCCGGGCGGCCATTGGCAAAGGTCGGCAGGCGGGTTACCAACCCGCCGCAGGTTGCCAACGGGATGATACCGTACAGACAATGAAGGTCTATTTCGGATTCACGGTGGCCGGAGACCGCTCGGCGCTGGAAATGGCGCGGCGCACTGTAGCGCTGCTGGAAGAAATGGGGCACGAGGTGCTGACGCGCCATCTGGTGCGCGACGACGCCGCCCAGCTCGACCGCGCCATCACGCCGCGGATGGTTTTCGAGCGCGATATGAACTGGTTGCGCCAGTGCGACATCTTTATCGGGGAGGTGTCCGGCTCGTCGTTCGGGATCGGGTTCGAGGCCGGATACCTGTTGGGCGGGAGCGCGCGCCCGGCGCTGCTGTTCTACCGGCGGGAGGTGGAAAGCCGCATCTCGCTGTTGATTACCGGCAACACGCATCCCAACTGTACCTTGGCGCCCTACTCGGAGTTTGCCCAGATCGAGGATCAACTTCGGCGTACCATGGCGTAACCGGATCGTCAATAACGCGCCCAAGTATTTAGCCTTGCTGAGCTGAGAATTATGCGGAGCATGAGCGTCTTTGAGCGAGGATTTATGAGATGCGCTCTAGTCAATTTCCGGTAGGCGTCTGCTCGATGTGATCGATCACCAGCATTTCTACCGGCCCTTTCCACTTCTCCAGCTTCAGACCCGGATTTTTGAGTCCGGCCGAAAGGGAAGAAGCGTCGGTCTTGCCGTTATCGTCAACGGAGTATCGAAACGCGAAGTAATATTCTCCCGGGAGGCCGGTTTGGTCCGCCACCATCCCGCCCACAAGACGTTGCAGTGTTGCGGAGAGCTGAAGCATGGAAGCCCGGCGGCCTGTGATCGCCCCGATGCCGGCCTCCGGGAGGGTGGCGCTGACCCAATGTTCTTCCTCCGGAGCGCTTCCGCGCATCCAATCCGGCCATGGAGCAGGCTTATCTTCGGGCTTGGCCTCCCCGATCTTGAGACCGCCCTTGGCAATGGTCAGGGCATAACCGTCAACTTTCTTGGCGACCCGGTGGGCAACCATTTTGAAGCGGTCCGCCAGGAGCGACCGGAACATCTGGCACACTTGGTCGCTGGTGGTGGCAGGGTCCATGGTGGCGTCAATCGTATAGATGGACTCATAGATGAACTGTTCGCCTGGACCGGAGACACGCCAATTCTCGAGGTGGTAGGCATATTGGACCAGGTAAGAAATTTGGGTGTTCCACCTGATTCTTCCGCCGGAACGCGTCGGGCGGGTCTCCATCCGATCTTGATCGATCGATAACTTGACCGACGCCACCTCAAACGAGAGCGGCGCGGACGTCTTTGGTGTTTGTGCGCGGCTGCGTGAGGCGTGGAGCAGGGCGATGGGGACGGGACCGGCCACGGCGGCGACCGCCAGCGCGGCGAGGAGCAGCCCCCTATCGAAGTTCAGCCGGCGCGCGAAAGGTGGGGTCATGATGCAATCGATGCGGCGCTCGATCGGTTGTGATCCGCTCGTGATCCTACCACCGGGCGGTCGACGCGGATGCGCCGCCGGCCCGGGTGAGGCCGGCGATTTCTTCCTGACGCTCACCCGAGCCGCGCGGCGGGAGTTCAGTAACGGCCCCCGGCGATGGGACGCAAGGGGGTAGAGAAGGTGCGAGTGGGAGTTTCGGCGCGCTCGGCGGGCCGTTCGAGCACCAGAGAGCGCAGCCCGGGCATGGAACTGGCGCCGGCGCGCTGACCTTTTTCGCCGACGGGGAGTTGCCCGGTGGTGAGGTTTTTGAGACCGAACAGAGCGAGCTCGAAACGGTCTTTGACTCCGACCTTCTGGAAGAGCCGCGACAGATAAACCTTCACGGTGCCTTCCGAGATGAGCAGGGTGGAGGCGATCTCCTTATTCTTTAGACCCTGCGAAAGCAGGCTGACGAGTTGGCCTTCGCGCTGCGTGAGGGCCACGCGGCGGGCGCAAAGGAAACTGTCGGTGAGAGCCTTCTCGAACCAGAGTTCGCCGGCCTGGACCTTCTGAAGGCACTTGACCTGGAGGTCGGTGGGGAGAGTTTTGCGGAGGATGCCGCGCACTCCGAGCCCCATGGCCTGGAAGGCCAGCTCGGTGGAAATGGAGTTCACCCACAGGACGATCTTGCAACTCATCATGGCGTGCTTCATTTCATTGAGCACGGCAAAGGTAATCTCGGGGGTAAGGTCCATCAGTACCAGTTCGGGGGAGCCTTGAGCCATTTGCTCGACGAGCGAAGCGACGCTGCCGCAGGTTGGCAGCAGGTCGAAGCCCTCCACCTGGCGGAGGACGGCCTCAAGTCCCTTGGCCAAGATCGGTTCATCACTATAAAGAAGAATTCGCGTCATATTCTGCACCTTTTCAAGCCAGCCGCTGCCGCCTTTCCGGCCGTCGGGAACGTCCATTAATTATTCTCGAATTCGTCCGGCTTTCTTACGTATTCTCCGATTATTTACTTCGGTTGTCAATAACAATTTATATGATTTTGTGGTTATTATTATTTATTTATAAGGTGGTTAAATAATAAGAGCGGGCTGTTTATCTGCCTAATATTAATGGTTAGCCATTTTATTTTCAATCATTTCCAAATATTTTCGAATAGCCTGGGAGAGGTAGTAAATTCAAATAGAATATTCGACAATTGACCGGCTAATAACCCTATCGCATATGCCCCGGACAGTTGCCTTCACCCCGCAAACGGGTGGCGAAGGGGAGTTGGGGAGCCTTCAGAACGGCCTGAAAGGAGGGCAATATTTCTTGATAACCTTCGGCAATAGTGGGGTATAGCCCTTTTCCTATATTGATACTGAGGCTCTTAGGGCGCTAAATTCGCCATGGCGTCCAAGGAAATGAAGAACATCAACCGGCGCGAGAGCCCGCGAATCGAAATCCAGCTACGGTGTCACGTTACGTCACCGGCGCTGTGGGTGCGAACCACGATGACCACGGAGAACATCAGCCGCAGCGGGATTCTGGTTGCCTGGAGCAGAGAAGGGCCGATGGTTCCGGTGCCGGGCGTGGGGCAGATTGTGACGGTGGAGATCGAGCTTCCGGCAAATCACGGATTCGGGCAGAAATGCATTCACTGTCAGGGAACCGTGACGCGGGTGACGGGGGCGCCGGAAAGCCCGAACGTGGCGTTGCGCGTGAACTACATGGATTTCCGTTCCTTTCACGATCGCATTCGGGCGGTGGAGGCGATGACGCCGGTAAAGAGTTCGTGGATGGCGTGATTCTGCGATGGAAAACAGAGACTCCCAATTCGCGATCAAGTGGCTGCCGTCACTGGCGGACTTGGCATTCCTGGCGCCGATTTGGTTTCTGTTCGGGCGCATGCAAGGCGTGAAGACGCTGCTGGGCGATGGCGACACGGGATGGCACATTCGCACGGGCGAATGGATCGTCGCGAACCACCTGGTTCCGACGCACGACGTGTTTTCCTTTTCAAAACCGGGTGGCGTGTGGTTCGCGTGGGAGTGGCTTTCGGATGTGATCTTCGCCGGGCTGAACGGGATGTGGGGCCTGGGTGGCGTGGTGCTGCTGAGCGTGCTGCTGCTGAGCGCGACGTTCACGGTCCTGTTCCTGGTGGCGCGGCGCAAGGCGAACGCGGTGACGGCGATCGCGGTGACGATTGTGGCGGCGGCGGCATCGTCGGTGCACTGGCTGGCGCGGCCGCACTTGTTCACGCTGCTGTTCGTGATTCTGTTCTACGCGGCGCTGGAGCGGATGCGGGAAGGGCAGACGCGATGGGGGCGATGGCCGTACCTGGCGCTGCTGCCGGGGGCGACGATCGTGTGGACCAACCTGCACGGAGGATTCTTCGTGGGGATCGCGCTGGCGGGGGTATACGGCGCGGGCGAACTGGCGCAGATGGCGCTGACGGCCGACCGGGAAGCGCGCGGGCCGGCGTGGCAGCGGGCGAAACGGTATTTCGCATGCGCGGGAGGGTGCCTGGCGGCGAGCCTGATCAACCCCTATACGTACCATCTGCACGCACACCTGTTGGAGTATCTGCGCGATCCTTACGCTTCGCAGCACATCATTGAGTTCTTCTCGTTGAGCTTCCACCACCCGGCGGCGATTTTCTTCGAGAGCATGCTGTTGCTGGCGGCGGTTTCGGTGTTCTGGTATGCGCGGCAGGGGCGGTACACGGAATCACTGCTGCTGCTGGTGTTTGGGCACCTGGGCCTGATGGCGGCGCGGAACATTCCGATCTTCGTGCTGGTGGCGGCGCCGCCGGTGGCGGGCCTGGTGCAGGCGTGGCTGAACGGTTTGCCGGAGTTGGAACTGGCGCAGTGGGTGCGGCGGGCGGCGGCGAAGTACAACCAGATGGCGGCGCGCACGGCGGAGACGGACCAGATTGCGCGGTGGCACGTGGTAAGCGTGCTGGGCATGGCGATGGTGGCGGCGCTGTTGTTCGCGCCGGCGCCACCGAAACGGTTCCACGCGGAATTCGACCCGCAAAACTATCCGGCGAAGGCGATCGCAGCACTGAAGCGGATGCCGGAGCCGCGGATCTTTACGAACGACGTGTGGGGCGGCTACCTGATCTGGCGCCTGTATCCGGCCGACAAGGTATTTGTGGACGGGCGGAGCGATTTCTACGGCTCGGCTTTCGAAGAAAAGTTCATCGACGTTCTGAACGTGAAATACGACTGGGAGCGCATCCTGGGCGGGTTCGACGTCGACACGATTTTATTGCCCACCGACGCACCGCTTGCCGGCGCGTTGAAGGAATCGAGCCGCTGGCGCGTGGTGTACGACGACGGCGTGGCTCTGATTTTCCGGCCGATCGAAAAGACCGGGGGCAAAACGACATCCGCCGCCTACCAGGACAGCGGAGCAGGCCGTGATCGCGAGGTCACGAAAACACAGGCACGTGATCAAGCGATCACAGAAAAAAGAACAAAAACTTAGGAGCGAACAAAATGACGTTTTTGCATAATTTCTGGAAGGACGAACAGGGGCAGGACCTGATCGAATACACGCTGCTCATGGCGTTCGTGGCGCTGGCTTCGGCCGCTCTCTTCTTGGGCGCCGGCGGCAGCATCAACAAGATTTGGACTATCAGCAATACCCAATTGGCGAACGCCGCCAACAGCGCGAGCTAAATCCACCCGGGTGGAGCAGGCCGGCATACCGATGCCGGCCTGCTTCCGACCAGATGGCAGGCAGTATATTGGCGCGGGCCGAAGGAAGAGCGCCGCGCAGAGCGAGAGTCTACCCATAAGAGGGGTGGACTCGGTGGCTAGCAGAGCGGAACGAGGAATGGCATGAATAAGAGATTTATCGGTGTGCTGATATTTGCTTTCATGGTCGCCACGGCCGGAGGACTGATTACCTACAGATCGCTGATGAGCCGCGCCCAAGCGGCCAAGGCGGCCGCGCCGTCGGTACAGGTGGTGCTGGCTTCGAAGGATCTGGAGTTGGGGACGGTGCTGAAGGAAGGCGATTTGTACCTGGCGGACTGGTCGGGTGAGTTGCCGGCCGGCTCCACCACCAAGCCGTCGGATCTTTACGGGCGCGGCGTCACGACGCCGATCTACGCCAAAGAGCCGGTGATCGAATCGCGGCTGGCCCCCAAGGGAGCCGGCGGCGGTCTGGCGGCGATGATCCCCAAAGGCATGCGCGCGTTCACCATTCCGGTGAACGAGGTAGTGGGCGTAGCGGGGTTCGTGACCGCGGGACAGCACGTGGATCTTCTGATTCAGGGGAACAGCCCGGGCGGGAACGGCAGCCAGGGCATGTTGAGCCGGACGCTGCTGCAGAACCTCGAAATTCTGTCGGCAGGGCAGGACTTCAAGAAAGATCCAGAAGGCAAGCCGATGGCAGTGCAGGTGGTGAACGTGCTGGTGACGCCGGAACAGGCGGAGACGCTGAGCCTGGCGACGGGCCAGACGAGCATCCGCATGGTGCTGCGCAATCCGCTGGACCACGAAGTGGCCAAAACGCCGGGAACCAACCTGGCCTACATGTGGGGCACCGCCGGGAAGGGGCTGAAGCCGACCATGGCCCTAGACGAGCCGCCGGCGGAAAAGCCGCGCCGGGCGCCGGCGCCGAAGCCGGTGGCCGTGGTGGCGCCCGCACCGCCGGTGAAGAAAGAAGCGCCATTCAACATGGAAATCATTTCGGGAACGAGCAAGACGGAAGTCAAGTTCGACAAGAGCGGGGAGGGTAAATAGATGCTCACCACGGGTCAAGTAGTTCGAATCGCGCTGGCGGCGGCGAGCGCATGCGTGCTGGCGGGGCCCGTGCGCGCCGACGATGCCATCACGCCGGCCCAAGCGGCGGCGGCGCAAGAAGGTGTGTCGAAGGCCGCCGCGCCCGGAGTCATCGGCAAGCTGACGGTGACGGTCGGGAAGTCGCTGACGATCGACAGCCCGCTGGCAATCAAGCGGCTCTCGACGGCCAACGGGAACCTGGTGGAAGCCGTGGCGATCGGGCCGAAAGAGGTGCTGATCAACGGCAAGCAGCCGGGCGAGACGTCGCTGATCATCTGGCAGGATAACGACGCGCGGCTGATCTACGATCTGACGGTGCGGATGAGCCCGCAGCGGTTGAACGCGGCGCGGGAGCAGATCGCGCGGGACTTTCCGGACGCCGACATCAACGTGACGTTCGACAACGACACGGCATTTGTGCGGGGCACGGTGAGGGACATGGTGTCGTCGGACCGGATCATGGCGATTGTGGGGACGCTGGGCAAGGCGGTCAACCTGCTGCGGGTGGACGTGCCGCCGGTGGAATCGCAGATTCTGCTGAAGGTGCGGTTCGCGGACGTGGACCGGAGCGCGAGCTTGAACCTGAGCGCGAATTTTTTGTCGGGGGCATTCAACCAGACCACGGCGATAGGCACGGGAGCGACCCTGGGGACGGACGCCGCGACAGTGGGCACGGTAGGCACGCTGGTGAATATTTTTGCGATGCGGAAGGACATCAACCTGCAGGCGGCGATCACGGCGCTGGAAAGCAAGAACCTGCTGGAGATCATGGCGGAGCCGAACCTGGTGACGGTCAACAACAAGCCGGCGAGCTTCACGGCGGGCGGCGAGTTTCCGTATCCGATGATCCAGCCCGGTTCGTCGGGCGGCGGAACATCGGTGACGATCACGTTCAAGGAATACGGCATCCGGCTGAATTTTCTGCCGACCATCACGCCGCGGGGCACGATCCGGCTGCACGTGGCGCCGGAAGTGAGCTCGCTCGATTACACGAATGCGGTGACGCTGCAAGGTTTCACGATTCCGGGCATGTCGGTGCGGAAGGTGGAAACCGAAATCGAACTGGATAGCGGGCAGAGTTTTGTGATCGCGGGACTGTTGGACAAGCAGGTGACGGATTCATTCTCGAAAATACCGGGGTTGGGAAGCATCCCGATCCTGGGAAAGCTGTTCCAGAGCAAGTCGGTGACCAAGAACAATTCAGAGTTGCTGGTGATCATCACGCCGGAGCTGGTGCGGCCGATTCCGGGGCAGCAGCCGGTGCCGGAGTTGAGAATCGTGAAACCGTTCATGGGGGACAACACGGGCGGGTTCATGGGACAACCGGGAATGGATAAGACCGGACCCGTGCCGGTACATCCGCCGAATCCGACGCTGCCGGTGGAGCAGTTGATCCAGACGATGCCGAGGCCGGGGCAGGCGGCTCCGGTGCCGACGCCGTCGGCCCCCCCGGCCACGGGAACGGGCGGCGGAACGGACAATCCAGGGCAGACGCCGCCGGCGGCTCCGCCACCGGGCGGCGGAGGCGGCGGAGGGGGAAACGGCGAGTGAGCGGCAGGCCGGGAGACCCATCATGTACCCGCTGACCATAGGAATGGCGATTGAGAACCGAGAGTTGTGGGAACAGGCGCAGGCGTGCCTGACGGCGCTGCCATTCCGGATCATCGTCGAGCACCAGGACTTGGGAGACGTGGGCAACTTTATCGACCGGCTGGAGCGCATGCGGCCGGACGTGGTGCTGATCGACATCAGCGGCTGGAGGGAGCCGCTGGAGGGGCTGGTAGCGTCGATTCGCGGGGCGATCGGCGACCCCATGATCATCGCGTTGAACACGACGGCGGAATCGGACTCGATTCTGTCGTCGATGCGCGCGGGGATCAACGAATACCTGTATCCGCCGTTGCAGGAAACGCTGCGGAAGGCGCTCGAAAAGCGATCGGCGGAACGCAGCCGGCGGAGCGTGGCGGGGGCGAAGGCGGGCGGCAAGAGTTTCGCGTTTCTATCGGCGAAGGGCGGATGCGGGGCGACGACGCTGGTGACGCACGTGGCGGCGGAGCTGGGGCGGCTCAACCAGAAAGTTTTGCTGATGGACCTGGATCTGGACTCGGGGATGGTGGGGTTCATCACCAAGACGAAATCGGTGTATTCGATTCTGGATGCGGTGAACAACCTGCACCGGCTGGACATTCATTACTGGAAGGCGCTGGTTTCGAACGGGATTCCGGGAGTGGAGATTGTGCCCTCGCCGCTGGCGATGGCGTCGAAGGTGCAGATCAAGGACGAGCAGATCCGGCACATCCTGGCGTTCGCGCGGCCGCACTACGACTGGACGCTGGTGGACCTGGGGCGGAGTTTGAGCCGCATGGCGATGGCGGCGCTGGAAGAGATCGACGAAGCGTGCCTGGTGACGACGCTGGAAGTTCCGGCGCTGCACCAATCGAAACAGATCGTGCAGACGCTGCTCGACAGTGGATATGGCAAGAACCGCATCAAGCTGATCCTGAACCGTTCCCCGAAGCGGTTGGACATCACGCCGGGGGAGTTGGAGAAGATGCTGGGGCTGCCGATTTTTTGCATGGTGCCCAACGACTATGCGGAGTTGTACGAGACCTACGCGGAGGGACGAATGCTCAATCGCAATTCGGACCTGGGCAAACAGATGGCGCGGCTGGCGAGCAAGCTGGCGAGCATGGGAGAAGAGAAAACGGGGAAGAAGAAGTTTGCGCTGTTCGGCTAAAGGACAAAAACGATGGCGACGCTGCTAGATACGGTATCAAGACCAGGGGAGAACCGGGAGACCGGGTGGGTCAATCGCCTCTTTACCAAAGAGGGGTATACGCCGGAATACCAGGAGTTGAAGTTCACGCTGCACCGCAAGCTACTGGACCGGATCAATCTCGAGGCCCTGTCCTCGATGGCCGGGGAACGGGTACGCGCGGAAATTCGCGCGGCGGTAGCGAAGCTGGTGGAGGAAGAGAAGACGCCCCTGAGCCTGGTGGAAAAGGACCGGGTGATTGAAGAGATTCTGGACGAAGTATTCGGCCTGGGGCCGCTCGAGCCGCTTTTGCAGGATCCGACGATCAGCGACATTCTGGTGACGACGCCGCGGCTGGTGTACGTGGAGCGGGCGGGCAAACTGTACCGGACGCCGGTGGAGTTCAAAGACGATGCGCACCTGCTGCGGATCATCGAGAAAGTGGTATCGCGGGTAGGGCGGCGGGTGGACGAATCGTCGCCGCTGGTGGACGCGCGGCTGCCGGACGGTTCGCGCGTGAACGCGGCGATTCCGCCGGTGGCGGTGGATGGGCCGCTGCTTTCGATCCGGCGATTCGGGCGGCACGCTTTGAAGGGCGAGGACCTGGTTTCGAAGCTGGCGATGACGGAAGGGATGCTGGAGTTGCTGAAGGCCTGCGTGAAGGCGCGGCTGAACATCCTGATCTGCGGCGGAACGGGTTCCGGAAAGACGACGCTGCTGAATGCGCTGTCCTCGTACATTCCGGAAGACGAGCGGATTGTGACGATCGAAGACGCGGCGGAACTGCGGCTGCAGCAGACGCACGTGGCGCGCATGGAAACGCGGCCGGCGAACGTGGAAGGGGTGGGCGCGATCCACATCCGGCAACTGGTGATCAACGCGCTGCGTATGCGGCCGGACCGAATCATCGTGGGCGAAGTTCGCGGGGAAGAGGCGCTGGATATGCTGCAGGCCATGAACACGGGCCACGACGGATCGTTGACGACGATTCACGCGAACACGCCTCGCGACGGCCTGGGCCGCCTGGAGGTGATGGTGGGCATGGCGAACGCGAACATGGGAGTCCGGTCGGTGCGGCAGCAGATCGCATCGGCGGTGGACATGTTCCTGCAGACGGCGCGGTTCAGCGACGGAACGCGGCGGATCACGCACGTCACGGAAGTGGTCGGGATGGAGCAGGAAATGATCACGCTGCAGGACATTTTCCTGTTCGAAAAGACCGGGATTTCGGAAACGGGCAAGGTGCGAGGGCGGTTCCGGGCGACCGGAATCCGGCCGAAGTTCTACGAACGTCTGAAGGCGTGCGGAATCACCCTGCCGACGCAACTGTTCCAGACGGTAGTGGAGATCACCTAGATGCAGATCGCAGTAGCTGTCTCCTTCATGGTAGTGTTCGCGCTCGTGCTGTTGGCAGTGAGCGTGGGGCTGAAATTCCTGGACACGCGGCGCAAGAGCCAGGTGGCGGAGATGCTGCAGACGGCCTCCGGCGAGCCGGTGGTGGTAGTCACCAACCTGCTGAAGGAGATCGATCCCGACAGGCCCACGGGATTCAAGCGGATCCTGGCGTCGTTCCAGTTTTCACGGCACACGCAGCAACAGATCCAGCAGGCGGGATTGAACTGGTCGTCGGCGCGGCTGATCGCGGCGATGGGGCTGGCGATGATCCCGGGCCTGGGACTGGGCGCGTGGTGGAAGATTCTGCTGAACGGGCCGACGTCGGCGGCGGTATTCGCGCTGATCACGGGCTCGATTCCGTACCTGATTATGCGGCACAAGCGCAAAGTGCGGCTGAACACGCTGGAAGAGCAGTTTCCGGACGCGCTGGATTTTCTGGCGCGATCGATGCGGGCAGGCCACGCATTTACGATCAGCCTGGAAATGCTGGGCGAAGAGATGGCGGATCCTTTGGGACAAGAGTTCCGGGCGCTGTTCAACGAGCAGAACCTGGGGGCGCCGCTGGACACGGCGCTGCGGAATTTCACGGAGAGAGTGCCTTTGCTGGACGTGCGGTTCTTCACTTCGTCAGTGCTTTTGCAGAAGCAGACGGGCGGCAACCTGAGCGAAATTCTGTCGCGGCTGGCGTACGTGATCCGCGAACGATTCCGCCTGAAGGGGCAGGTGAAGGCGGCGAGCGCGCACGGCCGGCTGACGGCGACCATCCTGACGCTGTTGCCGGTGGCGACGATGCTGGGGTTGCTGGTGGTGGCGCCAGGCTATCTGCAAGGCATGGCGAAGGACAGCGACGGCAAGTGGATGATCGGCGGGGCGATCCTGGCGCAGATCCTGGGAAATTATTTCATCAAGAGAATCATCAACATCAAGGTGTAATATGCTGAATCCCATTCTATTTGCCATTCTTGCATTCCTGCTGCTGCTGGTCCTGCTGACGGGGCTGGGATACCGGGTTTTCTATAAGCCGGGCAAATTCCTGAAACAGCTCGGCCGGCCGGTGATCACGGAATCGCGGCGCGTGGTGGAAGAATCGGGCGAGCCGGGCGGGAGCACGATCGTCACATTCCTGCACCAGTTGGGGACGAAAATGCCGTCGTCGGACGCGGACGTGGCGACCATGCGGGCGATGCTGGTGCGGGCGGGTTTCCGGTCGGATAACGCGGTGCCGGTGTTTTTCGGAATCCGGATCATGACGACGCTGGCCATGCTGGTGCTGTGCGTGACGCTGGAACCGCGGCTGCCTCCCAACCCGATGTTGAAGCTGATGCTGATGATCTCGGGCTGCGCGGCGGGATGGGTGATGCCGCGCTTCTTCCTGGAGAAACGGGTGAGGCGGCGGCAGGAGATCCTGCGGCTTTCGCTGCCGGACGCGCTGGACCTGCTGGTGGTCTCGGTGGAAGCCGGGTTGGGACTGGATCAGGCGATCCAGCACGTGGGGCGGGAGCTGCAAGTGAGCCATCCGCAACTAAGCGAAGAGCTGTTGCTGGTGATGCTCGAAATGCGGGCGGGCAAACGGCGTTCGGACGCGCTGCGAAATTTCGCGGAGCGCACGGGCGAATCGGAAATCCGCAAGCTGGTGGCGATCCTGATCCAGAACGACCGGTTCGGCACGAGCATGGGCGACTCGCTGCGCACGCACTCCGACTTTATGCGGATTGCGCGCCGGCAGGAAGCCGAAGAGCGCGCCGGCAAAGTGGGGGTGAAGCTGGTGTTCCCAATTTTCTTTTTCATATTGCCGTCGATGTTGATTGTGGCGGCGGGTCCGGGCATCCTGCAGATTTTCAAATATCTATTCCCGATGATGAAGCACATGGGTGGTACTTAGAAAACCAAAGAAGGAGAAAACGAAGATGTCTGATACGTTCATTCAAGCGGCGATCTGGCTGGGAGCCGGCGGGACACTGCTGTTCTTCCTGCGGCGCCGCCGGGCGCGTAGACAACAGCGCTAAACGCGCCAAGACGGGGAGCAACCGAGAGACGAAGGGAGATAAAAGATGGACCTCGCGATTCAAGGAGCGATCTGGCTAGGGGCGGGCGTGACGCTGGTTGTCCTGCTATCCCGCCGGCGCAGGCGCCGGGCCATACGGTAATGAGCGCGGTATAGGGCTGGCGGGAACGGGGGCGGTTTTTCGCCAGCTCTCGATTGGTAACCATGTCGATTGAGGAACTGGTTGGAAAGCAGAACCGGGACGGGGGCTGGCCGTATGTTCGCGGGACGTCATGGACGGAACCGACGGTGTACGCGGTGCTGGCGCTGTGGGCGGCCGGCGAGACGGAGTACGCCCGGCGGGGCCTGCGGTGGATTGTGCGGAACGAGCGCGCGGACGGAGGCTGGCCGGCGCAGGCCGGAATCGACCAAAGCACGTGGGTGACGGCGCTGGTAGCTTTGCTGCCTCCGGAACAACTGGGGCAGGAAGCCCACCGGCGCGCGATCGCATGGCTGATGGGGATGAGGGGCGAGGAATCGACGCTGACGTATCGCATGCGGGAGTGGTTGCTGGGCAATGCGCGGCCGGCGGACCAGGAGTTTGCGGGATGGCCGTGGGTGCCGGGCACGGCGGCGTGGGTGGGGCCGACGTCGCTGGCGATCCTGGCATTGGAAAGGGAGTACAGCCGGAGGCCGCAGGCGGAGGTGCGGCGGCGGGTGCAGGAAGGCCGGGAATTCCTGATGCGGCGGATGTGCCACGACGGAGGATGGAACCACGGGTCGGCGCGCGCGTACGGATACGAATCGCGGCCATATCCGGAGACCACCGGTCAGGCGCTGGCGGCGTTGCGCGGGGTTGGATCTCCGGAAGTGGACAAGGCGCTGACGGTGGCCCGGCGGTTTCTGGCGGAATGCCGGTCGGTGAACGCGCTGAACTGGCTGCGGCTGGGCCTGCTGGCGCACGGAGAGCTGCCGGAGGGTTACTGCGTGCCGTCGGGAGTGACGAGCCGCACGCTGCCGGATACGTCGCTCGATATGCTGGTGGGAGCGGTACAAAAAGGCAGCGATTTGTTTTGGGGCTGAAGATGCAGAAGACCATCACCAGACGCGAATTGCTGGCGGCAGCGGCGGGCGCGGCGGCGCTTTCGGCGTGCAACGTCGAAAAGCCAGTGACGCTGGCGCGCGTCTCGGTGGCGCGAGCGGCAGCCTACGACCAGAGCGTCTACGACACGGTGCGACGGCTGTTGGACGAACACCGGGTCAACGTCGGAGGGCGGAACGTCGTGCTGAAGCCCAACCTGGTGGAGTTCGAGCCGGAGAGCAGCATCAACACCAACCCCATGGTGGTTCATGCGGCGCTGGAAGCGTTCCGGGCGCGGGGCGCGGCGAGCGTGCGGATCGCGGAAGGGCCGGGGCACCGACGCAACACGCTGGACCTGGCGGAGGCCGCGGGATACTTCAAGACGGTGCCGCACTTCGAGGACCTGTTCGTGGACCTCAACCTGGACGACGTGAGCCGCGTGAACCGGCCGCGACAGTTTTCCCGGATGAAGGAGCTGTACCTGCCGAACACGGCGCTGGGCGCGGACCTGCTGGTGTCGATGCCGAAGATGAAGACGCACCACTGGGCAGGCGCGACGCTCTCCATGAAGAACCTGTTCGGGGTGGTGCCGGGCGCGGTCTACGGGTGGCCGAAGAACGTGCTGCACTGGGCGGGGATCGAGGAAAGCATCGCGGACCTGCACGCGTTATTTCCGCGGCAGTTCGCGATTGTAGACGGGATTGTGGGCATGCAAGGGAACGGGCCGATCGAAGGCGTTGCGAAGAAAGTTGGAGTGCTGGTGGCGGGCGCGGACCCGGTGGCCGTGGACGCCACGTGCTGCCGGATCATGCGGATCGATCCAATGCGCATCGGGTATCTGAAACTGGCATCGGAGGGAGTCGAGGCGCAGATTTCGGAGCGCAACATCCAGCAGACCGGCGAAAGCATCGCGTCGGTCGCGACGCCGTTCGACCTTATCCCCGAATTTCAATCCATTCGGTTGGAGAATAGTTAAATGCACACGCAACCGACCGACCGCCCGGTCCCCACGGCCGCCAGGCGCGGCCGCCCAGCGATTGCCGCCCTGATGGGCTGGCAGTGGGTCTACGCACTGGTATCGCTTCTGGTGCTGATTCCCTGCTATTGGCAACCGCGCATCCAGGCGGGGGATCTTTCGAGCCACATTTACAACTCGTGGCTTTCCCAATTGATCGAAAGCGGGCGGCTGCAAGGGTTGGCGATGGTGCAGCAGACCACCAACATTCTTTTCGACCTGATTCTGAGCGGGCTTTTTAAAGTGGTGGGGCCGGAAGCGGCGCAACGGATTGCGGTATCGCTGGCGGTGCTGACTTTTGTGTGGGGCGCCTTCGCGTTCATCGGAGCGGTGGGAGGCCGGCGGCCGTGGCACCTGCTGCCGTCGATCGGGATGCTGGCCTATGGCTGGGTGTACCACATGGGCTTCTTCAATTTCTATCTGAGCCTGGGGCTGTGTTTCTGGGGCCTCTCGATGGTTTGGGACTGGAGCGCGCGGCGGATGGCGATGGCGACACCGGTTTTTGTGGTGGCGTACGTAGCGCACGCGCTGCCGGTAGCGTGGGCGGGATGCCTGGTGGGCTACGTGCTGATTGCGCGCAGCCTGGCGCCGCGGACGAGGGTGTATGTCATTGCGGCGTCGCTGGGGGCGATGGTGCTGCTGCACGCGGCGATCGGCGGGACGATGGTCTCGGGGTGGTCTCCGCAGCAGATCAACTTGACCACGGGCGTGGACCAGGTGTGGGTGTTCGACGCGAAGTATTACGTGGTGATGGTCGGGCTGTTGCTGGTATGGGGGCTGCTGTTCCTGGACCTGATTCACCTGTTGGGGGCGCGCCAGGTGGTTTCGGGGATCCCGTTCCAGCTCTGCGCGATCAGTGCAGCGGGCGTGTTCATTCTGCCGACCACGGTGCTGATTCCGGGGTTCCACCATTCGCTGGTGTTCATCGCGGAGCGCATGTCGCTGGGGGTGGGAGTGTGCGTGTGCGCGCTATTGGGCGCGGCGCGGCCGAGGCGGCTGGAGACGTACGCGCTGGTGCTGGTGGCGATGGTGTTCTTCGGCTTCCTGTACCGGGACGAGCGCGCGCTGAATTCGTTCGAGGACCGGATGCAGGATACGGTGGCGAAGCTCTCGCCGGGGCAGCGGGTGATCAGCGCGGTCGAGGATTCGGAGCTGCGGGTGAATGCGCTGGCACACATGATCGACCGGGTGTGCATCGGCCATTGTTACAGCTACGCCAACTATGAGCCATCGACGGCGCAGTTCCGCATACGGGCGGAAGCGCAGAATCCGTATGTGGCTTACTCCTACCGGCAATCGTGGGAGCTGCAGACGGGGGCGTACGTGGTGCGGGAGAGCGACTTGCCGCTCTACCAGGTGAACCTGGATGAGAACGGGAAGATGGTGCTCAAAGATTTGAAAGCAGGTGTGGCATGCGGAAGCAGGGAATGGGATCCTTTATCGGAGACGCTGCCGGCCGGATGAGCGTAATCCAGTTGGTGGCCGAAGTGGCGCTGCTGGCGGCAATGGTGCTGGCGTCGTCCTGGCTGGTGCGGGGCTGAGGGAGCGAAGAACTCGTCATTCAGAAGCGTTTGGCAGGCGAAAGCGCCTGCCGTCGACCGGCCTCCGGCCGGTCGAACACCGGCGGCAAGACCGCCGGCGCTACCAGTTGGTCTTAACGGAACTTGAAAATGTAGAAACTCCACTGGCAGGCGAAAGCGCCTGCCCCACCAAACAGGCCAGGAGGCCTGTCCTACGCGGCGGGGCGGCTGGCGGACACGAGCATGATCATGAGGTTCCACACGACGAGGCCGCTATACCAATAGGTAGCCCAGCGGATGAGGTGGTTTTTCCGGGCGTACACGCAGAAAGCGCCTAAAGCCAAAGCCAGGGCCTTGGAAGCGAGTATCCCCAGTGCGGGACCGGCGTGCATAAACAGGCGGACGAAGGGGCTGGCCTCGGCGGCACCCAGCCTGATACCCACGAGGGTGGTCAGCAGGTCCAGCAACTGCAGATAGATAAAGACGTACTGAATTGCCATCATAGTTTTCCCGAAGCAACAAAGTACTTAGATCGGCGCTTCCTGAAAATAGTTTACCCTTACTTGTTCGCAACAAAGATCCAAGAATGTACCGTTTGTACTAAAGTCTGGGGGCTTGCTTTTAGTACAAAACAGGAGATTTATGGGGATCGTTCCATGACGGCGGGGCGCATTCTGGTAAATTGATGGGGAGTGACACCGTCGACGATAGAAGCATATCTTCTGCAGGAATCGAGCGGGCGGCGCTATCCGCTGGGCGACGGCCAGACGTGGGCGATCGGCCGGGGCGATGGCTGCGCAGTGATGCTGGACAGCCGGTCGGTGTCGCGGTTGCACGCACTGATCCAACGGAAGGACGCGGGGGATTTTTCGCTGGTGGACCTGGGGAGCCGCAACGGCTCTTTTGTGAATGCGCGGCGGGTGAGCCTGCCGCTGGTGCTGAGCGACAAAGACCGGTTGCTGTTTGGGGACCAGGAGCTGATCTTCTGCAGCGCGGCGAGTGGCGGCGCGGGACTCCCGATCGGGGAAATGAACACGCGCAACATGCCGACGACGGCGCTCCACACACACAGTCTGACCACGATTGTGGTGGTGGACATCCGCGACTTCACGCCGCTGGCGCGGACGGTTTCGGAATCGCTGCTTTCGCAGACGATCGGCACGTGGTTTCTGCGGACGGGGCAGATTACGCAACGGCTGGGGAGTTGGGCGCAGAAATACATCGGGGACGCGGTGATGGCGGTGTGGGTACACGACCACCCGGAGAGCCTGGCGGCCGATTTGATGAAGGCGCTGCGGGCGGTGAGCGAGATCAACACGGCGACGGGGGAAATCAGCGAGGCGCTGCCGCTGCCGGGGCCGCTGCGCATCGGGGCGGGCGTGAATACGGGGCCGGCGATAGTAGGGGGCTCGGAGTACACGGCGCTGGGCGACACCGTGAATGCGGCATTCCGGCTGGAAGCGGCCACCAAGCAGATTGGGCTGGGCGTGGCGCTGGGCGCGCGGACGTTCCAGGAACTGTTGTTGACGGCGGGCTCGAGTTCCCCATTTGCCAAGCGCGAAGTGGAGCTAAAGGGATACGAAGGGCCGAGCACGGCCTGGGGGATTTCCTTCGAGGCGTTACAGGAATTTTTGAAGGGGTACCCAGGTGACATCGGGCTCCGAACCTGATAATCTGCTTCCCATAGGCGACCTGCGAGGGGAGCAATATGACGACCATTCTATCCGAGAAGCAACAACAAGAGCTTCTGAATCGCGGCTTTTCGCGCCGGACTTTCGGCCGGATTGCCACCGTGTTAGCCGCCGGCGCAGCGCTGCCGTTTTATAACGAGCCCGCACTGGCACAACTCTCGCGGGTGGATGCGCCGCCGGACGCGGTGATGATCAACTCCAACGAGAATCCGTTGGGCCCATGCAAGGAAGCGCGCGAAGCGGCCCACAAGATGGTGGAGCAGGGTGGCCGCTACCTGTTTGGGGAAGCCGGTAAAGTGCTGACGATCCTTTCCGAACAGGAAGGATTGACCCCCGATCACGTCAACATCTACGCCGGATCGAGCAGCCCTCTGCATCAAGCCGTGATCGCCTTCTGTTCACCTACCAAACCGTACGTGCTGGCGGACCCCGGGTACGAGGCGGGCGGCGCCGCGGCCCAATTCATCGGCGCGCCGGTGATTCGCGTTCCGTTGGCCAAGGATTATGGGCACGATGTGAAAGCCATGGCGGCGGCCAGCCCCACCGCCGGACTGATCTACGTCTGCAACCCCAACAATCCGACCGGCACGATGACCAAGAAGCCGGATCTGGAATGGCTGGTTGCGAACAAGCCCAAGGGGTCGATCGTGATGATCGACGAAGCCTATACGCACATTGCGGGCGGCCCGTTCTGCAACGACATGGTGCAGGCCGACAAGGACGTCGTGATCCTGCGCACGTTCTCCAAGATCTACGGCATGGCCGGACTGCGCGCCGGCGCTGCCATGGCCCGGCCCGACCTGTTGGCTAAGATCAGAGGCTGGGGCCATAGCGGCATGATGCCGATCACCTCGATGGCCGCCGCCTCCGCGAGCCTGCAGTCGAAGACGGTGGTGCCGGAACGGCGCAAGTACATCGCTGACGTGCGCAACGACGTCCTGGATTTCCTCGACCAGCACAACTTCAAGTGCGTACCCTCGGTTGCCAACTGCTTCATGGTGGATGCGAAGCGGCCCAGCCGCGAAGTCATCAGCGCCCTGGCTCGCGAAAAGGTAATCATCGGGCGGCCGTGGGCTGTCTGGCCGACGCACGTACGGGTAACGGTGGGCACGCAGGAGGAGATGGACAAGTTCAAGGCGGCCTTCCTCAAGGTGATGGCTTGAACCCACGGGCCATTCTGCGAAGAATGAGCCCGCCTCGCGCAAATTACGGTTGGGGCAGATTTCTGGGAGATTGTGCGGGCGGGGCGATCGCGGCACTGATCGCGCTGCCCTACGGTCTCGCGCTGGCGACGGCGATGGGGTTGCCGCCGGTGCTGGGAATCTTCACCTCGATTCTGACCGCGCCGGTAATTTCGGCGATGGGACGCAACCCGGTGCTGATCGGCGGCACGGCCAGCGCCACGGTCCCATTTATGGCGGTGGCGGCGCGCGCGGGCGGCGTGGGGGGAGCGGCGCGGCTTTCGATTCTGGCGTCGGTGATGCTGATCGGTTTCGGATTCCTGCGCCTGGGCCGGCACATCATGCGGGTGCCGCACGCGGTGGTGACGGGATTCTCGTGCGGCATCGGCGGCATGATGCTGGTGTCGCAGCTCGACATCATGTTCGGAGTGGCGTCGCCGCTGACGCGCCCGGCGGGCTCGGCGGTCGCGCAATTGTCGGCCGTGCTCCATCACCTGGGGGATGTGCGGGCCGTGCCGCTGATCCTGGGAATGAGCGTGATTGCAGCCGCCACGCTAGCGGCGCGTCTTTCGCACCACGCGCCGGCGCCGCTGATCGGGGTGGCGCTGGCGATATTGATCGGCCGCTTTTTCGGCTTTCACACCAAAGAAGTGGGCGCGTTGCCGGCCATGCTGCCGCCCTTGGCCGGCATTTCCTGGAAGCTGCGCGAAGTGCTGGCCGCGATGCCCTCGGCGGCGGGGCTGGCATTTGTCACGGCGGTAAATATTCTGATCACGTCGCGCGTGGTGGAACATTTTCGAGGGCGCCACAAACGCATGAAGCCCGGCGATGCGGATGCGGAACTGAGCGCTTATGGGACGGCCAACATCCTGGGCGGGCTGTTCGGCGCGCCGCCCAGCGTGGGGATTCCGGCGCGCAGCCTGGCGGTGGTGCGGTGCGGCGGGACGACGCGGGTTTCGAACCTGATGCACGCGCTGTTCCTGGTGGGGATTCTGTGGCTGGGCTCGGGGGTGGTGGAACGGATTCCGATTCCAGCGCTGGCGGGCGTGACGGCATGGATGGGGCTGTGCCTGCTGGATTGGAGCGCGTGGCGGCGGCTGCCCAAGATGAGCCGCGTGGACGCCAGCGCGTTTCTCGGGACGGCCATCGCGGTGATGGCGACGAATGCGGTGCTGGCAGTGGTGATCGGCTGTTCGATTTACAGTCTGGCATGGATGTACCAGCGGCGGCTGCGGCCGGCGCCGGCGCCGGATTTGCAGGTTGAGTAGGTCAGGCGGTTGGCAGGCGAAAGCGCCTGCCCCACCAAGTTGTGGAGAGAAGAGGCAGGAGGTGATCCGATGGAAGCTACCAGAAGAAGTTTTCTTGGCGTCGCAGGCGTGGCGGCAACAGCGGCTGCCGTGCCGCGCCCGGCCAGCACCGGCTTCGTGAAGCCGGCCCCCAAATTTTATGTAGCGGCGGTGACGCCGTGCGACAGCAGGGGTAAGTTCGACGAAGCCCTCTACCGCGACATGATGCCCTATTTCAAAGAACGCGGGGCGGATGGCGTGGTGGCGCTCGGCACCACGGGCGAGTTTCCGATGTTTTCCTGCGTGGAGCGCAAGAAGATCGCGGAGGTCGCGCTGAAGCACCGGTCGGGGCTGGACATGATCGTGCAAGTGGGCACGCCCAACCTGCCCGAGACGCTCGAACTGCTGGCGCACGCGGCGGCGAACGGGGCCGATGGAGTGCTATGCATCCCGCCGTTCTACTACAAAAACCCAAGCCTGGAGGGACTCTACCGGTATTATTCGCAAGTGCTTGAAGCGGCGAAGATTCCGGTGCACCTGTATCACATTCCAGGGACCAGCGCGGTGCCGATCACGGCGGAGTTGCTGCACAAGCTGGAACACTATCCGATGCTGGCCGGCATCAAGGACTCCACGGGGAACGCGGAAGGCTACGCCACCTTCGTGAAGGAATTTCCGAAGCTGAACATGATGAGCGGCACGGACAACAATATCCCGGCGGCGCTCGAGGCGGGGATGGGCGCGATCCTGATGGGCGGCAACCTTTATACGAAGCAGAGCGCGGCGGTGTTCAAGGCGCATCGCGAGGGAAAGGACGTGACGGAGGCCATGGCCAAGCTGCGGGCGGCGAGCGGACTGCTGCGCGGGGTGGCCAGCGGCAGCGACGGCATTCCGCTGATCAAGGCGGCGCTGGCGGGGCTGGGGCTGCGCGAGAGCTTCTGCCGGGCGCCCCACGTGGATCTGACCGACGAGCAGAAGGCGGCGTTGAAGCCCAAGGTGGAACAATTGGCGGCGCTGGCTTGATGCCTACTTCGCGGGTTCGATTTTGATCTGCTTGAGGACTTCGCTTTGCGTGGCCAGCTCGGTTTTGCCGGCGGGGAAGCGATTGAGGCTCAGGATGTAGGCGAGGACGTCGGCGTCCTGCTGGCGCGTGAGGCGCGAGGGGTCGTCCTGCGGCATGGACTTGCGGATGCGGTCGAAGAGATCGCCGACCGTGAGGCCGTTCCAGTTGGAAAGAAACGCGGCGCCTTCCAGGGCGGGAGCTTCTTCACCGCCGGAGAGCGCCGCGCCGTGACAGTTGACGCATTCCTTCTGCGAGACGGCTTCGCCGCGCCTGGCCTGGTCTTCGGTGAATGTGCCGTCCCAGACGGAGCGCGAGGATTGAGCCAGGGCCGCGGCTGCGCAGACGGCCGCGGCCGCGAAGCAGGCACGACAGCGGCGCATCAGCGTCCTTCGTCGGGCAGGCGGAAGGCGATGTACTCGCCGGAATACGCGCCGCCGCTGACCGCGATCACGATGTATTGCCTGCCCTGCCACATATAGGTCATGGGTGAGCCGCTCTGCGGGGCGGGCATCCAGACGGAGCCGACTTCTTTTCCGCTGACCTTGTCGTAGGCGCGGAGCATGGCGCCGCGGGGATGCTGGTCGGTGGTGGTGACCTGGCCGTCGCCGGCAATCAGCAGCGTTTTGGTGATCAGGGTTCCGATGTTGTAGCCGGACTGGCCGGTGCGCGGAATGGCGAGGCCATTCAAAGCGGCGTGGTTGCGAATGGCGTCGGGGGTTTCGCCGTGGGGGATCTGCCAGGCGATTTCGCCGGTATCCAGCTTGATGGCCGAGATCGTAGAGTAGGGCGGCTTGATTAGCGGAAGGCCCTGGACGGAAAGACCGCCGAAGCCGCCGCCACCACCCCCGCCAGCGCCGGCTGCGCCGCGACCGCCGGGCGTGCGCGTGGGGAGCGGGGAATCCGCGCCGGTATTCTCGCCGGGGCCGGTGCGCATGCGCACGGGCTGGCCCGCCGTGCCGGCTACGTAGCGCATATCCGAAATCTCCCTGGGCGCGGGCAGAAGGCTGATAGGAGTTACGCAGGAGTTGCAGGCGTAGACGTAGACGGTGTGGGTCTCGGGATCGTAAGAGCCGCCGGGCCAATTGGTGCCGCCGCTGGCGGTGCCGAGAGTGAGAGTGGCGAGTGGGCCTTCGGCCTTGCTCTCGACGGGCGGGGTGAAGACTGGTCCGATTTTGTACCTGGCGATTTGTGTCTGGGCCTGGTCGCGGAGCGCGGGGGTGAAGTCGATCAAATCGTCGATCGAGATGCCGTTGCGAGCGTAGGCGGGGGGCTTCGAGGGAATCGGTTGCGTAGGCGAATACCATTCGCCGGGGACGGCGCCGCGCTCCACCTTCTTCTCTTCGATGGGCCAGACTGGTTTGCCGGTGACGCGGTCGAAGACGTAAAGAATGCCTTGCTTGGTGGGCTGCGCCACGGCCTTGATAGCGCGGCCGTCCACGGTGATATCGGCGAGCAGCGGGGCGGAGGAAATATCCATGTCCCAGAGCGGATGGTGGACGAGTTGGAAATGCCACTTGCGCTGGCCGGTTTTGAGATCGACGCAGACCAGCGTTTCGCCGAACAGGTTGGCGCCGGGACGGTGGCCGCCGTAGTAATCGCCGGTGGGGGATTCGACGGGCAGGTAGACGAGGCCGAGCTGCTCGTCGACGGAGATCTGGGTCCAGACGCCGGTGTTGCCGGTGTACTCGGCGGAACCGTTTTCCCAGGTATCGTAGCCGAGTTCGTTTTTGAGCGGGATGGTGTGAAAGATCCAGAGGCGCTTGCCGGTGCGCACGTCGAAGCCGCGCACGTAGCCTTTGTTGTTGCGCATGCTTTTGGGAGTCATGCCTTCGCGGAAGGCGGCGCCGACGATGACGGTGTCCCTGGCGACGACGGGCGCGCCTTGAAAGCCGATCTCGCCGGTGGTCAAATCGGGCTCGATGGTCTGGTCGTCATCGAGTTTGAGGTCGACGGCGCCGCCTTTGCCGAAGGTGGGGACGAGCGCGCCGGTCTTGGCGTCGAGGGCTATGAGACGGTAGCCCGGCGTGACATAAAGGATGCGTTCTTCTTTGCCGTCGGACCAATAGGCGAGGCCGCGTCCGGAGAGCTGGCGGGGGGCTGCGGCGCCGCGGTCGCCTTCGTGCTCGCCGTGGACCCAGAGCAATTCGCCGGTGGCGGCGTCGAGGGCGATGGCGGCGCGGCGGGAGCCGGCGGTGGCGTAGACTACGCCCTTGACCATGAGCGGGGTGCCTTCGAGCTTATACTCGGGGCGGTTGCCGATGTTGTCGGTCTTGAAGCGCCAGGCGATTTCGAGCTGGCTGAAATTGGCGGCGTCGATCTGGTCGAGGGGGCGGTACTTGCTGCTGGCGAGGTCGCCACCGTAAGTCGGCCAGTCGGTACCTTGAGCGAAGGCGGCGGTGACGGCACAGGCCAGGCCAATCGCGAATCTGTCGAGATGCATCTACACTCTCCTAGCGGTTTCTGACAGTGTATCGAAATCGGGCGGACGGCGGCGGGTGGGCTCCGCTAAATCTTCAACGCGGAGGCGCGGAGGAAAGGCGGAGACAAAACAAAACAGGTCAAAACCCGGGAGCGCAGAGGAGGCGGAGGAAATTGGGGGCCTAGCGCGGTTGGCGGCGGCGCAGGAGGCGCTCGGTGAGGGTCTCATGCTGGGGCGCGAATTGCAGAGCGGCGGCGCGCAGATAGGGGCGAAACTCGCGCTTCCAGTAGGCGAAGAAACCGGTGCGCGAAATCTCCGCCAGGGCTTGCACGTAGTGATCGAGGATGGCGCCGCCGAGAACTTTGCCGGTGCGGCGGGCGGCGGAATGCGCGGCGCGCGACAGCCACAAGACGTTGGAGGGAACGTGCGCGAGGGTGGAGAGGGCCATCACCGACGAGACTGTGAAAACCGAGCGGTGCTGTTCCCGCGCGGTGCGGCGGAGTTCGGTCCAGATGGAGTCGAGGCGTTCGGGCGACGGCACGTTCTTCGGCGGGATGGAGCGGACTTCGTCGCGGAACCTGGTCCATTCGCGGCGGAGGCCGGCGATATCGATGGGCGGCAGGTTGAGGGTTTGCGCGAGATGCGAGCTGGTGTTTTCGAGGCCATCGAGGAGTTGGTCCATGGTTTCAAGTTGGGCATCCGGCTGGATGAGACCTTCCTCTTTTAAGGCGCCGGAGATTTCGCGGATGAGGTGGTGCCCGGCGCCGGTGACGTCGGCGAGCGCGGCCAGGACCCACACGGGCGAAGCGCGAAAGGCCAGGATTCCGAGGAGTTCGATGCCATGGCTGGCGGTGCGCTGCACGAGAAAGTTTTCGGCGAGGCGCGTTTCGGAGGGATAGATTCCCTCCACCTGGCCGACTTCTTCGATCCAGAAGCGCAGCACGACATCGACCATGGTGCGGTAGAGAGTGGTGCGCCGAAGGCTGGCGGGCACGACGACTACGCCGATCTCGTGCAGCAGGCCGCCGGAAAGCGCGCCGAGCGAGCGGACCAGGCGCTCCGGAAGGGAGAGGACGTATCGATAGGCGCCGGTAGGAGTCACTGTTTCCAGTATCGCGCCAAGCGGGACCGGCCTCCTGGCCGGTCGTGGACAGGCCAGGAGGCCTGTCCTACACGGGATGCGCTATATTGCGATCAATGAAGCTGGCGATATTGACATTGTTGGGGGCCGGATTGCTGGGCGCGCAGCCGGCCACGATCGACGGCACGGTGGTCAACCAAAAGACCGGAGAAGCGCTGAGCGGCGTGCATATCCGGCTGGCTACCGGCAATTTCAATAACGGCGGCGTTAGCGAGCTATATGGCGCGATGAGCGACAAGGCCGGGCATTTCTCGGTGGCCAACCTCAAGCCGGGGTTTTATCTCGTCTTGCTGGAGCGGGCGGGATTTGTTCAGGCGCCGCCGAATACGCCGGGCATTCCGTTTCAAAGCTTCACCGTGAAGGCCGGCCAACACCTGGCGGATTTCAAACTGGAAATGAATGCGCGGGCGATGATTGCCGGGCGGGTGGTGAATGAATATGGCGATCCCGTGCAGAACGTTTTCGTGCAGGTGGAATCGCCGCCACCCGTTCCACCGCCGGCGAATCCGTTTGGCAACCAGAACGTGGTGACCGACGACCGGGGCGAGTTCCGCATCCTGACTGGGCCCGGCAAGTTCTACCTGCGCGCGACGTTGCAGGGTGGCGGGCAAAGGCCGATGACGGAAATCCGTACCGACGGCACATCGGCCACGACGTATGTGAGTACGTATTATCCGAGCGCACCGGACAAGGGCGCCGCGACGGTGGTGGAGGCCGGCGCCGGGCAGGATGTCACCGGGATTGAGATCCGGCTCACGAGTGCGGTGGCGGGGCACGGCTCCTCGATCAGCGGGGTGATATCGGGAACCCCGGAGAATGGGCGGGCCAGTGTGATACTGGCTGTCGGCGAGAAATCGGGCCAGTTCAATACCGCGCGTGGCGCGGCGGCGGGGCCGGACGGCAAGTTCTCATTCACCGGACTCGATCCCGGCTACTATCGCGTCAGCGCGCAGTATTCGTCGGGAAAAACGATGCTGCAGAGCCAGGCGGTGGATGTCCGGCTGGCAGGTGGGGATGAGAATGTGCAACTGGCCCTCGCGCCCGGCGAAGAACTGTCGGGCACGCTCGCGGTGGTGGGGGATGGACCGGCCGGCGGCGCCCAGAAGCGCACGGTGAGGCTGGAGACGGCCGACCCGTTCAGCTACACCGCGACGGCGATGATGACGCCCGGCGAGGTGGATAAAGACGGCGCGTTCCGGATTGCCAACGTTCCCCCGGGCCGCTTCAGAGTGGTGGTGGAACCGATGCCGGAGAACGCATACGTCCAGTCGGTCACGCTGGATGGCACGGCCGCGGCCGACATGGTATTGGACCTCTCGCACGGCGCCAGAGGGTCGCGCGCGAAGGTCACGATCAGCCGCGATGGGGCGGAGATTTCCGGGAAGCTCCTGGATAAGGACGGCGAGCCCGAAGTGAACCCGCTGATTATGGTGTTCCTGGTGACGGATGCGAAGCAGATGCTGCAGCAAGCGGGCATGAACCGCGCCAGCGATGGCAAGTACGACATGAAAGGGAATCGGCCGGGTAAGTATCGGATTGTGGCGATTGATATGCTGCACCTGATGTCGGGCAACGGCGGGACGCCCGAACAGGCAACCATGGACAAGTTGTTCGAGATGGCGGAAGAGATCGAACTGAAGGCGGGCGATCGCGTGGTGAAGAACCTGAAAGCGATCGACAAAGTGCCGGGAATGGAGGCTGCCAATGCACCGCGGAATTAGCGGAGTGTGCCTGCTGGCGCTGTTCGGCGCGGCGGCTGTATGGGCACAGAGCCAGCCGACCCCGCCCACCGAGGAACCGGCCATGGTGGCGGGCGTGATCACCAATTCGCTGACGGGCGAGCCTTTGCTGCGGGCGCACATTCAGTTGCAGCTTGCCGGCGCCGGTGGTCCGGGCAACCAGTCGTATGGAGCGATGACCAACTCGGAGGGAAAGTTTTCCATCACGAAGATGCCGCCGGGTCACTACATGATCATGATGGACCGGATCGGATTCGTGGTGCCGTTGAATACGGCGGGCAACCGGTCGAGCGATATCACGCTGGGTCCGGGCGATAAGAAGGACACGCTCAAACTGACGCTGACGCCGGTGGGTGCGATCACGGGCCGCGTGTTGGACGCCGATGGCGAGCCGGTGCAGAACTCCAGCGTTGTGGCGGAAGGCGCGACCGGAAGCGGCGGCACGATCGCCACGACCGACGATAAGGGAGAATACCGCATCGGCGGATTGCGGCCAGGCAAGTACCGCATCAAGGCCACGCCGCAGGCGCTGCCGCTTCCGCCGGAGATTCGAAGCGACGGAACCACGGACGTGCATTATTCGCCGAGTTACTATCCGGGCGTACTGGCGGCGGCGTCGGCGACGCGGGTTCAGGTGCAGCCGGCCGCGCAACTGGCGGGCATGGACATCCGGCTGGTGCCGACGCCCATCGTGACCGTGAGCGGCAAAGTGACGGGAGCTCCGGAGGGGGCCAAGAACATCTCGATTCAGGTGCAACGGCCTCCGGCCTCGGGCAACGGCTGGTCGTCGACGGGGAGCAATGCCAAGCCGGATGGAACGTTCGACCTGTGGCGCCTGGATCCGGGCAAGTACACGCTGGTTGCATCGATTTTCAGTCCGGGCGGGGCCCGGCTGCAATCGTCGCCGGTGGACATCGAAGTGACCACTGCAAACATCGAGCACCTGGAGTTGCGGATGGTGGCGCCGTTCGATGTGTCGGGGGAGATGCGTTTCGAGGACGAGCAGGCGCGCCGGCCGCAGCAGCCGCCGGCCCAACCGGGGCAGTCGCAGGGCCAGGGGCAGAATGGGACGCAGGCAGCCCCGCCGCCGGCGGCGCCACGCCGGATCACGCTGCGCTCGGCGAGCGGGAATATCGGACAGCAGACCATGGCCGATGTCAGCGCGGACGATACCTTCCAGTTTGAGAAAATGCAGCCGGGGTTGTACCACGTGGCGCTTTCGTGGCCGCCGGTGTACGTCAAATCGATGCTGGTGGGATCGACGGAAACGGAAGGCGACCTGCTGGATCTGCGCAGCGGTCCGGCCGGGGCGGTTACGATCACGGCGAGTTCGGTGACGGGTCAGGTCTCCGGCACGGCCAGCGATTCCAAGGGGCCGGCGGCCGGAGCTATGGTGCTGCTGGCGCCGGAGCCGGACGGCCGCCAGTTTTTCAGCGTGGGCGTAGCGGGCCAGGACGGGACGTATACCATCTCGAACATCCCGCCCGGCAAGTACAGGCTGCTGGTGCGGGACGACGATCTGAATTTAAGCGCGGCGCGGATGGGTAACGGGCTGGAGGATTACGCGGACGTTATGGTGAGCGTGGAGATCCACGCCGGGGATAATGTCACGAAGGATTTGAAGGCGCGGGCGACGGGGAAATAGGGGCGGCGGCTTTGAGGCGGGCTGACAGACGACAAAAAGCGATCGTGTGAACCACAGAGATGCGGAGCTGCAAACAAGAGGGGAGCTAGTGCGTTGACCGGCCGAGGTCGTCCTTTTTCCGGGAAACCACTCCCTCACGGTCGTGGCTCGCATCGGAGTCGTAAGCGTGAGTGAGCGATCGCGGAAAGGCACCAAACCACTCGGTCAGAGGACTAGAACACGAGCTTGAGTGCCACTTGAATGCGGCGGGCGTTGGTGCCGTAGGGGTAGCCGTAGTCGGCAATAGGCGTGCCCACTGCGGCAACCGGCTGTAACACGCCGGAGACGGAGGTGAAAGCAATGGGCTCGACGCTGGTGTAGTTCTTGTGGTTGAGCGCATTGTAGGCTTCGATCATGAGGATGGCCTTCAGCCGCGACGTGAAAGGCAGTTCGCGCGTGAGGCGCGCGTCCACGCTGTATTGATTGCCGATGGGCAGGGTATTGACGGCTTCGAAAGGCACGCGCGACCAGCCGCCGGAGCCGTTGAGGGACGTGGGAAAGGCCATGGTGACGCCGGTAAACTGCTGGCCCATGACGTCGAGCAGGGCGGTTTGGTGGAGTGTGGAGGCGGCGGTGGCGATGCCGGAGAGTTGCCATCCGTTCAGGAAAAAGCGTTCGGGGATTGAGTTGCCCTTGGTGACACGGGGCTGCCAGGTCCAGTTGAGGACGAAGCGGTGCCGCTGGCCGAACGCCGAGGGGCCCTGATCGCCGCGATAACTGGCCATATAGGAGTTGGAGGGAACGATGCTGACGACGGGAGGGCCGCCGACATCGTCAGTGGCCTGCGAATACGTGTAGGAAGTCTGCACCGACAGGCCGTGAGAGAGCGCGGTGCGCAACTGGGCGACCCCGGCCATATAGCGGGAAGCGCCTTCGTTGCCGATTTGCCAGTTGCGGGCGCCGTTCATGGAGAAGACATTGGTGGTGTAGGAGCTGGCCGCGGCGCCGCTCGCGTTATTGATGGTATAGGTCTCGGAAGTAACTTTGGCGCCCTCGATGTTCGTATCGTTGGCGGTCCACAGCTTTTGGCCCAGGGTATCGATGAAGCTCACGGCGAGGGCCATGAAATTGGTGAGGCGGCGCTCGATGGCCAGGGTGCCCTGTTCGGTGTAGGGATTGCGAAATTTCGCGAAGGTGACGACCGAGTTCTGGATGGACGAGGAAACCGAGGCGGTGGAGGCCAGCGGCTTGGGGAAGACCGGCGAATTGACCTGGTTGGGGATGATGGTGAAGGCGGTCTGGTAAACGCCGCCGCCAACGGTCAGGTCGCGCACCAACTGGCCGGGGAATGGCTCGTAGTAAGAGCCCAAGCCGAGGCGCACGACGGTGCGGTTGTCGAGCATGTAAGCGGCGCCGACGCGCGGGGAGAAGTCGACATTGGGCGAAGGGATAAAGCCCGACTGGTAATTGTTGGGGTTGGGCTGGGTTGGTTTGGGAATGCGCGTTTTCTCCCAGCGGACACCGAAATCGACAAGCAGGCGCGGGGTGGCCTTCCAGGTGTCGTGGGCGAATGCGTGGATTAACATGGTGCGCACGGTCGAGACCGGGGTGCCGAAAGTCTGCGTGAACAGAGCGTAGTTTTTCTGCGCCTTCACGTTGGCGGTGAGGTCTTGGGCGAAAGCGGTGAGGGACGTGTAGTCGTAGGAGCCGTAGCGGCTGTCGAGCTGGTCAACGCGATCCTGGTTTTCGGTGACGTCCCCGCCGATTTTGATGGTGTGGGAGCCGATCACCTGGGTATATGCATCGACACCGGAAATGCGCTCCTGGGTGAGGTTGGCGGGATACAGCGGGTTCGATCCGATGGGCGTGCCGGCGAGATTGACGCCGACCGGGCCGGTGGACGGGGCCAGGCTGAAATCGGTGTAGGCGTTGAGACCGTCTTTGAAATAGGAACCGTGGAATTCGTTGGTGGTGTTTTCGTTGATTACACTGGTCCAGCCGGCCTTGCCGAAGATCGTCGAGCTGGTGTAGGTGGCGTTGGAACCGAGCAACCCGCCGTTGGGCGCCACCTGCTCAGTCTCCATGCCGTTGGGCGCATGCTTATGCGCGATGTCGCCTTCGAACGACAAGTTGTTCTTGTCGCTGGGCCGGAAGTCGAACTTGACGAAGCCGGAGGTGGATTTGAGGGAGCGCGGCACCACGACGTTCATCTGCGCTTTGATGAAGTTGATGGCGGAGGTGCACTGGGCGGCGGTGGCCGTGCAATTGGCGGCGGGGATGGAGTTGCCGGTGGAATCGGTGATCAAGGGATTGGTGATGCGGTTGAGGGCCTGGGAATCCCAGTTGATCATTTCAAAATTGCCGAAGACGAAAAAATGATCGGGCGCGACGGGCGCACCGAGGCTGAGGCCAGCCTGCTGGCGGTCGCCGGTGGGTTTGAAGTTGTTGCCGAAGGGGTCGGGCGAAACCATGGAGTGGGCGATGTAATAGTCATAGGCTTCGACGTGGAGGTCGTTGGTGCCACTGCGGGTGACGGCGTTGACGATGCCGCCGGAGGCGTGTCCGAAGTCGGCCGGCGCGGCGGCTGAAATAACCTGCATTTCAGCGATGGCGTCTTGAGCCAGCAGCGGAGCGATGCCGGGCTTGTTGACGGAATAGCTATTGGTAGCATTGATGCCGTCAAGCAGGAAAGAGTTCATGAACTGCTCGCCGCGGAATCCCAGGAAGCCGGTGGATGGGTTTTCAGAGACGGCCGGGGCCAGGAGCACCAGTTTGTCGACGAGGCGGGCGTTGGAGGGCAAGCCCTGCAACTGAAGGAAGGTCACCAGGGCGGAGAGGGACATCTTGGTATCCTGGACCGGCGCGAGAGCGGAGAGCGGTTCGCCGGCGGGCGGGGAGCCGGCCTTTACCAGCGGAATGCGGAAGTTGACATTCTCACCGACGGAAACGTCGAAGTTGGCGAGCGTCCAATCTTCGTATCCTTTCTTGGTCGCCTTGAGCGTGTAGGTGGAGGACGGTACGAGGCCGGGTGCGTTGAACAGGCCGTCGTCACTGGTCATGATGCTGCGAGTGATGCCCAGAGACGGATTGGTGATGACCAGCGTGACCTCCGGAATGCCGTCGCCATATTGGTCGAGCACAATGCCGGTAACGGCGCCGGAGCCAGCCACGGCCTGCGCGTAAATGGCGGTGGAGCAGAGGAGTGCCAGTAGAGATGCTGCGAGTGTTCTTCTCATGCTTTCGAAACCTTTGGTAAAGACCTATTGTATGTGAGATTTGCGGGTCATTGAGGTGTGCCCGGCGGTGACAGTGTGAAGCCGGGACCCAGGATGCGGGCGGCGTCCTTATATGGCCTCCTTATATAATGATGGTTCCGTGAACCGCCAATGGCTCTGTTTCGCTCTGTTGTTGGGCGGTTCGGTCCTCGAGCCGATCCGCGCCTTCCAGCCTTCCGGCCTGCTGAACGATGTAGTGGATGTCAGCGCCGGATTGATACGAGCTGGAAATACGAGCGCTTAAACGGAGGCCACCGGTACACGAGCGCGGCCGGGTCGGTGACCATCCGCGAGAACCCGTGGCGCATCGAACTGCGCGACGCGGCGGGGCGGCTGCTGACGGAGACCAACCATCCGGCGGACAACGGAAAAGTGCTCGACCCGGTGCTGCCGTTTGGCTTTATCCGGCGGGCATCGGACTACTCGCGCAGCGTGGCGGCGGTGTTCACGCTGGGGGCGGGGGAGAAGCTGTTCGGGTGCGGGGAATCCTTCACGCGGCTGGACAAGCGCGGCCAGAAGATGGTGCTCTGGACCAACGACGCGAATGGAGTCGAGAATGCGCACATGTACAAGCCGGCGCCGTTCTTCCTGAGCAGCCGCGGGTACGGCATGTTCGTGCACACCTCGGCGCCGGCTACGTTCGATTTCGGCGCGAGCTTCAGCGGCGCCAACGCGCTGCTGCTGGGCGACGACGATCTGGACCTGTTCGTTTTTTGGGGCGCGCCGAAGGACGTGCTGGGCGAATACACGGCCATCACCGGACGGGCGCCGATGCCGCCGCTGTGGTCCTTCGGGCTGTGGATGAGCCGGATCACGTACAATTCCGAAGACCAGGTGCGGGACGTGGCGGCGAAGCTGAGGGCGAACCGCATCCCGAGCGACGTGATTCACCTGGACACCGGCTGGTTCGAGACGGACTGGCGGTGCGACTACCAGTTTTCGAAGACGCGCTTCCGCGATCCGGCGAAGATGATCGCCGATTTGAAGCGGGACGGGTTCCACATCTCGCTTTGGCAGCTTCCTTACTTCGTCCCCAAGAACGCGCTGTTTCCGGAGATCCTGGCGAAAGGACTGGCGGTGAAGGACGGCAAAGGCGACCTGCCGTACGAAGACGCGGTGCTGGACTTCACCAATCCGGCGACGGTGGAGTGGTACCGGGAAAAGATCGCGGGGCTGCTGCGCATGGGGGTGGGAGCGATCAAAGTGGATTTCGGGGAAGCCGCGCCGCTCACGGGCGTGTACCACAACGGCCGCACGGGATTCTACGAACACAATCTCTACCCGCTGCGATATAACCAGGCGGTGGCGGAGATCACCAAAAAGGTGACGGGCGAAAACATCACTGGAGCCACGACATCGGCGGATTCGCGCAGCGGCCGCCGGAGGAATTGTACCGGCGCTGGATGGCGTTCGGCATGATGACCTCGCACAGCCGGTGCCATGGCGCTCCGCCGCGCGAGCCGTGGGAATTCAGCGCGGCATTTTTGGACGACTTCCGGCGCATGGATGAGCTGAAGTACAAATTGATGCCGTACGTTTACGCGCAGGCGAAGGATTCGAGCGAGCGCGGGCTGCCGATGGTGCGTGCGTTGTTCGTGGAATACCCCGACGACGCGGGTGCGTGGCTGGTGGAGGACGAGTACCTGGCGGCACGCACGAGTGCGTGCGCCACGGGGGCAATGAAATCCTCGCAGCGGCAGAACATTCCGACAACTTGTAATACTTTTGCTTTGGCACGGGTCTTGCGTTGAGATGGGGCGAAGGATCGGAGCGGCCAATGACATGCAGGTGGAGTGGGCGGGGGCCAGTATGGCTGCGGCTAGGCGGCGGCCAAGTCGCGGATGGCGCGGCCTACGGCTTTGAGGTTGGGAACGCGCATCTCTTCGTATTCGCGGGAGACCACGATGCCGGAAGCGCCGGCTTCAAAGGCTTTGCGGACACATTCGTAAATTTTGCCGGGATCGCCGGGGATGGTGGTGTTGTCCCAGGGGACGTCGAATCCGATGCCGGAATAAATCTTGGTCTTGTTTTCGGCGGAGGCTTTCGAGCGTTTGGTTTCGCGGTAGACGTAATCGGGGCTGAAAGCGGTGTGGTTGAGCTGGTCGAGCGCGGGTTCCCTGGACTTGTCGTAACCGAATAAATCGTAGTAGAGATCGAGGGATTGCTGGAGCGAGATCTCGCCGAGGATGGTGCGCTGGAAACGGGCCAGGTACCAGTTGCGGATGCGCGGGCCCAGGACGTCGTGGTAGAGGATGGGCTTGATGAAGTCGGAATAGGGCGCCATTTCGGCGAAGGTCATTTCGGCGCGGTAGACCAGGTCCCAACTGGACGGCTGATGATCGACGTGCCAGCCGACTTGGGCGTCGGGCTTGACGGCTTTGACGGCGTGGAAGATGGCTTGCTGCATCTCTTCGCGCGCCTGGCGGTATTGATATTCCCAGGAAAGAATTTCGGGATAGCGCAGAAGGATGCGCAGAAAACCGGTGAATACGCCCTCGGGCGGTTTGGCGGATGCGAGGCTCTGCACGTAGAGGTAGAGCTCTTCAAAGCCCCTGCGGGCGCGCGCGGGGTCGATGCCGTGGTTGCGGGCGCGACCTTCGCAATGCGGACAGAAGCAGGCGGGAGGATCGTTGTTCCACGGGCAGATCACGTTCATCAACGGGCCCATGCGCTCGGCGCCCCATTGCAGGCCGTCGAGTTGGTAACTGCGGAAGAGGTCTTCGGCGGTCGCGACCCACCAGGCTTTGTAATCGGGATGATTCCAGCAGGGAATGTTGGTGGAGCGGCCGTAGATATCGCGGGTGACGATGGTGGAGAAATTGGCGACAGACTGGCTCAGGCCGGCGCCTTCGAGGATGCGGGCGTAGAGCTTCATGCCGCGCTGGCGCGCGGGAGCCAGGACTTCGGCGAAGAGGTCGCGGTTGGCGAATTCGAAGCTGGAATCCACGATCTGGTGGCGCAGGCTGGTGTTCCGGTAAAACTGCTCGTGAGTGCGCACCCAGACCGCGGGGAATTTGCGGCCGCGCATGAGTTTGGGCGCGACGCCGTGATCGGCGGCAAGCAGTTGCGGGGGCTTGTGCATGTCGCCGTAGTAGGTGTGGCTGTAGAGCATGAGGCAATTGATGGCGGCGGTGTCCTGGAGGAGATCGAGGCAGCGGTCGATGCCCTCGTCGAGCAGGCTGACGGGGCCGATCTGAATCGCATTGAAGGGTGGCGGGGCGGGCTCGGCAGCCAGAGCGGACACGGCGGGGAGGGCGGCGAGGCCTTTGAGGAAAGCGCGGCGGGCCGGCTGGTTTTCAGGGCGCATGGGACTACTGTATCCGAAAATCGCGCGGGCAGTTACACTCTGGTTGTGCAAGAAATCCTGGTGGTGAACCCGGGGTCGACGTCGACCAAAATGGCGCTGTACGCGGGCGAGCGGGCGAGCGCGAGCGAGACCATCCGCCACGATGCGGCGCGCCTCGGGGAGTGCGGGGGGCCGTGGGAACAGTTCGACCTGCGGTGGCAGGCGGTGGAGGAATGGAGCTCGCGGAATGCGCGTGAAGTGGCGGCGGTGGCGGCAATGGGCGGGATGTTGCGGCGGCTCGAGGGCGGGACGTACGAGGTGAACGAGCGCATGCTGGCGGATGCGCGCGCCAACCTGCAGGGCGAACACGCGTCGAACCTGGGGTGCGCGCTGGCCGGACGGCTGGCGGCGCGGTATGGATGTCCGGCGTACGTGGTGGACGCGGTGTCGGTGGATGAGTTCGACGCGGTGGCGCGGTATTCGGGACATCCGGCGGTCGAGCGGCGCAGCCTTTCGCACGCGCTGAACCTGCATGCGGCGGCGCGGCGGGCGGCGGCGGAGTTGGGCGTGGCGCTGGCGGAGAGCCGGCTGATTGTGGCGCACCTGGGAGGCGGAATTTCGGTGGCGCCGCTGCGAGCCGGCCGCATCATCGACGTGAACGACGCTTCGAGCGACGGACCGTTTTCGCCGGAGCGGACGGGCGGGCTGCCGCTGCAGCCGTTCCTGAGCCTTTGCTTTTCCGGAAAATATTCGGAACGCGAGATGCGCGCGCTGGTGATGGGGCGGGGCGGACTGGTGGCATATCTGGGAACGAATTCGGCGGTGGAAGTGGAGAATCGTATCGCCGGCGGCGACCAGCAGGCGCGCGGGGTGTACGAAGCCATGGCGTACCAGATCGCGAAAGAGATTGGCGCGATGGCGACGGTCTTGGAAGGGCGCCTGCATGGGATTGTGCTGGCGGGCGGCCTGGCGGCCTCGGCGATGCTGGCCGAGTGGATCCGCCCGCGCGTGCAATTTCTGGCGCCGGTGCTGATTTATGCGGGGGAAGACGAGATGGGCGCGCTGGCGGCGGGGGCGCTGCGAGTGATCCGCGGCGAAGAAAACGCGTTGGAGTATTAACACGATGATCCGGAACTTTGACGAACTGTTGCAGGCGGCCAAACAGACCACGGGCAGCGATGGCCCCCTCAAGGTACTGGTGGTGGGGCCGGTGAACGACGAGACGGCTGAGGCGATCCGCGAAGCGCGGGAAGTGCTGGGGCTCCAGTTCGCGTTCGCGGAGCTGAGCGCGGCGGTGGAAGCGATGGCGCGCGGCGAGGCGGGGATCCTCATGAAAGGCGGGGTGGACACGGCCAGCCTGATCAAAGCGGCGCTGAAGCCGGAGAGCGGGCTGAGGACCGGGCGGCTGCTGAGCGATGTGTTTGTTTTCGAGTATGCGGCGCGGCCGGAAAACCGGCTGGTGATGATCACCGACGGCGGGCTGAACATCGCTCCGGACCTGGAAGCCAAGGTGCAGTTGATCCAGAACGCGGCGGCCGTGGCGCATGCGTTGGGGAACGCGAATCCGAAGGTGGCGGTGCTTTCGGCCGCGGAGTTCGTGCAGGCGAACATGCCGTCGAGCGTGGATGCGGCGGCGCTGGCGCAGATGAACGCGCGAGGGCAGATTCGGGGGTGCGTGGTGGACGGGCCGCTGGCGCTGGACAATGCGCTCGAGAGGCACGCGGCGGGCGAAAAGGGCATCCGGTCGGCGGTGGCGGGAGCGGCGGAGATTCTGCTGTGCCCGACGATCGAATGCGCGAACATGCTGGCGAAATCGACGACGTATATTGGGAACGCCCGGCTGGCGCATGTGATTGTGGGAGCGAGGATTCCGATCCTGATTCCGTCGCGGGCGGACAAGAGCGACGCGAAGCTGCTCTCTTTGGCCCTGGGGATGATGATGGCGGCGAGGCCGGCTGGCCAGTGAATTGCACTTGCAGCGTCTGTCTGAGGGTGCCCTGGTAATATTCAACAGCTAACGGGGCTCGGCAGGGTGCTTTCACACTCAGGTAGGGGCATATGACGCTAAAAGACATACTGCGTACTCACGAATTTGCGCAAGGACTGACGGACTCGCAGATCGCCACATTGGCGGGGATGGCCCAGGAGATCACTTTTGAGGATAACGAGGTGATTCTGGAGTCCGGGCAGCGGTCCACGTCCTTCTATTTGTTAACCTCCGGGAGCGTCGCCGTGGAGTTGCGGTCGGCGACCTACGTGGTATGCGTGGAAGCGATCGGTTCGGGGCAACTGTTTGGCTGGTCGGCGTTGCTGGACCATCAGGACACGCTGTTCCAGGTGCGGGCGCGGGAGCACACGACGGCGCTGCGGTTGGATGGCGCGCGCCTCAAGGCAGCGTGCCAGACGGACAGCCAGTTGGGGAACGAAGTGCGGCAGCGGGCGCTACAGGTGGTGGCGGGGCGCGTGCGCGCGACGGAAATCCGGTTTGCCGAGATGTGCGGCGTGAGAGTTTAAGCGTTGCAGTAAGCGGAGCGCGACCGGGGTTGGCAGGCGGAAGCGACTGCCCCACTTTGCAACTAGTTTTGTAGCGGTAGTGCGGAAGCGGGTTGTGGGGCCTTCCACTCGTTCCACCGGTCGACGATCGCCGCCATATAGGTGTAAACCACCGGGGTCAGATAAAGCGTCATCATTTGGGAAAACGCCAGACCGCCGACGACGGCCAAGCCCAGCGGCTT